>Ga0187892_10000298_pt1 | contig 132523 bp, 242 predicted proteins | sample MA1701073metaG_FD_139345 | JGI IMG/M metagenome (GOLD analysis project Ga0187892, IMG submission 139345) | Bio-ooze microbial communities from a basaltic lava cave in the Kipuka Kanohina Cave System on the Island of Hawaii, USA - MA170107-3 metaG ... | reverse complement strand
CCGTCCGCACGAGGAAATTGTCCCTGTGGTGTCAATACCGGCGCAGGGGTTGAGAGCCTGCGACGTCAAGTGACCTCCTTTCGAGCCGGAGCAATGCCAGCGCGGGGGCTTCGTGCTCGCGACTCCACCGTGATCTCCACTGGAGGAACGACAAGAAGAAGTCCTGGGTCACGAGCAATGCCAGCGCGGGGGCTTCGTGCTCGCGACAATGCTCGCCTTGGTCAGCTTGGTGGCAATACCGGCGCGGGGGTTTAGAGCCTGCGACCACGTCGTTCTACGCGGCTCGGTACAACATCAGCCGGAGCAATGCCAGCGCGGGGGCTTAGAGCCCGCGACGAAGCTCCAAGTCCGTGAATGCGGCCAAGTCCTCTTGTAGCAATACCGGCGCAGGGGTTTTAAGCCTGCGACATCATCTTACTCAGGGGTTTAAGCTGCTTCTAGGTCGGAGCAATGCCAGCGCGGGGGTACCGTGCTCGCGACATCATCAGAGCGAGGAGGAAGTTCGACGTCGAAAGGAGCAAAGCCAGCGCTGGGGCCTAGTTCCAGCGACGATGGCACCATGTCAGCTTGGCGGATCGTCTTTCGGCGATGCCATCGCAGGGGCCTTGATCCTGCGACACGAAGATCGAGGAGCACAACGACGCGGTTGGCAGAGGAGAACTACGAGGAGAACTATGGACCTGGCGAAGCTAAATAGCGCGACCAAGTACCCGGGCATCGAGACCTACCACGAGATGGGGGACCGCGGACGACTAAACGACATCGTCCGCGTGCCGTTCCCGGCCGGTGAAGCGCTTCAGATCACCGAAAAAGTGGACGGCACGAACGGCCGGATCGTCGTTCTTCCGAACGGCCCTCGAAGGTACCTGATCGGGAGCCGCGAGGAGTTCCTGTTTGCTCAAGGCGACCTCGTCTGGAACACCACTTATGACATCAAGACCGTCCTTGAGCCGATCGCGGAGACGCTGCCGGAGGCGCCCGGCGATGCCGCGCTCGTTTGGTTCTTCGAGGTCTACGGCACTGGACTCCCGGGCGCCAAGCAGTACACGGAGAAGGGCGTGAAGGGAGCGCGCCTCTTCGATATCGCCCGCGTTCCCCTCTCCATCCTGGAGCAGCCGATCGAGCAAATCGCCAGTTGGCGTGACCATGGCGGTCAGGACTTTCTACCACCCATGTCTGGAGTCCAGGAACTTATACTGCCGCTTCAGGCGGTCAAGCGCGTTCCCGCGTGGTTCACGAAGCCGATTGCCGGATTCGAGCCGCCGCCCGTTTCCCTCAAGGACACCTTGCAGTGGCTGACCCAGTTCTCTATTTCCAGGGTCCATTTGGACGAAGGACAAGGTCGCGCTGAAGGCGTCGTCGTCCGCACCGCCGACCGGAAGGCGATCGCGAAGATGAGGTTCGAGGACTACGAGAGGACTCTCGGGGTGAAGAGGAAGTAACGGAAACGGAGCGGCTATGCCGAAACAGCGATTCCCGGTGCTATTGGCCTATCTCCGAAAGGACGGCCATGGCCTTAAAGCATGGTGTCCCTTCTGTAGAAAGTGGCATCTCCACGGATGGGGCCTCGGGCACCGGGTCGCTCACTGCGACGTGATCGAGAGCCCGTTCAGGAGGACAGGTTACGAACTGCGCGCCGCCAACCGGAAGATAGCCGTAGCGGTGAAGGGCGCCGAAACCAGGCTCGACAGCGCGGGAGCCTCCCGATGAATCAGCGAAAAAAGGGCATGGTGAGAGCCCCGAAGTGCCCTGTGAATGTCTCCCGAAGCCGCCCATCGACAAGCGGGGGCTGGCAATCGTGAGCTACTTCTACCACGCGACGTACGAGAACCTCCTGGATGCCATCCAGGAGCACGGTCTGGTACCGCTTCAAGATCTTCAAGAGGCGCACTGGCCGGAGCACCGCGAGCGGAGCGTGGGCAAGGTCTTCCTGGCTTCTTCGCTCGCTCAAGCGAGAGCCTACGGGATGGCACTCATCGAACAGAACCTCCACGAGTTCGGCGAATCGGGGGCGCCGCTCCTCCTTCGTATCGCTCGAAAGGTAGTGCCGGACGCGCGAACGAGCCGGAAAGGATTCAAGGAGTACTTCGTGGAGCGGACGATACCGGCCGACTTCATCCAAACCTGGAATCCTGATTTTCGGCACTGGACCTGGATTGACGTGGCTCGGCCAACGGGAGACGGCATCAAGCTTCGCGGAGATCGGACGCACAAAGAGGATGCGGCTCGCTATGTCGCGAACCGATGGCCGAACTCCAAGGCTTCGGTAGACTAGCAATGGGCAGGAAGAGGCAGATTATCGGAGGACTTCCATGAACCTATTCAACCGGGGAGACGAAGTGAAGGTGCGCGGCGTCCTCTGGACCGTCTGGTGTGCGAACGCGGACGGCACCTACTCGCTCATCCGGCCGCTCGGATACGGGAAGTTCGAGTTCTGGACGAAAGCAACCGTCCAGGAAGTCGAGCCTGCATAAGGGACCAAGGATGGACTGGACGCGCTGCCGTCACGATCGGAAGGAGCTTATCGAGGCCCGGAAGCAGGGCAATTGGTGGCGTTGCGCCCTGTGCCGGGTTCTCCTGTGGATTCGGCGATGATGGACATGAAGAAGCGCGCTTCCATCGCGTCGGCGAAGCGAGCGCTGTCCTATTACATGAACAGGAAGTTCTTTCCGTACCTTATCCGATGGCCGTTCTTGCCCTTCGCGCTCTGGCGATGCGACGGGTTCGTGGGTTTCCGGTTCAAGAAGATCTAGAGAGGAGGAGAACCAATGCCTAGAATCGACCCGTCGCGCCTGCCCAAGCTCGACCCGAACACCATTTTCCCGGATGCGCTCGTCTGCAACGAGCACGAGCTTCACCTCCCGCGCTGCCTCATTCCGCTCGTCGATCAGATCTACGACACCGTGAAGATTCCGGCATCCGGTACAATGGAGACGATCGCCTTCGACAGCCCGTCGAAGTTCCCGGACGGCACGAAGAAGATCTACGGAATCCACACGAACAACAGGAACGTCCGAACCCTTGAGGTAGCCGACCGCTTCGACGTGGTCAGGATCTTGCTCGCATTCGAGGGCGACGTGCCCGGATCGGACGTTCGGGCGCTCAGGGAGGCGCTCCACTTCAAGTTCTCTCTCGGAGACCCGGATCACCCGGCATTTACCAAGGAATTCCCGGCTTCCGTCATGGTGCCGACCCTTCTCCTGACGGACGGCCTCCTCCCGATCGCGATCGACGAGCCCGATGGCGGTCCCATGAAGGCCCTCGCACGGAAGAGCGAGAACTGGGAAGGGCTCGTGAGCGACGTCTTCAAATCCCTCCAGGCGTTCGCATCGTCCGGGTCCTGGATGCTCTACTCGGTCGGCCTTCTTCACAAGAGCGCGGTGCGGTTGGGCTACGCGGACATCTTCGGCGTTGACGTCCGGAAGGAGGCGGTCGAGCTTTCCGGACCGGTCTCGATCAAGGTCGCGCTCCTCGGCCTCCGGTACGTGGCGTCTCCGGCTTGCCTGCAAGAGCAACCGAAGTCGCAGGTCTTGGAGGTTGAAGCGGGCCGTGTATGTCCGTCCTGCAAACGACGCGAATCCTACGAGTCGATGGAATTCCTGGAGGATGCAAAGCGCTGCCCGGAATGCGGAAAGAAGTAGGTTTGCACGAAGAGGGCTCGAAGGGGCCGTGGCCGAGAACGATCTTCCGATCCGATCCGTCGTCGTCCGGTGTCCGGGCTGCGAGCGCGAACCCGGCCGCGTGAAACTGATCGAGGTGAGCGTCATGCACGGGATCGTAACCCGTGCCGCGTGCAGCCGGGGCTGCGGGACCCTGATCGAGGCGAGCTATGACGAGAAGGACGTCCTTCACGTCCGGAGAGCCGCACCACCTCCGGAAGTTGAAAGGAGGATCTAGGACATGAGCCTGCTTTTCTGCGGAGCCTCGATCGAGATCTCCGGGTCCCAGGAGCGGTCCGGATGCATCCTCCTGGACAGGCACGAGGGGCCTCACAAGACCCTGGTGAACGGCGTCCGCGATAGCTCGGCGACTCGCCCGGAAGGCGCGCTCAAGGGCTTAAAAGGAAGGGCGGTCGTGACTTGGTTCGACCAGGAACCCATGGCCACGACCTGCGGGCCTTGCCACGCGAAGCTTCACTGGGTCTGTCACGGCGAATGGAAGGATTCGGACGGGAACCACATGTGTAACTGCGGCTGCGAGGCCGCGGCATAATCGAGAATGGAACTGGTTATCAGGTGCGGCAGCGTCAGGTTATATCAAGGCGACTTTCTCAAGTGGCCAATCCGATCCCGCTTCGATTTGGTTCTTACCGATCCGCCCTACGACTTGGAAAGCGACCGAATCAAGTCGGCATTCCGGCGCATTAGCGCGAGCATGGGGCCGAAAGGATCGGTCTACCTCTTCGGAGATCTGGACACGCTGGCTGAAAGCTGGTTCCGCGAATGCGAATTCCCCAACAAAACCGGCAATCGGAATCGAAATCGACCGTAAGCGCTGCATGGCCGCCAAGAAACGACTGATAGAACTTGGGAGGATCTCGCCGTGACCATTCACGTCGTCCGGTACAGCTTCTTCCGTACGCGAGAAGGCACGCTCCGTTTCACGGAACACAGCCCGCATCATGTCGAGAAGGAAGGCCACCTCTGCAACTGCACCCGGCAGGTCAACGAGCGTCCGTCAGGAGAGCCGGACGAGGTCCAGCAGGCCGTCATCCTCGAAGAGGCAGTGAACGGCTATCGGAGCGAGATCACGCTTTCTGATTTCAGCCCTGGGAATCCAAGCCTTTCCTCGGTCAGTTGCCGCTTGGGGTGGGGGCCGAAGCTGGTCCTCAGGCACCATCACAGGCCGGAGGAAAGCCACGCCTATTTCACGTTCGCCGTGAACGGGGGAAAGAACAGCCTCAGGATCGAGATCACGCTGCCCGGATACGGCCTGACGGATTGCTTCTTCGGAAATGTCTGCTTCGGGAACGACGTGGACACGAGCCGCTTCGTGAACGGGCATTCCCCTTCCAAGATCGTCAGGCTCGACGAAATTGGCGCCGACCAGGTGTGGGCGCACGATTGCGCCTGGGGTGCCGAAGCGATGGACTTCTTCAGGGAATGCGACGAGACCGAACTCTGGCGCCGCGCGAAACGGGACGCCGAGACGATCACCGCACTCGTGGCGCCCTACGGGACGGATTGCCGGGCACCGGTCGAGCGGCTCCGGTCACAGGCCGAAAGCAATCCGGACCTGGTCGGGACCGCCCGACGCCTTCGGGATTGGTTTCAGCACGCCGTCGTCCGCCTCAAGGTCACGGAACTCTTCCGGGTCTGCGCCGGGGTCGATTCGAAAGCGCGGAAGCTCATGAAGGATCGAGAGAGGACCCGGGGGAACCTCGGGAAGAACTAGGTGAACCCGGACGAATACGCCGCCATGGACTTCGTCGAGGGGGACGCCATCGTCTCCGCGTGGGTCCTCAAGCGGAAGGCGGGCGATCCGAATGCGGTGGCGGCGATTTTCGTCGTCCTCCGCGATAACGGCGTCAGGGACACCTTCGTGAGCATGCAGGGGCTCCGGCGCAGGCGCGGCATGCGGGAGGATGAAATCGAAGCCCTGATCGACGACATGAGGAGAAGCTCGGCGGCGCTTCCGGTCCCGATGGAATGGGAAGCCGTGGACTTCTCGGGCGCGGCCGACATCCCGGCCCAGGTGGAACGGCTGAGGAACGCCGGGTTCGAGATCAGGTTAGGCTAAAGGAAAACGTCCATGACCATGCCCGTGAACGGGCCGGTGCCGGAGAACCTTGGCAAGCCTCCCATCCGCGTCCGACACGCAGATCTCAAACGCTGGTCCGACTCGATGTACAAGTCCGTATGCCCGGCCTGTCCGGAAGGACTCTTGCGCGTCGCGAGGAACCCGGAAACCTACGAACTTGAGGAAATGGACATGTGCGTGGTCTGCGGCCAGGTGTTCATCTATGAGGACATCGCGGAGCTACGGACGTCCGAGGAATAGAGCGCGCTTGCTTTTTCTACTTACACCTGTTAACATGTGTTTACTGAGGGACTAAGCAGAGGCGCCTTTACAAGGGACACATGTGCTCCAATCTGAAATAATCATCCCTCCGGACGGGCAGTTCAACAGCAGACCGTGGTACAAAGAGCCAGGTAAGTTCGACGCGAGCCGATGCGAATCCTGCGGGAGGCTTCTCAAGATCTATAAGCGCAAACTGTCTTGCGCTATGGCGCGTTACCTCATCAACCTCTATAGGTGTCACAGGCAGAAACCAAGCATTGGATTCTTCCATGTCCGCGATCTTGGCGCTCCGACAACCGGAGGGGACTTCGCTCAGTTGAGGTACTGGGGCATCGTGAGAGAAAGAATCAACGTGATGCCGGAGAAGAAAACTAGCGGCTTCTGGAGAATGACCGATCTTGGCGCTCGCTTCGTAAAACTACAGGAGCGTGTCCCAAAATACGTTCTGCTCAAGTGGGGAAGCGAACTCCTCGGATTCGGCGGCCCCATGGTAACGCTCAAGGAATGCTTGGAGTATCGCAACAAATTCAACTATAGGGAACTCATGGAGTTCGACCTCGTGGAATCCGGGCAACTCGAACTGGATGGATTCTGGAAGGCGAATGTCTAAGGATCTGAACCCCACCGGCTGGCTCGAAAAGGCCCCGATGCTCCGCGGTTGGACGATCTTCTCCAAGATCTGGGGCTCCTGGAGCCACAACACCCAGATCGAGACGAGCGACATCGACTACGTGGCCGTCTACGTGGCCTTCAACCACGACCTCCTCGGGCTCTCGCCGCCCCCGGACACGATCGACAACCCGGAAGCCCAGAAGCCGGACTACCAGGTCCACGAGGTCGGGAAGTTCGCGAACCTCCTCCTCAAGGGCAATCCGGGCATCATCGAGATGCTCTTCACCGACCGGCTCTATTGGGCGGACCCGAAATGGGAGCCCCTCCGGAAGGAGCGCCAGCGCTTCCTGACAGCCGAATCGGTCAAGCAGTACCTCGGGTACATGCAGGGCCAACTGAAGAAGTTCTCGGCCCACGGGGGAAAGGGAGGTCTCCACACGAAGGGCGGCGAATACAACGAGAAGTGGGCCTACCACATGATCCGGCTGGGCTGGGACGCGCGCCGGATCGCCAAGGGCCAACCGCCTCTCGTCTGGAAGGAAGGCGGCGAGCGCGACATCCTCATGCAGATCCGGCGGAGCGAGTGGTCCAAGGAGCGGATCGTCGAGACGACGCTCTCGCTCATCAACGAGATCGACGGCATGAAACCCTGGCCGATCCCGGCGGAGGGGGATCGCGGGTTCCTGAACGACTGGGTGCTTCAGGTCCGAGGGCTTCGCGGGAGCGCGGCATGAATGGCCGGGCAGGCGTGAACGACCGGGAACTCCGGAGCGGCACGATCGGGGTGTGGTGCTCGATCGGAGTCCCGATCCTCCTGGTACTCCTCCTCGTGCTCTTCAGGTTCTTGTCCTGGTTCGCCGAGAGCCCGGTCCGGATCAAGTGGGCCGCAATGGGCTTCATCATGACGGTGCCGTCCGTTCTTGTCGCGTTGATGTACAGCCGCCGTTGAGGAGAGCCTGACGAGGGGGATTCGGTGCCCGAACAAGGAACTGACTGGTTCGAGATCATCCGCAGATTCCACGACGACCTCTGCACGGCCGGGGTCAACGGGGGTCCCTGCGAACGCGGCGAACCCACGGCAAGCCTCCGATGCCGCGTCGGACAGGCGCTCCTCCATCTCAACCAGAACGTGCGCGACCACGAGCGTCACTACCTCATCCCGAGGATCTGCAAGCGCTGCGAGATGGGCCAGGAACTGGTCCGGGACGCGACCGGTCGCTACTGCCACCGCGCGCACGTCGGCGCCTATCTGCACGACTGCCACGCCGCCGCGGTCCACGAAATGCTCGTCACGTCGGCGATCCAGGTCACGAGCTAAGAGAGGAGGGTCCAATGCCCATGAAAATGGAAGACCTCCAGGGGGATGCGCGGAACATGGCGCTCCGGCTCATGGACATGGACGCGCTCGAACGGATGAGAATTCTTGAGGTCGTCAACGAACTGACCTATCGCTACAGGGAGCCGGATCTCGAAGCCTACACCCCTGGGCTCCTCTGGTCTCGCGCCAAGGTCGAATCGTGCCTCACCGAGTTCTTCACGGCCTCGATCTGGAACCTCGAACGCCAGGGGAAGGCGCCCCGGAAGGGACCTAACCACGACCGGGACTGGACCTGGACGAACATGACCATGGACTCCCAGTTGACCTATCCCCTTCACTTCGAGCGGGAGGAGATCCGGATCTACTGCGAGCATCCGGAGGACGACGAAAGGCTCAGGCGCATCGCGACGCCTCTCGAACGGGATGGCTGGTATCCGCTCGGCGGCGTCGTGGACCACTTCGGCCAGAGCGTCCACACGAAGCTCGCCGCCCCGGAGGACGTCCGGCACATCCCGCTTCCTGAACCGGCGCACCCCTATGACCGGGACCGCGCGAAGGATCTTCTCGCGCTCGTCAACGGACGGAAGCTTCCGTGCGTGTCCTGGACCGCGCCCAGGAAGATCCGGGCGACCGAATGCTTCTTCCTCGAAGTCGGGGCGCCGGGCGATCCGGAGCCATTCGGCGGTTTCGGTGTCATCGCAGTCTACGTCGGTACGCTCCATGCACCGAAAGCCGAGGAGGCGTGATGACCATCACCGAATGGGAGACTCGTTGGGCGACCGGGGCGATCGAGGACGTCCCCGCGGTGCTCGTGAACGTCGAAGGAAAGCCCAGGATCACGATCAAGATGGAGCGACATGAGGCACCCGCTGGAGACTTCATCCGGGAATACGTCCGGCATCTACAAGCGCCGTGGTGGCGTCGGGGTCCGTTCTGGAAGCTGATCGAGAAGTGGATGCGCGAGAAGCTCAACCGGATGGGCAATATCGCGTGGCATTGGCGGTGACGAAATAGTTTAATCATGCCTCAAGGGGCCTCGGACGTTTCCGGAGTTCCCAGCGGCATCTAACGGAGGAAGGGCCATGCCCGAAGCGTACACGGACAAGGAGTTGCAGTGCGTCGATTGCCAGGCGGCGTTCACGTTCACGGCCGGGGAACAGGAGCATTTCGCGAAGCTCGGCTTCAGCAACGAACCCAAGCGCTGCAAGCCCTGCCGCGAGGCGAAGAAGCAGCGCGGAGGCGGCGATCGGCAGGGCGGCGGCGATCGGGGTCCGGCGCGCGACCGGACCGGTCCGCGCGAATACCACACCGCGGTCTGCGCCGACTGCGGGAAGGAAGCGCGCGTTCCGTTCAAGCCCCGGGGAGACCGCCCGGTCTACTGCTCGGACTGCTTCGGGCAGCACCGCTAGATCCGGTTTCGGCGGGAGGAACTGGCGATGACCAAGGTCGCTGAGGGTGTCGAGATCTTCTACTTTGAGGATGATCCGCCGATCGAGATGCGTGGGCTGGTGGATGAAGCGGCATGGCGCTTCGTCTGGTGGAAGGAATCCTGGGTATTCACGGTCGGCCCGGGACTCATAGATCTCCTTCAGAGCCCTCCAAATTCGATATTCCAACGAGTGTCATCCCCGGTTCCCCCGCCGTTACGACCTGGTGACCGTGCGCGGCTTTCCACGGAGGCGGAAAAGATCGTCCTCGACTCGATCGCCGCCTACCGCAGCTACGTTGCCCAAAAACTCCGAGCCGAGGCACCACCCCTTCGATACGCGGAGGTTGTTCTCCTTGCGACAGATCGCGATCGGAGCGACGCCGATGGTGTCCCACGATTCCATGCTAAACAACTGGAAGCCGGTGCTGGTAAGGTGAGGTTGAAGATGGAATGGATAAACGGCCCTCTATGGGATGAAATTATGGCTGGCCATGAGCACTTTTGGATTCGGGGCCAGGCCGATCCGGAATCGGCCGCAGTTGCGGTAAAGCTCGTCAAGTCCCCTCCCAAGAGCCGCGAGCAGATGGCGTACGAATCAGTCATGATCGGCCTTAAATGGTCGCGAATGTGGGACGTTGTTGGGGATGGGAATCCATTTGAACAACGCCCCCTCTATGAAGTGGAAGGCGCGTTGTGGAAGAAGCGCATCGTAGAGACATCTCCGGATCATCAATCGTGAAGACGACGACCAGGCGCCGCTACTTGGCGACGATGTACGTGGAGAGCGTGCGGCTTTCCGGGCGATGCCTCACCGAGATTTGGGCTGCTTTTGAAGCTGGCTTTGAAGCGGCAGAAAAGGCGAGCGGCAAGCAGAAGAGGGGGCGCAAATCGTGAAAATTGAGAATTGCCCGATGTGTGGTCAATCGGCACCACTCAACTCCTGCGGCCTTTGCGAGAAGTGTTGCGAATTGAGGCATTGACAATGAACATCACGAAGTCCCAGCGGCTCGTCGTCTGGCTCATGAAGGACGGGAAGACGCTTCGCCGTAGAAACGGCTCTTGCTTCTTCACCGACCGGGAGCACATCACGATCAACAAGAGGACGATCGACTGGCTGATCAACCTCGACTTGATCAGCGCTCAGGGCCATGAGGACGACTACGTCTTCGACTACGCGCTCACCAAGGAGGCGCACGATTACATCGGGCGCTCCCGATGGAAGCCTGCGCCGGGGATGGTCTACGGGGGAAATCGCCCGAACCTCGGACCGCGGGGATGCCATTACTGCCTGAGCCAGAAAAGCCGGAAGAGCGCCCGCGGCTACCCCTGCGAGGTCTGCGGAGAGAACCACCGGATCTGCCGGAAGTGCGGGCGCCGCCATCTCGTGGTCCGGGGCGAGTTTCCGGGCTACAAGATCCTCCTCAAGTGCTGCCTGGACTTGAAGAAGAAGGAGGCTGCGGGGACGCCTGCCGCAGCCCAGGGGACCTCATAGCCGATGGAGCCGACCGACTGCGTTCTGTCCGCGGAATATCCGAAGCAGCGCTATTGGAAGTTCTGGACCTCGAAGACCGTCCGCGGCATCAACGTCCGGCTTATGTCGAGGCGGAACGAGGATGGCACGTTCACGATGGCACTCGTGTACGACATCAACGATCGTGGGAAGCAATCGTTCAAGAAGGAGGCGAAGAGCGACGCTGAGGTCGTGGCCGAGGCCGAACAGATGATGAAGACCGTCCCGATACCCGGGATGGTCTTCACGCTCAGGGACTTCAGCGAGTGCGACACCTTCGAGAAGTTCGTCCAGAAGTTCGAAGCCGAGGGCCTCACCGTCATCGAAAAGAAGGGCTTCCCGTGACCTGCGAAAAGTGCGCCGCGGTCGTCCGCGTCGTCAACGAGGGGGCTAAGACCATGGTTCGACGGAAGCGCGGGCCCAGCCCCGCAGTCATCGCGCGCGTCGATCAGATGCTCGCGGAGCGCGGCCACGGAAGGCGGTGCCCGCGCCATCCGAGGCGCCTGGCACGCCTCGGCGTCCTCTGGGCGGACGGCAGGGCGACCTGGTTTTCCTGCGGTCGCCCATGCCTTTCAGCCTGGAAGAAGGAACACGGCCGCATGGCTGAGGTCGTCCGCGTCATCCCGGTCAATACGGATCTCGGGTAGGCGCTCCATAACGGTCCCACCGGAAAGCTGCGGAACGACACCGCGTTTTTCGCTTGACACGGGCGTCCACATCCGTTAACATCTGTGAAGATGAGGAAGCCCGACAGCCGCCGGAAGTCCCAGGAGATCCTCTACTGCCCGCGCTGCGGGATGATGATCCGCCGGACCATCGACGGCGTCAAGACCCGCGAATGCGCCTGCGGAAAGCGCCGCCCCAGGGACGGCGACGAAAAGGCGGTGAGTTGATGCACCCGTTTCCGACCCGGTACTACGACATCCTGCGGCACGCGGCCGATGGCAAGCTGGTCGGCGTCATCCCAGGGCTCGCGACCGCGGGCTACACGGACGAGGAGAACGCGCTCCGCAAGGCCAAGCACCAGGAGGCCAACGAGAGCAAGATGCGGATCGCGCTCGGGAACCTCGCGGACGCGCGCGTCCTCTACGCGCCCGGCGATCTTGGGACGCGCATCCACCAGGCGCGGCCGACCTTTGTCACGGGCCAGATGATCCGGATGCCGATCGCGAACCTCTTCATCGAGATGGGCGCGGCCATCACCTTCGACGAGATCAAGGACACCGAGAAGCGGTACGGCCTCCATCTCATGGAAAGCACGATGCCGTTCTGGCATTCGATCGAGGCCATGAAGAGCGGACGGGCCGGGGAGCCCACGCGGACGCTCACGATGGTCTGGTACTACCGGACGCTTCCCGACAACGGGAAGTGGCACATGCTCCTCGACTCGATGGCGGTCGAAGGGCCGTCCTTCAAGCTGGCGTCCTTGACCGAGGACGCCGTCCTTTCCGAGCAGGGTCCGATCAACCGCGGCGGCCGGAGCGCGGGGCTCCGGTGGCGCCTGGAGGCGCTTTCCTTTCTCATGTTCCTCAATAGCTCGAACGTCTCCTACGAGCGCCGTCCGGCTCCGCGGATGGAGCGGCCGAAGGATCGGTACTGGTGGCGCCCCGAGTACGGGCGCGAGTTCGAGGCGCTCGTCATCAAGGACGTCTCGAAAAGGATCGCGCTTGCGCTCCGCCGGAACGAGTCCGGCGTCCAGCGGCAGAACCCGTACTTCGTCCGGGGCCACTTCAAGATCCTCTCCTACTGCACGATCTGCGGCGTGCGGCGGGGCATCCGGAGGTTCCTCCAGCGCGAGACCTGCCGTTGCGGGACCGTCCTCGAACCCGACACCGCGCTCACGAAGGTCTTCTGGTGGGAAGGCCATTGGGCGGGGCCCGACGTCGTCGATCGCGTTCTCGTGGAGCGCGAGGCATGACCAAGACGGAGGCCGCGGTGAAGGCCGCGATCGAACTTCTGCTTTCCATGGGCTGGCAGATGGACGGTCAGACCCGGACGGAGACCGTCCGGATTCCGACGAGCCGGTCGCCCCTCTTCGGCGGGATCGGCGGGGAGATCCGGACGTTCGGCGGCCGGACGCGCCTCTCCAGGGGCGACCGGCGCCGCGTGACCGTGGGCAAGCGGACGACCTGCTTCTACGTCCTCGTCGAGAAGGAAGCGCGCGATTTCGTCAGCGTCGATACGAAGGACATCGAGCGCATCCGGACGCTCGCGGCCGACCTCAAGGAGGCTAAAAGTGCCCCGTAAGCACGTCTATAGCGGCGGCAACATCGGCCACTGGCTGGCCGATCCGCTGGATGCTCCGGCGCGCATGGTCCTTCGCCGGGTCGCCAAGGGCTTCCAGCGCTTCGACCGGGACCGGTTCGAGGTTGCGTATCTCATCGCCCGCGAATGCGTCGAGGCCGATCCCGATCGCCCGGTGCTTCGCCTCACGGAGAAGGGCGAGGATGCGCTCGACTTCTACGGTCCCGAGTTCGAGGACGAGAACCCGTGAACGCGGAGGAGCCGATCCGGTGCAGGCACTGCGGGAAGGAGATCCCCGACTCGAACGTCCACCGTGAACTTTGCCCCGAGCAGACGCCCGTGAACGGCGTGCCGCTCAGCCACGGGCTCTCGCCGGACGACTACATGAGGCTCCTCTCCAGGCAAGGAAAGAAGCCGGAATCCCATGGGTAAATTCAGACGTAGCGGGCGCGGAAAGACCATCGCCGAATGGTCGATCGACGGCCGTCCCGCCGTCCTCAAGATGGACACGCGGACCTACATCTTCCGCGTGGAAGTGGACGGGACCGTCTTCGAGGGGGACACGGCGCGCGAACTCATGAACCAGGCCGACATGTTCGTGCGGGGCCAACTCAAGGTCGAGTGGCAGCCCATGATCGTGATCGAGACGGAGCCCTACAACTTCGAGTTGGACTACTACCGGGCCTTCCATGCGGTCGTCAACCGGAGGGTCTTTTGGCGGTACTGGGACGTTCGCGGGGTTTCCGAGCGCGGCAGCAGGTCCCACGATTTCAAGGAGACCGCCGACATCATGGAGGGGAATCCTGGGGAGCTTCGGAGCGCGTACGACTCTCCAAAGATCACGCACCGGACGATCCCGTATACGGCGGAGCGCTGGCGCGCCCTTCGGGCGCTCGATCAGAGCCTGAAGGAGACGCTGGTCAAAATCAAGGAGCGGCTCACGGAGATCCTTTCCACCGCGAACCTGGACCGCGACCTCGTGAAGATGGCGACGACGCCCGCGCTCCTTTTCAAGAGCGACAAGCCGGAGAAAGCGGAGAAGAACGCATGAAGAAGACGCTTGACCGTCTGGTCGCGGAGAAGATCATGGGCATCAAGGTCGTCCGGAAAGCCTCGGCCAACCCGAAGTATCCGCGGAAGTACCAATTGGTCGGCCCTCATGGGCGCCCGATCGGGCGCGCAACCGGCTTTTTCGGATGGGGATGGCACGCCTCTTCCGAGGAAGCCTGGGCGCAATGCCCTCGGTTCAGCAGCGAGATCTCGGCGGCCTGGACCGTCTGGGAACGGCTCGCCCGAGAATCGGAGGCCGTCTTCATGCGATTCCTCACCAAGCTCTGCGTGGTCTCCCGGACCGTCGTTCTCTCGAAGGCGGTCCGGTGGATGACCCCCGGGATCATCTGCAAGGCCGCGCTCAAGACCAAGGGCGTCGCCCTTCGGAAGGCGCTCTAAACGGAGAGGGATGTGAAGAAAGTGGCCTATGGCTTGGAAACTGAGAAGATCTTAGCCAAGAAGTGGCTCAGGGAACAGGACAAGATTGCTCCATAATGGCACCGAATGACCAGTCGGTGCCTTTTGGGGAGTGCCGTGATTAGTGTAGCGGCTTATCGGACGAGTACGGGGGTTGACCGCCCCGGAGGGGTCCGAGGACAAATGCCCCTGTGGTGGGGGATTCGGGGGGAAGTTCCCCGGCTCCCCAGAAGGCACCGCCTGAATAGTCAGCGCAAGAGGGTGAGCAATGCCTAATGAGGGGTCCAGACGGAACATCACACGAGCGAACGCCAAGTATTCGCCAATCGAGGAGGCTTGGAGACGTGATCTTCCGCAGTGCCCCAAGTGCGGCGCGTGGCGGGGAGATCCCTGTCGTTCCCCAAAAGACAAAGCGGTGCGTCCCCATCGAGGGCGGGCGAATTCGACCTTAGAATAATTCGGAGTAAGCTATGACCGGAAACGTGAGGAAATGTGGTTGGTGTCGCCAGGAGTTCGTAGCCGAAGCCTCACACTTCCGTGGGTGCCCTTACGCGGATAACTGTGTGGCATGCCGGGCCGATCCGGAGCTTGAGTGCCGTTGCCGTACCATCAAGATCATGCGGAACCTTGAGGCAAAGGAGCGCCTGGAAGCGATGGAAGAATACATTCGGAGAAGGCCGTGAATCACGAGCACGAATGGATTATCAGTCACGAAGATTACTGCTGCGGCGAAACAGCGTGGGTCTGCCGTGTGTGCGGACTGGTGGAATACAGGACATAGAGGAATGATTTATGTCTATTGTCAACGGCCAGCGTCGGCGCTCGATGAAGAGGAGCAGGATGTCACGTTCGCGCGAGATCGGGCCCAAGCGTGATCTGCGATTGGAAGCGTGCGCGTTCTGCAAACAGCGAAACGGGTACGTGTGTGATTCTGGAACAGCGGCGGGTGGCCTTTGCTGGGTGATATGCAGGGTGTGTGGGGCGAGTGGCCCAAGTGCCCGTGACGAGACGGCGGCAGTCAACTGGTGGAACACTCGGAGCGTTCCGGAAGAAATGCGCGTAGAGGCGCAATAGGCACGGAGGGTTGAATGGCTGGCTTTTATTCTGGCCCTAAGCCGACTCGTAAGCAACAGGCGCACGTCGATAGCTGTGATTGGTGCCGAACGCGGGTCGTCTTTGGCGCATTTCCGAGAATGTGCGATGAATTTTACAAGCTCGCAGAAGAGCGGAAAAATCGTCCCGCACAAAAGAGGTTGCGCAAGGGCACTGAACAATGATTCGGAGCAGATGATGGACGACCGCGAGAAGGCGCAGGAGCAGATGGACGGAAGCCCCGCTCTGATCGAGCGCGAGCACATCAAGATCAAGTTCCAACTCGGGCCGGTGAAGGAGTTTGGCGTGAACGGATGCCAGATTACCGATGTGGTTCGCATCCTGATCGACCGGCTGAACGGCTTCAACCGCGAGGGCGCTCCCTTCCGGTGTCGGGAGAATTCTCTGGCGATCACGATGCTGGAAGAGGCCCTTCATTGGCTGAGCCATCGCAAGGCCGACCGGGAGGCCCGTGGAGTCGAGGGCTACAACAAGGCGTAGTCCTTTCTTGGCCTGGTCGCGGAAGAACAGCAAGGCTCGCCAGTTGGCGGCGCAGGCGCTTGGTTTCGGGAAATGACGGGAAGGCCCATGTTCAACCAGGGACGTTGGTGCGTCGAGTTCTGGGACTTCGGCGCCTGGAACGAGATGGCCGGGACCCGACGCTTGCACAAGTCCGAGGTCGTGGAGATCGCCCAGAAACTCAATCGGGAGACGCCGCATGACGTCCGCCAAGGCGCGTTCGAGGGCCACCGGTACCGGGTCCGCAGCGTCAAGCGCCCGCTCGGGTGCCCACGAGCCTAGGTGGGTCCGCGTCTGGCTCAGGTCCAACCGCGGGACCGACGCCCACGATTTCTTCGAGGTCGGGCAAGAGGATCTCGACGACAAGGGCGTGATGAAGGATCTGGTCGAATCCTGGTGCCAGAAGTTCGCGGCCTGGACCCAGAGCGAGTGCAGCTACGGATGGGATCGCGTCAAGGCGCCGCCCGTTACATGGCTCCAGAAGAAGATCGAGGAGTTCGAAGACCGCGCCCGGTCCGCGAGAGCGGCCGTCAAGCGCTGGCGGCGCCTCGTCGGCGAAATGGAAAGCGGATGATCACGAAGGCCAAGGCGACGTCCGGATTCTCCATCAAGCTCGACGCGCTCAAGGGCCGGGCGTACACGTTCAAGCCCGGCCTCAACATCCTCTTCGGCCCGAACGGGTGCGGAAAGACCACGCTCCTCAAGATCCTGGGCGCCTATTCCGGAACGGAGGCCGGATGGTCGCGGTTCCTGGACCCCTCGATCGGGGACGACGGCCGTTCGGGTTTCCCCAAGCGGTTCGCGCGCCAAGTCTCGCTCTGGACCGAAGTCCTTCCCGGGCTGGCCGCGCGGTTCCAGGTAATCGCCGCGACCCACTGCCCGTTCGCGCTCCATTTGAGGGATGGCTTGATCGAAATGACGCCCGGCTACGCCGAGGAATGCCGGGCTGCGATCGGCCGGATCGAAGCGTTCCTGGCGGGGAAGGTCTAGATGCGATGCCCCCAGTGCGCCAACTGCCTCGCCCTCGAAGACGGATTTCCTCTCGTCACGGACATCTCGGTCGATAAGAAAGGCGTCGTCCACGCGGTCGTCGAAGTCGAATGCATCTGCACCTACGGGCGTTGTGCAGCCGTTTTTGTCCTGGCACGGAGCAGATTCTCGCGCGATCACGGCAAGGAGATCTGTTCCCACGACTGCTCCAAAGCCAACGTCTACCCCACTCCTCCCCGAGAGCCCGGACGCTTGACGATCCCGAACGGCCAGGCCGGTATTTCCCATATACGGCGCTTCAAAAAACCGCGCCAGATGAAGATCTCGGACGGCGAATACGGGGAGTTCGTCGCGACCTGCTCGAACCACACGTTCGAGGTCTTCACCGAGAGGGATATCGAGGACGGAGGGTGCCCGAGGTGTTTCCGCGATGCGATCTCGGGAGGTATCGTTTGGCCGGACGGGGTAACGCATCTCGTTCCCAGGAAGCCTCGCAGGACCGGCGCTCAAGCCGGGAGCCGAAAGGGCGACGCCGTCGCCTTCTGCGCGCGTCACCGGAGAGCCATCGCCCGTACCGAAGTCGTCTCCGGCGGATGTCTGAAATGCATCAAACGGGGCCGGAAGCGCTACGAGAACGAGTTCGAAAAGGCCGAACGGGAAAAGATCGACGCGCGGTCGATGACCGCGGAGGACACGAACGTAGGCCGGACGGTCCGTAAGGAGAAGACCTCGTTCGGCGAGGCCGTATTCTACGGAATCCGTGTGGAGTACGAAGTCTCCTGCCTGGCATGCTCCGAACCGTTGACGACCGGGCGATTCGAAGACGAACGAAGGGCGGCGCTGCTCGGACCGGCCCTGTAGATCGGAGGATGGATGCCGGATGAACGGGACGAAATGCGCGCGCGCCTGGACAGGCACGCTCAGGAGCTTTTCGAGAATCTGATCGAGTACACGAAGGGGCTCAAGATCCCCGAGAAGGAGATCCCTCCTCTCTACGGGCTCATCGTCCAGAAGCTCCTGTCGAGCACCCACCGGATCACCGCTTCGCTCTGGTCCATGCAGACCGCGAACCAGTGGCTCAAGGCCGCGCTTGCCGACATTCCCTCGGTCATCAAGGCGTTCGGGGGGCCGAGGATGCGGATCGAGATCGTGATCCTGGACGACCGTCCGGAACCTCCGGAGCGCGCCGTTTCTCCTTGACGCGAACGGCCCACGACTGTTAACATCTGTGCCAGGAAGAGGAGGGTCCGCCATGATCATGTCCGTGATCCGCTCCGATGTCCGCGTGATCCCGTCCTGCGGCGCCCATCGGTCCGGCTGCGCGGTCTCGCTCATGGACGACTGCGACCGGTGCTTCGACTTGGTCTTCCGAGCGATCATCGTCCGGGAACGCGAGCGCACGGCGAAGCTCTTCGAGTCGATCCAGATCCGGTGCCGGGAAGGAAGCCCGGACGTCGATTGGCTCCCGATCATCGACCGCCTGGCCACCGAAGGGATGACCGGGAAGCCGTTCATGGCCTGAGGATCGAATGCCGAGTTTGACGCCGGAGGAGCAGCGCAGGCTGCTGGTCGAGGCCGGGCCTCCCTGCGGAGGCTGCGGGAGGCATCTTTCGCGCGGCTATTGCCGTTCGTGCGACGAGTTCTACTTCACCGGGCACGCGCCGGACTGCCCGCACGCGCCTCCGAGAGGCGACCGGGACGCCCATTCAGGTCACAGGACTTACTAATGCGCGAAGCGAAAAAACCGAAAAGAGATCGTACGAGACGCTGGTGTCCTGGGGGCGCTCAGAGCGTCGAGCACGTCTCTCTTGAAGCGCCGATCCGGAAACGCCACGCGAGATGCCGTTTTTGCGGCCAACGTTTCGAACTGACAATCGACAGGGACGGAATCAAGGAGCGGGTCCGCGGATACAAGTCATGGAGATTTCCCAAGCATAAAGCATACGGTATCGCGGTCCTGGATGCATAAGGCGGGAGAATCCGGATGGCGTCCTTCGTTGTCCAAAAGTTCGAGCTTCCTCTCGGTCGGAACGTCACGGTGGATCTTCCGATGGGGTCACGCCTTCTTCATGTCGGAATCCAGGAAGAAGGGCTCTTCATCTGGGCCTTCGTGGACCCTGAAAGGCCAAAGGAGCCGCGGAGCTTTACCGTGATACGCACAGGGGACCCCATCTCCTGGCAAGCAGCAACATTCCACATCGGGACCGTCATCTGCAACGCCTGGGTCTGGCACGTCTTCAACGGAAAGTGGTAGATGACGAAATCTCTTCATCCCAAGCTGGACGTAACGGTGCTCCGACGCAGGCGCCGGACTGTGGCCACGGCCGGAGCGCGCCGGAAATTCGGAAAAGGCTGTCTCATCACCCACGATCGGCGCGGGACGCTCATCTTGATCGACAAGAAAGGGCACGCGGCCGTCATTAAACCGGTTCGGATGTCCAAGCGCCCGCCCTGCGCGTCGTCGCCAAGGCGGGAGTCTCGCGCTCCGGACCTTGGCCAGGTGTGCTCAAGCTGTGCCGGATGCGGAACCCGCGTGTGGCTGATCACCCGGTCGCGGGGGCAAAAGCTAGGGATTCGCTGCCTCTACTGCATCAAGGTCTTCTGCTTCCCCTGCGCCCGGAAGCATTTCTCGAAGAAGGGGAGATAGCCATGCGAATCGTGCTCGCTGGACTGGTTTTGGACATCGGAGCCCTCGGCATCTTCATTGATTCAAGGGCGATCGAGATCCCCGCTTGGATTCTGGTCGTCGTAGGGGTCAGCGCCTTTCTTTTGGGCCTCCTCTGCGGGCGCCTGTCGGTAGGATTCCGTCGTCCTGGTTGCGAACATCAATGGTCCGAACATACCGCGGAAGTGGAGTTGAGCGGGAAGTACGACGGGTGCGCAGGGGTGATCGTCCTCCGGAAATGCGGAAGATGCGGCGAAAAGGGGGCTGAACTTCATCACACTCACGGGGTCAAAGAAATCCCTCCTCTGCTTGCGGAAACCGTCATCAAACAGCGCGAGGGTAAGAGCCGGTAGCCGCCATGACACTCGATGATGTCAAAGCATTTATCCAAGCCGAGTCCAAACGACTCGACCCGGAATCCAGGTACATCTCGGAGCTTCTGGAGAGGGTGAACCTGGCCCAGAGCGTCGGGGCCCTTGAGTCGCTGCTGGCGGATTCCAGGGGCGCCTTTTGGGCCGGACACTACGCCTGGAACCGGATGACGCTCAAGGAGAAGCTCCGGGCGAACCTGATCACGAACGAGACCTCGATGATGCGGTTCGAGACCGAGGAGATGCGCTGCCTCCGGTCCCGCGTGATCCCGTTCCTCCGTTTTCTCGCGAAGCACCGGCCTCCCGAGATCCTGAGCCTGCCGTGTTCGCATGGCGAGGAATCCGTGAGCCTCGCGATCGAGTTCAAGGAGAACGGCCTCCAGGACTTCACGATTTCGGGCTACGACATTCAGCGCGCCTCGATCGAGGTCGCCCGGAGCGGGAAGATCCCGATCTCCGGGATGCCGCGCTACGTCACGGCGACCGTCGCTCCCGAGATCATGAGGCATCTGGTGTTCGAGGAGGCCGACGTCTTCGCCCCGGTGAATGACGCCTCTCCCCAGCGGGTGTACGACCTCGTCGTCTGCCGGAACTTCCTCGGGTACTTCACGCCGGACGTGGCCAAGCAGGTGCTCGACAAGCTCTGGGCGATGACGGAAGACCCGGGAATGCTATTCCTCGACTCGTTCATCATGGGCAAGTACCCGGAGCTATTCGACCGATGGGCGGATTATCGGTTTCCTGGGCTCCCCTTCTTCCTCAAGAACACGAAGGGCGATCATGAGGCGAACCGCTTCGTCAACGCCCAAGATGAAGCAGTCGCTTCCCCCGCGGGCCGGTCCGGTCGAGCGCGCCCGTAAAGCTCTGTACGGTTAATTGCGATGGATTCCGACGAACGCGCGATCATGGAAGCGGCAGTTGCCCTCGCTTTGGGCGGGACGCCTAAGTTCGTCTTCGTCCGCGAAGGACCGGATGGCCCCTTCCGGGAGGTTCGTTTCGAGGTCTTCAAGCCCTATAAGGAGGACCCGCCATGAACATCCAGGACGTCGATCTCCCGGGCGAACTCTGCGACCGCTGCAAGCCGGACGGCGCCGCGGCCGAGACCTACCGCTGCATGAAGTGCGGCGTGACGAAATGCCACCACCGGATCAGCCAGGTCGTGGCTCCCTGGGACGACGCGACCCAGCCGACGCCTCGGCCCTGCGACCTTTACCCGATCTGCAAAAAGTGCATGCCCGGCGTCCAGAAAGGGCTGTTCCGGGCGCTTCAGGAGATACTCCTCGTCGCCGAGTGTGGGATCGAGGACACGACGGGGGACCACCACCGGATGCGGTCGATCGCGCGCCTGGCCGAGCGCGGCCTTGACCTCATGAGAAGCGATGCACCCGGCAGGACCGACGAACCGTCAGAGTTCCTCCGCCCATGAGCGAATCCGTCTGTGTCTTGTGCGGTCGGCCGTGGGAACCAGAGGTCAAGAACGTCTGCGAGTGCGGCGGGTTCTGCACCTGGGGGCCCGCCAAGGGCGCGGACCCGGATAGCTGGATTCGGACGGAGAAGGGATGGATTCCACGTCCCCCTCCGCAGGAGCCGTCGAAAGGTGGCAAGTAATGGAAGAGTTCATCAAGCTCGCGGTCGAGGCGAGCGAGCAGTGCGTCCACGCGCCTGCTGGCAACATCTGTACGGGCTGCATCGTCTACGCCATCCAGAAGGCGGTAAACGCCGAGCGGGAACGGTGCGCCAAAGTCGCAGAAAGCTTCTGCGAGGAGCCGGAGCGTTGCGACGGCCCGTGCAGGCCGAAATGGATCGCGGATTTGATCCGCCGTTTTTGAGGAACGCATGATTGACCGAGTGACGATCACGGGCGCGGACGACAGCATCAGGCCGGACGCCCTCGGCGACCTTGCCGACCGCTATCCATTCGTCGAATGGGGAATCCTCTTCAGCGGCAGCCGCCAGGGAATGCCCCGCTACCCCACTCCGGGATGGCTTTCGGCGCTGGGCGCCGTTGTCGCCAACAGGAAGCTCACGTTTTCGGCGCACCTCTGCGGCCGATGGGTTCGCGATCTCGTTCTCCAGGGGAACCTCACGTTCCGGAAGGAATACGAGGCGCTCTGGCCGATGTGGAGCCGCATCCAATTGAACTTCCACGGCCAGTACCACAAGGCGTGCATCGGGTTCGTCGGCGCCCTCCGGGACAACCGCGGCAAGGACTGGATCTTCCAGCACGACGGGGTGAACGACGGCCTGATCTCGACGTTCACGCAGAACCCCAATCTCCGCGCCTACCCGCTCTTCGACCGGTCCGGGGGCGCGGGGGCCGTCCCCCTATGGTGGCCCAAGCCGATCTGCCCTTACCAGGGCTATGCCGGAGGGCTTGGTCCGGACAACATCGTCGAGGAGATCCGCCGGATCGAGGCGGTGACCGGAGACTCGCGCATCTGGATCGACATGGAAACCAGGGTCCGCTCCGAGGACGACCGCGTGTTCGACCTCGGGAAGGTCGAGCGATGCCTCGAACTGGCGAAGCCTTTCGTGAACGAGCACTGACCTGGAGGCCCATAATGAAGAAACGCGATTCGGCCGCGATCGAACTGATCCAGCACGTCTGGGACCACTCCTGCCGGGCGTTCGAACACTCCTGGAGGCGGTATAATGCCTCGCTCGCGCAGGCGCTCTCGCTTGCGATCACGTCCGGGATGAAGTTCGGGCAGGATGACTTCTCGGTGATCGAGAAGCGCTATCGGCCTGACTACTGGATGGGCCTCGGGTCCCACAGCGGGGAAAGCTATTACGGCACCGCCGTCTGCTTCGACAACGTGAGCGCCGCAATCGCCTTCGAGCGCTGGAAGAAGCGCAAACCGGTGTTCTTCATCGACATCTGGAGCGATCACGCCGAGCACTGGGATGGCCCGCGGAGGCTCTTCGTCGGGGCGTCCTTCCGCTGGAACGGGGAATGGGTCAAGGTGACCCGGTTCAACAAGGATGGAGAATCCATCGGGACCTGTTCCTACAAGGAGGACGAACCTGAGGGCTACCGGCGCGAGAAGGTTCTTCACCGGTATTCGATCACCCGGGCGGAGCTTCAGAAGGCCATGAAGGCGCTTCGGCCCCGGAAGTCGGCAGAACCTGTAACGGCGGGGTAGATCATGGGCATGAAGAGAAAACCTTCCGACCGGTGTCCGAGCGCGGTCAAGGTCAACGGGCACGCCGCCGGGTGCGATTTCGACCAGGGTCACCGGGGAGCCCATCGCCACGCCGTCCTCACCCTGGGCTCCAGGAAGAAGAAGGACGGTTTCCCGTATTTGACCGAGGTTTACCACGTCTGGCGGACATGAAAAAGCAACGGAGAGAGGTCCCATGACGGATGAGGAGATCCGCGAGGAGTTGAAGGCGATCGACCATAACGAGGATATCGAAGTGGACTCCTGGGAGGCCGGTTTCATCGAGAACGTAGTCTATAAGTACAAGGGCCCGCTCTCGGAAACGCAGCGCAAGAAGGCCCTGGAAATCATCGACAAGTACACCGCATAGGAGAGGTGGCCGATGGCGAGCGTGAACAAGGTGATGCTTCTCGGGAACCTGACTCGGGACCCGGAGCTTCGCTATACGCCCCAAGGGACGGCGGTCTGCTCGTTCGGCCTCGCGCTCAACCACTCGTACAAGAACAAGCAGACTGGCCAGAAGGTCGAGGACGTGACCTTCATCGAGGTCGAAGCCTGGGCCAGGACCGGGGAGATCACGGCCGAGTACGTGAAGAAGGGAAGCCAAATCTTCATCGAGGGAAGGCTCAAGCAGGACCGCTGGGAGACCCCGGATGGCAGGAAGACGAGCCGGATCAAGGTCATCGCCCTCCGGGTGACTTTCGTGGGGTCTCGGCCTGGCGCCAAGAAGGAAGGCGAATCGGAGGAAGCTCCTCCGGCAACCGACGAGGCGTCGTCGGAGGACATCCCGTTCTAGGGCGTCGCGACATCTATCCGGCCTCATACGACCACGGAGACGCGGGGCCGGATTCCAGAAAGCCCGCGGGCCTGCGGCTGGGCCGTGGTCAGGCCAAGGGCGGCGCGGGCAGAGGCCGTGATGAACGGCCGCAGCGGGTGGAAGCCCCGCGCTCTTTAGACCCGTCAGCCTGCCATCCGTGGGTGCCACCTTGGCAGATAGGGCTGTAAGACCGCTAAAAACCGTGAATTTGGATGGTTTGGACCGTACTCCACAGTGGCACACGTTTTGCTCCAATGGGAGTGTGATGAAGCTCACGGTGGTGGAGGCGGCCCACGCCGGAGGCAAACCCGGCGGCCATCCGTACCCTGGCGGCCGGACGGTCGAGATCGACCACGGCGACGTCGTCGCCCTCGGGAAGTTGGTCGCCTATGGGACCTTCGTCATCCGGTACATGCTCCGCCTCAAGGACGGACGGGAGGTCTTCGTCAAGGCGTCTGAGCAACCGGAAGACTCGGAGCGCTGGCTCCGGGGGATTGCGAAGGCCGTCCGCACGGATGTCGTGGTCAGCCGTGACATGGGATGGACGAACGTGGGGGTTTGACGATGCAAACGAAGCTGACCTGGGACGAACTGGACGGGCAGGACCAGGAAGACCTCCTCGCCTGGTTCAACGTCCGGGAGCCGGGCGCCGAGGACAAGGAGCGCCTCGCCAAGCTCCTCGCCGATGGGCTCTTCGAGGCATGGGACTGCCCGGAGTGCGGCGAGCGCGTCTACAGGGGGGAACCCAAGGACTGGGGCCACTTCCAGGGCGTCTTGCAGGTGGACTACACGAGCTATCCCGGCAACACCGAGAAGTACAACGAGGAGTATCTCCTCAAGATGTGCGACCACTGCCGGTGCTACAAGTAAGGAGCGCCACCGTGAGCGTGAAGACAGAGGCGAAGGACGCGAAGGAGTGGGCGCGCTGGCTCCACACCTACGGGGCCGAGGGGTTCTACGTGGCCTTCCTCCGTATCGCCCAGGATGCCGAGAGCGGGTCCCACAAGGCAAAAGGGACGAGGCAGCCATGAACCAGGCCGACGCCGTCGCCACGCGGATGGTCGAGCGCCTCTTCGCGGGGCGGAAGGGCCACGGAGGAGGCGCCTGCTCGTACCGGGTCCTCCGGCCGCCGGAGTTGCGCGAGATCGTCAAGCTGGCCTACGAGATGGGCTGGAAGGATGGGTCGGGCCAGAAGACGGAGGAGAAACCGTGATCTACGGAAGCTTCGGCGCCAAGGTCCAGATCCTCCGGATGGCCGCTCCGTGGGACATCGAACGGCTCGAAGGCCGCAAGCCCGACGCCCAGGATCTCCAGGCGATCGAGCGCGGCTCCTATGTGGTCGTCGAAGAGAACGGCAAGGAGGAACTCTACTCCTTGGCCTACCTCCGAGCCGACGAGGGGCTTTCGGAGATCGAGCGCGCGATCGACGCGGCCAGGCACCCTCTCGTGGTCGTGGCCACGGATGAATCTCGGGAGGCCCACCGCATCTCCAGGTACCTCAACGTCCGGGGCGTCCCGACCGCGCTCCATCCGGCCGGTGTCCGGCGCCTCGACGTGCGGATCAACGCCTCCCAGGAGCGCCGCGCTCGCGAGATCCTGAGCGAGCGTCCTGCCGGGGCCTGGAAGTAGACGGGAGAGGAGAAGGCCATGAACGGCTACGCGAACGAAGCCGACCAGGAGCGGACGCTCCAGGAGAAGTACGAGGCCGAGGCCGGTCCCCTTTTCGACCGGCTGGTCGAGGAGGTCCGGAAGGCGACCGGGATCAAGCCCAAGATCGACTATGCGGCTTCTTCGGGACCGCACCGGTCCTTCTGGCTGGAGGGGTTCTCCATCAACGTGATCGTCCAGCACGAGTTCATCCGGAGTTTCCGGGGGCGGCACTCGGGCAACGCCGAAGTGGTCATCCACTGGGGCTACTTCGGCGGGGGGCGCCGCAAGGTCACCTTCCCGAAGCGCCAGGACGGCACCTGGAACATCGAGAAGATCGTGAAGGACATCTCAGACCGCATCAAAGGCCAGCGGGCGGGCGAGAAGGCGACCCAGGAACGCGAGCGCAAGGAGGCCGAAAGCAAGGAGATCATGGCCCGCGAACTGGCCGATCTCAAACTTCCAGAGGGCGTCGTGGTCGGCCGGGACCCGAATGCCGGGACCTATTACCTCCGGACAGGCGGCACGTTCTCCGGTCTCGATGCCGCCGCCGTCGTCGCGCTCGCCAAGGCCCTGGGGGACCTCTTCCAGGCCCACAGCTTCGAGAAGGACTGGCGGATCAACATTTGACCGTGCGGAGGGGGAGATCCGGAATTCGCTTGCGCGAGGACCATCAAAACTGTACCCTATCTGGCACACGTCAGAAAGGAAGTCCATGACGCCCGAGAGCGGGGGCCTGCTCACCCGGGACGAGTTCCGGACCGCGGTCTTCGAGCGCGACGGCCATAAGTGCGTGGTCTGCGGCGCTCCGGCCAAGGATGCGCATCATATCGTCGAGCGCAGGCTCTGGCCGGACGGCGGCACCTACCTCGATAACGGCGTCTCCGTCTGCCAAGAGCACCATCTGGCGGCGGAGTCCACGGTGCTCTCCTGCGAGGACGTCCGGAAGGCAGCCGGAATCGAGCGCGTGATCCTGCCGCCCCATCTCTATCCGGACGAGGTCTATGACAAGTGGGGGGACCCGATCCTTCCAAACGGCCGACGCCTCCGCGGAGAGCTATTCTACGACGAGAGCGTCCAGAAGGTGATCGCGCCGGTCCTCCATCTCTTCACGAACCGGGTGAAGCATCCCCGGACCTATCATCTCCCTTGGAGCCCTGGCGGGACCGACGACGACCGCATGATGGAATCGGTCGCCGGGTTCGAGAGCGAGGACGTCGTCGTCACGGTCAAGATGGACGGCGAGCAGACGAGCCTCTACCGGGACGGCTTTCACGCCCGGTCGATCGACTCTCCGCCCCATCCGTCCCGGGACTGGCTCTGGAAGATCCACCGGACGATCGGCCACGAGATCCCGGAGGGATGGCGTGTGTGCGGCGAGAACCTCTACGCGGTCCATTCCATCCGGTACCGGACTCTTCCGGCCCACTTCCTGGTCCATTCGATCTGGAACGAGCGGAACGTCTGCCTCTCCTGGGACGAGACCCAGGAGTATGCGGAGCTTCTCGGACTCAAGACCGTCCCGGTCTTCTGGCGCGGGGTTTGGGACGAAACGCGGCTCCGCGACTTCGAGCCCCACGAGCATGCGGGCGACCCATGCGAGGGCTACGTGGTCCGGATCTCGCGGGCTTTCCCGTTCAAGGACTACCGGAACGTCGTCGGGAAGGTCGTCCGGAAAGGCCACGTCCAGACGCACGGACACTGGATGAGGCAGGCGATCGAAGTGAACGGCCTGGCCCAGGAGGCGCGCGCATGAGTCCCGACGCGGCCCACATCGTTCATACGCTCCTGGCCGAAACCGGCCGCTGGATCGACGGCACGATGGCGCCTTCCGCCGAACACCACGCCGGAGCCCTGTTCGCGGCGAAGGGGCTTGCGAAGTTCATCCATGACACGTTCCAGTACTCCTATTCTCCCAACAACTGCCATTGCGCGGTCTGCTTCTCGAAGAAGATCGAGTACGTCAACAAGGGGGAGTTCCAACTGGCTCCGGATGGCAATGGCTGGAACTCCATCCGGGTCCCGGAGAACCAGTAGCCATGAAACGAGAGAAACGGATCAACGTCGTCGGCAAGAAGGCGCCCCGCGTGGACCCCAAGGAATTCGCAAACGCGATCGGCGCCGAACCATGCCGGGGCGTCCCGGACATCGCCCGGCGGGCGCCTAATTCCTTCGCTTCCCAATCTGCGCCAAAGGATGAGATCCTGACGCCGGAGGCGATCGCGGCTCAGTGGTGTCCTGCCGCGGATCACCCCTCGGGCGTCCACGAATGCAACCTGCTGGCCGACCTCAGGCGCCTGGTCCGGGACACCCGGGACCGGTGCGCTACGATCGCCGCAAATGTCGGGAAGCAGGCCGTTGACGCGAACGTCCCGGACAAGAACGTGGTCAAGAACGCGGCCGACGTCATCGCCGGGGAGATCATCCGGTGCCTGTAGATCTCCGTCCCTGGGTCGTGGAGAACTCGGACAAGCTGGGTTTCCTCGTCCGAACCTCGAACGGCGTCGTCACCGGTCTCACCGCGGAACAGGCGGGAGCGGTCGTGGCAGCGCACAACTCAGATCTCGCGGCCGAGCGCGCGGCCTGCGCCGACCTCGCGGAGTCCTGCGACCGTATCGTCGCGCCCGACGAGCCCACGCGGGCCTACTCGGAGAAGAACCGGCTCTGCGTCCACGGGCTCTGGGGCCATCAAGCCTGCGGGTCCTGCGCGGCCCAGGCGATCCGTGGCAGGGTGAAGACCCGGGACGAGAAACTCGCCGACGACGTGATCTTCGGCGAATGGGTCTACTGCCGGTCCCACCTGAACGCCCACCGGAGCGGATGGTGTACGATCGGCCTCGAAGACAAGATCGGCCTCGGGCCCGTGAAAGACAGCGCCGAGGCCATCGAGAAGTGCCGGAAACTCGGTTTGAGGCTCTATCAGCCCTGAGTGGACCGATGACATCCTCTCATTTCGTGGGGAGAACCGACCGCATGACGACTCCCATCGCCACGGAGGAGACGATCCTTGCCATCCTGGAGGACGCCATCAACCACCAGGCTGGGGCCGACTGGATCGCCCGTTACCTGGAAGCCCGGCACAAGAAAAAGCCCGGGTCGATGCACCTGGCGGTCAAGCTCTGCATGAGAAGGCTGGAGGCGAATGGGAAGATCATCGTCCTCGGCCCGAAAGACCAGTGGGATACGTACACGCTTTGCCTTCGCCGCAGGAAATAGGGGGCGAGCCGATGACGAAGGTCGATGTCCTGCCATGCTCCTGCGGCAGCTTCCCGGATGCCTCGGTCTACCGGCTTGCCGAGGATCTCATGGGCGCCAAGGCCGTCTGTCCGAAGTGCGGCCGGGAGTCCGACGAGATCGAGCACGTTTGGGGCGGGTCCGAGGCGAAGCTCATGGCCTACGGCGAATGGAACCGCATGCGCAGGCTCGACAAGGAGCGCCTCTCGAAGATCTGGGACATCCTTGTCCAGCATGCCGGGGCCGAAGAGCGAGGCCGGGAGATGTTCGTGATCCAGGCGGACGAGTACGGGCGCGCGCGCACGCTGGAGTACCGTTTCTGCGGGGCGCTCGGTTTCGGCGGCAAGGTCTGGCTGAACAACGGGCCGCATCCCTATGTGAACTGCTACCGCGAGGACGAGACCAAGAAGAGCCTCCGGATCATCAAGGTCACGAACGAGGCGCTCAAGGAGATGGAACGTGAACATGATCTACGAGCTTGTTAACCCGAGCGACGCCTGGACGTTCGCGGCTCCGTCCGACAAGATCGCGTTCCTGGTCTCGCTCCTCGTCGGGCGCGGCCAGACCCCGGCCAAGCGCGACGAGTGGATGACCGGCTTCTACATCATCGGCGGAGATCCGGAGGCCGATTTCGAGAAGCAGTTCGGGGAGCCGATGAAGGGAGCCCTCGACCGGCATCGCGAGGAGCTAATCACGAGCCTCCGCACGTTCATGATCCACCGCGACCGGGCGAAGGAGCCTCTTCAGGGCGACGCGCTTCTGGCATGGAACGAGGAACACCGGACGAGCGTGAACGATTTCGGAGGCTACGCTCTTCAACTGGCCGACCGGCTGGCGAAGAAGGTTCCTGCGAAATAGAAGGGGGAGATCCATGGCCGACGATCCGAAACCGCCCAGCGAACTCTTCGAGCGCGTGATCATCAATGCAGGCTCGCTCGTCATCGACTGCGAACTCTGCGGGCGCACGCATTTCGCGACGATGGAGAGCGGAATCTACGGGGAAGGGGAACTGGAAGAGCTTCTAGAGAAGGCGAAGAACAACCCGGAGAAGTACATCCAAGACCCGTCCTACGACATGATCTCCTGGGGCACCATCGACGGCAAGCAGGCCGTGATCGGGTGTCCTTGCAACGGTCTCAGGAAGTACGAGGATTTCATCTGGCATAACCGCACGGTCATCCTCGAATACCTGGAAAGGCGGACGGCCGAAACTTTGAAGCGCGCCAAGCGTGACGTTGAAAACGTGGAACGCGCAAAGAAGGCCAACAATGAATGAGGCATTGTAGATTGCATAACGAAGCTGCAAGCACAAGGAGTTAAAGAGTGCCGGGGGCATAGATGGCGATCAGCAGACGTAACAGGAAACTAATCGAGCGTGTCGGAGGCCAGATTCTTCCCTATGACGAACTACCTCGCCCGGCACAGCGGGCCATTTTCACATATGTATCGGAGGGGGAGTACAAAGGAGATCTGCGAGACCTCCAGAGACAACTCGCCAAGAGCAACTTCGGATACTCGGAGATTCCCGCAGCCATTCTTGCGAAGGAAATCGCCGAAGACCCTGACATTGCGGAGGAATTCGGAGACTTCGAGAGCTACCACCAGTGGTATCTGAAGCTGGGTGGTATTCCGGATTACCCGCCAAAGAACCGCTGGCCTGTAATCCTGAGCCCGTTCGAGGATGAGACCCTTCAAGACGGTTGGCATCGTCTTCACGACTATTACCGAAAGGGCGCCCGCAAGATCCCGGTGGTGTGGTTTCCGAGGTAGTTGAACAGAAGAGGCGTTGCGGCTTCGTTATGGAAGCTGCAAAGGAGGACAAGTGCAACAGGTAACACTCAGACGGGTAGAGGTCAGCCAAGAAGCGGCTCGCCTTATCAAGGGGCATGGATTTGTCGTTCTCTACGAGTCTGCCTGTAGCATTGATGGCATCACCCAACGCAAGTGCGAAATTGTCGTTGACGCGAAGACGGGAAGGCCGTTTGAGACGAAGGCCGAGGCGTTCAAGGCTGCCGATAGTCTGTTTGACGCGCCCGATTTTTATCAGGCGGATATTATTGGGGTCGATGTGGGTAGCGGCCTTTCCCATCAACCCATGTGTTAACTTGCAGCTTCCTCTCGGAAGCTGAAAGCGGGCCGAGGCACGCGATGGCAAGTGATGAGTTCAATAGGAAGTTTTTGGAGAGGTTCACAAGAACATGTGAATGCGGCTCCAAGACCTTTCGTTTGTCCCTGGAAGATATCGAAACCGTTCCTCTCTCGCTCCCGGCCTACCAACGGGTCACCTGTACTCAGTGCGGGCGGTATTCAATCCAGACGGTTTCTGCGGAGGAATCCGCCAAGGAGAATGAACCACGAACATCACGGGTATCGGCCGGAGCATCTGAGCGAGGTCGCTCGATGAAGCATTGGTTCGACACTGAGTTCATCGAGGATGGCCTCACCATCGACCTCATCTCGATCGGGATCGTCGCCGAGGACGGACGGGAATACTACGCGGTCTCCTCAGAATGCGACCCGTCCAAGGCGAACGAATGGGTCAAGGAGAACGTTCTCCCGCACGTCGATCAGAGCACCGGGAAACCGCGGGCGGTCATCCGCGACGAGATCGTCGCGTTCTGCCGGGAACGTCCAGAAGTATGGGGCTATTACGCCGACTACGACTGGGTCGTCCTCTGTCAGCTATTCGGGCGCATGATCGACCTCCCGAAAGGCTGGCCGATGTACTGTCGCGACATCAAGCAGCTTTGCGATGATCTCGGAAACCCGAAGCTCCCGGCGCAGGAGTCGATGGAGCACCATGCGCTCGAAGACGCCCGCTGGAACCGGCTCGCATATGAGTTCCTGATGAAGCTGAAGAACGGACGTTGATCCATGATCGCGGATGGTATCATCCAGATAGGGGCCGCTCCGGAAGCCTGGGGCTTCACGCGCGAGCGCTTTGCGAGCGACTCCTACCTCTGGAAAGATGGAGAAGTGATCCTCATCAGCTTCATCGAGAGCGTCCATGAAGGGCGCGGGCACTTCTCCGCGCTCGTCCGCGCGATCGAGGCGTCCGGATTTCGAGTGGCGGTTCCCACGCCCTTGGGTAAAATGGTCGCCATCCTTTCCCGATGGGGATGGAAGCCGGTCCTGATCGAAGACGCCGTGTGCTGGATGAATGGGAAACCGACGTGTTCAAGCTCTACGCCGTCGAAGTGACCTACACGCTCTATGTCCTTGTCCGGGACGAGCGTGAGGCCGAGATCCTGGCGGAAGCCAGCGCAGGCGAGAACGAGGGGCCGGACTGCGTGATCGCCCACGAGGTCCGGGATATCGACAAGGTCCCGGAGGAATGGAAGGACGCGATCCCGTACGGCGAGGAGGAGGACCGGACCGTCCGTCAGATCCTCCAGCCTTTCCCTGAACCCGAAAAGCCTTACGATGACCCGAATCAGTTGAAGCTCCCGATGTAGACGGTCATGAAACCTGGTGATGCGATCGTCCTTGGGCTTTGTTCCTACGTTCTCGTCGGCCTCATCTTCTATGCCCTGCGCCCCGAAAGCGGCGCCCTCCAGTACTTGAGGAAGAGGTTCAGCGAGATGACGGGAGCGCGTCGCGGGCTTGAAATGGGGTCAATCATCGCCCATGCCTTCCTTTGGCCGATCGTGGCGATCCGCCTCATGGGACCAGGGTCGCCGCGTCTGCGAGTCGAAGGGCTCAAGTGCCCGTGCGGGGGTACCTACGTCACCACAAGGAAGATCGTGGAGCACTCATCCCTGATCGGGATCATCGTCGGGAAGTGCGTGTCGTGCAAGAAGTTCCGTGAGATGCCGCAGGGCGTCACGTTCGCGGCGGCTCCGGAATACCAGAAGGAACGCCTTTGACCGATTGACATGGAAAGACCGTCCTCGAATGTGTCCGTGAGGATGAGTGCCAGAGGGAGACATGACCAAACGCAAAAGCTATAGGGCACCTGGATGGGAAGATCGTCCGGTATCATGGGCGTATTCCGTGTCTTTCAAAAAGCCACGCGGGAAGACGCTACTTTGGGTTTCGACCGACTCGCAGGATGAAGTGGAAGCCTCCCGACAGGCGCAAACCTGGATCGAGGAGAACCGCCCGAATGAGGGCTTTATAGAGTACGGAATCAGCAAGACCTACTGGCGTCATTGGGGAGGATACAGCGAGCCGATCATTCTCGAAGAATACGAGTTCGGGCTTGAGCGAGCCAAAGCCGTCGAATACCTGAATAGAGCCCTGTCTCCGGCGCTGGCGCAACGTCGCGCACAAGAAGAGGGCGTCTCGATCAGCGAAAAGGCTTGGAGATCTGCGTGGTGGGTATCGAAGCATTCTCGTTAGGACTACGTTGGCACAGAGGTCATTGGCCCCAGAAGAGGTAAAGAGTGCCTTGTGAGGATCGAATGGACAAATGTTTTGTGTGCGGTAAGGGTCCAGCAGAAGGTCCGCGTACTCCTGTTGCGGTACAGGCTGTTTATAAGACTTACAAAGGGCAAGAGCTAGTTGCAACAACTACGACGTGGTTCCATCCTTCTTGCTTGGCTCGAATGGAACAGGCGGTCTTGGAAGAGCCGATTATGGCACAGAAAAGGTGATTGGCGCGAGAGAGGTAAAGAGTGCCTGTTGCGATTTGGTATCAGAGGATTAAGTCAGGCGAGGTAACGAACTGTCCCGCCTGCGGGAGCGCCTTTGATTTCGAGTCGTTGGCCGACTTAACGATCATCGAGTGCTCGAACCTCGCGTGCTGCTGGACTGACGAGCTTGCGGACTTTGCGGACAATGGTTGGTACACGCCGCCTCCGGGATGGAAGGTGGCACAGAAAAGGTGATTGGCGCGGGAGAATAATTTTATGAAAGCTCCTGTCATCGGAGTCGCTTCCTGTACCGTCCCTGGATGCGAAAGGGCGGTGAGCCTTGGCGGAACTAGGCAGGGCTTCCAGGTGGCGGCTGCCAAGTCGCACGGTATGGCCCACTGGTATCGGCACCACGAAGAGAGTGGGCATGAGGCTCCGAGCGTGCCGCAGTGCCCGAAGTGCAAGGAGGACGGCTGGACCTGCTCCTTCATGAAGAGGAAGTACTACAGTGGCCGCTGAAGGAGCGTCGTTGCGTGAAAGAATGATTCGAGATAATCGCTGACGAGGTAGTCGAGTTATGAATGTCCATGAAGCGGTCGCGCGTGCCTGCAAGGAGCCCACCCTGCCCGATGCGCTCGCGTGGATCTCCGTCTGGGAGAATGATCGGGCGGTCAAGCAGGCGCTCCGGAACACCGAGCAAGGCATCCGCAATCCGGACGGATCGCTCTGGGATACATGCTTCCGGGTATGCTTCGAGATGGTCCTTCGGGAATGGGAGAAGAAGCATCTTAATCCGAACGAGCCAGCGAGCAAGTGGAGATACGAGTGAGGTGATGTGAAGGGATTGTCACGATAACTTCAGAAAACGGAGACGATGAAGGAGTGAAGACCACATACAACGCTTTCGCATTGCGCGGGAATCTTGCCGCCCTTGGCGGAAACCTGTGGAATGACCGCGTAGGCCGTTCCCTCAGGAGCAAACCCGAGGGGAAGCCCGACCTTACTTGCGCGGCGGAGGTCTTCTTCGATGAGATTCTGCCGGAACTCCAGAACTTCATGGAGCAGAAGATAGCCGCGATGTCGCGCACCAAGGATAAGGAGCCATGAAAGTCGAACGTCTCAGGATCGAGCTACATCCGGTGATCGCGGATCTTCTGCGGCAGCTTTTCCGAAAAGGCTATTATGGCCTGACCGTGGAGGAGACGGCCGTCCGCCTCATCGAGCAGGGACTCCGGGAGATGATCCGGGCCGAGGACAAACTCCTCCGGCTCAAACATGTAGGAACATTGGAAGAGGAGAAGCCATGCCCGTCGCAGAACTCGACTTCGTGGCCAAGGGCCTCCGGGAACGGCTCTGGCAGATCCGGGAAGCCCCGGAGGACAAGAGCATCCATCAGGTTCGCGAAGAAGAGATCTTGAGAACCCTCTCCGAGGTCGCCCAGGAGGCCAGGAGGACGGCTCTCGCCGAGGAGATCTTCGCGGTCGGGAAGACGCCGGAGGAGGCGATCCGTGCGCTGGCCTTGGCGTTGGATTGGGGCGAAATCACCAAGATCTCGAACCTGGAGGGAGGCGACGCGCGGTATACCTGGGGGCGCCGCTTCCTGGCGGACGGCACGTCCATGAAGGCGGCCGGGTGGGACGTCCCCGGGGGTGTCGTCCTGACCTGGTGGAAATGAGGTCTCCTATGTGCGAACGCTGCCGTCACGCGCACAACCGGCCCGATTTCTGCGGAGTCGAAATCGGAGTGAAATCGTCCGACATCGCGCCCATCTACTGCGAATGCGCCCAGCCGGAACTCGAACGGCTCCGGAACGAACTGACCCTCCTACAGGCGAGCTACGACGGAAGCCTGACCTACGCCTGCGAGAAGGGCCTCGATATCGCCGCGAACCTCCGAAGCGCCCTTGCGCGGTGCAAGGCCCTGGAGGACGCCCTGGCGCGCTTGATCAGCGCCGTGACCGGGGACATCCCGAGCGCCGGACACTCCTGGGTGATCACGGACGCGCTCCGCAACGCGGATCGTGTGCGCTCCGAACCCTTGGTCTTGAAAAAGGACTAAGATGCCCAACCAGCGGTCGGCGCAAGACGAGACCTGGACCCAGGGTGAACTCATCTTATACGCTGAGACGGAGGGCGATTGGCGTATTCCATTGGAGCCCGACCGGTTCCGGTGGAGCTACGTGCGGCATTTCCCCACGAAGGAGTTCACGCAACAAGGCGTCGCCATCAACGGCAGGCCCATCCCGCCCGACGAATGGGAAGCGTGGCTTCTAGAGGAAAAAGCTAACGCCGACTTCCCGGAGTATTACCAGGAACTTGAAGCGGCGTGGCTGAACGACCCGGCGAAGGTGGGTCCGGTTCTCCTTGCCTACATGCCCGGGAAGCGAATGGCGATCGGCGACGGCTGGCACCGGATCGCCATGGCGGTCGTGAACAAGATGAAGTCCGTTCCTGCGATCGTCGGACGACCGAAATAGACATGGCTTTCATGAAGCATCACGTTCCGATGGATTGGCTCAAGGAAGACGGGACCTGGAGAGACCCGGAAGGCCGGGTCCTTTGCCACTACTGCAAGCGGCGCATTATGCCCGGATACACGATCTGCGTGGACTGCAAGGAGCCCCACGATAGCGCGACGATGGCCTACTTGCGTCTGGAGTTTCCCCAGGTACACGGGTCTCGATAGATCGGAGTGGAGGCGCTCGATCATGTGGAGCCACCTGACCAACCTCGCCGGACACAAGGACCCGGACAAGATCATCCGCTGGGAACTGGAACGAGCCATGATCGAGGCCGTCTCGTGCCCATCGAGCACCGGCGAGGTCAAGTATTCCGTCATGGGGAAAATGTCCGGAGGGTTCGAGTTCACCCGTGCGTGGACCTACTGGGTGGTTGATGGGCTCGTCCCCATCGAGATCGCGGTCAAGCTCTATGCCGATCCGGTGGGCCGGGAGGATATCCGAGTGGCGGGTCACTGCGGCTGTCCTCCGCCCGCGGAACCCTGGGTTACCTGGCTCGACGACGACGGGAAGAAGGTCATCCCGGCCGAGGAGAAGGCGAACTTCGAGGCCATGCGACTCGAAGTTCCCTCGTACATCCGTTTCGACGCCGAGCCGCGCCTCTTCAAGCCGTACGTGACGAGCTATCACATCGACTCCGAGGTCGGCCTCAGGATCTTCGCCGACACGCTCCGTGGGCTTTCCTTCCACCAGATGGTGACGCTCGACAAGCTCGCGAAAGTCGCGATCTTTCCGGACGACAAATATGCCCAGAAGGCGTGAAGATTGCCAGATGAGGTAAAGAATGCCAAAACCAAAGAGGTATAGGACGGCCCGCTCCTTTAACAGGGAGGTAATTACCAAGGCGAAGTGCGTTAGGGCGTTTCGCGCAGCAGTAAAGCGGTTCGTTCGCGCTGAAATAGAACTGGATAACGCTGGCGCCGCCTACGACCGGCTCCGGGACCTCTCGTTTACGATGGGCTGGAAAATGCCTAAGACCATCCTATCGAACCCGTTGGCACAGAAAAGGTGAGTGGTGCCCAAGAAAAGTGAGAAGTGCAAGGAGGATCGCATGGAAGTGACCGCTGACTGGATGATCGTCGCCTCAAAGCTGTACGGCGCGCTGAAGAGCGTGAAGATCGTCCATGCGCCCGGCTGTGATGCTTCTGAGTGTGCTGTCTGCAAGCAAGGCTATGAGGCGTGCGAAGCCTTCACGGAACTGCAAGTGCGCGAGGAACAGAAGAGGTAACGGTGCCATGATCTGGATTATCGTTCTGGCCTATTGGTTGATCGGCGTCGTGGTTCTTTTCGCCCACAACTGGGCCTTGTGTGGGGGGAGGTCTTTCGGGTGGTCCCTCCGCAACAACAAGTGGTGGTGGTTCTTGCCGCTGGCGTTCTTATGGCCGATAGTCGTTGTCAGGTTTGGAAAGTAGAGGGCACCGTTCCCAAGCACAGAAAAGGTGAGCCATGACCAAGGCCGAACGCGAGATGCGCGCGGCGTTCCGGCGCTTCATGAGGCTTCCCGTGAAGGAGCAGAAACGGCGCCTGGAGGAGGCGGCCGAGTGCGCGGAGCGCTGCTCTGCCGAATTCGAGCGGAAGATCCGGATCGACCCGCGACAGTTGTGGCTGCGGATGACCCTATAGCCGTCCGCTCGCAAAGTATCCATGGGAAACAACATGACACTTGATCCAAGGGCTTACGAGTTCGAGGAATTAGCCTCCCTCGCCGCTCCAGTTTGGCAGGTGATGCCGTGCAAAAAACACGACAGGTGGTATCACGACCTAGTGGGAGTCCAACTTCCGTTGAGTGTCGTCCACCAAGAAGAGATCAGATGCGGGTGTATGAAAGCGTGGAATGTCGCCGCCCGTGAGTACCTGGAATCTTCGACCGCTACTTAGAATGGGTGAACAATGAACACCGCCACGATCGAGGCGTTCAAGGAAAGAGGCATCAAGTTTCAATGGTCTCCCGATCGGCAGGGAATGAAATGGGTGAACGACGGCCTCTGGTGCATCGTCGTCGTGGATCATGAAGGAGGCTTCTGGTCCGTATTTCCAGAACGGAAGGCCGGACCGGACGGCAAGAAGGACGGCCCCGATGGGGCGCTTCTTGCCAAGGACAAGCCGGAGGAACTCGTGCGCATGCTCAAGGAATCCGGAATCCCCGACGTTCGGCTTTTCAGGTTGTTGGCCCAATGATCGTCCCGGAAGTCCATTTCGACTGCCCTAACTGCGGAGCGCGGCTCGGCGTCGTCTACGTCCCCGAAGAATACGGCGTTCCGGTCGGCCGGATCGAGCGCACGGGCATATGCTCCCAGTGCGGAAAAGGCGTCGGCATCGACCTGGAGATCTCCGTCCGCCCGGTCAAGGAAGATGACCTCCATCCGGAAGTCCGTGACATCATCGCCGCCGTCGCGAGGAAGCGGTTCGATGGGACCGATATCCCTTCGCGCGACCGAGGTTCGAACTACTTCCGTTGTTTCAATTGCCACTTTTCCTGGCACGCCGACTGCATGAACGGCGACGTCCTCGCGTGCCCGAAATGCCACACCGAGGAATGCAAGCTCCAGCAGATAGACCTCTATTCCGAGATGGACGGAGCCGCGCACAAGAAGGGCTGCCCGTACGATAGAAAGGGACGTCTGGAAGCTCCTCAAGCGGGGGAAGAACCGAAATGAGCGACGAACCCTTCAAGTGCGGCTGCGAGACCGGTTACAGAGACGTCTCGACCGGTACGCTCCTGAAATTCGAGGCCGGACCGGCTGGCGTCGGGCTTCTCCTCGAAATGGACGACGGCAGTGACATGGCCTTCGGACTCGACCGGGACGCCGACTGGGCCAAGGCACACGTCGGAAAACATCTCCGGGTGACGATCATCCAGGCCCCGAAGCAGGGACCACGGGACATCGCCGTCGAAGTTATCGAAGGCCGCGAGTCCGATCTCGCGCGGAAGGTCGCGCGCCTCATGTGGGTACTCGGGATCGAGATAAAGCGGGGGGAGGACGGCCTCTATCACGGCCATCTTCCGAAGGACCACCCGATGATCGAGAAATTCGGCGGGAAGCGCGTGATTCCTCTCCCGGAGGGAGTCATCGACACGATGGCCGATCGACTGGAAGCGATGATCCGCGAGCGGAAAAAGGAATAGGGGGAATGCCTAACAGGGCAGGCGAGGCTACCCATGATCCTTTATAGGGGAACGAAGTCCAAGGAACGTTTGCCGTTCCGAGGCTATCGAGGAGCTTGCGTCTTCTTCACGTCGAGATTCGACACCGCGGCCGATTATGCGGCCGGTGAGAAATCGGTGGACGAGAGCGGCAGAGGCTGGGTGCAGAAGTACGATGTCGGCCGCCAGCAGATTCTCGATGCCGGAAGCCGCGAGGCCCGACATATCCTGGCTAATTACTACAAATCTCCTTTCCAGTTGTACATGGAGGAGCAATTCCTCGAACCCGCGGATATGTTCGTCCAGGTCGTGACCAGTGAGGGATATTCGGGACTGAAACTCGGTGATGAATTGTGCCTCTTCTGGATTCGTGAGGCCGTGTTACTGAGCCGGTGGCGGGTAACGTATGATCCGGAAACGGGCAACTTTACGAGGAGCGCCGCTTAACGAATCAAAGACACTCCTAAGAGGAGAACATCATGCCAAAAACCCTAAGGATCAACGTGAGCCTGCGGAGCGGACGCTCGATCAAGGCAGAGATCTTCTCGTCGCGCGGAGAGCTTCTCTGGGCGACGGTGAGTCCCGTGAAAACCTCGAAGGCTGCGCTCAAGCGCCTCTACGATTCGATCGGGCGGCTTCTTACCGCATGAAGATCTACATGAAGAAGGAGATCCGCGCGGCGCTCGCGAAGCTCACCCGCATCCTCTCGAAAGGCCCGAAAGGGGGACTTCCGTTGGCTTCGATCCTCGCCAAGGCCAGGAATCGCGCCGAGAACGACGCCCTCCGGATGGTCTTCACGCTGGCCACGGAACTCAAGCGCCTGGACAAGTCCCTCAAGGCCGTGGAGAACGTCGAGTACAAACGCTTGAAGGGCGGCAAGCACAAGATCCGGATCACCTGGGCCACGATCGCCGACGATCTGTCGAGCCATCTCAACTAGCCCCGGCTCCATTCGGACGATGCGCGCGCGAAAAGGCGTTGACACGGGCTGCCACATGTGTTAACAATTGTATCGCCTGGAAGAGAAGAAACCCAAGCCCCCCGGAGAAGCGCGTCCATGGTGGAAAGCGGAGCCAAGCCGGACGGGGGTCCTCCGGCTCGCGTGATGCCGATGTTCAGCGTCGAGAACCCTCCGAAGACGGATTCGGAGGTGGCGCTCGTCTGGTACTTCCAGTACGTGAAGGACTACAAGCTCGATCCGAACGTCTTTCACTGGCCCGCGTTCAATGCGGCCGTGGAGACCGTCGCCCGCGGCGCCGAAGCCCGGGGGAAGGAGGGGGCGCGTCGGGCCTTGGAAGTCGCGGAGGCGGCCCTCGAAGAACTGGAATTCACGTACAGTCATCCGTTGGCCGCCGAAGTCGGGGCCGTCTGGACCGCAGTGAAGAAGGTACCGCGCCTTTATAGGGCGCTCCGGACCTACATCGAGTCTCGCGAGGATTGCCCATAGGGTGAAGTCATGAAGAAGATCCAGAAAAAATTCTACCTCAAGGACTCCGCGTGCAAGCTGATCCGGACGGCCTCTTACAAGTCCGGAATCAGCCAGTCCAAGATCGTCGAGGCCGTGCTCACGGTGCATCTGGTCCGCAGAGCGCTGGCGAAAGGGTAGGTGGATGGCGCAAAGCGCGTTCAGCAGACCCAGATCGAAGCCCGCTTCGGGCCGGTGCTCGGTTCACAAGATCCCCCTCGTTCACGACCGCGTCCGCCTGATCGAGATCTGGATGGTCGGCGATACCGCGCCGGTGACCATGGAGGCGGACTTCAACCGCTGTCCCTCGTGCTCGCCGAAGGTCGAGACGTTCGCGATTCAGTCAGCCCGGGACTTCGCGAGGAAGATCGCGACGTCGAGCCGACACGCTCCCCCCAAGGTCGAGAGGATAGCGATCGTCTGGGAGGACGGGCGCCGCGAGGAGCACAAGGGCTAGGCCCATGAAGACCTACGAAGGACGCCGTCACGAGGGCGCGGCCCTGGTCACCGTGAATGGGAAGCCGCTCGACCCCTGTACGGACATCCGGAGCCACAGCCCTTCCGGCTTGGAATGGGGGTATGCGGGAAGCGGACCGGCCCAGTTGGCGCTCGCCCTTGTGGCGGATTTCCTCAGGATACGGGAGCTTCGCTGTACGTGTCCGGACATCCCGGAGAAGCGGCGCTTCGAGGTCTACCACGAGGCCGCGTGCGCGCTCGGAGTCACCCTGGAACGCCTGTCGCGGACCTACCAGCGCTTCAAGGAGCTATTCGTCGTCCGCTTCAAACGCGACGGATGGAGCCTTTCGGAGGAAGACGTCCGCGTGGGCCTCCTTGAGCTTGAGCACGAGGAGAGGGCGAGAGGCAAGATGGGGGGAGCATGAAGAATTCCGCGTTCAAAGTCGAATGCCCCGCCTGCCGCCGGAAGGTGGACGCGGTGGACGGCGAATACGCACGGCACACGGCCAACGGCAACCTCTGTCCGATGTCGAAGCGGGACACCGTCAAGGTCAGGGGGAAGAAGGGAAAATGGGGGAGATCATGATCCTGAGCCCGGAAAACGAGAAGATCCTGAGGGAAGGCATCCGGATGCTCACGAGCTTCCAATGCGAGCACGATCCGCCGTGCGAGGATAAGGGCGCCGAACGGGGCGGCGTCTGCAATTCCTGCTGGGCCAGGTGGTGGGCCGAGCGCATCGAGCGCCGACTGCTGCGCGAAGCGTAGAACGGGGGGACCATGTACGAGAGCAGGGGCATCTACGACTGCAAGATCCTGGTCGCCAAGGGCGGCGACGGCTTCCTCGTGGAAGCCCACCCGGAGATCTCCAAGGGCATGGACGGAATCTTCCTCTCCGACAACCACTTCAAGAACGTCCCAACCGAACCCGCGATCTACGTCTGCCGGGTCGAGTTCTTCTTCATGCAGGGGTACTTCGAGGGATACCCGGCGGACGGCGAGAGCGACTGGTACTACGAGATCCGCTCGGCCGTTCGCCAGGAGGAACCCGCGGTCCTCGCGCGCCTCAAGGAGCTTGAGGAGCGTCATGAGGCCGACGAAAAGAAGCTGGGAGAGGGCGCCGAGCGGATCAAGATCCTGGACGCGCACGCGGCCCTCTCGAAGAAGGCATGCGGCGACGCGATCGAGTGGGTCAAAGCCGCGATCGAGAAACGGACCGACCTGCCCGCTGGCCTTGCGTCCGAACTCACCGAACTCACCCGGGGACTCTTCCGAGTGATGGACCAGGAGGAGGGCTGGGAGACGTTCCACCTGAGCGAGTTCTTGAGTATGGAGCTTCGCTCCCACCACTACGACATCCGGAAGATCGCGACCGACGTCCTGGGGTACGTGCTCAAGGAGAACGAATACCTCCCGGCCTGGCAGGTCGTCGGGAACCTGAAACACCGGATGACCGCTCTCCGGGAGGTCCAGACAGCGGCCAAGGCCGTCGTTGACGCTTATACGGCCGAGGGGTGCGGAGTGGACTACGAAGCGCTGGTCGAACAGCGCCTCGAACCCGCCCTCGTCGCCCTTCGTGCCCTCGAAGAGGGGTTCAAGGCTGAGGCAAATGGCCGAGAAGACCAGGAAGCCCTGAGATCATGATGCGGATCACGCTTCGACGGCTCCAGGCGGCATGGGATGATCGCCCGAAGGGCTGCTGGGCGCCGCATCCGCTCACGCGGGAAATCTGCGAGCTTCCGCCGGATGGCCACCGGTTCCATGCGCGCAGGCACCCGAACGGTATCGAGCTAGAGTGCTGGCGGGAACCGAGGGATTCGGAACCCAAGAAAAGGCGGTGAGGACCATGAGCCGGATCTGCTACGTCGAAGCGGACGACACCGAAAGCTTCCTCCGCGCCTGCGCGTTCGATGCGAACACGAAGCGCCATCTGGCCGGAAAGAAAGGCCAGGAAGCGCTCCTGGAACTTGAGGCAGCGCTTCTCGCGCTTCCGGAGAAGCGCCTGGAATACTCGAAGTTCGCCATCCAGCACGGGGACGCGGACGACATAGGCGGCGTCTGCGCGCTCGGCGCGGTCGCGCTCAAGCGCCTGATGGACAAAGGCATGTCGAGGGCGCAGGCGATCCGGAAGGTCCGCGAGGAAGGACCCGGCCACACCGAAGGCTGGGACGGGATCATGAACAGCGCGGCTTATCTTGGATGCAAGACGAACTTCGCCTGGGCGGTCATCGAACAGAACGACGAGATAGGAGGCCCCACGTCCGAGAAGCGGTACGAGCGCGTCCTCGAATGGGTCCGGAAGCTGATCGTCCGTTGAAGGAGATCCCGAGAATCTCATCGACAAGATGAAAGGTCGCTGATCGACGATGAATCTCTATCACGGAACCGGTCGTGACCGGCTGGATGGGCTCCTACGAGGCAAGCCTCGGCGGACGCCCCGTCCGTACCTCGGCGGACGCTTAGCCTTCTCGACGACGACCGATTTCGAGATCGCGGCGCTCTTCGCGCTGAGGAGGAGCCATCCTTCGCTTCTCTCCGGGGACGAAAGCGGTGCCGGGGTCGTCCTAGAATACTCGCTCGACGAGCGGAAACCCGGCTGGTGCGATGCCCGCTGCCCAGGCGTCCTCCAGGACGAGAAGGAGGTCGCGATCCTCCGTGACGGCATCCTCACGCTCGTGGCCGTCTGGACGTTGAAAGACGGAGATTGGGCCAGGCAAGAGTTACGAAGGCTTGGTAGTGTCCTAATTTGAAGCCCATAACGAAATATCATGAGGAGATCAGAATGACGAGGAAGCAGATTGAGAAGAGAGTCTTCGGGGGTAAGTGCTACAGCTTCGCGCTTGGATTCGTGAATGAGCGGCTGTTGAAGCGGGGCCAGTGGACTGCCGAAACTACCGAAGAAGCGATAAAGATGTCCAGCACATTGTCCAGGGAAGTCCAGAAGACGATCAACGACTTTTTCGGACGGCAACCCCGGGCGCGACGCTCGGGTTGATCTACCTCATGATATTTCGTTATGGGCTTCAAATTAGGACACTACCGAAGGCTTAGGAAGGGCGCTAAATTTAGCCTCGCCCCTAATTCGCCCTGAACAAAGGAGAGGAACGGATGCGTTATTCCAAGCCACACATGTTCGAGGCGCTCAAGGACCACGTCCTGGAGGAGATCATCGAGCCCGCGAATGTGAATCACCCCCGCTTGTCGAAGGGAGGTCCAATCCGCGTCTTCCGGATGGGGCTCCCGGACACCAACATCTACTCGTCCTTCCTTTTTTTCACGCCGATCGGGATCTCGATCGGCGGCGACATCAAGCTCGGCGCCCCGACGAATCACCGAGGGATCTGGAGCGACTACAGCTACGGTCTCGAATGGTTCGCCTCGGACCTCGACGAGCACTATCTCTGCTCCAAATTCTTCTCCACGGTCTGGCAGCGGGAACTGGCGGCCGAATGGTGCCGTGACCACGCGCGGGAAATCCTCGAAGGCCACTACGACGAGAAGACGGAACGGTCGGCACTCCGAGACGAGGTCATGGTCCAGAAGGACGAAATCCAGGACTGCGACCGCTCTCTCAAGGAGTGGGAGGCGAGCGATGACCCGGAGAAAAAGACCATGATGGAACCGATCGAGTCCGACCGCTCAGATGCCGTCAAGGCTCTCGCCGAGGCCGAAGACAAGCTCAGGGTCGCCCGGAAGGAACTGGCCGACAAATTCGAACGTCTCGCCAAGGGCGTCGAATGGGAATACTATGGAGACGACGCGGGCCGGTTTCGGGACGCGCTCTATGATCTCGGATATTCGACCGATGGGGATCACTGCCCGGGTTATGATTATCCCGCCATGGAAGCCGGATGGCTTTCGGCCATCCAGAAGAAATTCGCAGAGCTATACGCGAAGAGGGCCGAGTCGAAAGTGTCCGTGGCATGAGATCGAAGAACCCATGAAAGAGGGGGAATTCTGGCGGCGGTGCCTGCTCTTTCCCTGTCGGCACTGCAAGGCCGAAAAAGCGCAGCCATGCACGGACAGGCGGGGCAACAAGGTGAAGCCCCATTCGCATCGGCAGGAGGAGGTCCGCGGCGAGTATTGGGCCTGGCAGCGCCGGAAGACCGCGAAATGCCCGACCTGCAACGGCACCGGGCGTGTCAAGGTCGTCGGCCCAGACGCAACGCACACGATTCGGTGACTACGTGATGACGATGAGAAGGCCGGTTCTGCTGCTCGACGTGGACGGGGTCCTCAACGTCCTTTCGAGGAACAGGGCCGACCTAAAGAAGCGCGAAGTGAGGCTCTCTTGGCGCCCCGGCCGCTTCATCAGCTTCTATCCGACCAAGCTGACGCTTCCATTCATGAAGATGGCGTGGAGGCTTTTCGACGTCCGGTGGCTCACGGCCTGGGGGAAGGGCGCGAACATGATCGCCGAATGGGCCCGGCTTCCGGCAAAGCCCGCCATCCGGGATAGCGGGCTACCGGACTGGAAGGCGACCGGCGCGAGGAAGGCTCTCGCATCCCGAAAAGGGCCTGTCGCCTGGATCGAGGACGGCCTGAGCGATGAGGCCCACGCTCTCGTCCGGGAAAGGGGCTGGATCTATTTTGAGACCGACCCCTTCGTCGGGGTGACCCAGGCTCATATGAGGAGTTTGGAAGGGCTCGTCGAGCGAAAGCGCGTGGTTTCATGAGAGATCCGATCCCGAGCTACTGGTTCATGTACTGCCTGAGATGCGGCTCGGTTCTTCGGGGAAGCCACTGCACGCCGGATTGCGACCAATACGGGAAGACCGTCCGCGAGCGACCGGCCGGATCGGTGCGCGTCGCTCTTTACGTCCTCCGCGAGACGCGGAACATGACGGACGCCGAGTTCAAGGAGGTCGCGGACCTCACGTAGGCGCGGGAATTCGAGGAAATCATGGCACGGACGAAGGCGAAGGCGGTCGAGGAGATGCTCGAAGCCGCGCGGGAGATCAGGCGCATCTTCGATGCCCAGACCGCGTACACTCGCAAGCTACAGGAACTTGCCGCGGAGGCGCGCCGGACCGGGCAGAACCTGAGCCACCGAATTCCGCAAGACCCAGTCGTCCACGACTATGGCAACGGCATCTTCGCGCTTCTTGCGGCCCTGGACAAGTACGAGAAGGCGAAATCCTGACAAGTATGGATGCTTGGCGTTCATCGAGGTGTCCCTGCGGGTTAAAGGGGGGATTCGTAGACCATGACAAAGCTGACGCTGGAGATCAAGGCTGAGGATCGAGAAGCGATGCTGCTCCTTCTACGGCACTTATCCTGGCGGCTGTCAAAAGGTGACATCGCCTGTAACGCGGGCAGTCATCGTGTGAGTGGGCACTTCGCCGTCGAGGAAATAGTCGAATCCCAAGGTCGAACCAAGGAGTCGATGTAAACCAATCATGACTTCTGGAAGGAGGACCAACGATGTTCGCAGATTTCACCGAACGCGCCCGCGACGTCCTCTCGACGGCGAGAAGGTTGTGCATCGAGCACAAGCAGGAGTTCGTCGGCACGGAACACCTGCTTCTGGCGATCCTCCACCAGGAAGGGTGCGTCGCGCAACGGGTGTTCGCCCGGCTTCGGATCGACGCCGGGAAGATCGAGGAATCAGTCCGGAGGCAGGTCTCGCCCTCGGACACCCTGGATGCGGCGATCGAACGCCCTATGGCGCCCCGGCTCAAGCGCGTCATCGAGATCGCCCGCGAGCACGGGTATCGGCTCGGTACGAACGTCGTCGGGACCGCGGAACTCGTTCTCGGCCTCCTCGAAGAGGACGGACCCTTCCTTACGGAAGGCATCGCGCACAAGGCTCTCCTCGACTGCAAGATCGACATCCCCGCGCTTCGTTCGGCCATGGAAATCGCGTGCCGGGACAGCGTCCAGAAAAGGGAACCGGACAGCGGCGATCCAGGAATCCTCCCGGTCCAGACGCTGTTCGACAACCTCAGCTTCTGGACGCCGGTCAACGAACTGGACCAGGTGTCGATCCACGTCAACGGGAAGGAAGTGATCACTTCGCTTACGACGAAGAAGGGCGCGATCTGCCTGATCGGCGAGCCCATCCTGGCCAAGCTCCGAAGCCATGGGACGAGGATCTTGAGAAAGCAGGAGAAGGCCGAGTGAACGATTCCGATGATGACGAGCCAATGGACAGGTCTCTACTTGGCGGCGGGCGTCCTCTTCTCCTTCATCCTCTACAAAGCCCACTTCAAGATGAAGCCGAACTGTCCGGCTTCCCCGGAGAAACACCTCCTCGAATTCTCGATTTACGTCCTCATCTGGCCGATCGTCATTTCCGTAATCATCGCCTTCGTCCTTGCCGCCCTCGCGAATCACTGGCTCTTCCACCGGCATTCCCATAAAGACCACGGAGACGACGAGGAGGAACCATGAGCGTCCAGGAACTCCATCAATTCATGGAAGTCCTTCGCGACTGGGTCATGAATCCGCGCGCTTGGCTTCTCCAGGCGAATCCCGTCTGGGGCTCGACCGAAACCGTGAACCGGATCGCGATTTTCGACACGAAGGAGGGCGCCGAAGCCTACATCGAGGCGTCCAAGCTCCAGAAAACGGACGATCCGGAGACGAACAGGACCGACGACGGATACGCGCGAACGTTCCGCCCGGATTCCCTCCTCTGGGACTATAACCCGAGAGCCTACGAGGCCCCGATGGTCATTCCAGCCGTTCCCTGGATCTACTACGGAGAGATCCTGGAGAATCCCCCGCCCCCCCAGGGACCGGCCCCCGTCATCCAGAACTACCGGACCGACCATCCCCGTTACGGCCAGGACTACGACGTCGGTTTAGGCGGTCCGTATACGGGCATGAACCATCGGACTCCGGACCGCCCCCCGGCGCTTCCGGAATAAGCACGACGGCGCTTGACTCGGCTGTTAACAGGTGTTATTATCTGTGCAGCCTGGAAGAGGAGATCATGGCCGCGCGCTCGGTTCTCGAAACGGACGGCTACAAGTTCTCGATGGCGGAGGTCGGCTGGCCGCTCCGTACCGAGATCTTCTATTACTGCCACCGGAAGGGTGGCCCCCAGATCCTCCCCGTGGACGTCGATAAGTTCGTCCGCGGCCTCCTGCCCGCGATGACCGAGGACAATGCCCGCTATCTCGCCGACCACGAGTACGAAATGGGGATCGGGTTCCGGACGGCCATCGGCCAGCGCCGGAGGCTCGATGTCCGGGCGATCCCCAAAGGCTCGGTCTTCTATCCCCGCGAACCGGTCTTCTCCGTGACGGGTCCCTCTGCGCTCGTCTCCTGGCTTGAGCCGCTCGTCCTTCAACTTCAATACCGCATCCAGGTCGCGACGCTTGCCCGGTTCGATCGCGACCTCTTCTCAAAGGAACTTCGGACGGTGACATGTCCCCAGGAGGTCGAGATCGTCCGGGAGACGCTCGACGCGATCGGCCTCCCGTGTCCGGAGATCGTCGCCGATCCCGAGGGCTACTACAAAAACGTCGTCGAACACGCCAAGCGCATCCTTTCCGCGGCGAGCGCCGACCGCGTCTTCGAGGTCGGCCTCCGTTCGGCGACCTGCCCGGAACAGCACGCGATCGCGCTCCAGGCATGCCGGGAAGTCGGGATCAAGCGGACCTCGAACGTCTTCCTGGCCGAGAAGTTCTCGATGACGCCGGTCGGGACCATGGGCCACGAGCACGTCCAGCGCTACGGATCGGACGAGGCCGCGTTCCGCGCGATGCGCGACCGGCGTCCTTACCGGTCGAGTTATCTCCTCGACACCTACGACACGTACCTCTCGGGGATACCGGCCGCGCTCAAGCTCATGGAGGAGGAGCCCGGACGCCGGGACTCCGTCCGGTACGATTCGGGCGACAAGCTCGCCCAGTACCTCTACATGGTGACCCAGGCCAAGGAACGCGGCCTGTCCCCTGTCCATATCTTCGAGGACGAACTCGACGCCGAGAAGACCGCGGCCTTCGAGACGACCCGGATTCAGGTCGGCGTCCCCGAAGACGCCCAGGTTTACGGGTACGGGCGGGCCCTCGTCTCGGCCCCGGCCTTCACGTCGCTCACTCGGGACCGCGTGAGCGCGGTCTACAAGCTCTGCCAGACCGGGCCCTACCCCACGATGAAGTTCGCGAACGAACGGGGCGGCGGCAAGGAGAGCCTTCCCGGGCGTCCCGTGGTCTTCCGCCGGACCTCGGCGAACGGACCGATCGGGATCATCGCCCAGGAGGACGAGACGGCCCCGCAGGGCTATGTCCGGCTCACCGGAAACGACAGCCCGGCCGGGGAACTCTGGAACCAGGATTACCCGATGGTCGAGCTAAGCAGCCAGACCAAGGCTCTCCGTCACCGCCTCCTTGAGGATCTTCGTGGAATGAAGGTGGGTCTTATCTGAGTGATCCGATGGACGCCTATCTCTACAACCTGCATCTCGAAGCGGGAAGGAAGTCCGGACCCCAGCAGACCTGCGGCCGGAAGCAGCGTTACGAGACCGAGGAGGCCGCGCGGGCGGGCGCCGACGCCCACAACCGATGGGACAAGCGCCACCACGATGTCGAACCCTATCCCTGTGCCTTCTGCGGGAAGTGGCATATCGGCAAGGTGATGCCGATCGACGTCCTGGAGAAGATCGTCAAGGGAGAGGCCCCGTAGGGCTGAGGACATGCTGGAAGAGTTCGAGATCGCCGGAGGTTCCGTCGCGGGGCGCGACCACCGGCACGCGCTCACGAACTGCCAGGACGCCTACGCGATCGCGACATCGAAGAACGTGGTCGCGGGCGTGGTCGCGGACGGCTGTACGAGCGGGGAGCATAGCGAAGTGGGCGCGAAGATCGGCGCCCGGATCGCCGTCGATCAGTTGCTCCGGGTATTCCAGGCCGAACCCACGCTCCTTTCGGCCGATCCCGCGGTCCTGACGGGGGCTCTCGCGCGCGTCCGGAGGGGCATCCTCACCCGGATCGCCTCCATCGCCGACGCCATGGGCGGGAGCTACTCGAAGACGGTCTCGGACTACTTCCTTTTCACGCTCGTCGGGGTCGTCGCGACCGAATGGAGGACGGTCACGTTCGTGGCCGGGGACGGCGTCATCGCCCCGAACGAGCGCGTGGTCGAGATCCTGAGCGAGAACAACAAGCCCTCCTACATCGCCTATGACCTCGTCGATTCGACGGTCGAAGCGCCTCCTTTGGCCGTCGTCAACTCGTTCGCGTTGGGGGACGTTCGGCAGATCCTGATCGGGACGGACGGTCTCGGCGCGCTCGTCAAGGCGTCCGACCGGAAGGTCCCGGGGAAGGACGAGCCGATCGGCTTTATCAGCCAGTTCTGGGAGAACGACGCCCACTTCAAGAACCCCTTCTCGATCCAGCGGCGCCTCCGCGTCATCAACCGGGACTACATGAGGATCGACTACGACCGGAGGGCCGTCCACGAGGAGCACGGACCGCTCGCCGACGACGCCACGCTCGTGGTTTTCCGGAGAAGGAGGATGGGATGAGGGAAGTCTGCCGGGACGTCCAGTTGACCGACTACAACCATTCGGTCTCGGTCTCCTGCTCGCTCTACCAGTGCGGCCTCAAGTATTTCCTCTCGGTGTCATTCAACCAGAACGGCCAGAAGGTCGGCGAGGGCCTGGTCGCGCTCGACCAGATCGGGGGGCTCGTCCATCCGATGGGCGGGATCGAGAACCCGCAGGGCGCCGACCGGGGAGAGAGCCTGGCCGACCTGCTCCGCCGGGTGCTCGACTTCAAGAAGAACGAGAACGGGATGTGGATTCCGAGGGTCGAGCCCGGGGACACCGTGATCGTGGACAAGCCCCAGGCTCCGGAGATCAAGGTGCTCGACGTCCAAGACCAGAGCTTCGAGCGGCTGCCCAAGAAGGCGATGGAGGTCAAGGACCAGAGCAAATGCACCTGCCCGCTCCGGGACATCCTTCTCGGCGGCTGCAAGTGCGGAGGCCGGTAAGGGCGCCCGAAAGATGACCGAAGTCTACGTCCAGGGTAGGCGGATCAGGCTCGACCCGACCCAATCGGTGGGGAAGGGCGGAGAGGCCGACGTCTTCCGGATCGCCCCGGACACGGTCCTCAAGGTCTACAAGCCCGCGGACCATCCGGACTATGCCGGGAACAAGTTCGAGATGGACGCGGCCAAGGCCAGGCTCATGATCCACCAGGACAAGCTCCCGGCCTTCCCGAAGACGCTGCCCGACCGCGTGGTCTCGCCCCGGGAGCTTGCCACCGACCGCACCGGGAAGAGGATCGTGGGCTATACGATGGCCTTCATCGACGCGGCGGAAGTCCTCCTCCGCTACGCCGAGCGGTCGTTCCGGCAGGGCCGGATCGGAAACGGCGTCGTCAAGGACGTCTTCCTCGACCTCTACCGGACCGTGGAGCGGGTCCACGCCGAGCGCGTCCTGATCGGCGACTTCAACGACTTGAACGTCATGGTCCGCCAGACCGAGGCGCATCTCATCGACGCCGATTCCTTCCAGTTCTCGAACTTCCTCTGCACGGTCTTCACGGAGCGGTTCGTGGACCCGCTCCTCTGCGACCCCAAGCAGACCCGGCCGATCCTGGTGAAGCCGCACACCGCGGATTCCGACTGGTACGCCTTTGCCGTGATGCTTTTCCGGTCGCTCGTCCTCTGCGACCCGTACGGGGGCGTCTACAAGCCCAAGCAGCCCACGAACGTCCTCCACGCCGAGCGCCCGCTCCGCCGGATCACGGTCTTCAACAAGGACGTCAGGTACCCGAAGCCCGCGATCCCGTACGAGGTGCTTCCGGACGAGCTTCTTTCGTATTTCCACCGGGTCTTCGAGAAGGACGCGCGCGGGCCGTTCCCCGTCCGGCTCCTCGAAGCGTTCGCCTGGAGGACATGCACGGCCTGCGGCACCGAGCACGGGCGCCCGGCCTGCCCGACGTGCAAGCGCGCGGCGCCGGAGGCGGTCAAACAGGTCGTCCAAGTGAGGGGCAAGGTGACCTCGACCAGGATCTTCGCGACAAACGGCCAGATCCTTTACGCGACCGTCCAGGGCGGCGAACTCAAGTGGCTCTACGAGGACCCACGGGATCTCCGGCGGGAGGACGGGGGCCTCGTCCTGGAGGAACACGCCGCCGTCAAGGTGCGGTACCGGATCTCCGGCTCCCGTTCGCTCATGAGCTACAAGGATGCCCTCACGGTGTTCACCCCGGGACAACCCGAGACGACGATCTATCCGGACCCGTACGGGAAAATGCACGTTTTCGACGCGAACGAACGGAGGATCTACTGGGTCCAGGGCGGAGTGCTCGTCCGGGAGCACGCTTTCGCGCCTCAGCGGATCGGGGACGTCCTCCAGAACCAGACCCTTTTCTGGGTCGGCTCCCGTTTCGGGTTCGGGTTTTACCGGGCGGCGGACCTTTCGATGGCCTTCGTCTTCGACGCGGACCGCGGCGGCCTGAACGACACCGTCAAGATCCCGCCCCTCAAGGGCCATCTCACGGACGCGGTCGCCTACTTCACGAGCGACGCCTGCTGGTTTTTGGCGTCCCTCCGAGACGGAGGTCGCGCGGTCAACCGCTGCCATCTCATCCGGCCGAACGGAACCGTCGAGGCCGTGGCCGAGGGAGAGCCCGGCGACGGCTCCTGGCTCGGCCAGATCCGAGGGAAATGCGCGGGCAGGAATTTCCTTTTGTCGGTTACGGACGATGGTATAGTACGGGTCCAACCACAGATGAGCACACTTGTGAAAACGGCCGAGTTTCCCGACACCGAGCCGTTCGTGGACACAAGCTGCCACCTGCATGCGGGCAAGGAAGGCGTGTACGTCGTCGATCGGAACGAGATCAGGGTTCTCAAGATCAGTTGACCGGAAGCCTGGAAGAAAGGAGAAAACGCATGGTGACCGCCCTCAAGCTCCCGGCCCCGCCGTTCTGGAAGCCCAAGAACGCCGAAGACTGGAACTACGGGCCCGACGAGGCCCAGATCGAGCAGGAGGCCGTGTCCTGGGCCAGGAAGCACGGGATCAAGCCGGGCTCGCACGACAAGACGAAGATCCACCTCCTCCTCATCGACGCCCAGAAGGACTTCTGCTTCCCGAAGGGGACGCTCTACGTCGGCGGCCGGAAGGGCGACGGGGCGATCGAGGACTCGAAGAGGATCGCGGAGTTCATCTACCGGAACCTGGGCGTGATCACGGAGATCACGCCGACCATGGACACGCACTTCCGGCACCAGATCTTCTTCCCGTCCTTCTGGCAGGACAAGGACGGGAAGGCGCTCGCCCCGCACACCGTCGTCAAGAGCGAGGAGATCCGGGCCGGGAACGTGAAGCCGAACCCCGCCGTCGCCGCCATCGTCTGCGGCGGGAACTACGGCTGGCTCATGTCCTACGTCCGGCACTACTGCGAGACGCTGGAGAAGGCCGGGAAGTACAACCTCTACCTCTGGCCCTACCACTGCCTGCTCGGGACCTCCGGCCACACCCTGGTCGGCGTCATCGAGGAGGCCCGGAGCTTCCACGCCTTCGCGCGGACCGGGACGGCCGGGGTCGAGGTCAAGGGCGGGAACCTCCTCACCGAGAACTACAGCGTGCTCTCCCCGGAAGTCCTGACCACGCACGAGGGGAAGCCGATCGCGCAGCGGAACACCCGCTTCATCAAGACCCTGCTCGAAGCCGACGCCGTCGTCATCGCCGGGCAGGCGGCCTCCCACTGCGTCAAGTCCTCGATCGAGGATCTCCTGACGGCAATCAACGCGCAGGACCCGAAGCTCGTCAAGAAGGTCTATGTCCTCAAGGACTGCATGAGCGCGGTCGCGGTCCCGGACGGGAAGGGCGGATTCTACGCCGACTTCACGCCCCAGGCGGACGAGGCCCTCAAGAAGTTCGCCGACGCGGGCATGCACGTCGTCGAGAGCACGACCCCGATCGAGGACTGGGAGGGCATCGGCCTCTAGGAAGACCATGAACCGGGCGGAAGATCCGGAAGGCGCGGCCCTGGGGGTCGCGCTCTTCCTCATGCTGTTCGTGATGATGTTTTCGGTATCCGTCTTCTTTTCGACAAGGAGAAATGGCCAATGAGCAAGACCTCTTCGAGCGTGACGGACCTCCTCAAGAACGCCCACAAGGAGGGCGACCTTTCGATGGCGTCCATGCAGGTGCTGACCGGCGCGATCGACATCGGCGCCCAGATCCAGGCGGGCCTCGGCGTCGCCGCCGAGGACGTCCAGGCCGCGGAAGTCGTCCTCGTGACCATGCTGATCGACGACTCCGGGTCGATCCGGTTCGCGCAGAACGCGCAACTCGTCCGGGACGGCCACAACCTGGTCCTCGCGTCCCTCGTCGGCACAAAGCAGAAGGACTCGCTCCTCGTCCACACGCGCTACCTGAACGGAGACGTCCTTTTCCCGTACGTCAAGATCGACGACGCCAAGAAGATGGACGCCCAGAACTACAACCCGAACGGCGGGACCCCGCTCTACGACCAGACCGTCGTGATCCTGGGGACCGTCCTCGCCAAGACCAAGGAGTTCGAGGACTGCGGCGTCCCCTGCCGGTCGATCACGGCGATCATCACGGACGGGAATGACGAGGGGTCCCGCGGCTCCGCGCGCGACGCTCGGGCGATCGTCGAGGACATGCTCAAGCGCGAGAAGCACATCATCGCGGCGATGGGCATCGACGACGGCCGTACCGACTTCCACCAGGTCTTCGACGCGATGGGCGTCCGGAAGGAGTGGATTCTGACGCCCGGGAACAACGAGAAGGAGATCCGGAAGGCGTTCCAGGTGTTCTCCCAGAGCGCCGTCCGCGCGAGCCAGGGCGCGGCCAGCTTCTCGCAGGCGGCGATGGGAGGTTTCGGGACGCCGTAGGGCGGCGCGTGGGGCCGGGGCCAAGCCGGTCCGGGGCCCGAAGTTGACTCTTCGGGCCCCGACCGGCCCAGAAACCGGTTGTAAGGGCCGTAAAGGGCTATTTCGATAGGTTTTGCGAAATCCTGCGCCGGAACCCGGGTTCCGGACGCGGAAAGAGGCCATCCGTAGGTTCCCTGGAAGGGGAAACAGCATGGGAAACGCCCAAGTCGTCGTCGAGCGGCCGATCGCGTTCCCTTCGGACGTCATCGGGCTCATTCTCCAGGACGCGATGACCCAGACCCGGCGTCCGGTCCGCTGGGAACCCCTCGAAAAGGGCCTCAACCTCTCGTTCACCGGGCTCGAAGCGGGACTCTACAACACGACGAACCCGGAGAGCGGCTGGGTCCTCCGTAGCCGCGGACGCAACGCAGCCTGGAACGACCGGACGAAGCCCGTGCTCTCTCCGTTCGGCCGAAAAGGAGACCGGCTTTGGGTGCAGGAGAAGTGGGCGCCCCGGGAGGATCTTCTCGACCAGCCCGGCACCGAGCGTGCCAGGCGCTATCTCCGGTACGCGGCCGATCGCCAATCGCTTGAAGAGGAGTGGCATTTCTACCGGAAGTGGCGCTCGGCCGCTCAGATGCCCCGGTGGGCGTCCCGGATCGACCTTGCGATCGAGGACGTCCGCGTGGAGCGCCTTTCCGAGGTCATCCCCTTCGACTGCGCCCACGAGGGCATCCAGATCGTCCACGCGGACGGTGACTGCGGCTGGTACGGCATCCCCAAGGACGACAAGAACTGGGAGCGAAGCCCGGTCGAGGCGTTCCGGACCCGCTGGGCGAAGGGGCCGTTCGAGAAGAAGCATCCCTGGGACACCCATCCCTGGGTCTGGGTGGTCACGTTCGCCCGGGTCCCCGCGCCGGTGCCGGTCGAATGAGCGATCTCGAATCCGTCCGGAAGGCCCATCGCACCGTCGATCGGTACCTGGTGCTGGCGCAGGAACAGGGCGCCCGGAAAGGCATCGTCCCCAGTTGCCGTCGCGGATGCTTCGCCTGCTGCTACGAACCCGTCTACGCCGAGCGCCGCGAGGCCGCGCTCGCGCTCGAAGCCGCCGAGGCTCTCCCGGAGGAGGAGCGGGCCGAGATCCGGGAGCGCATCCGGACCTGGATGGACGCGATCAAGGCGTCCGCCATCCTACAGGCCAAAACCCCGCACGTCGCCGACTACCGGAAGCTCAGGCTTCCCTGCCCGTTCCTCAAGAACGGAGAATGTCGGATCTACGCCGACCGCCCGATGGGCTGCCGGACCCATTTCGCGGTCGGCCCCCGGGAAGCCTGCGAGGACGACGGGCGGCGCCTCGGCCAGCAGTTCATGTACGTCCCGGACATCTTGACCGGCCCGATGTTCGAGATCCTGGACGGCCCCGGATCGCTCGTCATGGACCATTTCGGCCTCTTCCTGGGCGAGATTCTCCTGGGGGAGAAGGTCGAAAGCGCCTCGCGGAGCATGCTCGTCGTCCGGGGCGATCAGCAGGAAATCTTCACCCGGGGGAACGGGTAGCCATGGGACTGCCGATCGGGACGCAGAACAAGGATCTCCGGAGGCCCCCGAACTGGGCCTCCCCGGGAGGCCACGGAACCGCGGATTTCTTCGGCTTCTTCGAGAGCCCCGGACCGCGCCAGTGGGCCTACCTGGCGACCGAGAAGGAGATCCACCTTACCGGGTCTCACTTCGACTGGAAGTCCTGCTCGATCGACTCGGTCAACTGGTTCCAGATCGAGAAGATGAGCCTTTTCGACCTCGTCATCGAGCTTCCCCGGCTTCTTGAGGTCGGGATGACCGACGAAGAGCGCCTGTGGCTCGCCGCGGCCACGAAAGCGGCGGCCCAGAAGTTCACCGGGGAGGCCATGGCCAGGAGAACCCTAAAATGACGTGCGACGACTACGAGGTCGAGTCCAAGGTGGTCGCCCTGGAGAAGCTGGCCCAGATCCAGGACATCGCCTCGGCGCTCAAAGACCGAAAAGGCAAGAAGAAGTGAGCGGGGCGCCGCCGCCGATTCTACGAACCATCGAGCGGAAGCTCTATGAACGCGCGATGCGGATCGACCGGTACGAGGTCCAAGACCAGGGGAAGTTCCTCAAGGTCACCGTCCGGACGTACGGGATGGACCAGAGCACGATCCTCTACCTCATCTCGATCGCCGAGTCCCTGGGAGGAAAGTTCTCGATCATGACCGACAAGTCCGGCCGTCTTCCATTCGATGCGTCGATCACGGTGAAGCTCAGGTGAGAAAACGCGCCGCGAAGCGTCCGAAGGCTATCTTGCGGGCCTCCAACCATGCGTTGTGGGAGCAATTCCACGACCGCGGATGGACGGACCTTTGGTATGCCAATCCCGGGTGGAAATACAAGCGCAAGGGCTGCGGCCCGCGCTGGCACGCAGGCGTCTGGACGGGACCCCAACGGGACCTCATCTGCGTCAAGAACTGTTCGACCAACGCGGAAGCCGAGAAGTGGCTCTCGCCGGGAGGATGGACGCCCGACGAAGCCGTGGCGCTCGCGGTCGCGAAATTCGAGAAACTCGCGTCCGGTCAGCAGGTCTGCCACCGCTGCGGCTTCGTTGGGACCTGGCAATCGGAGCACGCCTGGCAGTTCTGCCCCCATTGCGAGGAGGAGTTTCGAGAATCCTATGCCGATAGATCCCGCTGAGCGTTTATGGCGCTAAGAATCGCATTCATCACCACAGACGAACGCCCGGACCCGGCCAAATGGAGCGCCCATTGGGAGTTCTTCGAGGGCGCGCTCCGGGAGCGCCCGGACGTCGAAATCTCCCGGTTTACATGGTGGAACTGGATGGAGATGCCGAAAGGGCTGGATCTCTACTTCTTCCTGGATTTCCATCCATCGCTCTACCAGGTCCACAAGTATCCGTTTACGCCCAGGGCGTTCTACTGGTGGGATTCCTTCCACTGGTCGTTCGTCTTCCCCGCGCAGTTGACCGAACTCTTCGACCGGTCTTACTTCGCGGAATGGCTTTCGGCGACGACGCTCCGAAGCCAGGCATTCAACGTCGAGTGGCTTCCGATGGCGGTCCATCCGGCGTGCTTCCGTCCCATAAATGCCGATCTCCTCTACCACTATGCGTTCATCGGTCAGCAGGACTCGGTCATTTGCAGGAAGGGCCTATCGCGAGCGGAGTTCCTGTGGAAGCTAAGGGACGAACCTGGCCTCCTGGGCTACGCCGGGATGGGCGCCTGGGGAGAGGGCGCGAATCTCGTCTATAATCAGGCGCGCGTTCTCTTTGACCGGACCATATACGACAATCTCGGAACCCGCTTCTTCGAGTGCATCGGAAGCGGCGGGTTCATGCTCATGAATCGAACGAAGGCGTATAACGGAATCGACATGATCGCCCGGGACGGCGTCCACTACGTCTCGTACGATGACACCTACGGGGATTTCATCTACAAGCTGCGGTATTACGCAAGTCACGACGAAGACCGCCGAAAGATCGCCAAGCAGGGCTACGAGCATATCCTCGGTAACCACACGTACGCCCATCGGGTGACAAAGATCCTCCTTGATTTCCATTTGTTGTGAGGACCGGCATTGAACCTTCAAGAAGTTCACGAACGGGTGCTGAGCGCGGAAGTGCCGGAGTACGATCCCCGCATGAGCGGAGGGCTTTCGAAGCCTCAGTACCTCCACTACGTAGGTGAGAAAGCCATCCAGTACTATTCATACCTAAGCAGGCTCGTGCGTATTCTCAAGCCAGCGAAGATCCTTGAGCTTGGAACCGATATCGGGCGTTCGGCATCCTTCATGATGCTCACGCTTCCGAAGGACTCGACGCTCATCACCATCGAGATCCACCAGAGCCCCCGTCAAGACCTGGAATTCTGGAAATCCGATCCGAGGCTCAAGATCGTGGTCGGAAACGATCTCGATTTGCGAAGCTACGGGACGATCGACCTTCAGGGCATAGATCTTCTTTTCATCGACGCGCTCCACGACTATGGCCAGGTGGCCCATGAATGGGCGCTCTACAAGAAGTTCATGTCAAAGGGAGCGCTCGTCCTCATGGACGACATCCATCTCAACCCCGGGATGGAGCGCTTTTGGAACGAACTGCCGTACGAGAAGATCGACACGGGAAAGGATCTCCATTTCAGCGGGTTCGGAATCTTCACGGCGCCTGAAGGAGACACCCCATGACGTCACGCAAACGCGCAAAGGACTCCCCGGGAGGAAAGCGGCCCGGGGAAAGCCCGGTCGCGCGCTCGCTCGGTCCTGGCGGAGGGCTGGGCTTCAAGGAAGTGAAGGAGATCCTCGCCTCGATGGACGAGCAGATCCTTCTCGCGGACGGTTTCGAGGAGGCCCTCATCGGCTACGCCGAGATCTTCAACCGGACGATCGCGCTCTACGACCGTGAGAAGTGCATCGAGATCCTGGTCGCGCGCGACGGGATGACGCACGACGACGCCCTCGAATACTTCAACTTCAACGTGACCGGCGCCTACGTGGGCGAGAAGACCCCGGGATTCGCGACGATCCTCCGGAGGCCGGTCCCGGTGAAGCGCGGGACGCCGGTCAAGCGGGATGCCTGACGTCGTCGTCACCGTCCCCAAGAGCTTCGGCTGGGACCGTTGGATCGCCGAAGGGGACCGGGCCGGAGAACCATGGACCGGTGAGGAATGGGGCTTCTACACCTGGGGCGCGCGGCCCCGGATAGAACCCGGCGAGCGCGTCTACGTCGTCCATAATGGGAAGCTCCGCGGTTACGCGCCCCTTATCCGCCTGGTCGCTCCGCTCTCCTTCGGACAAGTCGTTTTCGTTCGAGGAGGCGGCGCGATCGCCGTCACGATCCAGGCGCCGATTCTCGGTTTTCGAGGCTGGCGCTACGCCTGGTGGGATCGTAAGATCGAACGGCCGTTCCCGGAATGGAGGACGCCGTGAAGCCGACGATCAATTTCAGCGAAAAACAGATCCGCCTGACCCGGCCGTGTTACCGCTGCCGTTCGGAGATCATCATCACGCTGTCGGCCTGCGAACTCGGGCTCTATGGAGAGCCCAGACCAGAGGATCTCCTCTGCTCAAAGTGCCGGTCCGCTCCTCCCGCGCACGACCCACCGGCGGAAAACGTCCCCTTGACGGAGGAACCATGACCCGTCGTTCGGCTTCGGTTCCAAGGTTCCCGGTCTTCTGGCGCGGCGCTCACCTCTCGAAGCTCGGGCTTTCCTATTTCTTCGACGGCGAGTTCCGTGGCGCCGAGAGGCGAAAGGCCGAGGGCCATGTCGCCGCGTGCGCGAAATGCAAGGGAGAACTCGCGACGCTGAAGTACGTCCAGAAGGTCAGCCGAGCCGCTTACGCCAGGCGCCGGTTTTAGCCGGGCTTCAAGATCGAGCGGCCCTTCCCGGAGCGGAGAAAGCCGTGAACCTGCCCTAGAATCCCCAGCGTTTCCTCCTCTTCATCCAGGGAGGAAGAGGCGCAGAGACGCCGAGGTCACGGAGCCGGTCGGCGAACGAGCCCAGAAGCCGCATCCTCTCCTGGGATTCCTGGATTTCCTCGGCGTCCGTGGTCTCCTGGACAGCCGCCTCTTCCTCCTCGATGACGGCCTCCATCCACATCAAGACCTCTTCGGGCGATTCGGGCTTCGCCCACCCGATCCACTCCGCCCAATCGCCGAGGATGTCCATGACGCCCGCCATTTCGGCAGCACGGAGGACCGCCAGAACCTGGTCGGTTACCGGATAAGGGACGCCTGCCATGCCGTCTCCATCCTCGCTACGACCCAAACTGCGGCCTGGCCTGCCGCTCCAGCTTCAGGTTGTCCCGGATCTCCTCGGAACCGGCCTCGGCCAGGATCGCGATGAAGTCATCGTACGGGATCACGTCCGGCTGTTCAATCACCGGCAACAGGCTCTCCCAAGCCGAAAGGGATGCGATGACCGCGGGGACTTCCTGGAGCCCGAGGCGTCTTGCCGCCTCGATCCGATGATGCCCGTCCAGGATCAGGCAATCCAGACCGGCGCAGGCGACGACCGGAAGAGGCATCCGCTTCGGCCAGGGGAGCCCTTTGGCGGCGGCCTTCCGGATGGAGTCGATCATGCCTTCGGGCGGGATGACGTGGTAGGTCTCCAGGTCGCGCACGGCGACGAGGCCGATCCCGGTCCCCAGGTCGAGATGGTGGGCGCGCGCATGGAGGAGGCCCTTCTCGATCAGGGCATCATAGACCCATTGCCGTTTCACGGCAAGCACCGTCCCGATCAAAGAATTTCCTGAACGACTTTCACGATAGCTATTTTTCCGGGGTCGAACTTTCCTTGAAGCAGCCAGTCATTTCTATATTCGCTCGCTTGGGCAAAGGTGCCAAAGCGCGGCGGCCCTTCCTCGGGCTCCCAATCGTAGGAAAGATACTGCCAGGGCTTGCCTACCCCGATGCCTTCTGGAAAGTAGAGAACCTCGTAAAATGTGCTGATCAGCCCCCAACGCTTTTTTCCCACCGCTATTTCCAGTCATCCGCGCGGACGCCGTTCCGCCACCATTCTTCCCAGTAGTAGACCTTGACTGGAATTCCGAACTTCGCCGCGGCCTGGCGAAGCGCCGGAACGAGCGCCATCTGGCGGGGATTGATCCCGGGCTGGTGGCCGATCTCGACGACGCAGTCGAGCGGGAGCCGTACGGTCTCCGTGAAGAGGACGTTGGCGCTCTTCTCATACTCTGCGTCCGGAGCTACGACGACCCATTCGGCTTCCTGCTCGTAGCCCCGCTGCCAGACATGTGGCCAGAGCCCGAACCCCTGGGAGAGAATGCAGACCGGATCGAGGATGAAGACGAACGCGCCGGGTCCCGAAAGCGACGGATTCTCGGTCGTCGAGATCCCGCGGTTTCCACGGATATGGCCGCTTTCCAGGATCGCGAAAGCGCGGTCGAGCAGCGTGAAATGGAAAAGGATTCCCGGCGGCCGGTCTGGAACCCTTACGGAGAGGCGCTCGGCCGTGAAGAAGTCCCGGGGCATCATCGCTAGAGGACTTCCTCCCGTTCCTTCTCGATCGCCATATCGGCCGCCTTCTTGATCCGGTTGAGCGCGTCGTTCAGTTCCCGGATCATCTTCGTCCGCAGGCGCCCGCGGAGTTCCTTGAGGATCGCCCGGCGGATCTCGGCAGCGAACCGCCGAACGATCTCCGGGCGAGCGGACTTCGGGGCGTCCACGATCTCGGCCGCGCAGGTTCCGAGGACGTCCTCGATCGCCCGGTCGTCGATGATGTCCGATAGCCAGAGCGTGTTCATCTCGCTAGTCCCACTTCCTTGGCAAGACTTCCGGACGCTCCGGCATCCATCGCTTCCGATAACGGCGCGAGACCGTTTTCATGGCGTCGTCGTAGGCTTTCAAGATAGAATCGAGCATGTCCCCGGAGGTTTCCGCTCGCATCCATCCTTCCGGAGAGAAGGTCGCGACGCCGAACCTGAAACCCGTCCGTTGCCGTCGCTCGAAGCGCTCCCGGTCCACCCATAGGAGAACCTGCCACCCGGCCGGATGGATGATCCCGAAGCTCCGGACCTTGTCTCCGGGTTGGGTCAGTTCCTCGAAGTACCCGGAGGAAACGAGATCCTCGATGGCCCGCGGGACGGCATAGCGCAGAATCTCGCTCATGTGCGCCTTGCTTCGATTTGGGACAGCGCTTCCCAGCGGGCGCAGCAACGCATGAATTCGACCGGCTGTGGGGGAAGGCCGTCCGCCCCCATTCCCTGTTCGTACATGAAGCTTCCCCGCTTCTAGTCCCGGAAGACCTCGGTGATCCCGACGTCGATCGAATGAAGCTGGATGATCGGAGGCTCGTCCTCGGCAGGACCCCAGCGCTTCCTCCGCATCCGAGGCATTTGCGCGACTTGGCCGGTCGCCGTGACCTTTCCGTGCGCGACCATGTCCCAGCCGCCTTTCTCGAAGATCTCAAAGAGCGCCCAGAATTCCCACCGCCCGTCTTCGATCTCCCAGTCCCATGACCCCATGGGGATGAGGACCGAACCCCCTTTCGGGAGGAGCTTTTCGCGCTTGAGGACGTACTCGACGTTCTCCTCGATCTTGTCCTTGTCCCCAGGCTTCATCTCCTCCAGGATGTCCCAGAGTTCGAAGGATTCCTCGTCGGAGACGGCCTTCTCAAGACGGTCGAGAAGCGCGGCCACTATTCCTCCTCGTCCTTCGCGGCGTCTTCGGCTTCCCGGCCGCACCAGTCGTAGATGTCGTCCTGCTCGTACATGGCGGGCTTCCCGCTCCTAGTAGCGAAAGACCTAGTTGATGACGACGTCGATGGAATTAAGCAAGACCATAGAAGTCTCTCCCGCTCCCCAGCGCTTTCTCCACATGCGCGGGGAACCTGAAACCATTCCCCTCGCAGTCACCTTGCCGTAGGCGGCGATGTTCTGTCCGCCTTTCTCGAAGATCTCGAAGAGGGCCTCGAACCCCCACCATCCGGGCTCGTCGATGATCCAGTCCCACGATCCCACCGGGATGACGACTGAACCTCCTTCCGGAAGGAGGTTTTCGCGCTTGAGAACGTATTCGATGTTTTCCTCGATCCTCGTCTTGTCTCCGGGCCTCACCATCTCTATGATGTTCCGGAGTTCGAAGACCTTCTCGTGGGATGCGGCCTGTTCCAGACGGTCAAGGAGGGTCGTCATTCCTCTTCATCGTCTTTGTCGTTGTCCTTGTCGCCATCGTCGTTCCCCGCAAGGTGCCGCTTCTTCTTGCGAGGACGCTCTTCCTCCTCGTCTTCTTCCTCCTCCCCGGATTCGTCGGCGGTCTCCTCTTCGGCCTCTTCCAGCATTTCGATAAGGTCGTTCACGGCGTCCTCTCCGTCCCGGCCGCACCAGTCGTAGACGTCACCCTTGATCTTCTTGAGGAGACCGATCAGTTCGCTGGGATCGCGGGGTTCGGACATGAATCCTCCTTCCGGCGTTAATCGGCTTGGTCTTCCAGATCACGGACCACCGGAGGGAGATCAAGGAGGACGATGCCTTCCGGTTCCCCCTCCGAATCCACGAGCCCCTTCGAGAGGAACCACCCCAAAGGAGCCTCAACGACGTATTTTACATTCTTCTCCGAGGACGCGCGCTCTATTCCTTCCTCCGGATTGTATGCCTGGAGCGAACGCACAGTCAGCAGCTTGCGGCGATTGTCGAAGAAAGCCGCATCGAGGGGTACGTAGCAGTTCATCATCCAGATATCGACTTTTTGAGGAACCTTCCAGATGAAAAGCATCCCCCGATCATCCGGGAGGCTGTGCCGGTACATGAGCCCCAAAGACCTCTCCTCGGCCGTCCGTGCGACCTCGACCGCGAGCGGTTCATTCCCGATCCGGATTCCGTAGGTGGCCACGATCATTGGCACGTCTATCGCTTCGGAAACCATCGCTTCTTGAACAAGCCAAGTTCCTCGTGCATGATTCGCGCAAGATCATCGCGGCCCAGGATACCGTCGTTCACGTTCGCTCCGATCACGTTGCCTTTGTCCATGAGTGATTGCAGGGCATCCGAAATGACATCGGCTTCCTCGACGGTCATCCGCACGATGTAGGTCGCGACATAGCCGTCATGCGTGGCCCAGGACACCGAAAAAAGCCTCCGGATCATCGCTCGCTCCCTACTCGAAATCCGTCAGCCGCTTGACCTTGTCCAAGATCTCACGCTCCTCATTCTCCACGAACTCTAAAACGGTGTCACGCCACCCCTTGAGGAGCTTGAGCGTCTCCTTGAATGAGGAAAATGCCACGAGTCGCTGGGTCTCCCCCACTGCTCTTTGGAGTTCGTCCCGGGAAGGAGGAGGCGTGCCCGGCGGCACCGTCCTCTGGTGAAATCCGAGGAAGATGAGTTCGAGGAGCGGACCTGGAAGGAGCCCGGCCAACTCCCTGGCGATCATCTTCATGATCTCGATATCGCCTGGTGATAGCTCCCGATGAGCGGCCTGCGCCCGGCCGATGAAACAGGCCGCGCAGAACCAAGAGTTCCAGATCTCGATCCCGTCGTTCCTGCCGTCCTCGATCGCCTTCCCGCAGGCGGCGCACTTTCTTTCCTCCGTCATCGACCGGGCCGCTTCCTGGGACAACCTACGTTGCCCTCCGTTTGGCCTTTCGCATCGCGATGAGCGCGACAAGCTGATCAGCGTCTTCGGCGATTGCGTCCTTCACCTCCTGAGTCGGAGCCGCTTGCCATTCCTTGTGGATATCCTTCAGTTCCCTTTCCGCTGCTTTGGTGCTCATCCTCCGGAACCGCTGAAGGATGCCTTGCAACCATCGCTCGTCGAAATCGTCAGGATCTATGCCGAGCGCATGAATTGCCGCCCATGCCATTTTCTCGGTGATTTTCATTCTCGCCTCCCTACCAGCCTCTCCGCGCATGAATGGCCGCCTCCTGGCGCTGGGCATCCTTCTTCGAGTAGTGGCGCCCCAGGAGCTTCCCCGTCGTGTGCGAATATAAGCAGATCTTCTTCTTCGGGTTCTTCCGGTCGATGTCCTTCTTCCGGCAGGCCCGGATGATCCCGAGGCCGTCGAGTCCAGGAATCGGCTGGCAGCGCCAGACTGGTCCTTCGTAACCCCGGGCGCCTCCAGGCCGGAACCGCGTCATCGGCGCTACGGGCGCGCGGCGTTCGCGACCGGCGAAGACCATCCAGGCGATGAAGGCGCCGACTCCGCCCAGGGCGAAGATTCCCGCGATCTCCTCGAACTTCATCGAACGCGCCCTTTCACCTGCTCTTCCGCTTCTTCCTCACCGTCCAGCATCGGCCACAGAAGACGTCCCCGCTGCTTATAAGCACGACCCACTTGTGGCTGAATCTGATCCAGCATAAGAGCTTCCTCAGGAAACGGTACCGGACTTCCATCACGGCCTGTCAAAAGGAACCCCCCTCCACCCGGGTTCCACTTCTTGGGCGGCCTCGCAAACGAACCGATACGCCCTCCGGAAATCCGTCTCGGTGATGATCCGGCTGGAACGGAGAAAGTCGGAAACGGCGAGAATGCCGCGCCAGATCACGTCGGCTCCTTCCTTCGGGATGTAGTCGGCCGCGCCTTCCACGAACTGGAAGTAATGGTCCCGTAGGTTCTTCCTGAGCGCAACGGCAGTCATCCCTCGACCTCCGATACGTAGACCGGACGCTCCTTCACCTCGACGATCGTGAGGGACGAGACCTTGGCGCCGGTATCCGTTTCGACTTTCCGGACGAACTCCTTTCCGAAGGATACCGCATGCTCGTCGTTCATGGCGAAGAAGCGGGTGTGCGTCGAGCCCCTCGACGTGCCCAGCCTGGCCTCGTAGTTTTTCCCGTGGCGGATGAGCGTGAGCTTCGCCGGACCCATCGGATGAATGTTGCCGTACATACGTTCGCGCGCTCCCTGCCTAATCGACCCGCTCGAAGTCGAGACCCGTATCGAGGATTCCGGGTTCCGCGTCCACGACAGCGTAGGTGACGTCGCGATCCTGTTCCTCGTCGAAAACGAGGACCCACCAATGGCCATGCTCGAAGACGGGCTTGGCGCGCCCCCGTCCGAACTCGGACGCCGCGGCCCGGATGACGAGCTTCCGCACGCGCTCGGTGTCCCGCTCGCTGACGAGATCGCCCATCGCCATGATCAACTCCCTTCTCTACTGGATGATGAAGCTCCGAACGATCCCGGCTCCCATTTCCGGGACGAAAAGCGACGTCCCCTCGATCGAGAGGTTGATGTCGGCCGGGTTCTTGAGCCCGCTCGCGATCGTCGAGACCTCGCCCTCGCGGTTGACGACGTACAGGTTGCCCCGGGTCCAGTCCGAGACCGCGATCGAGCCGTTCGGGAGGATCGCGATCCCGTCCAGGTTCTCGAACCGGTCCGACCGGATGAACTGCTTCTCCCCCCGCTCGTTCACGATCGCGATCGCCCGGTCTTCCCAGAGGGCCACGTAGAGGAGCTTCCTTTTCGGGTCGAAGACGAGGCCGTTCGGCGCTTCGATCTCCAGGAAGACCGAGGGATTCCGGTCCTTGCCCGTGAACTCCATGATGAGGCCGGTCTCCGTGTCCGAGACGTAGAAGGTGTCGGCGCCGTCCCAGGCGATGCCGTTCAGGAACTTGGCGCCCGGGATCGGAAGATCCAGGTGCTTCTTCCCGTTCAGGGTGTCATAGATCCGGACGACCGAGAGGTCGCAAACGAGAAGGTCGTGGCCCGGCGTGATCTCTATCCCCTTCGGGGCATCGAGGCCCTCGATGAACCTCTGCTTGAGGAAGCGGCCTTCCTCGTCGAGACGGCTGAGATACCCTCCGGTCCCGGTGGGACCCCCGGGCATGTTCGAGACGTAGACGTGGCCGGTCCAGTCCTGGGCCGCGCTTTCGGGCTTCTCGAAGCCCTTAGCGTGCCATTCGGTCGTCAAGCCCTCGACGTACATGCAGTGCTCCGCTCATCACCGTTCTTCAAGATAAGCCCGGACGACCCCCTCTTCGAGCGCGAAGGCGAGCGTGTACTTCTTCTGGGCTTCCCTGCGCTGGCGTGGGTTCGGATAAAGCTCGCGCCAGAGCCAGTCGGCGAAAGCCTGCGCGATCTCTGGGAACTCGGTCAGGATGTCCTCCGCGAAGGTCTCCGGGGACTTCTGGAAAACCAGCCTGGGTTCGTCCCCCAGGCCAGAGATCTCCAGGGACTCCGTCCCACGATAGGTCAAACGAGAATGGATCGCGGCGACAACTCGGCCATCCACGACCTCCAGCGTCAGGAAGTACTTTGCCTGGGCCATTTTGCGCTGGACGGGGTCCGCAAAGAACTCCCGCCAGAGCCGGTCGATGATGTGGAAGGCGACGTCTCCGCTCATCACCACGAAGTCCTGGACGAAACGGTCGCACGGGTACTCCGCGACGACGCCTTCCGTGACCGGCGCCCAGCGTTTCCGTTCAGTCTTCATTTGCTACTGAGCCTGGTCCACGATCGTTTCCCAGCCCTCTTCTCCCGCCATGTTGATTGGCAGCGAGAGGACGCGCTCGATGTCCTCAAAAAGCGCGGGCGCGGCCTTGAGAAGGATGTTCGCGAACTCAAGGGCGCTCTTGGCGTCCCGGAACTGAGGATACTCAAAGACGACGCCCTGTCCTTTCCTGGCGGCGACCGTCCCGGCATCTTGTTTCTTGGCCACCCATTGCATCCGCCGCGCGCTGACCCCCTCGATCGCGGGATCGTCGGCCGTCATTTCGAGAAGGATGTCGCCTACGGGGACTCCTCCGCTATAGCGCTCGGCGGCGTAGAGCCGCTCCCGGGGATGCCCCGTCTCCTCGCCCGCCTCTTGGGCCTTTTCCAGAAACTCGGGACCTGGGTAAGCGACGAGGATCACGGGTTCGAAGACGAAGGGATACCGCTCGTCGGCGTCCTCGTCGAAGTCCCTCGTATCCATGATCGAGAACAAAATCGCAAGCTGGACGTTCTTTCCATCCACCTTCACTTGCCATTTGGGGAGGGTCGCATAGTAATAGTCGTCGCCGGAGAACACCGGATGAAAAGCGCCGTCGTCGATGAGACCGCCCTCGAAATGGCCCCAGCGCTTCCGCTTCAGTCTCGCCATCGTTATAGCCCAGGCCCGTAGAATTCCTTCCGATCGACCGGCAGTCCGGTCCCGTCCACGATCTGGTAGTATCCCTGTCCGGCGAGCATGGCCTCGTTTCGCTGGACGTAGCGTTCGGCCTCCTGCCAGGAAGCGAACGGTCCCTTGAGCGCCTTTTTCCCTCCGGTCGTGGGGCCCGTGAACTCGACGTAGTAGGGCGGCTGGTAGGGCGCGAGGAACCCGGGGAGGCCGCCCGGAGCCGGGAACTGGTGGAACCGCCTCGGGTCGATCCAGATCCCCAGGCCGTCGAGGTCGTAGGTGACCTGTTCGCTCCGGAGCGAGTACGGCGGCTGCCACTCGCCCGGCAGCGTCGAGGGCATGCAGTACTGGCCGGTCTCCGGATGGAGGAAGACGCCCAGGGTCGGCTCGGAGGGAGGGCCCGGCAGGCACCAGAGCGGCTCGGACGGAATCCAGCGCGAGACCGGTTTCACCGGCGTCGTCTGGAGGAGCTTGTAGGTCTTCTCGTCCAGGACGAACCACCAGGCGTCGTCTTTCCGTTCCATGTGGCCGCCCGCCGCCGGGACGATCTCCCTGGCTGCCTGCGGTCCTTCTTCGGCGTCGGAGATGTACATTTACGGGTATCTCCCGCCCGGGGTCGTCGAAAGCGGCCGTCCGAACGTCTCGAAGAGCGCGGCCAGGTTCTCGTTTAGCCCGCGCCCCGGTTCCCCGAGGTACCAGCGCTTCACGTTCCGAAAGAAGAACTCAGGCTCGAAAAACTCGCTCTCTTCGATCTCGGACACGTCTTCGCCGCCCCGGCGGTGATGGATGGTCTCGCGCACCAGACGCCATTCATGAAAGTAGATCAGAAGCGTTTTCCGGTCCAAGGTATACCCGTAGGCGACGACGACATCGTCGTCCACTTCGATCATCTCCCGAACCTTGTCCGCGAAGAGTTTCATCATCTTCTCGATCTATTTCACGAACGTGCCGATGCCAAGCTCAAGAACGACGGCCGCATCGAAGGTGTGGTCGTCGTAGTCTTCGAGGGCCTCCCATGTGGCGAAGCTCACCACGCGGGATTTCGGCGTAACCCCGGGGTCCTTGGCCGTGATCCGTACGCCTTTCTTGGCCGGTTCGGCGATGTAGTGATCCGTCTCCCGCACGATTCTCCTGGCCATAGGCTTCCTTTCGGATTACCTGAACGATTCCACGGGATTGATCACCTCGTAGCCCTGGTCGAACGGCGACACGGGCTGAAAGGGAAATCCGAGATCTTCGGGTTCTCGCGGATCGAGGAGCACTCCTTCCGGGTCCACGAGAGGATCGTGGTCCACGATCGTGTGCCGGTCGCTGTCGAAGAGCGTCGTCGTCGGCTGCGCCGTCTGTCCCATAAACCTTTCCACCACGTTCAGGTACATGTCCGGAGCTACGTGATGAGCGCGATCTGTCCCCTGGAATCGAAGACCTGGAACCAGCCGTCGCGCGGCGCGGCCTTGTATCCGCCGTGCTTTCCGGCGTATCGAGTGGCCTCGTCGATCGTCCCGAAGGGGCCCGCGCGCTTGCAGCATTGGTTCGTCTTGGGTCCCGCGAACTCGACGTAGAAGGGCGGCGTGATCGGGTAGTCCCTGTAGATCGGCCGCATCTTTCCTTCCCCGGGGATCGAATAGCAGGGGATGTCGATGACCTCGTCCGTGTCCTCGTCGCCCGCAAGAGGAGTCGGTCTCGCGTGCCGGAAGGTGTAGCTGTCGGGAGAAGACCACGAGATCGTGACGCGGCCTACGAGGACGCCGGACATGGGGACGCCCGCGAACCGGCCGCTCTTGGGCGGCGTCCGGAGCCACCGGGCGAACCGCGCCTTGAACTCGTCGAAGCCGTAATCCGGATCGACCAGGATCTCGACGGTCTCGTAGCCGCTCGGCGTCACCACGGTCCCGAAGCCGACCATGCCGTCCGGAAGATCGTCTTCCCTCGCGTACTGGGCGAACCACTTCTCGACCACCCAGTCGGCCGGGATCGGCGCGATGTCTCCGAATCCACGCATGGGACCTCCTCCGACGCGGCCGTGCGGGAGGACATCGAGCGGCACGAACTGTCCCTCGGGCGGTCGCCCTTCCATGGGCCACCGTTCACGGGGGACGTCGATGATCGTGCCCTGCTCGATGTACATCTACGACTCTCGCCGGACCTTATAGGGGCTGACCGTTACCGGATACTTCGGCTTGTGCTCCGGTCCAAGACCATAGGTCGGCTCCATGGAGAACTGCATCTCCGCGGTCTGAGGGAGCGACCAGTGGTCGATCTCGTGCTCGTCCTCGGCTCCGAAGAGGGAATCGTCGCCCGGGTCCATGTGCGGCGCGTCCCCTAAGCCCCAGAGGCCGCTCGGGACGTAGTTCTGGTCCGGGCCAACCAGGAGGCTCCCGATGACCCCGGGTTCCGGCTCGGTCACGATCGACCCGGGCGGCGGCACGTCGGGCGGGTAGTAATAGCCGTCCGGCGGACAGAAGTAGAAGCACTGCCCGTCCGGGGGACAGACCCAGTAGCATTCCGCGTACGGAGTCGGCTGGAGGTAGCCGCTCGTCACGTACCAGGGAATGAGGTCCGTCTGGATGACGTGGTGGGGACGCCGCGGACGATGCCGGAAGCGTTCCCGCCAGCCTGGAGGCCAAGGACGGGCGCCTGGCCTTCCCCAGGGCTTTCCCGGGCGTCCAGGAGGGCCTCCAGGGCGTCCCGGGGGCCTCCCAGGACGCGGGCCGGGCCTTCCGGGGCCTCGGGGACCCATCCCGCGGCCTGGACGCGGCCCTGGGCCAGGCCGAGCGCCGCCAGGACGGCCCCCGGCCGGACGTCCGCCTCCCGGCCGACCACCCCCGCCGCGCCTTCCGAGATCGTCGATGTACAAGTCTCACCCCTTCAATGACTTACGATCCTTCCTCGACCTCTTCGGATTCCTCGGCTTCCTTGTCGAGTTCGTTAAGCGTCTGCCAGACGTCGCCCTCCATCGCCAGGTAGGCGGCAATCATCCGGAGATCCTTCCAGCCCCGATCGGGTCCGGCCATGGCCGCGACGTCGCTATCGTCCGGCTCGTTCTCGGTTTCGTTGAGTACGGTCTCGTTCTGGTCGTAGTAGATGATCCAGGACGAGCCGTCCACGTCCTCGCTCACGCGCTCGACGCGCCTGTTATGGTCGCGAATCGGATCGGGGTACTCTTCCCGGATCTCCTTGGCGATCGTCTCGATGTCGTCCCAGTACTCGCTCATGGCCCCCCCTAGTCGGTTTCGAACATGGAGACTCCGTGAACCAGGAGATCCGGATCTCCCTCCAGATCCTTGCGGGTCGCCCGAGCCAGCGTTATACCCCATTCGGCGCTCGGGCGGACGGTCTCCCGGAACCTGTCCAGTAAGTCCTGCGCTTCTTCGAGAGCAGCGTCCGACTTCTCCACTTCGATTTCCGCGACCAGGAGGAACTTCACGAACGCGCGCCCCCAGCGCTTCCTGCCCTTCCTTTTCACGGCCTTCTCCTACGTGAGCCGGGTCTTCTTCCCGACGCTCCGGAACGTGTATCGGTTGAGGTTCGTCCAGTCCGAGGGGAAACCCGATGCGACCAGCGTCTTCAGCCACTCGCCGAAGCGCCGCTTGTAGTCGGCGATGTTCTCGTAGACGTTGACCGCTACCTCGACGAACTTCCGCGCGGTCACTCCGCGGGTCACGTTGAAGCCTTCCGTGCCCTTGGGCGCGGTCTTCCGGTTCCGGTTGAGCCAGCCCACGATCTCCGCGTGGGAGGAGCCCGCGTCGGACACGTCGTCCACGTAGACCATCGCCTTCCTCTCTAAATGCTCACCTTCGGCTTCCGGATGCCGGTCCACTTGACGACGAAGGCGAGCGCGAGTCCCGCGATCCCGAGTCCTACGGCGTATCCGGCCGCGTTCAGGACCGAGTTGATGACCGTGTCCTTCATCCGGTACCCCTCGGTCATCTGGAGCTTGAGCTTGTCCCGGAGCGCCTCCTTGGCGATATCCTTCTCCTCTTCCTGGGTGAGCGCGACCTGCTCTCCCGTGGGCGTCGTCATGAGCGTGACGCCTTTCCTCGTGGTCTCGAAGCCGAACCCCTTCGAGGCGATTTCCTCGGCGCCGCTTACGTACATGGGCTCTTCCTCAATGGACCCTGGCGATCATCGTCTCCGGCGTCGGGAAGGGCCCGCGGGCGCCCTTCCGGTAGAAGTTGATCTCGGCCGCGAACGGCAGGCTCTCCTCCTCAAGCTCCTCCATGTCCCCCTGCGGCATCGCGCTCCAGCGGCTGGCGATCTCTGCGTTCCGGATCAACTGGCTCTCGTTCATGACCCCGACGATCGCCGACGCGATCGGGAGCGTGAGCGCGTAGTCGAGAAGGAGGTCGGCTGCCCAGGGAAGACGCTCGAAGAAGATCCCCCTGGAGAAGACCTTCATCGCGATCACGCCCATGTCCATCCGGACCGCCCGGGGAAGAAGCTCCGCCTGGAACGAATGGACGTGGACCTCGGCCGGGTTGAGCGCCATGAGGATGGTATCGAAGGGATAGCGTTCGATCGACTCAAGGAGGACGTCCGGGTCCGTGTGCCCGGTGACGCCCACGAACCTCGCCAATCCCTGTTCCTTGGCCTCGTGGACCATCCGGACGGCGCCCTGGGGATCGAAGATCTCGTCCAGTTCGTGGGGGTAGTCGAGGTGGTGGATCTGGAGGAGATCCACGCGATCGACCCGGAGACGCTTGAGCGAGCGCTCGAACTGCCGCCAGGCGTCCCCGTAGCTCCGCTGGTCGGTCTTCGTCGCGATGAACATGTCCGCGCGGTGACGGGGAAGGATTTCGCCGTAGTTGAGTTCCGATTCCTCGTAAAGCGGCGCCGTGTCGAAGTAGTTGATCCCGAGTTCTAGGGCGCGCAGGATGATCGCGATCGCCTTATCCGAGCGCCGGTAGAGGGCGGACTCTCCCCCGAGCCCCAGGATCGAGGCGTTGAAGCCGGTCTTTCCAAGCCGTCGATACCGCATCGCCTTTCGTGGCCACGCCCTTCACAGAACGAATGCCAGGCCCCCCGTGAACGCCGGGATTTGCTGGAATGGCGTAATCGCGTCGTCCGGAAAACCTTCGTCTTCCCAGTCCTCGCCCTCCGGCTGCTCGTAGATGACGGGCTCCGGATTGACGAGCGCGTCGTACTCCCGGGGGTTATTGAGATCCCCGGACCAGGTCGCGTTCTCGTCGTTCCTCGGCGGAGACTCAAGGTCGTTCACCAAATGGACGGCGCGGAAGCCCCAGCCTTCAGGCCGGGGAAGGAAGCGCCGCCTCCTACAGCATACGAATATCCATCAGCCCGCTGAACAACCACGCAATGTCTGTAACTGATGCCCGCCGCGCGTCCGCCCCTGGTTTTAATATCAAAGCTTCCAGAGGCCCGACACAGAACAACGCCTATGTGCGTCCCTTTCCTTTTCCCGTTCGGAACCACGGCGCGCACTATATCGCCCGTCTGAAAGCCATGGTGGGACTTCTGGCGCATCCGATGGCGCTTTGGAAAGCCGAACCTGTCCGTGCCGCACATCTGACGGATTCCGTGCCCAACCGCTCTGATGAGAATGGGGAGCATGAGGGGGTCAAGCCGTACGAATCTCCCCGACACCCCGGCACATGCGGCATCCGTCCAATGCGCCTTTCGATAGCCTTGGACCGTACGGTTGAACTTCGTCCGGCCTCCCGTTCCACATTCAACGGGCAGACCGGCCTTCTTCAATCTCTCGAACAGCCTCCACCTGGTTGCGTTGACGGCGGCGGCGTCCTTGAGCGGCGTTTCCGCCTTCGCCTGAACATCGGGATGCCCGAATTCCGCCGCCGTGCTATTTCCTTTCGTCTTGTTGCATGGCTCGCAGGAAACCGCGAGATTTGAGACCCCGTTTGAACCTCCCCGGCTCTTGGGAATAATATGTTCCACCTCTAAGGGGACATTCTCGACCCCGCAATAGGCGCATTTCCGACCCCATTTCTCCAAGAGATACTCGCGAACCTCATATCCCGCGAGCGTCCCTTGCTGGTACTCGACGCCGGAAATTTCAGGGTTTTTCATCTTCTGGGTGTCGAACTTGACCAGTTCCATGGCAACCGATGAAATCGGACTCCAGCGCCGGAGGCGCGAGAGCCACGTTGCGATGTTTGAAACCCGGCTCTTCAAGCTTGGAGGGAGCCAGCTTTCCGGGCGCGTTCTATTCAGGAATCTCTGTTTCCGATACCGCGTCTTGCGGTTCCTTCTCCCATGGCGCAAGGCCCTTCGCGACAGAAGATTGTCCCGGACCGCCTGTCCCCGGTGCTCGATTTCAGCCGCCCATATGACCTCCTTGCCGCGCTTGAAGTCCGCCACCAACGCGCCGCCTGTGATTTTGCTGCCCGGGTCAACCTTGAAGGCGACCGGCTGAACCTGTTTCCCGGTCTGCTTCTTCATGATGAGCGTGAACGGATAGCGACGAAATACAACGGCTTTCCCGGCCTTGAGCAGTTCCTTGGCTCTCGATGGACGACAGGGCATGAGAGCCTTTCCATCCATGCCAAGAACAAATACCCGCTGCATCGCTACTCCGTCAAAAAATGCCCCATAACGGGGCCGCCCCTTTCGGGGTAAAGTTCGCCTCGACAATGTTCGGCGGGCTTGTCATGCCCGGCACACCGGCCTACACCCTCAGCCTTTTAATGCCGGACGACAGAGCGGCGGACTGGCAACGCATCCGCCGGTGTCATGACCCGCCGAACGTAGCTCGAAGCTGTACATCCTTCGAGCTTAGTCTGGTCAACGTGGGCTTGTGATACACCTCCTTTCACAAGCCCCGCCCTTTAGGGCGGGGTGGTTGACGTACATGCGGCTCATACGACGCTCGTTCCGTCGTCCGCCTCCACGGGGCTCGCCGGGTCCCAAAGCTCGGCCGGGAGCGGGGGAATATGTCCGAGGACGTATTCCTCCTCGCTCAGGAACTCGCCTGAAAGCCGGTCGTAGACGTCCCTCCGCTCGCGCGGGTATCCGGGAAGCGCGTTCACGTACACGGCTATAGCTCCTCCGACGCGACCTCGTCCCCGGCGGGCGTCTCGCAGATGTCGTCGATCTGGTCGGCCAGCTTCTTGATGACGTCGGCCACGCGCCTCATCCGGGACATGGGGATGCAGCACATCTCCTTCTTGATCTCCGGCGGCGCGCCTTCGGCCTCCTCGACCCCCCATCCCGGCTCGAACGGCGGGATCTGCTCGAACGGGGAGGTCGGGACTCCGGGAATCCCGCGTTCGACGTGTTCCTTGGGCTCCTCGAAGATCACGGGCTCTGGATTCACGAGTTCGTCGATGTCGAGCGGGCTCATCTCGTCCGTGTCCATGAGGATCTCGGGAGGAAAGGCGCGGGGCGTCCGGCCCTGGCCGAGGTCGCCGATATTGGTGTACATGATCTTCCTCGTTACGAGATCTCGGACTCGCGGACGGCGCCCCCACCCGGGGCCTTGCAGACCTCGTCAAGCTCGTCGGCCAGTTCCCGGAGGGTCTTGGCAAGATCCTGGACGCGCTCAAGCGGGACGCAGCACATCTCCTCCGGGGGCGGCGCGGGCGGCACCGGGGGCACCGCGGGCGGCAGCTTGCGCGGCTTTCTCGGCGGAAGCGGCGCCACGATATGGACCGGCGGCTTGACCGGAGGCGGAGGAGGCGGTTTCGGCGGTCGCTTGGGGGCCTTGAAGGGCGGGATCTGCTCGAAGGGGGAGTCCGGGACCTGGGGGAACCCCCGGTCCTCCAGGTTCTCCGGGTCGTCGATCACCGGCTCCTGGTAGTAGGAGCACTCGAAGGGGCTGAAGCCGTCCGAGTCGTAGGTCGTCTCCTTCGAGTGAGTGTGGGTCGTCGTCGTGATCATCGTGCCCAGACGCCCCAGGAACTCGTTCAGGTACATAGGTTCCGGCCTATTTCGGCCCTCTCCTTCTGGCTTCGTGCATCTCGAACCACTGGTAGATCTCCGGTTGGGGGAATAGCGGCGTTTCCCTCCGAGGGCCGGTCCGGATGAGGAGGACCGGGATATCCTCCTGCGTTTCGAGCCAGCGGTAGACCGTGCCTACGGCCACGCGGAGCTTGCGGGCGAGTTCTGAGGCCGTGATCGACCGTCTCAGAATCTCCTCGATCTCCTCCTGGCGCTCGTCCAAGGGTCCGTTCGGCATATCTCAATTGTAACAATCTTCACAGTTTCTAGGAAGAGGTTTTTCAATAGATGTAATGGCTCGCTTCCTCGACGAGGACCCGGTCAAGACCGAGATCGTAATCCCGGTTCAGCTTGAGTAGGGCGTCGATTTCGGCGCTCTGGAAGCCGATTTTGGCGTACGCCCGAGGATTCCAGGCGATGTTCGTGGCGTATCCGCGCCAATGCTCGGCCTGTCCGTCATAGCCCGTGACCGCCCGTTGGCCTTTCACGGCCATGCGAAGCAGCAGATCGACCATCTTCAGGAAGTCCTGTCTGCTCGCTTGCTGCTGGATGGCCTGGATGATCTGACTGAAGATGTCGATCGTTCCTTCCAGGATGCCGATCTCCTGGACCGTCTCTACGTCCGGTTCTTCGATCTCCATAAGCTCGGAAAGGGCTTCGTCCGCCTTATTGCGCTCCCTGGCCAGATCGTCGGCCATGGCCTCAAGAGCGCCTCGTCCCCAGCGTTTCCGCGCGAAAGCCATGATCACCACTCCATGGGCGTCCAGCGTTTCCGTCCCGTTCTTCCGACCAGACTATTGACCGCCCAGGCCAAATCGCGGGTCATCGCGAGCCACACGGCGAACTTTCTGATGGCCTCCCAGGTATCGAGCGGTCCGACTCCCTTGGCGATGTCCTCCAACGTGGGCGGATGCCGCGTTTCCCGGAGCACGGTTTCGTGCCGGTCCTCGACCGTATACCAGTAGGAATCGCTGACGTAATCCCCTATCATCCGCTCAAAAGCGGGGCCGCTCCATCTGGCGATGTCGATCGCCGCCGACCAGACCCATTCCTGGTACTTCGTCACGGACGCCTCCACCGCTTTCCCGCAGGTCCGCGCCGGGTCCTCGGGCGCCCCGGACGGAGCCCGAACCTCTCCATCAGTTCGTGAAGCATCCGGAACATGTACTCGTCGAAGAACTTGTCGCGGTTGTACCACTCGAAGGCGGGACCGCGCTCGTCAATGTCGAGATAGAGGAGATCCTGAACCATCTGAACGACCTCCGCCAGTTCGTGCGGCGACAGATCGCGCGCTTTGCGCATCTCAGGCTCCCCTCAAGTATTCCACGAGGCTGGGGTTGTGCGAAAGCACTCGGAAGAACACGTCGAAGAACCGTGCCGCGGGTTCCTCGTCGGTGATCTCGATGTCGAAGATCCACTTGTCCGGGGACTTGTCGATCCTCGCGCTGCGATGCGGGATCATCTCGATAAGATAAGCCAACCGGCGTACGGCCTCGTCCAGGTCTTCGGGTCGAAGCCCTGGCGCCCACCTTTTCCGGGCACGGCCGCGGTCGAAGCTGAAGGAAAGCCAGAGGAACCCATAGTCGAAATCCCAATGCCGCTCGGCGAAGAGACGCACTTTGGACCTGATCCGGTTCGTCCGGAGGAGGTCGCTCGTCTCCTTCCAACGCTTCGCCAGCCCTCGTTCGCCTTCCAAAAGATCCGGCTCGATGTCGTCGATCCCGACCCGTCCGAGGACCGTCGTCTTCCCCTCGGGAACGGTGAACGAGGCGACCCCGTAGTCGTGGATGAAGAAGTGGCTGGTCCGTTCGGTCCGCGTCATTTCAGGTCCAGCCTCATGACCGGCCAGACATCCTCGGCGCAGCAATCGACGTCGCGAAAGCCGAACCTCTTGTAGAAGGCCGCCAGCGAGTCCATCGAGATCCCGCGGGACGGGCTCGCATGCAGCACCACCGTTTGGATGTTCAGGCGTTCGAACTCGCGGAGCAGCGAGTAAACGAGCATGCTGCCGTATCCGCGCCGCCTGAGTTCCGCGGGTACTTCCATACCGGATAGGTACGCGACCATTCGTTTCCTGAGCGATCGCACGTACCGGCCAAGGCCGCCGAATCCCTGCTCGCGCAGATAGTCGCCGATCGCCTTCGTCGTGCCGAAGGCGCTTGCGGCATAAAAATGCTCGCCTGTCGAGATGGAGACCTCGCCCGTTTCGTCGATGGAGGCCGGTGCTTCGACGAAGACCTCGTAGTTCACTCCTGCCCCCCCCCGTTTAGAGGCTCCGATCTCCCGCCTGATCGAACGGGCCACTGCAATGAGGTCGTCCAAGGTCGAGGTGATCTCCGGAAATCCTCCTCCACCTGTCCGGACGCTTGCGAGAAGCTCCCCTATCGTCTGCTCCTCAGCATTCGGGGATCTTTGCAGTTCCGCGATGATCCCGTCGAGCATCTCCAGCTTTCTCATGGGACGCCCTCCTCGAAGTAGGAGCAGACGGTGTCGATGTTATCTGGATGATCATTCCCGTTCTGGAGGACCGACGACAAAATAATCGTAAATCATCGTGCCGGGTCCCCATTCCTCTCCCTTGAGCGGTCCCCGATCGGCGGAAATCCTCCAGTCGATGATGAAGCCTTCCCCGCGGAGCCGCGGCAGGTCTTCCAGCAACCTTGGATTCTCGATGAGATAGGCGCTGTCCAGCCAGACCCAGAAGCGGGCGTCCGGGACCACGGCCGCCTCTCCCCAGCGCTTCCGGAAGCCGCCCTTTGGAAGGTCGAACGTAGGCTCGACTGCCTCCTGGAAGTAGGAATAGATGGTGTCGATGTTCTCGCGTCCCCAACCGCCGGATCTCAGGCGCTTGTGGATCTTCAGAAGCACCTCTTCGCTCGGGTCGCCATGCTCCCAGAACCATCCCGGCATCGGAGCTTCCATCACCACGTAGATGGCGCTCCCTTCGATCCGGTCGGCTGGAATGATTTCGACCCGCTTCTTCTTCATCGGTAGTACTTCAGTCGGATTCCTCTTCGTACTCCTCTCCTGATTCCTCGGCCGCCTCAAGCGCAAGCTTCTCGAACGCCTTGGCCCACTCGTCGCCCTTGAGGTCGGACGCGAGGAGGCCGCCCGAGAACATGTAGTCGATGAGTTCCGTCGCCTGGTCCTCAAGCACCGATTCTTCGTAGTCCTCGACGGAGTCGTACGCCTTCGTCATGTCGCGTCCGTCGTAGAGGCCGGGGCCATCGTATTCGTAGCGGTCGTCCTCGTCCTCCTTCTTGTAGGCGGTCTTGTGGGCCTCCAGGAGCGACTCCCAGTCGTCCTTATCCCTCACCTCCACCCATCCCATCTCCTCGAACATCCAGGGCTTGGCGTCTTTCAGTTCGGAGTCGATAAGATCGTACGGTAGATAGGGCGCCATCGGCTCGAAGTAAGGCACTTCCTTGAGCGTGATCGTATCGCGGACCTGGCCGTCCATCATGAGGGCGACGCCGACATAGGCGCGTTCCAGGCTCGGGAACTCGACCCAGGGATTGATCGAGACCTTCTCCCCGCGGGCCATGGCCTCGTCGAGCCACTCGATGGCGCGCTGGGTGGGCGTTCCCCATCGTTTCCGGAGCCGACGTTCGCCACGCCAGTCCGCGGGCGTGATCGGGGTCTTGTCGATGAAGACGGCGTTGCCCAGGTGGACGACGGCCATCAGCGCCTCCGTTTCGGTTCGCGAATGGGCCGATCTTCCGGAATCCAGCGCTTGGCGCGATGAGGGAGGAGACGCTTCTGGACCTCCCTCGGAAGATCCTTCCAATCCACCCAGCCGCGTTCCTGGTCCCAGTAGACGAATGTACCCCTGAACCTCCAGCCTTCGAGGTAGCCATCGGAGGCGATCGGGACGCCCAATGTTACGGGCTCGAACACTCGGCCATCCTCATCAACAAGATGGACCAGATCGGTACCCAGGGGGTCCGTATCGAAGCCCACGTATGACAGGTCATCGAGTTGTTCCACCATGAGCCAGGCGTACTCCGGTGCGAGCGGCTTGACCGTGTTCTCGGTGATCTCGAAGTACTTGCTCGTCCGCACGGTGCCCCCCTATTCCTCGATGTCGCTCTCGCACCCCACGAGGTCCCGGTTCACGGTCGTGGGAAAGTGTTTCCGGAGGCCAAGATAGACCTCGGTCGCGCACCCGCTTTCGAACGCCGGATCGTACCAGATGCCCCCGACCTCGACCTTGCCGACGCCGTCATTACGGAGCCGATCGGTGAGGATGGCAAGGAATTCCGGCCAGTCCGGGTCGTCCGGATCGGCCTCGTCGTATTTGATCCAGGAGACCGGCGGCAGCGTCGCCGACCGGCGCTTGACGCTTTCCAGGACTTCCATCCTGGGCTTGCTCTGCCGTCCCGCGTACTCCCATCCCTGGTCGATGATGTAGACTGGTCCCGGATGCTCGCGGATGGCATCTCCGATTGTCGCCGCGAGTTCGTAGCCCAAGTCCTCACCGGCCTGCCAGGTGTAGGAGTCCAGGCTTGACAGGTGGACGATGACGAGCGCGTTTTTCATCGTGCCACCATCGACCGTCCTAGACGGTATTTTCGGATCATCGCTCGGAGGATAAGTGCAAGCGAGGCCACATTCTGGTCCGGTGATATGTCGAGGGTGACGTCGAATCCATTCTTCGTGCGCTCGTATCCGCCCGAGATCGCATAGATGTCAAAAAGCGCCCAGGTCATGCTGTCGAGCGCCGTCGCCAGAGCGCGCCTTGCTCCCGCACCCCACCGCTTTCCGGCGTCCCGGGCTTCGAACGGGATTCTTAGCTCGATTTGCGGGGCCTCCTGCCCCTCGGGACGATAGAAGGTCAAGAAGGAAACGAACGGTTCTTGCTCAAGAGAATCGTTCATCAGATCCCACTTTCGGGCGGCGGTCCGATCGCGTCCCAAAAGCTGCTGGATGATCTCCTCGTCTCGGACGTCCGAGAAAAACGCTCCGTTCACGAAAACGTCGCCCTGCTCTGTGATGCTGAAGGTGTAGTCCCGCACGGGCAGTCCTCAATACGGCCTCATGTACCAATTCATCATCGCGTCGAAGATGATTTTGCGGTTCGCCAGGATCACGTCCATCTCGTCCTGCCACTCCTCCTTCGGGACGAGCCAATCCTCCTCGACCACGAAGATGTCCGTGGGGAAATCTTCCTCCTTGATCCGCGTCGGCCAGCGTTTCCGCTCGACTCCGGTTCCCAGAGCCCACCATAGCGTGAAGACCGGTCCGCCGCGAATGCCCACCCCCGGGTCGTGTTCGGTCGAGATGAAGACCGTCTTTAAGCGGCTCTCGTCGATGCTTGCGTCCACGTCCATGAGATCAAGCAGGTCCCTGAATTTCTTCTCGATAGGCGCCAGAATCGTCGCGAGCATGCGGATCTCCTCCGTCCCCCCCCCTGCTAGGGGCGTCCGGGTAGCCCCTGATCTTCAAAAGACCTGGACATACCTTTCGATCTCCGTGAACTTCGTCGCTTCGTGGAGAAAGCTGACGACCTTCCGAGCGTCCCGGCCGCTCCGGACGTCCACGACAAGAATGGGGACCCCGTACCAGTGGCTGACCTCGGCTTCGCGCCCCATGTCCGTTTGGACGCGGTCAGCCAATTCCTCGAAAAGGGCAAGGATCTCCGCGTGGCTGGCATGCCGCTCTCCCCATCGCTTCCTGGCCATGGGCTCCACGGGATGCATGAAAAGGGCGACGGATACGCGCCCTTTCGGCTCGTCGTCGAACCATCGGGCGATGGGAGCAAAGATCGAGTGGCGCGTCTCCGGCACGACCTCCGTCCAGAGCCGCATGAGCCTCCGGGCTTCGGGCTGGAGATCCCGAACGAGCCGGGGGTCCCCGTGGACATCGCCTGCATGGAGCGGATCGCCCCGATAGGTCGTCCACGGCATGTCGTCGATCAGGACGGCCCCCCTCGGCGTGATCTCTAAAATGCCGAGGTCGCCCATCCCGGATATCCCCCATCGGCGCCGCTCCTCGACCCATGGCGGGACCGCCGGGATCACCTCAAGCGACCGGAGGCGCCGGACGACCTCCTCGAAAAGAGCGACCCGCTCCCTGGCCTCGGCGATCTCGTAGGCCGACCAGACCGATTCGGCCGCGCGCACCTCATGGCGGATCATCTCAAGAAGCCACGCGAGCACTTCCTCCGGCGTTTCCGGGCGCGGCCACCCATAGGCGTCCGACCAGTCCCAGATCATGTCCAGGACGCCCGCGCGGCGCGCGTCGTCGAGGACTTCGTCCACTTCGAGGTCGTCGAGCCTTGCCATCCTAGTCTCCGGCCAGAATGGAATGTTCGGCCGCGCGGTCGAGTAGCTCCCGGAGTTCTTTCCGCTTCACATCCATCGACTCCCCGATGGCCGTGGCCTGATCGACGAAAAGGCCGTAGTTCTTGATGATCGTGAGGATCTTGGCGTAGAGGTCGTTGACCGGCAGTCCCCCGGGAAGCCAGCGTTTCCGGCGCCGGGTGATCTGTTCCTTGAGCCTCTCCCATTCCTCCTCGGCCTTTTCGAAAACATCGGTCAACTGCTGGTCCGACATTTCGAGTTCGTCGAGGAGCGTCTGCCATTGGCCGGGCGTGAGTCCGGCAGCCCAGACCTCCGCGACCAGGCGGGTGAACTGGATGGCGTTGTCTTCCCAGAGCGATCCGAGGCTTTGCGTCTTCATACGGGCTCGACCACATACTCCAAAAGCTGGTGGCGTCTTAGGTAGGCAGCCAAACTCACGAACGAGAACCCGTCGAAGTCGGGGTCTTCGATGCGAAGCACGTACTCGTCGTCCTCGCGGCCGATTTGCGACTCGACCTTCTCGACCCGCATGAGCTTCTGGACGAGCGTTTCGAGGTTCCGCCCGAGATGCTCCAAAAGCCCTTCACCCCAGCGCTTGCCACGCCCGGTGGCGCCGAAACGAAGCCCGAAGCCGAGACGTCCTTCGGTTTTCCCGGGTAAGCGGTGCGCATAAAGGACGCCCTTCGGGATGCGACGATCCTCTTCCACCCACTGATCCATGCGTTCGCGGAGATCCCGCCAGTGCCTCAGGAGTTCGAAATCGGTATAGGTGAGCCCGGGTCCGATGTCGTCGGCCAAGGCGTTCCCGACGAGGACACCGTCCATCGTCACCTGTCCGTCGATGTCGATGTAAAAGTCCTTCTCGATCGAAGCGGGTTCGGTTCCGGCGCGTTCCGGGATGGCCTCGATATGGGCTTCGTATTCCGGAGAAGGCGGTTCCTCCCCCGCTTCGATGGCTTCCTGAACCTCCTTTTCGTAGTCCTCGCCTTCTCCGATCTCCTCCGGGCGCGTTTCCCGCGCCCATTCTTCGAAGGCTTCGATGGCGTCGGCTTCTCCTCCAGCATGGTGTCTCCGATGGCTGACGGTGGTGACGGCCACCTTGAGCGGCACGTAACCGCCCCCCACATAGATCATGTACGACCATTGTCCTTCGTGGACGTAGCCGAGGAATTCCATCCGGCTGATCTCATGGCCGGAGGAATCGAGGTAGTAATGGGCGTTCACGTTGGCCGTATCCTCGAAGACATCCCTCATCCCGTTACCCGACCCCTTCCTCGGCCACGATCGACCGGAGCACGCTCCCCTCGATGAAAGCGCCCATCCTGTCGGCAACGTCCCAGGCTTCCGGCCCGGAACGGACGGGAACGTCCACGCCCCAGCGCCAGCTTGTCGTCGGCGTCTTCACGCGGACCTCGCGGCCTTCGTTCCGGAGCCAGTCGGCGAGCACATGAAAGGCTCTCACCAGGATCTCCGGCGGCTCGTCCCTCCATTTCCAGCGCTTCCGGCGTCCGAACTCCTTGAACATGTCGAAGAGTGCTACGACGCTCACGCGCCCCTGAGGATCGTCAGCGGTACGCCGCGCATGGACGCTCAGCGGAATCAGGCTCGGGCGGAGGATCAGGGAGTTGTAGGCGTGTGCCCAAAGATCCACAAGCATGTTGTCCCGTTCCCACAGACCTTTCGTGAAGGCCCCATACGGCTCGACCACCAGGTTCCCGACTTTTACGTGATCTAAATGAAGGTTCCCGAAACCGTCGATGAAAAACGTCCTGTAATCGCCCATCGGTCCTCATCCGACCCGCGGATCGCGTCCCCATTCCATCCGGAACGATGCGACGGCAAGACCCATGAGGCTCCGGGAATCGGGAACCGGACGATTCTCCTCGATTGCATCCTGAACGATCTCGATGACCTTGAAGGCGACGGTCGTCCGGTCTTGCTTTTCCACGGGCTCCGCCTGGTCCATCTCGTTGGCCATCGCGTCGAGGATCTCCAGGACGTCCTCTGCGCTTACGCCCATCTCACCCCAGCGCTTGCGACGAAGCGGGATCTTGCGTGTTTTCTCTTCCTCTCGTACAAGAACAAGCAGACTGGCCAGTTCCCATCCGATCATAAGCGCGGCGCGGATCGCCTCGCTCCGGTCGTTCGGATCGAGATTGGCCAGGGCGCTCCGGACGTCGTTCAGGATGCGGAAGGCTTCCGGACGCGAGATCATCGCCACGGATCAATTGTAAACATTTTCTCAGTTGATGGCAAAAGGAAACGGCGCCCGCCTTTCGACGAGCGCCATTCCTTGCTGAACCCGCATTCGCTCTGGCCAACCCCTATCCACACGACCCCGGTTCAGGGCCGCTGGGTTGCGTAGCTACCTACGGCTCCAGTTCGACCTCCCAGTAGGCGTCCGAGATGAACTGCTCCCAGGACTTCAGGCGCTTCCCGGGCATGACGCACGAGAGCGCGCTCCACTGGGGCTTCTTCGGCTGCCTCCTGAGCTTCATGCCCGCGGCCTCCGGCGTCCGGTCGGCCTTCTTCTTGTTGCAGGCGATGCACGCGAGGACGCAGTTCTCCCAGGACGACTTGCCGCCCTTCGCCTTCGGGCAGACGTGGTCGATCGTGAGGTCGTGCATCGCAAGCTCGGACCTGAACTGCTTGCCGCAGTACTGGCAGCAGTACTTGTCCCGCTTGAAGATGTTCCTTCGGGAGAAGACGACCGAGCGCTGGCCGAGGTCGTCGTAGTTCGAGAGGACGATCACCTCCGGCGCCAGGAGCGTCAGCCTCGACGACCGGATCACGGCCTTCTCGAACTTCTCCCTGGACCGGGAGACGTCGGCCCAGGACCCAAGGTCATGTGCCTGGAACGTCTCCGGGTCGATGATCCGGGCGTTGCCCTTGCAGACGAGTCCGATGGCCTCCTTGACGGAGGTCACCTGGATGGCCTGCCAGCGCTTGTTCAGGACGAGCGCCGGGCGCTCAAGGACCGGGACCGCGCTCATACGCCCTCCAATCGTATCGGGCCGGAACGGAGAGATCAACGTTTTTTATGGGTTAGTACCCCCGGAAGGACTCGAACCTTCAGTCGCCCGGTTCGTAGCCGGGAGCCTTATCCAGTTAGGCCACGGGGGCGTTCGCGGCGTCCCGGGCGGCGTGCGCGCGCATGCGCGACTCGTGCCACGCCAGGATCTTCCGGCACTGCTCGATGAACTCCTCGTAAAGCATGTTCGACTTCATGCAGTTGCAGCGGATACAGGAAGCGACCTTGTTCCCGGCACCAGCGCCTCCCCGGGACCGCGGGATCACATGGTCCAGGTTCTCGGACTTCCCACCGCAGTAGTAGCAGGGAATCCGGAGAAGCTCCTGGCGACGGCGCCCGAGTTTTCCGAGTTCCGCGCCAGATGCTCCGGTGTTCTTCTCGACGAGGGCGCCGTTCACGCGCTCCCATCCGCACATGCAGCCTGCGCCCCGGCAGCCCCCACCTGGTCCATGAATCACGGCGGAATGAGGGCAGTTGCACGCCCGGTCCGATCGGTCGGGCTCCTTCGGCGCCGCGGGCGGAGGACTCGGATACCCGACGTTTCCGCGGACGTCGGGCCACAGCGGATGGGACACGGCCGTCTCCTTTCGTCGGCTATTGGTACCCCGGGAAGGAATCGCACCTTCACTTGCAGCTTCGGAGACTGCCGTGCGATCTGTTACACTACCGGGGCGTGCTTGTCGAGGTTGATACGCAGGCATCGTACCTGGGGGGTAGTGGGATGCCGGGATTATACCGCGGACCCTATGAGGTGTGGCTGGCCGTAGAACCGACCACGAACCATCGCTACGAGATATTCGACGACTACGACGACGCCGTCGAGTACGCGAAGGATCTCGCCGAGCAAACAGCGCTTATGGCGTTCGTTCGAGACGGGCCGACTGGGCGCATCCTGAAAACGGAGCGCCAAAAGCACCCGCGAAAGCGGTGGCGTCCGCGGTAGATCACCCGTCCACGTAGTCGGCAATGATCCGGCCGTGGCAGGCGAGCGGCGCACAGAAGCATCCGAGCCGTTTGCCTCGAAGCGCTAAGACTTTCTCACGGAAACCGGGGTCCCGTTCAACCCGCTCCAGGAAGTACGCCTTGAATCTCCGAAGTACCTCTTCGCGATCGCCATCCTTCCCGATCACGAACGGGTTCCCGAAAATTCCCCCGTCGCCTTTCGCGCGTCCGATATAGACGTCGAAGGGTTCATGCCGGAGGTTGACGACGACGGTCTTCATCTCAATTCTGGAACCCCCACGAGGAGTCGCACCTCGACCCGCCGGTTCGAAGCCAGCGATGCATCTGCTACACCATGGGGGCCTCTGGCGGGAACGGATGGGAATCGAACCCACCGGTCGGCCTTGACCGACCCGCCCGGGTTGAAGCCGGAGGGGCACACCAGCGCCTCAGCCGTCCCCGAATCTTGGTGTCCCTACGAGGACTCGAACCTCGATCTGGACCTTCGCAGGGTCCTGACCTATCCAATTGGTCGATAGGGACGAATCTTGGTACCCCCGCCAGGGGTCGCACCTGGACTTGCTGTTTAGGAAACAGCCGTGCATCTGCTACACCACGGGGGCATAAGTTTTCGATCAGGTCGCCTTCTCGAATGGACCCTCCGATTGCTTCCGGCTCCAGCGGCCGAGCCGGAGCGCCTTGGCCCTGCGTTCGACGAAGCCGATGTAATCCGGGCTCCTCGTATCTGGCGCGATCTCGCCTCGCCCGCAAGGAAGGTGCCGCGGCAGCTTCCCGTCCTGGGACTCAATCTCGGTCCCGCAGTAGCCGCACTTGAGATCGGGCATCGTTCGATCCGGGTTGAAACGCAGATCCGGCCATGATATACTTCCCAACCGACGCATACAACTCCGTGTGGAGGGGCGCCGCGAGGCGCCCCTTTTCATTACCGCAAGTGCAAGCTAGAATCGAGCCGTGCTCTACGGCGTCGAGGAGAACCCATACGACGAGAACTGCCCCGTCTGCATGCGGCCCGCTCGCAGCCGATGCCGCTGCCAACGCGCCGAGTTCTCCTGCCCGAACGGCCACACCTGGTTCGCCTGTCCGATCCACGGCCTGCGGATGGGGCGCGCCGACCATTCGATCCCCGTGGCTCCGGACGGCTGTTTTTGCGGCCTGAGCCTCGGACGCCGGATCGCGCGCCAGGGAAGTTGATGGAGCGTTCGCTGACCTCGCTTTAGCCTACACATCCACCTGCTGGGCGGTTTAGTCGCTACACCCGCGTTTTTATGCCGCCTCTCGCTTCGGGAAGGATTGGAGCCCTCCCCTCACGGCAGGATTAACCCTAACCTTCCGGCAGCCCGAAGACCGCCGAGCGACCCGGCCAAGATCATCTCCTTCGGCAGAGGTCGGTAGCGGACACGGCTGGTTACGTGCCCTGCCTCGGACCGCGCGCCACGAAGGCGGGTGAAGGCGCGGCAGGAGACTTACGTGTACCCTTTGGGGCCGTTGTCCCATGGGCTAGGCGGATTTCTCCGCCGCAGCGACAGACCGAACGCTCCAATATCTACTTCCGAGGATCTCTGTCCTTCCGGTCGAACATCTTGACGACCGCGATGAGCCCGAGCCATGCGAGCGTCATCGCCGTGCCGATCAGGAAGACGATCCCGTCGATCAGGCGCCCAAGCATGCAAGGTTATTGCAGCGGAGCCCCCCCCGTGGTTGAAGAATTCTGGTCGGGCCACCCGGATTTGTACCCAGCTATCCGTGCTTCCTCGCTGTCATTCTACAAAACGTAGCGGTTTGGCTATGACAATTTGGACAACGCCATTCAAGATTTGACAACCTGTTGTCGTTTGACTGTCCGTTTTTATGCTCTACCTGCAAGACAATAGGTTTCCCGTTGTAGCTATCGCAAATTCCACATCCTGCGCATTTGACGGCGTTTACTTTTCTTAAATACTTTCTAAGCGTGGTTCGTGAGATTAGACTGTCCTTACAGAATACCTCTCGAAAGGAGGCTGTTGGATGTGGGGGATGATAGCTCAGATTGAAGTGGGATGTACTTATTTCAAGTAGCGTCACCTGACGCTTAAATGTACGGTAATTTCCTCCCGCAGGTCTTAGGCCCAATTTTATTAGAGCTTTACTGACCGTCTTGCTTGTTCTTACCGCCCAGCGCAATTTCTTCTCATTCCACACAACCCTTGGGTCCATGATTTCTAGTTTGCTTCGATTGTGCCATCCGAATGGAGAGCACTCCAGACAATATCTTCTTCCAGTCAAGGTTTTTATCTCGCCATTTATGCGCACTCTACTTGAAAACAACGTGCGACATTTCCGGCACACGATGAACCCCTTGCGTGGTCGGGGCAGAGGGAGTTGAACCCTCTTTTTCCGCGTCCCAAGCGCGGCGGATTTCCGGTTTCCCATGCCCCGATTGTACTACTCAGTAGGTGTGGGGTGAAAGTGAATATAGTAATAGACGGGACGCTGCCTTCCCTTGGGCCCGAGATTTAATCTTTCCAGATCGTCGCGAGGGGCGACATGACAATGAAGTCGTTCGTGAGTCTCAAGACCTCCGACGCCTCTTCCCCATCTCGGACGGCCGTGACCAGTTGGAAGTCCTTGTCGCCTTGCTCTACGTTCGGAATCCTAGACCAGTAGCCACTGGCCGAGAGCATGTGGCGGATCGTCCAGGATTCCCTCGCTATGTCCTCGGAGCCGACCGGCCCCCATCTTTTCCGGCCCATCGCGGGAAGCGCAAAATAGGTCACGATATCGGCCCTTGGCCTGGGCTCGGCCAGCAGTTTTCCGTATTCGTCTAAGAAGTCGAAGAGGGCCACTACCTTGAATCGCCGATCGACGCTTCTGGCGATCGCGTTCACCTCGACCCAGAGGTAAAGGAGCGGGATCTCGCTTGGCCTTAGCCACCTGAACTGCTGCCGCGCGACGCGCGTGGCCGCGTCCCCGAGCGCACGGTCCTTGAGGAAGATGATCCCGTTCGAGTTGATGTCCAGGTCCCGAGGCTTCTCCTTTTCGGCGATCGCGGCCATCGTCGTTTCTCAAAAGATTGATCGGCGCGTAGGGAATCGAACCCTATCCGAGCGGTCATCTACCGCCGAGAGGGATATAAATCCTCCGTGAGCACCAGCCCTCGCGCCGAATCCTATCCCGGATGCCACCGCTTGCGACCGAAAGGAGGCTTTCCTGCGGGCGGCTCGTAGATCTCGTAGGGGTCGTCAGCGGCCATCTCGCCGAACGGGACGATGATGAACTCGCCTCCCGGGACCTCCTGGTACACGGCCGCGATCATGGCCACGTAACTGCCGTCCGACCGGCGCCGGGTCTCGATGATGGCGAGGTCCCCGTTCTCCGCGGCCCGGAGCATGGTCTGGAAGTTTTCCCTGTCCGCTGGTCGCAGCGCCATCTATTCCGACTCCTCGCAGGTGCAGCCGTCGCCCCGGATGACGTAGCTGGACCCGTCCTCGTTCCACCCGAACGTATCGAGCGAGCAAATGCGCCGCGCGCGCTTGCCCGGGTTCTTGAAGTTGGGACCCTGCGAGAATTCCGGCTCTTCCTTGGAAAGACCAGGCTTGAAGTCCCTTTGGCGCCGGGCGCAGTCGAATTCGTCCTTGCAAACGAGGCGCTCTTCGATGAAGTTGCCGCTCGGGAATCGGAAGCCGTCATCCCAGAGCTTGGCGACCTTTACTTCGTCCTCGGTAAGGAGTGGGTAGCCGCAGAACGAACACTGATAAACCGTGATGCCACCGGTTTCGGCCACATTCCACCTCTATCCGTGCTGCTGGTCCTGCTTGTCCCTCTCCTGACGGCGGATATCGCGGCACGCCTTGCAGCGTTTGGGATCGTGCTCCAGTTTGCGTTCCTTCCAGAGCTTCTGTTCTGCAACTGTCCAGACGAACTCGATTCCGCAGTCTACGCAGTCGATCCTTTTGTCCTGCGGTTTTTCTTCGTCAGGCACCCCCTCAGTGTAGGAAAAAGAGGTACGGACATCAATCAAGCTTGGTCAGGGACCCCGGGCTTGCACCGGGCCTATGCGAGCTTCCGACGCTCGTGGGGCGCTGCCTCCCCATGTCCCTGAAGTGGTCCGGGTGGCCGGATTCGAACCGGCACTCTCCTCGTCCCGAACGAGGCGGATTAACCAGGTTATCCTACACCCGGGTTCAAGAAAGATTGGTGGGCGCGAGAGGAGTTGCACCTCCATGGGCTTAGATCGCCCGCCAGGCCCTCAACCTGGTGTGTCTGCTAGTTCCACCACGCGCCCGAAGATTGGTGCTCGGGATGGGATTCGAACCCATAAAACCCACGTCCTCAACGTGGTCTGTCTGCCAGTTGCAGCACCCGAGCATGGAGCCGTCCTCAGCCCACCTGGCGCCTTCGGCCTAATGCAAGGGCATCCCAGCGCCAACCGCATCACGACGACGGCGTTGCCTGGCCCGTGCGGTCCCTTGATCCAGGTTCCCATATTTCAGTGCCCTTCCGTAGAAAGGCATTGCTTGATTCGAAAGGGGCGTCCGTGGACGCCCTATGATTCTGGTGCCCCGTGAGGGTGACGATCCCCCGCCCTCCGAGGTGTAAGCTCGGCGCTCTACCGTTGAGCTAACGGGGCGAAGATTGGTAGCGGGGGGAGGAATTGAACCGTCCTTCTCCAGCTTATGAGACTGGCGATGCCACCGTGCATCTACCCCGCATCGTAGCTTATGGTGCCCACGGGAGGAGTCGAACCTCCGCTTCCTGGGTGTGATCCAGGCGGTCTGCCGTTATCCTACGCGGGCTTGAATTCTGGTAGCGGGTAGAGGAGTTGAACCTCTCTTATGTGGTTATGAGCCACACGAGACCACCGGGCCTTCCCACCCGCGTCGATTCATGCTTGCCCGACGTCGTAGACCGGCACGTTAGGCCGGGCAACGCCGGGGAGGATGCTTCTAGGTCGCGCCAGCGCCGACCTTCTTGACGGCGTCGTTCACGATCATGCGGAATTCGCCCGACGTCTGCGGAGGGTCCTTCCGGCATTCCTTGGAGACCTCCTCGGTGATCTCGACCGTGCGCTCGTGATCGGCCTTCGAGAGCCCCCCGTGGACGATGTAGTCGCTTCCCTTCGTGATGTGCCGTTCGCTTTGCCTGAACGGCGCCGACCCGAAGAAGAAGTATTTGGTCATCCGACTTCAATTGACCACACTTGTGGACCGCTGTCAACCCGAAAGTGTCCGCTGGCGGAGGACTCCGTCCTTGATGAGGTTAACGATGTCCTCCGGCTTCATCCTATCGTCGATGCCGGTCCACTTGAGGCCGGGAGCCACGTTGAAGTCCACGGCATACTGGGCGCCCTTCCTGTCGGTTACGAAGTCGATCGCGAAGAGGGGCGCTGCTATCTTCAAGCTGTAGCCGACGTGCTCGCTCAGGATCGAGATCTCGACCTCGCTTCCGACGTTCGACCGCCAGGCGTCGTCGCTCCGGTAGGATAGCATCCAGCGCATCATCCCGACCTGGAGAAGCCGCAGGCTCTGGGGCGCGGATTCGATATACTCGCTCGCGTAGCTTCCCGGGTATTGCTCCATGGCCTCCTTGGAACCAAGAAGGAGCTTGCCCTCCCCGCGATGAGACCTTTCGTCGGTATAGACGACCAGTTTCGGGCAGTCCATCGCGATCTCCCAGACCTTGCCGTGCTTGGGCGGATTGAACCCATGGTGCCCCAGGAACGTGAGCATCGCCGGACGGGAAAGCCCATCGGTCGTGAAACGCCTGAACTCTTCGCCGAGGCCGTCGAACGAGAAGTCGTAGTAGTCGCTAAAGTTCGACAGCAGCCTGAGCTTCAGGTCTACCATCCCGGCCGATTATACAAGCCTGGTGCCCCCGGTGGGATTCGAACCCACAGTTACCTGTTCCTGAGACAGGCCCGTCTGCCAAGTTGCGGCACAGGGGCATCTTATTTTTTACGTCATGGGCTTTGCCTGGTATCGTAAAAGCGCCAGGAGGTGATCCATGGCCAAACCCGAAATGGCGCTCAAGGTGCTCATGGCAGCGACCGACCTCTGGCTGCGCGGACGCGAGCTTCCGCTTGTGGATCTGACGGACGTGCCGCAGGCCCTGTGGATGCTCCAGGGAGCGGTCGAGGACATCCATCACCACCTGGAGAACGACCCCACGATTTCCGAAGGACGGCTCATCATCTACGAGGAAGCTCTCAAGAACGCGGACCTGCTCATGGCGTTCATGGGCTCGCAACCGGAGCATGTCCAGGCCGCCCTCAAGGACGAACTCGACTCTATCGAGGAAGTGCTCTATAAGGCGGACAGGGCCCTGAATAGGAAGGTCCGCCCTTGGCTCCTCTGAGCGATCCGCGGTATTCGCTGAGGATTGAATGCCCGCTGAATCAGTGAATGGTGCCCCCGGCAGGAGTCGAACCTGCACCCGCTTTCGCGAGCCTTCTGGTTTTAAGGCAGCGGTGTCTGCCGTTGCACCACGGGGGCGAATCTTGGTGGGCTCGGGGGGATTTGCACCCCCATCCTCCTCGTCCTAAGCGAGGCGCGTCTGCTAGTTGCGCCACGAGCCCGTGGTACCCCCGGGAGGATTTGCACCTCCAAACACCTGGTTTTGAATCAGGTAGGTCTGCTTAGTTCCCGTCACGGGGGCCTGAAGCTTTCTCGGAGGACGCCATCTTCTTCTCGAACAGGATGTCGATCGCCCGCTGATGACGGTTCCACTGGGGCCAGAAGTCCGGATAGAGCGCCTCGGTGTCGGGCGCCAGCGGAAGGAGATCGTGCAGGAAACCGCATGTACAGATATCGACCCGGAAGACCTCGCAGTCCCCGTGGTGTCCGAATGCGCCCTCAGGGCTGGCCGTGGTCTTTCGGAAATAGCGCTCCCTGAGCCGCCCCATCCTTTTTGCGTCCACGCTTTCCCCTCGCCTTTTTCGGTCCGCGGCTTCCCTCCTGAGCTACGTCCGGCACAGACGTCAGGCTTTTTTCCAAGGCGCCTCGGTGCTCGTCGTACTCCTGGTCGATCTTCGGATAGAAGCGAGGTGCGTGCGCCCATCGGATGAGGTCCGCGATGAGGCCGCAGGTGCAGATTCTGTAGGTGAAGAAGGTGCAGTGCGTCGGATGGGTCAGTTCACCTTCCGGATGGCCCACGGTCTTGAAGAGGTACCTGGTTCGAATGTGCTCCGGGATCTCGATCTCGTCCATCGCGGTTCCAGCAGGCTATAATACCATCGGGAGGAGACCATGGAACGCTCGTGGAAAGGCGCGCTCTGGCACTTCCTCACCTGGTTCATCGGCGGTTCCGGCGCCACACTCGGCTACCTCGCGCTCAACGCGCTCTGGAAGAAGTTTGTGGGCTAAGCCTGGTGCGCTCGGAGGGACTTGCACCCTCAAACCCCCGGTTAAGGGCCGGACGCTGTGCTGCTACAGCTTCGAGCGCGAATTTTGGTGCCCCCGGGAGGATTCGAACCTCCATCCCCTCGTTAAGAGCGAGGTCGTCTGCCATTGACCTACGGAGGCATGGTGCGCTCGGAGGGAGTCGAACCCTCAGTATGCCCCGATTAAAAGTCGGGTGTCCTACCAGTTGGACGACGAGCGCGGGATCAGGTGCCGTCTTTGCCATCCCGTTTCATACGGGACCTCCTTCCTTATCGTGGCCTCATGAAATCTGGTAGCCCGCACCGGTGCTGCCCCGGTTCCTCCGCCTTGAAAGAGCGGTGACCTAGCTAAACGTAGTCGAGCGGGCCGAATCCCTGTTTACCTCCGGGCCGACCGGCCAAGAGCCCTTGGAGGTGAACCATGTGCGAACTCGTGAACTGGATTCTTCCGGATCTCCTGGATCGGACCCTTCCACCCGCGGCTGGGCTTGAGGCGATCGCTCACATCGAGGGGTGCGAGCGTTGCCGACACCTCTTCCTGATCGAGATCCTTCTCCGGACGGCTCCGGTTACTTAGGCCCGTACTTCTGCTGCTGCATCTGGCGGTACTCCTCCGGATCGAACGCGCGGACCCGGGGAGGCTCGATCGGAGGCTCGGTCGCGGGGTTCTCCGGAGGCGTCCGTTCGACGCGCGGCTTCGGGATCTTCCGGCCGAACTCGTACTCGAAGACCCGCTGTGTGACCTCCAGTTCTATCTCGAACCGGTTCTGCTTGTTGTGGAGTTCGGTCAGCGTCCCCCACTTGCTCCGGTCGAGTTCCAGTTCCCGGACCTTGTCGCGGAGGTCCATGATCGTGGTCGTGACGAAGGTCGCGGCCGAGGTCACGATACCGACCGCGAAGAGGGCGATGACGCTCTTGGCGATCGCGCTCACGCCAGACTTCTTCGCCTCGGGGTCTTCCTTTTTCCGGGTATCGCTGTCGTCCGACATAGGTGCCTCCCCTCTACCTCAAGTATACGGGGAAGCCGGGAAGCTTGGTACCCTCAGGGGGAGTTGAACCCGCCGTTTCCAGGTTGAGAACCTGGCGGCCTGCCGTTAGCCGATGAGGGCATGGCGCCCCTAACCGGATTCGAACCGGTGTCTCGACCTTGAGAGGGTCGCGTCCTGGGCCTCTAGACGATAGGGGCACGTATGTGTGCTGAGCCAAATCTTTCTCGTGAGCGCGCCATTTGCTATCCTCGATTCGTGGCGCTTGTCGTCCGATGGGGTCCCGCCGTCGAAGCGCGGAAGCGATGGGGAAAGCGTCGTCTTTATCGAGAAATCGAGTTCGTGTGCGTCAATCCGTGCGTTCCTAGCGCCACCAGACGCGGCGACCAGGACGCGCTTTTCGAGCGACTCGGACAATGGGACGACATCCTTGCCTACCGGCAGGAGTTCACGGAAATGGGATGCGAGCAGATCTCGCTCGCGGTCATCATTTTGTCCGACAATCCGGTCAAGGCCAAGGCGTACGAGGAAGGCGTCGTCGCGGATGCTCGCGATTATGGTGTCGAGGTGGACGTCGTCAACCTAAGGGATGACGAGTTCATCAATGACATCATCTCCGGTCGGCTTGAATACTACAAGGATTCGGTCTACACCGGCGACCTCGCAAAACTCGTCACTACGGTCACATAATGTGGAACCCCCGCTCGGAGTCGCACCGAGACCCGCGAGGTAGAAACTCGCGATGCATCTGTTACACCACGGGGGCAAGTTTGGCTCCGGGGGCAGGAATTGAACCTGCGACTGACGGTTTAACAAACCGCTGCCTCGAACCAGCAGAGGCATCCCCGGAATGAATGTTGGCAGCAGCGGGAGGATTCGGACCTCCATGACTCCGGTAACAACGGAGCAGCTTACCAGTTAGCTGACACTGCTATGGGGCCGGTGGCCGGTAACGCTCCGGCGTCTCCTCTTTACGAAAGAGGTGTTCTCCTATTGAACCACACCGGCATCTGGTAGAATCTTCTCGCGCTGATACGATCCTGCGTGCTCTGCCCGCGCCGGGTCCTCTGTCGGCGCGGCCGTACTTGATTGCGGTAGCGCTGAACGCGCATAGAGAAGCGCGGGCAGAGCGCCTTCTGATAAGAAGCCCGGCGGGAGCTTTGATCCCGCCATTTTTATTTCCGGCGCGCTAGGGCGTCGAGTCGATCGCCGCGAGATCGACCCCGGCCTTGTTCCGCTTGAAGCAGTCCTGGTACGCAAGCTCCCGTGCCCAGAAGGCCCGTTGGTGGGCGAAGAGGTTGTGCCGGAGGGCCTCCGGAAACGCCTCGCTTCCGTCGAAGCTGGCTACGACTTCGCCGTCCTTCCGCCCGTAGACGACCCATCGGTCCGGGTCTTCCTGGCGGTACATGAACGGGAGGTCGAGTCCGAAGGAGTAACCCTGTTCCGGATTGGCCACGCGCTCGGTCTTGTCGGCCATCAACCGCATCCTACCGGAGCGATCGGGATCGCACCAGAATTTTGGAGGCCGGGGTGGGACTCGCACCCACGCATAGCTGTTTTGCAGACAGCCCCCTTAGCTTCTTGGGTACCCGGCCTTGAGGAGTTCGATCGTGCGAAGGATGACGGCGAGCGCGCGCGCCCACTTCCTGAAGTCCTTGAACTTGCGCTCGTTCTTTTCGATGAACGGCTCTCCCGCTCGCCAACCGCTTGCCTTGATGATTCTTCCGTACTCCTTGAGCGCTTGATGGAACGCCGCGTCCATGGATCACCTCCATGGAGAAAGCGCTCGATCCGCGACCTCTGTGACCGATATTGGCTCCCCGCGCCGGGAGTTCCACCCGGTACGGCAGGCGTACCGTTCTTTAAGCTCCTATTGTCCCGTGCCCATCCCGGGTATCGTCGGAGCCAAGAGCATCGCTTGTGCGATGCCTCGCGGGGCCTGTGGATGTCATGAACCTAGTGATCGGGATGAACTCCCTGAGCCGCCGCCGCGGTCGCCGGATGTAGCGCGCGTGCGAGAAGTCGATGACGGCCACGCGGCCGTCAAGTTTGATCAGATTTCGGGGCACGCGGCCGTCCTTGTAGAGCAGGCGCCGGATGGCGAGGTAGGCATCAATCGGCGCGTAAAGCCGGTCGAGATCGAGCGACTCGTACTCCGCGTTCGTCAGCGACTCGCCCTTCGGCATGACGATGACGGCGTAGTCTGCGGCCTTCCGGACCTCCAGGATCGGGATCACGTTCTCGCAAGGCTCCTCCTGGATCATCCGGGCGATCCGGACCTCCAAGCGGTAGCGCCGGACGACCTTGGCCGCGCGGTTGTCCTCGATCTCGAAGACCTTCCCGCCGCTCCCGTGGCCCAGGAACCGCCCGAGTTCGAGGGGTCCCCGATCGGTCCGGATGACCTCGTGGGCTTCCACATGGACGTGGTTGAGATGCGACGGATCGTTCGGATCGAACATCCGGAGTTCGAGGCGCATGGCTTGTCGTATGCAAACCGTGTGCCACACGGACACCCCATTTCCGTTAAAATTTGGAAGGTTCTGTAGGGGTTTCCGCCATTTGGCGGCCGTCAGAATGGCAATTGCCGATGATCTCGGTTAATGCTGGCGATGCGATCGGTGATGGCGTTCGGGTTTCCGGTACGGGCTGTATAGGTTTCCCGTACGCCTTCAACCTGAGTTGACCGAGGTCAACCCAGGTTGACCCCGAAAGGATTCCTTTTGGAGCGCGAGGAATCCTTGCATGACAAGCTTGGCGGAGAGGACAGGATTCGAACCTGCAAGCCCTTTCAGGCGGCACGTTAGCAACGTGCTGACTTACCAGTTGGTCTACCTCTCCGAGATTCTGAAACATTTCTCAGGCAGGCATCAGGTATTCCCGAAGGACGGGCTTCTTGTCGAGAGCCCGAAAAAACACCTTGAAAAACTTTTCGGCTGGGTCTTCATCCACGATCTCGATATGGAAGACCCAGCGAGTCCCTTCTTTTTCGATGCGCCCGTGGTAGTCCGGGTATGTTTTCGCCGGAATCGCATCCGCCAATGTTTCGCTGGCTTGGTCAAGCGATTTCAGGTCAAGCCCGCGCCCCCATCTCTTTCTGGCCCGGCCCCGATCGAAGCTGAAGGAAAGCCACAGGAAACCATATTGGTAGATTGGCTCGCGTTCAGCGACAAGATGGACTTTATGGCGAAGATGATGGGTTCTCAAGAAGTCGCTTGTTTCGTGCCATCGTGCGGCCAGGACGCGCTCTCCGTGAAGCAAATCCGGCTCGATGGCGTCTATTCCGACCCGTCCGAGCACATGGGTCTGCCCTTCGTACTCGACCGAGGCGATTCCGTCGTTATTGATGTAGAAGCTGCTTGCGCGTTCAGCCCGCATAGAAGTACCTCAAGTGTCACGGTGATAATACCTTTTCTATATCAACGTGACTTTAGGAGTACCAATTCTGGCGGAGGCGACAGGAGTCGAACCTGCCCGCCGTGTTAGGGCGCCTCGCTTCCAACGAGGGGGGCCTGCCGCATGCCCAACGCCTCCGTGTCTGATCTTGATGGCGGGCAATAGTCGGACGAGGACTCTCGTTCTCTCGAATGAGGGAATAGAAGTAACCCCATCCTTCAACACCGCCAAGCTTACAAGTCAATGACCACGGCCTTGTGGACCGGGTTGAACGAGCCATCGACGATCGAGGCGTTGACGATCTTCGTGGGACTCAACTGGTAGGCCCCATAGCCTTCATGGACGTGGCCGCAGACATGTAGCTTCGGACGCACCCGAAGGAGCGCATTCCGGAGATCGGCGCAGCCGACATCCATCGGGATCGCGTCCTCCCAGGAACGCCACTGAGGAATCACGCCCCCAAGGTCTCCTATTGCCGGACCGTGGGTCACGAGGATGTCGATTCCTTCCGGAATCAGGTTCCATTTCCTGCGGATGGGTTCCCCGCGATCGAGGTTGAACGCCCATACCAGGAACCGCGGCGACCACGGGCTCCCGTAAATCCGCAACCCTTCGACCTCGGTCACGCTGTCCTCCAGGTACGTGATCGAGCGGTCGAGAAGGCTTTGGGCGAGCATCGGATTTTTCTCGAAGAGCCAGTCGTGGTTCCCGGCGATGAAGACCTTGTGACGATGTGGAAAGGTTCGAAACCACGCGCTGAATTCCGCAATCTCGCCCATGGTCCCGCGCAAGGTCGCGTCTCCGGCGTGGATGAGGAGATCTCCGTCCGGAATCGGAATGCTGTTCTTCCGGTGGACGAGATGGGTATCGCTGATACAGACGATGCGCATGGAGATACATATGTTAACAGACGTTGGTCCGGTTAACAAACGTACGCGGCAGGGAACGGCGAGCTACCGGTGTTCGGGCAGCGCGCGCTTCCCGAACCCCTGGGCGATCGCGATCGCGGGCGTGAGCACCGGGAAGAGCGCTCCCATGAACGCCCACCAGATCGCCCAGCCGACCGAGAGGTTCCGCTTGTACCCGTGGTAGGCCGAGAGCGCCATGCTCGCGGTTCCGAGCACTGCCCAGACGGTACGTACCGTCTTCGCGGTTCCGTTCGACTGGTCGGCCTGGCCGAGCTTGATGCCGTTCAGGGCATTCGGCCGTCCCAACGCGCCCATCCCGGCCATCTTGAGGTACATGAATCACCCTCCCCCACGGGACTGCCAAATAGTATCCCATGCCGGAAGGATTCGGTCAAGATCTGGAGGAGACGGGGGGACTCGAACCCGCCGCCCCGGTTGCCCGGGTCCGCTGCTTTCAGGGCAGGGTGCCACGCCTTCTGGCTTCGTCTCCATAATCGTGCGGGCGATGAAGCTTGGCGGAGAGCGGAGGTCTTGATCCCCATGCCCCTCATCGGAGCACCATCCCGTTTCGAGCGGGCGGCGGACTCCCATCCACTTCACTCTCCGTGGTGTCAGCGGCCGGATCTGCCCCGGCATCTCCCGCTTATGAGACGGGCGTTCTTCTAGCTGAACTACGCTGACGAAATCTTCTCCTTTTCCGTGACCCCGATCCCTCAACAAGCCCTGACTTTATCCGGGCTTGATTTTTGTGGAGCCGCGCCGGAGACTTGCACTCCGCTCTCCTGCTTACAAGGCGGGAACGTCGCTATCTACGCTTGCGCGGCATTAATAACTCTTTCCCCCTTGGTACCGTATCCGTCTAGCAAAGCGCCCGTTTCCAATGACATGCTATACTTGGATCACTAGACCCGCCCCTGGCCCGGCCTTGTGGCCGGGCTTTTTCTTAGCTCATCGTCGAAGTCCTCCTCGGCCTCGTCATCCCCTCAGCCGCAAGGGATGCCCAGTTCCCCGCAGATCGGACACGACTGGAGCCGGGAACGGGAGTCGAACCCGTATTTCCTGCCTACCATGCAGGTGTCCTGCCGTTGGACGACCCCGGCCTAGACAAGCTTGGCGATCCCGTAGATGACGGCGCCGGTCGCCGCAAGCACCCAGAGCCAACAGCCCAGCGGCATCCGATCGGCTCGCATCCTGCGGGGCTTGTATTCCTGTTCCGGCTTCTGGCGCCTGGCTTCCTTTTCCTGGCGCTGGAGTTCCTCGATCTTCCGGAGGAGTTCATCCTTCTTCGACATAGGCCCCGCATCATACACGATAGCGATAGCGGGCGTTAACGGTAGCGTTAAGGCGTGACCGGCAACGCCCGTACCCTCTCGGATTTTAAGCTTTCGAGGACCGAACCGGGTGGCACGGAACTTGCGCTGTTGAGGTCATGTGGGTTCGCTGGAAGCACAACAACGGCCGCTGGGACGACGACCTCCACTGGCTCCCCATCGACCTGGAGACCCTCCTTCGCGCGCGGGACGCAGTCGCCAAGAAGTTCCGCGAGATGTACGGCGACAAGATCCCGCTCGGCTTCACTCCGAGGTCGTTCACGGCCTGGGCGCTCGACAAGGCCGGGATCGCGCTCCGCGCCGATCCGGTCGATCAACTCATGATCCAGTACGCGGTCTACCAGCGCATCCAGCACTGCGGCGGTACCTGGGCTTCGGGCGCCGACCGGAAATGGATCACGATCCCGAACATCTTCCCATTCGAGGCGGCGGGAAACCTACGATTGCGGAACTCTTAAAGGCTGGCGGGGCTCGAACCGATGCCCCCTGAGGCGCACACCTCTCGGACCTCCCGGTCCAAGCCCCGCCTCCAGGGAGAGGGTACTTTTAGTCTACCACAAGATTGGTGGGCGCGGCTGGAGTCGCACCAGCGTCTCATCCATGTCACGGATGGATTCTGCTGTTGAACTACGCGCCCATGGTCGGGGCACCCGGACTCGAACCGGGATACTCCACTACCCCAAAGTGGCGGGTTAACCATTACCCTATGCCCCGAAACGAACTCTTGGGGTGACCGACCGGACTCGCACCGGCTAAGCTCCGGGTCACGGCCGGAGGGCTCGACTCTTTGCCTTCGGTCACCATGAAGGGCGCCGTTGCAGCGCCCGGACGCTGGGGATGCTATCCGTCAAGCTTGGTCGGCGCGGGAGGTAACGCTCCTCCGTCTGGCGGTTATCGGCCGCCTGTTCTGCTTTTGAACTACGCGCCGTTGGAGCGACCGGCGGAACTCGCATCCGCGTCATCCACCCTGGCAAGGTGGCACCTAGCTTCTCGGCCACGGTCGCATGAATTCTGGCTGGGGCGGAAGGATTCCAACCTTCACAAGCGGCTTCAAAGACCGCCGTCCTAGCGGTTAGACGACGCCCCATTGGTGTGCCCCGGAGGAATCGAACCTCTCGGCATCCACCGCACTTGTTTACTGCCAACGGTTTTACAGACCGCCGTGCGGAACGGGACACGGGAATGTTCCAAGGTCAGTCGTCTCGCCCGTTGGCGTCGCTGCTGCCAAAGTACCGCGACGACGATTGCTTCTTGATCCACTTCAGGTAGGACTGGATCTCCGGAGCGGATCGAATCTTGCCCACGGTCTCGTACGCGCGCGCGAGCGTCTTGTTGTCCCAGGTCGCGTGGATCTTCCGGTGGCAATCCCGGCAGAGCTTCGCGAGCGTGCCGTAGTCCTCTTCCTCGTGGTGCTTCCGCGACTGCGGAACCAGGTGATGCCGGTAGAGGCGGCATTCGTCGCGCTCGCAGAGTGCGCAGCGGCCCAGCCGTTTCATCTCTCCTCTCCAGATTGGTGGACGGGAAGGGAATCGAACCCTCCGCACCGACCTTGCAAGGGTCAGTCGCCTCCTTGGTACATGCCCGCCCGAATTCTGAAGGACCGGCTGCTCACGGTCAACCGGGCGCTTCTACTCCAGCCCCCTGGCCTCTCCGCGCTGCGACACGCGAGTCGTCAGCCGGGGCATCATGAGCTACGCCGCTCCCGGCAATCACCGGTCCAAGATCTGGTGGAAGTGAGGGGAATCGAACCCCCATCTCCGCGTTGCGAACGCGGCGCTCTCCCGTTGAGCTACACCCCCAAGGTCGAGAGATTAATCGGGGGCAATAGGCGGACACCGTCATGTTCGTGTGCTGCCATTACACCACATCGACCTTGCGGCCGACGCCGGGATTCGAACCCGGACCACGTCCTTGTAAGGGAAGTAACGGAGCCCTTCAACACCCCGAATGTTTTGTGAGGGCAATAGGCGGCCAAGGTCAACATAGCGTGCTGCCGTTACACTAAAGGCCCCCTTGCGGGCGCCTTCCGGAGTCGAACCGGTCCTCTCCTTTTCAAGAGGAAGTAACCCTGACCTTCAACACCTCACAAGATTGATGCGGGGGCGATAGGCGACACAGGTCACGGTCGAGACGAGTCGAACGTCTTCCTCCGGGTTTCTAGCCCGGCGTGCGCCGCTACACCACGTCCTTGAAGTGGTAAGGAAGTAACCCGGATCTTCAACTCCCCGCAAGATTGATGTGGGGGCGATAGGCAGGCACGGAACGGGTCTGATAGGCAGTCAGAAGTATCCGAACCCTTCAACACCCCACAAGATTGTTGTGGAGGCCATAGGCGGTCGAGGACCGGCGGTGTCGAAACCGCCCCGGTTTCCCGGTTCGTTCCAGAAGTAACCCCGACCTTCAACGCTCCACAAGTTTTCCGATCGCGCGCTGCCGCGCTTCGATCTTCATTCGATAGAAGGCGGCATCCTCCGCGCCCACGATCTCCTCCAGGGACTTCGTGTACCGCGGCTGCCGCTTGAAGTGCTCGTCGATGTTCCGGCCCCCGGCCATGGTCCAGGTGTGGCCTTCTCCACGCCGGACGACCACGTAAAGCTCCGGGTCGATGAGGTAACGTCTCGGCGCGCCGACGTGCGCGGCGATGAACCGGTCGTCCTCTCCGTCGCTCAGATCCTCGAACGGCGCCTTCTCCCAGAGCTTCCGGTCGAAGGCGAGCGAGCCCCCGACGAACAGCGTGTGGCCCCCGTGCTTGAGTTCGCCCGTTTCCAGGATGAGGACGAGGAACGTGCTCGTCGAGGCCATCGAGCCTTCCCATCCCTTGGCCGACATCGTCGCGACCATGGTCGAGAGGAACCACCGGTGGTACCAGTCGTCGTCGTCCAGCTTCTGGATGATCCGGCCGCGGGCGCGCTCGATCCCGAAATTGAGCTTCCGGCCGATCGTCATGGGATCGACCCGGTAGTACCGGACGCGGGGGTCCTTCGGAATGATGGATTCCGCGGAGTCCGGATCGTCGTCGATCACGAGAAGCTCCCGCGGCTCGTAGCTTTGCCTGAGGAAGTACCGGATGGCCTGGGCCAGGTAGTCCTGCCTCCGGCCGGTCGCCATGATGCAGGAGACGAGGGGGCCGTCCGCTCGCTCGACCTTGGTCGTGAATCCGCGCACGAGAGGCCCTCGGAATTCTGGTGGAAGCGGCGGGACTCGAACCCGCATTACCAGTCTGCCGAACTGGCGTCCTTCCTTTGGACGACGCCCCCCAATTTCGTAGTCGCCACTAGCCTTTCCAGTTTATGAAGAAGCCTTCTAGGTGTTAGGTGTTTTGTGCTGTATGTCCACGTTTTACCCTTCCGAACCATGTGCCTTATCGCGTGATGAAGCCAGCAAACGATTTCAAGGTTTGACTTCGTATTGTTTTGGTCATCGCCATCTATATGGTGAAGTGTCAAGACTGGTCTGAAGGTTATCCCGCATGCAACACATTTAGCTTTAGGACCAAACGATTTGCGTATTCTAGCCGCCTCAGACCGTCCGCCGCTTTTCCCCCAGTTTTCCGGTCGCGAGACCATTACACCGCTGTTTATGCGTTGTGCCGTGCTCCGACAATTGCGACTACAGCACAGTGGTCCTTTGGCCTGAGCAATCCTAGATGGCCTTGCAAGGAAGGCTTTTTTGCATACAGGACATTTTCTGGTAACGCAAGTCCTGCGAAGTCGAGCCCTGCATAGAATGGAACATCCGACGCGCGAACGAATGCGCGCGACCGGCTTAATGAATCTTCGTCCGCAGGCACCACAGTTCACCCAGGCGCAGCGCCGAGTTTTCCCATCGTACTTCGAAGAAAGGAAGAACTTTGATTTCCTTAGACCGTGGTGGACCACAGTGGCATTGTATAGGTATTCCACCCTGATCCACTATTGAATTAAGGTGGGGGCAATAGGCGGATAGGCTCCTTACTCCTGGCGCGCTGCTCTTACGCCACGTCGGCCCGTATGCCGACGCCGGGATTCGCACCCGGACTTCCAGGTCCCTAGAAGTATGCCTGTCCTTCAACACCCCACGTTTTTCTCAAGATCTGCTTCGATCTGGCGGATGCGGTCCCGGATCTTCGCCGCGTCCTCGTATTTTTCCTGCTTGACGATCTTTCCGAGTTCCACCTGGAGCCGCGTGAGTTCGGCTTCCAACCGCGTCCGCCGATCGACCCCGGGGACCTTCCCGGCGTGCTGCGACGACCCGTGGTATTGATCCATGAACTCGACCAGGTCGCGCTCGAAAAGCTTGTAGTCCTCGGAACAGCCGATCCGGGTCTTCTTCTTGATGTCGGCCAGGCTGATCCCGCAGCGCTGGCACCGGATCTGGTGATGGGACGCTCGGCGCGGTCTCGGCGCCGTCTGGGCCATGATGTCGCTCATGGTCACGTTGAGGTCGCAGGCGCCGGACTTCTGCGCGCAAGGAGGGCAGTAGTGGCCCTCGACGTACTTGCCGTTCTCGCGCAACGTGACGTGGACGGTCGCCTGGGCCTTCTTGCACTGCCCGCAGGTCATCATTCCCCCTCGCCAATTCTTGGTGCCGCCTCACGGAATTGAACCGTGCCCGCCACGTCTTCAGCGTGGAGTGCTACCGTCACACCCAAGCGGCATGGATTATAGCAGAAGCTTGGCTGCCCCGGGAGGATTCGAACCTCCATCGCCTGGGTCAGAACCAGGAATCCTACCAGTTAGACGACAGGGCAGTATGGCGAGAGCCACTGTAAGCGCGCGTTTCCATGCCAGCGGCAGGCTCTTCGCGCGGAGCCCGTTTTCCTCGCCGAAGTTTGGCGATCCCTACGGGAGTCGAACTTGGCGGCGCAGACGGGACTCGCACCCGCTCTGTATCCTGCTTGACAAGCGGGCGGCTCGACTACTTTGCCATCTGCGCCAAATATTTCACGGTTATTGAAAGAAGCGTCTTCTTAGAGATGAGCCCCTGATCGGCTTCTCGATGGTGGTTTGGGCACAACATGATCGTATTACGAACGTCATGTGTTCCGCCTTCCTTCCTCGGGATAATATGATGCCAGTCCACGAACTTGTCATAGCCGCAAACCATACACTTCTTAGGAAGGACTTTCCTCGCCCTCCTCAGTGCGGCATATCGAGATTTCCCGGCATTACGCTTTGGTCTATGAGGTAGACCCAAGCGACACCCGCGCTGGTCACACGCCATTTTGCTTCGTCCGAGCACTTTGGCGACTTCGGACATTAGAACCTTTCCCCAGCACTCCCTTATCTTCTGATCCTCCTCTGGCGTCCACGGTCTGAACTTCCAAAGATGATGGGCCTTGGTTCCGGGCGGAACCCCCTTCAACCAACGATCTACAGTCCTATGCGGGACTTTCAAGTTCTTTGAAATGGCCGATGTAGGCCATCCTTTTCCTCTGAGCTTGAAGGCGGCGGTCAACTGATCTTGAGAGTACATATCCGAAGAATAACTAAAATGTCGGTACTGTCAAGGTATAAGTTTCTTCTACCGTGACAAGGTAGCGTGCGCCCGGCACACTCAGGAACCAGAATTTTGGCAGGCCACCCCGGTGCCGCCCCGGGCTGCTGGGTTTTGGAGACCCGGCTGGTCGCTGGACCGTGACCTATGAAGCGTGGAGTTGATGAGCTATTTCTGGACCGGGCGACGGGAATTGAACCCGCTCTTCAACCTTGGGAAGGTCGCGTGCTGCCGTCACACCCCGCCCGGGATCTGCCAGTTGGCGTTGTACCAGGATTGCGCGGCCTCGCTCACGATGCGTACCAGTTCAGGATGGCTCGGCACACCGAACCGGTCCTGGCCGACATCGAGGACGCGGATCTTGCGCTTCCAGACCGTCCGGAACGCTTCGGGAACCCGGTCGAGGAAATAGGGCTGCATGAGGATGATGAAGTCGGCCCATTCCCCGAGGCGCTCAAGGAGATCCCGGCCGTTATAGGCCCAGCCCGCCGAGATCGCGTCCTGCCGGAAGTTGTCCTTGAGCGTGCGCGCGAGGGCGACGCTCCGGACGTTGCCGCCTTCGCAGATACAGAGGAACTTCATGGGTTCCATCCCATGAGCTTGACATCGTCGTGGAAGCAGCCCTTCGTCGGACACTCGACGCTCGGCCTCACGGTCCCATCCGGCGCGATCTCATGGTCGAGTCCGGCAACCTTCCCGCACTTGGGACACGCGAAGAGGACGAAGGGCTTCTGCCCTTGACGCCAGAGGTGCCAGGTGCCCGGCGCGAGGACCGGGTCCTCTTTGGCCTCGAACACGCCTCAAGTGTACCCGGAAAGTTTGTGGTGCGGGAGACCGGAGTCGAACCGGCGCCTGAACCTTGGAAGGGTCCCGTGCTTCCGTAACACTTCTCCCGCGGGAGACGGGTACTTGAAAAAGCCGAGAAATCGGCTAGAATGGGGGGGAAGTGGGGGCCTGAGCCTTCCCGGCCCAGGCCCCCACATTGTTCTCTTCGTTTCCAGCCCGATTGTCAACTTGCGGCGTCTAGTCCACGCCGCAGCTACTCGTCCCGCACCCGGCATACGCCGATGGCTGCGGGTCGAGACCACTCAAGCAGGGCCCATCAGCCTTCCCGGCTGGTGGGCCCACAATTTTTCAGGCCAACAAAAAAACCCCGCGTCCTTCCGGGCGCGGGGTTCGCTTTTCCTTTCGTCTACTTCACGCGGCTCCCCCGCACCCGGTCCACGGCCGCTCGGCCTGGTTATCGAGGTGCTTCGCCGTGGTACCTTCGATAAACAGGCCGGGCAAGCATCCGTACGACAGTCTCCGACTGTCGGCGACTGTGGGTCGCACGGATGCTACTGGGCGGGGTTGTGACCGCATGATCACGGAAGTCCGTTCTCCTTGCTCTGCGTCCGTAACAATAAACACCCTAGCCGGGAAAAGGTTCGGTGTCAAGCAAAAAAAAACGATTGGTGGAAAAAAGTGGTATACTCTTTCCAGCCCTCAAGAAGGAGAGTTCCCATGAGGCAGGGTGCGTTCATGAAGGCCATCGTCATTTTCGTATTCGCCCCGCTGGCTCTACCGAACTCGTTCAACCAGATGGGCGATCGGATCGGCGGCATCGTCCTTCCGCAGCCGTTCATCCTCGTCATCCCGTAGTACCGGAGGCGGTCTCGAAGTCCGCGAGCGTGAGCCTGGGGCCGCAAGGCCCCAGGCGATTCCCGTCTTCTTCCCTAACCGGGCATATTCCCACCTATTGCGTCATCAACGATGATCCCGGCGGGGCTGTTCCGGCTGATACAATCGGGGAGCCCAGGGGTGCGGTACGCCCCCCTGGGCTCCCCCGAGAGAGGGAGGAAATAGTCGCTTAGCGCCTGGTCCTCCGGGTCTTGGACAGGCCCGCGGGCCGCGACGTCTTGGCCTTGGGCTTCGACGGCTTCTGGACGACCGGTCCCGGAACGGGCGCGGACGGCATCGGATCGGATTCGTCCTCCGGACCGCCCAGGTCGCCCTCCTCGAACTCCGCGGCCATCCCCTTCTGGTGGCTCGACGAGAACAGGGAATGCGTGCCGATGGTCGCGCCGCGACCGCGCAGATATCCGCGCCGGTTCGAGACCGCGTAGTTCTGTCCACCGGCCCTGTACTCGTGCTCGTCCGCGAAGCACTTCATGACGTGCCGGTCGAGGTCATCGGCGATCGCGTGGGCGAACTGCGTCCCGACCTTGCGGCAGACGACCATGGCGACCTTGATCGCGTTCTTCGCGCCCGCGAAGTCGCCCTTGTTGGCCAACTTCTCGGCCTCCTCCTGGGCCTCGGCCGCCTGGATGAGCGCGATCTGCTCTTCGACCTCCTTGGCGGGCTCCTTCTGCTCGTCGCCGTCCTTCACGTACTCGATCTTGACCGCGGCCTCCCCCGCGCGGGGTTCGCGGGCCAGGAGATCCTGGTAGGCGATCTCGACGTCGCAGACCTTGACGGCTCTGGCCATGAGCGCTTTCGATCCCTCGGGGATCTCCAGCTTGAGGACGATCTTCCGGTTCTCCTCGGCGTAGACGTCATCGACCGAGACCACGGCCTCGCTCTCGTCGTCCTTGCCCTTGACGTCGAGGTCGTTCAGGACTTCCTTGACCCGCACGTCCTTGGCGGCCTTGACCTTCACCTTGATCGCCTGGGCGACGCAGGTGAGCAGCCCTCCCAGTTCCCGGCCGAAGGTCCCGGCGCACTGGTCCGGCGTCTTGATGAAGTAGAAGTTCCCGCCTCCGGCCTTGGCCATCGACGCCAGAAGCTCCGGATCGTGATCGTTCCCGTACCCGAAGCAGGTGAGCCCGGCCTTGGAGGGCTTCTGCCTGGCGATCTCGACCAGCCGGTCGTGGTGCGTCTCCCCGGCGGTCGGAAGGCCGTCCGTGAAGAGGAAGGAGCGGACGACGTCGCCGCTCGGCTCCTTCAGGTGCTCATAGGACTCGTAGGTCGCCCCCGAGAGGTTGGTGCTCTGGTGCGGGTGGAGCTTCTCGACCTCGGCCTTGGCCTTCTCCTTGGCCTCGGACGTCATCCTCGCGGTCTCGAAGACCGTCCAGACGGTGTCCGAGAAGGCGACGATCGAGAGCGTGTCCTTCTCGGTCAGGTGGTCGATCAGCTTCTGGAGGCTGCGCTTGGCGTACTGGATCTTCTTCCCGTGCTCCTCGCCCATCGAGCCCGAGACGTCGATCGCCGCGGAGATGGAGAGGGGCTTCCGGCTGTCGGCCTCGAACTTCGCCCCTTCGAGGCTGACGAGGAGGTGTACGACCCGGGACTTCCCGACCGCGACCTTGTCGTACTCAAGGCGCGTCTTGAGCGTGAGACTCTGCGACATGATTGTCTCCATGTCCTTTTCGACGTCCGATCGTCCGACCCGTGCGAAAGCCGTGCCGGGCAGCTTGGAAGGCTTCCCAAACGCGGCCGGGACCGTCGTCATTTCACCCGGCGTTTCTTCGGCTGCGGCCTTTCGGCCCAAAGCCAAAGGAGACATGGATCACGGCCTAGATCCTGCGGCGGCTACCGCCCAAAGGACCCGCGACCGTCATCCTGGTACACAATGGAAAAGAGCACCCTGAATGTACACAATTGTTCACAGATGTCAATGGGAAATGTGGATCATCCCGTCGTCGATCTTGGCGGCGAGCCACGCCTCGATCCAGGCGTCGGCCAGCATCCCCTCAAGCTCGAACCAGGTGACGGACTCCCGGACGCCCTTCCGCTTGAGGTAGTCCCTGATGAAGGACGTCCCCGCGTACGCGATGTACTCCCGCTCGCCTTCCGCAAGATTCGCTGCATCGGCCATGCCTGTCCTCCTCTACTTCCTGTGGGTGAACCGGCCTGCCGGTTTCGCTCATTCGCCCGTCTACCGGGTTACTGGGAACGCAAAAGGCGAAAAGCGTACAAGAATCTGAGACCTGGAAGTTGGAAATCCGGCGAAGTAGAATGATGTCGCTTGATCCACTATCGAGGTGACCGATGCCCAAACGCTGGGGGCACAAGACCACGTACTATGAAGTCCTCTACCATCCGGAGGGTGTCGGCGTGGAGAAACCCTGGCAGTACCCGCATGACGTCGAGGAACTCGACGAGCCGCCGGTATGGGAGACCGCGGCCAAGGCGCGCGCCTACCGCCGGGAACTCATCGCCCAGGGTCATCCGGACCCAGATCTCCTCCATGTGTGGAAGGTCACCAAGGAGATCGAGATGTAGGACCGAAGGAAGGAGGACCCATGGAATTCGTGCCTTTCCAATACCGCGCCTGGGTGAAGAAGCTGATCTGGAAGGACGGTCAACTGGTCGAGGGCGACCCCTTCGACGTCGTCCACGATGGGGACACCTGCTACCTCCTCATTGACAAGGGGGAGCGGAACTACTCGAACCCCCCGTGCCGGTTCTACGGGATCGACACCCCGGAACTGAACGACAAGGACCCCGAGGTCCGCAGGCGCGCGATCGAGGCGCGCGACTTCCTCCGGCCGCTCATCCGCGGCAAGGAGGTCTACATCATCAGCGTGGACAAGGACCCGTATGATCGGCCGGTCGTCCTCGTCTGGCTCAATCCGGCGGATTTCGGGGACCGCGCGAAGTCCGTCAACCGCCTGCTCGTGGACAAGGGGTACGCCGTCCCGCGATACCAGACCCACGGGGCGATCTAGCCGACGTACCCGAAAAGGCTGGTGCCTTGGCACACATTCGGTTATACTCCGCAGTGGAGAGAAGCATCGTGTACTTCGGAGGCTTGGACCAGTCCTCGTTCAAGACCGAGCGCCTTGCCTACGTGGCCGACCAGTTGAGGCGCATCGGCGATCCCCACCACTTGGCGGCCCTCCAGGGCGACCGCCCCGTCACCCTTGGCTGGCACCTCATGGCCGACATCGAGAACGTCAAGTTCGGAATCCTGGACGACCGCGCGCGCCTGGAGGAGACCATCCGGAAGGCGATCGAGATCTCGAAACTCACGCTCGTCAAGGTCTGGAGCCATCAGTTCAAGCCCCAGGGCCTCTCGGTGGTCGCGATCATCGCCGAGAGCCACATCGCGATCCACACCTGGCCGGAGTTTGGCCTGGCCACGATCGACATCTATACGTGCAGCGGCAAGATCAGCGCCTACAAGGCGTTCGAGTACATCGCTGATGCCCTCGATGGCGACATCTACAACTTCATCGTCGAGGAGCGCGGGGTCCGCTACGAGCATGGTGAAAAGCGCCGGGCCGTCGCTCGGGAGGCCGTATGAACGAGTACTGGAAGATGATGACCGGCGCCGGGTCGAAGAACGGCCACTTCAAGATGCCCGACCGGAAGAAGGAGAAGGAGCCCGAGGAACGCCGCGAGCTTTCGGTTCCGGAGGAGCCTTCCCGGCCGCGGGCCTACCCGTCGCCTCACGGCGTCAACCCCACGATCGCCGACGAGATCGACCGGATGGTCCTCGATCAGCGCGCCCTCCGGCGCCTCGAAGAAGCGGCCCAGACTGGCGAGACCATCGTCGAGATGCGGGAAGTCGTCGCCCGGTCGAGCGGAAGAATCAACGCGCGGTCGGTCGAGGTCTCGCTCACGTTCGGCGAGAAGCTGAGCTTGGGGGAGCTTCTCAAAGGGTGCCTGTCGATCATGGACTACACCCGGCGAGGGTTCGGCCGCGCGATCCAGGCGATCCCGGTGCCCCCGATGAGGCCGGAGCCGCTCATGGGGCTCCCGCCGCTCGCCGACGACTACATTCAGCCGCCTCCCGTCAAGGACGCTCCGTTCCGGGTCATCGAACCGAGGCACCGGATCGGCCAGAAAAAAGCGTAGGCCCGTCGATTCCATGTCACGGCGGTAACGACCTCGCGTAGAAACAAGGGGAAGTGTCGCTCGTTTCCGCAGGGGCCTTCCGGCCGTCCCTCCTAAAGAAATCGGGGGCTTCGACCAAGAAAAGGAGAAGATCCGCCGATTCCACGTCACAGACGTAGCGATCGCACGTAGAACAAAGGGGGTGTGTTGCCCATAGCCTTTCACGCCCCCATCCCCTCCTTCGGCGACTAAATGGTGCAGAGGCTTACTGCCCGTGATCTGCCTCAAGGGGCAAGCAACGAACGACACCTTATGGCAATCGCCGATTCAAGAGGAGAGGCGATCTACTTGGCGTCGCCTCTTGCAGGAGCCAGCGCCGCCAAGACCGTGCGGGCTGCGTCTAGGTCACGAGGACGCCAAACACGAACTCCGCTGATTACGGGTGGAGGCTCCAGGAACCCTTTGAAGATCAGGGCGTTAAGGGTGGACACCGCCACACCAAGTACCTGGGCCGCCTCCAGGCTGGAGTAGAGGTCGCGATCACCGTGCGCGTGGACGAAGTTCTTCCCCATCCTCATCCTCTAAAATGGGAATTGCACCTCCTGTCGTAGGATAGGGGTTGGTCTGCTCTGATGTAACACCTCACCGTCTGGATCTCGGGCCGCCAACGCTACGGGATCTTGAGGCTGCCTGGGATCGCTGAAATCGCCCCGACAATAGGGTGCGATGCCCCCAGGACGCTGTGACGGCCCCGACAGTAGACCGAGGAGGAAAGCTCATGATCCAAGGGCTCCTGGCGACCTGCGACCTGCACGGGCGCCCCTACCGCGTCTGCCTCTTCACGAATGACCCAGGCTGTCACTTTTGCCGGAGGCGCGCTGCATGGTACTGGATTTCATGCGGTTGCGGATGCCCTTTGTCCGTCCGGGTCTGCCGACGCCATCGGCGCTGGTGGAGTCGGTTCTGGAAGGAGGAAGTCCGCCGAACCGTCTGCCCGGACCCTCCGGAAGGGGTACCGGGCGTTCCTTCCGGCCGGGCCGCCCGGGACCCGTCTCCCTGGCAGGAGAATGCGATCAGGATTCTGGAAGGCGACGATCTCGCGTAACCTTCGGCGCCGATAACCCTCAAAAGGACGGGGTTTCGATTGTTGCCCTCCGAATCGGCCTCGAAACGGACTATTTTCATGGCCAATCTCGATTTTCTTGCCGAAATCGGGGAGGAGTGGGTGTTTCCCCAGGGCTCGTGTCGATTTTATCCAAACCGGGGCCAATCCGACGAGCTATTGCAAGGGAGTGTATTTGGCGTCACTGGAACGAGCTTTCCGCGTAGAAGCAAGGAAGTGTCTTCGGTGCCTTTTCAACCAGTAATCGGACACCGGGACCGGTAGAGGCCAAGGAAGTGTCTTCGGTGTCACTGTAACGAACTTCGCGCGTAGCACCAAGAAGGAAGTGTCGCCGACGATTTTCGGACCAACAGCCCGCTGGTCCCGGCACTATAGCCAAGGGAGTGCCGATTTAGGGTTTACAGCGGCCGGGATAGGGCAACGACGTCGATTCGATGTCACGGAGGTAGGGTGTCGTTCGTAGGACGGACGGGAGTATATCCATTGACGATTTCCCCTAATCCAGGCGCGCGGATTCCGCATAACGCAGGGGGTGTCGATTTTGTCTGTCACCGCGGAAACGCTGCCTCGTAAGACGGATGAGAGTGTGTTCGATGTAGTTTTTCGTTGCGATGTCGGGACCTGAAGGGTCATTCCAGGGGAGTACCGGTTTCATGGTTCCGGAGGATCGGCTGGGCGAGTAATCCTGGGAGTCCGGTTGGCGGGCTGGATGGGGCGCCCAGGGGCACGGGCGGTCACCCGTGCCCCTGGGTACTTAGGAGAGAAACATGGAGTCCCCATTCTAGCTTGGGTCATCGGCTATTTCAAGGAGGCTGGAATGCGGATCACTCGGGAGTACGTCTTCGACATGATCGAGATGATCGGGAAGGCGGTCGCGACCGCCCGAAAGCGGCAAGCGAGCGACTACTGGCTGATCGACAACTTGATGGACTTCTTCGTCCGCAGGTACGACATCGCCGAGCCCATGGTCGATGAGGAGGCCCAGAAGGAGGACTACGGCCTCCTGGAGGGCACCGAATGGCAGGGCCAGAACGAGGCCCGGAACCGCGAAACGCGCCTGGATCTTGACCGGAACGGCTGGTCCAAGTACGGCGCCGACGCCTACGAGATGAAGCGCGCCCAGAAGTTCAAGGACGAGTTCGGCGACTGCGTCGCCTGGCAACTCCGGACGATCTCCCGGAAACTCGCGTTCAAGGACATCGGCGCGGTCGAGGCGCTCAAGGAACTCCAGAAGCTCTGCGACGGCCTCCGGAAGCACTTCATCTCGGACGGATGGGCCAACCGGCTCGCGGCAATCATTGATTCCTGCGCGGGCTGGCGGTAGAATACAGATGTTCACATTTTTGGATGGAAGAGGAAGGAGACCACGATGCCGCATCCCGTAGCGCGAGCCGGGCACCTGCCCCCGCCGACCCCGACCCCGGAGCAGATCGAGGCCGCGAAGAAGAAGCAGCAGAAGACCGCCGACAAGACGGCCAGCCGCCTGGCCGACATCGCGGTCGAGAACACGAAGAAGTCGCTCAAGACGCCTCCTCCGGCGACGGCTTCGGCGCCCCCGCCCGCCAAGGCCGCGGCGACGCCCGCTCCCGCCACCGCCGCGCCCACGGCCGACACGGAGGCCGATCAGGCGCTCTCGGAGGCCGAGGAGGTCTTCCACGAGGGCGAGACGCCAGAGACCGAGGAGTCCGAGCAGGACCCCGAGGACGAGACCGACCTCTAGAGACCGATGGCTCTCGGCGAGATCCGTCCGTACGGTCTCGGACTCCTCGCGCCGCCGGGAGCCAAGACCGCCCAGACCTGGGAGAAGGCCCGGGAACGCTACATCGTCCGGAAGACCCTGGGCGAAGGCGCCTTCGGGACCGCCTACCTGGTCGAGGACAAGGACACCCGCCAGGTCGGCGTCGCGAAAGTCGCCCGCGACAAGATCGCGGCGGAAGGCTTCCAGAGCGAGGCCGGGGCGCTCTGGGAACTGATCGGCGTTTCCGGCATTCCCGGCCTGATCGAAAGCGGCAAGGACTACTTCGTCACCGAGTACGTGGAAGGCAGGCCCCTCGACGCCATCCTCTTCGACGGCGAGGATCTCAGCGTTACCGAACGCCTCTGCGTCGGCGAGACCCTGGCGGAGATCCTCGCCCGCGTCCACGACCGCGGGATCGTCCACGCGGACCTGAAACCCGAGAACGTCCTCGAAACCGACGAGGGGCTCATACTCCTCGATTTCGGGCTCTCCTACGAGGCCGGGAAGGCTCCCTATTACAAGGGCGAGGTCGCCGGGACCGATGCCTACATGAGCCCGGAACAGATGCACGGCTACTGGAAGCACACGAACGAGCCGACCGACGTCTACGCCCTCGGGGTCATGCTCTACGAGATGCTGACCGGTCGGCTTCCGTTCGTCCCGGACAAGCCCTTCGAAGTCCTCCAGGAGGAGGTCTCCACGGTCGCGCCCGTCCGGCCGTCCTACTACGTCCGGATTCCGAAGAAAGTGGACGACCTTGTCTGCCGGATGCTCGCGAAAGACCCAGCCAAGCGTCCGACGATGGAGGAGGTTGCCCGGAGGCTCGCGCCGTACGCGACGACCTGTCCGTGGCCCGCTTGAGATGACCGCGGGCGAGATCTGGCTCACCGTCCTCTTCTACTACCTCGTGGTCGGCGTCTTCTGGCTTCTCATGAACTTCGAATCCCGCCTTGCGCGATATGACCGGGCGGAATGGCGCCGGAAGGGCCAATACGCGAGGTTCGTCTGGGTCCCGGTCGTGGTCGTGCTCTTCTGGCCGCTCGCCGCCTGGCTGTCCTGGAAGATCAAGAAGGCCATCGAAAGCGGGGAGTTCGACCGGATCGCCCGAGAGGTCATGAAGGAGCACCAGGACAAGGAGCGCGGGAGCTAGGGCGCGCCTATGGGCTTCCTCCAGAATGCCCCGCACCAGTCGATGGTCTTGATCTCGTCGGCGATGTTGTTCCACCGGCGGTAGTCGTGGACAGCGTTCGCGCAGGAGTAGAGGGCGTAGTCGTCGATGATGGCGAATCCGCCCGGGGACAGCTTCGGGTAAAGGTTGAAGAGCGCGTCCATCGTCGATTCGTACATGTCCCCGTCAAGGCGCAGCACCGCCAGCCGCTCGATCGGCGCCTTGGGAAGCGTATCCTTGAACCAGCCTTTCAGGAAAACGACCTGGTCATCGAGCAGCCCGTAGCGCTCGAAGTTCGCTTTGACCTCCTCAAGACCGACAGCGAGGGCCGGATACTTGTGGAAGTCCACGCCCTCGTCTCTGGGGTACTTCTCGACGTTCGGAGGAGGAAGCCCCTCGAATGAGTCGGCGACCCAGACCTTCCGGCCGGTCTCGCCGTACGCCTTGAGCATCCCACGCATGAAGATGCAGGAGCCCCCGCGCCAGATGCCGGTCTCGATCAGGTCCCCGGGAATGCCTTCATGGAGGACCGTCTCGACGCAGGATTGGAGGTTGTCGAGCCTCGCCTGGCCGATCATCGTGTGCGCGAAGTTCGGCCAGTCCATCCCGGTCGCGCGCTTATTTTCGTCGAATCCGGCTTCCCGGTCCGAATAGATTCGGTTGAGGAGCGCGCGTTTCAGGAGGTCGATGTAGAGCGCCCGGCAAGCGCCGATTCCACCTGATTCCGAGGGCATGCGACACGGGAATGGGAATCAAGCGACTTCGTCCGCTCGCGCCTTCTCCTCCAACTGGCGAGTGAGGATCTCGAAGTGGCGGCGCTGCATCTCCATTTCATGGTCGTGCGACTTCTTGAGGAGTTCGGTCTCGCGAAGGTATTGCTCCTTCATCCGTTCCATCTCGTACTTCGTGCGCTCCTCCATCACCCCCATCATCTTGCGGATGTCCTCCGCCTCGGATTGGTGCTTTCCCTTCTGCTGATCGGCCTGGAGCGCGAACATCTGGGCCATCACCGTCCGGATTTCGCGTTCGGAGCGGACGGCCAGGTCCACGGCTTCCTTCGTCGTCTGGATGACGTGGTCGGCCGTCTTCTGCGCGGTCTTCTGGCCGAGCTTGAAGGCGGTCCAGAAGACCATGACTCCGACCACGAAGCCGAGGATGACGAGGACGTTCGAGAGCGCCGGAAGGTACTGCGTGAAATCGACCATGCGTTCCTCCTCTTCCGGAAAGCGAAATTTTTGGTGGAGCCGGAGGGAATCGAACCCTCGTCCCAAGGCGAGCCCATGGAGGCATCTACGTGCGTAGGCGGTGGTTTGATCTCGGGTTTTCGGACGCGCATCGCCACGCTTCCTCAACCCTGTTCCGGTCTTGATCTCGGCAGCCTTCTCCCGGACTCTTCCGGCTGCCCAGCACGAGGTATTAACGTCAAGCTGCGCTATCGGCGTCACGCCGCTCGACGTCGCGGCTTAGGCCGCGAGAGCCCGGAAGGCGGGCGCCCCGGACTTCCGGAACTGAAGGACGTTGTCCTTGGCAGTTAGGTTTTCACCGGATTTTTATCGTGGCCAACCGGTGATCCACGGCACGCAGCACATCCACCTTCACGCCCGGTCGAAACCAGTTCGGCCCCACTTGTGAAAGATCGTTTGTAACCGGCCCATTATACCGCTACACTGGCCGGTTGCAACCGGAAAAGAAGCGGCCGGAGGCTGGGGACCTCCGGCCGCCCGAGAGGGGGGTATATGGGTGAGAACTTGGTCAGCTTCCCGGGCGCTCCGCAAGGACGAGGACGAACCGGGAATCGCCGAGATACCGGTCGAGGATCGGACGGACCTCCGACATCTCAAGCTTGCCGTTCCCGCATCCGACGAGGGGCAACGCGACAGGCTTCGGCACCTCGATCGCCGCAAGCTCCCGCGCGCTCCGCTCGATGAGGCCGGTGTCGGCGTTCGACCGCCAGGAGAGATGAGGCTCCTTCTTGTTGAGCGGCTTCACCGGGAACGCGATGAGGGGGCCGTAAGGATAGACGCAGGTGGGCGTCTTCTCCCCGTGCCTCCGGCACATCTCGCCGAACCAGAAGGAGAAGTACGGCCACTTCTTCGTCGCCTGGAGCGCAAGACCGCGCCCCATCACGTTCCGGCCGTCCTGCCACTTCCAGCCGATGTTCGTGGGGATGACGATGAAGTGCGACTCGGAATAGGACCAGATGTCCCCTCTCTCGGCCCGGATCACGCGCCTCTCTCCTACTCGGCCTCGATCGGAGGCCGGAATTCCTTTCCCTGCCTCGGACGCCTAGAGCCTTCGCTTTTGCCCTTCCGGGCGTCCGTACACATCCCGCAGCGGACTTGGCTCCTGGGCTTCCTCCGCTTCCAGTTGGCCATCAGTCCAGGAACGCGACGTTCCGCATCGACGGCGCCTCGGCTTCCCGGTTCATCTGGACCCGGTGCCAGCCGGGGAGGACGATCGTCGAGTGGTCTTCGTGCCAGACGCGGCCCTTCGCGTAGACGGCGGCGCCGCGCCGCATGGTCCGCCAGTGGGCGTCCCGGTTCTTCGGGTTCCGGCGGACGAGCGCCCGGTACTGGTCCTCCGTGATGCCGTTCGGGAAGGTCGTGTTCACGTAGACGTTCTCGCCGCCGGAACGGTAGACGAACTCGATCATGTGGGGCTTGCCGCGGTCTCCCCGGCGGATGGGCTCGTTCCGCAGGACCAGGTGTTTGGGCGGGTTGAGGCCGGGTTCCGGCGTGAAGAACCACTCCCCCTGCCGGATGTAGGCCGCGTTCTTCCGGCGCCTGCGGCCGTGGCCCTTGACGCCCACCTGGAGTTCGCGGTCGCGGACGCTCTCGGGCTTGAGCGCCTCCATGGCCTCCCGGACGTTCTTCACGCTCCGGCCGGGAACGGCCGCGACGAACCAGTGCCGTTCGTCGTGGCCGCAGAGGAACCGGTGCTTCGTGACCTTGCCGTCCTGGGCCGATTCCTTGACGAGGAGGAGGAGATGGCGGTCCTCGGGGCGGAGATCGACCACCTGGGCCGCGAGGTTCATGTTCCCGCGCGCCTGGAACGCGAAGAACTCGCCCTCCTTGTCCCGGAGGATGTTCATCGAGAACCCATTCTCCCAGGACGGAAGCGACGAGGGCTTGATCCTCGCGCCCATCTTCTCGAAGGGCCGCGCGAGCAGCGCCGTATCCATCGGCTTCACCTACTTTCCAAGAAAAGAGACAGGCTCCAAGGTTTTCGAGGCGGCGCTGGCGCCTCCAGCACGCCTCGCTCGTTTTCCAGGGACCATCGTGATGAGTGGCTGTTCCCGTCGCGCATGGGCAACCAACCTGGCCAGGTTGTCCGACCGTGTCGAACTTGCGCATGGACGGCGGCCATTGTCTCGGCCTGATCACCCGAAGAGACTCGTTCCGGCGCGTTTCCGCGCCGCGATGGCCCCTAATTTTTGGGGGCGGCAATGGTCGGAGTGGGCAGCCTTGTCTTCGACTCGGGCAAGGACGATTCTCTGGCCTTCGCCTCGGACCAGTGCGATTCTCCCGGTCAATCGTGGCCGGTAGCGCCGAATTGCCCCTCGGAGGGTACAACGTCATCCGCTCATCGAGAGGGTCCTTTCGACCTCTGGATGCGGACTTTGACGTTCATCGTTAGAAGTAGCCCGCTACTCCTTCAACACGTCCCCAGTTTTTCGGCACGGGCAATGGGCGGGAAGAGACCTTCAATCGAAGTAACCCTTCCCTTCAACACCGCGCCTAAGTCTGCTTGAGAAAGAGCCTGCGGGCGGACTTCTAGAAGTTCGCCCGGACGTAATCGAGCGTCGCGATCGGCTTGTCCTCCTTGGTCCCGATCCCCTCGAACTCGGCGAGACGCGCCAGGATCTTCTCGCTGAACCCCGACACCAGGTTCACCTTGGGCTCGCCCGGCGGGACCACGGCGTCGCCGTGGCCCTGGAGATCGACCGAGTGGAGGATGACGTCCGGGTTCACCGAACGCTTGTACTCCACGAACGCCGGGGCGAACTGCCGGTCCGACTGCGTGCTGTTCCAGCACTGCATGTCCGAGAGCATGATCACCCGGTCCACCTTGATCTTCTTCTCCCGGAGGTAGTCGAAGATCCGGTAGCCGTTGGTCGAGCAGCCCTTGGTGTCGGCCTTGGCGATCTTCTCCATGTTCCGGAGGATCTTGTCCTCCTGGGACAGGCGGCAGACGGCGACGTCGGTCCCGAACGCGCCGACCACGGTCTCCTCGCAGGTGAAGAGGCTGAGCGCGCAGAGGATGTTCGCGGCGTCCGCGACCGAGAGCGTGGACTTCTCCGAGAGCGGGCTCGACATCGAGCCCGAGTTGTCGGCGAAGATCGCGGTCACGCCCGGGAACTTCGGGAGCGCCTCGGCCGAGATCTTGAGCGCCTTGTCGATCGCGTCCAGGAAGATGTTGACCGACGCCTCATCGACTTCGCCCATCTCGCGCATCCGGCCCTTCGCGCGGCCGACCTCGTACCGGCTCTCGACGTCTCCGGCGAGGACGCGGTAGGCGGAGAAGAACCGGAACGGAAGCTGCTTCGACTTCTTGACCTCCTCCGGGTCCGACAGCCGGGCGGCGACCGCCTTGACGACGGACTTCGAGACCTGGGCCTCCAGGATGTTCCGGAGGTTCCGGAGCGTCGCCATGTAGCCCAGGAGCTTCTCCTCGACCGCGAACGCCCAGACCTCCTTCCCGAACTGCGAGCGGAGGACTTCCCAGTTCGCGTGGCTCGCCTTGGCGAGCTTCTTGGCCTCGTCGTCGAGGCTCTTCATCTGGTAGAGCTTCTTCCGCGCGGCGATGACCGGCGTCTTCGCCTCGTCGATCACCTTGCCGTTCACGAAGAACTCGAAGACCTCCTTCGAGACCGGGTAGTCCTTCTCGCGCTCGACCATGAGGAGGACGTCCCGGAGCGTCGGCCGGTCCACGCCGTCGTACTTGAGGAAGTCCGCCTCGCGGAACTTCGTGAACGCCTTCGAGAGCCCCTTCTTGAGGGAGTGCGGGAGCCGGTGCCCGAAGAAGTAGCTGTAGATCGCGAAGACGTCGCGGAGTTCGTCCGCGCGCTGGATCACCTTCGGGGCGTACTCCAGGACGAACTTCCGGGTCTCCGGGCAGGCCGCGGCGACCGCGAGAAGCACCTGCGGGGTCGTCCGGATGTTCATCTCCGTCCGGCACCAGTGGGCGAGCGAGAGGAGGTCGCGCGGGTTCTCGCCCTTGGCGACCTTGATCGCGGTCTCGATGACCTCGCGCGAGCGGTCCGTGAGCGCGTTCAGGCGCTCGGCCGAGACCTTGCCCTCCTTGGCGAGCCCGGCCAGGACCGGCTGACGGTTGACGTTGTTGTCCTCCGGAGACGGCTTGTAGTAGGTCGGCTCGTCGAAGAAGCTGGCCCCGATCATCGTGAGGAGCTTCTGCGAGGGGTCGTTGATGTTGAAGGCGAGACCTCCGGCGAGGTTCGTCTTCGCGTCCGGGTGGGCCGCCATCTGGGACGCCGCGTCGGTCTTCGTGTACCCGACTTTGGCCATGGGCTCTCCTCTTCCGCCCCGAAGGGCGCAAACGGCAATAGTCGCGACGGGTCTTTTCTATTACAAGTAGAAGGAACCCGTCACTTCAACACGTCTGCGACCAAGGGCCTTTTCAGGCGACCTGCGGGGCGCCCTCCTTGGCTGACCCCCTCAGTCGTGGAGTCCCTACTCAAGACCCGCGGTAGCAGACGCCCGGCCGACCTCACTGTCCCGAGCTAATCATAAACACAGAAGTCCGCCAAAAGGTTCACGAAAAAACGCTTTGCCGTCAGATTTCCACCTCCAGGACCACACCGTCCCTCTTGGCCCGGTTCCAGTATTCCTCGGGCGCCCGCTTCCAACAGTTGACGCCGCTCTTCTGCATGTAGTCCCATTCGTCCTTGAGCGACTGGCGAAGATTGCTCACGGCCTCGAACGTCGTCTTCCCCTGGGCGACCGTGTCGGTTTCAAGCGCGTGCGCGAGGAAGCCCGTCTTCCCCTCGTAGACCCACGCCTTGAAGTGCCGTCTCACCACTCTCTCCGACCACACAGATCATAACAGATGTGAATGCGTTGTCAAGCGAAAAATGAGGGCTACTCTTCCAACGGAAGAATCTCGACCATCTCCGGGTCTCCGTTCCATTGGAAAAGGAGGTGCTTTGCGGACTCGTCCCAGACCGTGAAATCTCCGTCCTCGGCCTTCTTGACCGCCTCGTCGATGGTTGAAGCCTCGACCACGATCCTCCCGGGATGGCAGATGTCGCCCACCAGGACGAACCGCTTGAGTCCGGCCTCCTTCTTTGCGTAGACCTCGGGACTCCAGCGCTTGCGTTTCCTGGGCTTGGACATGCTAGGGCGCACTCCACCGCTTGGGCGAGCCCTCCGGGATCATGCCGAGTTCCTTCAATTGGTCCTCGATCTCGTCGTACACCGAATCCGCCTGGTCGTCCATCTCCGTATACCAGAGCGCGGCCTTCGCGATGGCCTCATCGTCGAGGTCATAGGAGATTCTTTCGGCTTCGTCATAGGCGACCGGTATGCCGTGGGCTCGGAGGACGTTCTGGACATCTTCGGGTGTGGTCTCCCAGGCGTACGATGAGTGCGGCGTTCCGTCCTCCAATCCGGAAAGCCCGCAGACGCCGGGCGCGTCGTCGATGATGACGATGTCGTCCTGGGCGCCCTCCGGCCGAAGGATCGACGAACCCTCGTCCCTCCGGAGCACTTTGTCCCGCAGGGGACGCTTGTCCACGGGAAATCCGAACTGTCGGTCGAGGTCGGCCCAGTACTTATCCTCCTTCGCGGCGCCGGGACCGGCGCTATGCGGGTTCAGGATCGAAAGCCGCGCCATGTCCCACAGGATCTCGACGAAATCCGCGAGCTTCACCACGGGGGTCCATTCCTGGGAGAAGCGCCCCAGGCAGACGGTCCCGGTAAAGATGTTCGGATGGTGGATGGGGGTGATCCAGCGGACATCCGGCCGGAGAAGGGGGTACTGGGCACCGAGCCGGAGAGCGAGCTTCTGCACGTCGGCGATCCGTACGGCGCCGTTCTTGACCAGCGTCTTCCCGTGGAAGGTGATCTGATATTCCTCGGGAGGATCACCCCGCGTCTCGAAGTCCAGGATCGTCGAGTCGTTCCTGAGCGCGACCATGTCCCGGTAATCGCGCTCCAGGCGCGCAGTCCGAGGGCTCCGGAAGACCGCCCCCATATAGCGCGGCATCACCATAAGATACCATCGGCGGGGACCGCGTTCCAGGGCTTCCCGCCGTTTGAATGTGGCCCACGAAAGCGCTTGACTCCATGGGATACCGGGCTACAATTTGCCTGGTCATCCAGCGCAGGCGGGAGAGAGCGATGTTCTTCTGGATTCCGGTAGACCGGCTGGTAGTCCCTTCGGCCAAGAACGGTCTTTGTCCTAGACCGGGCCTATCTTCGCCGGTCCTCATCAAGGGTCTCGAATCCAAGGGACATCCTCCCGCCTTCGACGGACCGTCCGGATCTGGAGCGTCCTGTACGTAGCGGTCCTCGGAGCCGAGCGAAGGCGATCGAATGGCGGGATACTGGATCTCACCGACCGGCGAAGTTCACGACGTTTCGCTCTTCATGCATCAGCCCTTCGCAATCTCGAAGGGATATCGCTCCATCCGCGATATGACCGCGGACGGCTGGATTCGGGCCATCGACGAAGGCGGCCTCTTCGGGTTCCAAATCTGGGACCTCACAAACGAGCATAGCCTGGAGATCATCGAGGACTTCCTCTTCGCCAAGGGCCCGCAATACGAGCGCTTCATGGCGCGCATCGAAACCGAAAACCCCCTCGATCCGTCCATGCTGATCAGCGATCGCCAGATCATGGAACTGGGTCTCAAGGAAGCGATCGAGCGGGAACGCCGGATGCGGCGCATCGAGCCGTTCGGGCTCACGGGCTTTGAACCGGTTCTCGAACTTCAAGGCGAATGGGTCCGAGAGGTCGGCGCCCTCCGCGTCATCGAACGGTGCTGGTACGATCCTGAGGAAGACGAGTTCATCTACGAGGCCATACGAGGGTGATCCCTAGCCTGGCTCTGGAGGAGGGTCGTCCTGGGGGACGGCCCGCGCAAGAAGAGGGGAAAATGGTCAGGGCTGACCGACCGAGCACGGTTGAAGCGCACCCGGGGGCAGAAACGAAGCTGTGCCCCGGGTGCGAACGGAGGCTGGACATCGAATGCTTCGACCGCAACCGTGCGCGCCTGGACGGACGCCAGAGCCAATGCAAGGACTGTCGTCGCGGATCGCGCAGCGTAAAGCCGGTGCTGCGAAGTGCGCCCTCGAACGGCAACGGGAACGGGCACGCGAACGGCAACGGCAGCCCAAAGCCGCCCGAACCGGTTCCCAAAGTACCCGCTCGGCCCAAGGGGGTGAAGGCGCCGATCTGGGAAAGGAGGGGCGTCTCGCGCGAGGAGCTTTTTGTCCGGCGGGAGCGTTACGTGCGGCTCATCAAGGCGGCAAACCTGGCCCTGGAGAGGATAGAAAGCCGTCTCGGGCTCAAGACCGCGCGGCCGGTCGCGGCCAGCGAAGTCCCCGACGACTTCCTCGGCGACGACACCTGTTTCGACGCCGAGGAAGAAGAATTGCTCTAGAAATAAAAGGAGCCAAGCCACCGCTTCGAGGGGTTAACCTGTCAAAGGCGGCTTGGCCCTGGAGAGAGGGGGAAACAGAGCTTTGGGCCGCCCTACACCGGCCCTGGCTATGCCTCCCCAGCAATCTCCATGCCGTGAATCTATCCCATAATGGGCCTCCATGTCAAGCACAATCGTTAACTTCTGAGAATGCTCTAGGATCTCCTGGGTTCCGGACCCGGGATCTGGTATCCTGGAATCCGGTGACTCCTCCGTGAGTCACCGGAACGGGCGCGCATTGGACAGAATGAGATCTCCCGCCTCTTCTCCTCCGTGCGCCCGTTTTTTTTATGGCCGCGGGGGCATAACCTATGACTTGCCAGATATGCAATACAGACCCCGGGAACGTCCGGGAATACCAATGCCGCCTCTGCGAAAAGCCGGTCGGCTCCTACTGCGAGACCTGCTGGCTTGAGCGTCGGCTCTTCGAGATCGTCGAGGCGAATTGCCGGGCCGGTCGTTCGCACATGATGGAAAAGGGATCTAAGGGGAAGGGGAGAAGCCCATGAACGTGAACGAGATCGCGACGATCCTGAAGGCCCTGGTCCCGGTCGTCCTGGGGAAGTACTTCCCGAGGATCAGGGATGCGGCCCTCTCCGAGTTCGTGAAGAAGGTCGAGGCCGATCCGGAGCCCTACACCTTCGACAACGGCGACGAGGAAGCGATCACCTGGACGCACTTCCTCTTCGGGGAGGACGTCGTCATCGGGATCGGGAAGCGCGGCGAGAAGCTGAAGAGCGCCCGGTCGCGGTCCGCCAAACGGAAGCCATCCTAGAGGCGCGTCCTCGGGGCACGGGAGATCCGGGCAACCTCTTCTCCACACCCCAGATTACAAGCGGCGGAAGGGGGCGGGTCATACGAACCCCGCCCCCTTCCAGCCTGGAAGAGGAGAAAGGGAATGGCGCGGACTTCTCCGCGCTCGCTACCTTCGTTCGACGGACGCACGGCTGAGTTCCGCCATCTTGTCGGCAAAGAAGTAGAGGCCGGTCAGGAACGATCCCGATGCAACGCCAAATCCTAGAAGTTTCAGGATCTTCTTCTCGTCGGGGACCAGGAAGAGCGTCAAAAGGAAGCTCGTGACCGAGATCCCGGCGAAAGGAAGGCTTTTCTTGAGCCCTTCGGCGAGCTTCACCTTCTCCTCGGCCAGGATCTGCCGGACCCGCGGGTCCGCCTTTGCGACCAGCTTGTCGGCGATCTGCTCCACGACCGATTCCGGGATGAGTTGGCCCAGACCATCCACCGGACCGTGTTCGGTGGGCTCGAACGCCACCACCTGCCGGTAGCCGATGAGTCTCGGGTTTTTCAATTTCTCGTACACGAGGTCACTTGATCGTGAAGACGATCGTGAAATCCCACGTTCCGGAACCGGTACCGCTGATCACCATGCCTTCACCGGTCACGAGCGTGAGCGGAGTCATTTCGCTCATCGGCTTGAAGTCGTAGATCACAGCGTTGTCCTCCGGGCTCCCGGTCGCGCCCGTCGCCGATCGGGAAGCGATGTACCCGGAACCCAACTGGATGCCGGATATCGTCGCTCCGGCGGTGGGTCCGGTGCGCGCCGTCACCTGGGCGGGAAGCGCCGCTTGAGAGGTGACCGCCTTTACCGGGGCGATCACGCTTCCGCCCGTGCCTACGGCCACGGTTCGGAATATGCGCGGGATGTTCTCGGCGCCCACGGCCGCCTGGACGGCGCGCACCGAGGCGTGCATGATCTTGATCGTCTTCCCGCTGCCCGCGGCGTTGAAGAGGTCCACGATCCCGGCGGCCCCCTGGGCGAGGCCGTCCGCGGAGATGAACCAGGTGTCCTCGCGCGGAACCCCGATGAGCGTCACCATGGCTTGTCCTCCCTATGGGTTCAGGGTCAGGCTCCCGGAGACCCCTTCCGCAGGCTTTCGATGGCGCCCCATACGGCGATGCCTCCGGTGACGAGCAGGCTTACGACGAGCCCCAGACCCGGCTTCTTGCGGTTGATGACGAGGAGGCGCGGATTGCCGCGGAGTCCCCGCCTCTTCGCCGGGTTGATGACGAGCAGCTTGGCCATGATAGGCTCCTTTCGCTAATCCCGGTCGTTGAGCGATGCCACGAGCGCCTTGAAATCGACCATGAGTGCGCGCGCCTTCTCCTTCGTCTGCTTGACCCCGAGGACGAGATTCTCGGGTCGCGCGGGCTTCCTCGCGTCGAGCGCCCGCTGGTTCTTGTCGTAGACGAGCCACCCGGACCTGAGCGCGATCAGCTTGGTCTTGACGGAATGGAGTTCCTGGGGCGTCATGGCGATCTCCTAGACGATGTCGATATCCCGGACGTGCCGCCGAAACTTCGCAAGCGCCTTCTGGTAGGCGTCCGTGATGCCGTTCATCTCGGCCGGTTGCAGGCGCTTCTTGCCGGAGTTGTGGAGAATCCAGGCGGTCTTCCAATCCATGTACTTCTGCTCCATGTCCTTGTATTCCCGGTCGAGCAGGACGAATTCCGTTTCCGTCAGGTTCATGCGACCTCCACGAGCTTACCGGGGGATTTGCGCTTCTTGTCCTGCTCGATCGCCTGGAGCCATTCGTCGGCGAACGTGGACCAGGAGAACTCCTTGACGCGCGCGAGGCTCCTTTCCGAGTATTCCTTCCAGCGATCCGGGTCCTTGAGCATCAGGACGCATTCGGCCACGAAGCGGTCCTTGTATTCCTTCGATCGGCAATCCCCCGGGAGGAGGATGCCGGTATCGCCGACCGTCGTCGAAAGGGCCGCCAGATCCGTCGTGATGATCGGGAGCCCTGCGGCCATGGCTTCGGCCGCGGTGATGCAGAACGTCTCGGTGAACCAGGTCGGATAGGCCCAGAGTTCCGACTTCAGGAACTCCTGGGCAAGCCGGGCCTGGCCAACCCGGTCGTGGTAGACGACGCCCGGCTGTTGGAGCGCGCCCTTCAAGCGCTCCATCCAGGCCAACTGGCCCTGGTCGTTCCTAGCGCGGATCGCCTTCTCCCAGTTGGCGAACCCGTAGAAGACGTGGAGCGACGCCTCGGGGATCTCGGCCCTGATCCTCGGGAAGACCTCAAGCAGCGTGTCGAGCCCGCGGTCCGGGGAACTGGAGTAGATGAGCCGCCCCTTCTCCCGAGGCGGCTTCTCACGGAACCGGTCGAGATCGACCCCGTCCCGCGTCACATGGAGTTTCTCCCGTCCGACCCGGTGATGGCGCGAGAAGAAGTCGAGGTGCCACGGCGAGAGCACGTAGAACTTGTCCACGCGGTTCTTGTGGATCTCCGCGTTCTGGTCCTGCGAAAGCCAGATGTCGTGGACCCAGCAGATCTTGTATCCGGCCCGGATCGGGAGCCCGAAAACCCCGGCGATCCGGGAGGACACGAAGATCTCCGCGTAGTTCTGCGAGATGAAGTCCTGGAACTTCCGGTAGTCCTGGTAGACCACGCCGTCGTACTCGCCTTCGAGCCCGGCGCAGTCGGAGAAGACCACCGAACGGTAGCCGCGCTTCGCGAATTCCCGGGCGACGTAGACGGCGCAGGTCTCGCTTCCCCCGATCCCTCCTTCGTTCACGCTCTTCGGGCTCCACTGCTCCCACGCGGGACCCGTGTAGAGGACGAAGATCGGCTTTTCGTACTTCGCCTTGAGGAGCGCGTGGTTCGCGCGATCCTCCTCGTGGTGCTGGACGAAGTCCGAGATCTCGGTGTTCTTCCGGGTCTTGCCGCCGAAATGGAAGACCCAGGAGTCGTAGGTCTGGACGACCCGGTACCCCTGGGTCTTGATCCGCTTGCAGTAGTCGAGATCCTCGCAGCCGCTCTTGAACCCCTGGTCGAGGATGCCGACCTTCTCGACGACTTCCCTCGGGATGAGCGTGCAGTAGAAAGCCACCCAATCCCGCTCGCGCACGGATTTCGGGTGGGCGTAGTCCTGGATCTTGTCCTTGACGCTGGCAACATCTTCAAGCGTCATCCCGGGAACGAGACTGACGCCGCCGACGACCACGGCCTCGTCGTGGAGCCATCCGCGGTCGCAGTTCGAGAAGGGACCCACGGCGCCCACGCCGGGCTTCATCGCCTCGTGCATGAGCGCCGAGAGCCAGTGCTTCCCGACGATCGTGTCGTCGTTCAAGAGGCACACGTAGCGCTCTTTGGAGATCTGGAGGCCAACATTGTTGGCCTCCGAGAAATGGAGCCGCTCTGGGGAATTGTAGTAGATGACGTCGGGCTGCCGCTGGAGCCACTTTGCGGTTTCGTCGGTGCCGGAATTGACGACGATGATGTTGTACGGCCAGTCGGTGTTCTTGCGGATGGACGCGACGCATTCCTTGAGGTACTTCAGGTTGTTGTAGGTCGGGACGATGATATCCACCTTGGGAGGCGCGCAGTTTTCCTCGCAGAGCGATTCCAGAAGCTCGATCCATTGCGCCCCGATGACGTCGATCGCGTACTTTTTCCGGACTTCGACCTGGGCCGCGCGCCCGATCCTCTCCCGGAGCGAGGCGTCGTCGCGGAGCATCGTGAGGTAGGTCTTCCAGTCCTCGACGGTCTCGCATATGAAACCGGTCTTCCCGTGGTCGATCGCCTCCCGGTACGCCTGAAGCGGAGACGCGACGACCGGCATCCCGAGGGCCTGGGCCTGGGTGACCTTGTTGTTCGATTTGGCTGGCTGGAGCCACGGACGCTGGGGCGCGAGGACGATGTCGGCGTTCGAGAGGTCCCTGAGCCACGTCTTCCGGTTCCACTTGATGTCGGCGTTGTCCCACTCGGAGATGACGGCCAGTTCCATCCCGAGTTCCTGGATGATCGGACGGAGCGGATCGAGATTAACGGCGTTCCCCCCCATCCCGCACCAGACCACCCGGATCTTCCCGTCCTTTCCGTGGGCCTCGTAGCTGTGGCCGGTCTGTTCGGCCGGTAGCTCGTAGGCGTCCGGGATGACCCGCGTCCGGCCGTACTTCTCGAACTTCTTGGCGAGGACGGTCGAGCAGCACTCGACGACGCTCACGGCCTGGAAGCATTCGCGCTGGTAGTCGTAGCCGTCCAGATCCTCGCAGCCGTCCATGACGACGGAGACGCCGCAGCGACGAAGGCGCTCGATGAGCTTGGCCTCTCCCTCGCCGAAATGGCACATGACGACGACGTCCGCGTCCTTCAGTTCCCGGACCAGCGCGGCGATTCCCGCGTCGTTCTTCACTTTTTCCCGGTACTCGGTGACGGCGACGCTGTCCACGCCCTGGGTCTTGAGCCACCGGTGGACGTTCATCCGCCGGATGCGGCACGAAGGATCGTCCTCGTTGATCGTCGAGAAGAGCCAACGGACCTTGATGGGAGCGCCCTTGCGGACCGCCTGCACCTCGATCGAGGGCGTCCCCCACCCGTCGTAGTTCCTGAGGTTCCGGATCTCGAATCCGTTCTTGGAGAGCAGCCGACGCAGTTCGCTCTTCGTGAACCCGGTCCGGTGGTATTGCCCTTCGGCCGGTTCGGAGCCTTGAGGCTTCTGGATGCCGTAGATGGTGTAGCGATACCAGTCCTTCGGACTCCAGGTCTCTCCGTCCCGTGCTTCCCGGTCCTCTTCGCGAAGGAACGCCTCGCAGCAGAGATCGAGATCCGGAACCTTGAGCGTGAGCGTCCCGTTGTGGCGGAGTACGCGGGCCCATTCCGCGATCGTGGCGCGGGAGGCTTCGTGGCTCGGAGCATGCTCCAGCGAGTGTTCGCTATAGATCGCGTGGACGACCCCATCCCGGTACGGGATCTCGCACTGGTCGAACGCTTCCTCGATCCCCTGCCCGGGGAAGAGGTCGCAGTTCCGGTAGCTTTGGACGGGTTTTGCCCCTCCTCCCAAGCTGAGGCGGATGGGCCGCTCGGCCAGGCGCCCGGGAAACAACGTATCCCTGAGGTACTCCCGGTTGAAGAGCATCCGGGAATCGTTCGGCCTGAACTTGAGCGCTTTCTCGTTCTCCGCGCACGCGCGGCGGAAATCCTTCATCTCCGCGTAGCACTTGCAGAGCCGGTCGTGCGGCACCCAGGTGTAGTTGTCCCGGAGCGTCAGACCCCACGATTCGGGGAGCTTGCAGAGCGCCGCCATCTCGAACCATTGGGCGGCCTTCGGCCAGTCTCCGCGGTTGTAGTAGATCTGCCCGATCGTGCAGTAGTATTCGGCCCAACGAGGGTCGAAATGAATGCCCTTGAGGCACGTCTCGATCGCCTTGTCTTCCTTGCCGAGCTTCCAGTAGCCGATGGCGAGGAAGAGGAGCGCGTTCACGCGGTTTTCGTGCCAGTCGCCCTTCTGGAGGTACTCCTCGAAGATCTTTACGGCTTCCTCCGCCTTCCCGTCGTTGATCAGTTCCTTGGCGAAATAGAACTTCATCCGCTGATCGTCGGGGTACTGCTCGGCCGCCTTCCGGAGGAGCTTGAGGTTCCGTCCATGGTCCTGGACGAGTTCGGCCTCGGACCTCATGTGCGTGACCACGACGTTGGTCATCGCCTCCTTCCAGGTCTGGTGCGGGAAGATCAGGCATTCGTGGATGGGGTACTTCCATCTGGCTTCCTTGGAGTTCCTGAGGATTCGGTGCCGATAGAAGCTCCCGGTCGATTGGCCGTACTCGTCCTGGGCGTAGTTGTAGAGCATGAGATAGGCGTCGGCCTGGCCCAGGTTGTAGCGGAGCGTCTGGAGGCGGTCGCGGTCTTCGGGCTTGAGGACGTCGTCGGCGTCCAGCCACATGACGTAGTCGGAATTGACCTTCGAGAAGGAGAAGTTCCGTGCCGCGGCGAAGTCGTCGATCCACTGGAAGTCGAAGACCATCGCCCCGAAGGACATGGCGATCTCTTTCGTCCGGTCGGTCGATCCCGTATCGACGATGACGACCTCGTCGAAGCACCCATGGACGCTCTGGAGGCAGCGCCCGAGGGTCTTCTCCTCGTTCCGGACGATCATCGCCAGACCAAGTGTAGCCATTCTGCCATTCTCCTCTTCGTTCCTCTTCCAGGCCATTGTCGGCGTACTCGACTGAGGCCGTTCCTCCTTCGGGAATCTAGTTTCCGGTGTAGCGCACGAGGACCGAGACGACGAGGTCCGCTGCGCCGGTACCGATCTGGTCAATATCCATGCTCAGGATGTCTCCAGGCTTGAACGAAACGATGTTCGGGTTGTTTCCCTGCACGTTCCGGTTCGTGTTCGAGAGGGCGGCGAGCATCGGCCGATTCGCCTGCGTCGTGTAGATCGTCTGCGGGAGAACCGTGTACGGGACTGTGGGATCGGCAGGTCCCGTGCCCAGGTTGACGTCCGCGATCGTCGTTCCCGCGGAACCGGAATCGCCGAGGCTCATGAACACACAGACGATGCTCCCGAAGCGGCATGCCTGGCGGAAACCGTCGAAATCCGATCCGGTCGAGAGCGTGCCGTTGACGGACCACTCCATCGAGTCAAGCGGGAGCGTCCCGAACGAAGCGCCGGTTGCGCCCTGGAGACCGGTCTGACCCTGGACTCCCGTCTGGCCCTGGACTCCCGTTTGGCCTTGGACTCCGGTTTGGCCCTGGACTCCCGTCTGGCCTTGGACTCCGGTTTGACCTTGAACTCCCGTCTGGCCTTGGACGCCGGTCTGACCCTGAACGCCTGTCTGGCCTTGCGTGCCCGTAACGCCTTGAACTCCGGTCTGACCCTGGACTCCCGTTTGGCCTTGGACTCCGGTTTGGCCCTGGACTCCCGTCTGGCCTTGGACTCCGGTTTGACCTTGAACTCCCGTCTGGCCTTGGACGCCGGTCTGACCCTGAACCCCGGTTTGGCCTTGCGTGCCCGTGACGCCTTGGACTCCGGT
>Ga0187892_10000297_pt1 | contig 132718 bp, 108 predicted proteins | sample MA1701073metaG_FD_139345 | JGI IMG/M metagenome (GOLD analysis project Ga0187892, IMG submission 139345) | Bio-ooze microbial communities from a basaltic lava cave in the Kipuka Kanohina Cave System on the Island of Hawaii, USA - MA170107-3 metaG ... | reverse complement strand
GATGCCGTTCAACGAGATGAAGATCGACAAGTCGCTCGGCATGGAGATCCAGTCGAGCCGCGAGGCGCGCACCATCGTGCGCTCGCTCATCGACCTGGCGCACAACCTCGAGCTCAAGGTGTGTTGCGAAGGCGTGGAGACCGCCGAGGCGCTCGAGTTCCTGCAGACGGTGAACTGCGATTTCGCGCAGGGCTATCACATCGGCCGGCCGATGGAGCCGGGCAAGCTCGCCGAGCTGGTGCGGAGCTGGAACGGCGCCGCCCTGGCGATGCTGGACGCGCAGGTCGTCTGACCCCGGCCCGGGACGAAGGCGGCCTGGCAGCGGCAGACCGCGGTTGAGCCGCGGCGGAAGCCGGCTGTCCCTCAGCTCCCAGCACCCCCTGATTTCAAACCCTTTGCGCGTCGGGGCGCTCTAATGCCTCGTGACCGAAGCGCGAAAATACCCTGTCGGAACGCATACTTACCGCTGGCGCGGCGTTAACATGTCCGCCCGAGAAAGCGCGTGAGTGTGGTAATGACAGCAGACCTCAGGCCAACGGCGGACGAGCAGAACGACTGGCTCGAACGCGCGCGCCTGGGCGACAGCCGCGCTTTCGAGCGCATTTACCGCGAGCACTCGGGCAAGGTCTACGGCTTGTGCCTGCGCCTGACGCGCGATCCCGCCGCGGCGGAAGACTGCACGCAGGAGACCTTCATCAACGCCTGGCGCAACCTGCCCGGCTTCGAAGGCCGCAGCGCGCTCGGTACCTGGCTGCACCGCATCGCAGTCAACGCGGCGCTGGCGCGAGCGCGACGCGGGTCGCTCGAGATCGTGCCGCAGCCGGCCGACGATTCGGAAGCGCCGCCGCTCGAAGGCGAGGCGCCCGACGAAACTCCGCCGATGGATCTCGAGGTCGCAGTCGGCAGCCTTCCGGAGGGCGCGCGGCACGTGCTGGTGCTCTACGGCATTTACGGTTACACGCACGAAGAAGCGGCGGGGATGCTCGGCATCGCCGTCGGCACGTGCAAGGCGCAGTTGCACCGCGCGCGGCGGTTGCTGCGCGAGCGGCTCGGGAATTAAACCCGCGGGCCGCGGCGACAATCGAATACATCAGGATACTGGCATGAACGCAGGCAACGACAAATCGGGCTGGAACGGAGGCGAGGACGCGCTGATGCGCGCCCTGCGCCGACTGCCGCAGGCAATCGATCCGCCGCGCGATCTCTGGGCGGACATCGATGCTGGTATCCGGGCGCACCCGGCGCCGGGCTCGCACACCGATGGTATTTCTGCAGAGCGTGGGGGCTCCATCCGCTGGCCCTATGCGCTCGCCGCCGGTGTGGGCTGCATGGCGCTGGGTGCGCTGCTTGCGTTCGGCGTGCTGCGCCTGAACGCCCCGTCGCAGACGGCGGCCGCCACCGGCGCAACGGCGCCCGATGCGACGGCGCCCGATGCGATGGCGCCCGAGTTGCGGTATTCAGAAGCGAACTTCGGTGGCTATCAGGCTCTCGGACCCGAGTACGAGACGGCGCGCGCGCAGTTGGCCATCGGGCTCGCCGAGCGCATCGACCGCCTGCCGCCGGAGGCGCAGCTCAAGATCGAGCGCAACCTGGCGGAGATCCGCCGCGCGCTGCGCGAGATCAACGTCGCGATGGCGCTGGAACCGGACAACACCCTGCTGCAGCAACTGCTGCTCAGCACTTATCAGAGCGAGCTCACGTTGCTCGCGAACGTCAACAAGATGGCAGGGAGCATCCCTGCGAGGACCGAATCATGAAGCGAGCTTTCGCCACGCTGCTGGCCTGCACGCTCGTAGCTGCATCCGCACTTGCACACGACGACGATGACGACCGCGACCGCGACCGCGACCGCGACGACGATCGCGAGCGCACGATCGACCGCCGCCTGCCCGCCGACGCCAACGGCGAGGTGGTGGTTTCCAACGTGGCCGGCTCGATCAGGATCGAAGGCTGGGACCGCAAGGAAGTGCACGTCACCGGCACTCTCGACAGCGGCGTGAAAGAGCTGGTGTTCGAGTCGAGCGGCAAGCGCACCCTCGTCAAGGTGGAAACGCGCCGGGGCTATCACCGCGGCGGCGGCGACGCCGACCTGCGCATCCGCGTCCCGAAGAACAGCAAGCTGAGCGCCAATACTGTCAGCGCTGACCTGAGCGCGGAGGGCGTCACCGGTCAGCTGGACCTGCAGTCCGTCTCGGGCAGCGTCACGGGCGATTTCAGCGGCGGGGAGACCGAAGCGAAGAGCGTGAGCGGCGACATCACGCTGAGCGGCGACGGCAAGCCCGGCCGGCTCGTTTTGACGACGGTCAGCGGAACGGCGCGGGTCACGCGTGCCTCCGGCGAAGTCAACGCGAGCACCGTGAGCGGCGAGATCGATCTGCAGATGAGCAAGGTGACGCGCGCCCGCATGAACACGACGTCCGGCGATCTCCACTTCAACGCCAGCCTGACGCCGAACGCGAAGATCCAGGCCGAGACCATCAGCGGCCAGCTCAAGCTCGATCTCAAGGACACGGATGCGCAGATCGACATCGAGAGCTTCTCCGGCGACATCGACAGCTGCACGGGCCCGGACGCGAAGCGCACGCAGAAGTACGGACCGGGAAGCGAGCTGCGCTTCACGGAGGGCAAGGGCACAGGCCACATCGAGCTGCAGAGCTTGAGCGGCGAGATCAGCATCTGCACCCGTTGAGCTGAGCCGCACTCCGACAGTCGACAGTCCGAGAAGCCCTGCCACGCGCTATGCGAGGCAGGGCTTTTCTTTAAGTAAAAACAACAGGTTACGGGTTAATGTCGGGCGCCGCCCGGCTCAAGTCCCTGCCGTCCCGGCCGATACAGGGTCACGAAGAGCCGTAGTGCACCGGCTCGCCATGAGCCGATCGACGTGACCGCTCCCGCCACCGCCTCCACCGCTGCGCTGACCGAGTCGGCGTCCCAGGCCGCGCCCGCTCCGGCAGGCGCTGCGGAGTCGTTGCCGGCCATTCTGCTGGTCGAGGACGAGCCGACCACGCGGCTCATGACCGCACGCCAGCTCAAGCGTGCCGGCTTCGAGGTCGAAGCAGTCTCGAACGGCGCACAGGCGCTTGCGCGCCTGCAGACGCGCTTCTTCCCGCTGCTGCTCACAGATTGGGAAATGCCGGAGATGGACGGCCTCGCCCTGTGCCGCGCCGTTCGCGCGGGCAGCTTCGAAGGCTATGTCTACACGATCCTGCTCACCGCACGCGACAGCAAGGCCCACATCATCGAGGGGCTCGAGGCGGGCGCGGACGATTACCTCACCAAGCCGGTCGACGACAGCGAGCTGATGGCGCGGCTCAACACCGGCCGGCGCATCCTGAAGCTCGAGCGTTCGCTCAAGGCCGCGAACCACGAGAAGCACCTGCTCTCGATCACCGATCCGCTCACGTCCACGTACAACCGCCGCTACCTGATGGAGCAGCTCCCCAAGGAAATCGAGCGCGGGCGCCGCTATTCGCGGCCGCTCTCCGCGGTGCTGTGCGACATCGACCACTTCAAGAAGGTCAACGACACGCACGGTCACCAGGCCGGCGACGACGTCCTCAAGAGTTTCGCGCAGATGTTGCTCGGCTCGACCCGCAAGGGCGTCGACTGGGTGGCCCGCTACGGCGGCGAGGAATTTCTAATCGTTCTGCCGGAGACGGGCATCGATGCGGCCATGACGTTCGCCGAGAAGATCCGCGCGGCCGTCGCGGGCCAGGAGTTCGCGACCACGGCCGGCAAGCTGAGGGTCACGTCGAGCTTCGGTGTCGCCGGCTACGACGTCGTCCAGGACGGCGAAGAGACCGGCATCGACCAGCTCATCGCGTACGCCGACCTCTGCCTCTATCGCTCCAAGGAGACTGGCCGCAACCGCGTCACGGGCAAGCAGCTCGACGCCGGCGGCCGCACCGTCGTCCTGCGCTGAGCGCCTGCGGGCCGCTCTCCCGCGTTCCCGCTGCATTTCTGACAACACCGGCGGGCTCGCGCGCCGTGGGTGTCCATGACGCCGACGAAACCTGCACGCATTGCCGCGGTCGCACAATGAGGTACCCGCAGCGCGGAGGCGCCAGCATGGCCATGGAAGGCAGGACGTCGGCGGAAGGCAAGGTCAGGAAAGAACGGGGCAAGATCGGCTGGATCCTGCTGTGGCTGCTCGGCGTGCCGGTCCCGGTGCTGCTGTTCCTGTTCGTGATTCGCGGCTGCACCTGAGACAGGTCAGGCGACCTTCGCCTTGAGGTAGTCCATCGCGCGCCGGACTTCGGATCGCAGCTCGCCGGCAAGGCCCGCCACCCGATCCTTGTTCCCGTCGCGCGCGGCGGCTTCGAGACGCTCGGCTGCGGCTGCGGCAGCCTGCGCGTGCATGTTGGCGCTCGCTCCCTTGAGCGAATGGGCCTTGGCTTTCACCGTCGCGCAGTCGCCGGCGTCCACGGCACTGGCGATAGCCGCGAGCGCTTCGTCGCCGCTCGCGATGAACAGCTCCACCAGCTCGCGCGCGAACTCACGGTCGCCGTCGGTCGTGCGCATCAACGCTTCCCAATCGAGCGGCGCAGCTCCGAGCGCAGCGCCGACCGCAGGCGGCCCAGGGTCGAGGCTCCCGCTGATCTCGTGCGGCAACAGACCGGACTTCACGCTCTCGATCGCCATGTCGACTCCGGAATCCGCGGGATGCGGTGAAAGCTCGCCGAGCAGGCGTTCGAGGCATTCCTCGAGGCGAGCGCGGTCGAGCGGCTTGGTCAGGTAGTCGTCCATCCCGGCGTCGCGGCAGGCGATGTCGTCGCCCTTCATCGCGTGCGCGGTGAGCGCGACGATCGGGATGTGGCGCTCGCCGCCCTCGCGCCGGCGAATCTCGCGAGTCGCCGCGTAACCGTCCAGCTCGGGCATCTGGCAATCCATCAGGATCAGGTCGAAGCGTCCGCCTTCCCAGGCGGTGACGGCGTCGCGGCCATTGTTCACGGACTCGACGCGCAGGCCCATGCGTTCGAGCGTCGCGCGCGCAACCTTCTGGTTCACCGGGTTGTCCTCGGCGAGCAGGATGCGGCGATTGGCGCGCGGCTGCGTCGCACGCACCTGGTGACGCGTGACCAGCGGCTGGCGCCGGCGCAGCCACGATTCGGCGCTCGCCGACATCACGAGCTTCAGGCAACCGAGCAGCTCGCGCTGCGTGATCGGCTTCAGCAGGTATGCCGCGAACCCGAGCTCCGAGAAACGCGCGCCGTCGCCGCGCAGGCCCGACGACGTCAGCAACACGAGGCGGGTGGCCGCGAATCGCGGGTCGCGCCCGATGCGGCGGCCGAGCTCAGCGCCGTCGCAAACCGGCATCATGTAGTCGAGCAGTGCCACGTCGAAAGGCTGGCCGAGCGCGCAGGCGACTTCCAGCGCGGCGAGCGCTTCATCCGCGCTCGCGACGGCTTCGACCTCGATCCCGCAGCCCAGCAGGTGCGCGGCGAGCACGCGGCGGTTGGTGCCGTTGTCGTCGACGACGAGCGCGCGCACGCCCTGCAGCGAGTCGACCTCGCCGTTCTCGTCACGCGCCGGCTGGGCGGCCATGCCGAGGCGGGCGGTGAACCAGAACGTCGAACCGACGCCGAGCTTGCTCTCGACGCCGACCTCGCCCCCCATCAGGTCCACCAGGCGGCGCACGATGGACAGGCCAAGGCCCGTGCCGCCGAACTTGCGCGTGGTCGAGGCGTCGACCTGCGAGAAAGGCTTGAACAGCGCGCCGATGCGCTCGGGCGGGATGCCGATGCCGGTGTCGCGCACCTCGAAGCGCACCAGCGTGCCGCGCTCGTCGCTTTCCTGCACGCGCACGTCGAGCGCGACGTCGCCGACACGCGTGAACTTGACCGCGTTGCCGCCAAGGTTGACCAGGATCTGCCGCAGGCGCGCGGGGTCGCCGCGCAGCATGTCGGGCAGCGCGCCGTCGATGGATGCCGTGACTTCGAGGCCGCGGGCGTGCGCCTGGATCGACAGCAGGCGCGCGACGTCCTCGACGGTGTCGCGCAGGTCCATGTCGATCTGTTCGACTTCGAGCTTGCCGGCCTCGATCTTGGAGAAGTCCAGGATGTCGTTGATCACAGTGAGCAGCGCGCCGGCGCTGTCGCGGATCGTCTCGGTGTAGTCGCGCTGCGTGCGGTCGAGCTCAGTCTCGAGCAGCAGCTCGGTCATGCCGATCACGCCGTTCATCGGCGTGCGGACCTCGTGGCTCATGTTGGCCAGGAACTCGCTCTTGGCGCGGCTGGCCGCTGCCGCCGCCTCGGTCGCCTCGATCAGCGCCTCCTGGTAGCGGCGCCGCTCGGCGATGTCCTGGAACGCGCCGGCCATGCTGACGATACGGCCGTCCGCCGTGCGCTCGGCGCGGCCGCGCGAGCGGAACCAGCGGTACTCGCCGCTCTTCATCAGCATCCGGAACTCGACGTCGTACGGTTCGCCGTGCTCGAGATGGCGCTGGCGCGCGGTTTCGCGCGCCGCGCGGTCGTCGGGGTGCACGAGGGCCAGGATGCCGGCGTGCGTGGTCGGCAACTCGTCTTCGGTGTAGCCGAGCATCTCGGCCAGCCGCGTGGCGAACCAGTAGCGCCCGGTTTCGAAATCCAGTTCCCACAATGCGTCGTTCATGCCGCGCACTGCGCGCTCGAGGCGCGCCTCGGCGATGCGCAGGCGCTCCGTGGTGGCGCGCGCGGCGAGCTGCGCCTCTTCGGCGCGTGACAGCGCCTGGCGCACTTCGCGGTTCTCGTTCATCGCCGCTTCGGCGCGCGCCCGCGCCCCGGCCTCTTCGCGCGTGCGCCGCCGCTGCAGGAGGCACACCCCGGCAACCATCCAGAGGGCCAGGATCACCGCGATGCGATTCAGGATGACGTAAGGCGCGTTGGCGCCGTAGTCGCTGAGCGGGATGTCGGTGGCGGTGAGCACACTGGCGAGAATCGCGGCCAGCCAGGTATCGCGCGAACTCGGCGCCCACAGGCTGAGCATCACGACCACGAGGTACAGGACGCCGGGCACTGTGAACACGGGCAGCAGGCGGTCCGCTGCGAAGATCGCCAACGCAGTGCCGACGGTGAGCGCGCGGTTGTGCCGCCCGGCGAACGTGGCGAAGCTCATGACGCCACCTCGCGCAGATATTCGGTGGCGCGGCGGTACTCAGCGCTCAGCTTCTCGACGGCGTTCTGGCACGCGACGCGATCGTCATACGACGCCTGCAGCTCCAGATCGCGCGCGGCGGCCGTCAGGTCCGCGGCGCGCAGATTCGCGCTGGCGCCCTTCAGGCTGTGCGCGGCGCGCTTCATCGCATCGAAGTCGTTGCCGGCCAGCGCCGCCACGATCCGCTGCAGCGTGACGTCGCCGCTCTGCACGAACGTCGCGATGAGCTCGCGCTCGAATTCGGGGTCGTTGCCCGCGAGCTCGCGCAGTGCCGGCAGGTCGACGGGGGGCATCACGGGCGCGGGGACCGGGTTCTGCGCGGTGCCGTCCGGCTTCAGGTGCCGGCCGAGGCAGGCCCGCAGCTTCTCGGGCTCGAGCGGCTTGGCCAGGTGATCGTCCATGCCGGCGGCGAGACACTGCTCGCGGTCGCCTTTCAGCGCGTTCGCGGTGAGCGCGATGATCGGGATGCGCGTGCCGTTGCCTTCGCGCTTGCGGATCTGGCGCGTCGCCTCGTAGCCGTCCATCTCCGGCATCTGGCAATCCATGAGGATCGCCTGATAGCGGCCGGGCTGGTACATCTCGAGCGCTTCGCGGCCGTTGGAGGCGATCTCCACGCCGAGGCCGAGCTTCTCGAGATTGCGCTGCGCCACGCGCTGGTTCACCGGATTGTCCTCGACCAGGAGCACCAGCGCGGTGCCCGGCAGTGCGCTCGCGGCGTGCAGATCCACGCGCGTGGTGGTGAGGAACGTGTCGGTCGTCAGCACGGTGGCAAGGGCATCCACCAGGTCTGTCTGGCGAACGGGCTTGGTGATGCAGCCCGTGAACCCGCGCGCCTGCAGTGCGAGGGCATCGTGCGCGGAGCCGATGAGGCTCATCAGGACGAGGCGCGCCGGCGCGACACCGGGCAGCGCGCGAATGCGGTCGGCCAGTTCGAGGCCCGAGAACTTGGGCATCAGCTCGTCGATCAGTACCGCATCGAACGGCGTGCCGTTCTGGTGCCCCGCAAGGAGCATGCCGACCGCGGCGAGCGGATCGGCGGTGGTCTCGACACGATAGTCGTGCGCGGTGAGCTGCGCGGCGAGCGTGCGCCGGCTCGTGGCGTTGTCGTCGACCACCAGCACACGCGTGCCTGCGCCGCGCGGCCGCGCGAGGCTCACCGAACGCGCGCGCTCGGCCCCGATCTCGAACCTGCCCGTGCACCAGAACGTGGAGCCCTGGCCGGGTGTGCTGTGCACGCCAACCGTGCCATCCATGAGCTCGGCCAGACGCTTGACGATCGACAGGCCGAGACCCGAGCCGCCGAAGTGGCGCGTGGTGGAGGAGTCGACCTGCGTGAAGGCGTTGAAGAGGTTGCTGATGCGCTCGGGCGGAATGCCCATGCCCGTGTCCGTGACCGAGAAGCGCAGGGTCACGTCCGCATCCGCGGCCGCTTCCACCGTGACTTCGACGAAGACTTCGCCTTCGCCGGTGAACTTGATGGCGTTGCCGATGAGGTTGACCAGGATCTGGCGCAACCGCCCGGGGTCGCCGCGCACGATCTCGGGGACGCTCGCGTGCACGTGCGTCACCAGCTCCAGCCCCTTGTTCGCGGCCTGCAGACCGAGCGCCGAGGCGATCTCGGCCACCGTGGCCCGCAGCTCCATGTCGATGGTCTCGAGCTGCATGCGCCCGGCCTCGATCTTGGAGAAGTCGAGGATGTCGTTGATGAGCGAGAGCAGGGCGGCACCGCTGCCGCGGATGATCTCGACGTACTCGCGCTGCGTGCGGTCGAGCGGCGTGTCCATCAACAGCTCGGTCACGCCGATCACGCCGTTCATGGGCGTGCGGATCTCGTGACTCATGTTCGCGAGGAACTCGCTCTTGGCGCGATTGGCCTGCTCGGCGGCCGAGGTCGCCTCGATCAGCGCCGCCTCGGCGCGCTTGCGGTCGGTGATGAGCTGGATCGAACCGGCGAGGCGCAACACGGTGCCGTGCTCGTCGCGCTCGGCCACGGCGCGCGCCCGCACCCACTCGTAGTGCCCGTGCGCCGCGCGGAAGCGCACTTCGACGTCGTAGGGCTCCTTGCGCTCGAAGTGCGCGCGCGTCGCATGATCGATGCGCGGGCGGTCGTCGGGATGCACCAGCTCCTGGAACGCCTCCATGTGCGGCTTGAGCTGGTTCTCGGCGTAGCCGAGCAGCTCGCGAAAGCGCGGGGCAAACCACAGGCTGTTGTCGGCGACCACCCATTCCCACAGGCCGTCCGAGGCGCCGCGCACCGCACGCTCGAGGCGCACTTCCGCTTCGCGCAGCGCGAACTCTGCCTGCTTGCGCGTCGTGATGTCGATCATCACGCCCGTGCGGCGCGTCACCTCGCCGGACGGCCCGAGAGTCTGCTTGGTGCGCTCGTCCACCCAGCGCACCTGGCCGTCGGGCAGCACGATGCGATACTCGCGCGACACGGCGAAGCCACCGGCGATGCGCTCGACGCGCGGTGTCAGCACGCGCAGCCGGTCTTCCGGGTGCACGACGTTGAGCCACTCGGTGCCGCGCAGCGCGCCCTGGCGCGGAGCGAGACCGGTGATCTCCGAGAAGTTGTCGGACACCACCGACTGGCCGGTATCGTGATTGACGTCGTACGTCGCGATGCGGCCCGCGTTCTGAGCGATCGAGAGCGACTCGGCGGTGGTGCGCAGCTTGTCCTCGATCTGGCGGCGCCGGCTGATGTCGGCCATGGTGCCGACGACGCGCACCGGGCGCCCTTCGTCGTCGAGCAGCACGCGGCCGTTGCTGGCCACCCAGATGGTGCGCCCGTCGCCGCGCAGCGAGCGGTACTCGCTGCGGTATTCGCCCCCGGTCTTTTTCGCCTCGCCGAGGTCGCGCAGCAGCGCGTCCAGATCGTCGGGGTGCACCGACGCCATCCACTGTTCCTGGGTGAGGGTCTGATCGCGCTTCGTCACTTGCAGCAGCGCGAAGAACAGGTCGGAGCCCTGCATCAGGCCCGTGCGCAGGTCGAGATCGAACAGCGCGATGCCGCCGGCGCTCTGCGCCATCTGCAGGAATTCACTGGTGCGCTTGAGTGCGTTCTCGGCCTGGCGCCGCTCGAGCACCTCCGCCTTGAGGTCGCGATTCGCCGTGTTGAGGCCGTCGGTCGCCGCGACCACCTGCGAGTGGTGCTCGCGAAACTGCGCAACGGTCTGGTTGAACGCGGAGGCAATCGCGCCGAACTCGTCGTTCGCGCGGATGGGCACAGCCGGTGCAGCGGCGGCGTCCGTGCGCAGGACGTCGATCGCGCGCAGCAGGTCGGCGAGCGGGCGCCGGACGAGTCGGCCGATCCACCAGAACCACGCGAGCGCGAAGGCGAGCCACGCCGCGACGACGACCGCAACCTGCGTAAGCGTCGGCGCGATGTCGAAAACGAACGCGAGCAGCCACAGCAGGGAGGCCGTGGCCGCAGCGGGTATCAGCAGGAGCTTGGTGACGAGCCCTGTGCGCATCGAGAAAAACCGTTGTTCGATGCAGGCTGTATCGACCGAAGCCGCTGAATCTGGAGCGTTTTGTCCCCGTCGCGATAACTAAACGCGGTACCGGACTTTAGTTATTCATCTTCGATCCCCGGAACGGTGCGCCAACGTGAATAACTAAAGTCCGGTACCGCGCGTTTAATCGCGGTACCTGTTTAGAATGTGAACCCCGCCCTGCTGCACTGCGACAAGAGGTTGCGATGCGCCCGACCAGAATCCTGCTAATCAGCCTGGCTGCCGTTTTCGGTCTCCTCGTCCTCCTCCTGGCGGCCGTCGTGCTCCTCGTCGATCCGAACGACTACAAGGACGAGATCGCCCAGCTGGTGCGCGACGAGACCGGCCGGGAGCTCAAGCTCGAAGGTGATCTAAAACTCTCGATATTTCCGTGGCTTGCGATCGAAACCGGCCGCGCCGAGCTGGGCAATGCCGCGGGTTTTGGCGCAACGCCCTTCCTCACGCTCGAGCGCGCCGACGTCGGCGTACGGCTGTTTCCGCTGCTCAGCGGGAAGATGCAGGTGCGCCGGCTCGAGCTCGACGGCCTGCAGGTGAACCTGGTGAAGAATGCCGAGGGCACGACGAACTGGGATGACCTGACAAAGCCGGCGCCGTCCACGGCGCCGCCACCGGCGCAAACGACTGAGCTGCCCTCGGTCGCCGGTGTCGCGATTCGCAACGCCACGCTCGACTATCTCGATCGCTCGAAGCCGGATCCGAAGGCGGCGGATCCGTCCGCCGGGACGCGTACGCGTCTCACGAAGCTCGATCTCGAGACGGGCCGCATCGAGAGCGGCGAGCCGATCGAGCTCAAGCTGCAATTCGCGCTCGATTCTGGCGAAGGCACGGCGCCCACCTTCGTGCGTCTCGATACCGAGGCAAGGCTCGACACCGAGAAACAGCGCTACTCCCTGAAGGACATGGAACTCACCGCCACGCTGCCGCCTGACGAAGCGAAAGGCGAAGCGAAGGGCGAAACGGCGCGCGAGGCGAAGGGCGATGACGCCCGCGGCACGGAAATCGGGCTGCGCGCCGCGGGTGCCGACGTCGATCTGGAGGCCCAGACCCTCTCGATCCCGCAGTTTGCGCTGAGCGCGTTCGGCGCGGAATTGAGCGGAAGCGCGACCGGCAGGCAGATCGTCGACGCGCCGGCGATCAGCGGCACGCTCACGATGAAACCGGTTTCCGCGCGCGATCTGCTGAAGCAGCTCGGCAGCGAAGCGCCGCAGACCCGGGACCCGAACGTGCTCGGCAAGCTCGCCTTCCAGGGCAAGTTCGCGGCCACTGACCAGAGCGCGATGCTCGAGGATCTCGAGCTCACGCTCGACGACACCACCGCCACCGGCAGTGCGGGCATCGCCGACTTCGAGAAGACCGCGCTGCGCTTCGATCTGAGCGTCGACCGCATCGACGTCGACCGCTACCTGGGGCCCGAGGAAAAAGCCGCAGGCGAGGACGGCAACGGCAAAGACGGCAAGGGCGGGGAAGCAAAAGAAGGCGCGCCAGAGGCACCCTTCGAGCTGCCGCTCGAAACGCTGCGCTCGCTCAATGCGCAGGGCAAGCTGCGCATCGGTCAGCTTGGTGTGGCCGGCCTGAAGATGAGCGACGTGCAGTTCTCGATGAACGCGGGCGACGGCCTGGTGCGGCTCGATCCGACGCAGGCGAAGCTCTACGGCGGGACGCATCGCGGCGCCTATGTCATCGATGCGCGCCCGGATACCGCGCGACTCACCATCGACGAGCAACTCGCCGGCGTCGACTTCACACCGCTGTTCGCGGACCTGTTCGACTCGAAGCGGCTCGCCGGCAAAGGGAATCTCGAGGCCAATCTGACGGCGCGCGGCAACAACTCGGACGCGCTCAAGCGCACGCTCGATGGCACCGTCGCTCTCGACGTCGCCGACGGCGCGGTTCGCGGTGCGGACCTGTGGTACGAGCTGCGCCGTGCGCGGGCGCTCTGGGAGCGGCAGCCGCCGCCTTCGCAGCCGAGCGCGGGCGAAACGAAATTCCGTGCCCTCAAGGCGACGGCCGTGGCCGACGACGGCGTGATCGAGAACCGCGATCTCATCATCGACGCCGAGTACGTGAAGGTGACGGGGCAGGGCACGCTCGAAGTGCCGACGCAGAAGATCGACTATCGACTCGTGGCCAACGTCTACAAGGTGCCTCCCGAAGGCGCGGGCGCAGAGATGCAGTCGCTGCGCGCCACCGAGATCCCGGTGCGCGTCAGCGGTACGCTCGCCGACCCGAAGATCCGCCCCGACCTCCAGGCGCAGGCCAAGGCCAAGGTGCAGGAGAAGATCGAGGAGAAGAAGGGCGAGCTCATGGAAAAGCTCGGCGGGAAACTCGGCGACCTGCTCGGCGGCCGCAAGAAGAAGGAGCCGGCGCCGCCACCCCAGCAATAACCTTTTTGCGGGCGACGGGCACTCACGCTGAAATGAAGCTCTCGGCCTTCTGGAAACTTGCGGCGCCATGCCTCGGTGCGGCCCTGCTGACGCCGTTCGCGCACGCCCTCGACGTCGAAAAACTCGAGGTGCGTCGCAACGCCACGCGTTACGTCGTCGAGTTCAGGGCGCATCTCGCGGCACCACCCGATCAGGTCGGCGCCGTGCTCAAGGACTACGAACACTATCCGCAGCTCGATTCGCGCATCCTCGAGAGCCGGCGTGACGCGGACGACAGCTCGCAGCTGCACACGCGCCTGCGCGGTTGCGTCGGCGGGCTGTTCTGCCGGACCATGCAGCGCGTCGAAACCCTCGAAGAGATGCCTGGCGGTCTCATTGCCACCGCGGTGCCCGGCAAGAGCGACGTGACGTACGGACACACACACTCGCAATGGCAGGCGCACAATGGCGGCACGGAGCTGGTGTACCGGCTGGAGATCGAGCCCGATTTCTGGGTGCCGCCCCTGTTCGGCCCGCCTCTCATGATGCGCACGCTGCGGGAGGGTACGCTGAGTCTGTTCACGAACGTGGAGCGCGTCGCTAACGGGCGGGCGCACGCTGTGAAAGAATCAGCGGATTGACGCAGGTTCACAGGGGGGAGCGGCGGATGACGGCAGCGCTCGGGGAGCGGCGCGTGGATCGGCGCGCAGACGACGAGTTCGCGGACCGTCTGCTCGCGTGGTTCGATCGGCACGGACGGCGCGACCTGCCGTGGCAGCGCGACCGCACGCCGTACCGGGTGTGGGTCTCGGAGATCATGCTCCAGCAGACCCAGGTCGCAACGGTCGTTCCCTACTTCGAGGTGTTCCTGCAACGCTTCCCCGGCGTGCGCGAGCTCGCCGCCGCGCCGCTCGACGAAGTGTTGCACCACTGGTCCGGACTCGGGTACTACGCGCGCGCTCGCAACCTGCATCGCGCCGCCATCCTCGTCGTGGAGCGCCACGGCGGAGAGCTGCCGTGCACGCTCGACGAAGTCATGGCCTTGCCCGGTATCGGGCGTTCGACGGCGGGCGCGATCCTCGCGTTGTCGCGTGACCAGCGGCATCCGATCCTCGACGGCAACGTCAAGCGGGTGCTGACACGGTATTTCGCCCTCGACGGATCCGCTGCGGATCCCCCGGTCGACGCGCAGCTGTGGACGCTGGCCGAGCGCAGCACGCCGTTCGATCGCGTCGGCGCGTACACGCAGGCGATCATGGATCTTGGCGCCACCGTGTGCGTGCGTCGTCGTCCGCTGTGTCACGCCTGCCCCGTGTCCGCGGGCTGCATTGCGCTCGTAACGGGTCGGCAGCACGAGTTGCCGGCGGCGAAGCCGCGCGCAGCGCGCAAACTCAGGCGCACGCACATGCTGCTCGCCGTGCACGAAGGGCGCGTCCTGCTCGAGCGCCGCCCGCCGAGTGGAATCTGGGGTGGCCTGTGGGGCCTGCCCGAGTTTGCCACGCTGGACGCGGCACGAAAGTGGTGCGCCGCCAGGTTGCGATTGCGCTCCGCGCTGCTGTCGTTCGCGACGCTGCGCCACACGTTCACGCACTTCGATCTCGACATTCAGCCGGTGCGCGTCGACTGCGACGGGACGGAAGCGGTCATGGCGCCCGATCGATGGGTCTGGTACGACCCCGCCGCGCCCGTGGCGTTGGGACTCGCGGCGCCGGTCGCCCAGCTCATCCGTTCCCTGGCGGGCGCTCGAGCCGAGAACGACGCCGCGCGCGCGGTGTCGTAACCGAAAACCGGCACGAGGTGCCCTCGCATGACTCGCATGGTTCAATGCGCCCTGCTCGGGCGCGAGGCCCCGGGCCTCGACTACGTGCCGTATCCGGGCGAGCTGGGCAAGCGCATCTACGCCGGCGTTTCGAAGGAAGCATGGGCGAAGTGGGTTGCGCACCAGACCATGCTGATCAACGAGTACCGTCTGACGCCCTTCGAGCCGAAGGCGCGCAAGTTTCTCGAGAGCGAGATGGAGAAGTTCTTTTTCGGCGGTGGTTCGCAGAAGCCGGCCGAGTACGTCCAGCCACAATAGCAACAACCGGGCGATCCGGGCGCGCGAGCGCCGGCGCCGTTTCGAGGGAGTCACTCAAATGAACCGAAAACTGTTGCGCACTGCCCGTACCGCGTTGTTCGTCGGCGTCCTGGCGCTGGCCCTGCCGGCCCTCGCCGCGCTGGAGAACCCGCCAGCGGCGAACAAGTTGCAGGGCTACGCCGGCTACGAGCTCAAGCCCGTCGTGCTGAACCCCGAGCTGGCGAGCAAGAAGAACGTGGACAAGGTGGTGGCCAAGGTCGAAGAGGAGATGAAGAAGAACGTGGGCTCGGTGCTGACATCCTGGACGCCCGACAGCGCGAACGCCCAGAAGCTCGTCATCGAGCCGTACATCGAGAGCCTGCACAAGCCCTCGGGCGCCAACCGTTTCTTCGGCGGCGCGATGGCCGGCTCTGGCCGCATCCTGATGAAGCTCAAGATCACCGAGCAGCCCTCGGGCAACGTGATCGGCGAGCCCGAGTTCTATCGTCATGCCAATGCCGTGGCCGGCGCGTGGACGCTGGGCGCGCACGACAACGCGATGCTGGTTCGGGTGACGGAGCTCGTTGCCGCCTACCTGACTCAGAACTACACGGAACCGAAGGCGACGCCGACCGGCTTCGAGCCCTGAGCGCGGGCGCCGCGCCGCAATGTGACGACCGCGCCGCGGAGCCGCCTGCAGCAATAAAAAAAACGGGACGCTCTTGCGAGCGTCCCGTCAAAAGGGGTGCCCATGCGGGCACCACAGGGGGGAGACGTCAGGGGAGACGCCGCGGCGAAGCACCGCCGCTGGGGTTACCAACGCATCGGCGTCCGCTCCCGGGTTAGAGCTGCGCTTCGAGTTACGACCTCACTGCGGCAGCTGCCGCCTTCACCGCCGCGTGCTCGATCAACGCAGCTTCGGCGTCTTCGACGGCGTGCTGCCGGGGCTGGCGCCGGAACAGGCGACCGATGCGCTCCTGAACGTCGTCGACGTATGTGTAGACGGCCGGTACCACCAGCAGGCTGAGCAGCGTCGAGGTGATGAGACCGCCGATCACGGCGATGGCCATCGGCGAGCGGAAGCTCGGATCGGCGCCATAGCCGAGCGCGAGCGGCAGCATGCCGGCGCCCATCGCGATCGTGGTCATCACGATCGGTCGGCTGCGCTTGTGGCAGGCATCCACCAGGGCATCGAAGCGGCTCTTGCCCTCGCGGCGCGCAACGATCGCGTACTCCACGAGCAGGATGGAATTCTTGGTGACCACGCCCATCAACATGATCAGGCCGATCATAGACGGCATCGACATGCCGCGTCCGGTCACCAGCAGCGCGACGAACGCTCCACCGATCGACAGCGGCAACGCTACCAGGATGGTCAGCGGCTGCATGAAGTCCTTGAACAGGAGCACCAGCACGCCGTAGATGCACATCACGCCGATGACCATGGCGATTGCGAAACTCGCGAACAGCGCCTGCATTTCCTGCGTGTCGCCGAGCTCCTGGATCGCGACGGCGGACGGCAGGTTCTTCAGCGTCGGCAGCGCGAGAGCTTGCGCGTAGGTTTCACCCAGGCTGCGACCGTTGAGCTCGACGTCGAGCGTCACGTTGCGGCTGCGGTCGAGGCGCGCGATCTGCGCGGGGCCCGACTCGATCGTCACGTCCGCCACGGCGGCGAGCAGCACGGGCCCGTTGGCGCCGGGCAACGTCAGCCGTTCGATGGCGGCAAGGTCCGCGCGCACGGCGTTCGGCAGTTTCACGCGGATCGGCACCTGGCGGTCGCTCAGGTTGAGCTTGGTGAGGTCCTGGTCGAAATCGCCGGAGGTGGCGATGCGTACCGTCTCGCCGATGCTCTGCGCGGTGACGCCGAGGTCGGCGGCACGAGCGAAATCGGGCCGGATCACGATCTCAGGCCGGACCAGGCTCGCACTCGAGGACACCGTGCCGATGCCCTCGAGCGTGCGCAGCTCGCGCTCCGCGGCGCGCGCCGCGGCGTTGAGCGCCACGGCGTCGTCGCTCTTGAGCACGATCTGCATCTTGGTGCCGGTGTCGTTCGCGCCCACCTGGAAGCGGGCGCCCGGGAGCTCCGCGAGACGCGTGCGAATCATGCTCTCGATCTCGGTGAGGGACTCGTCGCGATCCGCGCGATGCGCCGTGGTGACGGTCAGGACCGCGCGGCGCACCTCGGCGGCCGTGCCGGTATTGACGAAGTCGCCGCTCGAGCCGCCGCCGACCGAACTGAAGGCGCTCAGAACCTGCGGGACGTCGGCGATCGCATCCCGCGCGCGCTTCTCCATCGCGAGCGTCTCTTCCAGCGTGCTGCCCGGCGGCAGCTCGATGTTGACCAGCGTCTGGGCGCGATCCGCCGGCGGCACGAAGCCGGTCGGCAGGAGGCCGACGAGTCCGATCGAAGCGAGGAAGAACCCCGCGGCGCCGAGTGCCGTGGCGCGGCGATGGCGCAGGCACCATTGCACAGTGCGCATGTACGCCTGCATCAGCCTGCCGTCGGCATGACCCTCGTCGTGCGACTCGTGCTGTGAGCGCTTGCTCTCGCTCGGCGCAACCGCGCCGGATCCGCGAGCAGCCTCGTCCGAAGGCTTGCCGAGCTGCTTTGGCTTGATCGCCTTGAGCATGTAGGCGGCCATCATTGGCGTGAGCAGCCGCGCGACCAGGAGCGAGGCCAGAATCGCGAGCACCGCGGTCCAGCCGAACTGCTTGAAGTACTTACCGGGGATGCCGCCCATGAAGGCGGTGGGCAGGAAGACTGCGACCAGCGCGAAGGTCGTCGCGATCACCGCGAGGCCGATCTCGTCGGCCGCTTCCATCGCCGCCTGGTAGGGCGTCTTGCCCATGCGCAGGTGGCGCGCAATGTTCTCGATCTCGACGATTGCGTCGTCGACCAGGATGCCGACGACGAGCGCCAGGGACAGCAGCGTCACGGTGTTGAGCGTGAAGCCGAAGTACTTCATGCCGAGGAACGCCGGGATCACCGACAGCGGCAGCGCGGCGGCGGCGACAATGGTGGCGCGCCAGTCGCGCAGGAACCACCATACGACCAGCACCGCGAGGATCGCGCCCTCGTAGAGCAGGTGCATGGAGCCGTCGAAGTTCTCCTGCACATTTTTCGCGTTGTCGATGACCTCGCGGATCGTGACCTCGGGATTGGCCGCGGCCAGCTCAGCGACGACGGCGCGCGTCGCAGCGGCGACGTCGATCTCGCTGGCACCCCTGGAGCGGAAGATCTCCACGCCGATGACCGGTCTGCCGTTCTCGAGCGCGCGGCTGCGCCGCTCCTCGATGGTGTCGCGCACCGTGGCCACCTGGTCGAGGCGCAGGCTCCGGCCGTCGGCGAGAGGCAGTTCGAGTGCCGCGAGTTCCGCCGCGGTTTGCACCGTGGCAATCGTGCGCACGCTCTGCTCGGTGCCGCCGACGTCGCCGCGCCCGCCGGGCGCTTCCTGCTGCACCTGGCGCAGCCGGCGCGACACTTCCGCGGCCGTGACGTTGAGCGCCGCCATCCGGTCGGCGTCCAGCTCGACGCGCACTTCGCGCGTCGCGAGACCGACCGCCTTGACCGCGCCGATGCCGCGCACGCTGAGCAGCTTCTTGTTCATCGTGTTGTCGACGAACCAGGACAGGTCCTGCTCATCGAGCCGGTCGGAAGTAACGCTGAACGTCTGCACGATGCGGCCGGCAGTGCTCACCTGGGTGACGCTGGGCTCGCGCAGGTCGCTCGGCAGGTCGGCGCGCACCCGCGCCACTGCGTCGCGCACGTCGTTGACCGCTTCGGCCGCGTCGCGCTCGAGGATGAACTCGACGCGCATCGCGATCTCGCTGTCGCGGATCGTGGTGTGGATGTGCTTGATGCCGGACAGGGTCGCCACCGAGTCCTCGATCTTGCGGGCGATCTCGGTCTCGAGCAGGGCGGCGGAGCTCTCGTAGCTCACGTCGACGTTGACGATGGGCAGCTCGACGTCCGGGAACTCCTGCACCTTCATGGTGTTGAAGCCGAACAAACCGGCCACCAGGAGCAAGGCGAACACCATGATCACGACGTTCGGGTTGCGGATCGAATAGGCTGAAAAATTCATGTTGCTCTCCCCTGTTTGCGCCGGCCGCTGTCGGCCGGCGCTCTCGTAACTCAGGCGTACGGGTTGTTCAGGCGCCTTCGCGACTCGACAGTGTCGACGGCGTGGATGACCGCGGCGCTGCCTCGGCGTTGAGCAGCCGCGGCGCGCGGGCACCCGGGCCCGACAAGGCCACGCGCACCAGGTCGCCGTCGTTGAGGAAGCCAGCGCCGTTCGCGACCAGCGTCGCGTCCGCACCAAGATCGAGGATCTCGATGCGATCGGCCGAGCGCCGGCCGGTGCGCACCTTCACCTGTTCGACGCGCTGGTCGGCACCGAGCCGGAACACGTAACTGAAGCCGTCGCGCATCACGACCGCCTGCTGCGGGACCGTGAGCGCCGTCGACGTGCCGAGCTCGAACTCGCCGCGCGCGAACATGCCGGCGCGCAGCGCCGAGCCCGCGGGCAGGTCGACAAACACCAGGCCGAGGCGCGTCTGCGGATCGACCGTCGGCGCGACCATGCGCACCGTGCCCGTCACGCGCGCGCCGTTCGGAGCGCGCAGCGACACCTCCACGCCCTCTGCGAGCAGCGCGAGCTCGGACGACGTGACCTCGGCTCGCCACTCGAGACGGCCCTGCCGGATCATGCGGAACAATTCCTGGCCGGCGGGCACGACCGCGCCCACCGTGGCGCTGCGCGCCGAGACCACGCCATCGTCGGGCGCCAGCACGTGGGTCTGCGCGAGTCGCAGGCGGCGCAGATCCGCTGCGGCGCGCTGCGCTTCGAGACGCGCCTTCGCGGTCTGTTCGCCGGTGAGATACGCGGTGACCTCCTGCTCGCTGAGCGCGCCCGTGGCCCTGAGGCGACGCGCGCGATCCGCGTTGGCCCTGGCGTCCGCGGCGGCGGCCTCGGCCTCGACGACCTTGGCCTGGATCTCGAGCAGGTCGGCGCGCACCGTCTCGGGTGCGAACACCGCGATCACCTGGCCGCGGCGCACGACGTCGCCGACGTTGACCCGGACCTCGCTGAGGCGAAGGCCGTTCGCCTCGGCGCCGACGATGGCTTCCTGCCAGGCGACGACGTTGCCGTTGGCGCCGAGACTCAGCGGTAGTCGCGAGAACTGCGGCGTGTCGGTCGCCACGGTCGCGGCGGGTTTCGGTGCCGGCTGTGCCTCGACGTCAGCGCCGTCATCGGCGGAGGACGTCAGGCTGACGGCGCCCGCGACGGCGAGTGCCGCAGCGATCGCCAGAGCGAGGGTGGTCTTGCGTGAAAGTTTCATGTGGGCCCCTGCAAAAGTTGTTGACGATTACTGGTGAGGGCGCTCGGCGGCCGACGTTTGCCAGTGCGCGGGCACCACACCCGTGCTCGGGGTGGCGGCGGCGCCGGCGCGGCTCTGCACCGCGAAGATGAGACACAGGAGCAGCGCGATGGGACGCACCAGCGACCGACCGGGGAACGGCGCGAACTCGCGCGCACCCGCGTACTCCGTCGCCAGGGGCTCGGCGATTGCCGGGGGCGGATCAGTGATCCACACGCAGTCGACGGGCGTGCGCCCGAAGCTGTAGTCGGCGTCGTCGCAGATCACGATGCTTGCTCCCCGTTGCCCGGCGCGCCCGGTCTACCGGGCCCGGCCGCACTGGTGGTCGCGGCGACCAGCGCCGCGGCGCACTTCACGCAGGCGATCAGCTCGTCCGCCGTCGTGAAGAGGAATTGGTGTCCCGAGGCGACGTGTTCGAGGCGGCCGACGATCCGGCCCTGCTGGGGGGAAGCGTCGCGATGCAGCCGGAGCACGTAGGTCTGCGTGTTCGGGTAGCTCGCTTGGGCGTTCAGGGTCATGGCACCGGCTCGTTGCGTTGCTGACGGGACGGTGCGCAGATTAGGGACGCGCCGCGCCCGAGTCGTTCGGCAACGGTCTGGTTTCGGTCTGGAAGCGGTCAGACCGCGGAGCGGGCGAAAATCAGCGGTGAAACAGCGAGTTAGGCGGTGGCGCCGGCCAGGATGGCGCGGGCGCGGACACAGGCAGGAACGTCGAAGCCTTCGGTGACACGTGCGTACGCGTTTTCGAGCGCTTCCAGGTCCGCGCCGGTGCGGTCCGGCAGCTCCGCGAGCGCGACCAGCGCTTTGAGCTCCGGCATCAGCGCGCGCTGAGCACGCGCTTCGTCGCGTCCCTCGACGAGAGCCTTGCGCGCGGACTCGACATTGCCGAGCGCGCGCTCGAGGCGCGCCAGGATCAGCGAATGCTCGGGAAGCAGCAGGCGTTCGTTGCGCTCGCGGGCGAACGCAAGCGACTCGAGGACCTTCTCCTTCGCTTCCTTCCAGCGCCCCGCTTCGGCAAGCGCTTCTGCCGCGTAGGCGAGGGCCTCGGTAGCACCTGCGTACAGCCCCTGGCGCATGCGCGTCTGGTAGCCCGCGACAATGCGCTCGTAGCCTTCATCCGGCTCGCCCAGATGGGCCTGCGCCCATCCGCGCAACCACAGCGACGGTCCCTCGGCTTGCGGAAGCTGCGTCGTCTCGAACAATTTCAGCAGGGCGGCGCCGTGCGCAGCGACGCCCTCGGCGTTGCCGAGGCGCACGTCGACCATGCCCGCGAGCCAGTACCCGAGCATCCGTGTCATCGGGTGCGAGCTGCGCTCCGCGAGCCGCAGCGCCGCTTCGGCCTGGGCGCGCGCACGATCCGCAAATCCGAGCGCCAGCAGCGGCACCGAGAGATGCAGGCGCATGGAGGCGGCGGGATCGAAGAGAAAAGCGCCCAGCGGCAGCTTGTCGCCGATCTGGTCGCAAATCGCGATGCCGCGTTCCAGCAATTCGACCGCCGCCTCCTGCTCGCCGATGACGGCGAGGCACAGGCCCTTGAGGTTGCACGCATACACGCTGAGAACAGGGCTCTGGAAGTCTGTGGCGAGCGCTTCGAGACGCGCGGCGATCGCAAGCGATTCGCCGTACTCCGCGCGCCCGAAGTGATTCCACCCCAGGCCGTTGAGGGCGGGTGCGCGCGCGGGCGACGGCGGCAGGACGTCGAGCAGCACGCGCACACGCTCGAGAGCGGCGCGCGCTTCGGCCGATCCCGCGCCGTGCAGGAGCGTGAGCGCGACACCGCGATGCGCGAACACACCGAGCTCTGCTTCCTGGCGCTCGGTGTTGTCCTGGCAGTGGGGCAACAAGGCGAGCGCGCGATCGGTGTGGGCAAGCGCCTCGCGGGGCGAGAAATGGCTGAGTGCGTTGAGAGCAGCCTCCGCGTAGTAGCGCGTCGCGGCGACGTATTCGTGGCCCAGCTCGTGGTGCGAGGCGAGCTCGGCGGAGGTTGCGTCGTCCGTGCCGCGCCCGGCGCGGGCGGCTGCCAGTGCGCGTGCGATCTTGCGATGCAGGTGCAGGCGCTGCGCCAGCGTCAGGCGCTGGTGGAACGCGTGTCGGTGCAATGCGTGCTTGAAGGCGTAGCGCGCATCGATGGCGCCGTCGGGAAGGTCGACGATGCCGAGGTGCCGCAGCCAGAAGTCCTGGCGCACCAGTTCGTCGCAGGCTGCGACGATCGATTGCAGGTCCCCGCCCGGCGCCTGGGCCAGCACCTGGGCAAGCGTGCTCGCGTGGAACTCCAGGCCGCACACGGCCGCACATTCGAGCAACGCGCGAACGTCGGCGGGCAGGCGCGCGATCTGACTGTCGAGGGCGCCGATGAGGTTGTCCGGCACGGGCAGCGGCATCGCGCTCGACTCCGACATGAGCTCGCGCAGCGCCGACGCGCCGGTCGCCGGTTGCTCGAGCAGCATGTCGACGAGGCTGCCGACGAAGAGCGGCAGGCCGTCCGTGTGAGCGTGCACGCGGCGCACGAAACTCTCGGGGACCGGCTCGGTCTGCGGGAGGCGGTGACCGAGGTACTCTGCGACTTCCACTTCGGAGAAGGGGTCGAGCACGATCTCGGTGCAGTTGTCGCGCAGGCGCAGCTCCTGGCGCAGGCTCATCATCGGGTGGCTCTCGGCAATGATCTGCGTGAGCCGGTAGCTGCCGATCCAGAGAACGCGCGTCGGTGCGTTCGAGCGCGTGAAATGCGCCATCACGCGCAGCGTGGCCGTGTCCGCCCAGTGCAGATCCTCGGTAACGAACAGCAGCGGGTGCTTCTGCGTGAAGCGCCCGATGAGCTCGGTCAGCTCGCGCACCATGCGGTCCGGGCTAGTGCCGGTCAGCTCGCGCATGAGCAGCTCGCGCTCGGCGGGCGTGCTGAGCCACGGCATCTGCACGAGCCAGGTCGGAGCGACCGCGCGCAGCAGCGGCGGCAACTCGGGAAAACGCCGGCACAAGGAGCTGAGCGCTTCGAGCACCGGCAGGTACGGCTCGCCGGCCCCGAATTGCTCGACGCACTGGCCGTACGCGACGACAACCGGTCCGAGCTTGCCGACGAAATGGTCGATCAGGACAGTCTTGCCGATGCCGGGGTCGCCGCCGATCCAGACGAGCTCGCGCCGTCCGGCGTTGGCGCGCGCCCAGGCGCCATGCAGCACGCTCAGCGCATCCTGGCGACCGACGATGGTGGGGCGATCGCGCCGCGGGATGTCGGCGGTATTGGCGGGCTCCCACTCAGCCGCGGGAATTTCGCGCGCGGCGGTCGCAGGGGGAGCATCAGTGATCGCCCGGGGCGGATCGGCGATCGCAGGGGGCCGATCGGTGACCTTGCCGATGAAACGATAGCCGTGGCGCGAAGCAGTCTCGATGTAGCTCGGCCGCGCTGCGTCGTCGGCAAGCGCGGCGCGCAGCTGGCTGATGGTGGTCTTCAGCACCGACTCGCTGACGTGCCGATGCCCCCACACTGCGTCGAGCAGGTCGTTCTTGCGCGTGAGCTGGCCCGCGTGCCGGGTGAGGGCGCAGAGCAGGGCAAAAGCCTTCGGCGGAAGCGAAACCGGCTTGCCGTCCCTGGTGAGCAGCGCGTTTCCTTCGTCCAGCTCGAACTGGTCGAATCGCAGCACGGTGTCAGGGAAGGCCCTCTACTCTTGTTCGGCCTTTGGCCGAAACGCGTTCATCAGCTCCTGTTGCTTGCGCGGCGGCACCGGGTCGTAGTGGCTGAGGTCCATCGTGTAGGAGCCTTCGCCGCCGGTGAGCGACTTGAGCCGCGACTGGTACTCGTTGAGCTCCGCGAGCGGCACCAGCGCGCTGATCGATACGCGACCGTTGCCGAGTGCGCTGTTGCCGTTGATGCGGCCGCGCTTGGTGGCAAGGTCGCCGGTGATGTCGCCCATGGTGTTCGCGGGCGCCGTGATCTCCACTTTCACGATCGGCTCGAGCACGATCGGCGTCGCCTTGCTGATGGCATCGAGGAAGGCCTTGCGCCCCGCGGACACGAATGCCACTTCCTTCGAGTCGACGGCGTGATACTTGCCGTCGTACACGGTGACGCGGATGTCCTGCAGCGGGTAACCGGCGATTGCGCCTTCACTGAGGACCTGGCGCACGCCTTTTTCCACCGCCGGGATGAATTGGTTCGGAATCGCGCCGCCGACCACGTCGTCCTCGAACTCGAAGCCGGTGCCGCGTGGCAGTGCCTCGATGCGCAGGTACACCTCGCCGAACTGGCCGGCGCCACCCGTCTGCTTCTTGTGCCGGCAATGGCCTTCCGCGGGTCGCACCACGGTCTCGCGGTACGGAATGCTCGGTGGATGCGTCTTGATGTGCACGCCGTAGCGCTCGGTCATGCGTTCCAGCAGCACGCGCAGGTGCAATTCGCCCATGCCGTACAGCACCGTCTCGTTCACCGTGGCGTGGTGCTCGACGCGGATGCAGGGATCCTCGGCGACGATCTTGTGCAGGGCGTCGGACAGGCGCTGTTCCTCGCCGCGCCGTTCGGGCTCGATGGCCATGCCCAGCATCGGCGGCGGAAAGGTGATCGACTTCAGGTGAAAGTGGTCCTCGTCGTGCGAATCGTGCAGCACCGCGTCGAAGTGCAACTCGTCGACCTTGGCCACGCCCGCGATGTCGCCCGGCAGCGCCGCCGTGATCTCCTGGTGTTCCTTGCCCATCTGGCGGAACAGGTGCGCCACCTTGAAAGGCTTGCGGCCGTCGCCGACGAAGAGCTGGCTGCCGGGTTTCACCGTGCCCTGGTGCACGCGGAACAGACCGAGCTTGCCCACGAACGGATCGACGGTGACCTTGAACACGTGCGCGACCACGTGCTTCGCCGGGTCCGGCGTCACGGCGGCGCGCTCCGCTTCCTGGCCTTCGCCCTTGAGGAACGGCGGCGCGTTGCCTTCCGCGGGATTGGGCATGAGCTTGCTGATGACGTCGAGCAGCTCGCGCACGCCCGCGCCGGTCTCGGCGGAGACGAAGCACACGGGGATCAGGTGACCTTCGCGCAATGCTCTCTCGAACGGGTCGTGCAGCTGCGCCGGATCGAGCGCCTCGCCCTGTTCGAGGTAGACCTCCATCAGCTTCTCGTCGAGCTCCACCACCTGGTCGATGATCTCGGTGTGCGCGGCCTCGACCGAGGAGAAGTCGGTCGCCGCGCCGCGCGGCTGGAAGAAGCAGTCGACCACCTTCCTGCCGCCCTCGGCGGGCAGGTTGATGGGCAGGCATTCGCGCCCGAAGGTCTCGCGGATCTGCGTCAGCACGTCGGCGGTCTTCGCCTCCTTGCTGTCGATCTTGTTGACGATGACGATGCGGCACAGCTCGCGCGCCGTCGCGAAATCCATCATGCGCTGCGAGACCGGGTCGACGCCCGCGGTCGCGTTGATCACCAGCCCGGCGGTCTCCACCGCTTCGAGCACGCTGAGCGAGCGGCCGACGAAATCCGGGTAACCCGGCGTGTCGAGCAGGTTGATGCGCGTGCCGTTGGTTTCGAACGTGCAGATCGCCGCATCCAGCGAGTGCTGCAGGCGCTTTTCCTGCGGGTCGAAGTCGCACACCGTGGTGCCGCGCTGCAGGCTCCCCTTGCTGCGGATCGCGCCGGCTTCGAACAGCAGCGCCTCCGACAGCAGGGTCTTGCCGCCGCCCGCGGCGCCGATCAGAGCAAGGTTGCGGATGTCCGCGACAGTGTTCGCCATGTTGCAACTCCCCCGCTGTTCACGTTTCCGGCGTTCAGGCGCACGACAGGATCTGCACGCTGAACTGCTTCTCCGGGTCCGTCCAGACGTCGTCGACCTTGAGGCTCGCCTGGCGCGCCATCGTCTTGAACTGCGCCGGCTCGTACTTGTGGCAGCTCTCGGTCCAGATACTTTCGTCGCGGTTGATGAAGATGCGCGTCCCGCCGATGCTCACGGTCTGCTCGCGCGTGCTCACCAGGTGCATCTCGATGCGGCCGGCGCGCGGATTCCAGAAGGCGAAGTGCGAGAACGAGCCGAGATCGAAGTCGGCCGCGAAGCGCTCGTTGAGGTGCGCCAGGATGTTGAGATTGAACTGCGCGGTCAGGCCGGCTGCGTCGTTGTAGGCCTTCTCCAGAACGCGCGGGTCCTTCTTCAAGTCCGCGCCGACCACAACCGCGCCGTAGCGCCCGGCCATCCGTCCCATCGCCGCGAGCAGGCGCACGGCGTCCTTCGGCTCGAGATTGCCGATGGTCGAGCCGGGGAAGAACACCAGCGTGCGATCGAAGGGCCGATCGCCGGCCGGCAGATCGAAGGGCTGCGTGAAGTCCGCGACGACCGGGAGCACCTGGAGCGCCGGGTAGCGCTTGCGCAGCGCCTGTGCGGCTCTGTCGAGGTGCGTGGCCGAGATGTCGACGGGCACATAGGTCGCGGGCGCGAGCAGGGCATCGAGCAGGATGCGAGTCTTGGCACTCGAGCCGCTGCCGGGCTCGATCACGCGCGCGTGATAGCCGAAGCCGCGTGCGAACGCGGGCAGGCGCGCCTTGAGGATCGAAGTCTCGAGGCGTGGCAGGTAGTACTCCGGCTGGCGGCAGATGCGGTCGAACAGCTTCGAACCGCGCTCGTCGTAGAAGTACTTCGGATCGAGGCGCCTGCGGCTCTCGCGCAGGCCGTCGATGACCTCGCGCAGCAGCTCGCCTTCGCCAGCCGGCGCCGCGCGGACAACCCGTGCAACGGCGCCGTGCGGGCTCATGCAGCCGCAGCTTTCGCGAGCCGGATGCCGCTGAATTGCCAGCGCGCGTGCGGGTAGAAGAAGTTGCGATAGGTGGCGCGGATGTGCGAGGCGGGCGTCGCGCACGAGCCGCCGCGCAGCACGAACTGATTGGCCATGAACTTGCCGTTGTACTCGCCGAGCGTGCCCGACAACGGCTCAAAGCCGGGGTAGGGTGAGTAGGGCGAGCTGGTCCATTCCCACGCATCGCCGAACAGCTGATGCAGCGAGTGCGTCTGCAGCGTGACCGCGGGCGCCGGCCGCGGGTGGAACGCATTGGCAACCAGCGAGGTGCGCCGCTCTCCGCCACGAGCGTCGCCCCTCAGCAGGTTGCCGCGAACCGGCTGGTAGCGTGCTGCCACTTCCCACTCGGCTTCCGAGGGCAGGCGCAGCTGTGCCCAGCGTGCGAACGCCTCAGCTTCGTAGTAACTCACGTGGCACACCGGTGCCTCGGGCTGCAAGCCGCGCTCGCCGCCGAGCGTGAACTCGCTTTCCAGCGACTCGGACCAGTAGATCGGCCGCGTCCAGGCCTGCGCCTGCACCGTCGCCCAGCCGTCGGAGAGCCACAGGTCGGGCCGCTCGTAGCCGCGGCCGCGGATGAAATCGCGATACTCGGAATTCGTCACCAGGCGGTCCGCGAGCGCGAAGCCATTCAGGTACACACGATGGCGCGGCGTCTCGTTGTCGAAGCAGAACTCCGCGGCGTCGGCGCTGCCCGGCGCCGGCTGGCCGATCTCGTAGATGCCGTCCGTGAAGCGCTCGAACGCGAGCGGCGTGCTGCCGCCGCGGGCATCCTCGCGCGTGGCCGGCAGCTGCGTATACGCCGGCCAGATCGGGTTGCAGGAGAAGAGGTGCTTGATGTCGGTGAGCAGGAGCTCCTGGTGCTGCTGCTCGTGGTGAATGCCGAGCTCGACGATCGCTTCGACGTCTACCGCGCTCGACACGCGCGGCCGGGCGAGCCAGCGGCCCAGCGACTCATCTATATGCGCGCGATAGGCGAGGACCTCGTCGATGGTCGGCCGCGTGAGCAGCCCGCGCTCCGGGCGCCGATGCCGCGGACCGACGCTTTCGTAGTAGGAATTGAAGAGGTAGCTGAAGCGCTCGTCGAAGGCGCGATAACCCGGCACCTGGGGCACGAGCACGAACTGCTCGAAGAACCAGCTGGTGTGCGCGAGGTGCCACTTCGCCGGGCTCGCCTCGGGCATGCTCTGGACGACGAAGTCCTCGGCGGCGAGCGGCGCGACGAGATCGAGCGTCAGGGCGCGGGTCGAGCGAAAACGGTCCGCGAGCGACGGCGCGGAATGGTCGCGGGGAGCGAATGCAGGGCCCAGTGGCATGAAATCGCCCGGCGGGGTCGGGCTCAAAGAGTAGCGAGCCTGTCGGGGACCGTCAAAACCGGCGTGTTCTGCACACCGCGGCAGCGCTTGCCTCGGGCTTCCTCCATGAAAACCTTCCAGATTTTTCGCTGACTTGGGCGGGTTACGTGAGCTATGACAGCTCGACCGCCCGGGAGGTTCGCAGGTCTGCGTTCGCCTTGCTGCGCGAAGGCAGGGGGGTCGGGCGCGCGCGCCAGAGCGCGTCGGGGAGGATCAGGCGTGCCACATTCCGGTCGCGGCCATTCGGCGCACGTAGTCCGAGAAGTCGCGCGGCGGGCGGCCCAGTGCTTCTGCAATGCCGTTCATCACGCGTGAGTTGCGCCCGTCGAGCACGACCGTGTACAGCTGGTGCAGGAGTTGCACGATGTCCTCGGAGGCGTACGCGCGCATGCTCACGACGAAGTCCTCCGGCGTGATCTGCTCGTAGCGGATCGGCCGCCCGAGCGTCACGGCGATCTCGGCCACCGCCTGAGCGAACGTCAGCGCGCGTGGTCCCGTGACTTCGTAGAGGCGATCGGCGTGACGTTCATCGGTGAGGGCGGCAACAGCGACGTCGGCGATGTCGTCGGCATCGACGAACGGCTCGGGCACCGCGCCGGCAGGCAGCGCGATCGCGCCCGCGCGCACGCCGTCGAGCAGGTAGCCCTCGCTGAAATTCTGGTTGCACCAGCTCGCGCGCACGATGGTCCACGGAATTCCTGAAGCCTGCAGCGCCGCTTCGGCGCGTTGCGCGCCAGGCACGCCGCGCCCCGAGAGCAGCACCACCCGACGCAAGCCCTTGCGTCGGGCAAGGTCGCCGAGCGTCGCAATCGCTTCGGTGGCGCCTGCGACAGCGAGATCGGGCTGAAATGTCACGTATGCGGCGCTCATGCCGTCGAGCGCCGGCGACCAGGTCTCGACGCGCGCCCAGTCGAATGCCGGCAACGTCGACCGGGATACCGCGCGCGTTGCGATGCCCGTCCGGCGCAGCAACTCGTCGACGCGGCTGCCGGTTTCCCCATTGACGCCGATGATGAGGGTCGCAGCGTTCATGGCGAGTCTTCAGCGCTGCGCGGCGGACGACACTGCCGATGCATGGCGGTCCGAACGGAACCGGCGCGTGCGCGCGACTTCGAGGCGCCGGCGATTGCGAGCCGGACGACGGTGCTGCAGGGATCGCTTGCGGTTTGCCGACCGCGCCTCGTGGCCACGCTCGCCCGCCGAGGCAGACACGCCCGCGTCCTGCGCGAGCAACGTCGTCAGCGCGTTGACGTCACCGGTTCCGACCGCCGCCCGCAAGGCGCTCATCAGGCGTGTCCGCGACTCGCTGCTGGTGGTGGCCACGCGTCTGCGCCTGTCGCTCGCGATGTTCGCGCGCGAACGTTCGATGAGCTTCTGTGCCGCGCCGACCTTGATCCGCAGCGCCGCGGCGATCTCGGGGACCGGGCGTTCGAAGACCTCGTGCAGCAGCCAGGCGGCTCGCTCCTTCGGCGTCAGGCGTTCGAGGGTCAGCCGCAGGGCCAGGTCCAGCGACCCGTTCGATTCATGCTCGGTCTGCGTGGCGTGCGCCGGGTGCGTCGATTCCTCGAGGCTGGCGCCGACGTAGTCCACGCGCGCGCGACTCGCCGCGCGCCTGACGTCGAGACAACGGCGCGAGCACACGGTGGACAACCATGCAGCGGGCGACGCGATCGCCTCCCGATCGGCGTCATGCCAGCGCAGGAAGCAATCCTGCACGGCGTCCTCAGCGTCGGCCTGCGAGGCCAGAATGCGGCGGGCGATTCCCATCAGCCCGGCCCGCGCCTGTTCGAATGCGTGCAGATCGTTCGTGTTCATGGGTCAGGATCGTGCACGGGCGTATCCGCCCCTCGCGTCGGGGAGCTCCCTGATCTTTGCGGCCGGGGGAGGCGTTGGGTGGAAACGCCCGTCGCATCAGGCTGTTATGCGCGACGCGGTCCTGCTCAGTGACCGGCGGCGGGCTGCTCAGTTGCCGGGGTGCGTCAATGCCTGCTGCAACTGTCCGCGGCCGTCGATCCCGAGCTTCGAGTAGACGCGCCCGAGGTGGGTCTCGACAGTCTTGCGTGTCACGAACAGCGCCTGCGCGATCTGCGGGTTGCTGCGTCCCTGGGCCGCGAGCTCGGCGACTCGCCGCTCGGACACGGTGAGTTGCTCGAGGCCGGCCGTCGGGTTGCTCGAGCGTCCGCCGGCCGCGCGCAGCTCGAGCTCGGCCCGCTCGGCGAGCGCGGTCGCGCCGCAGGCGCGGGCGATGCGCACGCTTTCCTGGAGCGAGGTGCGCGCGTCCGCGCGGCGATTGGCGCGTCTCGAGGCGGCGCCGAGATCGGTGAGCGCGCGCGCATGCTCGAGGCGTGCCGGTGAGTCTCGCAGCACGGTGACGGCTTCTTCCAGGCGCGCGATCGACTTCTCATCGTCGTCCACCAGTGCAGCCGCACGCAGTGCCTGCCCGATGCCGCTCGCCGCTCCCCAGCGACGCGCGCGTGCCAGTTCCTCGCTCGCCATCCTGCGCGCGCCCGCTTCGTCGCCGAGCGAGCGAAGGGCGAGCGCGGCATGCGAGCGCCAGCGCGAAGCGAGCGCATTCGCGGCGCCCCAGATCTCGTCGCGGTGCCCGAATTCGCGCAGGTCCTCGAAGCCTTCGCGTGCCTTGCCTTGCGCCAGGTGCAGCAGGCCGCGGACTTCGAGCAGGTTGTTGTGGGCCAGGCCGGGCGGGATCTCATCGCCGATTCCGCTGTCGCGCAGTGCCGCCGCTGCCTCGTCCACCTGACCCGTTTCGATGAGGGCCGCGACGAGCAGGGCCAGCGCGAAGCGGTTGCCGAGCGCGATACCGTGCCCGTGCATGAGATCGAGCGTGGTGCGCGCGTCCGCTTCCGCCTGTGCGACCGCGCCGCCGCGCAGGAAGTACCAGCCACGATGCACCGTGAGGAACGCCATCGCGGGAATCGACCCGCGCGGGCGCGCATCGTCCAGTGCGCGCTCGAGCCAGCGGTGGCCGAGCTCGAGCGCATCGGTGGCGAGCAGGCCGATCATCAGGGCATAGAAGGGTCCGACGACGTCGGGTTGCTGCTGGGAGACCAGACCGCCGCGCGCCAGGCCAGCCTCGAGATGCTGTACCGCCTGTGCTTCGGTCTCGCTGACGCGCGCGCGCTCGAAGGCGATACTGGCGCGCACGAGCCGCTCGCCGGGCGTATCGCCCGTGGGGCCCGCGCCGTCGACGCCGCGATGGCGCGCCAGGCGTCTGGCCGCGTGCGCGCGCAACTCGCGGCTCGCCTGCTGTGCCTTGGCAGCGAGCTCCGCCTCGAGAATGAGTGCCAGCTCGCGCTCGGTGGATTCGAGCACCGTGATGGCCGCCTCGATGGCTTGCACGGCGGGATCGGCCGTGCCGGCCATCGCCAGCGAGTTGGCCAGTTGCCGGACGGCGATCGCGAGCAACTCGGGTCGCGCGACCGTGCCCGACGAGTCCTGGCCGGAAGCTTCACCTCGCTGCAGGGTCGCGACCGCTTCGCTGAGGTGCTTCGCGGCCTGCGGCATCCCGAGGCGCACTTCCGCGTTGCCCAGCTCGAACAGCAGCTGCGCGCGAGATTCCGCGGAGGGTGGTTCGTGTAGCGCACGCGTGAGCCAGGCAACGGCGGCGGCGGGTGCACCCTGCACCAAAGCGCGCGCGGCAACGCGACTCAACAGCGCCACGCGCCCGGCATCGCCGATCGGTTCGGACTTCGCGAGCTGCGCCGCAATTCTTTCGTCAGCGGCTCCGCGCTCAGCGAGAATCAGCGCGGCACGCGCATGCGCCCGGGCGCGTTCGTTCGCACCGATGTCCTCGTAGATGGCATGGCGCACGATGGGGTGTGCGAATTCCAGTCCTGAGCCACGCCGCAGGATCGCCAGCTCGATCAGCGCGTCCGCCGCGCGCGCGGCCTCATCGGCCGGGAGTCCGGCCAGGCCCGCCGCGTCCACGACGCTCGTGTCGTCGCCCAGTATCGCGACCGCCCGCACCAGTGAAGTGGCCGCGGGCGTGGCCGACGAGAGACGCAACAGCACGGCGCGCGCCACAGCCGCCGGGCCGATCCGGTGAACGCGCGCCGCCTCGCTGGCGTCGGCGAGGAATCGCAGTTCCTTCGCCTCGCGCAGCAGCGTCTGCAGGAAGAACGGATTGCCGCTCGTGGCGTTGTGGCAGGCGGCCACGAAATCCCGTGCCACGCTGGTGCCGAGTGTGCGCTCGCAGAGCTTCGCCGTTGCCTCGACGCTGAGCGGGCCCGGACGCAGGACTCTCACCTCGTCATCCGCGAGCAGTCGAGCGAGGTCCGGCGTTACGTTTTCTCCGGCGCGCACGGTGGCGATCACGGCCACGGGCAGGCCGTCGAGGCGAGGGGCGAGGTAGCTGAGGAAGCGCAGCGATTCGAGGTCCGACCATTGCAGATCGTCGATGCACAGGAGTACGGGGCGGTCGCGCGACAGCTTGTTCAGCAGCCAGTACAGTCCATGCAACATCGCGAATGCGCTGTCTGCCGATGCGGGCGGTGTGGCGACGTCGCTTCCCGAGAACAGGGGCATCGATAGCCTGGCCGCGTCCTCGAACAGGCGTTCACGCTCGGCAGTCGCGGACCGGGTCACGACGGGCTCGAGCAGCTGACGCACGCAACCGTACGGGAAGTCGTGCTCGAGCTCGCTGCCGCGGGCGCGCAGGCACGTGAACCCGGTCCGTGCGGCCGTTTCGAAGGTCGACCACATCAGGCTGGTCTTGCCGAGCCCGGCGGCGGCTTCGATCAGCCACACGCCGCCGCGCTGCTCGCCTGCGCGCAGCAGGGCCTGCCCGAGTTCCTCGATCTCGCGTTCGCGCTCCAGGAGCATTGCCATGTCCGTGGTCATTCGGGGAGTGCAGCGAGTGGGCGCGAAAGCCTGCGCGAGCAGGCCAGTTAGTTGCTGGTCGCGCATTTTCGTTCGTTGCGCCCGTGCGAAACAGGGGGTGGCGAACGATTCCCTGGCGATCGCCCGGGGCTGATCTGCGGGTGCAGCGAGCGGATCGGTTATTGCAGTGGGCGGCCTTGCGGTCGCAAGGGGACGGGTCAGTGACCTTTCAGTCCTGTGTTTCGCCCGAGAGCGGCGTGGCGAGCATCGAGGGGCGAGTGGCGAATGCGTCGAACCATCTCGTCAGTCGCGGCCGGCCGGCACGAAAGGCCGGGAGCGCGCGGAATTCGAGCCAGTCGAGTGTCGTGGCCAGTGCGACATGTCCGACGTGCACCGGAGCATCCACGTCCAGCTCGAGCTCGAGCCAGTTGTAACTGGTTTGTAATTTGGCCGCGTAGCCGTCGCGCAACGGCGGGTAACGCAACTCCGGCGGCCGTCGCACCGTTTCCCATCGCAGCGCGATACCGGCGTCGGCGAGTCCTTGCGCCACGGCCTGCAGCCGCAGCGCCTGCCACCGTGCCTCTCCTTCGGCCGGAATGAGCCGCCTGCCTTCGTGCTGCGTGTCCAACCAGGCGCAGATGACGTCGGAGTCGAACAGCGCGGGCAGCCCGGGACGGAGGAGCACGGGCACCTTGCCGAGCGGATTCTCCGCGAACACGCTCTCGTTGCGCCGCGTCGGGCTGGTCTCTTCGTGCACGACGACGAGCCGATCGGCGATTCCCGCTTCGTGAGCGAACACCAGCGCCTTGCGGGCATAGGGCGAATGGGTCTGGTAGAGCAGTTTCATGGTGAGTCGATCGTAAGGACAGTGCGGCGATTTTTTTCGGCGTTGTACGGCCCCGTGACGCGAATTTGTTGCGTCCCGCACCTTCGTGGGGAGACGACGACGGGCCCTTCCAGTACATTGGCGCGCTCGATCCCGCACCCTGGCGAGCTCCGCGTCCCCCGCGCACAGTGACGACCGGCGAACCCACGAAAACCGCTTCTCCCGCACGCGAGCACGCCTGGAAGACCCCGCTCGAGCTGGCGGTGCTCGGCGCGATCTGGGGTGCGTCGTTCCTGTTCATGCGCATCTCCGCCAACGACTTCGGCGCCCTGGCCCTGGTCGAGGTGCGGCTCGCACTCGGGTCGCTCGTCCTGCTGCCGTTCCTCTGGGCCGCCCGCGCCCGGTTCCCGCTGGCGCTCTGGCCGAAGCTCGCGCTGATCGGTGCAATCAACTCGGCACTGCCGTTCATCCTGTTTGCGTGGGCGGCGCAGCGTGCGCCCGCGGGCATCGGCGCCATCACGAACGCGATGACCGTGCTGTTCACGGCGCTGGTCGCATTCCTGTTCTTCGGCGAGAAGATCGGCGCGAAGCGCGCGATCGCGCTGGTGGTCGGATTCGCCGGTTGTGTCGTGCTGGCCAGCGACAAGACTCAGGGTGCGAGTGTGGGCTGGGCCGCGGCCGCCGGTACTGCCGGCTCGCTCCTCTACGGTGTCGGCATCAATCTCGCGCGGCGGCATCTGACCGCGCTGCCGCCTGCCGCGCTCGCGAGTGCAACGCTGGGGTGTGCCGCCCTGCTGACGCTGCCGTTCGCGATCGTGACATGGCCGCGAGCTTCAGTCCCCATCGAGTCGTGGATGTCCGCCGCGGCGCTCGGCGTCGTGTGCACCGGCTTCGCATTCGTGGGCTACTATCGCCTGATCGCCCGCATCGGTGCGAGCCGTACGGCCACCGTCACGTACCTGATCCCGTTGTTCGCGGTCGCGTGGGCGTGGTTGCTGCTCGGCGAGGCCGTGACGTGGCGGATGATGGTCGCGGGCGCGATGATCCTCGGCAGTGTCGCGATGGCGCAGCGCGCGGGGCGATGAAGCGCGACCGCAGGTGAGCACGCCGGCCGCAATTCTCGGCACCCCGGGGCGCCAGCGCATGGCGATCCTCGTCGCCAGCGCCGCCCTCTGGCTGCTCGTCGACGCCGGCTTCAACGTCATCGGTCCGCCCTGGGCGACGCGCGACCTGGGTCTCGACAGCGCCGGCTGGGCGTTCCTGCGTTCCGCGAGCGAGCTCGGTGGCTTCGTGAGCGCACTCGGGTTCGGAATCCTCGGCGCGCGCATCGGCGCTCGCCGCATGTCGGCGATCGCGCTCGCGGGCGCTGGCGTGGCGCTCGGCGCGCTGTCGCTGTTCGGCAGCGCATGGCTGATGGCGGTGGCGCTCACGGCCCTGCTCGGTGCGTTCATCAGCGCCACCTACGTCAACTTCAACGTGCTCGTGCAGCGCGTCTCGGAACGGCGGCAGAGTCTCGCCAACTCGATCTACCGGGCGGCAGGTGCGGGCGCGGCGATCGTCGCACCGATACTCGCCACGCAGGCCGCGCGTGCAGCCGGAGGCTATCGGCCCGTGCTCATGGGGGCGGCGGTGCTGCTCGGCGTGGCGGCGTTCCTGATCCTGCGCTTCGCCGAGCCGACGGAGCACGAGCGCGTCCGCACGCTGCGCGAAGTGCTCGCCGAGTTTCGTCGCGCCTTCACGCTGCAACCCCTGCTTGCGCTCATCGCCGTCACGCGCGGCTTCGGCATCGCCACTGCCGCCGTCAGTGCGTTCGCTGCGCTGCGATTCACGCGCGAGCTGCACCTGAGCGAGACCGCTTTCGGCGCGCTCGCCGGCACGATCGCCATCGGCAATCTGTTCGCCGTGCTCGCCAGCGGCTGGATCGTCGATCGCCTGCGCCCGAGCCGCGCTCTCGGCGCAGCGTGGCTCGCCTGCGGCAGCGCGGCCATTGTCATGGGCCTGAGCGATTCGCTGCTCACGGTCATCGTCGCGTACGCGCTCTTCGTCCCGATCCAGGCAAGCTGTTCCGTGCCGCTGTCGCTGTGGTCGAGTCGTATCGCGCGGGAAGGCGCACCGCGAGGGCCGGGAGATGCGGCGGCGTTCACCGTCGGCAAGGTGTTCCAGTCCGGCACCACCATGCTGGTCATGGCGCTGCTCGGCGTGCTCGAGCCGGTGCTCGGCATGAGCACGCTGATGTGGTGCGGCGGACTGCTCGGGCTGCCGTTCGCTCTTATTGTCTTGCGCATGGGCGCGGCGCGCGGCATCTGAACGCGCGCCGAAAAATGGGCGCGCCGGAAAAATAGGTTACAGTGGCGCGGTCATCCACCGACTGCGGCCCGCATGCGCAGCAAGCTCTTCGTGCCCGGTTCGCGTCCCGAGTTGTTCGCCAAGGCGCTGGCGAGCGACGCCGACGCATTGTCGATCGACCTCGAGGATTCGGTGGTCGAGAGCCGCAAGGCCGAGGCGCGCGCGTTCGTCGCGGACTTCCTGCAGTCGCAGCGCGTCGTGAGCGGCAACCCCAAGACGATCGTCGTGCGCGTGAACGCCCTCGGCACGCCGCACTTCGAAGCTGATCTCGAGGCGGTCGCGCAGCGCGGCGTGGCGATCGTGAATCTGCCGAAGGTGGAATCGGCGGACGACGTGCTCGCCTGCATCGCCGCGCTGGGTCGCGCGAGTGCCGCGAGCGGTGCGCGCCAGAAGACGCGCGTGCTCGCCAACATCGAAACGCCGAAAGGACTGCGCAGGGCTGCGGAGATCGCCGCGGCGCACGCCCGCGTCGCGGGCCTGCAGATCGGCTACGCCGATCTTCTGGTCGCGCACGGCATCGAGCGCGACGATCCGACCAGCGTGCACGCGGTCATGCTTGCGGTTCGCATGGCGGCGGCCGAGGCGGGAGTGCCGGCGTATGACGGCGCGTATCCCGACGTGCAGGATCAGAAGGGATTTCGTGCGGAGGCGCAGATGGCGCGGCGCCTCGGGTTCTGGGGCAAGAGCTGCATTCACCCGAAGCAGGTTCCGGTCGCGAACGAGATCTTCAGCCCGAGCGAGGAGGAGATCGCCGCCGCGCAGCGCGTCGTCGAAGCTTCGCGGCAGGCTGTCGCTCAGGGGCTCGGCGCGTTCACCGTCGACGGCAGGATGATCGACGCGCCCGCCATCCGGCGCGCGGAAGCGATCGTCGAGATCGGCCGGCGTCTCGGCGCCGTGACCTCCTGACGGTGGCTGCCCGCCGCAAAGCGCGCAAGGAAGCACTCCCCATCTCCGGCGCCGGATTCTGCCGGTCACGGAACTGCGGATTTCTGCTCGCGCAGCTCGTGCTCGCGCTCGCGCCGCTGTTCGCGCAGGCGGCGGAGGAATCGGAGAATCTCGTGTCGATCGAGCGCGGCGTTCTGCCAGCGATCGACGATGCCGGGCTGATCGAGCACCTGGTTTCCGTCGACGGCCGGCTCGTCGCGCTGGGTGCGGGATTCCCGTGGATTCTCGCCGCAGACGAAAAGCAGTGGACGCGCAGCGCATCGGCAGAAGGGAGTGTCATCGGCGTTGCGAGCAAGGGCGATCTGTCCGTTGCGCTCATCGGCACGCAGACCGGTGGTGTTGCGCACGCCGAGATGATCTCGATGGCCGAGAATGCGTTGCTGCGGCGTGCGCTGCCGCGATTCCCCGAGCCATTGGACCAGGCTCAGGCCACATTCCTGAACGGCAAACTGTTCGTCGCGGGAATCCGCGCCGACGGCGCGACCCGACTGTTCGAAATCGACCCTGCCGCCACCTCACGGGGGTGGACGGTACACGCGGGCTGGCCAGGCGAAGGCAGGCTGACCTCGGCTGCCGGCCAGACGTTCTCGTTGTTCATCACGCTGAGCGTGAGGTCCACCATTGCCGGCGACTACGAGACGAGCGCAACGCCCGGCGACCGGATGCTGCGCTGGAAAGCCGGCGAGGGCTGGGTGGAGAAACCCGCGCTCGCAGGCACGGTGGTTGCGGGAACGGCTACACCCATCGGCCAGGCGCACGTTCTGTATCTCGTTCGCAACGGTGTCGACGAGAGCTCCCCGGCGAAACTGTTGTCGTTCCACACCATCACCGGATCGTGGGCCACTCTGGATGAGCCGCCGGATTCCGGCGTGCGCGTCGGCACTGCCTGGAAGAACGGCATCGTGTGGCAACGATCGGCCGCGGACCGGGCGACTTTCGAATTCGGCACGGCGCAGGTTCGCTCGCGCGGTCACCTGCTGCACTGGCTCGACTGGGTGGTGATCGTCGTCTACCTCGTCTCCATGCTCGGCATGGGCTTGTATTTCTACCTGCGCGAGAAGCGTCACTCGACCGCGGATTTCTTCGTCGGCGGCCGCAGCATCCCGTTCTGGGCCGCGGGCATCAGCCTGTATGCCGCCAACACCAGCTCGATCAGCTACATCGCCATTCCGGCGAAGGCGTTCGAGACCAACTGGCAGTACCTGATGAACAACCTCACGGCCGTGGTCGGCCTGATGTTCGTCGCCGTGTGGATCGTGCCGCTGTTGCGCCGCCTGAACCTGATGTCGATCTTCACGTATCTGGAGACACGCTTTCACCCGCTGATCCGTACGCTCGCCAGCGCGTTCTTCATCCTGGTGCAGATCGGCAGCCGCATGAGCGTGATCCTGTTTCTGCCGTCGCTGGCCATCGCCACCATCACCGGCATCGACGTGACCTGGAGCATCATGATCATGGCGGTGTTCACCATGATCTACACCGCGCTCGGCGGCATGAAGGCGGTGGTCTGGACCGACTTCGTGCAGCTGATCGTCAAGATGGGCGGCATCGCTTTCGCCATCGGCTTCATCGTGTACATGCTCGACGGCGGGAGCGGCGAGCTGCTGCAGATCGCCCGCGCCGAGGAAAAGATGAAGCTGCTCGATTTCAGCTTCGACCTCACCAAGGCCACCGTCTGGGGCTTCGTCTTCCTGGTGCTGTTCGACGTGGTGCTGACGTTTCCGAAAGACCAGGTGCTGATGCAGCGCGTGCTGTCCACCAGGAACGACCGCGACGCGGGTCGCTCGATCTGGACGTTCGCCGCGGTGATGATCCCGGGCGGCTTCATGTTCTATTTCGTGGGCACCGCGCTCTACGCCTACTACAAGACGCATCCGGAACGGCTCGATCCGCTGCTGACGATCGATGCGACCTTTCCGTTGTTCATCGCCGCGGAACTGCCGCTCGGCGTGAAAGGCTTGATCATCGCGGGCATCCTGGCCGCGGCGATGGCGACGCTGTCGAGCATCATGAACAGCGTGGCCACGGTTGCGTCGGTCGATTTCTACGAGAAGCTGGTGAAGAAGCCCGATCCCAAGGTCAGCGTGCGCTTCGCCGAGGCCATGACGGTCGTGACGGGCCTGGCCGGCATGGGTGTGGCGCTGCTGCTGTCGCGCTACGACGTGCACTCGCTCTTCGATATTTCCATCGAGCTCGCGGGGCTGCTCAGCGGCGGATTTGCGGGTGCTTACACGCTCGGCATGTTCACGCGCCGCGCCAACTGGCAAGGCGTCATGATCGGTGTCGCGGTAAGCGTGACGCTGACCACGATCGCGTGGTGGATGAGTTTGGTCCACCCGTATTTCTACCTCGGCATCTCGATCATGCTGTGCATCATCGTCGGCTGGCTCGCGAGCTGGCTGTTCCCGCCGCCGCCGCCCGCGGCGCTGGCCGGCCTGACGATTCGCGGCGAGCAGGGCGGCGCATCCGCCGTCGCGGTCGGTGAGTGAGCGGGCAGTGGACACCCAGTTCCTGGCCACCTTCGTCTCGGTCGTCGACAACGGTTCGATGGCTGCGGCCGCGCGCCTGCTCAACATCACGCCGGCTGCCGTGGCGCAGCAGATCCGCACGCTCGAACGGCAGATCGGCGCGCCGCTGATCGCGCGAGCCGGGCGCACCGTCACGGTCACCGAGGCGGGCACTCGAATCCTGGAGCGGGCCCGGACATTGCTGCGGGAAGTGAACGACTTGCGCACCGTGGCGAACGACGACGGGACGGCCGGGGAGTTGCGCCTCGGGGCGAGCACGACGGCGCTCACGGGCATCCTGCCCGACATCCTGGTGCGCACCGTCGCACGCTTTCCGCGCATCAGCGTCTTCATCAAGCCCGGCTACTCGGTCGACCTGCATCGCGCCGTCGAGAGCGGCGAGCTCGACGCCGCGATCGTCCTGCAGGCGCCGTTCCCCCTGCACAAGACCTGCGGCTGGCAGCTTCTGCGCGAGGAACCGCTGGTGGTGCTCGCGCCGCAAAGCATGGCGCAGCGCGATCCGCACGAGCTGCTGGCGAGCGAACCCCTGATCCGCTACGACCGCAATCAATGGGGCGGACGCAAGGCGGATGAGTACCTGCGTCGCGCCCGCATCGAACCGCGCGAGCGCTTCGAGATCAACGCGCTCAACGCCATCGCCGTCATGGTCGATCGCGGCCTCGGCGTCTCGCTGGTGCCGGACTGGTCGCGTCCCTGGCCGGAAGGCTTGCGAGTCGTCCGCCTTCCGCTGCCGCTCGACAGCGAGCCGCGGCGCATCGGCGTGGTGTGGTCGCGTGCCACCATCCGCATCCGGCTGGTGAATGCTTTCCTGGAAGAGGCGCGAGCCACGAGCGACGGCCGGGCCGCGGGCCAAGCCCGCGCCGATGGCAAGCGGGCCGACGCCGCCGCCCGGTCCACAAGTAACAAAAAGTAGTGTCTGAAAATACCTTCCCCTGATTTCCCGCGCGGGTGGGATGGCTAAGAATCGCCCGCGAAGAAGAATGTTCGTTGCCGTCGAGCAAGCGTCACCATTTCCGGGCCGCACTGCAGCGCGCCGGAAGCGAATTTCGGGGGGAACATGACCAAGAACCGCCTGTACACCCTTCTCGGCTCCGTGCTGCTCGCCGCGGCGCAAGCACCGGCAACTGCGCAGGACGCACCGGCCGATGAGGTCGCCAACAACGACGAAGTGCAGGGAGAGGTGATCGTCACCGGCACGCGCGTGCCGAAGTCGGTGGACAAGATCCCTGGCGCGATCAACGTGATCGGCAAGGAAGAGCTGGCGCGCACCGCCGCGGTCACGCTGGACGCGACCGCCGTGCTGGCGCGCACCGTTCCCGGCTACTCCGAGTCCTCGCAAGCCATGAGCAACACCGGCGAGAACCTGCGCGGCCGCATCGCGCTGCGCCTGTTCGACGGTGTGCCGCAGGGCTCACCGCTGCGCGAGGGCACGCGTAACGGCACCTTCACCGACATGGGCATCGTCTCGCGTATCGAGGTGATCAACGGGCCATCCGCGTCGGAGGGCATCGGCGCGACCGGCGGCATCATCAACTACATCTCGGCCTCGCCGACGCAGCCGGGCACCAACGTGCAGGCCGCGGCGCGCTACACCTCGCAGTTGGAGGACGACAGCGAGGGCTGGAAGATCGGCGTCAACGTCACGCACAAGAACGACAACTTCGACCTGCTGCTCGGCACGTCCTTCATCGATCGCGGCATGACGTACGACGGCAACGGCCGGCGCATCGGCCTCAACACCAGCGGCAGCGTCGCCGACTCGGAAGCCGAGAACCTGTTCGTCAAGGGCGGGTTCAACTTCGGCGCGGACGACAACCAGCGCCTGCAGGCTTCGATCAGCCGCTTCAACATCACCGGCAAGGGCAACTACATCCTGGTCGACGGCGATCGCGACACTGGCGTCACCAACACTTCCGAGCGCGGCCAGCCGCTCGGCTCGAAGACCGAGTTCAACGACTTCAACCAGGAAACGCTGCAGTACTCGCTGCAGTACTCGCACGGCAACCTGTTCGGCGGCTCCCTCTCCGTCAACGTCTACCGCGCCGACCAGGCCATGCGCTTCGTCAGTGAGGCCGGCTCCGACCGCCAGGACCCGCTCATCAACAACAACTTCATCTTCGACAGCAGCGGCCAGGTGCTCGAGCCCTTCCCGCTGATCGACCAGTCCGAAGTGCACGCCGAGAAGGAAGGCATCCGCACCTCCTACGTGCGCACGTTCTTCGACGCCCTGGAGATCAACATCGGCCTCGATCTCGTGGAGGACATCGCGCAGCAGGAGCTGGCGCTCACGGATCGCGTCTGGGTGCCGCCGATGAAATACACGAGCACGGCGCCGTACCTGCAGGCCTCGTACGACGTCGGCCCGGTGACGCTGAGCGCCGGCATCCGGCGTGAGGACGGCGAGCTGGAGGTCGACGACTACACCACCACCTGGTTCCGCGACCGCAAGTTCATCCAGGGCGGCACGCTCGATTACCAGGAGGACCTGACTAACTTCGGCGCCGTGGTGCGCATGCCGGCCGGCTTCTCGGCGTTCGGCTCCTACAGCAAGGGCTTCACGCTGCCGAACGTCGGCATCCCGCTGCGCAACCAGCAGTGCTTCAACGACACCAACGAAGTCGGCATTCCGTTCGGCGGCACGCAGCCCGACGGCTGTCCGAACGATCCGCAGCAGTCGGTCGCCGGCATCCTCGATCTGCAGGCCGTGGTCGTCGACAACACCGAGTTCGGCTTCAACTGGCGCGGCGAGCGCGGCAGCTTCGGCGCCTCGTACTACATGTCGGACTCGGACTTCGGCCAGACGCTCACGGTCGATCCGGTGAGCAACGACTTCGTCCTGCAGCGCCGGCCGGTGGAGATCGAAGGTTACGAGATGCAGGGCGAGTTCAACATCCTGCCGACGCTGCGCGTCAGCGCGCTGTTCTCGCACACCGAGGGCAAGACGCGTACCACCGAAACCGGGCCGCTCACCCGCGAGATGGGTGTGCTCGACATCAACCCGGACAAGATCGGCACATCGATCCGATGGCAGTTCAACCCGGAGGGCGACGTCACACTCGGCTCGACCACGCTGCTGTCGCGCGACCTGAACGAAGGGGCGGCGGGCGAGGAGCACACGGACGGCTACACGCTGTTCGACCTGGGCGCGAACTACCGCATCGGCAACGGGCTGGTCACGCTCGGCATCGAGAATGTCACCGACAAGTTCTACATCCTGAGCTGGTCGCAGGTCGTGGGCTTCCGCAACTTCTGGTCGGGCCGCGGCCGGGTGACCTCGCTGACCTATACGATCAATTTCTAAAGGGCGAATTTCTGATTTCCTGCCAGTGATCGACTTGATAGACAGTCCTCCAACGTCCCCCTCGGCAGCTGTTCCTCGCGAGAGGAACAGCTGAGTTTTTTGCCCGCGGACTCGAGTCCGGGCAGGCTACGCGGGATGCGACGGAGGACCTGCCTGACGATCGCGGCTCTGATGGCTCTCGGCCAGGCTGGCACGGCTGCGGCTGCCCCCTCCACGCCGCAACCGTTGCCCCTGGCCACTCCCCAGTCCCAGGGTTTTTCTCCCGACCGCCTCGGGCGTCTCGACGGTTTTCTGCGCGAGGCCGTCGACACCGGCCAGTATCGCGGCGCGGTGGTGCTGATCGCGCGCCACGGGAAGATCGTCGACTGGCGCGCCTACGGCCATCGCGACGTTGCGAGGACGCTGCCGATGGAGCGCGATTCGATCTTCCAGATCTTCTCGATGACCAAGACCATGGCGAGCGTCGCTGCCCTGATCCTGATGGAGGAGGGGAAGCTCCTGCTCGACGATCCGGTGGCGAAATACCTGCCGGAATTCGCGACGATCCAGGTTTTCGCGGGCGGCACTGCCGACGCGCCGCAGCTGCGTGCGCCGACGCGCCCGCTCACCGTTCGCCACCTGCTCACGCACGTCTCCGGCTTCGCGACCGGTCGCAAGGATCCACCCGAAGCACTGACGCTCCTGCAGCGCGCGGAAACCTGGCGTTCGCCTGATCTCAGGACCTACGCCGCAAGGATGGCGCGCGTGCCGCTCGGCGCCGATCCGGGCGATCGCTTCGCCTACGACGGCGTGTCCACCGACGTGCTCAGCCGCCTGATCGAAGTCGTCGCACAGGTGCCGTTCGATGCCTTCCTGCAACAGCGGTTGTTTGCACCGCTCGGACTGAAGGACACGGCTTTCCGCGTGCCGGGCGAGCAGCGGGGACGCATCGTCGAGATGACCTCCACCGACGCGGAAGGGCACCTGATCCGGTCGCCGAACTATCCTGGTCATGTGGCAGGCGAGATGCTGAACAGCTGGCCGAGCGGCGCGGGCGGTCTCTATTCGACGGCAGCGGACTACGTGCGCTTCTGCCAGATGCTGATGAACGGCGGCGAGCTCGACGGAGCCTCGATCCTCGGGCGCAAGACGGTCGAGCTGATGATGTCCAACCACCTCACGCACCTCGACCCGCCGGTGAACGAGTACAGCGACGGCGAAGGCTTCGGTCTCGGCGGTTACGTGGTGCTCGACGTCGCCAGGCGCGGGCGCCCCGGTTCCGTCGGCCAGTTCGGCTGGTCGGGCGCGGCCGGCACCTACTACACGCTCGATCGCCAGGAAGGGCTGATCGCCATCCTGATGACGCAGCACCTGCCGCAGGGGCTGGCGCGCGATCCACCCAAGATCAGTTTCAAGTTCTACAATCTGGTCTACCAGTCGCTGGTGAAGTGAAGCCCCGATGATCCTGGTCGCCGGCTCGGCCAATCTGGATTTCGTCGTGCGCGCGCCGCACATTCCGGCGCCCGGCGAAACCGTGCTGGGCGGCGAATTCCGGACGTTCCCGGGCGGCAAGGGCGCCAACCAGGCCATCGCCTGCGCACGCGCCGGAGACGTCGCCACCGAAATGCTGCTCGCGATCGGCGACGACGCCTTCGCGACGCCGATCGAGCGCTCGCTGCAGGCGGCGGGCGTGCGCACGCACGTCGTCAGGGTCGCCGACTACGCCACCGGCACGGCTTTCATCGTGGTGTCCGACGACGCGCAGAACGCCATCACGGTCGCGCCGGGCGCCAACAACGCCTTGCGCGCTGCGCATCTGCCCTCGCTGTCCGGCTGTACTCACCTGTTGCTGCAGCTCGAAACGCCGATCGAAGCCGTGACCGCGTATGCCTGGGCGGCCCGTTCGCGCGGCGTGAAGGTCGTGCTGAACGCCGCGCCGGCCCGCATGCTGTCGCGCGAAGTGCTGTCGCTCGTCGACGTGCTCATCGTGAACGAGGGCGAGCTGGCCACCGTCACCGGGCAACGCGGCACCGTTGCCGAAGGTCTGCAGCGGATCGACGTGCCGTGCGTGGTCGTGACGTTGGGCGAGCGCGGCTCCTGTGCGCGAATCGGCGGTGAAGTCATCACGCAGGGCGGTTTCGCCGTCGATGCAGTCGACACGACCGCGGCCGGCGATACGTTCTGCGGCGTATTCGTCGCCGGTCTCGCGCGTGGACTGCCGATGGAAACAGCGCTGCGCGAGGCCAACGCGGCGGGCGCGCTCGCCTGCACGCGCCCGGGAGCGCAGGACAGCATTCCGACGCACGCCGAAGTGCAGGCTTTTCTCCGAATCCACTCCGCCGGTCAGCCATGAAAAAACCCGAACGCGCTCCCGTCACGCAGGTGGGCGAGTACGCACTGCCCCACACGATCGGCGCGCACTTGCCCACGCCGGGCAAGGCGCCGGGATGGCCGATGGCCAACATCGGGCAGTGGCGCGTTGACGTGAACGGCAGCGTGCAGACGTGGCTCGCGGAGATGAAGGTCTGGCGCCTCGAGCACCTCGTGCGAATGGGCTACGACGACGCCGAGTATCGCCGCGAGGCGTTTCTCTGGACGCAGCGCAACTTCGTGCACACGCAGATGATGGTCGAGGATCGCTACTTCTACGACCAGCAAGCGCGCCGCTACACCGTCGACCGCTACCTCGACGATCTCGAAAAGCGTTTCGGTGGCATCGACAGCGTGCTCGTCTGGTACGTGTACCCGAACATCGGCATCGACGATCGCAACCAGACGGCGCTGGCCAGCGACCTGCCGGGCGGGCTCGATGGCCTGAAGCAGGCGATCGACGATTTTCATCGCCGCGGCGTCAAGGTGTTCCTGCCGACGATGGCCTGGGACAACGGGACGAAGGGCGAGGGGGTTCCCGACTGGGAAGCGGTGGCGCGCCTCGCGGCGCGCGTCGGCGCCGACGGCGTCAACGGCGATACCTACAACGGCGTGCCGCGCTCGTTTCGCGTGGCTTCGGACGCCACGGGACATCCGGTGGTGTTCCAGCCGGAGTCGGTGCCATATGCCGACGAGCAACTCATGTGGAACAACCAGAGCTGGGGCAAGGCGTCCACCGAAGCGGTGCCGGCGGTGAGCAAGCTCAAGTGGCTCGAGCCGCGCCATCTCATCAACATCGAGAACCGCTGGGCCAGGGACCGCACCGACGATTTCCACTACATGTTCTTCAACGGCATCGGCTACGTGGCCTGGGAGAACGTCTGGGGCGTGTGGAATCAGTTCACGCCGCGCGATGGCGAGGCGCTGCGTCGCCTCGCGACACTGCAGCGCAAATTCGCAGCGCACTTCGTGAGCCTGGAGTGGGAACCGTACGCGCTCGCCTTGCAGCAGGGCGTGTTCGCAAGCCGCTTCCCAGGCGGCGACTCGGCGCTCTGGACCGTCGTGAACCGCAACGAATACGACATGGCGGGCGAGCAGCTCGCGGTGGACCACATCGACGGCCGCGTCTACTACGATCTCTGGAACGGGGCGAAACTCGAGCCGCGCGTGGTGACAGGTGCCGGCGGAGCAGGCCCTCAGGCGTTTTTCGCGCTCCGGCTCGAAGCGCGCGGCTTTGGCGCGGTGCTCGGTCTCGATCGCGGCACGAAAGTCGACGGCCTCGACGCATTTCTCGCGCGCATGCGCGAGTTGAACGGTGTGCCACTGCAGTCGCTGTCGAACAAGTGGGAAGCGCTGCCACAGAAGATGGTCGAGATCGCGCCGACGAAAGCCGTCGCGAGCGCGCCCTCCGGCATGGTGACGATTCCGGCCGGCGAGTTCGAGTTCAAGGTCACCGGCATCGAGATCGAGGGTTACATGTGGAAGGGCCTCGACTTCCAGTACCCCTGGGAGAGCTCGGCGCGCCGCAGCCATCTGCACCGGTTGAAGTTGAAGGCGTTCCACATCGATCGCTACCCCGTCACGAACGCGCAGTACAAGGAGTTCCTCGACGCTTCCGGCTATCGCCCGGCCGATGCGCACAATTTCCTGCGGCACTGGCATGGCGGTGCGCCGCGCCAGGGATGGGAGAAGAAACCCGTGACCTGGGTGTCCATCGAGGACGCGCGCGCGTACGCGGCCTGGGCCGGCAAGCGTCTGCCGCACGAGTGGGAGTGGCAGTACGCTGCGCAAGGCAGTGATGGCCGGCTGTACCCGTGGGGCAACGACTGGAACACGGCGAACATGCCGCCGCAGAGCAAGGCGCGCGAAATGCCGCCGCCGGCCGACGTGGACGCGCATCCGGGCGGCGCGAGCCCGTTCGGCGTGATGGATCTCGTCGGCAACGTGTGGCAGTGGACCAGCGAGTTTCACGACGAGCACACGCGGGCGGCGGCGGTTCGCGGCGGCAACGCCTGGCTGCCTCAGACTTCTCACTGGTATTTCCCGCAGGCCTACCAGCTCGACCAGCACGGCAACTATCTGCTGATGGCGCCCTGCAAGGATCGCTCGGCCGGCCTCGGCTTTCGTTGCGTCGTCGACGCGACGAACGACTGATCGGCTGTAGTCTTCGGGGCGACGCAGGCATGCGAGCACTTTCGATCGATCGCGCCGGCTCGGTACTCACCTGCGCGCTCCTCGCCGCGTCAACGGCGGCGTCGACAGCCGCACACGCAACGAGCCGCATCGTGATCATCGGCGGGGAGAAGAGCGAGGGACCGGCGCAGCACGACTATCCGAACGGCGTTCGCGTTCTCGAGGCGATGCTCGCCGCCTCACCGGACGCGCGTGCAACATCGGACGCGGATGCAACGCCCGGAGTTGCCGTCCAGGCGCATCCCGACGGCTGGCCCGCGGATCCCGGCGCGCTCGATGGCGCAGCCACCATCGTTCTCTACCATGACGGCCTGGAAAAGCATCCGCTCGTCGACGCGGCGCACCGCGCGCAGTTCGAGAAGGCGATGCAGGCAGGCGCGGGCCTCGTCGCGCTCCACCAGGCGACGACGGTGCCGGCGGACAATACCAGCAGCAATCTGCAGCATTGGCTGGGCGGTGCGCGCTACGGCATGTTCGATCGAACGACCGAGATGGTGAGGCTCGAGCCCCGCAGGCACCCCGTGACTCGGGGCGTCTCGTCGTTCACCTACCGCGACGAGTTCTATCCCACCATCCGCTTCGCGGCAGGGCGAGCGCCAACTCCGCTCCTCACGGGCAAGCTGCACGTCGAGTTCCGCGAGGGCCGTCATCTCATCCTGGACCGGGCCACGGTCAGCACCGTGGCGTGGGCTTTCGAGCGCGGCGACGGCGGCCGCTCCGTGGGCTTCAGCGGGGCGCATTACCTGGCCTCGCTCGATGAACCCGCGCTGCGCAAGCTGCTCCTGAATGCGATCTTCTGGACTGCGCGACTGGAAGTGCCTCGGGACGGGGTACGTGACACGCTGCCCGTGGACGCGGCGCGCAGGTCGTCGAGACGCAACGTGCTTGCGGCTGCGTCTCCGCGGGACACGCTGACCTTTCACGGCGACGCGCAGCGCACCGGCTGGCGGTCGGCGGAGGCAGAGTTGACGCATGCGACGGTCACGAGCCCCGAGTTCGGGCTCGCCTGGGAATCGCCGCGCTTCGATACGGTGGGCGAGCACCCGCCGCGCGCCTACGCCTCGCCGCTCTACGTCGATGCGTTGAAACTCTCCGCGGGACCGTACGCCGGTCGCACTTTATCCACGGTGTTTGCCGCGACCAGCAACGGTTTCGTGTACGCCGTGAATGCCTTCGACGCGGGTGCGGTGCCGGCCGGCGCCATCCTCTGGCGCACGGCGCTCGGTGAACCCTGCAAGCTGCAGCCCGTTGCGCTCGATGGCGTTCTGACCGGCGTGCTCAGCACGCCCGTGATCGACCCGTCCAGCGCGCGTATCTATGTCACGAGCTGCGACGTGGAGAAGCGCTGGCAGGCCTGGGCGCTCGACCTCGCGAGCGGAGCGATCGCAGCGGGCTGGCCTGTGCGGCTCGACGAGAACTCACTGAACGCGCCGGGCAGGAACCGCAACGCCGGCACGGGACCGCCGCCGCCGCCGAAGAAGAACGACTATCGCGTGCAGCGCGGCGCGCTCGCGCTGAGCCCCGATGGCGGCACTCTCTACGTCACTTTCGGCGAAACTCTCACGGGCTGGCTGGTGGCCGTCGACACGGCGCGACCCGGCATTGCCAGCGCGTTCGCAACCGTCGCCGAGCCCCATCACAGCAGCGGTGGCATCTGGGGAGCGGGTGGGCCGGCGCTGGACGCGGCGGGCGAGATCTTCGTCGTCACGGGGACCGGTTTCTCCGGTTACGTCGACCAGCCGCACGACTGGACACAATCGGTGCTGAAGCTGGCGTATGCGGGCGGCGAAGGCTTCACGCTGCGCGGCACGTACACGCCGTTCAACTACTGCGAGACGGCGAAGATGGACATCGATCTCGGGTCCGGCGGCGTCACGCTGGTGCCGGATCTCTCGGCGGCGGGCACGCTCACGCCGCATCTTCTGACCGTAGGCGGCAAGCAGGGCAACGTCTATCTGATCGATCGCACGCGCATGCCGGGCCGACTCGATCGACGTCCGCCGTGCAGCACTGATTCCTCCACCGACGCCTCGCTCCTGGCGCCAGAGAGCCAGCCGCAGTTCGGCAAGCGCGGACCGCTCAGCGTCTTCGGCCCATACTCCGAGAAGGATGCGGCCCTCGACCTGGCGCGTGGTCGCTCGGTGCCCGCGTACTTTCGCGCCGCGGACGGCAGCGACTACCTGTTCGTCACCGGCAATGCGAAGGCGGGCCACGGTTTGCCCGAGAGTGTCGCGCCATCGCTCGCGCGCCTGCGGATCGTTGCCAGGCCGCACGAAGCCGCCCACCTGCGCGTCGACCAGCTCGAGAAGACTCTGGTTTTCGAGAATCCGGGCTCGCCCGTGGTCACGAGCGACGGCCCGGTGGAAGCGATCGTGTGGGTGCTGGACGAGAACGCACGGCGCACCGCTACGCTTGCCGGCGCGAGCGCACCACGGCCCGTGCTCTACGCACTCGATGCGCACGACCTCAGCCTGCTCTGGAAGAGTGGCGCGGGCGAGTTGCACACCAGCGGCAAATACAACGAGCCCGCGTTCGCGCGCGGCAGTGTCTTCGTCGGCACCGACCGGATCCAGGCATTCGGGCCGAAGCGCAGGGCCGTGGGCGAACGCGCCACGACCACGGGTGTGCGCGCCACGACCACCGCACAGATTGGCGTGCCGGACGGGGTCGGCACAGCGCTCGACACCCGCGATGGTGCGACGACCGCCAAGCTCGACGGCGCGGCGAAACTCGACGGCGCGGCGCTCTACGCGCAGCGCTGCGCCGCCTGCCACGACAATCCGCAGGGGCGCATTCCGCCGAAAGCACTGTTCGCGGAGCGACCCGTCGAAGACGTCGTCGGCGTGCTCACCGCAGGCGTGATGCGCGAGTATGCGCAAGGACTCTCCGCTGCGCAGATTCGCGCGGTTGCCCGCCACGTTGCCCGGCCGGGTGGCGCCCAATGACGGCCGTGATGGGTTTCGCCCCGGCGCAGGGCGTCGAGCTCGGCGGCCTGCTCGGCCGCGCGCTCGCCGCCAATCGCTCCGGCCGGCTCTCGCACTTCGTCGTGGACGAGAACAGTCCGGCGATCGCGCTCTTCAGTCCGCAACACGTGATGGGGAATGAGCAGGGCGACTGGTATGGCGAGCACGCGGGCAAGTGGCTGTGCGCGGCCGCGAAGGCGGCGCGGCGCACCGGCGATGCAACACTGCGCGAGCGCGTGCGGCGTGTGGCCGACTACCTCGTCGATCGGCAGGACGCCGATGGCTATCTCGGCACCTACGCGCCTTCGCGTCGGTTCATGCACGAGCAGCCACCCGCGTCGCGCACCTGGGACGGCGCACCGGCCCTTCGCACCTGGGACATCTGGACGCACAGCTACCTGATTCTCGGGATGCTGGAAGCCGGCGCACTGCTCGGTGGCGATCGCAATTCCACGCCGGGCACGCGCCATCCCGCGCCGGCGGGCAATCGTTACGTCGAATGCGCGCGCAGGATCGCCGACCTGTGCTGGCGCACGTTCACCGATGGCGGCATCGATGTCACGACGCTGGGCAACCATCACGGCATGTCGGCCACCGTCCTCATCGATCCGGCGGTCGAGCTGTTCCTTGCGACGGGCGAGCAGAAGTATCTCGACCTCGCGCGCCTGGTGCTCGAACAGGCGAACCGGCGACCGGAGCTCAGGCTCCTGACCGCGGCGCTCGCCGGTGTCGACGTCGCGGAGATCGGCACGGGCAAGGCTTATCAGCTCTGCTGGAATTTCGTCGGTATCGCCAAGCTGTGCCGTGCGACGCGCGATGCGCAACTCCTGGACGCCACGCGCAACGTCTGGGAGAGCATCCGGCGACATCACCTGACGCTCGGCGGCGGTCCGTGGGGCGGCGTGGCGCATCGCTCGCGCGAGGTGTTCAACCCCCAGGGCGTTTTCAGTCCGCACGGCTACGTCGAAACCTGCTCGACGTACGCGTGGGTCCTGCTCAACCGCGAGTTGCTGGCGGTCACCGGCGAGGCGCGCTACGCGGAAGAGATCGAGCGCGCGGCGTACAACGACCTGCTCGGCGCGCAGGCGCCCAACGGCGAGGACTGGTGCTACTACTCCTTCCCCAATGGCAAGCGCGTATTCACTACCTACTGGCGCTGCTGCAAGTCGAGCGGTGCGCTCGCCCTCGAAGAGTTGCCCGCGATGGCCTGTGGCCTCACGAGCGACGGCATTGCCGTGAATCTCTATGGCGACGCGGATGTCAGGGTTGCGACGGCACAGGCCGGCGCCGTGCGCCTGACGCAGATCACGCGCTATCCGTTCGCCGGCGACGTTCGCATCGTCGTGGCGCCGGAGCGCAGCGCGCAGTTCACGATCCTGTTGCGCGTGCCCGCATGGGCTGAGGCGATGTCGGTGCGCGTCAACGGCGTCGATGCCGGTGAGCAGGGCGTCGCACGGCGCGGCTACGTCGCGCTCGATCGCACGTGGCAGAAGGGCGACGAGATCTCGCTCGCCTTCGCGATGCCGCCCGTCCTTCATGCGCGGGCGAGTCGCAACGTGCAGGAATCGAAAGGACCCGCGGGCGAGCCGGTCAGCCAGGAAGTGATGCACTACGACTACGTGGCCATCACGCGCGGGCCGCTCGTCTACGCCACCGGTCTCATCGACGGGTTCAAGGCCGAGGAGACTCTTTGTCTTCAGGACAGCAATAGCCCGGACAGAAATAACCCGGACAGAAACAAACCGGACAGAAATAGCCCGGCCGGGCGTCTATCCAATACGCCACTGCTCGAGCTGGTGGAGGCGCCGCCGGGTTTCGAGGGGCCGGCGATCCGGATGAACGTGGTGGGGCGGGCGCCGATCACGTTCACCCCCTATTTCGAGGCTGGCGGGCGTGAGGACGGCGCCTGGCGGCTCACCTGGATGCAATTGGCGCCGACGTCGCGCGGGGCCGCCGCGAAGTAAGAAATTGTAGTGTTTGAGGATAGACAACATGCCTTCATCTTCGCCCTGCGGTCGGCCAGACTGGTCGCGGTGCGCTGACCGCGCGCCGAACTGACAACGAACAATCGTGGCGACCACACCCGATCACCGCCTGCCCGAACGTCAGGGGCCTTCCGGCCCGCTGAGCGGCGTGCGCGTGCTCGACCTGAGCGCGTACATCGCGGGGCCGTACGGTTGCACGCTGCTCGCCGACCAGGGCGCGGACGTGGTGAAGGTCGAGCCCCCCGACGGCGACAACCTGCGCAAGTATCCCTCGACCTTGCAGGAAGAGAGTCGCGCGTTCATCGGCATCAATCGCAGCAAGCTCGGGCTCGCGTTGGATCTCAAGAAACCCGAGGGCCTGGCGACGCTGCTGCGCCTCGTGCGCGACGCCGACGTGCTGGTTCACAACTTCCGCCCCAGCGTGCCAAAGCGGCTCGGCATCGACTACGAGAGCCTGAGCCAGATCAATTCACGACTGATCTACTGCGCCGTCACGGGTTACGGCGAAACCGGGCCGTGGAAGGACAAGGCGGGCTACGACCAGGTCCTGCAGACGGTGACCGGGATGTGCGTGTTGCAGGGCAAGCGCGGCGGGGCGCCCGAAATCGTGTACGGCTCCGTCATCGACTACTACGCCGCCGCGCTGGTCGCGGGCGGAATTTCTTCAGCGTTGTACGAGCGCGAGCGCAGCGGCCGCGGGCAATACGTCGGCGTGTCGCTGCTGCGCAGCGCCCTGACGATGCAATCCGCACGACTCGTGTGGGTCGAAGGCGAGCCGCGTGACATCGGTCGCGACTTCCGTTCCGGCGGCATCACCGGCCTGCATCCGACCAAGGACGGATACATCTACATATCGGCCAACACCGCGCACTTCTGGCGCGCGCTGTGCGAGAAGACCGGCCTGGAGGATCTCGCGTACAACGAGCGCTACGACTCCGTGCGCAAGCGTGCCCAGCATGCGTCCGAGATCGTGCCCCGCCTGCACGAGGCGCTGCACGCGCGCACCGCGCTCGAATGGGAAGCGCACTTCGGTGACGACGTTCCCTGCGCCGCGGCCCGCGCCGTCGAGGACGTCTTCGACAACGTGCAGGTGGTCGCGGAGAACATGGTGACCACGACCGAGCATCCGCTCGTCGGGCGCTACCGCGGCCTAACGCGCTCGATCACCTTCGGCCGCACGCCCGGCCCCGCGCCCTTCGCCGCACCGACCTTCGGGCAGCACAGCGATGCAGTGCTCGAAGAAAGCGGTGTTTCCGCCGAGGACGTGAAGAAGCTGCGCGGGAAAGGCACCGTGCTCTGACGCATTTCGCCGGCAGCTTGCAGTCCGTCTGGTCGTGGCTTATGGTCGCTGGCACCAGCGGTACCTGCTTTTCTGCGCGATGGCAAAGCAACCTCGGGCGAACGAAGAAGAAGCCAGGAACGTCGGCTTCGATATGAGCCTCATTGACGTCAGCCTCGGCTACACGTACGAACAGCGCGCGCTTCAACATCAGGCTGCGCTCGACCTGGCACTGGAGCTCGAACACATAGGCCGGCGCCTCCGTGGCGAATCTCAATCGGCTGATTGAGCGCCTGTGCGACGCTGACGTCGATTTTGTCATCGTCGGCGGATTCGCAGCGATGCTTCACGGCTCCTCCCTCGTGACCCGGGACATCGACGTCTGCGCGGTGCTCTCTGCGGAGAACGTCGATAAGCTCCGCGCGAAACTGGGAGATCTCCGGCCGGTCCATCGGATGACTCCGCAGAAACTGCCTTTCAGCGACAACCCCTCGCCCGGCGCGTCGCTGCAGAACCTGTACCTCGAGACTGACCTCGGGCCTCTCGACATCCTGGGTTCCATCAAGGGCGTGGGGGACTACGATCGGGTTCGCGCCGCCTCGATCGAAGTCGACCTCTTCGGCCGGTGTTGCCGCGTCATGTCGCTCGACGACCTGATCAGCGCCAAAGAGTCCCTGGGGCGCGACAAAGACCTGCTGGCTGTCACTGTATTGCGCGCGATCAGAGACAAGTCGGGCCGCTGAAGGAGCGTCCGGCGCGCCCGCGCCCGCGAAGGATTTCCCCCCGGAGCCTGCACTAAGCTGTCGGAAGCGCGCGAGTGCCTCGCGCCCGGCGGTTGGCAGGTCACCCGGTCGATGGTCAACGACGATCGTTCCCTGGTCCAGAAACTCCTCGCGGGAGACCGGGATGCGTTCGACGCCTGTTTCGGCGAGTACTACCCCAAGCTCTACCGCTTCGCCCTGAGGCGCCTGGGCGGCGATGCGCCCATGGCGGAAGACGTCGCGCAGGCGACCTTGTGCCGTGCGCTCGAGTCTCTGCACACCTATCGGGGCGAGGCTACTCTCTATACGTGGCTCTGCACGCTCTGCCGCCGTGAACTGGCGACGCGCTGCAACTCCCAGGCACGTTCCACTGCGCTCGAAGCCGCCGAGGACGATCCGGAAATCCGGGCCGCGCTCGAATCGCTGCTGGCCGCCAGCGCGGACGATCCCGTGCTTTCCGCGGACGCCTCGCAGCTTAGCCAAGCCGTGCTGGCAGTACTCGACTACCTGGTGCCGCTGTATGCGACCGTCCTGGAGCTCAAGTACGTCCAGGAGCTCTCCGTTGCCGTGATCGCCGAACGCATCGGCCGCTCGCCGAAGGCCACCGAGTCGGTGCTCACCCGCGCCCGGCTGGCATTCCGCGAAGCGTTCTCCCTGCTGCACGGTGGGCTCACTCCTGCGCGAGACGCGGAACATGAGTAGACCGGAACGCTCCGACGAGCAGGATTCGATCGCCCGGCTGTTGCGTCTGGCCGGGGAGCGAAGTCTTCCTCGCGAACCAGCGATGAACGAGGCGCGCGTGCAGGCGCAGGCCGCGTGGCAAAGCATGCTGGCGTCGCAGCGTCTCGTGCATCGACGTCGCGCAATCCGCGTGTTCCTGTACGCGGCGGCGGCGGCCGGCGTTGCTGCCGCGGCGCTGGTATTCACGGATTTCTCGAGGCCGGCCGCGCCGGCGACGGTCGCACAGGTGCAGCGCGTCGAAGGCGACGCGCAGGCGCTGCGCGACCGGTTCCTGTTCGGCGACGAACGCATCGCCGTGGCGGGCAACATGCTGTTGCACACCGATGCCGTGCTCGTCACCGGCCAGGGACGCGTGGCGATCTCGCTCACCGGAAGCTCGGTGCGGCTGGCGGAACGCACTCGGCTGCGCCTGGATCGCGCCGGTCTCGTCGAGCTCGAGCACGGCTCCGTCTATGTCGATGCCGGCGTCCTGCCTGGACCTGCTCTGCGCGTGCTCACTCCCGCCGGCGTGGTCACGCATACCGGGACGCAGTTCCAGATCGACGTCGACGCGCGCGGCACCGGCGTTCGCGTGCGCGAAGGCAGCGTGCGCATCGAGCCAGGCACGCTTGCGCCCATCGAAGTCGCGGCAGGCGAAGCGGTGCGCCTCTCCGGCAGCGGCCAGGTCCTCGTCCGCGAATCCGTGCCGACGTTCGGGACGCAGTGGGAATGGGTGACGGCAATCGCACCCGCGTTCGGCATCGAGAATCGATCGCTTGGCGAGTTCCTGGCCTGGATGGCGCGCGAGCAGGGCTGGCGCCTGCGGTTCGAGCCCGAAACGCTGGAAGCGAGCGCCTCGCGCACGGTCCTGCACGGCTCGATCGAAGGGCTCACCGCGGAGGCGGCGCTCGACCGCGTCTCGACCATCACCGGCTTGTCTTTTGCGCTGGAGGCGGGAGTCCTCACGGTGAAAGAAACGGTGCAAGCGGAGGCGCGGGAGCTGTGAGCGGCGAAGGGCGCAGGCCGATTCCTGCACTCGCGCTGTGCGCCCTCCTGGCCGGCGCCGCCTCCGCTCCAGCGACAGCGCAGGATGGTGCTCAGCAACGTCTCGTGAACGATCTCGACCTGGCCGACTTCGTACCCGGCCGGACGCTCGACAGCGCACTGCGGGCGCTCAATCGCGGCGGCCATCGCATCGCGTACAGCACGGCGCTCGTGAAGCCCGAGATGATACTTGCCGCGCGTCCACGGGCGACGACTCTCGAAGGGCTGCTCGCCGAGGTGCTCGCTCCCTGGGGTCTGCGAGCCGTGCTCGCAGACAGCGGAGACTGGGTGGTCCAACGCGGCGAGCCTGCCGCGAATTCCACGCCCGGGATCGCGGCGCCTGGACTGGCGGAGGCACCGCTGGGCGAGATCGACGTGACGGCGAGCCGCTTCGCGGTTGCTGCCGTCGAGCCCTCGGGTGACGTGCTGCTGACGCGCGACGAGGTGCGTGCGTCGCCACATCTCACTGACGATGCGGTGCGCCTGCTGAATGGCCTGCCCGGCGTCGCGGGCGGTGACATCTCGGCGCAGCTCAACGTCCGCGGCGGACGGCGCGACGAGCTGCTGATCCAGATCGACGGGTCCGAGATCCGCGACCCGTTCCACATCCGCGAGGCCAACGGCGCGATCAGCCTCGTCGACACCAACCTCGTCGAGGAGATGCGCCTGGTCAGCGGTGGAGCGACCGCCGATCTCGGCTGGCACATGAGCGGCGTGCTCGATATCCGCACGCTCGATCCCGCGCGGCAGCACGAGCGGCGCAGCGCACTGGGCGTGAGTTTCATCAACGCCTTCCTGCGCAGCCAGGGCAGCTTCGACGAGGAGCGCGGGCGCTGGCTCGCCTCGGCGCGGCGCGGCTACCTCGACCTGGTGATGAAGCGCATCCAGGACGAGGACGAGGAGTTCACACCGCGCTACCAGGATGCGTTCGCGAAGGTCGCTTACGACCTCAGCCCCGGCACCACGCTCGCCGCTCATGCGCTGCTCGGCACCGACGAGCTCACGTTCGTCGATTCCGACGGCAATCGCAGCTCGGGCGGCGACGCCGAGACCGGCACGCTGTGGCTGACGCTCGATCACGAGTGGTCGGAATCGCTGCGCATGTCGATGATCGCCGCGGGCGGCAGCACCGATCGCCGACGCTCGGCGAACGAAGACCGTCCCGATGAGCTGACCGCCGACCTCGACGACAGTGCCGACTTCCAGTACGCGTCGCTGCGCCAGGACTGGGCCTGGCAGCCGCACTCGCGCCACCTGTTCAAGTGGGGCGTGAGCGCGTCGCGGGAACGCGCGGACTACGACTATCGCCGCGACTCCTTCATCACCGATCCCTTTCTCGCGGGCGACGAGCCGATCGACACTTCGCAGCGCGTACTGCTCGACACGGAAGTGCAGGGGACAGGCGGCTACGCGGCCTGGCGCACGCGGCTCGCGTCCTTGGTGGTCGCGGAAGTGGGTGCGCGCTGGGATCGCTGGCGTTACGACGACGCGGGCTCGTACGACCGCACCAGCCCGCGCGTGAACCTCGTGTACCAGCCCACCGCGGGCAGCGAGCTGCGACTCGCCTGGAGCTCGATCCACCAGCCGCACGCCGTGGACGAGCTGCAGGTGCAGGACGGTGCTTCCGCCTTCTTCCCGCCGGAACGCGCGGAGCAGATCGTCGCCGGCTTCGAGCAGCGGCTCGGCGATGCGGCGTCGGTGCGCGTCGACGTCTATCGCAAGCGGTACTCGGATCTCAGGCCGCAGTTCATGAACCTGTTCGATCCCTTCGAGCTGATTCCGGAAGCGGAGCCCGACCGCGTGCGCGTCGCCGCGACGCGCGCCCGGGTGCGCGGCGTGGAATTGACGCTGCGCGGCTCGCTGGGCGAGCAGTGGAGCGGCCGCCTGAGCTATGCGCGCTCGAAGGCCGAGGAGGACGACGGCAGCGGGTGGCTGCCGCGGTTCTGGGATCAGCGCGACGCCGCGTCGATGAACCTGAGTTGGGAAGGCGTGAGCTGGCGTGCAAGTCTCTCGGGCATCTATCACAGCGCCTGGCCGACGACGGAGCTGACCGCGCGCGTGGTGTCGGCGCCCGGCGGCGGTTTCACGGTCGAGCCCGTGCTCGGCCCGCGCAACGGCGAGCGCCTCGACTCGTTCCTGCGCCTCGACTTGCGCGCCAGCCGTGAAGTGCGCTTCACTGGCGGCAGCGCGCTGACGTTCTACGTGGAGATCTTCAACGTGCTGAACCGCAAGAACGCCTGTTGCACCGAGGAGTTCGACCTGCGCAACGCGCCCGGCGGCGGCGCGGTGCTGGTGGAGCCGCAGCTCGACTACTGGCTGCCGCTGCTGCCCTCGTTCGGCGTGCAGTACGAATTCTGATGCGCGCGCTGCTCGGCGCTCTCGCACTCTGGCTGGCCGGCATGACGATCGGCATGGTCGTGTTCGCGGTGCCGGCGCTGAAGGGCGCCGCGCCGATCCCGTACGTCGCCTCCAGTCCGTTCATCACGCTGCCCACCATCGTGCTCTGGGCATTCCTGGCGCGTGTGTTGTCGCGGCCCCGCATCGTTGCATCGCCGGGGCCGCAGGCCGAGGGTCTGCGCTTCGGTGTCGTGTTCGCGCTGGTCAACGTGCTGCTGGACCGCGTCGTCGTGGTCGGCCTGATGCAGGCCGGGACGGATTTCTATTCCTGGCTGGGGCCCTGGTTCGCTTATGCGATCGTGATGCTGCTGCCCTGCGTCATCGGATACCGGGAAGCGCATCGCCGGCTCGCGGCGCAACAGCGGGCACGCGGACCAGGTCGGCGGTGCGCCACCACGGCTGCAACTCCAGGCCCTGTGCGGGTTCGACCGCCTCTCCGAGGCGCGGCATCAGTAGCTGCGCGCCCGCCTTCGGCGCGAGCTCCAGCAGGGTTTCCGCCGGATCGTCCCACGCGTGCAGGCCGAGGCTGAACGTTCCCCAGTGAATCGGCAGGAACGGACCGCCGCCGAGCAGCTTCAACGCCTCGAGCGCGTTCTTCGGTCCGAGGTGTATCTCGCCCCACGCTGGATGGAACGCGCCCACTTCGAGCATCACCAGGTCGAACGGACCGAAGCGCTCGCGGATGTCGCGGTATTCCGTCGTCAGCCCGGTGTCGCCGCTGAAGAACACCGTGTGACGTGGCGAGCGGATCACCATCGACGACCACAGCGTCGCGTTGCGATCCTTGAGGCCGCGTCCCGAGAAATGCTGTGACGGTGCGGCGGTGATCGCGATCTCGCTGCCGGGCAGGCGATGCGTTTCCCACCAATCCAGCTCTGTCACGCGCTCCGGTCGCACGCCCCAGGCCTCGAGGTGCGCGCCGACGCCGAGCGAGGTCACGAACGGCACGTCGCGCTTCGCCAGCTCGCGGATGGTCGGATAGTCGAGATGATCGTAGTGGTCGTGCGAGACGATCACCGCGTCGACGGGCGGCATGGCCCGCAGCGGCACCGGCGCGGGCTGGAAGCGCTTGGGGCCCGCGAACCGCGACGGCGAGGCGCGCGGTCCCCACACCGGGTCGGTCAGCACGCGAACGCCGTCGATTTCGATCAGCACCGTGGAATGGCCGAGCCAGGTGGCGCGCAGGCCGGTGCCGGACGGCTTGCGCCAGGTGTCGAGCGAGTTCAGCGCCGGAAGCGGCCGCTGGGGCGCGCGCCGCTCGCCGCCGAAGATGAAGTGCAACAGGTACGGCATCGGCTCGTTCGGGTCGCGCAGGCCCGGCAGTATCGGGTGCAGGTTGCGAAACGCGCCGTCGACCCAGCGCGGCGACGCCTCGATTCGCTCCTGGCGCAGTCCCTCTGATCTCTTCCCCAACGACCTCATCTCGAAACCTCAGATGCGCTTGCGCGCCGTGAGCGGAAAACGCTGGCCCTGGTGATAGATCACCGTCCCGACCATGAAGTTCGCGTCCTCGGCGAGCGTGCCTTCGAACACGACCGGGCCCTCGGCCGAATCGACGGTCATCGCCACCTGCCGGCCCGCGACCTCGAGTGCCCGGACCGGCAGCGTGTTCGTGCCGGCCGGCGTCAGCGTTCCCGTGAACTCGCTGCCCATCTCGCCACCACGCTTGAACAGCCACATCTCGCCCCTGGCCGTCTGGTTGCCGATGTCGACCGAGAAATCCCATCGGCCGGAGACATCGGGCGGTGCCGAGACCTTGCGCGGCTGCTGCACGCAGGCCGCGGCGAGAAGGGCAATGAAGGCGAGAAACGCGGAACGCAGCATCGTCGATACCTCGGTGATGGAATGACGTGATCGAGCGCCGTGCTCAGCCGCGCGCGACTCTCACGGTGAACAGACTGCCGCCGCCCTCGAGCGCGGCATACGTGACGTCGCCGCCATGCGCACGAGCGATCTGGCGCACGATGGCGAGGCCGAGCCCGAAGCCTCGTGTGGCCGCGCCGGTGGTGGCAGGGCTGCCGGCCGGGTCGGCGCCGCCAGTTGTTCCGCCGCGTCCGGCGGCCCCAGCGATACGATAGAACGGCTCGAAGATTCGCTCGCGCTCGCCTGCCGCGATGCCGGGGCCACGATCCTCGACGAGGAGTTCCGCAGTGCCACCGGCGCCGACGCCAGCGCCGCTACCAACTCGCACGCGTGTCGCGCCGCCGCCATGGCGGCGGGCGTTCTCGAGGAGGTTGCGGATCATCCGCCGCAGCAGCGCCGGGTCACCGCGAACCGTGACCGGCTCGCCTTCGACCGTGCGATCGAAGTGCGCCGCTTCCTCCGCGGCGAGCGCGAGCAGGTCCACATCCTCGATATGTTCGAGGGCGTCGAGCGCGTCCAGCCGGCTCGCGAGCAGGGTTTCATCGATCAGCGCATTCAGCTCCGCGATGCTGCGTTCCAGCTCCGCCATCGTTGCCGCATCGGGTCCGGAGGCCAGGCGCTCGATGCCGAGGCGGATGCGGGCGAGGGGCGTGCGCAGCTCGTGCGAGCAGTTGGCGAGCAACATCTTGTGCGCCTGCACCAGCTCCTCGATGCGTTCCGCCGACTGGTTGAAACTGCGCGCCAGCGCGGCGACTTCGTCCTTGCCCTCGACCGCGACACGTGTCGCCAGCTCGCCGCGACCGAGCTGCTCGACGCCGCTCTGCAGGCGCTCGAGCCTGCGGGTCAGGCGCCGCGCGATCGGATACGCACCGAGCACGAATGCCAGCACGATCGAGACGGGCACGATGAACAGGTGCAGGCGCGCACGGGTGTCCGAATGCGGGTGATGCACGACGAGGCGGCGGCCGTCGTCGAGCGGCAGCACCCATGCGGGTCCATGGCGGGTGAGCGTCCAGCCGGCGCGCGACAGGCGCCGCGGCGACAGGCGTGGCCCTTCCGCGGTGGCGGCGAGCAGATGACCGTTCGGGTCATACAGCGCGAGGTTCAAACGCAGCCGCGCATGCAGATCGTCGAGCGCAGACTGCTGTCGTTCTGCGGGCGCCGACGCCGGGGCGAGCAGGCCTTCGGCCAGCTGCGCTGCCGCGTCCGTACCCCAACGCTCCCTGCGCAATTCGCCCGAGAGGGACCAGAAGATGCCGCTGGCGATGACGATCACGCCGAGCGCGGCGAGAATCGCGAGATAGAACTGCGTGTGGAGGCGACGCATCGTGACGGGGAGGGGCGGCGCGTCAGCGGCCGCGATCCTGTTCCTTCGCGAACACGTAGCCCGCGCCGCGCACGGTGAGGATGCGCCGCGGCTTCTTCGGGTCGTCCTCGATCGCGGCGCGGATGCGCGAGATCTGCACGTCGATCGAGCGGTCGAACTCCTCGAGCGCGCTGCCCTTGGTGAGATCCATCAGCGCTTCGCGCGACAGCACGCGGCCGGCGCGCTCCGCCAGCGCGAGCAGGAGCGTGTACTGGTACGAGGTGAGCGGTTTCTCCTGGCCGTCCACGCGCACCTGGCGCGCGCCGCGATCGATGTCGAGGCGGCCGAAATGCAGGATGTCCGTGGAGTCGGGCGCGCGCTGACGCCGCAGGATGGCGCGCAGGCGCGCGAGCAGCTCGCGCGGCTCGAACGGCTTGGGCAGATAGTCGTCGGCGCCGAGCTCCAGGCCGACGACGCGATCGAGGGGGTCGCCGCGCGCCGTGAGCATCAGCAGTGGAATCGCGGATTCCGCGCGGATGCGCTTGCAGAGCTCGAGGCCGTCCGTGTCGGGCAGCATCAGGTCGAGGATCACCGCGTCGTAGGTTTCGTGGCGCAACTGTCTTTGCGCCTCCACGCCGGTGCCGGCGATGGTGGCACGAAAGCCCGCCGCGCCGAGATAGTCGGCGACCATGGCGGCGAGGCGGGCGTCGTCTTCTACCAGCAGTACGCGGGCGGTCATGCGGTGAGTGTAGTCAGGGCGACAGGCTCGCGGTGGCGATCCTCGTCGCTATCCTGCCTTCACTCACCATCGTGATGCCAGCGCCGGCGCTTGTGCATACGCTCGGCCAGCGCAGCACGCTGTTCCGGCGTGAGAACGTCGGCCGCATCGGCAACGCCCTGCGCCAGGCGCTTCGACGCCTGGTCCGCGAGGCTCACGCCTTCGGCCCGCACGGCCTCGAGGCGCGCGCGATCCACGGTTTGCGCGGCAAGGATCTCGTGCAACTGCTCGTGGAAACCCCTGTGCTCGTCTGCCAGGGCGTGCACGTCCGCCGCCGTGGCCTGCAGGATGGCGGTGACGCGTGCGCGCTGCTCGTCGGTCGCGTCCGTGGCCTTGAGCGCGTACTTCACGCCCAGCTCGATGCGGTCCGCCATTTCTTCCGCGCTCATGTGGCCGTCCCAGCCGCCCTTGGCGTACACCAGCGCCTTGCCGCCGGCGAGCAGCACCAGTGCGCCGACGATGCTCGCGGCGATGATCCAGCCGCGGCGCTTGCGGCGCGGCGCTCCCGGCGTACCCGCCGGGGATGAGGTCGTCTTGCTGTCCTGTTCGCTCATATATAAGAGTCTCCTGGCTGAAGTCTCCGGGGTGCGCCGGGGACGGTTAGCCGCGAACCGCGGCGGTACGGTCGCTACTCTGCGTTCCGCGCGTTTCGGCACGATCTGGCGCGTGTAAAGTTTTGTATCGCCTCGCCGTCCGGCCGGCGATCCGGGCGATCGGCATCCCGCCTATTGGCGGCGCGCCTCGAGCACGATCCGGAACAGGCTGCCCTGGCCGGCTGCGCTTTCGAGTTCCAGGCGGCCTCCGTGGCTCTGAACGGCCCATCGCGCAATCGCGAGCCCGAGCCCCGTGCCGCCCGGGTCGCGCGAGCGCCCGGTTTCCACGCGATAGAAGCGCTCGAAGATGCGGGCGTGATGCTCCGGCGCGATTCCCTTGCCCGGGTCGCGAATCTCGACGGCGGCGTGCCCGCTGCCCAGCGGGCGGACGGCGACGTCGATGCGCGCGCCCGCCGGGGAGTACTTGATCGCGTTGTCGAGCACGTTGACCACCGCCCGCCGCAGGACCAGCGCGTCGATGTCGGCGACCAGCCGGGCGTCGCCCGAGACCACCAGGCGCTGATCGCGCTCTTCGGCCAGCACTTCCATGAGCGAAGTTGCTTCTGCCACGAATTCGAGCAGGCGATGCTGAGTGCGGGCCAGCGGGCTCGACTCGGCGTCGGCCCGTGACAAGAGCAGGAGGTTGTCGACCAGTCGCGACAGGCGCCCGGTTTCCTCGAGCATGCTGCCGATCGCCTCCCGGTGCCCCGCGGCATCGCGAGGAATCTGCAACGCGACCTCTCCCACCGCGCGAAGGGTCGTCAACGGCGTACGCAGCTCGTGGGAGGCATCGGCCGTGAAACGGTGGAGCTGCTGGAACGCCGCATCGATGCGCGAGAGCGTCGAGTTGATCACGCCCGCCAGGTTGCCGAGCTCGTCGTGCGGATTGTCGACGGGCAGGCGTTCGCTGAGATTGCTCGCTGTGATCGCCGCGGCACGCCGGGTCATCGCATCGAGCGGTCGCAATACCCGGCCGGCCAGCCAGTAGCCGCCGAGGCCGGCGACGAGCAACGCGACAGGCAGGCCCAGCAGGTATGTGCCGACTTCCTCACGCACCTCATCGGCAAGATGGCTGTCGTTGCGGGCGATGCGCAGGGCCAGCGTTTCGCCCGCGAGGTCGATGCGTCGCGCGAGGACACGGTAGCGCGCACCCCCGTCCAGCGCGACCGTCTCCGGCATTCCCGGTTCCGCGCCGGACACGGGCGTGGGTCCGAGGCCGCCCCGGGGCAGCGATGCAGCGAACAGCAGCCGGCCATCCGCGCCTCGCAGCTCGATTGCCAGCCCGCGATGCTCACCGAGCAGCGTCGTGGCATCGCGCGGGATCGCATGCGGTGCGCTCTGCAGCCGTTCGATCACCTGCTCCGCTGCCGCGAGCAGACGACGGTCGTACTCTTCGCGCAATCCCAGGTAGAAGAATCCGAATCCCGAGATTGCGTGCAGCGAGAGCACGACGCTCAGAACCAGGAGGTACCACAGCGTAAGGCGCGTGCGGATGTTGCGGGGTCGCAGCCTCACGGTTCCTCCATCTGCAGGATGAACCCGACGCCGCGCACGGTATGAATGAGCGGAGTCGGGAAAGGGTCGTCGACCTTGCGCCGCAGGCGCGCGATATGCACGTCTATGACGTTGTCCAGCGGCGTCGCGCGCGCCGTTTCGCGCCACAGGTCGCGCGCGATCATCTCGCGCGAAACGACCTGTCCCTGGTGACGCAGCAGGTGCGCCAGCAGGTCGAACTCGCGCAACGTCAGGTTGAGAGCCCGGCCCGCGCGCACGACGCGTCGCGACGCCACGTCGAGCTCGAGGTCGCCGAGCCGCACGAGAGGCGTGGGCTCCGGGCGCCCCCGCCGCAGCAGCGCGCGTACGCGTGCCAGCAACTCGGCGAAGGCGAACGGCTTCACGAGATAGTCGTCGGCGCCGGCGTCGAGCCCGATCACGCGATCCGCGATCGTGTCGCGCGCGGTGAGGATGAGAACTGGCGTGGCCGCGTCGCGACGGCGCAGGGTATCGAGGAACTCCAGGCCGCTGCACGCCGGCAGCATCAGGTCGAGGATCAGCAGGTCGAAGCGTTCGCTGGCGAGCAGGAAATAGCCGTCCTCGCCGGTCCCGGCGAGCGCCACCGAGAAACCATGGCGCAGCAGGCCGTCGCGGAGCGCGCAGGCGACCTTCTGCTCGTCCTCGATGATCAGAATCCTCATCGCTCGCGCATGGTACCGGAAGCAACCTGACGCCCGGCCGTCCGCCGCCTGAAGTTTTCGACAGGACGGCGGACGTAGGGGGCGCAGCGCCTAGGCTTGCGCGAACCATGTGGGCCTGCCGCAGAGCGATCCAATCAGTACCGTCGGCGCCATGTGCGATTGCACTGTGCGTGCTCGCCCAGGGGCCGGTATTCGCAGCGCCGCCAGCCGATCCGGCAGGCCTGCCGCCGGCGCAGCCAACGACGACCGGGGAAACCTCGTCGGCACGAGCGCCGAAGGTCCTGCGAGCCGCACGCGCGGACGTCGCGCCCGTCATCGACGGCGTGCTCGACGACCCCGCGTGGCAGGACGCCGCCCTGATCAGCGAGTTCCACCAGATCGAGCCGCACGAGTATGCCGCGCCGAGCGAGCCGACCGAGGTGCGCGTGCTCTACGACGACGATCACCTCTACGTCGGCGCCCGCCTGAGCGACAGCGAGGCGTCGCGCATCGGCGCGCGCCAGCTCATCCAGGGTCGCAACTACCCCTTCGACGACCGCTTCCACGTGCTGATCGATCCGTTTCACGATCGGCGCAACGGCTACTTCTTCCAGGTGAACGCCAACGGCATCCGCCGCGATGGACTGGTCGAGGCGAACGACACGTTCATCCTCGACTGGGACGCCATCTGGAGCGCCGATGCGAGGGTCGACGCCGGAGGCTGGACGGCTGAGATCGCCATTCCGTTCAAGTCGATCTCCTTCGATGCCACCGGTGAAACCTGGGGCCTGAACTTCGGGCGACTGATCCCGCGCAAGGGCGAGCAGACCGCCTGGTCCTCGCGCGGGAACGAAGTCTTCGAGCTGGCGCCGGCCATCGCCGGCGAGCTGCAGGGCATCCGCGCGCGACGCCGCGGCGTGGGGCTGGAGGTGGTGCCATCGCTCACCGCTCGCGACTTCGACGACCGCACGCGTTCCGAGGCGGGACGCGAGCTGCAGCCCTCGCTCGACGTGTTCTACCGGCCGCTCCCGTCCTTCACGCTGACGGGAACGGTGAACACCGACTTTTCCGCGACCGAGGTCGACGACCGCCAGGTCAACCTGACCCGTTTCTCGCTGTTCTTTCCGGAGAAGCGCGCTTTCTTCCTGCAGGACGCGGGCATCTTCGAATTCGCCGACCTGCAGGGCAACGGACGGCCGTTCTTCTCGCGACGCATCGGGCTGGGCGCGGACGGCGCCGCGCTCGACATCGAGGCGGGGCTCAAGACCACCGGCCGCGTCGGCGGCCTCAACTTCGGCGCGCTCGCGGTGCGACAGCAGCGAGCCGGTTCGGACGAGGTTCTCGACCTCGCGGCGGCCCGCGCGAGCTGGAACGTTCTCGAAGAATCGTCGCTGGGGCTCATCGCGACCTCCGGCGATCCGCAAACCGGCGAGGACGCGTCGCTGGTCGGCGCCGATTTTCTCTACCGGGACGACGACGCGCTCGCCCTGCCGGTCCGCAGCAGGCTGTGGGTCCAGAAGACCGACACGACCCGCGGCGACGACCGTGACGTCGCGTACGGTGCGGCGCTGGAATTTCCGGGCGATCGCCACGAGATCGCCCTGTCGTCCGCCGAGCTGCAGGAGAACTTCGCGCCGACGCTCGGTTTCGCCAACCGCGTCGGCATCCGCGAACATTCTGCCGCGTATCGCTATCGTTTCCGACCGGATACCGGCCGGATCCTGCGCGTCGACACGTCACTGGGCTACGAGCTGGTGACGGATGTCAGCGACCGGCGGCAGTCGAGCCTGACGTCGGCCGGCATCGAAGCGGCGAGCCCGCAGGGGGACGCCATCGCGCTGCACACCGAGCGCGCGACGGAGGTGCTCGCCGCCGATTTCGAAATCTCGGACGGCGTGATCGTTCCGGCACGCGCGTACACGTTCACCGGCGCTACGCTGAGCGTGACGCGGGGCGATCGCAACGTCGTGGGTGGCCGGCTCGCGTTGCAGGCCGGCGAGTTCTACGACGGCTACCGCCGCAGCGTGCGCGCGGAAGTCGCGCTGCGACCGTCGCCGCACTACGCGCTCGCCCTGGTCTGGGCCCAGAACGAGATCGATCTCGACGGTGGCAGCTTCATCACGCGGCTCGCGCAGCTGCGCAGCGACGTCGCCTTCAACAATCGCTGGGCGTGGCTCAGCTTCCTGCAATACGACAACGTCTCCGGGTCCGCGGGCGTCAACAGCCGGCTGCGGTGGGAGATCGCTCCCGGACGCGAGATGTTCCTGGTCGCCAATTACAACTTCGACGTCGGACCCGGCGACGACCTAGAAACGCGCGCGCGCGAGGTGGCCTTGAAGGTGAGCTACACGTTCAGGCCCTGACACGCGCCGGGGCGGTCACGTTCGACGGCCACGGCGCGACGCCGGACGACGTCGAGGAGGCGAGCGCGGCCAGGCCGGATGTCGATCCGCTGCTCGTCGTGAGCGTTCCTGTCGTCAACGGCGCCACGGAGCACGACTATCGCGCGGCCTTCGTGCCGGCCGGCCCGTACACGGTGGCTTTCACGTGCGACGACGACGACGCGACCGCGGACGAAGAGCTCGAATTTTCCGGCGCGCAGGACGCGACCGTGCAGTCGAACCTGATCGGCACGGTCGACTTCACTGCGCCGCCGCCTGGCTGAGGTTTTCTCGGCCGAGGACCGTGTCCTTGCGCACTGGCGGCCGGGTCGCACCAGCGGTTATTGTTCGTCGCATGCATGCGTTGACCGTCTGGTTCGCGTGGCTGTCGACCGTGGTCGGCACGCCGCAGCCACGTCCGCAGTTCGAACCCGAGATCACCGCGCGCAAGATCACCGATTCGCTCTACGTCCTCGACGGCGCCGGCGGCAATGTCGCCGTGTTCATCTGGGAAGACGGCGTGCTGCTGGTCGACGACAAGATCCCGCCAGCAAGCCCGAAGCTGCAAGCCGCCGTGGCAAAGCTCACGCCGAAGCCGATCCGTTTCGTCGTGAACACGCACTGGCATCCGGATCACCGCGGCGGCAACGCGGCGCTGGCGGGCGAGGGCGCCGTCATCGTGGCGCACGAAAACGTGCGCCGTCGCATGAGCGTCGACGGCCTGGTCGCGGTGTTCGCAACTCCGCAGCCCGCTTCGCCACCGCGAGCCCTGCCCATTGTGACGTTCACGCGCGACGTCAAGTTTCACCTCGGCGGCGAGGAGATCTCGGTCGTGCACGTCGATGCGGCCCACACCGACGGCGATTCCTTCGTGCGCTTCGGCGAGGCGAACGCGTTACACATGGGCGACTGCTACCTGAAGAACAGCTATCCCGTCGTCGACTACAACAACGGTGGAAGCTACGCGGGAACGATCGCGGCGGCTGATGCGGCGCTGGACATGGCCGACGCCGGCACGCGCATCATCCCGGGCCACGGCTCGGTGTCGAACGAGCAGGAGCTGCGCGAATGGCGCGGCATGCTCGCCGCGATCCTCGAGAAGGTGAAGGCGCTGGCTGCCGAGGGAAAGAGCCTCGAGCAAGTGAAGGCGGCACGCCCCACGCGGGAATGGGACGGGAAGATGACGAAGTCGTTCGTGACTGCGGACCACCCGATCGAGGAAGCGTACCGCGAGACCACGCCGGGGAAGTGAGGGACTAGCGCCGCGCTTTCCGTCGCGACGCGACGCGGCGCGCAGTGCCCTTCGCGCGCGGGTGCCGGGCCGCCGACGACCCGCGCCGCTTTGCAGTCGCGGCCGCCGATTCAGCCCTTGCCGCCGATGCCGCTGGCGCGCTCGATGCGTCGGCCTCCCACCTGCTGCGCACGCCGGCGAGGAACGCTTCGCGCTGCGTGCGCATCGCGCGCACGATCTCCGCGGGCGCGTCCGTCTCTTCATAGCGCGTGGACCAGAGGACGATCTCCACTAGCGCCGGGGCGAGGTCGATGCCCTTCCCGGTCAGCCGGTAGTGCACGCGCCGGGCGTCGGCGGGGTCCGCGCGCCACTCGATGATCCCCGCCGCTTCCAGCTTCGCCAGCCGGTCCGCGAGGATGTTGCTGGCGATGCCCTCCGCAGAGCTGCCGAACTCGTTGAAGCTGCGCAATCGCCTGAACATGAGGTCGCGCACGATCAGCAGCGACCACGCATCGCCGAACATCTCCAGGGCCAGGCTGATCGGGCAGCTCGAACGTCGTCCCGCGGCAAGTCTGCGCTTCACGGGGCGACACTAGCAGATAGGTTGCATGTCGCAAGGGGTCGTGATATGACTTGCGAAACGCAAGTGAATTGTCCGGCCCGGGTTCGGAAGGGCGATCCCGGAGGACGGTCCGTGAGAACAGGGGTGGCTGCCATGAAGTTGCGTTACGTGCTCGCCGTGCTCGCTTACATCCTGCCGACGTTTCCGCTCGGCGTCGTCTGGCACCTGGTCACGTTCGGCGAGGCCTACCAGCGGCTCGACCTCTATCGCACCGACATGATCTTTCCGCTCGGGGTGACATCGATGCTGATCCAGGGCGTGGTCTTCGCCTGGGCGTATCCGCGCCTCTTCAGCACGGCGCGCGACGCATGGCTGCGTGGCGCGTTCGGCTTCGCCGCCACGTTCGCGCCCCTGGCCCTTTCGTTCGCAGTGCTGCCCGCTGCGGCGAAGTATCAGATGACCTCCGTCCCGGACTTCCTCGCGCTCGAGACCGGCTTCACCGTCGTGCACTTCGCGGTGATCTCGCCGCTCATCGCGCTCGTTTATCGCGGCAGCACGGTTGCTTCGGCCGAAGGGCCGGCGATGCTGCCGACCCGGTAGCGCTGACCCGACCCGGTAGCGCCGGGCCGACCCGACAGGCTGCTGCTGGCGAAGCAGGGCGAACTATTCCCCCGGTGCCGCCGTCAGAGGCTGGGCGCCGACGTGCGGCCAGGGCCGACGTGCGGCCAGGGGGACATATAAATGAGTAGGTCTGAAGGGTGTTTCATACCGGGACTGGCGTTGGGGCTCATGGCGTTCCTGCCGCTGGCGCAGGCGGCCACGAAGGGCGCGACGGAGAAGGATGTCCGCGCGGCCGTGCAGATCCTGATCGACGGCTGGCGCGAGGCCGATGCCGCGAAGGTCGAGCAGATCCTGCATCCCCAGGCGCGCTTCGTGACCTTGCGCGCCAATCCTGAAGACCTGCAGACCGATACGCCCGATCGCCTCATCTCGATGGTGAAGCGCCTCAGCCCGGGCAACTGGGACGATCGCCTGAAGGAGGCGGAGGTCCGCGTCGACGACACCGGCATCGCCACGCTCTGGGCCCGCTACGAGTTCTTCATCGACGGCGAGCGTAGCCACTGCGGGCGGGTTCTGTTCCAGCTCTACCGCCTGGGTGGCGCCTGGAAAGTGATCAACTTCGCCGATACGCACAGCCCGGGGCATTGCGGCGCGGGTTGATTCGACCGGTCGACGCAGACTCGGCGCGGACCGCTTTTCCGCCGCCGGCGCCATGATTGACGCCGCCCCTGCCGGGCGGCTCTAATACGCGTCCTTTTCGCCGGGCCGGCCCGATCCTTTCCGATCCCCGCCCGGCCTGCCTAGCATGGCCAGGTAGCTCAGTTGGTAGAGCAGCGGACTGAAAATCCGCGTGTCGGTGGTTCGATTCCGCCCCTGGCCACCATTCGTCATTCCACGCGCTTCCATGGGCGTCCATGTGCGTCCACAATCTCTTTTTGAACCAATGATTTGTTGCGTTTGATTCTCCGCGCGAGTACGGTCGCGTCCACCCGCAGCCACACGCCTGTGGGGGTCACTTTAGGGGTCACTCGAGATTGCCGAATTGAGTAACCCCCAAGAACAGGGATGCGTCATGCCACTCACAGATACGATTCTTCGTAACACGAAGCCAGGACCGAAGGCGCGAAAACTGTTCGATGGAGGAGGCCTGTACCTGCTGGTACGGCCCGAAGGCTCACCGCTCTGGCGCATCAAGTACTACTACGAAGGCGTCGAGAGAATGCACGCCGCCGGTGTGTATCCGGATGTCACGCTGAAGCGCGCTCGCGAGATTCTCAGAGACCTGCGTGATCTGCTTGCGCGCGGTATCGACCCTGCCGCCGAGCGCAGGGCCGCCAAGCGCGCGCGTGCGAATACCTTCGAAGCCGTCGCGCGCGAGTGGTGCGAGAAGCAGAAGAGCCGATGGAGCGAAGAGTACGCCAGCGCGGTGATGACCCGCTTCGAACAGGATGTTTTCCCGGTCATCGGATCGAAGCCCGTGCGAGGTATCGCCGCAGCCGACTTCCTCGATTGCCTGCAGCGCATGGAGAAGCGCGGAGTGCTTGAGACGGCGCACAAGGTCAAGGGCAAGTGCAGCGAAGTCATGCGTTTCGCGGTGGCCACGCGAAGAGCTGACCGCGATCCGGTCGTCGATCTGCGAGGCGCGCTCCCGCCAGTCAAGAGCAAGCACTATCCGTCAATCACCGACCCAAAGCAGGTTGGAGAGCTGTTGCGCGCCATTGAGGGATACGAAGGGAAGGTGCGCACCGTCAACGCCGCGCTGCGCTTGCTGCCATACGTATTTCTTAGATCGAGCGAATTGCGCCTGGGTGAGTGGCGCGAGATCGAGTGGGATGATGCGCAATGGAGAGTTCCCGCCGGTCGCATGAAAACGAAACTGCCTCATGTCGTGCCGCTTGCTCGGCAGGCGCTCGCGATCCTGCGTGAGTTGCATTTGTTCACTGGTCCGGAGGGGTTGATCTTTCCGGGCGTGCGGTCCGCAACCCGACCTATCAGCGAGAACACCGTGAATGCTGCCCTGCGCCGCATTGGCTACACCGCCGACGAGATGACAGGCCACGGCTTCCGATCGCTGGCGTCCACTCTCCTGAACGAGCAGGGCCGGTGGGATTCCGACGCGATAGAGCGCCAGCTCGCGCACAGCGAAGAGAACGGTGTGCGCGCGGCCTACAACTATGCACAGTACCTGCCGGAGCGACGCAAGATGATGCAGGTCTGGGCAGATTACCTCGACGACTTGCGCGCAGACCGGAAGGTTGTTGCGGCATCGAGCGGGACTACCCGCAAGCGTCGGCCACATCCTTCACGGGTGCACGTGCAGCGGGCGGCCTGAGGGTCGCCGATCGTTGGCGACTCTCAGCGACGCGCGCAGCAACCCACGCCTGGATCTCCGCCTCGAGCCAGCCCACCGCGCTGTCAGCGAGGCGAACGCTATGGGGAAATCGCTGTTGGGACTGTAGCCGGTAGATCAACGACCGGCCGAGCCCGGTCATCTTGATGACCTCGGGCAGCCGGAGGGTCCTCGCCAGTGACGTGTGCGCGGGCGACGAAGGCGGGCCGACCGATGTCTCGGCCGCGGTAGCGGGTGGGGTTGGCGCTGCCGTGTCGACGGCCGTCGCGCGTCGGCGGTCGCGCCCGTTGATGGTCGAAGCCGTCATGGACGGAGTCTCCTCGTTCGTGCCCGTCGTCGTTTCGTTGCACAGGGAAGCCAGAGCCTCGCTCCGCCAGCCCGACGCCGTGTACTGCAGTTAGCCGAGAGATGGCTGGCATGGCGGTCGCGGTACGGAACGATCGGCATCGTCGATCGACTTTCGAGCCAGCATTCAATGTCAGATCGATGCCAACCGATTGGCCGCCCGTGAAACCGCCGCTTGCGCGGAAAACAGCGCAGGAGAGCGAGCGCGGAGAGCACTAACCAATGACGGCGGGTCAACTTGGCGACGTCATGCGCGCTCAGTATTTGCTGGAGCGGCGGATATGGCTCGTTCACCCACTTCGAGATGGACACCGAACTGGGTGGCCTCGCGGGCAGGCTCGAAGAAGCGTCGTCAGAGTTCACAAACGACCCCACGCTTTCGTGGTTCCGGTCGTTTAGGGACGAGTTGTCACTGGATAGAAATCATCTCAGAAGAGCGCAAGGGTGTCCGCACGAGTTTCGCGCAAAATTCGGCCGAATCTTCCCGTGCCTCGAATCGGATGAGTCAGGTCGAGCGGCTATCGCCGCGAAACTAGCTGCTGCCGACGGAACTCATCCGACGATCTTTGCGAACAGCTCGCGAGGGTCCGCTCCAAGAACACGTGCGATCTCGATAAACTCGACGACGTCGACACGGCGTTCGCCGGATTCGATGCGTCCAACGAACGAGTTTGGCCGCTTCAGGCGGGCGGCGAGGTCACGCTGGGTCAACTCGGCAGCTTGGCGGTGTTCAACTAGAACGGCGATCAAGGTCCGGTGGCCGCGGCTGCGAAGTGTCTTGCGGAGGGTGGTCCTTGGCATGTCGCTCTGCTCCGAAAAGCGGAGCGGCATTCATAAGGCATGATCCCTGTTGCTCTCGTAATGCGAGCAAGCGTAGGATGCGTGAGCGAGGTGGAGCAGGCGCGTTCGCGGGAGGCGATATGCTGGTGCTCATGAGACGGCCAATGGAAACGGTGATGATTGGCAACGAAGTCAGCGTCACGGTCCTCGGTGTCAAAGGCAATCAGGTAAGAATCGGCGTTCAGGCGCCGAAGAATGTGGCGGTGCATCGAGAGGAAGTCTACCAGCGCATCAAGCGCGAGCGGCGCAGTTCCGCTCCGGCGTAAGAGTTCCTGTGAAAGACGTTGCCGGTCACCTTCCAGTTGTCAGTGAGGATCGACGCATGGCCATACATGCCAGGACCGTTCTCCGGCTCCTATGGCATCTGGTCCGGCTGCCTGTGCTTACGGTGCTCTTGGTTCTTGAGCATATTGTCCGCTTCCTGCTCCCTGCCATCGCACTCTTGGCGATCTTCATGTCCGTGTTCTTCGAGCTCTCAGGTGTGGCGCCGCAGTTCCCTCTGTGGGGCATGCTCGGGCTATCTATAGCCTGTGGCCTCGTTCTGCTTGGATACTATGCCCTGATGAGCTTCTTCTCTCGCTAGGTGATCGACCGCACTCGTTACGCACACAGCTGGCTAGACGAGCAGCCGAGCGAATAGTTTCCGCGGATCGACCTGCAGTGCATGTGCGATCTCGATGAACTCGACGACATCGATGCGCCGCTCGCCCGCCTCAATGCGGCCTATGAACGAGCGTGGCCTCTTCAACCGAGCGGCAAGGTCACGTTGAGTGAGCCTAGCCTGCTCGCGACTCGCGACCAGGACCTCGATCAAGACGCGATGCCCCCGGCTTCGCAGTGTCTTGCGCAAAGTTGTTCTTGCCATGGCGCTCTGCTGCGATAAGTAGAGCGTCCTGAATACGCCATAATCTGTCTTGCTTTCATAATGCGAGCAAGCGTAGGATGAGGCCGGCTACGTGAGGGAAGCGTACGGAGCAGGACTGGGTGGCGATGAGTTCCGAATGCGCAGGAGCACCGGAAGAGAGGCCGGCCTTGGCTTCGCTTCATGAGGTGATCGAGGACGAACGCGCACGGCTCGCGCAAGCAGAGGCGGTTATTGAGTGCTTGCGGCTCGCGTTGATCTCCGTACAGGAAGGTCACGAGGTCAGCAGGAAGCGGCGAGTGGATTTCGCGGAGGTGGCCGAACTCGCTGAAAGTCTGGTCCGCGAGTCCATCAATCGGCTCGACTCTCTGTACGTTGGCCCGTTGTTCGAACGAATTGCGGCTGGGGAACCGCATATCGCACAAGAGTAGAGTTTAGCCGCTGGCAGTCGGCTGCCTCCCATCAGGACTTCCAGGACGGGGCAGTCAAACACATTGCTTTGCAGTGCATATCTGCGCAAACGCGAACGATATTCGCCTTGACGCGACCGCCAAGATCTGTCGCGGCCAATTCCCCAATGATAGTTGCGCTTGCCAGCGCGAGCGACCGCGCCTATAAAATGTCCCGAAGCCAATTGAAACCGGAAGTGCGGTCGCCGAGTGACGCCCGGCGCAACGAGATCGCAGGTAACTGCTAGCCGAGCGGCCTGGCAGAGGACCTTCCGTTCACAAGGAGATCGCTCGCGAGGAGCTGGAGACCATGGATATGGACCTCCCGAAGGAGAGCATCCTCGCGCCCGCACGCCGTTACGAGGAAGCGGTGCCAGAACGAGGGCGCATCTTCCCATCGCAATCGAAGGTGTCGCCTGTGGCGCGCGGCTATGCGCTCGACATCTTGCGGCCGAAGATTCGCCAGGATGCCTGCGACCGGCGGCGAAACACCGAACAGCAAGCTGGCAACTCTTTGGTCGGTACTGGCCACGCGCCACGCGAGCATGAGCGTCTCACGCGTCAGCTCGGATGCCTTGCGCGTCGGGAGCCAGCCTGGCGGCTGAGACCGCCTCGCTCGTCCGACGGAGCCTTCGCATTCCGAGCGCCACCAGGCGTGGTCCTGGAATCGCATGTCGAGAATCAGGAACGGGAACCGAGCGGCCCGCATGCACGTCGGTGCGTCGAGTTGTCGCCAGAGGGTTTCGTAGAGCTCGATGACGGCTACCGGGCTGCGCGCTTTTCCTTCCTGGCAAAGTCGGACTATCTGCATCAGGCACCGGCCATTGAGCTCGTAAGCGAGCTCGAGAGCGTGCTGGCCGCCCCAAAGCGGTTGAGAGAGCGCACGAAGCGTCATGCGATTGACGGATGGACAGTGAAGCGTGGTCGCAAGTTTCGATTCGCTGTGGCGACGGCGATTCTCGCCGGAGAGACGAAGCCAAGCCCGCCGAGTATCGCCGCTTATTCGGCTGAACCGGACGAACTATCGAAACTACCGAATCCGCACCGGAGCGGGCATGGATACCCAGAGAACAGATGATGCGGTAACGCGCGATCTAAGGCGCTACCAGCTGGCCATGCGCCTCGTGGCACACAGGGCGCGCACGCGCACGATCTACACGTTGACTGGCTACACGAGGCACAGGCTAGGGACGCTGCGCCGGCGCTGGCGGGTGCCAAGCCAGGCTCGTCGCCGCGGACCGTCTCCGAAGTCCTTCGCGGCCTTCTTTCGCTCGCCGCAGGCTCAAAACGAGGGCGCGGTGATCGCCAGCCTCTGCTATCTGTTCGGCGCACTGCCGCCCCGCCAATCAGCCGGCGAGAAGTACGTTTTTCCGCCGCGCGATGAAGAGCAAAGGCTCAGGACTGGGGAGCGTCTGTGCGAGGTGTTCGAGGCCTTCAGTAGCGCCTTCCCGGGTTCGGATTTCGAACTCGAACAGGTTGTTCTTCTCGCAGCGGGCCTCTCGCAAGCCGACACCATCAGTTTGGCCCAATGCAAGAAGTGCGGCTGTGTCATCCTCATCGACCGCCAAAGCGTCCAAAAGCTTATCTGCTCGCAATGTCATCGCTGGAGCGCCAACGGCGTCGGCGTAGTGCCTGAACACTCACCAGCAGCGGAGCGAGTCCTGATTTCCATCGACTCGACAGCGCAGCAGAGTGAGCTGTTCTGAGCGCGTGAATTCACGGCTATGAAGGTGTCGGCGCGACGAGTTTCGCCGCACAGATAGCCACGCGCCGGCAACTATCAGGTCAGTTTCGACCGAATAATCGACGAAACAGCAATAGCGGACGGATCCACGTCGTGATGCGATGGCATTCGCTCGAAAAGTGCACGACAAGGCAGGGGGACCGTGAAACCGTTCGTCACGTTGGGTGCGCGGCACCGCACTATCGGCACTTGGATGCTGCTGCTCGTGGTGCTCAGCATCCCGCAAGCCGCTCTCGCCCAAGCGTCGCCATTCCTAACGGGCGCGAACTCCCTTCAAACGAACATTCTGGCGTGGGCGACTCCTATCGCCGTAATTCTGGTCATGGTGCTCGGGATTCTCGCCATGGCCAATCGCATCTCATGGGGATGGCCGATCGCGGCAATCGTCGGCATCGCGATTGTCTTCGGGGCGCCGCAGATCGTGACGTGGGTCCGCGGTATGTTTGGCGTGTAAGGCTCGTGCCGTGAACGAGAGAAACGCAGGGCTGACAATCGATCCGCTGTTCGTGGCGGTGACGCGGCCGCCGATGCGCTGGGGCGTGACGTTCTCCGCGCTGCTCTTCAACTTGGTATTCACGATGGAGGTCTTTCTCTTCACGAAGAACCTCCTGACGCTGCTGATCGCCGTGCCAATTCACGGGGTCTGTGCGCTTCTTTGCCTTCGCGATGCGCGGTTCTTCGATCTCATTCTCCTTTGGGGCCGTACACGCTTGCCGGCCTATGCCACGACCCTCCGCTTCTGGCGGGCGAGCAGCTGCAGTGCGCTGCCCCTGGGTCCACCGAACATCCGTGGTCGTCGGCGACTCGTCGTGATGGCGTATGCCTCGCACGCACAGGGGGCAATGTGGGGGTCGCGCTGAAGCGCCACGCGGCGCTCCGACGCGAGCCGCCTGCCGCGCGACACATTCCCTACACGGCTCATGTCGCGGAAGCGGTCGTTAAGACTGGGGTTGGGGACTATGTGCAGACGTTTCGGCTGGCCGGCACCAGCTTCGAGAGTGCGGATGATGAGGAGCTCAACAACTGGCACGAGCGCCTCAATGTCACCTGGCGAAACATCGCGAGTCCGAACGTGGCGCTTTGGACGCACGTCATTCGCCGGCGCGAACAAGCTGTCCCCGCGTGCGGCGACGGACGTGACTTCGCGAGTCGGCTGGCGTTGAAATACTCACAGCGTCTCGCTGGCGAGACGCTGATGGTCAACGAGCTCTACCTGTCGGTTGTGTACCGTCCAGTAGCTGGAGCCGCCAGCGGACTACTGTCGAAGGTGCTGGCGCGAAGCCCGCGTCAAGGCGCGAATGTGGACGTGGCGGATGCGCTCGATGCGTGCGATAAACTCGGACAAGCCGTCGCCGCGTCGCTCGCGCGCTACGAACCCGAGAGGCTGGATCTCTACTCGCGGGGCGGCCGCCGTTATTCCCGCCTCCTGGAGTTCCTCGCCTCACTCTTGAACGGCGAATGCCAACCTGTTCCGTTGCCGCGTGCACCGATCGCCGAAGTACTGGCGACGACGCGGCCGATCTTCGGTACCGAGGTAATCGAGTACCGGCTTCCGACCGAGACGCGGTTCGGCGCCATGCTGGGCATCAAGGAGTATCCGACGCCCACGAGCGTTGGCATGCTCAGCGCGCTCCTGTCAGCACCCTTTCCGTTCGTGCTGACCCAGTCCTTCGCGTTCCTCACCAAAGCGACGGGACAGGGACTGCTGCAGCGGCAGCACGCCCGGATGGCGAACGCCGGCGACTTCGCTGTCTCGCAGGCCGAGGAGCTCGTCGAGGCGCTCGATGCCCTGACGAGCAACGAGTTCGTCATGGGCGATCACCACCTCACGCTTCAGGTCCTTGCGGATACTGCGGCCCAGCGTGCGGGCGATGCCGACGCGCAGCGCCTCAAGATCCTGAGCGACTCCGTTGCCCGGGCTCGGACGCTACTCGCCGATACCGGTATGACGGTTGCCCGCGAGGACCTGGCGCTCGAGGCGGCGTTCTGGGCTCAGCTTCCTGGCAACTTCGCGATGCGGCCGCGAAAGGCGCCCATCACCTCACGTAACTTTGCGGCGATGGCGGGGTTTCACAACTACCCGACCGGGCGGGCGCGCGGCAATCACTGGGGCGATGCGCTGGCGCTCCTGATCACGAGTGCGCGCTCGCCGTACCACTTCTCGCTCCATGCGAGCGATCCAAAGGATCCTGAGGGCGGGAGTCGAAAGGACACCGGCCACACGTTCATCTGCGGTCCGACGGGATCGGGCAAGACGGTGTTCATTGGATTCCTTGCGGCGATGCTGGCAAGGGCGGGCGCCACCCAGGTGCTCTTCGACAAGGATCGGGGCCTCGAGATTCTGGTTCGTGCGCTCGGCGGCGAGTATTTCCCGCTTCGCAACGGCGTCGCGACCGGGTTCAATCCGCTGCAGATGCCAGCGACGCCCGGAGCTGTGGAGTTCCAGAAGACCTGGCTGCGGATTCTTGCTCGAGGGACAGCACCGCTCACAACGCGGGAAGAGGCGGACCTCGACCATGCGTTGCGCGGCACACTCGCGCTGGACCCCGAAGCGCGCCGGCTATCGCGCCTGATCGAGTTCACCGACGCGACGCGGCCCGAGGGCATCCATGCGCGCCTTGCACGCTGGTGTGAGTGCACGGGTGGCGACTACGCCTGGGTGTTCGACAACGCACAGGACTCCGTAGTCGAGCGCCTGGCAGGCCAGTCCGTGATTGGCTTTGATGTCACGGAGTTTCTCGACCACGAAGTCGTTCGCGCGCCACTCACGCTCTATCTCTTCCACTGCGTCCGCAAGCTCCTGGACGGTCGCCCGTTCGTGTGCTGGTGCGATGAGTTTTCGCGGTTGCTTTCCGACGCCGCATTCGAGCACTTCGCGAAGGACGGCCTCAAGGTGTGGCGCAAGCTCAACGGCGTCTTTTGCGCGGCGACCCAGAGCCCGAGCGACGCGCTCTCAAGTCCGATCAGCCGCACGATCATCGAGCAGACCGCGACCAAAGTCTTCTTCCCGAATCCGGACGCTGCGGCGGCCGATTACATCGAGGGCTTCGGGCTCACCGAGCGCGAGTTCAAGCTCATCAAGGAGCAGCTCGAGCCGGGCTCGCGCATGTTCCTCATCAAGCAGGGACATTCGAGCGTCGCGTGCGAGCTCGACCTCAAGGGGTTCGATGCAGAGCTCGCCGTCATCTCGGGACGCACGAGCTCCGTCGAGCGATTGCAACGGATCATGGCAGAGGTCGGTTTAGACCCTGCGCGATGGCTACCCGTCTTTCAGGGCGGCGTCCAGTCGGGGCGCCTCGGATCAGCACCCATATAAGGAGTGGGCAATGTCGCGTTCCAAAGTCGTTGGTCTGGTGGTGGGGCTCATGGCAGTGCTGGCGGCGCCGCCTCCAGCACGTGCGGCGTGGCCCGTGATCGATGTGGGCGCCATCGCGCAGCTCATCATGCAGATTCAGACGCTCAAGCAGCAGCTCGATACGGCGAAGAACACGCTGACCCAGGCGGAGCAGGAGTTTGAGTCGATGCGCGGCGCCCGTGGCATGGAGCGGCTTCTCAACGGCACCGTGCGTAACTACCTGCCGCCCGACTGGGCGCAGCTCGAGGCCGCCGTGCGGCAGGCGGGCGGCGCGTACCAGCAGCTCGCCGCCGAGGTGCAAGCGGCGATCAATGCCAATGCCGTCCTGACGCCGCAGCAGATCGCGGCGTTGTCGACAGCGGAACGCGAGCAGCTCGAGGCCGCACGCCGCTCCGCGGCCATGCTTCAGGTTACGGCACGGCAGGCACTCGCCACCACGAGCAATCGCTTCGCTTCCATCCAGCAGCTCATCGATGCCATTCCGGCCGCCCAGGACCAGAAGGCGATTCTCGACCTGCAGGCGCGGATCTCGGCCGAGCAGGGGATGCTCGCGAACGAGCAGACGAAGCTCAACGTGCTCTTTCAGGCGGCGCAGGCCGAGGAGCTGACGCGCCGGCAGCGTAGCCGCGAGCAGGCGATCGCGAACGTGGGTTCGCTCCGCCGGCTCCCGCCGTTGGGGCTATAGCCATGTGGTTTCGGCACGGCGCACAGCGCGTGCGGCGCTGTTTAGGGATCGTTGTCACACTGGGTACCGCCGCCTGTGCGCCGTCGCCGGACTCCTCGCGCTTCTCCGTGGAGTACTACCGCGAGCATGCCGCGGAACGCGATGAGCGGCTGGCCGAGTGCGCGAACGATCCCGGCGGCATCGGCCGTTCGAGCGATTGTCGCAATGCGCGCGAAGCAGCGCGCATTGAGGGGGTCGGCTCGCTTGAGGATCTGCCGCCACTCGGGTTGCCGAAGGCTGATGACGAGCCTCACGCAAACGATGATCGTGAGGCCCTGCGCTGAGGACGATGACACATGGGCTTCTTCGCCGAATTCAGCGCGTGGCTGAACACGCTTCTCGCGACCTACATCGGCGATAACACTGCCCGTGTCGCTGGCGTGCTCGAGCCCGCGATCGTCACGCTCGGCACGATCTACGTCATGGTCTGGGGGTATCTGCAGCTCATCGGCAAGATCGAGGAGCCCTTCGTCGCAGGCGTTAAGCGCATCGTCATGCTGGCGCTGATCCTTGGCGTGGCATTGCGCCTGTGGCTCTACAACACCTTCATCGTCGATACCTTCTTCGAAGCGCCGGCCGCGCTCGCTGCGGCCGTCATCGGCGCCTACGACTCGGTGACGATCATCGACCAGATCATTTTCGCGGGTGACGAGGCGGGCGGCCTGCTGATCCAGAAGGGCGGCGTGTTCGATGGGGATTTCTCCTACTACCTTGCGGGGTTCGCGGTGTACCTCATCGTCGGGCTCACCGCGATCTACGTGATCTTCCTCTTGGCGCTCTCGCGCATCGCGCTCTCCGTGCTGCTGGCGCTCGGGCCGCTGTTCATTGCACTCCTTTTCTTCGAGACCACGAAACGGTTCTTCGAATCCTGGATCGCACAGATGGCGAACTATGCGTTCATCACCATCCTCACCGTGCTAGTCGCGGCACTGATGCTCACGCTCGTTACGGCGGCGGCCGAGCAGGCCGCGAGTGCGGGCGGCGGAATCGAAATCGCACACGCGGTGCGGGTCTGCATGGCGGCGGGACTCACTTTTCTCGTCATGCGCCAGGTGATGCCGATGGCTGCGGGACTCGCGAGCGGCTTGGCTCTGAGCACCTTCGGTGCGGTGAGCGCGATGCTGGCGTGGGGCCTGGGCAGCGCGTCTCGCGGCACGAGCCAGTTCATACGGGGCCTCGTCATGGATCGGGAGACCACCCGGTGGGACAGTCTGAGCCGCAAGTCGGGCTACTACCTGCGGCGGGCGGCGAGTGCGGGACTCGGGCGGTTGAGAAGCCGGCGCGAGAACGTCTTGGGGGCCCGATGACGAAGTACCTCGCGCTGTTGCTACTGGCGCTCCTCGCGGGCTGCGGTTCGCAGGGAAAGCGCGTGCGGTGTGACGAGCGGCTGGAGCCGATCAATCAGCCCGCACCGGCGCCTCAGGTTGCCGGCCCGAGCTCTGAGCTAGCGCCACAGGCTAAGGATCAAGCGAAGGAGGCGCGATGAGCCGAGATCAGGCGCTCGAAGCCTATTTCGCGGAAGCTGCCTCCTGGGATGCGGACCGCGCCGCGCTGAGCCGCCGCAGTGCGCGGATTGCGTGGGTCGTCGCGGGCGCAGGCTGGGTGTGCACCATCGTCGTGGCCCTCGCCTTGATGATGCTGACGCCCTTGAAGCGCGTCGAACCGTTTGTCATTCGCGTCGACAACACGACGGGCCTTGTCGACGTCGTCCCGGTCTTCGCGGGATCGGCGGAGATGCCGGAAGCCGTGACGCGCTATTTTCTCGACCACTACGTGACCGTCTGCGAACGCTTCAACTTTGCAACCGCTGAGAGCGACTACGAGGAGTGCGGCGCCTTTCACACGGCCGTGCGCAATCAGGCGTGGTACGGGTTGTGGACCAAGACCAATCCGGCTTCGCCGCTGAATGTCTACAAGGACGGCTCGTCGGTACGTGCGCAAGTGAGTTCGGTCAGCTTCTTCAAGCGCGCGAACGGAGTCGCCGATCTCGCCCAGGTCCGCTACACCAAGGCGAAGCGCCAAGCCGGTGCGGCCGATGAGCTGGTGACGCATTGGATCGCGACGATCCAGTACGCCTATGCGGAGCCGTCCAAGGACGCCAAGACCCGCCGATGGAATCCGCTCGGGTTCAAAGTCGTGGAATTCCGGCCGGAGCCCGAGGTGCTGAATGAGCTGGCGCCGGTGGCGAATACCGTCGCGGCTTCGGAAAGCGTCTCGGCGGGGCAGCGGCCGTGAATCCACTGCGTCGATCGCTCAGCGTCTGGACGCCGCATTCTGGTTGGTCTCTCCTGGCGTCTTGCTTGCTGTCAACGATTGTCCTGCTCGTCGCGGCATGCACAGCAGCTGCAGAGACGTTGCCCGCGCGAGGAACCGTCGACAGTCGCATTCGGACCGCTGCCTACAACCCCGAGGAGGTATACCGCCTGTACGGGTTCGTTGGCTACGAGATCGAACTGGTATTCGAGCACGGCGAGACGTTTGCGGGTCACGGCGGTGGTGACCTCGAAGGCATCACCTTCGGCTGGCACGAAAATCATCTTATCCTGAAGCCGAGGGCCGCGACCGTCGGGACCAACCTCGTCGTCTACACGAACCGTCGCGCCTATCGATTCGACTACTCCGTGTCAGCTCGTCGGCCGAATCCGCTCGCGGATGAGGTGATCTATGCGGTGCGCTTTACCTATCCGCCGCCACCCGCTCTCAAAGAGGGGCCCACGCCGGCGGAGCAGGTCGAGCTGGAGCTAGCGCGCGCCCGCGCGAGCCGGCCGCGGAACTTCGACTACTGGTACTGCGGCAAGTCGGCTCTCAAGCCAGTTGCGGCATCGGACGACGGCGTGCACACGCGCCTCGCTTTCGGCGCCAAGGCTGAGCTGCCGGCAGTCTTCGTGCTGAACGACGATGGATCGGAATCGCTCCTGAACTTCAGTGTCGAGAACGGCGATGTCGTGATCCATCGAGTCGCGGCGAAGTTCATCGTCCGGCGCGGCAAACTCACCGGCTGCGTGGTGAACAAGGGATTTGTCGGCGCCGGTGAGCGCCTGGAATCCGGCACGGTGGCACCTGGCGTCCAGCGCGAGCGCAGGGAGCAACGGCCGTGAGGTTCTTCCGCCGCAGCGGATCCGAGCCACCGACGGGCGAGCGCCGGGAAGAGGCACGTGGCGAGACGGATGTGGGTTCAGCGGATGAGGCGGCGCAGTCGCCCGAGCCCACCACAGTCGTCGGCGAGCGCGGGATCGCCTCGGTCAACCGCGTGCGCTCGATCCAGTCGCGTGTGAGTAACGTGCTCGCGATCGGACTGATGTCGGTGCTCGGCCTGGGGCTACTGACCTGGTACTACGCGCAGACGATGGCGCGCCAGTCGCGCGCGGCCGAGGATGCGCAAGCGGCCTCGACCTCCAAAGCACAAGGCGAGATGCCGTTGCCCGCGCTTGGGCGCGTGGACCCACCGGTACTGACGGCGACTGCTAACGGTCCGCGTGCGGTTAGTGACGAAGAATCCTCCCACATCGAGGAGGTGCTGGGTCCAGCGCCGGACTTGCCGACCGAGCAGAGCACGGCCAACCACAACCTCGCCGGTACGTACGGCGCGCCGGCGGGTTACGGCGCGGCCCCCCAAAAGACTCCCGCACAGCGCGCATTCGAGCGACGCCTCGCGGGCCCCGTGCTTGCCGGGCCGTCGATCAGCGCGGCTGGCGCGGGCTTTCCGCCAAGTGCCGCCCCGGTGGGCGAGTCAGTAGGTCTCTCGCCTTTGCTTGGCGAAGGCGGTGAGCCGCCTTCGGGGCTCGAAACGGACCCGCCGGGCGAAAGTGCGCTCGCTGGCTTCCTTCGGCCCGGCGTCACACCCGCCGTGCAGGCGAGAGTGTTACCGACGCAGAGGATGCTGCTGCCGAAGGGTGCCTTCATCGATTGCACGCTCGAGACGGCGATCGACAGCTCACTGCCAGGGCTCACGACCTGCATCACGGCGACAGATACGTTCGGTGCGGACGGCAAGGTCGTCCTGCTCGAGCGCGGTACCAAGCTCGTCGGTGAGACGCGTGGCGAAGTCCTTCAGGGCTCGGCGCGGGTCTTTGTTCTGTGGACCGAAGCGAGGACTCCCACGGGTATCGTCGTGCCGCTCGCTTCGCCCGGCACCGACGAGCTCGGCCGCTCCGGCTTGCCGGGAAAGGTGAACCGGCACTTCTTCGAACGCTTCGGCGCGGCGATCCTGATCTCAGTCATCGACGGCGCGATCCAGGCCGCGGTGCAATCCGAAAACAGCGGCGGCACCGTGATCTACGACCCCTCCAGCTCCCAGGACATCATGACGGAGGTGCTGAAGAGCACGATCAACATCCCGCCAACCGTCGTGAAGCAAAACGGCGATCGCATCCAGATCCTGGTCGCCCGGGACCTCGACTTCAGGCCCGTCTATGAGCTTCGCCCTGTCGCAGCCGGCGGCGAGTAGCCCCACGCCGGGACCGGCGGCTGCCGCTGTAGCTGCGGCAGACGATCCGCAGCGGGTCCGCGCTGTCGCGGCGGACGCCTCGGCGCTCGAGCTCAATTTGCGCGCGCTGCGGCCGCTCCTCGCCGATCCGGAGGTCACGGAACTGTGCATCAACCGGCCCGGCGAGGCCTTTCTCGAAACGCGCGAAGGGTGGCGGCGCGAACCGGTGCCGTTCGCGGACTTCGACTGGGGGCGGCGGCTTGCGAAACTGGTCGCAAACTCGACCCGCCAGCGCATCGACGAGGAATCGCCGCTCCTGTCCGCCTCGCTCCCGAACGGCGAGCGGATTCAGCTTGTGCTTCCGCCGGCGACCACGTCTGGCTGTGTGGCGATCACGATCCGCCGTCCCTCGGATGAGGTCTGGTCGATCGAGGAGTTGACGAGGCGCGGCATCTTTCGCGCGACACGGCGCGCGACCGACGCGCTCGATGAGACGGAGAGCGAACTCGTACGGCTCCTTAAGGCGCAAGAATACGAGTCCTTCATGCGGCTCGCGGTGTTGAGCCGCAAGAACATCCTGGTGTCGGGCCCGACGGGGTCCGGCAAGACGACCTACACGAAGGCGCTCATCCGCGAGATCCCGAGCGATGAACGGCTGATCACGATCGAGGATGCCAAGGAGCTGGTGCTCGACCGACATCCCAATCACGTACGGTTGTTCTATAGCAAGGACGATCAGGGCCTGGCGCGCGTGACACCGAAGCAATTGCTCGAGTCCTGCCTGCGGATGAAGCCGGATCGGATCTTGCTCGCAGAGCTGCGTGCCGAAGAGGCGTTCGACTACCTGCGGAACGTGAACTCCGGGCATCCCGGGTCGATCACGAGCGTGCACGCGGCGAGCGCCGAGCTCGCCTTCGAGCAGCTCGTGCTGCTCGTGAAGCAGAGCCGGGCGGGCCAGGAACTCGGGCGGCGCGACATCAAGAGCCTGCTGTATCTCCTGGTCGACGTCGTGATCCAGTTCGGCGTCGAGCGCCATGAGCGCTACGTCAAGGAAATCTGGTATGCCCCCGAGCGCAAGCGCCGCAGCCTGGCAGCTGCCCGCTAAGCCGGCGTGGCCGCGTGCCGCGCTCACGGCCGCCACGATCACGCTCGCAGTGCTCGTCGTCACGCAATACCTGGCGGGCTACTTCTTTCTGTGGGCAGTCAACGCGAATCCGCGCACCGCGACGCCGCTCACCATCGCGCGCTACGCGTACTACTACGGCGAGCGGCCCGACGTACGCGCTCGGTTGATCACGAGTTCGCTGGGTAGTGCGGGTCTCATGCTACTGAGTTGCCTCGCGCTGGTGTTGCCGAGACAACGCTCGTTGCATGGCGATGCACGCTTTGCCACGCATCGCGAGATTGCTGCGGCGGGGCTGCTCGGCGACCACGGCATCATCCTGGGGCGTCTCGGCCAGCGCTGCCTGATGCTGGCCGGGCAACAGGGCGCAGCGCTCGCGGCTCCGCCACGAAGCGGCAAGGGCGTGGGGGTGGTCGTCCCAAATCTCCTCAACTGGCCGGGGTCGGTCGTCTGCATCGACATCAAGAAGGAGAACTGGACGCAGACCGCGGGGTTCCGCGAGCGCTCGGGCCAGGCGTGCTTTCTGTTCGATCCATTCGCGGAGGATGGGCGCACCGCCTGCTGGAATCCATTCTTCTATGTCTCGGAAGATCCGCTGCGGCGGGTGAACGACCTGCAGCGCATCGCCGAGATGCTCTATCCAGATCCGCCCAACGTCGATCCGTTCTGGACTGCGAGCGCCCGTTCGCTCTTTCTCGGGATCGCGCTCTATCTGTTCGAGACGCCCTCGCTCCCCAAGACGGTCGGCGAGGTCCTGCGACAAGGCATGGCCTCCGACGACGAAGGATTTGGCCAGCACTGGAAGAGGGTGATCGAGGGCCGCAACCGCGGCCGGTTTCCGCTCTCCGGAGAGTGCGTGCGCGCGCTCTACGATGTCATCGATCTGGCACCGGTCACAGCCAGTTCGATCCGCAAGACCTTCACCTCGCGCCTCGACCTGTGGCTCAACCCGATTCTGGACGCGGCGACATCGTTGAATGACTTCGACCTGCGCCAGCTCCGGTCGAGGCCACTCTCTATATACGTCGGCGTCAACCCGGACGACCTGCATCGGCTCCGGCCGGTCCTGAGCCTCTTCTTCCAGCAGGCGATCGGCCTGCAGACGCGCACGCTCCCCGAACACGATCCGGCGCTCAAACACCAGGTGCTGATGTTGCTCGATGAATTCACGGCGCTCGGCCGCATTCCAATCATCGCCGAATCGATCTCGTATCTGCCGGGCTACAACGTACGTGTGCTGCTGGTGATCCAGACACCCGCGCAGCTGCGAGAGGTGTACGGCGCCAACGGCGCCGAGACGATGCTGAAGACGCTGGCGGCACGGATCGTGTTCGCCCCGAAGGATCATCCGGACGCGCGGGAAATCTCGGACGAACTCGGCTTCACCACCGTCAAGGTGAAGACACTCTCGAAGCCGCTCTTCGACCTTTCGGATACCAAGGGCCGACGATCGCGCAGCGTGAGCGTGAGCGAGCAGCGCCGCGCACTGATGCTGCCGCAGGAAGTGAAGGCGCTCGGGACCGATCAGGCCATCATCTTCTATGAGGGTTTGCGGCCCATTCGGTGCTCCAAGATCCGCTACTTCGTGGATCGGCGCTTCAAGGCGCGCCTGCTGCCGCCGCCCGCGCGAGCCTCGCCAGTTGCGAGCCCTGCTCCGGGCGGACTCCCTGCTGCGGAGTTGCGCGACCCTGCAGTCGACACGGTCGCTACGTCGCCTGCTGAAGAAGCGCCGCGCTCACCCGGCTCTTTGCACGGCGAGACCCACGCGCGCGTTCGCGAAGCGACGATCGAGGACGTCGATCGGCTCGGCTCGCTCACGCTCGAGGACTTCGATGTGGATTTCAGCCAGGTGAAGGTCCCGGAGAAGGCTCAAGGCGAGCGCCTGACTTCGGAAGAGCTTCAAGCGGCGGCAGAGAGCTTTCTCGCCACGCTACGCGAGCGATAGGAGAGAGCGATGGCTACACGGAAGCCCAACGATAGCGGCCCTAGCGACAAAGCTGCAGCTGGGAACTTTCAACTCGAAGGCACGGCAGCAAGGGACGATCCGCGGCCGAACGGCGCGTCCGCCCGCACGAGCCCGCGTGGGCCTGCGGCGCGAGAGAAATCGACGGGCGCGGCGCGCAGGGGGACTCGCGCGTCAAACGACGCCAACTCAGTCCGGCCGACACGCCGCCGGGCACCGGCACGCTCCACTGCGTCGGCCGTTCAAGGTCCGCAGATCGACTCCAGCACCAGCCGGCAAGTATCCACGTCAGGGGACGCCTCGCCCGCCGCACGCGGTGCGCGGGCCACGCCTGTCAGACCGAAAGCCAGCAACGACGCAGTGCCTGAGAATGTGCGCCGGCGATTCCTGCAGGTCGGTCGCGATTACTACTTCCCCGACGGCGCCCGGGCCTTCACCGATCGCGGCCAGCGCTTGACCACGCCGAGCGAGAACACCGAGGTCATCCGTAGCCTCGTGACGATCGCGCAGGCACGCGGCTGGCAGGACATCACCGTGACCGGAACCGAGCGCTTTCGGAAGGAGGCGTGGTTCGCCGCGAAACTCGCCGGGCTGGAAGTACGCGGCTACAGGGCGAGTGAGATCGAGCAGACGCATCTGGTTCGCCTGATGGCGCGCGAGGGCCGAGACCACGGCAATGCACCGGGAGATTCGGACGGGCGCTCCGGGCCAGAGGCGTCAACAGGCTCTGCGGATCGACCAAGGTCTGCCGGACGCGGCTCTCGCGATGCCGCCGGCGAGCGCCGCGGCGGCCTGATCGTTGGCCGCCTCGTCGACCACGGCGGCGCAGTCTACCGTCATCAGGCGGGCGAGCCGATGTCCTACTTCGTCAAGCTCGAGACCGACAACGGCGAACGCACGATCTGGGGTGTGGACCTCGAACGGGCGTTCAGGAAGTCGCTCACCAAACCACAACCGGGGGAGGAAGTCGGGCTACGCGCAGTCCGTCAGGATCTCGTGACAGTGAAGGCCCGCGAGCGGGACGCTGAGGTGCGTGTGCTGGGCGAGCGAAACCTGGCGACGCACCGCAATCGCTGGATCGTCGAGAAGCGCACGTTCTTTGACGAGCGTCGGGCCGCGGCGCGTGCCGTGCGCGATCCCACGATTGAGCCCAAGCGCGCAGTGCAGGAACACCCGGCGCTCATCGGCACGTACCTGAACCTGCACGCCGCAGAGCTCGCCGCCAAGCGCTTCCGTGACCCTGAGGATCGGGAGCGTTTCGTCGGCATCGTCCGCAACGCCCTGGCCGACACTGTCGCCCGGGGCGAGCCGCTGCCGCCGGTACGAGTTCGAGAGCCCGCCACGGCACCAAGGTCCAGCCGCCCAGAACGTCCTGCAACCCGGTCGTCACGCGTCGCCGAGCGCGATCGCGCGCCCGTCCGCGGGTGATGGGCTTGCCGCGGACGAGTCATGGGTGACCAGCGCGATTCCCGCGGCGTCTCTAGACCAGGTGACCAGGATCGCGCCGCGCCGCGCCCGCCCGAGGCCCGCCGCCGGCGCGACGGGCGGCTCGTCGTCGGGCGGCTCGAGCAACACGGCCGCGCGCCGTACCAGTTTCGTCCGCAGGAACCTCTCTCATACTTTGTAAAGCTACTGACGAATCGCGGCGAGCGCACGCTATGGGGCAAGGACCTCGAGCGCGCGCTGGCGCGCTCCATCACGCAACCGCAGATTGGCGACCTGATCGGCGCCCAGCGCGTCGCACGCGAGGCAGTCACCGTCACCGACCGTAAGCGCGATGCCGAGGGGCGGGTCGTCAGCCAGAGTGAGCACTACGCACATCGCAACCGTTGGCGGGTGGAGAAGGTCAAGTTCTTCTCGGACCGCGCCCGCCTGGCGCGCAAAGTCCGGGACGAGCACACGGATGTGCGCGAGACTGTCCGCGCGCATCCGGAGCTCAAGTCGACGTTTCTAACGGTACGCGCGGCCGAGGAGTTCGCCGAGCGGCGCATCGCAGACCCGAACGATCGGGAACGGTTCCTGGAACTTGTGCGAGGGGCGATGGCGGGATCGATCAAGAAGGGCGAGCCTCTGCCTGCGGTGCGTATTCGTGAACGTTCGCGCTCACTCGCGCTGGGCGCGCGAAGGCGCCGTGACGGGCCAACGCGCGAGTAGCGCTCTAAATGTCGCATCCGTCAAAACTGCAGCCTATATCTTCCGCCCCGATTGTCTCTGCCGACGCCATGTCCATGCCCAGTCCAGGGGTCGGTTACGTAGACGATTTCGATAACCAGCCCATCCCCGGCAACGGTAGCACTGCCATACTGTTGGCCGGGCTGATTCAGGGAGAATCCCTGTGCTGTCGCCCACGCGTATCCGCCAGTCCCCACAGCATGTGACGAAGCGGTGCCAGAAGAGTACGACGCTCCGCTGATCATGGTGTATTCGCCTGAGAGCGTCTTTCCAGCCGACGTTGTCAGGGTAATCTTGCCATGCCCGGTACCATAGTTTTCGTACTTTGCTGTAAGCACTTCACCTGTGTCGAGGTTGTACAAACGTGCGCTGGAGACACATCCGGTGAGCAGCACTGCCGCAAATACCAATCTGCGCCAAGAAAACATGCTTCTCCCTCCCGTTGCGACATCTACACGTCCCGGCTCAGCAGCCGGACGAACACCTTTGACGATCTATGGCACCTAACGGCCCGCTCCAGACCAGTTGTTCTAGACGGTCCCATCACTGGCTAGTCCGCCAGGCGACCAACTCAACTGCGAGCTCGCGCGGGCGGCAATAGCGGATAGCCGACGAGATATTCTCCGACAACCACAGTTCGCGCTCCAGCAACGATTTGCCCGGCTCGTACTGAAAGTCGACTTCAAGTTCAAACGCGTATTGGTTTAGGCAACCCAAGACCTTGCGGCTTGCGGTAGCCGCAACCGTCAACGGCGTTGTTGCTTCGATTTCCCGCATGATGTCGGCCGAAGACACGTTCAGGTGATGCAGGAGTTCTCGCAATGCCACAGGAAACCGCTCGAGCAGCGTATTGAATGGCGCGCCTGCGACTACAACCGACAGCAAGGAGCGCTCACTTATCGCCAGGACGAGTGGCAATCGATTCATCGCAATGACGTTCGCGTACCAGTGTCCAAGCGCATTGGAAGGCGGTCCGACCTCCACTTGCACTTCGCGGCGAAGTCGACGAATGAGACGTTGCGTGCATCGAAGCGCGACCACGGGCGTTTTCCTACCAGATCGGAAGGCTCGCAACGGGACTGCGGCCATATGAACACATTGAGACGGCGCCCGCTGCCGCAGCCCTCGGATAGTCAGGGAACCTACCAGAATCCCAGCGGCCTTCAAGGTTCAGCAGCCGGCAGCTGATACTTCGTCGTCTTCCGGCACGTCGCCATCCTCGCGCGAGCCTAGCGAGGCGCGCGACAGAGGCAATGGCTTTCGCGGCATAAACGGCCGCCGCCCCGCGAAACGCGGGTCCTCTCCACTTATTCCACGAACCATTGCCTCTGCCGCTCATGCGCCTCGCTGGCCGGCTCGCACGGCGACGTGCCGGAAGACGAGGATGACTTCCATGACGACGCTCTATGTTCGAGAGGAAAGCGGCTATCGGCAGGCAAGCGCCGATGATGTCCTCGCGTGCGCTCAGAGTCTGATCTCGCAGCGCTTTCGCTCCGGCTCTCCAGTGATGGCGTCACCGATGCGGACGCGCGAGTTCCTGCAGCTGAAGCTGGGTGCGCGTGAGCACGAGGTCTTCTGCATGCTCGCGCTCGACAATCGTCATCGGCTCATCGAGTTCATCGAGCTTTTCCGCGGCACTGTGGACGGCGCCAGCGTCCATCCGCGGGAGGTGGTGAAGGAGGCGCTGCGCCTCAATGCGGCCGCCGTGATTCTCGTCCACAACCACCCGTCCGGTGTCGCCGCTCCATCCCAGGCGGACGAGCTCATCACCCATCGCCTCAAGGAGGCGCTTGCGCTCGTTGACGTGCGTGTACTTGACCACCTGGTCGTCGGCGAGTCGATCCAGTCGTTTGCCGAGGCCGGGCTCTTGTAGCCCGGCCATTCCAATCGCGGGCGTAGTTGCCTGCGCTCTCAGTCTGCCACGCCGTGCTCGCTGTCAAGGACGTGCGCGCAAAGCCGCACACGCGGCCTGGCGGCCGTCTTCGATCCCTGACAGCTGCGCTGCGGCGTGGCGTTCGGGCCGCGCAGGCAAACCCGCCTGAGACAGCCAGGAGAGTCGCATGAACCGCAAGAGCATCGCAGGCCGACCGCGCCAGACCAGCGACGCCAAGGTCGCCGCCATCCTCGATTGGCACCGCACTCACAAGACAATGAAGCAGCTCGCACGCGAGCTCGACGTGTCCATCGGCACCATCAAGTACGTGATCCGCATCAGCGGTCAGTACAAGCAGTGCGCCCCCGAACAGCGCAGCGCGCAGCAAACCCTGCGCGCCGAACGCATCGCCGGCTTGCGCGCGCGTTGCCTCCTGTGAGCAGGCGCAAGGGGCGGGGAGAGTACCACGCTCTCCTCGTTCTCCCGTCCCGCTCATCCCGGCACGCGAGAACGCGCGAAGGATCGGAGAAGCAGGCAAGACCGAAGGGTGATCGTTCCTACTCTGGCCGGGAGAAAAGAAGGATCAAGGAGGGCGGGCTTACCTCAGCCGCTTCAGCGTATCACGCCGTGCTCGCCGTCAAGGACGAGTGCGGGGACGCACTCGCCGCCTGCGGCGGTCTTCGATCCTTGACCGCTGCGCGCGCCGTGATCGCAGGGACGCGGGTAATCCCGCCCAAGAGCAGAGCGGCCATCACGCGCCGCTCGAACATGAGGACATCACATGTCTATCTCCATCCAACAGGATCAACTGCGCTTCATTCCCCTCGAACGGCTCTCGCTATCGCCGCTCAACGTCCGCAAGACCGGCGCGGAAAGCGGCATCGAGGAGCTCGCCGCGCTGATTCGCTCGCAGGGCGTCCTGCAGAACCTCACGGTGTACGAGGAACGCAAGCAAGGTCGCCAGCGCACACCTACGTACCCGGTCGTCGCCGGCGGTCGTCGCTGGCGCGCGCTACAGCTGCTCGTGAAACAGGAGCACATCACGCCGGCGTACGAGGTCCCGTGTCTCGTGACGACGTACGAGCGGGCCGTCGAGATCAGCCTGGCTGAGAACAGCGGCCGGCAGGACATGCATCCGGCGGATCAGTTTGAGGCGTTCCGCCACCTCGTCGATGCCGGCCAGTCGGTCGAGGGCGTCGCGGCACGTTTCGGCGTGACGCCGCTCGTCGTGCAGCGCCGCCTGAAGCTCGCCAACGTGGCGCCGGAGTTCATCGTTCTGTATCGCGAGGGCGAGGTTACGCTCGAGCACCTGATGGCGTTCGCCGTCACGGATGACCACGCCAGGCAGCAGCAAGCGTGGAAGGGCCTCAAGCCCTACGAGCGGCATCCGAGTGCATTGCGCCGCACGCTGACCCTGAACGAGGTCTCCGCGCGTGAGCCCATCGCGCGCTTCGTTGGCCTCAAGGCTTACGAGAAGGCGGGAGGAGCGATTCGACGCGACCTGTTCGCGGAGGACGGGGAGGCGTTCATTCTCGACACCGCACTCCTCAACAAGCTTGCAACGGAGAAGCTAGCGAAGCACGCGGTGCAACTCAAGGCGGAAGGCCTCGCTTGGGTCGACGTCACTCCGCACCTGGACTACGCGGGTCTTTCCGAGTATGGGCGGGTGCGGACGATCCTGCGCGAGCCGACCGAGCAGGAGCAGGCGCAGCTTGATGGACTGACTGCCCGGCAAGCCGAGATCGAGGCGAAAGCGGCGGAAGCGCAAGAGGCGCAGGATGACGACCGGCTCGCGGAGCTGGCGGATCAGGCGGATGAGATCGATGCCGAGATGGACGTCATTCGCGAGCAGCGGACGATTCCGCATCCGGATCAGCAAAGTCTTGCCGGGGCGGTCGTCTCGATCGGCCACGATGGCAAGGCGCGCACCGACCGCGGCCTGTTGAAGCCGGAGGACGCGAAGCGCTTCGCGCGGGTCAAGTCCTCGGAGACGAAGGACGAGCAGGAGGCGCCGCGCACGCATTCCGCGGCGCTCGTCCGCCGACTCACGGCGCATCGAACGCTCGCGCTGCAAGCGACGCTCGCACAGCGGCCGGACGTCGCGCTCGTCGCTCTGGCGCACCGGCTGGCGTTGCGGACCTTCTTCGAGTACGGCATGGCGCGGGAGAGTGTGCTGCAGATCGAGGCGCACGAGGCGGCGCTTCAGCCGCATGCACCGGACCTCGCGGAGTCTAAGGCCCACGCCGCATTGGAGACCCGCCGCGAGACGTTGCGCGCGGCCTTGCCCAAGGAGCCCGACGCTTTGCTAGCGTGGCTGCTTGAGCAGCCACAGACGGACGTGCTCTCGCTTCTCGCGTTCTGCGTCGCCGTCACCGTCGATGGCTTGCAGTCCGATGAAGGCCCGAGCCCCGGTGATGGGCTCGCGCGCGCGACCGGGCTCGACATGCGCGAATGGTGGACGCCGACGGCCGAGAACTATCTCGGCAGCATCCCGAAGGCGCGCATTCTGGAAGTGGTTGGGGCCGCGGTGTCGGCCGACGCGGCGGCAGCACTCGCGAAGCTCAAGAAGGGGCCGCTCGCGAAAGCGGCAGAAGAACGTCTCGCCGGCACCGGATGGCTTCCGACCGTCCTGCGCACTGCTACCGCGTAGTCGAACGTTCTATTGCCCGGGCGCTGGCTGGACGCCGGCGCTCGGGTCTTCTTCGTGTCCCAACGTGCTCGGCAGGACCCACAGCGAAGAGCGGAGGACGGAGGAGACGGGGAGGGGCGGGATTTCCTGTACCGCTTGAGCGTATCACGCCGTGCTCGCCGTCAAGGACGAGCGCGGGGACGCACTCGCCGCCTGCGGCGGTCTTCGATCCTTGACCGCTGCGCGCGCCGTGATCCCAGGGACGCGGGCAATCCCGCCCAAGCAAGTCTCGAGGATCACGTCATGAATACGATTCCCGACCTCTCCTTCGCGTCCCGTGCCAATGCGTTCACCGGCGCGCTGTCGCTCGATGCCGTCCGCCAGCAGGCGCCTGCCGTATTCTCGCCATCGGCTCACGAGCGCACGAGCTCGAAGTACACGTTCGTTCCGAGCGAGCGCGTGCTGTCCGGCTTGATGCAGGCCGGGTTCGTGCCGGTCGACGCCCGCCAGACGCATACACGCCGTGCGAGTCCGCTGCACGCCCGGCACGTCGTGCGGCTGCGGCGGCGCTTCGAGGCCGTGCGCCTGGCGGATTCGGTGCCCGAAGTCGTGTTCTTGAACAGTCACGACGGCACCAGTGCCTATCAGCTGCGCATGGGCATATTCCGGGTCGTCTGCACCAATGGGTTGATTGTGTCCCGTGGTGCGTTCCCGGCGTACTGCGTTTCCCATCGCGGCAATGTGGTCGATGAGGTGATCGCCGGCGCGCTCGAGATCTCGGAGCGTTTCGAGGTCCTTGCGGCGCAGGTGGAGCGCATGGAGCGGCGCCCGCTGCAGATGGACGAACAGATCGCCTTCGCAGAGCGGGCGCTCAGTCTCCGGTTCGCGGACCTCGCCAACTGCGGAATGCAGCCGTCGCAGCTTCTGACGCTGCGGCGGCCGGAAGATGCGGGTGACGACCTCTGGAAGACCTTCAACCGCGTCCAGGAGAATCTCCTCCGCGGGGGCTTGAGCCGTCGCGCGGCCTCGGGACGCCTCACGCGGACGCGGCGGATCACCTCGATCCGCCAGGACCTGAGACTGAACAGTCAGCTGTGGGACCTCGCAGCCCATGTGCTCGCGGCCTGATCTGACAGCACGGGGAGGGCACCTGCGGGTGCCTTCTCCCGTTTTCAGCGGGCCGACTAGGGTCCGTGGGCGGCAGGTTGAAAGGGCTCTGTTGGCGCGCGGATTGCAAGAGCCCGCAGGAGAGACCTGCTGGGTTTCGGCGCCATTTTCGGTGAAATGCAGGATAGCCTTTCGGCTGCTCTCGTTTAACACTCTTGCGGCGATGGCCGCGAATGCACTCATTGCTGTTCGAGTGGCGCCGGAGACAAAGGCGGCGTTTCGCGCGCTAGCACAGCGTGAGCGCATGACGGAGTCGGCACTGCTCAAGCAACTGCTCGGCGTCATGCTTCGCAGTGGAGATGAGTCGACCGAACTCTCCATCGAGCGGACGGAGGCCGTCAGCCGCCTGTCGCGACTCAGCGTGCGACTGCAAGCGGATGATCAGCTCCTGCTGCGCGAACGCTCGGCGGCGCGTGGCATGCCGGCCGCGACCTATGTCTCCGTCCTGGTCCGTGCTCATCTGCGGGCGCTGCCGCCGCTGCCTCGTGAGGAACTGCTGGCGCTCAAACGTACCGTGACGGAGCTCTCGGCGATCGGCCGCAACCTCAACCAGGTCGCCCGCGTGGCGCACCAGAGCGGCCGAGTTACTGGGCCGACGCGCGATGACCTTCGAGCCATGCTCAAGGTCTGTGAGGGTCTCCGTGACCACTTGCGAGAACTCATCAAGGCAAACGTGAGCAGCTGGCGGGACGGGCATGCCGACGCACACGGTTAGAATCCGCGAAGGGCAGGCGCTTCTGGACATCGTCAGCTATGGGCGGCGCGGTCCTGGACGGACGGACCGCTTGTCGCCCGCGCAGGTCGAGCAGATCGCGAGGACGGTAAGACGCGTGCCGGAGGTCATGGTGAAAGTCTCCGGTGGTGGCACTAGCGCGAAGGCAGTCGCCGCGCATTTCAAGTACATCGACCGCCGCGGCGAACTAGAGATCGAGACGGACGACGGTGAACAGCTGAAAGGGAAGGGCGTCGAAAAGGATCTCATCGAGGACTGGGACCTGGAGTCGGCCGCCGCCGAATCACAATCGCCCTATGCCGGCAGGCCCGGGCGCAAGCCGGCGAAGCTCGTGCACAATATCGTACTTTCCATGCCTGCCGGCACGTCGCCGGACGGATTGCTCGCAGCCAGTCGCGCGTTCGCGCGCGAACAATTCGCCTTCAAGCACCGCTACGCCATGGTGCTACACACTGACCAGGATCATCCGCACGTGCACCTCGTCGTCAAGGCGATGAGTGAGCTGGGCGAGAGGCTCAACATTCGCAAGGCAACCCTTCGGGAGTGGCGGAGGGAATTCGCAAGACACCTACGCGAACAAGGTATCGAGGCCAATGCCACCGAGCGCCCAGTTCGGGGTCAAAGCAGGACTTATAAGGCCGACGGAATCTATCGCGCGGCACTGCGTGGCGCTTCCATCCATGCGCGCGAACGAACGGATGCCGTCGCGGTTGACCTACTCAGTGGTACTTTGCGAATCGAGGCGGGAAAATCGAAACTCGTTCATACGCGCAGCGAAGTCGAGCGCGGGTGGCGGGCCGTCAGCGATGTCCTCATCGCCCAAGGGCAGACGGACCTCGCTGGGGAGGTCCGACGATTTTCGGAGCAAATGCTGCCGCCGTTGTCGGAAAAGGAATGGATTGCTCACCGTCTAGGGCGCGAAGCGCTCAGGGCATCGCGGCGCGCGCAAGAGCGCGTTCGTTAACGTTCAAGGTGCGCGACCAAGCATCAGATCGTATCGCCGATTTTGATCTGCGCGTCACGTGTGGCGGCCGGCAAGTTGCCGCGCACGAGCAGTTCATTGACGAGGATCACCGGTATCTTGTCTGCGCTCGACCCAACATCGCGGATGGCGGGATCCGCCGGGAGATCGGTCGTCAGGGGACCGGAAAGCGCAACGAGAACCTGCCAGCCATCTTTGCGCGTGACAAGTATCGCCGGTCCCACGCCTGAACTCCGTGCCCCGTGCAGCGGTAAGTTATCGTTGTAGTCGACTTTCAATCCCCCTTGTCGCTGAAGGTCGCTCGCCAATAGGGAGGTTGATGCACGCAGACGTTGCGGGTCGAACTGCGGCAATGCTCCCGTAAGGAGGTATCGCAGCAGCTCCGCGCCGACATGGCGATCGAGCAGGCCATGTTCGAACTTATTCTTGAAGCTCCTCAGGCAACGGTAGCAGGATGCATCGCAGCGTTCGGGGCAACTCTCGACCAACGCAAGCGCGCGCTCGAAGAGTTCGCGTCCGCGCGTGACCAATTGAGCAGAGAAACCTGCGCCACCGGGCAACGTGTCGTACACGAAAATCTCCGCCTCGAGACCACGTCGCCCTTCTGGCGTGAGTGCTGGCCGATACTCCGCCATTAGCTCACCGGGTTCGATCTCCAGCATTTGACTCGCTCCTTTCGCCAGTGCTTCGCTCACCGTTCGAAGTGCCACATCGGTCGGATACTGACCGGGTCTGATTTGGACGGGATCGTCCACCTTCAATGAGAAGAGCGCTATGTCGGTTATGAAGTCCGTTCCGAGGACGATATGTCGCGTAGTTCCCTCGCCCGGGCACATGGGGTCGCGATCGTCCGGGAATGGCTTTCGATGGGGAGCCGCCAGGAGCGGCGTCGGGTCACTACTGGCTTCGATGCGACCGCACTTCACGCAATACGTATAGCCGTCTCGCCGCGGCCCGGTATTTGACACCAGAAGGTGCTGCCGCGCCTTCAGCACGCGAATGCGACCGTTGATACCGGTCCATCGCTCGGCATCCGACGGCGTCTGCATCGTAAGTTTTGCGCGCGTCGCGTAACTCGTCTCCGGCATGTCATCCGGGGAGGTCACTTCTTCAACATCGATCGGGTGCGCGAATCCGGGCGGTCGCAACCAGTATCGGGCTTCCCCAAAGGTTCGCTCCGATCCGCAAGCGGGGCAGTCCTGCTTATCTCCCCGACCGATCTCTCCAATTTCGAAAGTCTTGGCGAAGCCGCAAGCACTGCACTCGCTGTACAGGCGCTTGGTATCCCAAGCCTCGTATCTTTCATCCGCCATGACTGAGTACACCGCACCTGACATGTAGCACTTGCCGGAAATCCAGACTTGCTTTCCGGGGGCGTACTGCGAGAGGGCGATCGGCAGACCTTGCGAAGGAGCGAAGCGCATGATCGGACGAAACTTGGTCGAGCGCGCTTGGTTGAAAACGTGGAAAGCCGCGACGTCCGTCGGGAAGGCATATCGAGGCAGCACTCCGCGGTATAGCAGTCGATCAAGCAACTGGCTCTTATCGGCCCGCTGCCCCGGACGCTCGTCCTCTTCCTCTGGCGCATCCTCAGATGGTTCGGCTTCTTCAGGATCCGGAACCTCGTTGGTCGCAGCAGCATCGTTGGAACCGAGCTTGACCGCATCTTCGACCGCCCTGATGCAATCCACTTTCATCTCATTGAGCAGCGCGTCTCTATCCTCCGCTGCAAGTTCACTGGGAATCCATGTCGAGACTCGTCGCTGCAACGCCTGCTCGTTCTTCGCGATCCAACTCTTAAAATCGTGCAGATTGAGCACCGCCTTCCCGGAACGAAAGCCCACCACACTGCCTAGAACGGAAAAGAGATCGTGAGGCTGCGCGGGATCGATCTTTGGCAGGCGATCCTGGTGATAGTTCTGTAGTAGAAACGCGCGGATGTGCCGCCGCACGATCTCGGGATTGTCGAGGGTCAGCTTCGGATCGATCACGTCGCCTCTGATCATTTCGTCCGACTTCGTGAAGTAGTGCTCGTCGTGGCTGTCGGCACTACCGAAGGCAATGACAGTCGCAACGGCGTTGCCCCGACGGCCGGCACGTCCGGCTCTCTGCTGATAGTTGGCCCGTCCGGGAGGCATGTTACGCAGTGCCACGCCAGACAGCGCACCGATGTCGATTCCAACCTCCATTGTGGTCGTGCTTGAGAGCACATCAATCGCAGTCGCGCGATGTGCTTTGCGCCCCACGGCCGGCGCGACGTCTTGAAACAGGAGTTCGTTCTCCTCGGCCTTGGAGAATACGTCCTCATTCTGAGGGGCGTTGAGCTGCGCGGTGTGTTCGGCTGCTATGAGCGCCATCGGCTCCTCAGGTGGCTGCGCCAGTGCCGCCACAACCGGGCGCCTGTAGTATCCTCGTCTGGCGAGGAAGACCGGATCAATCGAGGGATCAAGCCGACGAATATCGCTATTGCCGCAGTCAAGGCAGTGCGGCAAGCCCGGAACAGGCCGATGCACCGATCGGCACGTGGAGCAGGCGATCCAATCGCCATCAGACTGGAGAGACAGTTCGCCCCCGCGCAACTGATATTCGCCGCCGGTGTCTGTCGTGAAGATAGCAAGCAACTCCGGAGACCACTTCTCATTGAATAGTTTTCGGGCACCTTTGTCCTTGATGATTGACTCCATGGCGTCGAACTTCCCCTTGCCTTTCTTGGCTTTGATACTGACCCCTTGCGCACTCGGACGTTTCCACCAGGACGACGGCATCTTTGAGAGCCAGAAGCCATAGTTTCGCCAGCATCTGAGCCACGCGCGCGCTAGGGCAATCTTCGCTTCGTCCGTTTCAGCGACGCCCGGAATGGTCGGAAGTTTGGCCAGCTTGGCCGTGAGTTCGCTTCGCTCACAGAGCGAAGCGATCGCAAGCGCCTCGAGGCCAAGGAATGGATCCTGTACCGTCGTGACGATGTCCTCAAGCAAGGCCTGTGGGGGCATCTCCGAACGCATCTTCGTTAGGAGAAACAGGAGGCCGGCGTCAGTGTCCGCGCCACCTTCCTGCACGGCGAGATCAACGACGTCTTCTGCCGCGAAACTCTCGACAGCCTTCAGCTCCGGGCGAAGGCGCACGCCGAGCTTTTTCGACGCGAGCAGGACCGCGAGGTACAGGTCATCGAGACTGAGCAGGGGCGCAATGGCGGAAACTTGCTGCAGCCGGCGAAACCCCCAGGCGATCAGCGGGCGCAGAGAATCGCGCGTGGAGTACATCTGCAGGTTGGGCGCAAGGCGTGCTGCGACCTGGCGTGAATCGGAGAACACGAGGACTTTGCGCCCACGCAACGGCGCAAAGCGACTGGCCTTCGCCACTGAGGGTGGCTGAATCTGAATCTGTTTCGCAACGAGCGCCTGGAACGGTTGGTCACCTTTGGTTTGATGATCCTGGACACTCGACCGCCCAAAACTGGCCACCTTGCCACAGCAGGCGCAGGGCGCGAACTGACCTCGCAGCTCGAAGCTTCGATTCACGTCGCCGTCCTCATCGACGGCTGATTGATCGCGCTTCGAGCGCAGGTAGACGCGGCGCATTCGCGCGCCGTGCTCGTTCGGGTTGAGTCGCCCCGTCTCGAGATCGTAGTCAGCCGGCTCTACAACGTGGGCGGGATTCGGCTCTTCGAGTAGTAGATCCAGCGGAAGGAGCGGGCGCGTTTCGGCGCCTTCCATGCGCAGGCGCCGTCCCGGCTCGGACCAGAGTGCGCTCGGCGCGTCGACGTCGTCCGTGTAGGCCCGCGCATACGCAGTTCCACAGTGCCGACAGGTGAAGAACTCCAGGACGCGCGCACCACATTCGCAGCGCTCGCGCGGTTGGCCATACATCTTGCCGCAAATGCCACTGCGCTCCCCCTCAGGCAACCGCGCACAGTCGGCGTCCATGCATACCCACAAACCGGGAAGACCACGAAAGAAATTGTGGATGCGGCACGGCAGAAGCCCCGCGCCTTTCGGGTCAACACGTGCGATGCTGCCTAGTGCCATCAATACGGTGACCGCAGCGTCCGCTACAGGCTGCGGCGCGTCCGGGAATAAGTGCCGTCCCAGTTCCTCTATGGGTCGCGCCTGCTTCATCGTCGAATTAATCAGCAATCCCAACGGAGGAAAGTCTTTGAGCGCACGGTAGAGGTTTGTCTCAAGGCCGGCGTCGCCGGAGACACCGCAGTGCTTGAGCAGGGGCTCGACGATGATCGATCTTTCATCCTCAGTGCCGGCGGCGTAAAACCAGTTGAGATCGATGCTTGCGAGCAATTCTGCGTCGCGCCGTGTACCTGGGGCCGCATGTGGACTCCATGCGAAGTCACCCTTGATTGCAACAAAAGTCTCGGGCGCGACGCCAGCGATTTGCGCACCAAACTGTGGCGCGTACTTCGAATCCTTGAAGCTGGCGGTTGCACAGATGACTTGGAAGCGCTCCGGGGGTATGCCGAGCCGATCACGCAAGCGGCGGAGCAGGAGGCCAACCTCCGCTCCGGCGGCGCCTCGATACAGGTGCGCCTCATCGAGGACGATCAAGAATGACTCGGCCGGATTCTGCTTCAACCACTCGCGTGTCTGGTCAAATATTGGCCGCTCGACCGGACGCATCAGCATGTACTCAAGCATTGAGTAGTTGGTGACAAGTAGGTCAGGGGGTGAAGCCTGGACTTCGTGTCGGGTCACGAGTTCCACGTCATCCGGGAGCATGATGGCTCTGCGGAAGCGCTGAGTCTTTCGGTCCTGCCACTCCGTTCCTTTGTCGCCAAACCATGCAATGAGATCGGGCTTCGCAGGCCACTTCCCACGTGCTTTGAGCTGCCGAAGGAGCGTGCTGGCCTGGGCTTGTTCCTCCGATGCAGGCCCCTGAGCTTGGCGTTGAATCTCTACGTAGAACTCGTCGAACGCGTGGAGCTTTCGCGAGTCCTTTTCCCGCGTGCGCACACCCGCATATGGCGTGCGACTCGTGTAGCGAGCGAAGCGTGGAGGGCGGCCGGCCCACGTCTTGAACAACTGCACAGTTCGTGCGTCGCCGAACAGGGAGCGCAGACGACCGAGCTGATCATTGACCAGTGCGTTCATGGGGTACAGGATCAGCGCCCTGACCGCGTTACGTTCCCGAAACTCAACACTATTGGTGTGGGCCTCGCGCGCAAGCTTTCCAAGGATGGGAAGCAGGAACGACTCCGTCTTTCCGGAGCCGGTTCCCGTCATCACGACGAGGTTCCTTTTCTCAACCAAGGTCTCGCGAATGGCATCAGACTGATGCCTGTAGGGCGGGTCATAAAGCAGCGGCGGCAGATCGCCTTCAGCACGGGACAGACGCTCAAAGGCCATCAACGCCGCCTCGTGAAGCCCAGATGTCGCAGAGAACTTCGTACCCGACTGATAGCGCGGCGTGGATTCGACGTACGGAACCTGATGAATGACGCCAGCACGGCCGAGCAACTCCTTTCGCCGCCCAATCAGCGCGGGCGAGCCGATGTGGTATGTGGCTTCGATGTAGTCGCTGAGCGAGCTGTGAAGCTGGCGAATCGTTTCCTGTATCGTCTGCGACATTCAAGTCTCCTTGTCAGCATCGGCCGAGGGCGAGAGCCATAGCCGATCGTGCAGAAACCTCTCTTCGGTCTGCACTTCACGATTTGTAACGAAATATGAGAGTAGCGATTGGGAACGATCGGCGGCACGACCGATCAGGGCGAGACGCCGCTCTGCCCAAAGCGGAAGCGGAGAGAAAAAATCGAAGATCACACCATCGGTGACTGCGTGCTTGCGATACCGTTGCGGAGCGCCGCGGCAGTGGTCGATAGCCATCTGAAGATGCCAGGCCAAGTCACACCCACGCCACTTGCTGCTCTTCAACGGAAAATCCAGAAACCGCGCGAGTTCGCCCGATGCCAGCAATGCAAAGCCCCAGATGGGTGCGCCGTAAGCTTGTGGCCGGCGGGCTACGAAGCAGCCACTCTCCTTCCTGGGTCTCATCCACCGACCGCGATAGAAGGCCGGATCGCGGGCGCCGTCCAGAATCTGGAGATCGGGGACATCACCACTGGGCGGCTGCTCCCTGAGCAGCCGTTCCATCCGATCTCGGAAGGCCGTTGCCGGTTCCACCTTGGGCAGCTTGAGCCAGCTCTGCTCGGAGAGCTCGACGAGGCCGTGCTCACGCAATTCCTCGGCGAGATCGTGTCCCGCGTCTTGGGCAATGACACGGACGCATCCCTCATATCGGATTCTCGCCTTGAGCGAGTCCGGGATCGGGGCGCTGTCATCCGAGGCGACTCCGATCAGAAAGGCGCTGCCGCTTGCCGCCCGCGATATGAATGCTGGTGGTGCAGCGAATAGCCACGTGCCTTTAGCTGCCGCGTCGTCTGTGGTGACCTGATGAAGCTCCAGAAGGTCGCCACCGACCACAAGTTTTTCGAGCACTGTCTCGATCGCGGCGGACAAGGAAGCCGGCTCGGGGCTCAAGCAATCAAGACTATCTGCTACCGCCGAGACAAGCGTCGAGGCGGAGCACGGACAGAGAGTGCCGGCTGCACGACGCAGAAGAGCCGCAATGAGTTGCTCATCGATGTGTCCAGTTGCGGTCGTTGGAAGCCCGAGTGCGCTGCGCGTTCTGGCGAGCAACTCGGTGCCGGCGATCTCTACGATCTCCACGTCCACCTCGGTATTGCACTTCCCGGGCCGCCTGAACGCTTCGCGACGGCCAGCAGGGCGAGCAGTCTGGCTCCCCGCAGCAGGACGGTCTTCTCGCTCACTTGTCGAAGCAGGGTGTCGAACTCTTTCTCTTCAGCAGCGAGGACTTTGTGGGGCTGTCCAGCGAGTTTCAGGGCGAACTCAATGAGTCGTACATCTGTACAAACACGGAACTGCGATGCTATTGCCGCAGACCACCGCGTTCTCTCGATGGTACCGCCTTCGGTCTTACCGTGATCTCGTTGCAAAACAATCGCGAAACTCGGCGAGCGATCCACCGACTCAACGAGAGCGTCGAGGGCACGCTTCGATTGAGGATCGTCAAGGAACGCGTCTTCGGCCCGTGCCCATCGCGCCCCGCACAATCGTGCATACAGCAGCTGGCATAGTCCGCGCACGGCTCGATCCCGACGTAGTCCGGCGAGTGGGCCGACGAGTCGCGTCTTCATCCACAGATCGAGGCTTCGCAGGGTGCGTTTGACGTCGATGCCCGTAATGTCGATTCGCGCCAGATCAACCTCTGCTGCAAGCCCCTGCAGCCCTCCTTCTACGTGAGGTGAACTCACAATGATCGCGTCGAAGTGATCTGCTTTACTGGCCGTGAACAGCCCGCCAGGAGGAGCACATGCGATCCCGGCGACCACTTGAGCCGCCGGGACAGCCTGCTCCTTCAGAGGTTGGTCGAAGGCGAACAGGCCGATCGTGGCCGGTTCGTCACGCCCGCTTTCATCGATCAATCGAAGAAGCGCACTATCCCGTGTCCTCTTGCACGCCCAACGAATGGGCTTCACCTCGCGCTCAAGTCGAAGGCGATACTCGCCCAGTTCGTCGCCGCGGATGGTCAGTTTCCCCGAGGCTGCTTCTGCGTACGCCCAAGCGTAGGCATCGTTCTTTACGAACTCATGCAGCTTTCGGGCCCACGCGTTCGCGCTGATCGGAAAGTCGAACGACCCGACCAGACCCGACGCGATCTCCGTACCATTGGCGGAAAGGAAAAACATCGAACAGTGCGCGTGATAGCCTGTGGGACCCTGGACTGACAGATCGACATCCTCGTTCCACAGCTCATCGAGCGTTGGGTCGTGTGGATCCAGTACGACCGACATGCCGACATGCGAGGTTGTGCCGGGTATCCAGGGTGCGGGGTCACGAACATCCATTGCGATGAGACCTTCCACAGTCTTCATCGCCAACGACGCCTCGCTGGATTGCCGTCTTACAGCGGCGGTAAGGACGTGGCGCCCCGCCGGCAGCCGCGGCAACTGCACGAAAGTCGCAACTCCCGGCGCCTTCGCAGGGATGATGATCTCAGGCCCCTTATTCAGGCGGAGGCTGTATGCCTCAGCGCGATGGTCGTGGACAATCCCAAAGCACGGTGTTTCCGTAGTCAGCCACTCGGCATGGCCCTCGCCATCCCATCCGCGGCTCAGCAGGCCCGCTGGCCACATTCGGATCGTTCGTGCAACGTGAAGGCCGAGTTTCTCGAGCCTGGCGATGTCCACAGCGGAGATCTGCTCGGGCATTGAGAGGTGATACGCGATCACGCCCTCACAAGAGAGTTCACATCGCGATAGGAGAGGAGGGTCGGATGGCATTTCCTTCTCGCCGATGATGAGGTACTGGCGTTTGCATCGCACGAATCGGCCCACGACTTCGCGGGCAATATCGTCCTCGCCTATGCGGAAGAGCCATATCAGCCCGTTGCTTAAGCGGCACTCACTTTGCAGCAGGTGTTCCAGTTGTCCGTTCGCACGCTCGAAGGCCAAAATCGGTTCTCTTGAGCCGGGCCAGTTCTTCAGTATCCGTCGCGGACTTCCGGCCAGTACCCACCCAGCAGGGAGCCAGGTATCACCGGTTCCCCGCACGCGACACCGCGTTGCTCGAAGGAACGTTCGCAGATCAGCGTTCAATCGGCTCAAAGACGCGAAGCCCGCGATCTCGACGAAGACCGACCAAGCCGTTGCGCTGCTTCGACGCAGCAGGAGCGATGCCCGAATGTTGGCGGGCGGCACTTCGGCTGAACCGGGCGTTGAGCCCGTAGCGCCACTCCACCGCCCGACGGCCTTCGACGCGCTTCGGCCAGTGCCTTCGAATCGGTCTGCGACCACACTGCGTGTTTCACGAAGCCATTCACGAGCGTTGCGGGCATGCCCCAGATCGTCGGCAAGGCGCTGCAGCGTCAAGGACAGAATCGGTGAGGGTGATTCAGTTTTCTTGCTCGCCAGCAGCGCCAGCACAATGCGGCCGACGAGCTCCTGCTGCTGAAGAAAGATGGCGAAGCGCGAGGATGCGTCCCATGCACTGCTTGCCAAGAGCCGCCCGACCGCCGTTGCCTCGAACGTCTCAAGACCTGCCAGATGGTATCGCAGCGAAAAGAGCGTTCGAGCTAGCTGCAGCTGCAGATACTTCGGCAGGATGGCGTGCGTAATGGGCCAAGCGATGATGGAGAAGAAATCCGCCCAAGAGCCAGTTGGCTTAACGCCTTGGCAGGTCGTACTGAACTTGGCGAACCAGGCTCGTAACTGCCCGCGTGCTGCACGCTCACGCCAGAGCGGAGTCCGTGTTTCAAACGTCTCCCAATACTCATCACCGTCGTAGTCGTAGCCAAGCTCAGTGGCATACACAACCCAGACAAGCCAGTGGCGGCTTAGACGGTGATTACCCGCGAGGCTGGAGTGCAGAAGGCGGGTGATGTGGCCCAGCTCATCGGCACTGAGCCCGTGTTCGAGCGCGAAGAGCGGGAACGCGCTGGTGTTGCGGCCAGCGGCGAGTTCGCTGAAGTGCCTCTCAAGCCTTGCTTGCCAGTGCTCCAGGTCGGTCGTCATAGCGTCGGGCAGCAAACGCGTGCGCACAAGCGCTGCACCAGATCGGAGAAGGGCCTACCCTGATATGCCATCCCGGCACTCTCCCTGTTTCACCCTAGGCGTCCGTCGGTGCCATTGTTCTTCGAATGCGCACCCATCCCAACACCCTAGTCTGGGCGCTTCACTGACGCTCTGCCGAGCCCGATAGGGATTCGCACAGTTCGGCAAAATTGCGCGGTGCGCGTCCGGTCTGTGCCGCACTCTAGCGGTAAGAGAGTTATTGCTCAAATGTGTTAAATAGTGCGCACTTTTGTGATATCAGGTGGCAGCCAGAAGAGCAGCGCAAGATGAGTGGTAACAAGAGAATCTCGGTCCTCCTTCCACCTGATGTCTTCCGCCGCTTCAACGCGTACTGCGCGGAGCAGGGATACAAGAAGAGTCCGCTCATTGCGCGCCCGATCCGCGAGCACCTGCAAGGGCAGGGAGGTCGTATCGATCGCGAACAGGATGCAAGATCGAATCGGTCAAGCAGATAGGAATTGCCCGACTATGAGTAAGCGACGCCACATGGAAACAGTTCGTCGTCGTCGGTTAGAAGTACCGGATCGTGCGGGCACCCAAAGCGACAGCTCGATAATCGTACTGGATCGATTTATCCAAGCGACTCGCGATTCCGGCTATAAGGGGACTGCGAGTGCCATTTCCGAACTCGTGGATAACTCCATACAGGCTGGCGCCACCAAGATTTCTGTTTCTCTAGTCCCAGCGGCTGAGGACGGAACAATTACCGTGCGGACCTTGGACAACGGATGTGGGATGGACGCTCTCACGCTGCGGCAATCGCTGCGGTTCGGAGGCAGCACTCGATTCGGAATCAGAACTGGCCTCGGTCGATACGGGATGGGGCTGCCGAACGCATCGTTGAGTCAGGCTCGGCGCGTCGTCGTTTACACGTGGCAGAACGCCCGGTCCGTCATGTCGCAGCGGGTGTCGCGCTCAAAGGGCATCGGGGATGTACGGGTCTATACCTCATATCTCGATGTTGACGAGATCGTCAGCGGCGACATGAAGGAGATTCCGAAGGCTCGCCTGGTCGAGCAAGGCAGTCTCCCTATTTCGACCCGCAGCGGGACGCTCGTGATTTGGGAACGCTGCGATCGATTGGACAACCGACGCGTCTCGACGCTCGTACGCAAATTGCATGCTGAACTGGCCCGGCGGTTTCGCCACTTCTTGTGGAAGGGTCTGCGCTTAGACATCAACGGCGAACGGGTCACCGCATTTGATCCGCTCTTCGTCCATCGCGATGCCCAGATCACCGGGGCGAGCCTGTTTGGAGAGCCGCTGGTCTACGAAGTGTGTGCCAACCCGACGAATCCTGCGGTCACTGGCCGCGTGGAAGTCCGATTCTCTGAACTACCAGTGGACCGATGGTACCGACTCTCGAACGACGAAAAGCGTCGAAACGGAGTCTCAAAGGGCGCAGGTGTTTCCATCGTGCGCGCCGGGCGCGAGGTCGACTTCGGCTGGTTCTTCATGGGGACGAAGCACCGCGAGAACTATGACAACTGGTGGAGGTGCGAGATCCAGTTTGATCCGATTCTCGATGAAGCGTTCGGCATTACGCACACCAAGCAGCAGGTCCGACCGCAGGCGCATGCGCTAGAGGCACTGGCTCCAGATCTGGAGGCGATGGCCCGCGCGCTCAACGCGCGCGTGCGAAAGGCGCACGTAACCGCCAAAGCGCGGGAAGCCTGCTCAGAGGCGGAACGTGTGGCAGGAGAGCGCGATCACCTTCTGAAGCCTCTTCCCGCGAGACCGCCTGCGCCAGCGATGGCATTGATGCGCGAGCTGAGAAAAACACTTCCGACGTTGTTTGTGGGCCGTGAACATGGCACCGCGGACTCGCGCTACCGAATTGTCGAGGGCGCCGGCGCCGATTCATGCTTCTATACTTGCGCCTTCGACGGCAAGCAACTCGTTCTCGTGCTAAACCCCGCACATCCGTTCTATCGAGAGATATACAAGCCGCTCACCGAGCGCGAAGAGCCGCACAGTCCGCGATTGCGGGCAAAGATCGAGCTGTTGCTGCTGGCTGCAGCGCGCAGTGAGGTCGTGTCGCAGCAGGAGCCTGCGCTTGCAAAGCATCGGCTCGACTGGAGCAACACACTCGCTACGTTCCTGAATGACTGATGACTATTTCGACTGACAGGTCCTGGACGAGGCTTGCCCCGCCGTTTCGAAGTGCGTGGGCATCGCACGAATACGTTCGGCAGGTACGGGCGCTTGCACGCTTGATGCCCGCGGACAACGACTTCGAGAGGCTGGTAAAGAATCTGCAGGCAGAGTTCTCAGCATCAGTCTTGCGATCACGGCGTCGTGAGCGTCAGATGCTGCTCGCCGCCACAGCGTTGCTTGCCGACCTTCGACTGCAGGGTTGGAGGTTCCGCGTTAGGCGGCGCGGCGTAGAGGTGCAGCCAGCCGAGCACTTAACTGCCGATCGGGTTGCCGAGAAGGGGCGTGTGCGCCGACAAGAGCTGTTGAAGCGTGACGCACAACTCGCCCGCGCCTCCGTTCAGCATTTCATTCGCTCGATGGAGCGACCGCGCATGTTCAATGGGGCGCGAGTATCCATTTTTTCGGTGATGCGCGATGGCCGCGAGCTTGCAGGTGCACTCCGGCGCGCACGCAAGCACAACAACAATGGCTGGGCAGAGGCTCTGAAAGAGGTCGTTGATCCCTACATCCAGGTCATACGCTCTCCCGAAGCCACATGCTCGTTGACCGGACTGCAACTCCTGCAGATGTGGCGTTACTTTCGCCACACATGGACGAATCAATACACCACGGTGCCAGGGCGCAACATGATGCTTCTGGTGCGAGATGCCGCTGCACCCTTTCACCCAGTCGTTGGAATCGGATCGCTATCAAGCCCGATCGTGCAGATTGGGGAACGAGATCGATGGGTCGGTTGGCAGGCCGAATCGTTCCTTGCGCGCATAGCTGCCAAGCCGACCTCGCGTCTCGCAAGATGGCTTGTCCGCGTGATTGACCAAGCTATTGATGAGATCTATGTCCGGGACTTCATCGAGGAGGGAATTCTTACGGCACGTCATTTGACTGCCCCAACAGATGACGTGATTAATCGGCTGCAGCGGCTAGCTGCAACACAGCGTCGACTCCACCATCGTTTTGTGCGCGCGCAGGAGCACAAGCGTCGCATTCAAAGCGGATCGCGGCGCGCATATTGGAGCACGCGCGCGCGCATGCATCTCTTTAGGAGCAAGCGTGCCCTGGCACTTGCCACCTATCTCCGTGCGCGCACTGTTGTGCTTCAACACTTCGGTTCCCGCCCGACCGCGGCGAAGTTGAAGACCCTCGCCGAAAGCGGGGAGGGTCATGACGTGATTCGGAAGATACTCAGGAAGGCGAAAGCGGACCGCATCGGGATTGCCGTCGCCGATATATCCGTCTGCGGTGCGGTGCAGCCCTACAACGCCATACTCGGAGGAAAGTTGGTCGCGATGCTCGCGGCAAGCCCGGAAATCGTCGCGGAGTACGAAAGACGTTATGCAGCCGCTGAGAGTGAAATCGCATCTTCGATGGCGGGCAGGCCGATCGTCCGCAAGCCGCAACTCGTGCTCATCGGTACGACTTCGCTGTACGGCGTCGGCTCGAGCCAGTACAACCGGATAAGGATTCCGTGCGAGGTCCTGGGGGGGCGGTCGGATGAAGTGCTGCGATATGAGGAACTCGGTTACTCGGAAGCGTTCGGTACGTCGCAGTATTCAGACGAGACGATTCAGGCACTGACCCGGTTGATGCAGCAGGATTCCGACGGCGAACGAGTCAACAGCATTTTCGGTGAAGGTGTGAGCCCGAGACTCAGAAAGGTTCGCGCCGGCCTCGACGCGCTGGACTTTCCGTCGGATCTTTTGCTGCGACATGATCGACGAAGGATTATTTACGCGGTCAGTCTGGTACGAAACCTCCCGAACTACCTCGTCGGCCTTGAGCGCCGGCCGGCGTATGTGTTTCCACCGAAGGTAGGCCGAGCTGCGACGGAGCGAATTACGAAGTGGTGGCGCGAACGCTGGCTGCGCCATCGCATCGCCTCAGACCAGGTGCTCGACGACGTGGCGAAGCACACGCTCGTGCGGCCGATCCGCCATGGGGCTCGTGTGTCGCTCATCGTGCAGGGAGGCACAGAACCAGAGCAGACCGTCGAAACGTCCGTGCCCTAGTGCTGGCTGGAATGCCCGAAACAAACCTTCAACCAGCCGCTTTTGGAATCGTGGATTCCGTTAGCGACGTACTTCGTCAGCTATGGAATGATGCTAGAACGACGTTGGCGCACACCTCGAGACCGTAGAAGCTCCGAAGAATCATGTCACACAGGCTGTGCTGCTGTTTCCCCGCCAAGGCGCCGATGCCGATGCGCTAGTCAACGAGATGGCTGCCGGCACCCGGGATGAAGGTGAGTTCGCCTTTCTGACCGCAAGGAAGGGCGAACAGGTATCCGTGCTTGCAATACCTGCTCAAAACTTGACGCCGAAGAACGTCCATCTCGCTCCGTACGTTGAGATCCATTCGCGACTGACTGCGTGGTGGCTCACGGTCGCATGGCGTAGCGCAGAGCTCTCCCGGAGCACTTTGGAGTTCCCAGGATTTAGTGGACACTCCTCCGCCGTTGCCGATTGACCGCTTCAAACTCTTCCGGGCTCACACCGCCAAGGTAACTGTGACGGCGCGTGCGATTGTAGAACGATTCGATGTAGTCGGCGATTTCGCTGGTCGCCTCGTCTCGGTTCTTGTAGATGCGCTTCTTGATTCGTTCCTTCTTGAGGCTGCTGAAGAATGACTCCGCCACCGCGTTATCCCAGCAGTTGCCTCTGCGGCTCATGCTGGGCTGCAGGTGATTGGTCTTGCAGAAGCGCCGCCAGGCATCACTGCCGTACTGCGTACCCTGATCCGAGTGAATCAACGCACGGCGTGGTCGCCGTCGACGCACGGCCATCAGAACTGCATCGAGCACGAGCTCACGATGAATCGTCGCGCGGGTCGCCCAACCCACGATGCGCCGCGAGTAGAGGTCCATGACGACGGCCAGGCATAGCCAGCCTTGCCACGTGCGAATGTAGGTTATATCCGTGACCCAGACGCGATTGGGGCGAGTTACCGAGAACTGGCGCTTCAGCACATTGGGAATCAGTACCGAAGGCTTGCCGACAGATATCCGGCGCGTTCGATAGCCATGCAACGCACGCAGTCCGTTCTGGCGCATCAGTCGCTCGACTCGATGCTTGCTGCACGTCTCGCCAGCCTCGCGCAGATCCAGGAACACGCGCGGCGCTCCGTAGATGCCGTGACTGGCTTTGACGAAGCGCGAATCAAGCGCAGCAACCGCGCATCTTCCTTGGCACGATTCGAAATCGGGTTTTGCAGCCACTCGTAGTAGCCGCTCGGTGCAACTTCGAGCACCGCGCACATCACTTGCACAGGGTATTGGTGTCGGTGAGCTTCAATGAACTGGTAGGCCTGCCGCACCCTTCCGGCACTCATTTGCTTGGGCATCGCCTTCTCCCGGGGCCGTGGAACCGAGAATTCTCAGGTGTCCACTAAATCCTGGGAACTCCAGTTAGACTGCCAGCCAGCAGTGGGTAATCGAGGGGAAAGAAGGGGACTGCGACCTGTTGATGAATCAGCAAGTTGCTGATCGCTAAGAGCCTTTAGGCGGGTCAAAAGCCCCTCGAGGGTTCGAATCCCTCTCGCAGGCCCTACGTTTGCAGCAGCGCCTCATTTGCCGCGCGGCGCTCTGGGTCGTCATCGGGCTTCTCCGGCACCGTTTCGAGGGCCGTGATGTATTCTCGTGGAAGTCCATGCTCGCGTGCCCCGTCGACGACGAATGCCTTGTACCAATCGTAGGGACGAAGAGAAGGATCAGAGCTTGTGGCGAAGTACAGACTCGCCATGACGTTGATCCTTGTCATCGTGACCTCGACTTCCTTCTCCGCGTAACCGGAGCCGAGCCCTTCTGCGAGATCAAGCGCCGGTTTCTCCGCCGTTGGGATCTCGAAGATGACACCCCAGACGACGTCCGCTTGGTTGGAGGTCGCGATGACATCGCATTTGCCGGACCCGTCACGGCTGCGCTTGTGCCACATCAAACGATATCCGCACAGCCTGCCAACTCCGAGCGCCGTGGCCGATGGCACGCGTGCACGCAACCGCCGCGACGCCATGTTAGAGCCATACGCGAAATATCGGATTACTGTTGCGGTCATGTCCTGTGTCGCAGCGAGTTCACTACGTCTCGCAGATATGGTAGATCGACAGCCCACCCGATTCCCGAGTTTGTACCGTCCGGAGGGAGCGAGCGACTGACAAGTCCGACGACCTCCCCATTTGAGTCAAAGACCGGACCGCCGCTCATTCCGCTTCGCCAATCGCCCTCGACTTCGAAGACGGGTGTTGGATGTGAAGAATTGCGGCCGTTGGGGTGCACGCCCGTAACGCGGGCATATGCGCCGTACATGCCCTCTTCAAGCAGCGCGCGCCGCTCGTTCTCATCGAGGACCTGGCAGTTCAGGGTGGCGTACCCCGCGGCAAGAACATACTCCCCGATCGTCGGCGTCCACGCAGAACCACGCACTCGCAAAGTGTGGGGGAGCGAAGCCCTCGGGTGGTACTTCGCCCGCATGACCGCGACGTCGGCCACGGCTTCTATCGCTGACCTGCCTTGAAGCTTGGCGAGTGGGTCGTCGTTCTCCTGCATCGGATAGATCACTTCTGCGACAGAGGCAAACGCCTCATCTGGGACGTCCACCTGGCCGAAGACTACTCCATTGAGGCCGAGGTAAAGAATGGGCTGGTCACCCTTGGCGTCGAGCTCCAGCAGTCGACCAGGCACCAGACCGAGCGGCTCGTGAGCTCCAACGAAGTCAACGACATGTTGGGTGGTGAGGAACGCATCCCAGCCTTCCACGTGAAATGCCGTTCCCATTCCGTAGATCCATCCCTGCGAGTCGCGGCGAAACACAGGAACGATGGCTCGCCGCAGACCAAACGGATCCGATACTTCGAACGGTGCAAACGTCGCGTCGGCACGCGGCGTGAAAGGTAGTCGGCGCTCGGCGCGACCACCGCCTTCGCAAGTGCCGATACAGAACGACTTGAACATCATCGCGGTTGCGCTAGTCCGAGTCCTTCCATGCGTATCGAACCTTGAGATGAGTCAACTTGTTCCAAGGCACAAGCTTCTCCTTGTTTAGTCTTCCGAGAACTATGCCTGGGTGGACTCCAAGCGCCGTGGCAAACGCACGGATGTAGCCCTCCGTAAGAGGGCCCGCCCTAAAATTGCTCCACTGATCTGAAGGAACGAGAGTATCTCTCGCCAACTCGTTAGCCTCTTCCTCCTCCGCCCCGGACATGCCGGCGCCCTCCAAGAAGAGCAGTTTCTTTCGGTGAAGCAAGATGTGGGCGCACTCATGGAAGAACGTGAACCACAGACTGTCATTGGTCTTGTAACGCAGGCTCAGTTGAACAAGCGCCTTCTCCGGCGATATCCATCGAACCGCCCCGCTCGCGGGACATCCTTTCGGGGCGCGCACAAAGGCCACAACGACTCCGCACTCGGCGAACAGGCTATCGAGAGCCGGGATAAACCTGTCAGGGTTGGATTCCAGGGTTAGGGCTCGGGCTTTCTGTAGGGCCGACAGCAAGGCGTCTCTACTGAACGCGCTACATTCGCGACGCGATGCCTCAATCTCGCCTTGGCGTAGCCACGCCGCAATCGCTCCCTGTTGCTGTCTGACCTTGGCCGACATTCGGTAAGCGGCTGAGCCGAGCACTCGATTTACGTACTGCTCGCGCCAGGCAGATTCGGATGCCACGCCAAAGTACCGAAGGCATTCCGCCACTCGCTCAGGACCGGAGTCTCGTTTCTTGATCCATCCAAAGTAGATCATGTCCTTGAGCGGCAATTCCTTCAGCCATTCGCGCTGCTCAGCCAATTGAGCCTCTTCGGCCAAGCGCGCTCGGTAGGCTTGGTAATGCGCATCACGAGCGAGCCAGAAGCCTGCTGGCAGCTCAAGTGCTCTCTCGAGCGAGAGGGCAGTCGTCGGGCTAATCGACGCCTTGCCTGCGATCAGCTCATTGATGAACTTTGGGGTCACGTCCATCCGCACTGCCAGTTCGTTCTGGCGAATGCCACGCTCGTCGAGGAGGTCTGCCAGCGTCGATCCCGGCGGTGTGACCGAGGTGGGTTGATAGGCGTTTCGAGGTTCGTCAGTCATGATAGTCGCCGATATACTCCACGGTGATCGCGGTGATTTGGGACAGTTCCAGGGAACCGTCGCACCGTCTCGGCAACGGATTGTGCGCGGGCCGGATCACCAGGCGGCGTCCCCCGTGCAAGTGCAGGCCGAAACAGCCCTCGAAGTTCCCTTGCAGTGGATGAAATCGCCCCGGCAGCTTCGGGGCATGGGCTAGATGCGCGGCCGCGAACAGGTCGTCGAGCCGGGCGCGCAATCTCTGCGCACAGGGTTGCCCCAAGGTGCGCATGGCGTGGGTCTCGTCATGGCACAGCCGCTCCCATTTTTCCGACCCGAACAGTATATCCATCGCGGTGGGATCTGCAATATTCTTGTTAACCGGATCGGTTAAGCATATCCTACGCGGCATTTCCCTCCAAGCCGCGCGCAGGAGTATTGAGATGAGCAAGAAAGACGTTCACACCACGCCCAACCCCGAAGGCAAGGGTTGGGTCAACCAGGTCGGCGGCGAGGTCGTCAGCCGTCACCGTACTCAGGAGAACGCGGCGGATAAGGGTCGCGATATCGCGCGTCAGAACGAATCTGAGCACGCCATCCATCGTCGCGATGGCACCATCGGCCGCAAGAACAGCTACGGCGGCGATCCGAATCCGCCCAAGGACAAGAACCGATAGCCAATGGGATTCAACCTTCGCAACCTGCAGCGGCTCGGAAGCAGCATCGAGGTTACGTTTCCGAGGGACGAGGAGGGATTCGTCGGGCGCGAATGTCCGAACCGCAACTGCCTCGGCTACTTCAAGGTCAAGCCAGGCACCGGCCTGACAGGTCCCGATCTGGCCTGTCACTGCCCTTACTGCGGGCACGCTGGCCGCTCCGACACGTTTCTCACGCCGGACCAGATCGAGTACGCCAGATCGCTTGCCATGCGCCGTGTCGGTGAGGCGCTCCAACGTGACCTGAAAGGACTGGAATTCAACCATCGACCCAGGCCCGGCTCGTTCGGCATCGGAGTCAGCGTCAAGTTCACGCCTGGCACACCGGTCCCGATCCGCCACTACCGCGAGCGCAGCCTCGAGACGCACATCACCTGCGCCAAGTGCACGCTCGACTACGCGATCTTCGGCTTGTTTGCCTTCTGCCCGGACTGTAGGGAGCATAACTCCGGACAAATGTTGGAGAAGAATCTCGAGTTGATCGTCAAGCAACTCGCCCTTGCGGAATCGCAAACTGACGCAGACTTGAAGCGACAGCTTACGGAGGATGCACTGGAGAACTGCGTCTCGGCATTCGACGGATTTGCACGGGAGAGCTGCCGCGTGCGAGGAGCCAAAAGCGTCGACCCGATCGGCGCCGCACAGATCTCGTTCCAGAACCTAGATCGCGCCGACCAGCGCCTACGGACGCTGTTTCAGGTTGAACTGTCGACCTGCCTGGCCGCACACGAATGGCAGTCTGCTCGCCGGAGCTTCATGCGCCGGCATCTGTTGGCGCACCGTTCCGGCGTCGTCGATGAGCAATACCGCCGCGAGGCGCAAGACCCCGCGGCAATACTCGGTAGGCGTATTGCCATCACGCCGGAGGCAGTCACCGAATTGATCGGCTGCGTCCGGCAGCTCGGCAGAGCGCTGGTCGGCAGACTCCCCGGTCTTTGATCGGAGCAGTCAAGTGCGACGGCGCCGAATTCCGCAGCACCTGCGCGTGCAGGTACTCGCCCGCGATCACTATCGCTGCCTGATGTGCGGCGCGAGTAGAGCCGACACCACTCTGCACGTCGATCACATCGTACCCGTAGTCGAGGGTGGCACCGACGAGCTCGACAACCTCGCGACGCTCTGCCGCGAGTGCAACCAAGGCAAGGCTGCCCACCGTTTCGGGAACTATCGTGAGCTGCGGGCCGCCTCCCCGCTGAATGGACATGGTCGCAGTCCCATGCAGCGTTGGCAGGCGGTCGTCGGAAAGGCGATCTGCATCGACCCCCTCACAGGTCATCCCGAGTGGCCGACGCCTGACCCGTGGTTCATCGTAAGCAACGTCACTGACAGCGACGTAAGTTTGTACAAGCGCTCTTGTCAGCAGTACGTCACGTTGCCACTTGAGAGCCTGGGGTCTCCGTGGGGACCTGACGACAACCTGCGCGCCAGCGTGAAGAGCGGCGTGCTGGCCTTCGTTCCCGCGAAACGTGCGTGGGAATGGAACCCCGTGGCCAAGTAGCTCGCAGTGGGGCGCGTCGATGCTGTTGGATAAGTCAGCACTGCAACGCCCTAAATCACGGCGAGTTGCGGATGAGGATGCACTAGCTCGTGGCTGGCCCTCGGTTCTGTTCTTGGAACTGCTGGGTGCCGGCTAAAGCAAGTACACAGGCATTTAGGACGCGCGCGCTTCGTGAGCTGCTGCGCAGGCGGCCTCGACTCTCGAGACCAAACTGACACCCAATTGGCACCCAGCGATCCTTTGACCATGACACCCAGCATGCCAACGCGACAAAAAATACGCTTGGATTCAATGGTCGGGGTGACAGGATTTGAACCTGCGCCTCCCAACGTCCCGAACTAGATGACCTGGCGATGGGCCCCTTCCGCGCTGCTCCTAGCGACCCCGCACTCCTTGGGCAAGCAACAGCGATCTAGCGAGAATTGGGAAAGAAAAAAGAAAAGGGAATCCCCGTCTGACCGGAAGAGCTTGGATCTCAAGGCACCAAGCAGCATGAAAGGTCTTACGCGCGAACAGTTGTACGAGCTTGTGTGGTCTACTCCAGTCGCGAGAGCTGCAAAGAATCTCGGAATCTCGGATGTCGCCCTCGCGAAGCGATGCAGGCGTACTGGCGTTCCTTTGCCTCGACGCGGCTACTGGGCGAAAGTCGGAGCGGGCTAAACGGTGCCCAGGCCAACACTCGGCGCCGCGCCAGCACGCCAACGGTCGCCCGCCAAGATAGGGACGACAGCAGCGACGACTGGGGAGAAGTCAGCATCGCCGCCCGCGCGACCGCCTGTGACAACACGTCGGCTACGCAGTCGGCTTGCCCGCGATGACCGCCTCGAAACCTTCTGGTGCAAGATCGAGAGCTATCCTCGGTCATACTGGTTTGGGGTGAATTGGCGCCCTTGGGAGTACAACCGTGAGTCGTGGACGGAGCACGATAGTTTGACGATCCTTTGCACCAGTCGAATCGAACACCAAGCGGCCGTACCGTGAATTGGAGGTACGTCTGTTACCAATGCACTTGCCGCGAGAGAAGATCGATCCAGAGCAAGACTCGATCGGCAACGTCTGGACGGATCGGCAGAGGAAGGCACGGTTGTTCTGCTCGGCGTTTGTGCCGACAGACTCGTTCTATTCCCTCTGTGATGCGATGGGTCGAAACGAATTCACCGAACTTGTCGTGGAATTCCGAAACCTTGACCACGGCCGCGGCTCCACGAGCCAGGTCTCGTTTCGCGCGCACCTTACTGATCTCTCGGACGAGGACTAGCTGTCGCGTGTCGTGCGCTTGGCGCAGCATTTCTATACGAATACAACAGAAGTGCACCTTGCCTCGAATTCCGGTTGGTGGAGGAAACCTGTCGATCTGAGAACGAGCTGCGCGTCCATACTGAAACCTTGTTGAAACCGACATGAATCGGGCCTAGGCTCGATAGCAACCGAGTCGGCAAACGGCTCGAGCTATTCAAGATCGTCGGCGCGTTCCAGCGAGGCGATCGAGGGTTCAGGGGATGGGCCAGGGAGTTATGAGGGAATCAGCCAATCTGCGGCCCACATACTCAATCTCGCGAGATCGGCAACGGTGGCACCGTTAGTTGCTCGCGCACGCGTAGTTGGACGGAATGGGAGGGCGACATGCTCAACGTGACGCGATCTTTCTCCGGCTCCACCGCCTGGCTCTCCGTTCTTGCATTGCTTACGATCTCGCCGCAGGCGGTTGCGCAGTACGGCGGCGACCCGGACAACCCGGTCCGCGGGAAGCTAAAGCCGGCAGCAGAGTTTCTCGCCGACATCTCGGATCGCCCGCGCCGGGTTATCTACACGCCGTATCCTGTGTCTGCCATGCACGGCGTGGTCGCGGGATTCGTCCATGTCAGCGACGGTAGCGCCGTACTTTCTCGGACGGACTTGGTCGTCGACGGCGTGTTCCCGATCGTGCTGCGGCGCGCCTATCACTCGCTTCGCACCCACGATCCGGACTTCGGCGTTGGGGGCTGGCACCTCACCATTGCCGAGCGCATTACCAGGACCTCGCGGGGTGACTACGAGTACTCGTACGGGAACGGCACGGTACTGGAGTTTGACAGGAGCGGCGCGTTCAAGTCGGCGCTTCAGGCTCATCTGTCAGACGTCATGGCCATCACTCTCCACGGTGGCGGCAGCGTTGAGATTCGAACTCGAACCGGCTTGTCGAAGAGATTCGAGAAGGCGGGGAACGCATTCCTCTTGATGGCTGTGATCGACTCGTATGGAAATCGGCTGTCGTTTCACTACTCGCGGCAAGGTTGGTTGGACAGAGTTGATGGCGGCGCAGGGTCGTGGCTCAAGATCGGGCGAGACCGGCAGGGGCGGATGGCCTACGCGCGGGACTCCCACGGAAGAATGATCGCGTACCGATACGATGAGCGCGGTCGACTTGCAGGCGTCAAGGATCCCGGCGAACACGAGTGGCTTTACGGCTACGATGCCGAGAACCGCCTCGTGACGACAACAACTCCGAGCGATGCGATGGACACGGAGTTTGTCTATGGAGAAGCCGGTCGAGTCACGCAATCGCGAGCCAACGGCTGGCGGTCAACCTTCGCCTACAAAGGGCTTGTTACCCAAGTCATCGATGCGCGCGGGCTCTCCACGAGTTTCACGGCGGCCGCATCAGGAGTCACCGCTCAAGTCACGAACGCCTTCGGCACGACGACGGCTGTGCAGCTCGATCGGGACAGCCTTCCGACTACACTGACGCGCAACGGGGTTTCGATAGCGGAGTTCTCTTACGACGAATTGCGTTACTCGCCGAGCAGTGTTCGATCTGTGGATCAGGCGGGTCTCGAGTATCGCGTTTCCTTCGATAGGGAGGGGCGCGTGCTAAAGGCTGTGGGTGCAGCGTCCGGGGAAATCTTCCGTGTCGAGAACGTCGGTCGAGGCCTTCAGCCTGAGCGCGTTGTCTACGCCAGTGGTGCGAGCGAAGTGCAGTTCAGCAGTTCCGGCGAGATCACCCGCTTTCAGAAGCGGGACGGCAAGGTACTGTCCTTTGATCGGAGCGCTTCGCGACTTGTCGTGAGTAACTCAGCAGGCCAGCAGGCAACCATGGAGTTTGATGGGCCAGGCAGGCTTGTGAGCGCGGTGACGCCATACGGGCATACGCTGCGGTTCGGCTACAACAACATTGGCCTGCGCGAGACGACTGATACATCACGAGGCGCGCGCGTGCGCTATTGGTATGACGCGTCCGGCAGTCTCTTCAGCTCATCCGTGGGGTTCCAGCAGTGGGAGTATCCCTCCTATACGTATGTCCTCGGTCCCGATCAGCGCATTGATGCCGTCGCCACAGGCAACGGGCGATTGGATCGCTTCATCTACAACGAGCGTGGGCTGCTGACGAACGTCCAGAATGGATCGTCTGATTTGGTCAGATTTGAATACGACGGCCTCAGCCGGTTGCGCAAAGTACAGTACAACGGCAATCAAGCAAACGAGTATGAGTACTCGCCGGGAGAGCCCGATATCGTGGCGCAACTCTCCTATCGGGCCCTGCCGGTCTTCAATCAACAGAGGGAGTCGACGGATTTCGCGTCGCGTTTCGACACGGGTCTCACTCGAATTCGACCGGCGGGCATGGGGCTGCTCACGTTCAATGAAATGAGCGGTGAAATAGTCTTGGCCGCTGATCCAACCAGGTGGGATCCGATGGCCCCGATTTCGCGGTCAATTTCGGCATTGCGGCTCGAAACGCTGCTCGAGGACGAGCGTAACGGAATTCAGGAGTTCACGTATCCGGCCAACCGATTCTTCGTGCCGCGGGAATATTGGTCCGTCAATTGCTGCATCTGCCTCTGCGGGCCGGATGACGATCCTTATGACGAGCAGGAATGTCAGCCGGCATGACACCGATTGAAGTCACAAGGAGAACGTAAATGATAGCGGAGCTCGTGATGCTTCAGGTGGCGGGGTGTTGGGAGTGCGTTCCACCGCCCGAACCGCCCAACTGCCTCTGGAGTCACGTGCAGGATCAGGGTGCGGTGATCGGATTGTCTCAGCTGCCGCAGAAGCAACCTTGGGAAGTCGGTTTCGCTATTCGCTGCGACGTCCCCTATGCCACTTACGTGACTCTTACTGATTACGTGGATTCATGGCAGACGACGAACGATCCCTGTGGGCTCGCCTACATGGGACCCGTCGCTCTCGCATACGCGCACACACATCCTTGGTTCGATACCGCGAGTGAGTATCGTGCCGGCAATGGCTGCCTCGGAGACCAGTCCTCGCCCACACCACAGCAATTGAACGTGCTAAACACTACCACGCAAACACGGTTCAGCGATAACGATCGGAACTTCGTGAGCGTGAATAACAAGCCTCTATATTTGCGTATTCCAAGCGGCACGCAGTACAAGGTTCGAAGGGCGGGCGGGGCTGAGCAGGTACTGTGAACGTCAGTATGGCAATCCGCAGTTCACTGATTGTAGCCGTCGCATCTGTGGCGGGAGTGTCTTCGCTGGTGCGGGCCGAAGAGCCCTCCGCTCTCGACGAACGATGCCGGACTGCGCAGTGCGTGGAAGATCTCGCCACCGAGCGATGCTATTCACGCGCCGCCTCGCTCGAGGGCTGCCGCGAGTTCATTCGCTCCTTGCAATCGTCTGCCAATCGCAGCCGACGAGAGTATCGCCTGACTTACGCAGCATCTTCGGGTGCCCTTGCCGGTCGCGTTGTCGATGACGCCGAGCGGGAAAAGCTGCAACTCGAGGAGCGCAACACCTACGAGAAACTCGTTCAGGAGAATCCGAAGGATGCACAGGCGTTGATGGGCTTGGCCGCTATCGCCCGCGATCGGCCAGAACGAATTGCTCTGCTGAAGCGGGTCGCAGAGGCCGATCCCACTGACACCATTGCGCTGCGAACCTTGGCCGCGCACCTGGCGGAGGGCACGCCGGAAGAGCAGGCGCAAGGGTTGGAGTACATGCGGCGAGCGTATCAGGGCGCGCGCGCGCCGCATCGCTGGCATCTTGCGGAGATGTATCATCAACAGCTGATCGATGCCGCGCGGCACGGCGACGCAAGCCAACTCGCGGAGTCCGTGCTAGCTGAGATGGGGAGTGACGCGGCGAAGGAGCGAATTGCTAGCGCCCTGCAGCGGGCAAAGGCAGTGAGTGACGATTCGCTTTTCTCTGCTCTGGGGAAGGTGTGCAACCAGAATGCACTGTACTTCGGCACCGCAAGCATCTGCATGGACTCGGTAGTGCGAATCGCGCGCGTTGCGTCAGCAAGCCCCGGCGCGGTCAGCGATGCGAACATCGAAGCACTGGCGACCGCGGCAATGACTTTGAGTCGCGAACTTGGCGGTGACGCACAGGCCAACTCGCGGCGGGAACTGCGAGAGAGTCTCGAAGGCCTCATTAAGGCAAGGAAGGACAGTTCGGTTCTCTTGCGTGCTCAAGCGCTGCTCGTCAGCATGGAGCGCGATCTCGGCGCGAGACGGAACGCCACTGAATTGCTCGAGCGGGCCGTTGTAGTCTCGCCAGGCGATGGCGATGCCAGACTCGCGCTCGGACGTGCATACCTCGAACAGGAACGCTTCCGTCAGGCTATCGTGCAGTTTGAAGAAGCCGTGAGGGCTCTCCCAGACTACAAGCGCGGAGCAGCCCGGACATACCTCGCGCTCGCACTCGAGCGCGACGGACAGTTTGAGAGAGCGGCGAGAGTACGAAGCGAGCTCTCGGCGCAATAGTCAGCTCGAATTCCGAAGGGCAGCGAAAGCCACCCGCGGACAAGTTCTCCTTGGCGCTCGCCCGATGACCGAACTCTTCACCAAGCTCAACAACTACGCTTACCGCTACGGGGAATCGCGGGGCTTGCACACAATCTGTTTCGTGCACGGTCTGATCGGCGATCCCCTGACCACCTGGGGCAAATTTCCGAACCTGCTGCGCTCGGACGTGGACCTTCCGGAGATCGACATCATCATGTCGGGCTACAAGTCGCGCCTCTTTCTGCACGGCGTGCACGACCTCGTGAAGCTCGGCACGCATCTTATGAGCACTCTGGAGCTGCAGGTCGCGAAGGAGCGCGTCGTGCATCTCGTCGGCCATAGCATGGGCGGCTTGCTGAGCTTGCAGGCGCTCGTCACGGAGATGCAGGCGGGGCGCGCGCAGACCGACCCGAGCAACAAGGTGCAGTTCGTCACGCTCGCGGCATCGCCGGTGAACGGCAAGACTTTGATCGCGATCATCAGGAATACCTTCCTTCTGCGCCGCGTCCTGAACAAGCACCTGCGCGCGCTCTCGGCCGGGAAACCGGCGGAAGACCTCATCGCCCTCGTTAAGTCGCACATCTATGAGCCGATCTTCAACGACGCCCGGCACCGCGAGGTCCCGATTCGCATGATTATGGCCGCACGCGACGGCGCGGTGGACGCAAAGGACAAGGCGGGCATCGGGGCCACGTTCAGCGCACTACGAGCGCGCGAGCTCGACTACGGCCACCGCGACATCAAGCAGCCCGACACGACAGAAGAGGACCGCTACAAAGCGATCGTCGACGACTTCAAGGAAACTTTGGGCGGCCCGTTTCAAGTCGTATGCAAGCAATGCCTCGCCGGACACGGGACAGCCCGTGGCGAGTTCTTACGCACTTACGACCGGGTCGTCCGCCACTACTACGGAAAGCACGGCGGCCGCAACCACAAGGACGACTACGGAAAATTTTTGCGCGGCGTGTGGGCCGATGGCGCAGCTCTTGGGCGGCCGGTGCACGACACGGCTCGGCGCGCCGCATACGCGATGGAAGCGCAGCTGCGGTTCGGGCTGTGAGCGAGCTCGTCGAAGCGATCAGGCGGAACCCGGCCGACCAGACGGCCTGGCAACGCTGGTTCGAAGCCTGCCACTCGCGGCTGTACTACGTGCTGTACTGGAAGACGGGCGGCAACGTCCAACGCGCCCAGGACGCGGCACAGGAAGCGATGTTGCGTTTCGTTCGCTACCGCGGCTACGAAAGGACCCCCACCGACCGCGAAGCGCTGGCCTATCTGATCAGAACGGGCTTGAACGCGCTTGCTAGCGAGCGGGCGCTTCTTCCTGCGGGCGATTCGCGCCTCGAAGCGATCGAAGACCCCGGCCAACCGATCGAGACCGCCCAAAAGGCCAGCGATCTCGAGCGTGTTCTCGCCGAGCTCGCTCCGGACGATGCCGAAACCCTGCGGCTCGCGATCGTGGGAAACAGCACGGCCGAGATCGCGCGGGTGCTTGGCATCACCTACACGGCGGCCGCCTCGAGACTGCACCGCGCCAAGGCTAGGGCCAAAGAGATCATGGACCAGGTGCGAAAAAAGCCCCCGATCCCCGGTTTATAGGTTTAGCAACGAGTCACTGAGATACCGCGATATGTCAGATGCAAAGACCCGCTCCGGCACCGGGGACGACCGCTACTACGACGAGCAGGTCTGGAAGGCGGGCGACCCCAAGGCCGTGCTCGATTCCGAACTCGACCTCGAGAAGCTCGTGGCCGACATGGCAGAACTCGCGGCGCTCGCACCGAGCTGGCGCGATCACGTGCCGCATGAGGTCGCGGTTCAGTTCAATGCCAACGCGGCGTACCGACAGAAGTACGGGCCGCACGTGGATTCGTGTGCGCTATGCCAGCGGCTGATTGACACGCTCGAGTTGCGCGACGAGACGCTGGAGCGGCTCAAGGAGAGCGCCCGAGCGCCGCTGCGCGAGGCGCTCGAGGGGCTCGTGCGGCAATTGTTCGGCCCGGGTAGTCACCCGATCCCGGTGCCGACGGCTGCATTCGTGCAGAGCCCCGATGCCCCGATGCCGGTCCCCATGTTACAGCGCCTGCGCGAGGCAGAGCGTTCGCAGAATCCGTTGAATCAGTTCGGAGCCGTCGAGGCTTACTTCCAGTGGCACCGGCCGGAGCTTGCCTATGCGCTGCTCGCGCGGGGCCTCGAGCGTTGCGGGCTCGACCACAAAATCGCCATGCGCATTGGCAACGCAGCGCGTTTCGAGGCAGAGGGCGCCGAGTACCTGATCGACCTTTCGCGCCGACAGCAAAGCATCGAGGCGGGCGATCCGGTTAGCGCGATCGAGGCCCTCGCGCAGCTCGGAGATCATGTCGCCGCGTTGCGGCAAGTCGGGCGAGTCGTCAGGGTCCATGGGCTCAGCCGGCTCGGCGCCGACGCGATGTCGCAATCGGGCTAGACGAATCGAGCGCTTCGGCTTCGCCGAGTGCCACAAGCGAACGAATCGAGCCGAGACCCGGTGCCTCGCACGACTCTATGGGTGCGGGCTCTCGGTATTCGTCGTGCACGATCAGCGCGCGAATCTCAGCGAAGCCCGGAATCGCAAGACGTTGGTCAACAGGCCCGATTGCGGGGGTCATTTTGGGGGTCACGCGGTTTTCCGAATCGAGATCTGGCTAGCGCGTCAGTGAGATACGTACTCAGTTCGATTCCGCCCCTGCCACCACTACCTTCAATTGGTCCGTTTTCGGAGTGGCAGGTCACCGGCGCCGCAGCGATGCCTGTCCGCGCATCACCTCTCCGGCCGGTCGTCAGGAAGCTTTCTTCTCGTCTGCGTGCGTCGGCTTGCGCAGGCGCCGGTGCGTGCGGGTTGCCGAGGTCAGTCGGCCGGTGTCCGGCGGCGCCGTCGGTTCCACGTCTTCGTCGCCGTGCAGCTCCAGCAGAGATTCCATCAGACCCTCGTCGGGGCTCGAACAGACGCCGAGCACGGTGGCCTGGTCGCAGCCTTCGGCGGCGACGTACGCGTGACCCATGTTCGAGTCGATGTAGATCGACTCACCGGCCTCGAGCACGATCGGATCGTAGAACTCGGTATGGATCTCGACGCGGCCCTCGAGCACGTAGATGTATTCCTCGCCCGAGTGGTGAACCAGCTCGCCGAACTCGCTGACGCTCTTGGCGCGGATGCGCGTCAGCACCGGGATCATCCGCTTGCGGCGCAGCTCGGCACACAGATAGTAGTAGTCATAGTTGCGCGTATTCACGCGCACGGCGCGATCGATGCGCCCGATGCTGCGGCGGGCCGTGACCGGCTGCTCCGGCCCCTGGCCCGGTTCGGCGAACAGGTCCGACATCGGGATCTTCAGGCGCTCGCTGAGCTGCTGGAGCTTGTCGTAGGTCAAGGTCAGCCGGTCGTGCTCGACCTTGGCGAGCGTCGAAAACGGAATGCCGGTGCGCTTGCTCATTTCCTTGAGCGTCCAGTCGTTGCGCTGTCGCAGGCCGCGGAGCAGGCGGCCGAGAGTCGGCTTGTTGGTTTTCATCGGGCGCATTCTACCCTGCGAGAATCGCGCGGCTGTTGACCAATCTCCAATCAGGACTATTATAGCCCTATTGGGATACTCAGACTGCGACCTTCAACGCGCGCCAGTTCAGGGGGTTTCCGTGCACCCACTCTCCGTCACCGTCGCTGCTGCGACCGTACTCCTCTCTTCTTCTGTGGTGCTCGGGCAGAACCCTACGCAGGGGCAGCCGCCGGCGCCGCAGGCAGAGGTCAGTTCTCCGTCCGCTGTGCCAGAAAGCGCGACGAGCGCGGCGCCGGCACTCACGCGAAGCGATGTCGAAGCTTGGCTCGACGGTCTGATGCCCAACAGCCTGCGCGTCGGCGACATCGCGGGCGCGGTGGTCGTGGTTGTGAAGGGCGGCGAGGTACTGCTCGAGAAAGGCTACGGCTTCTCCGATCTCGAAAAGCGCAGGCCGGTCGATCCGCGGCGCACGCTGTTCCGGCCAGGTTCGGTGTCGAAGCTGTTCACCTGGACCGCGGTCATGCAGCAGGTGGAGCAGGGCAAGCTCGATCTGGACACCGACGTGAACCAGTATCTCGACTTCGAGATCCCCGACCGCAACGGCAAGCCCATCACGTTGCGCAACATCATGACGCACACGCCGGGCTTCGAAGAGCAGTACCGGGGGCTGATCACCGAGGACGACAAGAACGTCCCGGTGCTCGGCGATCACCTGAAGGCGAATATTCCCGCGCGCGTCTTCGATCCCGGCACGACGCCGGCCTATTCGAACTACGCCACGGCGCTCGCCGGTTACATCGTCGAGCGTGTCTCGGGCATGACCTTCGACGACTATCTCGACAAGTTCATCTTCGCTCCGCTCGACATGCGGCATTCGACTTTCCGGCAGCCCTTGCCGGAAAACATGCGCGCCGACATGTCGCTCGGTTACCCGCGTGCGACGGAAGATCCGAAGCCGTACGAGATCGTCGGCGTGGCGCCGGCCGGTAGCCTGGCGGCGCCGGGCGCCGACATGGCGAAGTTCATGATCGCGCACCTGCAGAACGGGCGTTACGCCGACAACCGGATCCTCAAGGAGGAGACCGCGCGTCTCATGCACGACAGCGCGCTCACCATCCTGCCGCGCGTGCATCGCATGCTGCTCGGTTTCTACGAGACCAACTACAACGGTCATCGCGTCATCAGCCACGGCGGCGATACGCAGTGGTTCCACAGCGACCTGAACCTGTTCGTCGACGACGGCATCGGCCTTTTCATATCCATGAACAGTGCCGGCAAGGAAAACGCGTCGGGCAAGATCCGCGCTACGTTCTTCGAGGAATTCGCCGATCGCTATTTCCCGGCGCCGGTCGAGTGGGGTGAGGTCGACGCCGCGACGGCCGCCGAGCACGCGGCCATGATCGCGGGCGGCTACGATATCTCGCGGCGCATGGAAACGACCTTCTTCAGCCTGCTCGGCCTGATGGGGCAAACCAAGGTCATCGTCAACCCGGACAACACGATCACCGTGCCGCTCATGACCAACCCAGCCGGCGTACCTCTCAAGTGGCGCGAGATCGCGCCGTTCGTCTGGCGCGAGGTCGGCGGCAAGCAACTGCTCACAGCGCAGGTCGGCGACGGGCGCGTCACGCGTTTCAGCTTCGAGCCGCTCTCCGCGATCATGATTTTCGAGCCCACGCCCGGCTACAAGTCCGCGGGCTGGCTCGTGCCGGTCGTGGTCGTCGGCCTCGCCGCGCTGCTGTTCACCACGCTAGCGTGGCCGACGGCGGCCCTGGTGCGTCGCCACTATCGCGTGGCATATCCGCTTGCGGGCAACGATGCCAAGATGCATCGGCGTGTGCGTATCGCTGCGCTGGTCACGCTGACGCTGTCCATCCTCTGGATGGTGGTGCTCCTCAGTGCACTTTCGAATCTCGCGCTGCTCAACGGCAGCCTCGACTGGTTGTTCCTGACGCTTCAGATCGTTTCGCCGCTTGTCTACTTCAGCGGCGCGTCGGTCGGCGTGTGGTACGCCTGGTCCGTGTTGCGCACTTCGCGCAGCTGGTGGGCGAAAGCCTGGGCGATCCTGCTCGCCATCGGTTTCCTGGCACTGCTCTGGGTTGCGCTGGTCTACAACCTGATCGGCCTCGACCGCAGCTACTGAAGGCTGCGCGAGCGCAAGCGCGGCGCGGCCCGATGATCAGCGCAGTGGGCACCATTCCGCACGGTTCTCCAGCGTCGCCGGGTACCCGTTCCTCCGCACGATCCGGCAGACGAAGTCATACTCGTCAGTCTGCGCGGCAGCCGGCCGGCCCGTGGAGTCGTCGGATGTCGTTGTGACTGTTGAGGCCTGACTTGCCTGGTCCGAGTGACAACTGACGCTCCCGTCCACCGCGAGAAGCACGAGCAACAGCCCTCCGATCCGCACGCCGGCCCGATGCCGCGCGATCGGTTGCGCGGGTCCGCGGGCTCGCAAAAAAGCCTGCGATCGACCGGCCCCAGCTGCTGAGGGCTGATGTCGCGGAGGATCGCAGGGAGGGGGGGTCTTGCAGGACGTGGATTCCACCCCTCCTTAGAGCCACTCCAGAGAAACATGGACACCTGCGGGTTAAGGCTGCTGGCGCCGATGAGGCGAGGAAGTGGCTGCCGTCACCTGCACGCGGCTACGATGGCCTTGCCGGTCTCAGGTGCCCGAATTTCCGCGGACCACGCTCTAATGAGTTTGAAGACGGGGTGTACCCTCGCTTTCGCGGGCATGTTCCCCGCACTTGGCTACCTAAGTCGTGATCTCTAAAGGAAAATGAAGCCCGCCGAGGACGCATTCGTCGCTGGAGTTGCCGCCAAGTACGGCGACGACCTGCTGCGCTACCTGTTGCGCCGGCTGGCCAAAGCCGCGGACGCGCGCGATCTGGCACAGGAAGCTTATGTTCGCCTGCTGCGCCTCGAGCGCAAGGAGTTGATCCTCAATCCGCAGGCCTACCTGTACCGGATCGCGGCGCACCTCGTCTACGAGTTCGAGCTGCGTCGCCGTTACGAGACTGACGGGCTGCGCCGTTGGTCCGAGGAGCGCGCCGAAAGCGTTGAGCCGCTCGGCGTGGACCGCGCGGTCGAATCGCTCACGACGGGCACGCGCCTGCGTGAGGTTTTCAACGAGCTGTCGCCGAAATGTCGTGCGGTGCTCGTCCTGACACGCCGCGACGGCATGACCTACGACGAGGTCAGCGCCCGCCTGGGGATCTCGGCACGCATGGTCAAGAAATACCTGAGCGTCGGTCTGCGACATTGTCGCAGCCGGCTGCAGGATCTGGAGTGAACACCATGGAACGGCAAGATCTTCTGCGCACGAAGGTTGCCAGTGAGGCGGCCGACTGGTTTGCCCATCTGCAGGCCCCTGATGCAAGCGCGTCAGATCGCGAGGAATTCGGCCGCTGGCTGCTGCTGTCGCCGCTACACATCGAAGAATATCTTGCAATTACGCGCATCTGGAGTGATGCACAGATGATGACCGATCTGTCGGTCGACGAGCTCGTGGCGCTGGCGCGAGCCGAACCGGAGTCGGACAATGTGATTACCCTGGCGGGCGGCGCGCCGCCCCCGGCGCCGCGTCGCCGTCGCAGCGTGTGGTCTTTGGCGGCGGCCGCCACCGTGGCGTTCGCTATCCTCGGCTGGCAAGCAACGGACCTGTGGCCAGATCCTTCGCGCATACGTACGGCGGTGGGTGAGCAACGAAGCGTCACTCTGCAGGACGGGTCGGTGTTGTACGTCAACACCAACTCCGACGTGCAGGTCGAATGGAGCGCCCGCGAAAGACGCGTCGAGCTCGTCTCCGGTGAAGCACGTTTCGCGGTGGCGAAGGATCCCACGCGCCCTTTCCTGGTCACCACCCCCCATGCGACCTTGAGAGCGCTCGGCACGGTGTTCAACGTGCGCATTGGTTCCGAGCAGACAGCCGTGACGGTCATAGAGGGGCGGGTGGCCCTGGCACGGCGCGCGCCGGCGAATTCGGCCGGCACTGCCACGGCGGCGAGCGCACCGCAGGCGGCTGGCGTCCCCGTTGTCGGTACGCCCGCGCAGGGCGCCGGTGACGTGCTCGAGCTCACCGCGGGCGAACACGCGGCGATTACTCAGCAAGGGAGCATCCTCCCGAACGAGGGGCCCTCGGTCGAAAGCTCGCTCGCCTGGTCGGAACGCCGCCTGGTATTCCGCGACCAGCCGCTCGCCGACGTCGTCGCCGACTTCAACCGGTATCACGAGGCGAGCCTGCGGATCGACGATCCGGGCCTCGCTGCCATTCGTATCAGCGGCTCTTTCTACGCGGGCGATCCGCAGTCGCTGGTGGAGTTTCTCGAGCGGTACGAGCGCGTGCGCATCACGACCGATGCCGCGGGAGACCAGATCCTGACACGCTGAGGTGCCCGGTTTTTGCGCAGTTGCGTTCTAAGTCCCCGAAACGAGGCGAACGGCCAGCCGATCGACGATTGGCGCCGTCGCACAGTGAGGGGAATCATGCGTGCAACTGCGATCACTCGGGCCATTCTCACCAGCACCGTCACGCTTGCGACGCTGCTCATTCTTCAGACCGCCACCGCGATGAGCCAGGGGCTGAGCCGGGACATCGGGCCTCAGCCGCTCGCGCGCGCGCTGGAGGTGTTCGCCGCGGAAACCGGCCTCCAACTCGTCTACCGATCCGAGATCGCTGCGGGAATCGCGTCGCGCGGCGCGCGCGCCGGACTCTCGGCTGAGGAAGCACTGCGCGAGCTGCTGCGCGAGACGGGTCTGACGTTCGAATTTCTCAACAAGCGCACCATCGCGATTCACACCTTGCGGGAGGGCTCGGACGAACCGAAGGCACGGGGTGGCGATGCGCTGGCGCCGACCCTCGCCCAGGAATCGGTTCGCTTTTCGCAAGCAGAGCAGGAGCCGCCGCCGGCGGGTGCTGGCAATTCTCAGCCGCAGGAAGCCCCGGAACCGCGCAACCAATCGTTGCTGAACGACATCGGCGAACTGCTGGTCACCGGCTCGCGCATCAAGCGAGCGCAGCTCGAAGGTCCGGCGCCGGTCATTACCATTACCAGTGAGCAGATGGCCCGCGAAGGCTACACGACGGCCTATGAAGCGCTCTATTCGCTGACCCAGCAGACCGGCTCGGGTCTTCAGACGCAGTTTTCGCCGAACGGCGCAACCGCCAATGCCACGAACGTCGATCTGCGGGGCCTCGGGCCAGGGCGCGTGCTCGTGCTGTTCAATGGCCGGCGGGCTGCCGACTATCCTCTGCCATTCAATGG
>Ga0187892_10000296_pt1 | contig 132792 bp, 143 predicted proteins | sample MA1701073metaG_FD_139345 | JGI IMG/M metagenome (GOLD analysis project Ga0187892, IMG submission 139345) | Bio-ooze microbial communities from a basaltic lava cave in the Kipuka Kanohina Cave System on the Island of Hawaii, USA - MA170107-3 metaG ... | reverse complement strand
TAAGAGGCCCGGCCGGGCTGCGACCCCCGACCGGGCCGGCGAAAGGTAGGTGAGTGTGAGTGTAGCACGAGGTGAGCGCCATGCGTCGATCGCCCCGTCTCTCGCCGGAGGCCCTCGAGCCGCTCGTGGAGCGCATCCGCGCCGGCGACGACCTGGCGCGGGACGAGCTCGCCGTAGCATCGCTCAGGTTCGCGTGGCACGTCGCCCGCCGGATCGAACGCAAGCGCCGGCTGTACGAGGCGGAGGTCGAGGACGTCTTCCAGGACGCCGCGATCGGCCTGCTCAGGGCCGCGCGGCTGTACCAACCGGGCCTCGGGCCGTGGCCGCCCTACGCCTTCGAGGCGGCCCGGCGGAGCGCATGGAACGGCGTGGACGCCCGGAGGACGGGTCGCCCGACCCACGCGGAGGTCGTGTCGCTCGAGGCCGCGGAGGCGGCCCTGTGGCGGCGGCTAGGGCGGGAGCCGACGGTCGCCGAGCTGGCGCGCGAGACGGAGATCTCGGCGTGGCGGGTCCTCGCGATGCGCGGGCGGCGTATCTCGCTCGCCGCCCTCGAGCTGCCGGACCAGGCGCCCGGGCCGGAGATCTCGGCGGCGACCGAGGCGACGCGCGCCGCGGTGCGCCGCGCGGCCGAGCAGCTCCCGCCGCGGCAGCGCCGCGTCGTGCTGCTCCGTCTGTCCGTCGACGAGCCGACGCTCGAGGACGTCGGCCGGGCGAACGGGACCGGCCCCCAGGCCGCGCAGCAGCTCGAGGCGCGCGCCCTGGCCGCGCTCGCGCAGTCGAAGCCGCTCCGGCGTCTGTGGAACGAGGCGCGGCTGTAGGCGCCTCGCCCTCGCGGCGGAACGGTGCCCCGGCGGTGCCAGGGAGAGCGGAATTCGGCGGCCCTGGCGCGCCCCCGCGGTCTCGAGGACCGGGGTGCCTGGCGGATGGCGGCGCCGGCTTGACTCGGCCCGCCGCGCGACGTACGCTCGCCGGCGAGGAAAACGGGATCGGGACACGCATGGGGCGAGCCCCGATCCCTGACCCATGCGCGAGGGTCAGCTCGCACGAGGGCTCCGGAAATCCTACCAGCACCGCAACCAGACCGGAGCCGCGCGCGGGCGCCTCGACGGAGGCCCCGATGGCAGAGAAGCACGCCCAGGTAACGGAGGACCGACTCTCCGTCTTCACGGCCGAGCTGCGCGTCGACCTGGCGCAGCTCGAGGAGAGCGACCGCGAGCACCCCGCGGACGTCGTCCGTGAGGCGATCGACAGCATCGACGCCGCGGCCGAGGCGCTCAAGCGGCTGCGGGAGAAGCTCGAGGTCGAGGTCGTCCAGGTCGTCGACCTGCTGCTCTTGCAGCGGATGGCGGACGGCTGCGCCGCAGATCTCGAGCACGTCTCGGCCGAGCTGGAGTTCTGGTTCAAGGCAGCGGAGTGGCGCGAGCCGCTCGAGTACCCCGCGGTCAGCCGCCCCGTGGAGGTGTAGCCGTGGCAAGGCAATCGACGCGGCCCCGGTTGGGGGGCGTCTACCAGCGGGGGGCGCGCTGGTGGATTCGTTACCAGCATCGAGGCGAGCAGAGGCGCGAGCCGGGCGGCCTGGACGGCCGCGGCGCGCGCACGAAAGACGAGGCCGAGGCCAAGCTGCGGCAACGTCTGGCCGAGGTCGAGACAGGCCGGTACGTCGGCCCCGCGGGCGACCGCCTGACGGTAGGCGGACTGCTGGACGACTACCTCGCGCACCTGGAGATGAAGGGGGCGAAGGGCACGGCGCAGACGCGGTGCCACCTGGTAGCCATCCGCGAGAGGTTCGGCACCGATCGCGCGGTGGACGTGAGCACGCAGCGTATCCGTGAGCACATCGCGGCACGGCTCGCGGCGGGCGCCACGCCCGCGACAGTCAACCGCGGACTGCAAGCAGTTCGCGCAGCGCTGAATCTCGCGCGCAAGGAAGGCCGGTTCCAGGCCGTCCCCTACTTCCCGTTGCTACGCGAGCGCAACACGCGCCGGGGTTTCTTCGAGCGAGCTGAGCACGAGGCCATCCGTGCCAAGCTCCCCGATCCGCACCGCGACGTCGCGGAATTCGGCTACCGCACGGGCTGGCGTCTCGGCGAGATCTTGCAGCTCGCGTGGGCGGACGTGGACGGCGAGGCGGGCTGCGTCTACCTCGCGGAGAGCAAGAACGATGACCCGCGCACGTTCCCGCTACGTGACGAGGACGGCCGGCTGACGGAGCTAGGCGACCTGGTCGAGCAGCGACGGAAGCTGCGCGCCTACGGTTCGGGCGACACGTGCGGTGTGTCGCGGTACGTGTTCCACGTCGAGGGGCACCGCGTTTGGAACTTCAATCGGGTGTGGCGCGAAGCGGCGAACGCCGCGAAGCTCCCGGGGCGCCTGTTCCACGACTACCGCCGCACGGCGGCGCGCGACCTCGTGCGGGCCGGCGTCCCGGAGTCTGTGGCGATGCGTATTACCGGGCACCGCACGGCTGCCGTCTTTCGCCGCTACAACATCACGAGCGACCGGGACAAGCGCGAGGCGGTGTCCAAGCTAACGGGCTACCGCGCGGCGCAACGCGATCAGCACAACGTTGTCGTGCACCGGGCGTCCGGCGATGCGAGTTAGCACAGTTTCAGCACAGCTCGCCGCGGGCGACGTTGCAATGTTTCGTTTTTCCTTGGAATTTGGTAGCGGGGGCAGGATTTGAACCTGCGACCTTTGGGTTATGAGCCCAACGAGCTACCAGACTGCTCCACCCCGCGTCAATGATCTCGCAGAACGCCTGCCGCAGTATAGCAAAAGCTCCGGATCGAGCAAGGGAGTCGTGGTCAGGGAATCGATGCGGGCGGCGCGGCCGCCCAGCGTCCTTCGCCCTGCCTCGGTAGCAGGAAAGCGACCTCGCCGGGCAGCACCAAGCCGAGCTGCTCGCGCGCGACGCGCTCGCGGGCCAGGGGCTCGCGCCCGAGCGCCCGCACCTCCTGCTCCAACCCTGCCACCGCGGCGCGGCGCTGGACGATGTCGGACTCGAGGGCCTCGATCTCCCTGCGCAGCCGCTTCACGTCGGAATAGCCGCCCTCACCCATGTAGGCGGCGAGAGCGCCCGCGAGGGCGATCGCCGTCAATCCGACCGCGATGGCGCGCCCTCGCAGCTTGAGCGGTCGCTCCGACTCCCCGCGGGCCGAACGGCGTCCCGCGCGCTCGGCGGCCGGTCGCGCGTCGGTCCAATCGCGTTCGGCAGGCTCCCCCGCGTCGCGCCGGATCCATCGTAGCCACTCGCTCACACGCGCGTCCTCATGGCGCAAGGCAGAGGTCAGGCCCCGAGGTATCTCGGATACACGGCCCGTCCCGGATAGCGGGCGTCGTCGCCCAGCTCTTCCTCGATCCGCAGGAGCTGGTTGTACTTGGCGGTGCGCTCCCCACGGCAGGGCGCGCCGGTCTTGATCTGGCCCAGGTTCAGGGCCACCGCGAGATCCGCGATCGTCGTGTCCTCGGTCTCTCCCGAGCGGTGCGAAACGACGCAGCTGTACCCCGCGCGCAAGGCCTGCTCGATACAGTCGAGCGTGGCGCTGACCGTGCCGATCTGGTTCAGCTTGATCAGGATGCCGTTGGCCACGCCGCGCTCGACGCCGCGGGCCAGGATCTCGGCGTCGGTGACGAACAGATCGTCACCCACGAGCTGCACGGTCTCGCCGAGCTTCGCCGTGAGCGCTTCCCAGCCTGACCAGTCCCCTTCGCCCATCCCGTCCTCGATCGAGACGATCGGGTAGCGTCGCACCCAGCGGGCGTACAGCTCGATCATCTCCTCCCTCGATTTCGGCGCCTTGGAGCGAGGGGTGCCCAGGCGGTACCTGCCGCGGGTCACGAGCTCCGAAGCGGCGACGTCGAGCGCCAGCGCCACGTCGCGCCCGGGCCGGTAACCAGCCTTCTCGATGCCCTGAACGAGCAGGTCGAGCGCCTGCTCGTTGCTCTCGAGATCGGGCGCGAAACCACCCTCGTCTCCCACCGCGGTCGCCAGGCCGCGTTTCTTGAGCACGCCCTTGAGTGCCTGATAGCACTCCGTCCCGCAGCGCAGCGCCTCGGAAAAGCTGTCGACGCCGAGCGGCACGATCATGAACTCCTGGACATCCACGTTGTTGTCCGCGTGCGCGCCGCCGTTGAGCACGTTCATCAGCGGCACCGGCAGGTCGTGGGTGTTGCAGCCGCCGAGGTAGCGGTAGAGCGGCAAGCCGAGCCACTCGGCCGCTGCGCGCGCCACCGCCACGGAAACGCCGAGCATCGCGTTCGCTCCCAGCTTGGCCTTGTTGGGAGTCCCATCCAGCTCGAGCAGGGCCGCGTCGATCCAGCGTTGGTTGACGGCCTCGACGCCGGCCAAAGCCGGCGCCAGGCGGCGGTGCACGTTGTCCACCGCCTTGAGCACGCCCTTGCCACCGTAGCGCGACGGCTTCTTGTCGCGCAGCTCCAGCGCCTCGCGGGCGCCGGTCGACGCGCCCGACGGGACCATCGCCCGCCCCAACACTCCCGACTCGAGCACGACGTCGACTTCCAGCGTGGGGTTGCCGCGCGAATCGAGGATCTCGCGCGCGAGGATGTCGTGGATGCGGCCGCCCTTGTCGTGTGGCATCCCGGCTGCGGCTCCTAGGCTGCGGATGCCCCCGCCAGTCCGCGGGAGCGGGACTGGACTATATAATACCGACGCCGGCCGACGAAACACCCGGGCGCCGCCTGGCGCCTGGCCCGGGCCAGGAGGCAGCGCTGCCCGACCCCAGCATCGTCCTGACCACCACCGGCTCCGCCGAGCTCGCCGAGAAGATCGCCGCGGCGCTGGTCGAGCGGCGGCTGGCGGCTTGCGTCAACATCGTGGGTCCCCTGCGCTCCGTCTACCGCTGGCAGGGACAGGTCGAACGGGCGGAGGAGCGCCTGCTGCTCATCAAGACCACCGCCGAGCGGTTCCAGGCCGTTCGCGCGACGATCCGCGAGCTGCACACCTACGAGCTGCCTGAGGTCCTGGCCTGGCCCATCACGCAGGGAGACGAGTCCTACCTGGCTTGGCTGGCTCATTGCGTCGCGCCGGGCGGCGGCGATCGAGAGGACTGACTACGGCTTGGTCTCGAGCGTGATCTCGAAGGTCGCGGCCTTGTGCGCCTCCGCGTTGACGTCGTCGAACGTCAGGACGTAGGTCTTCTGGCGTCCCGGCTTGAGCGGGGTCAGTTTGGTGCCCGCGCTGGCCACGGCCAGCAATCGGCCGGCCGGATCGTGGAGGGCGATGGCCAGCCCGACCTTGCGCGACTTGGCCGCCGTGTTCGAAACGGCGACCTGAGCCGTCACGAGGCCGCTCGTGCGCAGGACCCGGTCATCGGTCGCGGCCGGTAGCTCGAAACGCACCGAGTCGAGCCTGAGCCCACCGGGCGCCTCGGCCGCCGGCGCGAGCGTCACCCGGTCCTTGAACTCGAAGCGCTCGGAAAACAGGCCGGATTGCGCCGCCACGGGGGCGCAAAGCATCAAGCCGAACCCGGCGATCGCGACGGCCCGGGAGAGCGCCCCGTCCGTCCGGACCTGGGTCGGCGGCGACATGTGCGGCCAGTATAGCCGAACGACCCTACCGGCGGACCCAGCTCCCGGAGCGGCCCCCGCTCTTGCTCAGGAGCTGCACGCGCTCGATGGTGATCCCACGATCCAGCGCCTTGGCCATGTCGTAGAGCGCGAGGCAGGCGGCGCTCACGGCGACGAGCGCTTCCATCTCGACCCCCGTGCTCCAGCGGGCGGAGGCCGTGGCGGTGACCTCGGCGCTGCGCGCCTCGGGCTGCAGCTCGATGGCCACGTCGAGGTGGTCGAGCGGGAGGCTGTGGCACAGCGGGATCCACTCGGCCGTGCGCTTGGCCGCCTGGATGCCGGCCAGCCGGGCCACGGCCAGCGCGTCCCCTTTGGCCAGGCGTTCCCGACTCAGTCCTGCGAAAGCGCGAGCGTTCAGCCGCACGATCCCGCGCGCCACGGCCCGCCGCCGCGTGGTGCGCTTGTTCCCGACGTCCACCATCCTGGCGCGACCCTTTCCGTCGACGTGTGTCAGCCGTCTCATCGGCCTCTTCTGCTCCGCCCCGGTTGCAGCGCCCGCGCCTGTGGTAGCTTGCTTGCCCCGCACGGAGGATACACGAAATGAGCGAGCCACTCGCCGGCCTCGAGCCGCGCCGCCTGTGGGCCCTCTTCTCGCGACTCGCGGCGATCCCGCGACCCTCCGGCCACGAGCGACAGGTGGCCGACTGGGTCCGCTCGATCGCGGCCGAGAACGGCTGGAAGTCGCGGGCCGACGCCGTGGGAAACCTGATCCTCGGCGTGCCGGCCACTCCCGGCCACGAATCCGCAGCCACGGTGGTGATCCAGGGTCACCTGGACATGGTCTGCGAGAAGAACAAGGACGTGGTCTTCGACTTCATGAAGGACCCCATCCGCTTGCGCATCGACGGCGATTGGGTCCGCGGCACCGGCACCACCCTGGGTGCGGACAATGGCGTCGGCGTGGCCGCAGCGCTGGCGGCGGCCACGGATCCCGCGGTCGTTCACGGCCCCCTCGAGCTGCTGCTGACCGTCGATGAGGAGACCGGCCTGACCGGCGCCCAGGGGCTCGACGGCGCGCTCATCAGCGGCGGCACGCTGCTCAACCTGGATTCCGAAGAGGACGGCAAGCTCTTCGTCGGCTGCGCGGGAGGGGGGGGCTGCCAGATCGACCTCGACGCGACGATGGTTCCGGCTCCGCACTCCGCCGCGGGACTCGCACTCTCCGTCACCGGTTTACGCGGCGGCCACTCCGGGCTCGAGATCCACGAGAATCGCGGGAACGCGCTCAAGCTCCTGGTGCGGCTGTTGCAGGCGGCTCGCGACGGAGGGCTCGAGTTCGAGCTCGCCGATCTGCAGGGCGGCTCCCAGCACAACGCCATTCCCCGCGAGGCCCAGGCGACGCTCGCGCTCGAGGCCCCGGCTGCCTCCCGAATGCAGGGCGTGGTGGCCTGCATGGTCGAAGGCTTCCGTGACGAGCTCTGGGGCATCGATGAAGGGCTCCGGCTGAGCTGCGTTACGGCGGATCGGCCGGCTGCCGTGGCGAGTCGGGGCGACCGCGACCGACTGCTGGATCTCCTGTCGGTGTTGCCCCACGGGGTGCTCGGCATGAGCCCGGCCATTCCTGGACTCGTGGAGACCTCGAACAACCTGGCGCTGGTGCAGCGGACCGCGGGGACGTTTCGCGTGGTGACCAGCGCGCGCAGCAGCGTGGCCTCGACGCGCCAAGCGGTCGTGGCCTCGACCCTGGCGGCGGCCCGGTTGGCCGGCGCCCGCGCCGAGGCGCGGGCCGGGTACCCCGGATGGAAGCCGAACCTGGACTCCCCCGTGCTCGCCGTGGCCCGCACGGTCTTCGCCGAGCAGTGGGGGCGGGCCCCGGAGGTGACGGCGGTCCACGCCGGCCTCGAGTGCGGGCTCGTGGGCGAGAAGGTCCCGGGGCTGGACATGATCTCGTTCGGCCCGCAGATCATGGGCGCTCACTCCCCCGACGAGCGGGTGCAGATCTCTTCGGTCCAGCGTTTCTACCGCGCGCTGACCGCGATCCTGCGGCGGCTCGCCTGAGATTCAGTCGGGAGCCGCCGTCTGCGGGAGTTGCTCCGGCCGGTTGACATTGACCAACAGCGCGTCGAGGTCGATTCCGGGAAAGGCCGCCGGGTCGAGCCTGCGCACCTTCGATCCCGCCACGATGGCGTCCACGCGGAAGGCCGCGCGCCTCAGCGCCGCGCTGACCCGCGCGTGGGTCACCCGCCGCCACAGCGCCACGAGCGGGTGGTCGCGGCCCGCACTGTCGCGAGGTAGCACGAGCTCGTCCCCGGGAACTGCCTGGGCCAGGAGCGCCCGCAGCAACTCGCTTCCCATCTGCGGGTAGTCGCAGGCCAGGACGAGGAGATCCGCCGCGGAGGTGGCTGCAAAGGCCGCGTCGATCCCGGCCAACGGACCGCGCCCCGCGGGTCCGGCGTCTTCCACGACGGGATAGCCGGGCGCGGGGTTGGCTCGTCCCGGCCCGACGCTGATCAGCACGCCCTCGCACAGCGGGGCCAGGAGCTGCGCGGCGCGCAACGCCAGCGGCCGGCCGCCCACCAGCAGATCGCCCTTGGCGCGGCCCATCCGCTTGCCCGCGCCGCCGGCCAGAACGAGCCCGATCGGAGCGACCATGCTCCGCCATGATAATCCGCGCCATGCCATACTCGCGCGGTGCGACGATTGGTCCTGTTCGCCAAGCTCCCGCGCCTGGGCCAGGTCAAGACGCGGCTCGCGGTGGCGCTCGGGGAAGACGGCGCGCTCGCCCTGTACCGGGCGTTCCTCGCGGACCAACTGGCCCTGCTGCGCTCTTTGAGCCTCGAGTATCAAGTAGAAGCGTGTCTCGACGGCCGCTGGAGGCCGGATCCCGAGCTGGACCGGTTCGTCGACAGGCTCCGCCTGACCCGGCAGGGTCCGGGCGACCTGGGCACCCGGCTGCTGCGCTGCTTCGAGCGCAGTTGGGGCGAGGGGGCTCGCTCCACCCTGGTGCTGGGAGCGGACGCCCCGACCCTGCCCGCCGCTCGCGTCCGCGAGGCCTTTCGGGCGCTCGACGGACCTGCGGTCGCCGCGGTGCTCGTGCCGGCGGCGGACGGCGGCTACGTGGCCCTCGGGCTCGTCCGACCGTTGGCCGAGCTCCTGCGCGACATACCCTGGGGTGGCCCGCAGGTCAGCGCCGTGACGGTCGAGCGGGCCCGCGCGGCGCGGATCGAGCTGCAGGTGCTGGAGCCGTGGTTCGACGTCGACGACGGCGCCGGACTGGCCCGGCTGCGCTCGGAGCTGGGTCGGCCCGGCGGCGCCGGCCGGGCCCCGGCGACGGCAGCCGCGCTGGCCCGACTAGACTCGCTCTACGGCCCCGTGGTATAGTCTCGGTTCCGCTGAGCCGCACCGGCCGTTGAGCCTGCGCATCGCGGCCCGACGAGCATACCCTGAGCCAACGAATCGCGAGCTTGATCGCGCCTGCCGCGCCCACGTTCGGGCGGCGTTCCGAGCCGTGAGCGCCGCACCCGCCGACGAGGAGATCCGTCATGGATGACCGCATGAGAGGTCGACGCGGAGGCGGCGACCCGCGCCGGGGCCGGCGGCGCGGAGGCGGCGGCCCGCCCAGGGCCGACCAGGACCGCTCCGCGGGCGTCCCGGTGCCGAGCGAGACCGCCGTGGCCGAGGAAGAGTACGCGCGCGACCCCGCTGCCGGCGGGGACTCCTCGAACATCGTCGACCTCAACTCGCTGTACGAGATGAGCATCCCGGATCTGGGTGGCGCGGCGAAGCAACTGGGCATCGAGGGCGCGAGCTCGATGCGCAAGCAAGAGCTGATCTTCGAGATCATGAAAGCCCAGTCGGAGCAGAGCGGGCTCGTGTTCGCCGAAGGCGTGCTGCAGATCCTGCAGGACGGCTACGGCTTCCTGCGCCATCCGGACTACAATTACCTACCGGGCCCGGACGACATCTACGTCTCCCCCTCCCAAATCAAGCGTTTCGGCCTGATCACGGGCGACACGGTCTCCGGTCAAGTACGTCCGCCCAAAGCCGACGAGAACTACTTCGCGCTGATCAAGGTGCTCGCCGTCAATTTCGACGATCCCGACAGGATCCGCGAGCGCATCCTGTTCGACAACTTGACACCGCTGTACCCCGACGAGCACTTGACCCTCGAGACCTCGCAGACCAACCTGTCGGGGAGGATCATGGATCTGCTGACCCCCATCGGCAAGGGGCAGCGCGGCTTGATCGTCTCGCCGCCGCGCACCGGCAAGACGATGCTGCTGCAGTCGATCGCCAACTCGGTCACGCACAACCATCCCGAAGTATTCCTGATCGTGCTGTTGATCGACGAACGCCCCGAGGAAGTCACGGACATGCAGCGTTCGGTCAACGGGGAAGTGGTCGCTTCCACCTTCGACGAGCCGGCCCAGCAGCACGTCCACGTCGCCGAGATGGTCATCGAGAAGGCCAAGCGACTCGTCGAGCACGGCAAAGACGTGGTCATTCTGCTCGACAGCATCACCCGCCTGGCCCGGGCCTACAACACGGTGCAGCCGCCGTCGGGCAAGGTGCTGTCCGGCGGCGTGGACGCCAATGCGCTGCAGCGGCCGAAGCGCTTCTTCGGCGCAGCGCGCAACCTCGAGGAGGGGGGTTCGCTGACCATCATTGCGACGGCCTTGGTCGATACCGGCTCGCGCATGGACGACGTGATCTTCGAGGAGTTCAAGGGCACGGGCAACATGGAGCTGCACCTCGACCGTCGGCTGGTGGACCGCCGCGTCTTTCCGGCCATCGACAGCGAGCGCTCCGGCACGCGCAAGGAGGAGCTGCTGATGGACCGCGAGCGGCTGAACAAGGTCTGGATCTTGCGCAAGATCTTGACGCAGATGTCCTGCGTCGAGGCGATGGAGCTGCTCATCGACAAGATCTCGAAGAGCGAGTCCAACGACGAGTTCTTGAAGATGATGCAAAACCCGCAGGGCTGACGGCTCAGCCCACCCGCACCAGATCGAGCCGCTTCTGCCAGCCGGGACGCAGGGATCCGAGGATCGCCCGAGCCCGGGCGGAACCCGCCTCGCCGCCGGCGACCAGCGCCTGCGCCTGGCGACGCGCTTTCTCCACCAGCTCCGATCCTTGCAGGATCACGGCCAGGAACTGCAGGTCGCTCAGGCCATGCTGCTGGGTGCCGAAGACGGCACCCGGCCCGCGCAGCTCCAGGTCCTTTTGTGCGATGAGAAACCCATCGGAGGTGCGTTCCATGATCGCCAGCCGCTCGCGGGCTTCGCGACCATGGGGCTCGTCGCCGGCCATCAGCACGCAGTAGGAGCGGGCGGTTCCACGCCCCACGCGGCCCCGCAACTGGTGCAGCTGGGAGAGCCCGAAGCGTTCGGCATGCTCGACGATCATCACGCTGGCGTTGGGCACGTCGACGCCGACCTCGATCACGGTCGTCGCCACGAGCACTTGCAGCTCGCCCCGAGAGAAGGCCTGCATCACGGCTTCTTTGGCCGGGCCTTTCAGGCGGCCGTGGACCATCCCGATCGTCAGATCGGGAAGCACGCGGCGCTGCAGGTCCTCGGCGAAGGCCGTGGCGTTCTTGAGATCGCTGTTGGCCGTCTCCTCGACGAGTGGCACGACGACGTAAGCCTGGCGTCCCTTGGCCACCTCGCTGCGCAGCCCCTCGTAGACCCGCTGCCGGTCCCGCTCGGAGCGCACGACCGTCCGCACCGGCGTCCGACCGGGAGGCAGCTCGTCGATGACCGAGAGGTCGAGGTCGCCGTACAGCGTCAGCGCCAGCGAGCGCGGGATGGGGGTCGCGGTCATCACCAGCACGTCCGGCCGTTGCCCCTTTCCGGCGAGAGCAGCCCGCTGCATCACGCCGAAGCGATGCTGCTCGTCGACCACGACCAAGCCCAAGCGCTGGAACTCCACGCCCGCTTCGAACAGGGCATGGGTCCCCAGCACGAGCCGGGTCTCTCCCCGACGAATTGCGGCCAGTACTTCGCGGCGGCGCGCTGCGCCGAGCGACCCCGCCAGCAGCGCCGTACGGCACTCGATCCCGCCCTGCTCCAGCAGGCGCCGGATGTTGCGGTCGTGCTGCTCGACCAGGATCTCGGTCGGGGCCATCAGTGCCGCCTGGTACCCGTTCTCCACGGCAACGAGCAGCGTCAGCAGTGCCACGATCGTCTTGCCCGAGCCCACCTCACCCTGCAGCAGCCGGTGCATGGGGTGCGGCGAGCGTAGGTCGCCGCCGATCTCCTTGATCACGCGTCGCTGTGCCCGCGTCAGGCGGAAGGGCAGCACCGTCCCGAGCCGCGTGCGCAAGGCGTCGGGGATGAGGTAGCTGATTCCGCGCGGCTCCGACTGGCGCCCTTGCCGGCGCAGCGCCAACGCCAGTTGGAGCACGAAGATCTCCTCGAAGGCCAGCGTCAGGTGGGCGGCGGTGCCCCGGCGCTCCAGAGCTTCGAGGCTCGTATCGTCCGGCGGGAAGTGCACGGCGCGCAGCGCGTCCAGCCGGTCCAGGAGTCCGTTCTCGGATCTGACTTCGGCGGAGAGCAGCTCGGGCAGCGAGCGCGGATCGATTTCCGCCAGCACGCCGTAGACGATCCGGCGAACGCCGCGCGAGCCCAGGTCGGCGAGCTTGCGGTAGACGGGAACGATGCGCCCGGCGTGGATGCCCTCGGCATCGTCCTCCTCCAGGAACTCGTACTCCGGGTTCTCGAGCACGGCGCGGCCCGAGCGATCCTGGGTCGCCCGGCCGAACAGGAAGGCCCGACGGTCCGGCTGGAGCAGCCGGGCCAGAAAGGGTTGGTTGTACCAGACGGACCGGATGCGACCGCTCTCGTCGGCCAGCACGGCCTCGAAGATCGTGAAGCCGCGCCGCCGGGTTCGAATCAGGCGGCTGGACACGACTCGAACCTCGAGCGTCCGCTCCTTCCCGCCGGGAAACAGGTCGGCGACGCGGGCGAAGGCTCGACGGTCTTCGTAACGGAACGGCAGGTGATACAGGAGATCCTCGGCGATGTCACAACCCTGCTCGGAGAGTTGAACGGCTCGACGGGGACCGACGCCCTTGACGTACCGCAGCTCGCTGTCGCCGCGGATCATCGTGCCGAGTTCGCCTGAAGCATCGTGGCCCGCCTGCCGCGCGGAGCGGCTCGCCGCGTCGGCGGCCCGTTATGATAGACATGAAGCGGCTGGAGCCGAAACCGGCAGGGCCGGCACCGACCGCCCCGGGGCTCGTGGCAGGCCGTGACACCGAATCCGGGCGGGAGGAGCTTGGAATGCAGGACCGCGATCGGATTCCGGCGCCGCGCGACTGGCCGGCGACCGACGTCATCATCCCCGCGCTGAACGAGCACGAGGCGCTGCCGCGGGTCCTGGCCGACCTGCCGCGCGAGTGGATCCGCGAGATCGTGGTGGTGGACAACGGCTCGACCGATGGGACGGCCGAGGTCGCCTCGCGCCTCGGTGCGACGGTCGTGCACGAGCCGCGACGGGGCTACGGCCGAGCCTGCCTCGCGGGCATCGCGACGCTGGCCCTGCGCGCGAATCCTCCCGCGGTCGTGGTGTTCCTCGACGCCGATCACAGCGACCACCCGGATGAGCTGGTTCGGCTCGTGCAGCCGATCGCCCAGGGACGGCTCGACTTCGTCGTGGGCTCGCGGGTGCTCGGTCAGCGCGAGCGGGGAGCGCTGCTGCCGCAGGCGCGCTTCGGCAACCTCGTGGCAGCCTGGCTCATCCGGCGGCTGCACGGTCTGCGAGTGACCGATCTCGGCCCTTTTCGCGCGATCCGCTGGGAGACCCTGCTGTCCCTCGAACTCGGCGACCGCGGCTGCGGCTGGACGGCCGAAATGCAGGTCGAGGCCGCGCGACGCGGAGTACGCTACGGCGAGGTCCCGGCCTGCTATCGCAGAAGGGTCGGGGTGTCGAAGATCACGGGCACCGTCGGCGGGACCCTGCGAGCCGGAGCCAAGATCCTCTACACGGTGCTGCGACCTCGGCGACGGCAACCGCCCCGTCCGCGAGCAGCCGGGGAGAGCTAGGGCGTTCACCCCGAGCAGCCGGCCGCCCTCTCACTCGCCGCTGGCGTGGATAGTCAAGAGGGTCAGAAGCTCGAAGCGCTTCTGTCCGGCGGGGGTCGCGATCGTCACCTCGTCCCCCTCCTTCTTGTTCAGCAGGCTCTTGCCGATCGGGGAGGCGACGGAGATCATCCCCTTGGTGAGATCGGCCGCCTCCGGGAACACCAGTTCGTAACGCACCTCGTTCTCGGTGTCGAGGTCGAGCAAGGTGACCCGGGATCCCAGTCCCACTCGATCGTGCGGCAGCAGGCTCAGATTCAAGGTGCTCAAGAGCGCCAACCGCTCGCGCAACTGACCGATCCGAGCCTTGACGTAGGCCTGGCGCTCCAGCGCCGCATGGTACTCCGCATTCTCCCGCAGATCACCCATGGCCACGGCCGTCTTGATCTCCCGCGGCAGCTCGACACGGAACTCGTGCTCCAGCGCTTTCAGCTCGGCGCTCAGCCGCTCCTTGATCTCCCGCATCTTCGCTCCCTCGATCGCAGCCAATCTACAGGGAACCCCCAAAACCGGCAAACGGCTCGCGCCGACGCGCGTGCGACCCCCGCGGTCCTTGGATCCTCGGTTCGACGCCCCGCGGCAGGCCCTGTTCGCCCCGGCGGATGCTATGATGTGGGGGCAGCGCGAACAGACGGAGCGGGCGAAACATGGATCGCAGGCGGCTGAAATTCCTGCTGCTGGGCTCGGGCCTCTCGAGCTCGATGGCCTTCCTGCTGTTCGTGGCCCTGAACCAGCCGGGTGGCGTGGTCTACTACCTGACGGTGACCGAGTTCATGGAACACGCCGATCGCGCTGGGAACTACCGGGTCAACGGTACGGTGGCCGTCGGCAGCATCGAGCGGTTGCCCACGGGCACGGACGTGCGGTTCGTCGTGACCGACGGTGGCCACGAACTCGTGGTCCGTTATCACGGCATCATCCCCGACACGTTCGTGGACGACGCCGCCGTGGTGGTCGAGGGGCGCCTGCAGGAAGATGGCACCTTCCTGGCCCACAATCTCCTAGCAAAATGCCCCTCGAAGTACGAAGCCGCGGAGGAGGAACGCGAGCAACGGGGCGGCGGCTCGGCGGCCAGCGGCGTCTGATCCCGCCCCCCCGGGTTGATTGATGCGCGACGCCACCATCATCTTCGGACATTACAGCCTGTTCCTGGCCCTACTGGCCGCGGGCTGGGCCATGGTGGCAGCGGTGCTCGGCGCGGTCAGCCGCGCTCGGGGCCTGCAGGTCAGCGCCGAGCGGGCCGTCTGGGTCGCGACCGGCGTCATCGCGCTGGCCACCGGCTGTCTGCTCAAGGGCTTCCTGACCGACGACTTCCGGCTCGACACCGTCTACTTCTACTCGAACGCGTCGCAGGCGCTGCAGTACAAGATCGGCGCGCTGTGGGGCGGTCAGGCCGGAAGCTTGCTGTTGTGGGTGCTGATCCTGGGTGTGCTCAGCTCGATCTTCATCTGGACCAATCGGGCCAGGAACCGCGCGCTGATGCCGTGGGCCACGGCCGTCCTGGCCGGCACGATCGCCTTCTTCCTGATCTTGCTGAACTTCATCGAGCCCCCTTTCCACACCGGGCCGCCACGCGCCGACGGGGTCGGTCTCAATCCGCAACTCAAGAACTACTGGATGATGATCCACCCGCCCACGCTGTACCTCGGCTACGTGGGGTTCACGATCCCCTTCGCCTTCGCCATCGCCGCACTCGTCACACGGCGCACCGGGGATTTGTGGTTCCGCACCACGCGCCGCTGGACCCTGTTCGCCTGGTTTTTCCTGGGCAGCGGCATCCTTCTCGGCTCCTACTGGGCCTACATCGAGTTGGGTTGGGGCGGCTACTGGGCCTGGGATCCGGTGGAGAACGCTTCGTTGATGCCCTGGCTGACCGGCACGGCCTTCCTGCACTCGGTGATGATCCAGGAAAAGAAGGGCATGCTCAAGGTCTGGAACGTCTTGCTGATCGTGCTGACCTTCAATCTGGCGATCTTCGGCACGTTTCTGACCCGCAGCGGCGTCATCTCCTCGGTGCACGCCTTCACCACGTCGGACATCGGCCCGGCCTTCGGCGTCTTTCTTTTCATCATCTTCTTCGGCTCGCTGGTGCTGCTGATCACCCGTCTCGACAGTCTGAAGTCCGAGGCTCGCTTCGAGTCCATCCTCTCGCGGGAATCTTCCTTCCTGTTCAACAACATGATCTTCGTGGGCATCGCGGCCACGGTCCTGTTGCTCACGACCTTCCCCATGCTGTCCGAACTGGCCACGCGCAAGAAAGTCACGATGGGCCCGCCGATCTTCAACCTGGTCAACGTCCCCTGGGCCCTCGCGCTGCTGTTGCTGGCCGGCATCGGACCGCTCATCGCCTGGCGCAAGGCGACGCTGGGCAACCTGCGGCGGAATTTCATCGTTCCCGCGCTGGTGGGCGCCTGGGTCTTGGTCGCCCTGCTGTTCCTCGACCTCCGCGCCTACCTCGCCGCGGCGAAAGGCGTGGTTCGAGCGATCGGCGATCTCGACGTGGTCCGCGCGCTCGAGCAGGTCAAGACGTACTACCCCGCGCTGACCTTCGCCATCGGCAGCTTCGTCGTGGCCACGGTCTTGCTCGAGTTCTGGCGCGGGTCCCGCGTGCGCCACCGCAATCGTGGCGAGAGCTACCCCGTCGCGCTGGCCCGCTTGCTCTGGAGCAACAAACGGCGTTTCGGCGGCTACATCGTGCACGTCGGCATGGTCGTCATATTCATCGGGATCGCCGCCTCGTCGGCCTACCAGAAGGAAATCGTGCGCATGATGAACCCGGGCGAGATCGCCGAGTTCGACGACTACTATCTGCGCTACGAGGGCTACCGCCTCGAGGCCGACGACGACCACATCGGCGCCGTGCTCCGGCTGACCGTCTTCGATCGCCGCACCGGGCAGACCCTGGGGCTGCTGCAGCCCGAGCAGCGCTACCACCCGAACATGCTGTTTCCCGACCTGCGCCAGGCGTTTCTGCAGGCCAAGCAACTGGGTCAGGAGGGCTCTTCGAATTACCGCGCGGCCGTCGCCGCCGTCTTCCAGCTCATCCCGTTGCTCGAGCAGCGCGCCGGGCGCGAGGTCAAGACGCCCTCCACCGAAGTCGCCATCCTGTCGTCCTTGAGCCCCCGCGCGCCCTCCCGTTTGGGTGAGGATTTCTACGTGACCCCGCTGTTCGTCGATCCGGCCACGGGCCGGGCCAACTTGCGCGTCTTTGTCAACCCCATGGTGAACTTCATCTGGATCGGCGGACTGATCTTCGTGCTCGGCGCCCATCTGTCCGTGTTGCCGGACGCTCGCGAACGCCAGCGGCTGGCCGGAGCGCAGGCGCTCGAGGGCCGCGCCGTTGCCTGACGTGCGACCGCTGTTGTCGCCGCTGCTGCTGGTGGCCACGCTTTCCGGGTCGCCGGGGGCCCAGGATCGGCCGGCGTGTTTCGACCCGGCGGGTTACGACGAGGCCACGCGCACGATCCTGTGCGACTGCGGCTGCCACCCGCAATCGGTGCACGACTGCGCCTGTGGGCGGGCGGCCGAGATGCGCAACGAAATACGAGCCGAGATGGAAGCGCAATGCCTGTCGGGCGACCAGCTGATCGCGCTTTACGTCGAGCGACACGGGGAGCAGATCCGCATCGCGCCCACGGCCTCCGGTTTCAACTTGATCGCCTGGCTCGGACCGTTTTTCGGACTGATCTCGGCCGCCACGCTGATGCTCGTGCTCATCCGGCGCTGGAGCCGCCGCCCGGATCCTGCGCCTCGCCCCGGCGCTCCACCCACCACCGCAACCGTGATGGATCCGCACTACGCCGAGCGGTTGCGCCGGGCGCTCGAAAGAATGGAATGACCGCGGCAATCCTGCTCGCCCTGGCCCTGGCCGCCCTGGCCTATCTGGCGGCGCCGCTCGTGCGTCGAGACGCCCTGGAGACGGAGGAGCGGCAGGAGCCCGTGCTGGACGAGCTGCGCGAACTGCACGCGCGCCAGCAGATGTTGCTGGCCTCGCTCAAGGACCTCGAGGACGACCGCGCCACGGACAAGATCGATGCCGCGGACTACGAGCGTCTGAACGGCGAGTTGGCAGCGCAGGCCATGGAAGTCATGCAGCGGCTGGATCAGGCCGAGCAGGAGCACGACCGGCTGCTGGAACGCGAGCGCGACGCAACCCGACCGCTGCGCCATCCGGCGGCGAGGCGACCGGACGGCAAACGGTGAGCCTGGTTTCGCCGGCCATCGAAGTCCGAGGCCTCACCAAACGGTTCGGAGCGGTTGCGGCCCTGGACCGGCTCGACCTCGCAGTGGCAACCGGCGAGTCGCTGGCCCTGTTCGGGCCCAACGGGGCCGGCAAGACCACGCTGATCCGCATCCTGACCCTGGGCCTGCGCGCCACTGCGGGAACCTTTCGGATCGCTGGACTCGATCCCGCGCGGGACGATCTTGGCATAAGGCAGCGTATCGGGCTGATCTCGCATCAATCGCTGCTCTACGATTCCTTGACCGCCGCGGAGAACCTGGAGTTTTTTGCCCGCCTTTACGGTGTCGAGCAGCCGCGTGCGCGGGCCGCGCAGCTCCTCGAAACCCTGGGACTCGGCCATCGCGTGGAAGATCCGGTGGGCCACTTTTCCCGCGGCATGCAGCAGCGAGTCTCCATCGCTCGCGCGCTGGTCCACGACCCTCCGCTGGTGCTGCTCGACGAGCCGTTCAGCGGCCTCGACCCGCACGCGGCCGGAATCCTGCGCGCGACGCTCGCGGGCCTGCGCACGCGCGGTCGGACGGTCGTGCTCGTGACTCACAATCTGCGCCAGGGCCTCGAGTTGTCGGACCGCTGGATTCTGCTCTCCCGCGGGCGCCTGCTGGGCGCCGGGGATTCCAGCACCGCGGACCCCCTGGCCTTCGAGAGCGAGTATTTCGAGCGACTGGCCGCCGATGGATTGGGCGGGTCGCGATGAAGCGCCCGGGGTTCCTGCGCGCCTGCCTCATCGTTGCCGCCAAGGACCTGCGGCTGGAATGGCGGACCCTCGAGACCCTGTCCTCGACCGCCGTGTTCTCGCTGACCGTGCTGGTGGTCTTCAGTTTTGCCTTCGGCGCCGAGGCGACCGATGATCTGGGGGTCGACCGTCTCGTGCCCGGGGTACTCTGGACCGTGCTGGCCTTCGCCGCGGTCGTGGGCCTGGCCCGTTCGATCCAGCTCGAGCGGCGGCACGACACCCTGGGCGCCCTGTTCCTGGCGCCGGTCGACCGCGGGGCGCTCTACCTGGGCAAGATGCTCGCCAATTGGGCCAAGCTGACGGCACTTCAGGCTTTCCTGCTCCCGTTGACGGCGGTCTTCTTCGACCACGACCTGCTGGCCGGGCTGGGGCCTTTCGGTGTCGTGCTGATCCTGCACGGCCTCGGGCTGACCGAGCTCGGTACGCTCTTCGCCGCCCTGAGCGCGCGCCTCGGGCGGGGGGAGGCGCTGTTGGCGACGCTGCTGTTCCCGGCCGCGACGCCACTGCTGATCTCGGCCGTAAAATGCAGCGCGGCCTGTCTGTCCGGGGCCGGCCTGTCCTCGGTAACCCACTGGCTGCTGTTGGCCGCCGGCTTCGACGTGCTCTACTGTTTCGTGGCGCTCGCGACCTTCGAATTCGTGTTGGAGGAGTGATTCGTGGCACGTCGCGTGACCGGCCCTCAAGAGCGCTGGCTGGGTCTGTTGTGGGCCGCCAGCACGGGGGCGATGATCTGGGCCCTGTGGATGGTCTTCGTGCGTGCGCCCGAAGAGCGGGTGATGGGCGCGGCACAGAAGATCTTCTACTTCCACGTTCCCTCGGCCTTCGTCACCTACCTCGGCGTGGCCGTGCTTTTGGGCGGATCCATCGCCTACCTGTGGACCCGCGATCGGCGCTGGGACAGCCTGTCCCGAGCGGCGACCGAAACCAGTCTGCTCTTCTGCGGCATCGTGCTCGTCACCGGACCGATCTGGGCCAAGCCGGCCTGGGGCGCCTGGTGGACGTGGGAGGCGCGACTGACCACGACCCTCGTGCTGTGGCTGCTGCTCGCCTGCTGTCTGATGGTCCGGGCCTACGCCGCGGATCGCGACCTGGGTGCGCGGCTGGCCGCGATCGTCGGCATCGTCGCCGCGCTCGACGTGCCGATCATCCACAAGGCGGTCGAGTGGTGGCGCGGACAACATCCCGTGGTGTTCAAGTCCGGAGCGGACGGCGGCCTGGCTCCCGGGATGCGAGAAGCCTTCGCCGTCTCCACGCTCGCGTTCTTCCTGTTGTACGGCTTGCTGCTGGCGTTGCGCTATGCCACGGCACGGATCGAGGATCGGGCGCAGGCGGCCGCCGAGCGGCTGAGCGCCGTGGGAGGTCGGCGGTGAGAAGCTACGCCTTCCTGTTCTGGGCCTACACCGTGATCTGGCTGGCCCTGGCCGGTTACCTGCTGCTCTTGCTCGTACGGCTGGCGCGCGTGCGCCGAAGGCTCGAAGCGGTCGAGCGAGCGCTCGGGGGGTCGGGGCGCGAGGAGGAGTCCACGCCCGAGTTCAGGACGCCCGATTGATCCGTCAGGCCGCGGGAGCGCTGGCCGCCAGCAGCGCCTCGATCCTCTGCACCAGCACGCGCCGCGGTTTGGGACCGAAGTACGATTCGACCACGCGACCCTCGCCGTCCAGGAGATAGGCTGCGGGCAGCCCGAGCACTCCGTAGGCCTCGGCGACTTCCGCGCTTCCCAGCAGATTCAGGTAGCGAACGCCGTTCGCCTCGAGGAAGCTGCGCACGACTTCCGCGTCCTCCTCGGCGATGGCGAGGATCTGGAACCCGCGGTCGCCGTAGGTCGCCTGCAGCTCGTTGAGCATCGGAATCTCTTCCCGACACGGCGCGCACCAGGTGGCCCAGAAATCGATCAGCCGCACCCGGCCCGCAGAATCGGAGAGACGCACGGAGGTTCCGTCCACCGACTGCAGCAGGAAATCGGGCGCCACCGTGAGCGTGCCGCTGCCGGGCGGGTCGGCGCCCGCAGCACTCCCCGCCGCTCGCGGCAGCGCGGCTTCCCCGGCGCAGCCGCAGGCGGCGATCAGCAAGCCCAGCGCCACCAGCATGCCGAACCCCTCGCTCGGGTAATGCAGCGGCCGCATCGACGGTCCTCCTCGAGCCGCGGCGCTCGACCCGTCGATTCTACCAGCCCCGCGGACACGTGGGCAGTGGCTCGGCTCGGGACGCGTTTTGACAGAGGCTGCGGCCGGTGTTAGCTTGACTCGCCTTCCGGGAGAATCGCCGTGTCCGGGCCGTCGTTTCCCACTCGCCCAAGGCTGCGACCCTCGCTAGTCCGCCTATCGTTCCTGTTCCTGGCCACGCTGCCGCTCGCTCTCCCCTGCCTCGCAGCCTCGCGCCCGCCGGTCCGCGCCTCGAACGGCATGGCGGTCACGCCGGACGAGCAAGCCACCCGTGCTGCGCTCGACGTGCTACGGGCTGGTGGCAACGCCGTCGACGCGGCGGTGGCCACGGCGTTCGCGCTCGCCGTCGCGCTGCCCCACGCCGGCAACCTCGGGGGCGGCGGCCTGCTCTTGTATCGCAGCGCCGAGAGCGGGGTCGCGGCGCTGGACTTCCGCGAGACGGCTCCGGCCGCGCTGCGACCGGAGCTGTTCCTGGACGAGGACGGGCGCGCCGTGCCCGAGCGCAGCCGCCGCGGCGGACTGGCGGTCGGCGTTCCCGGCACGGTCGCCGGACTGGCCGAAGCCCACCGGCGTTGGGGCCGCTTGCCCTGGGCGGCCCTGCTCGCGCCGGCGCTGCGGCTGGCGGACGAGGGAAGCGTGGTCTCGCCCTGGCTGGCCGGCGTCTTCGCCGAGTCGGGCACGCCGCTGGTCGAGGATTCCGCCGCGCGGGCGATCTTCGCGCCCAGCGGAATACTGCCGCAGGCGGGCTCGCGCATCGTCCAGCGCGATCTCGCCGCCACGCTGCGCCGGATCGCGGAACAGGGCGCCGCGGGTTTCTATCGCGGGTCGACCGCCGATGCGATCGTGGACAGCGTCCGGGCGGCGGGAGGAGCGCTGGACGCCGCGGACCTCGCGCGCTACACGCCGCTGCTGCGGACCCCGCTCGAGGGGACCTACCGCGGCTACCGCGTGGTCTCGTTCCCGCCGCCGAGCAGCGGCGGCATCGGCCTCCTGCAAATGCTCGGGATGCTCGAGCGCTTCGACCTGAGCCGATCGGGCGCCGGCTCTTCCATGACGGTGCATCTCATGGCCGAAGTCGAGCGGCGGTTCCATGCCGACCGGGCGCGTTGGCTCGGGGATCCCGCCTTCTTCGCAGTTCCCCAGACTGGCTTGCTGGACCCGGCGTATCTGGCAAAGCGTGCCGCCTCGATCCTGCTCGATCGGGCCACGCCCTCGGCGCAAGTCGATCCAGGCCATCCCCCGCAGCCTCAGCCCGGCGAGACTCTGCATTTTTCCATCGCCGATCGGTGGGGCGGTGCCGTCGCCCTGACCACGACGTTGAACGGCGCTTTCGGCTGCGGCCGGGTCGCCGCGGGAACGGGCGTATTGCTGAACAACCAGATCGACGACTTCGCGCTGGCCCCCGGTAGCCCCAATCTGTGGGGGCTCACCGGCGACGAGGCCAACCGCGTCGCCCCGGACAAGCGACCCCTGTCGTCGATGAGTCCGACGATCGTCGAGTTGCCGGAGCGCGGCCCGCGGCCCGCGCTCGTCCTGGGCAGCCCGGGCGGCTCCCACATCACGACCTCCGTCCTGCAGGTGCTGGTCAACGTCATCGACCACGGCATGGGGCTGCAGGAGGCCGTCGACTATCCCCGCTTTCACCACCCGTGGCTGCCCGACGCGATCACCCACGAGACGAACGCCTTCCCGGCGGACGTGGCGCGGGCGCTCGAGGTGCGGGGACACCGACTGCAGCCGGCCCGGCAGCCGCTGGGCAACGTCAATGCGATCGGCATCGACGGCAGCGGTCGTTGGACGGGCGCGGCTGATCCCCGCCGCGAGGGCAGCGCCGGTGGATACTGATGAGCGGGCGGTCGCCGTGTTCGGTTCGTCCGAGCCACGCCCGGCCGAGCCCGGGTACGAGGTCGCTCGCGAGCTCGGCGCGCTCCTGGCTCGTTCGGGATACACCGTGATCACCGGCGGGTACGGGGGCGTGATGGAAGCGGCGAGCCGCGGCGCTCGCGAGGCCGGCGGCCGCGCCATCGGCGTGGTCTGCACGATCTTCGACGGGCGTCGTCCCAACGACTGGCTGAGCGAGGTCATCGTCTCCTCGGATCTCCACGAACGCACCCGCTTGCTGATCCAGCGCGCGTGCGGATTCGTGGTGCTTCCGGGCAAGGCCGGGACCCTGGCCGAGCTGGCCCAGCTCTGGGCGCTGGACCGGGCGGGGTGCCTCGAGGCTCGGGCCGTGGTACTTTTGGGCGATTCGTGGAAGCCCGTGCTGGATCTCCTGGAGCGCGACGGAATGCTGGAACCGAGCCAAGTGAAGCTGACGCGATTGGCACGATCGCCCGAGGAAGCGCTGACCTTGCTGCTGGGATCCGAGTGAGCCAAGGTGGCACGGGGTCGGCCGAGTCGCTGGCCGGTGTCGAGGCAGAGCCCAAGGCGCTGCTCCGCGACTACATCGAGACCATCCTGGTTTGCGTGATCTTCGTCATCTTCTCGCGAGCCTTCGTCTTCCAGCAATCCAAGATCCCGAGCGGCTCCATGATGGACACGTTGCTCGTCGGCGACTACATCATGGTGAACCGCTTCGTCTACGCGCCTCAGGTGTCCTGGCTGGAGCGCACCCTGCTACCCGCGAGACCGATCCGACGTGGTGACGTCATCGTCTTCAAGCAACCCGACGAGCCCGAAATCGACTTCATCAAGCGGGTCGTCGGGCTGCCCGGCGACGTCGTCGAGTTGAGGAGCGGCGATCTGTACGTCAACGGCCGGCGCACCGAGGAGCCCTACGTCACCGACCGTTACCGCCGGCAAGACCCACGCCGAGACTTCGGCCCGATCGAAGTGCTGCCGGAGCGGTATTTCGTGCTGGGTGACCACCGCGACCAGTCGCGTGACAGTCGCTTCTGGGGACAGGTGCCGAGCACGTTGGTCAAGGGTCGCGCACTGCTGATCTGGTGGTCGTATGACGAGCAGGCGGGGCAGATCTACATGAGCCTGCCCGAGCGACTGCGCTCGTGGGGCGACAAGATCGCCCACTTTTTCACCCGCTCACGCTGGAGCCGCTGCTTCGACCTGATACGCTGAAGGGCGGAGGGACCGTGGGATCGCGCACGGGATTCTCGGACGATCGGGCGCGGGAGCGCGCCGCGCCACCGCGGAAAGGAATGGTCCGCGATCTCGCCGAGACGCTTTTGGTCTGCGCCATGTTCATTCTTTTCCTGCGCGCCTTCGTCTTTCAACAGTCGGAGATCCCGTCGGGCTCGATGGAGAGCACGATCCTGATCGGCGATCACGTGCTGGTCAACCGCTTCCTGTATGCTCCGACCTCCTTCGAGTGGGAGCGGCGGATCCTGCCCATCCGTGACATCAGGCGCGGCGACGTCGTCGTTTTCAAGCACCCGCCGGGGCCGGAGCAGGACTTCATCAAGCGGGTGATCGGCTTGCCCGGTGAGACCGTGACCCTGCGCGAGGGCGGGCTGCTCGTCGACGGGCTGCCCGTGAGCGAACCCTACCTCGAGCAATCCGCGCGTTCCGGCCAGAGCTTCGGCCCGCTGTTGGTCGGCCCCGACAGCTATTTCCTGATGGGCGACAACCGCGGCCGTTCCGCGGACAGCCGCGAATGGGGTGCGGCGCCCCGCGGGCTGATCAAGGGGCGAGCTTTCATGGTGCTGTTCTCGACGGACAGCGCGCCGGTTCCGGGCCGCCCGCCGGGCCAGGTCACTCCCCTCTCGCCGCTGCTCAAGCTGCGCGACCTCGCGCTGCATTCCCGTTGGAAGCGCTGTTTCTCGCTGATCCGCTAGCGCCCCGCGCCGACCCACGAGGGTCCCGCGCGGGGCACGCCGGGCTCACTCGATATAATGACGGCCGGGCAGCGAGGGGGGCCGCGGGACCCTATATTGGCCCCGACCGCAACGCGCCGAACGGAGAGGCATGGCCGCCCCGAAGGATCGCTCGGCTGTGGAAGGCGATGGCTTGCGCCACGAGTGGACTCGCGTGCTGTGGTTCGTCGCGCTGGTCGCCTCCGTCCTTGGCGTCCTCGCGCTGGGGGCCAGTCTCAGCACCGATCCACCGTCCTCGGTCGGCGTCGGGCCGGTAGAGCCGCAGAGCGAGCCCAGACTGCGAAGTCTGCCGGCTGGCCGCGCCTCGGCCGATCCGCGGCAGGAGCTGCCGGCCCAGGCCGAGCCGCCGCTCGACAGCGCGCCCGCCGGCCTGTTCGGGCAGCCGCCGGCTGCCCCGGAGCCGCAGGACCCCGTTCCCCCGGACCCCTTGGCCGATCGGATCGCGTCCGACCTCGAGCGGCTGGCCCCGCACGCCGGCTGGACCGCCCAGATCGCCGTGCTCTGCGATAGGGTACGGGTCGAGGCGCTGATCGAGAGCTTCGGTCCGGTCGAGCCGCTGCACGTGCTGCCCGCGTTCCAGGGCCAGCGACCCTGCTTCCGACTGTGTTGGAGCCGCTACGAATCGCGTCAGCAAGCCCAGGCCGCCCTCGATCTGCCGACCGAACTGCGGGCAATCGCCCCGAACCCAGTTCCCAAGGAGATCGCCGAGGTGGTCCAGTGAAATCCACCGGCATCGGCGGTTCCACGCTCGGCCTGCTGGCGATGGTCGTCGTTCTCACTTGGACGACGGCTCGCGCCGATCGCCTGCATCTCGTCGAAGGGGGCGTGATCGAGACCGATTCCTGGTGGCTCGAGGACGGCCTGCTGATCTACCGCAGTGCGGCGGGAACGGTCGGCCTGCCGCAGGAGCTCGTCGCTCGCATCGAGGCGCACGAGCGATCCGGCGAGCCCGCTCCGCTCCTGCCGAGGCCGCCCCCGCCCCCCCCTCCGACCCAGCCCGTCCCGGCTCCGCGGCGCGTGAAGCCCGCGACCGCCGAGCGCCTGGCTGCGGCGAACGCGGCGCTGATGCAGGGAGACCCCGCGGACGCGGTGGCCCGATACCGAGCGGTGATGGACGAGACCGGGGCCGAATTCGTCGAGCCCCGTGTGGGCTACGCCTTGAGCCAGCTGGCTCTGGGCGAGGACGAGATGGCGTACGCCGTGGTGCTGGAGGCCCTCGCGCGCGAACCGCGACACCCCGTGCTGCTCGAGATCCTGGGCGACCTCCACGACCGCAAGGAGAAAGTGGCCGAGGCGCTCGTTGCCTTCCGCGAGGCCTTCGCCGCGGCTCCCGGCGACCGGCTGCGAGAGAAGATCCTCAAGGCCGAGCGCGAGCTGGCGGCAGGCCAGGATTTCGAACTCAACCTCAGCTCCCATTTCAACGTGCGCTTCGACGGCGTCATCGACGAGCAGTTGGGCCAGGCCGTCACGGATTTCCTCGAGGAACAGTACTGGGCGATGACCGACCTGTTCGACGACTCGCCGCGCCAGCCGATCACGGTGTTGCTCTACCCTCTGCGGGACTTCCACGAGGTTACCCAGGCTCCGGAGTGGGTCGAAGGACTCTACGACGGCAAGATCCGCTTGCCGCTCGGCGGGCTCGATCGCCTCGACCCCCGCGCCCAGCGCTTGCTGCGACACGAGCTGGCTCACGCGTTCGTGCAGGCCAAGAGCCGTGGGCGGAGCCCGCGCTGGCTGCACGAGGGGTTGGCGCAGCATCTCGACGGCAGCACGCTGTCCCGCGCCGACCGTCAAGCCGTCTTCCGCGATCTGCGGGAGGGAGACCCCGCGAGCTGGGAGCAACGGAGCTTCTCCTACCCACTGGCTCATTCCCTGACCTCCTACCTCCTCGAGCGCCGCGGGTTGGACGTTCTGATCGACTTGCTCGAGGAGCTGGGTGAGGGCACCGATCTCGATAGCGCGTTATCCGGCGCCTACGGCGCGAACTACGCGACTCTCTGTCGCGACTGGGGCACGGAAGTGCTGGCTCAGGGCGGCAGATGACGGCCTCGGGCTCGGTCGATCTGGCCCTGGCCCGCACTCTCTCCGACTGCGCGCTGGACGGCCGCTCCGGCGTGGTCACCGCGACCCGCGGCAAGCTCAAGCGCCTGTTCTGCGTCGAGGCCGGGCAACTGGCCTACGCCACCTCGAACGTGATCGAGGAACAGTTCTCGGAAGTCCTGATCCGCAACAAGCGCCTGACTCCCGGGACCCTCGCGGCCGCGAGCCGGGAGTGCGAGCGTCAACAGGTCAAGCTGACCCGGCTGCTGGCCACCTCGGGCGTGATTCCGGAGGACCAGGTGCGTCAATCGCTCGCGGAGCACTTTTCCGGGCTGTTGTTCTCGACGCTCGATTGGCCTGATGGTCAGGCGGCTTTTGCGCGCGGCCGCCCGGACCTCGACGGCGAGTTGCTCATGCAGATGCCCTGCGTACCGCTGCTGCTCGAGTATGCCCGCGCGCGCCCGGCTTCGATCGACGCGGTGCGCCGCCGCATCGGATCGGCGGGCGCAACGCTGGCGCTGTCCGACCGGGGCGAGGCGTTGCTCGATGGGATCGAGCTGGACTCCGTGGCGGCGTACGTGCTCGGCGCCTTGGATGGAACCGCGTCCATTGGCGATATCCTTCTGCAGTCGACCGCGGACGAGGAGGTCACCTGGCGCACGATCTACGGCTTGATGCTGATCGGCGCGGCGTCGCCGCTGGCGGCCGAGCCAGCGGCAGCCGAATCCGTGGTGTCACGGCAAGACCTGCTCGCGCGCTTCGAGCGGGCCAGCGCCACCGATTACTACGGGCTGCTCGACATCCAGCCGTCGGCGTCCCCCGAGCGGATCCGGGAAGCCTACTATGCCCTGGCGCGCTCGTATCACCCCGACCGTTTTCGAGCCGGGGCTCATGCGGATCTGCTGCCGCAGATCGAGCACTACTTCGCCGAGGTCACCGCGGCTCACGACACGCTCTCCGACCCGCTGCGGCGGGCCGAGTTCGATCAGAAACGGGCGGCCGAACCGGAGAGGGAGCCCGAGGCCGACACGGCCAAGCTCGCGGTCGCCAATTACCGGCTGGCCACCTCGCTCATAGCCAAGGGACGATTCACGGACGCGGTGACCTCGCTCGAGAACGCCATCGGTCTCGACCCACGCAACGGGTCGTACCGGCTGGAACTGGGCCGACTCCTGGCCCAGAACCCTCGCTTCCGCGAGCAGGCCGAGCAGCAGCTCATCGAGTGCAACCGACTCGACCCGTCCCTCGTGGAGGGTTACCAGGAGCTGGCAGGCCTGTACGTCAAGCTGGGGCGCAAGCAGCGGGCGATCGAATTGTTCCGCGAGGCGCTGCGCTGGGATCCCCACCACGCCGATTCGCAGACAGGGCTGCGCAAGCTCGGCGCGCGCTGAGAGCCACGAGACCCGGCCCATGCCTTTTCTCGTCGACGGCGACAACCTGCTGGGCTCCTGGAAGGGCCGCTCGCGATCGGACGCCGAGCGCCAGCGGTTGGCCGGGGAGCTGCGTCGCTTTGCTTCCCGGGAGCGGCGCAGTCTCCTCCTGGTCTTCGATGGAACGGAGCCACCGGGCCTGCATCTGGGAGCCGACGTGCGTTTCGCGGGCCCGGGACGGAGCGCGGACGAGCTGATCCTGGCCTTGCTACGGGACCAGGAAGACCGGCGCGGGTGGACCGTGGTCACGAGCGACCGCTCGCTGGGCGACCAGTGCCGCTACATGCGGGCGCGGGTCGAGCGCTGCGATCGCTTCCGCTCCCGGTTGGCGGACGCGGGCTCCGCCGACAAGCCGGAGCGCGAATTCGAAGTGGACTACTGGCTGGAGCGATTCACGCGCGACTGATGCCGGAGGCTTGGTCACGCTGCCTCGGGCCGCGGCCTTCCTCATCAGAGCAGCCGGGCCACGGTGGCGCCATCGCCACCCTCCCCCTCACGGCCCGGCCGCTGGGATCGGACGAAGGCATGCTCGGCCAGAAAGCGGCGCACCGCGACCCGCAGGCGCCCCGTTCCGTGGCCGTGGACGATCCGCACCTCTTCGTGGCCGGTCAGGCGTGCGGCGTCGAGGAATCGATCGAGCTGTTCCAGCGCCTCCTCCACGTGTCGTCCCACCAGCAGCAGTTCGGAGGGGCAGGCTCGTTCCGGTGCGGCTGCGGGTCGCGCTGGCTCCGGGCCCGGGCCCGCCGGCAACTCGGGAGGCTGCCCCAGATCTTCGACCCGGGTCCGGAAGACGACGCCTCCCAGTCGTACTTCCGCTTCGCGCCCCCGCACCCCCTGCAGCTCCCCCTCGCGGCCGAGACTGGCGACCCACACCCGCCCGCCCGCCACGAGGTCCTCGGGGGCCAACGGGGTCGCCCGCTGCGGAGCCGGGGCTTCCGGGTTGCCCAGCTGGGCGGCCCGCTCTGTGCCCTCGGCCGCGAGGCGCCGCTCCACCCGCTCCAGGCGTCGTTCGGCCCGCCGCCGCTCCGCGGGCTCGGCGAGCAGATCGATCTCCTTCCGCGCCAGACGCCGGAACTCCCCGACCGCGCGCGCGAAGGTCTGCCGGGCCTCGCGGGCCCAGGCTTCGGCGCGGCTCCGGGCGCGGGCATCGTCGCTCGCGCGCGCCGCCTCGAGTTCCAGCCGCGTCCGCCGGAGCCTTTCCGCCTCTTCCGCGGCCTGGCCCAGCGCTGCGGCGAGACGGGCCAGGTACTCCTCGCCTTCGCGCAGCGTGGGCTCGACGAGCGCCCGTGCACGCGCCACGATCGCCGCATCCAGCCCCAGCCGCTCGGCGATGTCGATCCCCGCCGAACGGCCGGCCGAGCCGCTCCGCACCCGATAGGTCGGGGCGAGCGTCTGCGGATCGAGGTCCAGGGAGGCCGAACAGGCGCCTTCGGCCGTCACGCCCCAGGCCTTGACCGGAGCCAGATGGGTCGTGACGACCACCGTCAGCCCAGGGCGCACGAGCGACTCCAGGATCGCGCGGGCCAGGGCTCCCCCTTCGGCGGGCTCCGTACCGGTGCCGATCTCGTCGAACAAGAAAAGCGCGGGCAGGCGCGGGCGGCGTATCGCCGCCGCGACGGCGCGCACGTGGGACGAGTAGGTCGACAGGTCGGCCGCGATGGACTGATGGTCCCCGATGTCGGCCCGCACCTGGAGATAGGCCGGCAGTTCGGCCAGGCTCGCCGCGACCGGAATCCCCGCCTGGGCCATCAGCACGGCGAGGCCCAGCGCCTTGAGCGCCACGGTCTTTCCACCCGTGTTCGGCCCCGACAGCACCAGAACGCGGTCGGCTGGATCGAGCACGAACGTCGCCGGCACGCATTCGCCACCCTCCGCGCTCAGCCGCCGCTGCAGCAGCGGATGGCGCAGGCCCTCCAGCCGCAACCGAGACCCGGCCGCCACCTGGGGAACCGTGGCCCCGCAGGCCTCGGCGAAACGGGCTCGGGCCTGCAGCGAATCCCCGCGGCCCAACGCCTCGAGTGCCGCGCGGGCGTCCGCCAGCCGGTTGCGCAACGCCGCGGACCATGCGGCGAGGATGCGCCGCTCCTCCTCGCGTTCGGCCTCGGCCAGGTTGATCAGCTCGTTGTTCAGCTCGACGGCTTCGAAGGGCTCGACGAAGTGCGTGGCACCCGAGGACGAGCGGGCATGCACGATGCCGCGCAGCGTCCGCGGGGCGTCGGCGCGCATGGGGATGACGAAGCGGCCGTTCCGCCGGGTCACGAACTCGTCGCGGATCAGCGATTCCGCGGCTGGATCCCGCAGGTGGCGCTCGAGCATCTGGCGCAGCCGCTCGCCCACCCGGGCCTGATGCTGGCGCAGCCGGCCCAGCTCGGGGCTGGCTTCGTCGAGCAGCCGCCCTTCCGGGTCCGTGCCCCGCAGCACCGGCGCGCACTCCGCCCGTAGATCGGGGATCTCCTGGCCCAGCCGTCCCAGCCGCGGAAAGAGGCGCGGGGGCAGCCGCCGCAGCCGTTCACCGAGCGCCAGGGCGGCCTCGAGCACGATCGCCAGATCGCGCACCGCCTTGCCGTCGAGCCCGACCCCTTCCACGGCCAGCGCCTGGATCGCGGCGCGGGGATCGGGCAGGAGTCCCGGCACCAGGGCCCCGCCCTGGTCGAGGGCCCGCCGGGCCTCCTCGACGAGGGCCAGCTGCTCGGCCACGACCCGCGAGTCGGAGGACGGGCCGAGCGCCAGGAGCCGGTCCCGGCCCAGGGGCGTGCGCGCGAATCCGGAGAGCCAGGCCAACAGCTCGTCGAACTCGAGGGCGCGGCGAGAAGCCGCGTCGAGATCGGTCCCGGAAGCCTCAGTCGCGGGCGCGATGGAAAGCCTCGCGCCCTGCGGCCGGGATCGTCCGGTCGCTCTCCGCCTCGTCGTCCTGGGCCGCGCCCGCGCGCGCGCCGACGCTGACAGTCGAGATCGCGTGCTTGAAGACCATCTGCTCGCCCTGCTGCCCCTCGAGGAGCAGCGTGAACTTGTCGAAGGACTTGAGCCTGCCGATCAGCCGCTTGCCGTTCTCGAGGAATACGGTGAGCGTCGTTCTCTGCTTGCGCGCGGCGTTGAAGAACTCATCCTGCAAGTTGCGTGCTTCGCAATCCATCGCATCCTCCGCTCGACTCCGGCGGCGAGTATAACATAGGCTCGCCGGCGGGTTTCACGCAGCGTCTACGGCATGGCGCCGCCATAGCTCGACGATGCGACCGACGATCGACGCCCGCTGGGCGGCCGCGTCGAGCCAGACCACCCCGGCCTCCCCTCGAAACCAGCTGCGCTGCCGCTTGGCGTATCTCCGGGTATTGCGCTTGACTTCCTCCCGGACGCCTGCCGGATCCTCGCCCCTGAGGAGCGCCCGCAACACTTCCCGGTAGCCGATGGCCTTCAGCGCGTTCGCGCGGGGCGAGAGTCCTTGCGCCAAGAGCGTTTCGACTTCCGCCACGAGTCCGGCGGAGAAGAAGTGGTCGACCCGTGAATCCAGCCGCTCGCGGTGCCGCTCCCGGTCGAGGTCCAGTCCGATCTTCAGCGCCCGATAGCGCTCGGCGCCCGCGCTCCATGTGCCGTCCTCGCGGAGCCGCGCACTCCAGCTCGAGCCCGCCCGTGCCAACTCGAGAGCCCGGATCGTTCGCTGCACGTCCGCGGCGGCGATGCGACGTTCCGACTCGGGATCGATCCGCCGTAACAACGCCCGCAGCTTGAGCATGCCTCCCCGCTCGACGATCTCGCACAACCGCTCGCGCAGCGCCGAATCGCGGGCCGGCGCGTCGAGGAACCCGCGCAGCAGTCCGCGCAGGTACAGCCCCGTTCCACCGACCACCAGCGGCACGTGTCCGCGGGACCGGACGGCGGCGATGGCCCGATCTGCCGCCCGCACGTAATCGGCCATCGAGTAGTCCGTGCGGGGGTGGATGCAGTCGACGAGGTGATGGCGCACGCTGGCCCGCGCGGCGAGGTTCGGCTTGGCCGTGGCGGCGTCCAACCCGCGATAGACCTGGAGCGCGTCGCAACCCACGATTTCCGCGCCCAGTTGGCGGGCCGTGTCCAGCGCGATCTCGGACTTGCCGGTGCCCGTAGGTCCGAAGAGGACGAGAATCGCGATCCTCGGCGAGGGAGCGGGCGGCGCGCTCATGGAGCGGCGACGGCCAGGCTATCGAGCCTGGTCCCCGCGTAGTAGTGCGCCAGGATGTCGCGAAAGCCTGCTCCCCGCAGGGCCATCCCGTAGGCCCCCACCTGGCACAGGCCGACGCCGTGCCCCCAACCCTTGCCGGCGAAGACGACAGCTTCGATCTCTCCCGCCTCGTTGCGCTGCGGCTCGATGACCAGCAGGCTCTCGCGCAGATCCAGCAATCTGCGCACGTCGAAGCCGCGCACGATCGTGCTGGCCTGGCTGCCGACCACACGCAATTCGACGATCCGGCCCGAAACGCCCCGCCGCACGATCTCGAGGTCCTTCAAGGTTCCCAGCGCGACGTGCCGGTTCAGCGTAGCCTCCAGTTCGCGACGGCTGTGACGCACCTCCCAGGAAAAAACCTTGGCGCTGCGGTCGTCCGCCGTGCCCTTGACCGGCGGCTGCAGCTCGAGGAAGTCGATCGCTCCCCGGCTCGTCCTGTATTGCACGCGATCGCCGGGCCACAGCTCCAGCCGGGCCGCGGGCACGGCCCTGCCGCCGGCCAGGCCGAACAGCGCCGCGTCGGGCGCGATCGGCAATCGCACGGAACCCTTGCCTTCGATCAAGCGCAGGCTGCCCTCGCCGACGCCCGACACGATCCCCGTCTGCAATCCGAAGGCGCGGTAGCTCTCGCCGATCCGGACCATCGCTGCGGCCAGCCGCGCCCGTGTCGCCGGCCCCTCCGGTCGAAACCCGCCGTCGGGGTAGGGTCGCAGTGCTTCGAGGAACACGAGATAGGCCAGCGCGCGCCGTTCACGCAGGTCGAGCGCGGCCGCCACCGGGTCCCGCAGCAGCGCGGGGCAGTCCTCGTCGGACAGCAGGACCGTGGCGCGCTCAGTCCAGCCCAGATCTTCGAGCAGGGTCGTGACGGCGCGAGCCAGGGTGTCCGCGGCTCCCGGCTCCGCGGCGCTCGGCCCGGACAGTCCGGAGAGCGCGGCGAGCTTGTGAGTCCACGAGCGCAAGCTCGCCGCATCGAGCGGCTGGTCCGGCCCGGCCTGCCCGCCGTCCGCCTCGGCCAGCCCGCTCGCGACGAGCAGGGCCCAGTCGCGGGTCACATCGGTACCCGTCTCGTCCACCACCGCCGCGATGGATCGCCCCGCGATCTTGGCCCGGAGCGTCGCCATGGCGTCGGCCTCGGCGCGACAGGGCACGCCGCGCAGATAGGGTTCGGCATGTTCGGGGAAGATCTCCTTGCCGTCCTCCGTGTGCCCGCCACAGGTCGCGGTGTAGAGCGCGACGATGGGCTGTCCGTTCCAGGTCAAGACCTGGCCGCGGGTCGACGCCACGGCGCGGTCCGAAAGCGGGTGCTCAGCGTCGGCGCCGAGGTACACCTGGCAGCGCGGTGTGTCGCAGAGATCGAAGCCTTCCGCGGAGAACTGGCCACGGTTGCGCCAGGCGTAGGTCCTGGCGGCCACGGCCTGGGCCTCGAGCGCCGCGAGCTCCGGCCACACTTCGGGCCCCAGCTCGGCCGGCACGACCCCCAGGAGGTACTGCTCCAGGTTGACCCAGTTCACCGCGCGCACCGTTCCGTACGGGCTGACCCGCAGCTCCAGGACACCGCGGTAGGGCTTGCCGTCCAGCATGATGCGGTCGTTCCGCGCCGGAGCCACGATCAATCGAGCGAGTCCGCTGGGAAAGCTGTTGTACGATCCGTCGACGAGACGGAGCGCGACATCGCCCGCGGCCGCTGCCGGCTCCTCCGCGATCCACATTCCGCTCGCGCCCGCCTCGCGCAAGCGCTCCATCAACGGGTTGAGATCCAATCGATCGCCGGCGCGCCCGATTCGGACCTGCCAGTTGCCGCGATCCGCATCGTAGTGCACGATCCCCGGGCTGCCCGTGGAACGAGCGAGCCGCTCCAGCTCGGCCTCCGCGGCGGCCCGCTCGCCGTAGGCACCGACCTGGACCCGATAGACGGAGGGCAGGCCCTCGCGCGGCCCACCTTCGGCCACGACCTGCAGCGGCTCGGCGAACTCCGCTTTCCAGACCGGCAGACCGGTCGCGGCGTCGAGCAGGCGATAGGGGCGCTTGGCGGAGACGGCCAGCGCGTGGCCCTGAGCCAGGCCGATGCGCAGGATCGGCTGTTCCTGACCGGCTTGCCCGGCAAGGGTCAGCAAGCGCCGGGAGATGGGATCGTCTACGGCACCCATCCCGCCGGCGGTGCAGGCCAGGACCCCGACGATCAGTGCGCGCTCGGGCCGGCGCAACTAACCCTCGCTTGCCGGATCGCCTGCGTGCTCCGCGATGAGGCTCAGGATCTCCCGGCGGGCGGAAGCGTCGTCGCTCCAGGCTCCGGACGAGGCCAGCGTGATCATGCGACTGTCCACCTTGCGCACGCCGCGACAAGTCATGCAAGTGTGCTCGGCCCGGAGCAGCGCCAGGGCGCCGCGCGGGGAGAGGACCGTGTCCAGGGTCGCTACGATCGCCGCAGTCAGCCGCTCCTGGGTCTGCAAACGACGGGCGTGAGCGTCGACGATCCGCCCGATCTTGCTCAGGCCGGCTTGCCGGATCCCGGGCAGGTAGGCCGCGTGAGCCACGCCGAAGAACGGCAGGAGGTGATGCACGCACATCGAGACGAAGCGCAGGTCTCGGACGACGATCGGACCGCCGCCCGGCTCGACGGGAGACCAGGTGAGCTCGGCGAGCGGATCGAGGCGATAGCCGCCGAGCAGGTCTTCGCTCCAGGCGCGTGCGACCCGAGCGGGCGTACCCTCGAGGTCGTCGCCGGCGAACCGCTCGTCCACGCCCTCCAGGAACGTACGGATCGCCGTCTCCATCTTGGCCACGTCCATCAAACGCCCCTGTAGATCACGGCGCAGTCCCGCGTCTCTTGCAGCTCGATCTCGACCAGCCCCTCGAGCTGGGATTCGAGGGCGCGCCAGGTCCATTCCGCCATGCGCTCGGCCGTGGGATTCTCCAAGAGATCGTTGACGTAGCGGTGGTCCAATCGCGTGACGACCGCCTCCTGCACGATGCGCTTGAGGTCCGAGAAATCGAGGGCCATCCCGCTCGACGTCTCGACGGGACGATCGACCGTCACCCACAGCTCGTAGGAATGGCCGTGCAATTCGCGGCACTGGCCCGGGTGGTTGGGTAAGCGGTGAGCCGACTCGAAGCAGAAACGCCGGCGGACTCTCAAACCGGCCGCTCCTGTGCGCGACTGCGCGACAGCTCGACCCCCACCGCGTCGACGATGCCGTCCAAGACCGGCGTCTCCTTGCGCACCCGCACCGTGACCCGCGCCACGGCGAAATCCTCGAACAGCGAGTCCAGCACGGCGACCGCGTAGGATTCGAGCAAGCGGTGCGACTTGCCCCGCCCGATCTCCACGACCCGTGCGTGGACCTTGCGGTAGTCCAGAGCTTGGCGGACGTTGTCGGAGCGTCCGGTGTCGTAGAGGTCCAGCTCGAGCGTCACGTCGACCGACAGGCGCACGCCGACTTCCCGCTCCATGCGGGTCAGCCCGTGGAAACCGTGGAACTTGATGCCTTCGATGAAGATGCGGTCGCTCAAGGATCTCCCCGGAGCGCCCGAAGTGTACAAGATAGCCCGGCCGCCGACAAACTCAGGCGAGCCGCGGGGAGCGCGGAAGGACGTCAGCGCACCTGGAGCCCTGGAATGTCGGGGTACTTGAGGCCCGAGCCGGTGTTGAACAGCACGATGCGCTCGTCGGCTCGCAACGTGCCGTCCTCGACGAGGCGCCGCGCGGCGGCCAGCGTCGCCGCGCCCTCCGGAGCGGCGAAGATACCTTCACCGCGCGCCATCTCGAGCTGCGCCGCCGCCATCTCCTCGTCGCTCACCGCCAGCGCCGTTCCGCCGGACTCCCGCAACGCCTGCAGGATCAGCCGGTCCCCGAGCACGGTCGGAACGTTCAGGCCGCAGGCGTAGGTGCGCGGCTCGGGCCAGGGGACGGCCTCCGGGGCCCGGGCGGCGAAAGCCTGGACGATCGGCGCGCAGCCGCTGGCCTGCACCGCGACCATGCGCGGGCGTTTCGCCGTGCGCAGCAGGCGGAGCTGCCCCAGTTCCTCGAACGCCTTCCACATGCCGATCAGCCCCGTACCCCCGCCCGTGGGGTAGATGACGGTGTCGGGCAGCTCCCAGCCGAACTGCTCGGCCAGCTCGTATCCCATGGTCTTCTTGCCCTCGAGCCGATAGGGCTCGCGCAGGGTCGAGAGATCGAACCAGCCCTCCCGCTTCCCGCCCTCCTGCACGCGGCGGCCGCAGTCCGAGAGGTTCCCCGGCACCAGGTGCACGGTGGCGCCGTGGGCCGCGGCCTCGAGACGAAAAGGGCGCGGAGTGGCCGCGGGCAGGAACAGCTCGACGGCGAGTCCGGCCAGCGCCCCGTAGGCCGCCGCGGCGCTCCCGGCGTTGCCCGCCGACGGTAGGGCCAGCCGGCGGGCACCGAGCTGCCGGGCCATGGTCACCGCCACCGCCATGCCGCGGGCCTTGAAGGAGCCCGTGGGATTCACGGATTCGTCCTTGATGTACAGCCGCTCGAGGCCCAGGGCCTTCCCCAGGAACTCGGCGTGGTGCAACGGGGTCATCCCTTCGCCGAGACTCACGATCACGTCCGCGCCCGGCAGCACCTCGGCGTAACGCCACTGGGTCGGCGGGCGGCTGCGCAGGCGCTCCGGGGTCAGGGTGCGGGCGGCCTCCTCCAGCCTGTAACGGGCCAGCAGTACCCCTCCGCACGCCTCGCAGGTCCCGCGGAGGGCGCCGAGCTCGGTGGCCCGCCGGCAGCGCGAGCACTCGAGCCATTCGAGCGTCGAGGGAGAGGAGGAGCCGCTCATCGGGGCTAACATAGGTCCGAACTCGGGCCGAGGCCGCGGCCCATGACCAGGAGGGCCCGTGCTACGACCCGGCACGCGGGGAGGCGTGCGATCCAGGCGGCAGGCGCGGGTCCACGGGGACGCACCGGAAGGGCGCGCGGGCGCCTTTGCCGCCGTGTACGGGATCGTCCGCGCGATCCCGCGCGGCCGCGTCATGACCTACGGGCAGATCGCCTCCTTGATCGAGCAGCGGCTGTCGCCCAGGGCCGTGGGCTGGGCCCTGCATGGCTGTCCGGCAGGGGTACCCTGGCACCGAGTGGTCAACGCGACGGGCGGCTGCTCGACCGAGCGGCTGCCGGACACCCCGCCAGGCCTGCAGCAAGCGCTGCTCGAGGCCGAGGGGATCGCGTTCGGCGCCGACCACACGCTGAGCCTCGAGCAATATCGCTTTACGCCACGGCCGCGCGGAGGCGGCGGGACCGCTGGCCGGAAGGCGACTACTCGAAGGTGACCCGTGCGAACCGCCGCTTGCCGACGCGCAGGAGGACGGTCTGGCCCGCCCGCACGTCGATCTCTCTCGCTCCTGGCGGGGGCTGAGCATCGTCGATCTTGATCCCGCCCTGGGCCAGCAGCCGGCTGACCTCGCCCCGCGACTTGGCCAGACCGATCTCCGTCAAGAGCGCGGGGAGCTGGACCTTCCCGTCCCGCACCGGATAGCGGTGCTCCGGGACCTCGTCCGGCTGGCCCCGCTCCGTGAAGATCCGCTCGAACTCCTCGCGGGCCTCGCGCGCGGCGGCCTCGCCGTGAAGGTCCGCGATGACGCGCATCGCCAGTCCTTCCTTGGCTTTCTTGGGGTGCAGCGCGCCCTCCTGGACCAGCGCCCGCATGCCGGCGATACCCTCCTGCGATACGTCGGTGCACAGCTCGTAATAGCGCCACATCAACCGATCGGTGATCGACATCAGCTTGCCGAAGATCTCGCGCGGAGCCTCCTCGACGCCCACGTAGTTGCCGAGGGATTTCGACATCTTCTCGGTGCCGTCCAGCCCTTCGAGGAGCGGCGTCGTCAGCACCACCTGCGGCTCCAGGCCGTATCCCGGCATCACGTCGCGGCCGACGTTCAGGTTGAACAACTGGTCCGTCCCGCCCAGCTCGACGTCGGCCTGGAGTGCCACCGAGTCGTAGGCTTGCGCCAGGGGGTAGAGGAACTCGTGGACCGCGATGCTCTTTCCCGAGCGGTAGCGCTCCTTGAAATCGTTGCGCTCGAGCATGCGGGCCACGCTGTACTGCGCCGCGAGCCGGATCAGACCCGCCGAGCCCAGCTGTCCCAGCCACTCGGCGTTGAAGCGGATCTCGGTCCGCTCGGGGTCCAGGATCTTGAAGCACTGACGCCTGTAGCTCTCGGCGTTGCGCTCGATCTCCTCGGGTTGAAGCGGCGGGCGGGTCCTGGAACGGCCGCTGGGATCCCCGATTGCGCCCGTGAAGTCGCCGATGACGAAGACGACTCGATGGCCCAGATCCTGGAAATGGCGCATCTTGCGCAACAGCACGGCGTGCCCCAGGTGGATGTCGGGCGCCGTGGGATCGAAGCCCACCTTGACCGTCAGCGGCCGGCCCGTCGCGAGCGACCGTTCGAGCTTGCGGCGCAGTTCGTCCTCGGTGACGAGGTCCACCGTTCCTCGGATGATCCGCGCGAGCTGCTCGTCGACCCCCTTGAAAGCTTGCGCGCCCGCCATGCCCACCTCGCCTTCGCCGTCCCGGACGCCCGATACTATCCTCCGCCGGGGGCGTTTCCCAATCCCCTGCTCCTCGGGAACCCCGACGGGCCGCCGCGGGCTCCCCTGCCGATCGCCAGGGCGGGCCGGGAAGGGCCACCCGGGGCCGAATCAGAGCAGACCGCGCTCGCGCAGGCTGGTGTAGCCCTGGCGGCCGACGATGAGGTGATCGTACAGCTCGATGCCCATCAGCTCGCCGGCCCGGCGCACCGATCGCGTGAACTCGACGTCCTCCGGCGAGGGCTCGATGCAGCCGCTCGGATGGTTGTGGGCCAGGATGAAGCCCAGGGCCAGGTGGACGATCGCCGGGTAGAGGATCTCCCGTGGATGCGTGCGGGTCGTGTTGAGCGAACCGATCGAGATCGTCTCGCGGTGCAGGAGTCCGTTCTGCGAGTCGAGGTAGAGGCCGACCAGGTGCTCCTTGCGGGCCCGCGCGATGTGGCGCAGGTGGCGGTGAGCGTGCTGGGGCCGGCTGAGCTGCGGGCGCTCGGAGCCGGGGTCGGCTCCGCCGGTACGCCGCCCTATCTCGAAAGCCGCGCACAATCGGGCTGCCGCGGCCTCTCCCAGCCGGCAGCTCTCGCGCCAGCAGCGGGGTTCGAGGCTGGCCAGCCCCTCCAGCCCGTGGCGCCGCAGCAGCCGCGCGGCGAAGCGCTCCGGCGGCTCGGCACGCCGGCCACCCCCTTGGAGCAGCAGTGCCAAGAGCTCGCTGCCGGACAGGCAGCCCGGCCCGCGGGCGAACAGCCTCGCGCGGGGGCGCAGCGCGCGGGGCAGGGCCTCGGCCTCCCGGCGGGCGGCGGGCTCGAAATCGCGCTCGGCCCGCACGGTTTCCTGCACGATCCTCGGTCGTTCTTCGGGCATCGCTCTTCCTCGCGCCGCCGGCGGGCGCCGCCCTCGGGGGAGGCTCGACCGGGACTTCAGACGGCCGTGATGCGCACGGAGCGACCTTCGACCCGCAGCCGCTTCTCGTAGTACAGCCGGACCGCGCGTGGATAGACTCGATGCTCCTGCTCGAGAATCCGGGCGGACAGCGTTTCCTCCGTGTCGTCCTCGAGCACCGGGACGCTGGCTTGCAGCACGATCGGGCCGTGATCGCACAGCTCGTCGACCAGGTGCACGGTGCAGCCCGCGATCTTGACACCGTGGTCGAGGGCCTGCCGCTGCGCGTGCAGGCCGGGGAACGCCGGGAGTAGCGAGGGATGCACGTTCATGATGCGTTCGGGAAAGGCCGCGATCATCGCCGGACCGAGCAGCCGCATGTAGCCCGCGAGGCAGACCAAGTCCACGGCGTGCTCGCGCAGCACGTCCAGGACGCGCTGCTCGTGCGCGGCCCGCGGGCGCAGCTCGCGCTGATCCACGACGGCGGTCGGGACGCTCCGCGCTGCCGCCGCGGCGAGCCCCGGCGCGCCCGGAACGTTGGAAACGACGACGACCGGATCGGCGAGGATCTCCCCCCGCTGCATGGCGTCCACGAGCGCGACCATGTTGCTGCCCCGCCCCGAGAGCAGGATGCCCACACGGCCCCGCTCAGCCATAGACCACCTTCCGCTCGCCCTCGGTCACCTCTCCGATGTGATGGAACTCCTCGCCGGCCGCGCGCAGCTGGATCGCAAGCTCGGCCAGATCCTCTCGCGCCACGACCACGATCATGCCGATGCCCATGTTGAAGGTACGGTCCATCTCCGCGGCCTCGACGTTCCCGACCCGTCTTAGATAATCGAAGAGCGGCGGCACGGGCCAGCTTCCGCGCCGGACTCGCGCCGCCGTGCCCTGCGGCAGGGCTCGCGGCAGGTTGTCGACGATGCCGCCGCCGGTGATGTGGGCCAGCCCGTGGACGATGCCCAGGTCGATCGAGGCTCGCAAGGCGCCGAGATAGCAGCGGTGTTCGGCGAGTAGCGCCGCGCTCACCGTCGTTCCCAGCTCTTCCACGAAATCGCCGAGGGTCAGCCCGGCGGACTCGAAGACGATCTTGCGGGCCAGGGAATAGCCGTTCGTGTGCAGTCCCGCCGACGGCAGGCCGATCAGCAGGTCGCCTGGCCGCACCCGGCTCCCGTCGATCAGCTTCGACTGGTCGACGAGCCCCAGCACGAAGCCGGCGACGTCGTACTCGCCCTCGCCATAGAAACCCGGCATCTCGGCGAGCTCCCCGCCCAACAGCGCGCAGCCCGTCTCGCGGCAGCCGCGGGCGATGCCCTGGACGACCGCGGCGGCGACGAGTGGATCCAGGCGCCCGGTCGCCAGGTAGTCCATGAAGAACAGCGGCGTCGCGCCCTGCACCAGGATGTCGTTGACACAGTGGTTGACCAAGTCGCGTCCGACGGTGTCGTGGACCCCCGTCTCGAACGCCAGGCGCAGTTTCGTGCCCACGCCGTCGCAGCTCGCCACGAGCACCGGCTCGGGGCAGCCGGCGAGTCCCAGCCGGAACAGGCCGCCGAACGTTCCGAGGTCCGAGGCCACTCCCGGCGTCTTGGTCGAGGCCACGAGCTGTTGGATGCGCTGCAGGGCCTGATCCTGCCGGTCGATGTCCACGCCGGCCTCCCGATAGCTCAGCGGCGGCTTGCGGCCGGGTTTCCCTTTGCTGCCCGTCACGATCTCCACCCTCCCCCAGTCTCGCCGCCGCGGCCGCAGGAACAGAAGCTCGGTCCTTGCGGAGCCACGGGCCAGCCGCCGGGTTTCCCGGCGGAAACGTTCAGCGCATGACGACGGGGCGATCCCTCCCCACGGATGCGCAGGCCGGCGCTCAGCGAACGGTCTTGTCGAACAGTCCCAATTGCCCGCGGTCCGCACGGGGCAACTCGACCGGCAAATCGTCGTCCCAGCAGGCGGTACAGACCTCGCCCGGCACGCGACCCGCCGCCTGCAACAACCCCTCGAGGCTCAGATAGCCCAGGCTGTCGGCACCGAGAAAGCCTCGAATCTCCTCGACCGAGTGTCGCGCGCCGATCAGCTCCTCGCGCACCGGGGTGTCGATTCCGTAATGGCAGGGTCCGATCGTCGGCGGCGAGGAGATGCGCACGCGTACCTCGCGTGCCCCGGCGTCGCGGCAAAGCTGCACGATCTTGCGGCTCGTCGTGCCGCGCACGATCGAATCGTCGATCAGCGCGATGCGCCGCCCCTCCAGGATCTCCCGCACCGGGTTGAGCTTGATGCGCACGCCGAAATTGCGGATCTGCTGCGTCGGCTCGATGAACGTCCGGCCGATGTAGTGGTTGCGAACGAAGCCCATCTCGAACGGCAAGCCGGCCGCACGCGCGTACCCCATCGCGGCGTAAACCCCCGAGTCGGGCACCGGCGTCACGACCTCGACCTGCGCCGGCTGCTCCTGCCACAGCCGCTCGCCCAGCCGCTTGCGCACGGCCTGCACGGACTCGCCAAACACCTGACTGTCCGGGCGAGCGAAATACACGTGCTCGAACAGGCAGGGTGCCGCGCGTTCCGTCGCGAACGGCTTGAACGAATGAAGCCCCCCCACGTCGGCCACGACGAGCTCCCCGCGCTCGACGTCGCGCACGTACTCTGCACCCAACAGGTCGAAGGCACAGGTCTCGCTGGCCACGACCCAGGCGCCCTCGACTCGCCCGATCGAGAGCGGGCGGAAGCCCCATGGATCGCGAACGGCGATCAAGCGTCTCGGCACCAGCGCCACCAACGAGTAGGCTCCGCGTACCTGGCGCAGCGACGAGGCCAGCGCGTCCATGATATCTGGCACGCGCAGACGAGCCGCGAGGTGCAGAACGACCTCGGTGTCGCTCGTCGTTTGGAAAATGGAACCTTCGTCTTCCAGCGACTCCCGCAGGACGGCCGCGTTGACCAGATTGCCGTTGTGCGCGATGGCGATCGGCCCCCGATGATGGCGGAACAGAAAGGGCTGGGCGTTCGAGCGCCGGGAGTCGCCGGCCGTCGAATAGCGGACGTGGCCGATCGCGGCCTGGCCGGGCAGCGCCGTCAGGACGTCGCGTGAGAACACCTCCGAGGCCAGTCCCATCCCCGCGCGCCGGGTCAGCTCGTCGCCGTTCAAAGCCACGATACCGGCCGATTCCTGGCCGCGGTGCTGCAGTGCGTACAACGACAGGTAGGCCAGGGTCGCCGCTTCCGGGTGACCGAAGATGCCGACGACGCCGCACATGGGCAACCCCTCGATGACGGGTCCGTGCGGAGCCGAGGTCAGCGCCGCAGATCTTCAGTATACGTGCAGGCCGCCAGCGAACTCACGGCCCGGGCGCCCCGCTTCTCAGTCGCCGAAGACCCGAGCATAGATCCGGTCCACGTGGCGCAGAAAGCGCTCGGGACAAAAGCAAGCGTCGAGTTCCCGGACTCCGAGCACTCGGACGAGTTCCGGGTCGCGGCCCAGCAGGTCACGGAAAGCCCCTTCGCCGGCCCAGGTGCGCATCGCGTTGCGCTGGACGATCTCGTAAGCCGCCTCGCGTGACAGACCAGCCTCGGTCAGGGCCAGCAGAACCGCCTGCGAGAACACCAGACCCTGCGTGATGCTCATGTTCTGCGCCATCCGCTCGGGATAGACATGGAGTCCCCGGAGGATGTGCGTCATGCGCGCCAGCATGTAGTCGCAGAGGATCGTCGCGTCGGGCAGGATGATGCGCTCGACCGACGAGTGGGTGATGTCGCGCTCGTGCCACAGCACCACGTTCTCCAGCGCGGCCTGAACCTGGGAGCGCACGACCCGCGCCAGGCCCGAGACGTTTTCACAGCCTACGGGATTGCGCTTGTGCGGCATCGAGGACGAGCCTTTCTGCCCCGGACGGAAGGGCTCTTCGACCTCACGCACGTCCGAGCGCTGGAGGTGGCGGATCTCCGTGGCGATGCGGTCGAGCGAGCAGGCCAGGACACCCAGGACGGCCAGGAACATCGCGTGCCGGTCGCGGGGCACGACCTGGGTCGAGACCGGCTCGGCCGCCAGCCCGAGTCGCAGCAGCGCCGCGGCCTCGATCTCCGGGCCGAGGTGGGCGTAGGTGCCCACGGCCCCCGAGATCTTGCCGAAGCGCAGCTCGTCGCGGGCGCTCGCCAGCCGTAGGGCGTTACGCCCCGCTTCCGCGTACCAACCGGCGAACTTGAGGCCCAAGGTCGTGGGCTCGGCGTGGATCCCGTGCGTGCGCCCCACCAGCACCGTCCGGCGATGGGCCTGGGCCTGCTGTCGCAGGACCGCCCGCAGCTCGGAGAGGTCCTGCAACAGGATGTCCGCGGCGCGGACGGTGCGCAGAGCCTGGGCCGTGTCCACGACGTCCGAAGAGGTCAGACCGTAGTGCACGTGACGCGCGGCGGGGCCCACGTGCTCGGCCACGCTGGTCAGGAAGGCGATCACATCGTGGCCGACTTCCGCGTCGAGCGCTGCGATGCGCTCGAGATCGAAGCCGGCCCGCTCGCGAATCTCCGCCATGTCCGCCGCGGGGATCACGCCTCGCTCCGTCAGCGCCTCGCACACTGCGAGTTCGACCTCGAGCCAGCTGGCGAAGCGGGCCGGGTCGGCCCACAGGGCCCCCATCGCCGGCCGCGTGTAACGCTCGATCACCGCTCGCCTCCTCTGCCGCTTCTGGCTGTCACGCCGAGGTCCGCTACAGGCATAGCGGATCGCTCGGGGCGGCTGTGGCCGCCACGCGCAGCCGGGGGCGTGGGCCGGGCAGGCGTCGCACGATTCCTGCCGCGCAGCGCTGGGCCAGCTCGCGGGTGTTGTTGTGCTCGGACAGGTGGGCCAGGACCACGAAGCGGCAGCCGCCGCCTGCCACTTCGCCGATCAAGGCCGCGGCCTCGTGGTTGGAGAGATGTCCTAGTCGTCCGGCCACGCGCTGCTTGAGTTGCCACGGGTAGCATCCCGTCTGCAGCAGCCGGTCGTCGTGGTTCGATTCGATCATCAGTACATCGCAGCCGCGCAGCCGCTCGACGACGAGGGGTGTGGCGTGTCCCAGATCGGTGGCGATCCCGAACCGCACGCCCCCCGCCGACAGCACGAAGCCCAGTGGGTCGGCCGCGTCGTGAGGTACGGAGAACGGTTCGACGACGACGCCACCGACGTCCAGAGGGCTGCCGGGCTGTAGCCGATGCCACCGATCGAAGTGGCTGGGCGAGCGATCGAGGGCGTCGAGCGTCGCCCGCGTACACAGCACGGGTACCCGATGGCGCCGCGAGAAGCGCTCGATGCCGCGCGCATGGTCGTCGTGCTCGTGAGAGAGCAGCACGGCATCGATCGAGGCCGGCGGGACGCCGAGGCCCTCGAGCCGGCGCTCGAGCTCCCGCGCGGAAAGCCCGGCATCCACGAGCAGCCGGGTCGGGCCGAACAGTCCGCCCCGCCCGAACTCCACCAGGGTGGCGTTGCCGCGGGATCCGCTGGCCAGGGGCACGACCCGCATCAGCGCTCCCCCGTGTGGCCGAAGCCGCCGGCGCCGCGGTCCGTCTGTTCCAGGCCGTCGGTCTCGCGGAGCAAGACGTCGGGGAGTCGGTGCACGACGAGCTGCGCGATGCGGTCCCCGCGCTCGATGCGCACCGCCTCGCGCCCCAGGTTCACCAACAGCACGCGGATCTCGCCGCGGTAGTCGCTGTCCACGGTTCCGGGTCCATTGAGCACGGTCAGCCCTTGCCTCCACGCCAGCCCACTGCGCGGGCGCACCTGCCCCTCGAACCCTGCGGGCAGGGCCACCGCGATGCCCGTCGGCACCAGCGCCCGTTCGCCAGGTGCCAGCTCGACCGCGCCCTCGACGCGGGCTCTGAGGTCGAAGCCGGCGGCCTGGGCCGTCGCGCGCTCGGGTGCCGGCAGGTCCCGCCCTCCGGGGAGACGGGTGAAACGGACCTCGACACGCGTCGACGCGTTTTCGCTCATAGCTCGAGTGCCTCCCGCCGCACCCGCAGCTTGCGCAGCGGACCCACCGCCGCCAGGGCGACCCGTTGGCCGCGCAGCAGCTGGCGGCTCAGCCGACGCACGCGGGCCAGCGTGACCTGATCGATCTGCCGCAGCGTCTCGCTCAGGCTGAGCGGCCCGCCGAGGTAGATCTCCTGCCGAGCCAAATTGGCCATGCGGCTCGACGTCGACTCGAGTGACAGCATCAAGCTGCCCTTGAGGTGCTCGCGGGCCACGTCGAGCTCCGCCTGCGTCGCCCCCTGGTCGCTCAGGGCCCGCAACTCGGTGAGTGTCAGCTGGATCACCTCCGCGCCGTTCGCGGGGCTCGTCGCCACATAAATCGTCAGCTGGCCCGTGTCCCGGAAGCCGTTCAGTCCCGAATAGACGCTGTAGGCCAGGCCGCGCTCCTCGCGGATGCGCTGGAACAGCCGGGACGACATGGTACCTCCGAGAATCGCATTCAGGACGTGCAGCACGTAGCGCTCGGAAATCTTCTCGCGGAAAGCCGGAAGGCCCAGCAACAGGTGCAATTGCCCCAGGTCGTTCTTGGGCCGCCTGACCAAGCCACAGCGAACCCGCGGCTTCGCCGGCCGGTCGGCGGGCTGGCCCCCCGGCTCGAGCTCGGCGAACTTCCGGCGAACCAGCCGGGCCAGGCGCCCGTGGCGCACGTTTCCTGCCGCGACGACCAGCATGTTCTCCGGGCGGTAGGACCGGCGAAAGAAACGCAACAGCTGGCCGCGGGTGAGCGCGGCGACGGTCTTCGCCGTCCCCTGGATCGGGCGCCCCAGCGAGTGGCTGGGCCAAAAGTCGGCCGCCAACAGATCGTGGATCAGGTCGTCCGGGGTGTCGTCGACCATGCGGATCTCTTCGAGCACCACCTGACGCTCACGCTCCAGCTCCGCGGGGTCGAACAAGGGGTGCTGCACGATGTCGGCCAGGAGATCGACCGCTTCGTCGAGGTGCTGGTCCAGCACCTTGGCGTAGAAGCAGGTGTATTCCTTGGACGTGAAGGCGTCGATCTGCCCCCCGACGGAGTCCATGCTCAGCGCGATCTCGCGAGCGCTGCGCCGCGTGGTGCCCTTGAACAGCAGGTGCTCGATGAAGTGCGAGCTGCCGTTCAACCGGGCCGGCTCGTTACGGCTGCCCCGCCGCAGCCAGACTCCCACCGTGACCGAGCGGACGTCGGGCATGGCCTCCGTGAGCACGGTCAGCCCGTTGTCCAGCTGTTCTTTGCGGATCATGTCGGTTCGGGACCGCAGGCGGATGCGCAGCGCGCGCCGGCACGCCGCGGACAGGAGCGGAGGAAAAGAGGGCGAGTATACCACGCGCCCCCGTGGGCCAGGCGGCGCGTCTAGCGTCCTCCGCCGGCACCGCCCCGCGGACGGTCGCCCCCCGGCCCCTGGCCCGTGCCGCCCCCGGGGCCGCCAGGGGGCGGGGGGCGTTGCCCACCCGGCGCGACGGGCCGCTCGTAATCGAGGATGGTGAACCACCACTTCGCATAGTCGCTGTGGCCCTTGTAAACCCGGAACGGCTTCTCTGTGCAGAGGCTTCTCACTCCGGCGATGGGCATCCCGGACAGCTCCTGCCCCCCCGCGGCGCTCTCGCCCCCGTCCGACGAGTCGAGCGGCCGGAAAGCGGGACCCGCACCGGGATCCCGGGGCGGCCTGCCGGCCTGGCCCTGCCCACGACCTGACGCGGAATCGTCCGCGGCGAAGCTTCCCAGCCCCAGGGGCGACTCGCCCCCCGACAGATCTTCCGGAGGAGCGTTGGGGTCGAGGATCCCGCCTCCCGGACCGATGTAGAGCACGCCCCACTTGCCGTCCTTGACCAGGGGGTCCTTGTAGAGCTGCCGGATGTAGTACTGCGCCTTGGTCCCGGGCTCCAACAGCTCCTCGAGCTTCTGGGGCACCGAGCCCTTGTCCTTCCGTTGTCGTATCAGCGCCCGCACGATCTCCTGGGCCCGGAAGATCATCTCGGCCTCGTTGTCGCGGCGCAGCGTATCTTCCCAGCCCTGGAAGGCGATCGTGGAGAAGATCAGCATGATGGCGATCAGCACCATCACGCCGGCCATCAGGATGCCGCGTTCCCCGGCCCGATTGCGGGCCGGCGCAGGTTGGCGTGCCATTGCTGGATCCACCGTGGCCCCGACCGTCAGGTGTTGATCGTGACGACCAGACTATCCTGCGCCTGAATCCCGCAGTCGTTGGTGACCGTCACGGTTGCCGTGAACACGCCCTGGTTCGTATAGCTGCAGGTCACGGACTGTTGCGTTCCGCCGGTCCCGTTGCCGCAGTCCCACAAGAAGTCGAGCTGGGTGTCCTCGGGATCCGAAGCGCTGGCGCTGAAGCCCAGCGAGACGACGCCGCCGCTGGCGCTCAGCGAGCCGCTCTGGTTGCCGCCCGCGTTGACGGTCGGAGGCGTCGTGTCACAGCGGATCGTGTAGGACAGCGTGGCCGGAAAGGGCCCGAACTTCCCGGGGTCGGCGGGGGCGCTGTTGGTGCAGACGATCGTAGGGTCGTCGCTCACGCGCAGCACGACCAGCAGGTCCTGGTCCAGCGTGGAGTCGCCGACGGAGCCGATCTTCAGAGAAAGGATGTTCTTGGCCTTGCCGCGGTCCGTGCAGCTGTCCGAGCACAGGGCCGTCCCCGGCACGGCGCAGGGCGCGCAGCCGGCCGCGAAGGGATCGAACACGTCGAGACTCGAGGCGATTTCCCATTCGAAGCACTCGACGTCCAGATTCGGATCGGTCGTGGAAGAAGAGCCGTCGAAGCTGAACGGCAGACCCGTGCGCTGGCCGACCGCGGGCGTGGCCACGATATGGGCCACGGGATCGGTCCCGAGGTAGACGGTCTTCGTGATCGCGACCGAAGCCTCGAGGCTCGTGCCCTTGACCACGACCGTCGCCGTGCTCTGGTCCTCGAGCAGCCGCATCGTCAGCACGTCCGTGGCGATGCCGTTCTCGTTGGTCTCGACGACGTCCGGGAGGTCCGGGCAGTCGGCATTCGAAAGGCACGGGTTGCCGTCCGTGCAGGCTCCGCCGCTGCCGCAGACGTTGGAGGTCGAAGCCATCAGGCCGCTCGTCGTCGTAAAGAACAAGGGGATGTCGTCGACCGGCAGCCCCGTGGAGTCCACGAGCTGAGCGATCACGGTCGTGCTTCCCTGGGTCTGGCCCTTGGTCTGATCGATGAAGATCGGTCCGGAGGCCGTCAGCGTGATCACGCTGCCCTCGGGCGCGGAGATGTCCGAGTCTTCGCAAGAAGCAGCCATCAGGGCCAAGATCACCAAAACCACGATGCCGGAGTATCTGAGTTTCATGCGCTCTCCATTCCTGCTACCAGTCCGCGAAAGCCGAGCCGTCCATGGCCACTCCGGATGATCCGCTCCGGAGATCGGCCATGCCCGGCTCGAGCGACAGGTCGGTCTCGTCCATCTCGGCGGCGATCTCGATCCAGGTCTCGTTGCTCTCCGTGATCGGATCGAACGGGCGCGCCTTGAGGTACTTGTCCTCCACCAAGGCATCGATGTCGTAGGGGTACTTGCCCTTGTCGGCGAAGTACTGGTTGATCGCGTTGCGCGTGATGAACAGGTTCTCCTTGAGCACGGACTCTTTGGTCTTGACGATCGCGCGCCGGTACTGGCCGACGACGACCCCGGCCAGGATGCCGATGATCGCCACCACGACCAGGAGCTCGATCAACGTAAAGCCCGAACTCCGCCGGAATCCCGAGCGCATCATGGCTTCGCCTCGCCCCACGTGTCGTTCACCATTTCCGATAGCTCACTTCGTTGAGGCCCATCTTGTCGCTCATCGAGTACACGTCGAAAATGTTGATACCGTCCGAGAACAGCGCGTCGGGACCGTCCCGGCTGGAGCGCGCACCCCATTCGCGCTTGCCCGTCATCGGATCCAGCGGAAGCCGGCGCAGGTACTTGATTTTGGTCCCGGCGGCGTCGCCGATGTCGAGACCTTCGACCAGCCATTCCAGCTTCTCCGGATAGCCCTCCGCGTTGACCGCGCTCAGGTGCAGCGTCCGAATGCCGGGGAACCGCTCCGTGTCGAGCTGGAACCGGTCGAGTGCCTCGCGAATCTCGCGCAGCGCCCGCCGCAGCTCGATTTCCTTGTGCCGCTTGACCATGGTGTTGGCAACCGGCAGCGTGAGGCTGGCCAGCACCAGGACGATCGCGGTCACGCTGACCAGCTCGACCAGCGACACGCCGGACTGTCCCGCGCGCCGGCGACTCATGGCACGACCTTGACGGGGATGGCGTCGAACGACGACGGCAGGTTGCTGGCCTGCGGATCCTTGACGCTCGCCCCGGTGAAGGCGAAGCCGGCGTCCCCCGCTCCGATCGCCAGGAACTGGAAGGTCACCAGGCTGCCGCTGCCCGAAGCGCCGCTGCCTCCGCCCAAGCGCGACAGCCCGACGACGATCTCTCCGCCGCCGCCGATGTCGGTGGCCAGGAACACCGTACTCGCGCCGGCGTTGAGGAACGACCCCTCGACACCCGGCGGCACGAACTGCAGCACCTGCGGGTTGTAGCGCAGGTGGAACGGCACCGAGCCGACATTCCGGCCGTTTTCCATGAACACGTCCGCCGCCACGGTCTCCCCGACGTTGTAGCTCGTGCGAGACGGCACGAGCCGCACCGCCGCCGGACCCTCGAAGGGCTCGGGGGGCTCGGGCGACTCGGCCGGCTCTTCCTCGTCCACTTCCTCTTGCTCTGGCGGCAATTCCAGTCCAGGACCTGCCCCGGCCCCCGGCGGCGAAGGCTCCTCGAAGGGCTGAGCCGCCTCTTGCTCCACGCGGTCCTGCTCGACTTCCGCGGACGGCGTGATGCGATTGAGCGAACCGCCCCGCCGGACCGGTGCCGGTACCTGGAGCGACGGATCCACCGCATCATCGCCCAACCCCGCCGCCTCCTCGGGCAGGGCGAATGGGCTCTGGCTCAAGGCGTTGCGGGTCGGTCCGCGGAGCCGCATGTTCTCCTCGGTGCCGACCCACAACATCGCCAGGTCTTCCTCGACGATGTCCGGCACGCGGATGATCCGCGGGGTCAACGTCATGATGATGTCGGTCTCGCGCTTGCTCTGGGTCGTCTTGCCGAACACCCGCTTCAAGCCGGGGATGTCGGACAATCCGGGAACCCCGGAGTGCGAATCGATGTTCTCGCGCGCGATCAGACCCGCCAGCATGTTCGTCTCGCCGTCGCGCAAGCGGATCACGGTCTGGATCTGCCTCGTCCCGATCGTCGGCTGGTTCTGCCCCGACGACGTCTCCACCGGGGGACCGAGCTGGCTGATCTCCACCTGGACCTTCAGCGTCACTTCCTTGTTGTGGTGCACGCGCGGCTCGATCTGCACCGTGATTCCCACGTTCTGATAGGTGAACGAGGTCAAGGGAACGATGTTCCCCCCGACCGTCTGCGAGGTGTTGAACGAAGTGGTGGGAATCGGCACCCGGTCGCCGATCAGTATCTCCGCCTGCTCGCCCTCGGCCACCCGCAACTGCGGCTTGGCGATGATGCGGGTATCGCCGTCGGTCTTGAGGAAGTCCAAGAGCACGCTGGGAACCACGCCGATGGTCCAGTTGCCCGCTTGATTCAGCGAGTCCAGATCGTTGAGCGGGACCGACGCGGTCCCGCCGCGGAAGCTCAGGGACAAGGTCTTCGTGGAAAGATCGAGGCCCATGGTCCGGGCCAGCTTGCGATTGATCTCCAGGAGCTCGACGTCGATCAGCACCTCTCCCTTCGACTTGTCGTTGGACAGGATGATCCGCTCGGCGATCGCCACCTTGTCCGGCGTGTCCTTGATCGTTATCGAATTCAGATCTTCGTTCTCGGCGATCTGCCGTGCCTGCAGCAGCGAGCGCAGCAGCGTGACGACCTGCTTGGTGTCGCCGTTCGACAGGTAAAACGTGCGGATCACCTGATCCTCGTACTCTTGGCGCTTCTGGCGACTGTCGGTCGCCACCAGCAGCGTGTACTCGTCGATGACCTTGTAGAAGTTCTTGGTTTGCAGCATCAAGATATCGAGCGCCTGCTCGAGCGTGACGTTGCCGATGTCGATGGTCATCAGCTTGTCCAGGTCGGTCTTGTCGTCGAAGATGAAATTGATGCCGGCGGCCTTGCCCAGCGCCTCGTAGATCTTGCCGATCTTGACGTCGGCGAAGTTCAGCAGGATCGGGATGTTCGTCCTGGGGTCCAGACGTGGAGGACCGAGGTCCTTTTGGCGCGCGCGCTCCTTGATCTGCTCCAGCTCGGATGGCAGAGAATCGCGCTCCTGCAGCTCCTTGACCGCCTTCTTCAGCTCGTTCGCGGCATACTGATGCCCCGGGTCGAGCAACAGCACCTGCTGGAACTCCGCGATGGCCAATTCGAGCTGCTCGGATGAGAGAAAGCGCTTGCCTCGTTGGAAGTGCTCGCTCGAGGACTTGACCCTGGCTCTGGCCAGCGCCACCCGGTAGGCCGTGTCGCCCGGCTTCAACGCCAGCGCCTTGCTGTAGGCCAAGATGGCCCGGTCGAAGTTCTCGCGCTGCATCTCGCGCTGGCCTTCCTTGTAGGCGCTGCGGGCCGCGCAAGCCGGCAGGACCAGCAGCAGCAGGACGACCAGCGCCCCCGACCACAGTCGTCGATCTTTGCTCACATTCCCTCTCACGAAGCTCCCCGTGCAGCTTGTTGCTTCAGCTCCGTCGTCTGGCTCTTCCACTTGGCGTTCGTGTATCCCAGCGTCACCCCGTCGTGCCTGAACTCGAGCAGCCGGAACTCCTCTTGTACCACCTCGCCCGTGCGCTTGAGGATCGTCCCCTTGCCGGCGTCGAAGATGGCGATCTTTGCATCCTTCGGCCCGATATAGCCGAGGTACTGAAACGCCGGCAGCGGCGGCGGGACCACGGTCTCGCGCGGCGCGTAGGTCGGCGGGGGGGGAGGCGGAGTCGCCACGACGTGGACCGGTGGAGGCGGAGGCGCATAGACCATCGCGCGCGGAGGCGGGGGGGGCGTGTAGTAATCGAACAGGTTGCGGCCCCGGGGATCGAAACCGGTCGCGCCCTGTTCCAGGAGGTCCATGCGCACGCGAGGCGGCGCGCCCAGCGCCCGTTCGTCCGGTGCCGTATCGAGTCGGGCACCGAAGTTGATGCCCTCGCTACCCCAGTAGCGATAGACCAACAGCGCGCTCGCGACCAACAGGCCGCTGAGTATCTTCTCGCGGAGCGTGAGCTTGCGTTTCACCCCATCAACCCCGCCGGCGTGCCAGCGCCTTCTTGCGCGCGACCAGTTCTTCCGGTGCCACGAAGTAGGTGGAGAGGATCACATTCAGGCTGAGCAGCTGGCCTCCCTCCTTGCCCCTCGCGAGCGATATTCGTTCAATGACCAGGAACTCGTCGGAATCCTCCACCGCTTGAATGAACTTGCGCAAATTCGTGTAGTTGCCCGCCAGCGGAACGCTCATCGCCAGCCGGTCCAGACCCTCGTCGAGCAGCAGCTCGTGGTTGAAGGCCACGGCGTCGAGATCGATGTCGAACTCCCGACAAATGCGGGCCAACTCCTGCTGCACTTGCACCAGGCGCTGCGCGCGCGTCGCGAGGATCTCGCCCCGTAGGCCGGCCAGGTCCGCCTCGGCCTGCCGCACCGCCTCGAGAAAGGACTCGCGCTCCTCGACTCGTTCACGACTGTCGCTCAGACCCTTGGACGGACCCGGCTCCTCGGTGAGCCGGCGGTACTCCCGCGATGTCGGCTGGACCGCCACGACATAGAAACCCAAGTTGGCGAGGGCCAGGGCCGCGAGTCCGAGTCCGATGTGGCGCCCGCTCTGCCGCAGGTCCAGTCTGAGGAGGCGGCGCGTCATCAGTCGCGCCCGTCCTCGTCCGGATCGTTCAGGATCTCGGGGGCCCCCGGGGGAATGCCCCACGGTGGCGCCGGCGTGCGCAACGTGGTTTCGACGACGGCACCCGCCCCGGGCTCGACGGTTGGCGCCGCCTCGGTCGGAGCGGACCCGTGAGCCGCCTGGCCGGCGGATGGTTTGTTCCTGGGGCCTCCCTGGCGGTCGATCTTGGTCAATCCCGAGGCGGCCAGGGCTCCGCCAACCTCGGGGGGCTGAGAAGCCCCCTGCGCCATGGCGCTGGCGCTCGCTGCGCCGAGTGCGGCGATTCCCGTTGCATCCGGCCCCGAGGTCGCTGCGGGCGCGCCGAGGGTCGGGTTCGGACCGGACGCCAGCTCCGCGCCCTGTGGCTCGGAGAGATCGCTCGAGACTCGCGGGTCGTACAGGAAGCGCAGACGGAAGATCGTCTCGTTGCTGTTCTCGTCGGTAGCCCAGTTGGCCGGCTCCAACTGGCTGAAGTGCGGATCCGCGATGAGGTTGCGTTCCAGGTTCATGAAGTCCTCGAGGGTGCGGGCGGTGCCCTCGACCATGACCGGCACCTTTTCCAGATCCTCGATCGAATCCTGCGCGCGACGCCGGTCGTCCCGGAACACCGGGTTCACCGAGCTCATCTGCACGTCGTTCGGGAGCACCTCCTGTAGCTGGTTGAACAAGCGCGTCCACGAGAACGACTTCCAACGGATGACCTCGTTCGCCTTCTCCGACTTCAGCGCGAGCGCCGGCAAGTCGTAGCCGTCGATACCGCGCATCGCCTCACGACTGCGACGATCGAATTCCTCCAACCTCCCGCGCAGGCTGGCCCGGCTCTCCTGGAAGCCGGCCAACAGCTCGCGGTGTTCCTGCCAGGTCTCCAGGTTGAGCCAGGTCACGCACCCCAATCCGCCGACGGCCAGAATCAGGCCGAGCCACGGCAGCGTCTCGTTCTTGAACGGCCGCGAAGCCAGATTCAGATCCACGGGCTGCACGGCTCAGACCCTGCCCAACGCCGCGCCGAGCGCCGGAGCCAGTCGCTGCGCCGTCGCCGGATCGAGAGCGGAGGTGCCGCTCGGAGCGACCGCGGTCAGCGGGTCGATCAGCTCGACGTGTCGCGCGTCGAGACTGGCCAGCTGGCCCGCCAGTTCATCGAAAGGTGTTTCTGCCGCCCGCACAAAAAGCGTCTGGATCCCCGCTCCCGCGAGTTTCTCTTCGTAGTACGACAGCGAATAGCCCAGCTCCCGTGCCAAGAGCCCATTGACCGGCGGCCGATCGACCTGGCCCATCGCATAGGTCTTGCAGCGGAAGAAGATCAGTCGAGACTGCCGCACGATAGCCAGTGTGAAATAGGTCGCGGCGCAGTTGAGCAGCGCGACGTCGCCCCCCGCCTCGGCGGACTCGATACGGTTCCGGTACAGATTCAGCAGGTTCGGCGTGCACAGATCGACCAAGCCCGGCCGCGCCCCCACGGATTCCAGCGCCTGCTCGTAGCGCTCGACGAGTGCCCGCCGGATCAAGGCCACCAGCAGCTGCACACCTTGACCTTCGCCGGGCAGAAACTGATAGGTCATCGCCGCCTCGCTGACGCGGAAGGGCAAGCCGCGGCGCATCTTGAAGCGGATGACCTCTTCGAGCTGCCGGCGTGAGGGGGGCCGCTCGGGCAGGCTGAGCAGGGAAATCTTGGCCAGATTGTCCGGCAGCACGAGCGAGACCTTGCCCGGCCGGACTCCGGCATGCTCGAACAGCCGGAGCAGCGCGTCCCGCAGTCCGTCCACGGCGGGCAGGCCCTGGTCGAAGATCGTCGCCGGCGCCTGGGATTCTGCGGCCTCTTGCGCGCGGTAGCTGTCGAGCTGCGGCGGCCCGCCCCGCCGGGTCCGCAGGCGCACCAAGCTCATCCCCCGGTGCTCGATCTCCAGGGCCACGCGCGGATAGGGCGGCTTCAAGCCCAGGGCGTGCCCGAGGTCCAGACCCCGCAACTGCTCCAGCATGTTTGACAAGCCACTCATCCCGTTCCCTGCCCGCTCGCCTCAATCCACGAACGTGACCTTGTTGATCTCGTGCAATGTCGTCATGCCGCGAAAGACCTTGGCCAACGCCGCTTCGCGCAGGAACGTCATGCCCTCTTCCTTCGCCGCACGCTTGATGTCCGCGCCGGCTCGGCGCTGCAGGATCATCTCGCGGATGCGATCCGACATGTCCAGGAGTTCGGCGATCGCCGTGCGGCCGCGATAGCCGGTGCCGTTGCAGTCGATGCAGCCGCGCCCTTCATGAAAGACGAAATCGGCCCAGCGCTGGGGATCGAGTCCCGACTGCACCAGATCCTCGCGCGAGGCCCGCACCTGACGCTTGCAGGAGTTGCAGATCAGCCGGACCAACCGCTGAGCCAGAATACAGTTGAGCGCCGAGACGAAGTTGTAGGGCTCGACGTTCATGTTCAGAAAGCGCCCCACGACGTCCACGACGTTGTTGGCGTGGACCGTCGTGAACACGAGATGGCCGGTCAGGGCCGATTGGATGGCGATCTGGGCCGTCTCGGGGTCGCGGATCTCGCCCACCATCACCTTGTCCGGGTCGTGCCGTAGGATCGAGCGCAGCCCGCGGGCGAAGGTCAGCCCCTTCTTCTCGTTGACCGGGATCTGGGTGATTCCCGGAAGCTGATACTCCACCGGATCCTCGATGGTGACGATCTTGTCCTCGTCATTGCGAATCTCCGAGACCGCGGCATACAAGGTCGTGGTCTTGCCCGAGCCCGTGGGGCCCGTGACCAGCACCATGCCATACGGTTCCCGGATGAAGCGCCGGACGCGCTCCAGCTCGTACTGCTCGAAGCCGCAGATCCCCAGGTTGAGCGAGGCGAACTCTTCGTTCATGGACTCCTTGTCCAGGATGCGGATCACGCAATCCTCACCGTGAACGCTGGGCATGATCGACACCCGGAAGTCGATCGTGCGCCCCTTGATGCGCAGTTTGAAGCGGCCGTCTTGCGGAATCCTCTTTTCGGAGATGTCCAGCTCGGACATGACCTTGAGCCGCGAGATGATCGTGGAATGGAACTTCTTGTCGATCGGCTCCATCGCCTGATACAGCACGCCGTCGATGCGATACTTGATGACCACTTCTCGGTCGCGGGTCTCGATGTGGATGTCCGAGGCGCGGCGTTGCAACGCGTTGAACACGGTCGAATCGACGAGCTTGATGATCGGCGAGGAGTCCGAGGTCAGCTTGTCGATCGACAACGTCTCCTCGCCGGTCTCCTCGTCTTCGGTCACGATCTGGATGCGGAAGTCCTCGGTGGCCTCCTCGAGCACGCGCTGGGAGGACTCGCTCTTCTTCAGAATCTCCTGAATCGCCGCCTGAGTGCCCACGCACATCTCGATGCTGGTTCCCAGCAGCATCTCCAGCTCGTCGATCATCAGCACGTCGGCCGGATCGGCGACGACGATCTGCAGCCCGCCGCTGGTGCGCCGGCGCGGAACGAAGTTGTAGCGGAACATCAGATCGACCGGGATGGAGCGGAACAGGTCGGGGTCGATCTCGAAACGCTCGAGGTCCACATACTCGAGACCCAGGCGCGCGGCCAGCCGTTGCGCCTGCAACTCGCCCGACAGCACGTCGACCGGGTCCAGCGCCTCCGCGCCTTTCACCTTTGATTCGGTCCGATCCGCCATGGCTCGCTCCGTGCCTTCAGGCCGTGGCCTGGCCGTAGGCCTGGATCAGCGGGTAGTAGATGGACAGCAGCATCGTGGCCACGATCAGCGCCATGGCCACGAGCATCACGGGCTCGACAAAGGCCATCATGCGATCGAGGTGGGCGTCGATCTCCTCGTCGGTGAAATCGGAGGCGTTCTGCAGCATCTCGTCCAGCGCGCCGGTGGACTCGCCGACTTTGATCATCTGGATCGTGATGTCCGTGAACAGCTCGGTCTTGTCCAACGAATCCCACAGCGCCTCGCCCTCGCGGACCTTGTTGGCCACGCCCAACAGCGCCCTTTCGTAGACAGTGTTGCCGACGGCCCGGGCCGCCAGCTCCAGTGAAATCACGAGCGGAATGCCGCCGGCCGCCAGCGTGCCCAGCGTCCGCGTGAAGCGGTTCTGACAGTACTCGGCGATGACCGTTCCCGCCAGCGGCAGGCGCAGCTTGAATCTGTCGAGCGCATAGCGCCCGCCGGCCGTGCGGCCCCACCAGGAAAGCCCGAGCAAGCCCAGCACCAGGCCGCCCACGATGAAATACCAATTCTGCACTGCAAAGGTGGAGGTCCCCACGACGATTCGGGTGATCAGCGGCAGCTCCCCACCGAAACCGACCAGGAAGTCGTTGAACTTCGGGATGATGAAGAAGATCATCAGCGCGATGAGTCCTGCCGCCAGCGTGACCAGGATCGCCGGATAGACCAGCGCCGAGATCACCTTGCGCCGGATGCCGATGATCTTGCGCAGGTAGGCCACGAAGCGGTCCACGACGAGGGCCAGCTCGCCCGAGCGCTCCCCCGAGGCCAAGCTCGCGCAGTACAGGGGTGGGAACAGATCGCCCTGAGCCGCGAAGGCCTCGGATAGCGCCTCGCCGCCCTTGACGCGGTCGCGCACATCGACCAGAGCCGTGCGAAAGACCTTGTCCTTGCGCCGTTCGAGCAGGATGTCGAGGCTGGGAACGATGGGCAGGCCGGCGCGGATCAGAGCCCGCAACTCCTGGTTGAAGAACAGGAACTCGCGCATCGAGATGCCGCCCTTGATCTTCAACGACCGCAGCACCTGATGCAGCGCGGCGCTGCGCCGCCGGACGTCCAGGATCATGATGTCCTGGTTCTCCAGCTCGCGGCGCAGCGAGACTTCGTCCGCGCCCACGAACACCTTGTCCAGGACCTCTCCGGACGGCGTGGCGATCCTGCAGACGAACTCCGGCATCGCTCACCTCGGTCCGGACTGGACAGCCAGGAACAACACCCGGTTCGAGTTGGGGTCGGTCGCGGCGCCCACGAGGCGCAGCTTCCCCGGCGCGAGCACGAGCGCGCAGGTGTAGAGGTCTCTGACGGACTCCGACCCGTCCTCGGCCAGCCCGACCTGCTGCAACTGCAGGCGATCGAACTTGATGGCGCCGTGCGCTTCGTGCACCGATCCCACGACGAACACGACCCGGTACTCGTCGGACAGGTTGGCCACGATCGTGTCCCCCTCGGACCCGGTCACGGAGCGGCTGCCCAGGGGCGAGTAGTTGGTCCACTTGGTGAAATCGGACAGCTTGTCCAGGACGCCGCGAACCTCCCGTGAAAGTCCGTGGTCCGCCTGGGGCGCCTGCGGATCCTGGCTGCGGCGGTCCGTTCCCAGGAACAGGCTCAGCGTGATCTCGACGTTGCGCGGCGGGATATCCCAGTCGCGTAGCAGGTCCCCGACGCGGTCGATCACCGCGCGCCGGTCCTCGACGACCAGCGTCGAGAGTCGCGGGCGCAGCGTGACGGTTCCGCTCTCCGAAAGCAGCGGGCTTACCAGATCCGCAGCGTCCGCCAGCGGCTGGTAGTGGATCTGAAAGGCCCGCGCCGTGACGGCATCCGCCTCGGGGGCGGCCTGAACGCCGCCGGGGTCGAGCGCGGCCAGCGCCAGCCCCACGAGCAGGACGCTCGCCGCCGGTCTCATATGCCCATGGCCTTGTCGAAGATCATGAAGACCTCGAGGTCGCCGACCGAGATCTCGACCACTTCGGCCGTCCCCGGAGAGTCCAGAACTTCGATCATCCCCGTGGGTGTCGCCGCAGCCTCGGTCGTGCCGTTCCCGACCAAAGCTGCGGCCATGCGCGCCGGCGCCGGGGCCGCCGCCTGCCTCCACATGTACGCACCGAGCACGGCAGCGGCCGCGAGCGAGGCGGCCAGGGCGGCCCAGGCGATTCGACGCCGAGCGGCACCCCGTCTTTCGTGAGCGAACGATGCGACCGCGGCGAGCGAGACGCGCTCCTCGATGCCGTCCGGGATGCCCTCGGCGGCCAGCAGCACGAACAGCAGGCTCGGGTCCTTGTCGGCGATTTCAGCCCGGCAGGCGGCGCAAGCGCAGAGGTGGGCGGCCAGCCGTTTCCGGTCCTCGAGCGGCAGATCCGCTCCGCCAAGCAGGGGCGCGAGGTCGGCGTGCCCGTTCACGACGGGTCCCCGTCGGGAGCGGGGCGGCGGCGCGAATGCGGCACGAGCTCAGGGTATTCCTGCTCCATGCCGGAGCGCAGGACCCGCCGCGCCTGCAGCAGGTGGTTGCGCACCGTCGACTCCGCGACGTCCATGATGCGCGCGATCTCCGCGGTCTCGAGACCCTCGATCTCGTGCAGCACGAAGGCCGTGCGCTGCTTGGGCGCGAGCCTCTCCGACAGCCGGGCGAAGGCGCGGCGGAGCTCCAGAAGATCGAGATCGGACTCGGGGGTCGACGCTCGGCCGGAAACCGGCTCCGGGGAGCCAGCCGGCAAGGGCTGCAAGCGAGGCCCGCTGGAACGGACGAAGTCGATCGCCGCGTTCACGGTGATACGGTACAGCCAGGTGTCGAAGCGCCGTGCCGGGTCATAGCGACCCAGTCCCTTCCACAACCTGATGAAGACGGACTGCGAAACATCGATCGCGTCCTCCCAATCGCCGGTGACCTGGTAGGCCACGCGGACGACCTGCTCGCGCTTGCGCCGGACCAATTCCCCGGCGGCTTCGACATCGCCACCCGCGGCGGCGCGGATCAGTTCGCCCTCGTCCCTCATCGATCCTCGGGGGTTCGGCGACAACTGTCCCCGAGGGCGTTTCCACCGGCCGTGGCTTGATACGGGCCGGCGCCGCCCGCCGTCTATCCGTCACCGCGGGACAGGCGACCGTCGGGGAACGGTTCGAAGAATCAGTATCCTAGGGGGCCTGGCGGCGCCGGGCAACCGCCCCCCCGAGCGGCCTGGATCCTCCCGGACGGTCGGAGCGCCTCGGGAGCGCCTCCGGGGGCGGCCCCTCAGCTCGACAGCAGCACCGCTTCGGGGCCGGCCATGTCGCGACTCAGAGACACGCCCGGCAAGCGGTGATCCGCGTCGGCCAGTACCGCCTCGAAGACCTCCGAGACGTGCTTGACGAAGACCAAGCGCAGATCGCGGGTGACCGACCGGGGAACCTCCACCAGGTTCTTGCGGTTCCCTTCGGGCAGCACCACCGTGTGGATCCCCGAGCGGCGGGCCGCCAGCACTTTTTCCTTGATGCCTCCCACCGGCAAGACGTTGCCCCGCAGCGTGATCTCCCCGGTCATGGCGATCCGTCCACGGATCGGCCGCTCCGTGAACGCCGACAGCATGGCGGTGGCCATCGTGATTCCGGCCGATGGGCCGTCCTTGGGGATCGCCCCTTCCGGCACGTGCACGTGCACGTCGCGGTTCTCGAAGTAGCCTCCGGGGATCTCGAGCTCCCGCGCCCGCGTCCGCGCGTAGGACAGCGCGGCCTGGGCCGATTCCTTCATGACCTCCCCCAGGTGTCCGGTCAGGATCAGCTTGCCCTGCCCTGCCATCGTGGTGGCCTCGACGTACAGCACGTCGCCGCCCGCCTCGGTCCAGGCCAGACCGGTCGCCGCGCCGACCTGATCCTGTTCCACGACGTGCTCGCGCCCGATGGGCGCCGGACCCAGGAACCCGTCGAGGCTGGACGCGATCACGCGCACCCGGCGCCGCCGCCCTTCCGCGAACTGGCGGGCGACCTTGCGGCAGACCTGGGCCAGCGAGCGCTCCAGGTTACGCAATCCTGCCTCGCGCGTGTACTCGCCGATCAGGCGTTTGAGGGTGTTCTCCGAGAACTCGATCTGGTCCGGCCGGAGGCCGTTGGCCTCGGTCTGGCGCGGCACGAGGTGGCGTCTGGCGATGACCAGCTTCTCCTCCTCGGTGTAGCCGGCCAGCCGAATCACCTCCATGCGGTCGCGGAAGGCGGGCTGGATCGGATCGAGCAGGTTCGCGGTCGTCACGAACATCACGTCCGAAAGGTCGTAGGGCAGGCCCAGGAAATGATCGCGGAACGTCGAGTTCTGTTCTGGATCGAGGACCTCGAGCAGCGCCGCCGACGGATCGCCGCGGAAGTCCTGCCCGATCTTGTCCACCTCGTCCAGCATGAAGACCGGGTTGGCCGACCCGGCTTGGTGCATTCCTTGGATGATGCGCCCGGGCATGGCTCCCACGTAGGTCCGCCGGTGGCCGCGGATCTCGGCCTCGTCCTTGACCCCTCCCAGCGACAGCCGCACGAACTTGCGGCCGAGCGCCCTGGCGATCGAACGTCCGAGCGAGGTCTTGCCCACGCCTGGCGGACCGACGAAGCACAGGCACGGGCCCCGGCTGCGCTTGCTCAGCTTGCGCACGGACAGGTACTCCAGGATCCGCTCCTTCACCGGCTCCAGCCCGTGGTGGTCCTCGTCCAGGATCTCCCCGGCCTTGCCGGGGTGCAGATTGTCGCGAGTGGTCTTGCCCCACGGCAGGCCGGTGAGCCAATCCAGGTAGTTGCGGACCGTCGTCGCCTCCGAGGAGTCCGGGTGCATGCGTTCCATGCGCTTGATCTGACGCTCGAACTCCTCGCTGGCCTCGGCGGGCCAGCGCAGCGACGTGGCCTTGCGCCGGTACAGTGCCGCCTCCTCGGCGACCTCGTTACCCTCGCCCAGCTCCTCCATGATCGCCTTCATCTGGTGGCGCAGATAGGACTCCCGCTGGCTGCGGTCCATCTCGTCGCGGGCCAGGGAGTCGATCTCGCGTTGCATCGACAGGAGATCGATCTCGCGCTTCAGGAGGTCGTGGACTCGCTTGAGGCGGACCAAGGGGTCGAGCGCCTCCAACACCTCTTGGGCCTCTTCGACCTTCAACTCGAGGTTCGATGCCGTCAGATCGGACAATCGTCCCGGATCCTCGAGGTTGTTGGCGATCGCCATCACCTCGGACGGCAGGCTCTTGCCCATCCCGGAGGCCCGCTCGAGCAGCTGCTTGACCGTGCGCATCAGCGCTTCCTTCTCGATCGAGCTGGGGTCGTAGTCCTCGTCGCGCAGCCGGGAGATGGAGCCCTGGAAGTGCGGGCGGGTGGTCGAGAACGATTCGATCCGCGCCCGGCTGACACCCTGGACCAGCACGCGGATCCGACCATCCGGCAGTTTGAGCATGCGCATGATGACCGCGACGGTGCCGATGCGGAACAGGTCGTCCGCGCGCGGCTCGTCCTCGTCCCGGCTGCGTTGCGCGGTGAGCAGGATCATACGATTCTCGGCCAGCGCCTGATCCACCGCGTGGATGGAGAGTTCGCGGGCCACGGAGAGCGGGGCGATGATGAAAGGGTAGACGACCATGTCCCGCAGGGGCAGGATCGGCAGCTCGTCGGGAATGCGGACCTGCTCGTCGGCCCCCTTCTCCGTGCCCTTGCTCATCGCGATTGCACCTCGATCGTGACCGCCTCGCCGCGTCTGTTCGGCACCTTGGGGAAAGATATGCGCAACAGCCCGTTGTTCAATGTCGCCTGGGCCTGCCTGGTGTTGACCGGAACGCCGAGCTGGATGACGCGCCGAAACGGCCCGAAACTGCGCTCGGCGAGCTGGAACTCGGCCCGGCCATCCGACTCCGGTCGGCGCTTCTCGCCTTGCACGATCACGTTCCCGCTCGTCACCTGGAGCACCAGGTTCTCGACGGTCACGCCGGGGAGTTCCATCTTGACGATCAAAGCGTCCTCGCTCTCCAGGATGTCGGCGTTGGGATTCCAGTTACCTCCCTCGCGCTCGCCGGCGCCGAGGTCCAGCAGGTTGTCGAACAAGCGGTTGATCTCGCTCTGGATGCGAGCCACCTCGAGCAGCGAGCCGAACGAATGTGCCACTGCCTTCACCTCTCGCGGCTACTTCCGCGTCTCGAGCAGGTCCCTGAGCTCGGCCATGAACTCCTGTGCGTCCTCGAACTGGCGATAGACCGACGCGAAACGAACGTAGGCCACCTTGTCCAGCTCCTTCAGACGTTCCATCACCTTTTCTCCGATGGCTCGCGCCTCGACCTCGCGGTCCGGGCTGTCCTGCACCATTTGCTCGATCTCGTCCACGAGCTGGGTCAGCGTCTTCGTGGACACCGGCCGCTTCTCGCAGGCGCGGTGCAATCCGGCCATGAGCTTCTGGCGTTCGAACGCCTCGCGGCGCCCGTCCTTCTTGACGACGAAGTACGGAATCTCCTCGATGCGTTCGTACGAGGTGAAGCGCCGGCCGCAGGCCAGACATTCGCGCCGGCGGCGGATGGCATCGCCGGCCCCGCTCTCGCGGGAGTCCACGACCTTGTCCTTGGTGTGGCCGCAAAAGGGACACTTCACGACGGCTTCTCCACCGGCGGGGCCGGAGCACGGGTGGGACTTGGCCCCGGTGTCCGGATCGCGCCCATCTGCCGCATCTGTCGGGCCGCGCCAGTCAGGTCCTCGAGTGGGATGCGGTCCACCATGACGATCAACCCTCCCAGCACGACGATCGGCAGAACGACGACGGCATGCTGCAGCAAGGCCGCCCCGACCGCGAGCGGCTCGCTGACGCCGAAGAGTTGCACGAGGCCCACCCGCATCGCCGCGTGATAGCCTCCCGCCCCGCCGGGAGTGGGCAGCGCGATGCCCAGCACGAGCAAGGGGAGCAGGATCAGAATCGCAGCGAAGGGTACGTGCACGCCGCAGGCTCGCACACCGACCCAGGTCCCCGCCGCGATGAAGAGCCAGGCGGCCACCGTGTGGGCCGCGATGCGGGCCACGAGTCCCGGGCGCTTCAAGGCCTCGAGTCCCTCGGCCAGAGCCAGCAACGTTCGACCGAACCAGCCGCGGAACCCCGGCCGGTCCGCCAGCGCCTGCTCGAACCGCTCGCGCCAGCGGGAAGCCACGACCAGCGTGAGGATCGGGATCGCGATCGCCGCCACGAGCGCCAGGGCCCCCGCGCGGATCAGCGCGGCGTGTTGTTCGGATCCGGCCTCGAGGGGCAAGAGGGCGATACCGACCCCGAACAGGCCGAGGACCGCCAATCCGTCGAGCAGCCGGTCGGCGAGCACCGAGCCCAGGCACGCTCCGAACGGGATGGCCTCGCGGCCCGAGAGCAGCGCGGGCCGGACCACTTCACCCAGGCGTCCGGGGATGACCCAGCTCGTGGCGTACCCCAGGATGATGGCGTCGAACATCGGTCGAAACGGAACGTGCGGGCGGATCGGCTCGAGCAGGGCCCGCCAGCGCCATGCGCGAAAGACGTTGTGGGACACGTTGAGTGCCGCGGCCGCCAGCAGTCCCAGAGCCGAGGCGTCGCTGAACTGCACCCACAAGGTCCGCCGATCCGTGTCGCGCAGCACCCAGCCCATCAGGACCGCCGCCAGGGCCAGGCCACCGGCGTACTTGATGGCTGCGCGGAGCCGCATCACGGGGCGAATCTATGGTAACGCGGCTGTTACGGTCAACACGATCCGCCCCGCCTCGCCGTTCGACGCGGAAGGAGGGGTCAAAACAGCCGCGAGAGCGGCGCCCGAAGCGTCCCTCCGGGTCCGCCTCACGGGCCGCCGACGAGGGCGGCCGGCTGGCGCGGGCGGACCCGCACCGTCTCGAAGCGCTTCACGGTCACGGTGCCCGGCGGGGCGCCGCGCACCTTCCGGACGTACTTTCGGCGCGTCCACTGGACGTCCACGAGCGACTGCTCGCGGGATTCGCTGTACCAGGCCGCGGCTTCGGCGGCCGCCGTCAGCGAGGCCTCAGACGGCCTCGTGCTGCGGGCCTGGTTGCGGACGATCACGTGAGCCCCGGGAACTCCGAGGGCATGAAACCAGAAGTCCTCCGGGCTCGCCAGCCGGAAGGTCAGCCGCTGATTGTCGCGGCCCGATCGACCGATGAGCACCGGCTCTCGCTCCTCGGTCAGGAACAGCCGGACGCCTTCGAGCCTGGCCTCGGGGCCGCGGGCCGCTTCGCGGCGGCCGGCGGCCGGAGCCAGCCCCACGGGAATGCCCGCTGCCTGCATCGCCTGTTCCAGCTCGTCGGCGGCGGCCGGCGCGAGCCGCCCGGAGAACCGCGCGCGCAAGGCTTCGAGACCCGACCGGCGCTCCGCGATGGCCAGCTGGCGCCGCCGCGCGAGTTCCTGCCCCCGCCGCGCCCGACGATGTCGAGAGAAGTGCCGCGCGGCAGCCTCCGTCAGCTTGCAACCCGGCGAGACCGGAACCGCGATGCGCGCCCCCCGCGGATCGTAGGGATCGGGCACCCATGCCGCCTCCGTCGTCCGGTGCGCTACCGCCAGCCCGGCCAGCAGCGCCTCCCCCCAGCGCCGGAATCGCTCGGGATCCTCGAACGACTGCAAGTCCGCCGACACTTGGCCCTCGGTTTCGCGCAGCCGGCGGAGCTGCCGATCGAGCAGGGCCACGAGCGACGCCGCGCGCCGGCGCTCCTCCGCGGCGCGTTCGAAGGCGCCGTGGAACAGCCCGGCCGTCGCCGCTGCGTCTTCCAGCGCGAGGCACCGCCGGCCCGCGCCGGCTCGAGGGCGCGGGGCCCAAGGCAGCAACTGGCAATGAATCCGCTCGAGCGTGCCGGCCGCGAGCGCTTCCCGCGGGCTCGCCTCGGTCTCGATCACCGGATCCAACTCGCCTGCGAGGAGCGCCGCGAGCCGGCGCACGAGCCGGGCCGCCACCGCCGGCACGCCGGGATCCCCCTCCTCGACCAGCCGACGGGCGGGATCGCGCCCGATACCCAGAAGCCCCCGATCGAAGGCCTCCGCGGTGCTCAGCCCCTCCAGACCTGCCGTCCTCAGGTGCTCCTCGATCCGTGGTGCATCGACCCCGAAGGGGTCGAGTCGATCCCTCGGAACCGGGATCGGACGATACACTGCCCCCACAGCCAGTCGTTCACGGTCACCGCGCGAGGGGCGAGCGATCGCGACCGTCCGGCCATCGGCCCCCACCAGAACGACGTTCGCGCGGTGGGGAACGAGTTCGACCTCGAGCGCTTGTCCCCCTCGGAACCGGAAGGTCAACCGTCGTTCGGCGGCGGGCTTCTCCACGCGGTCCACCACCGCGCCCTTCAGCGAACGCAGCACGGTGGCGGCAAACGGCGTGAGGGGGACTCGCGGGACCCGGTCGCCGCTCCACGGCCTGCCGGTCCAGGGCCGGGCCGGATCGAGCGAGATGACGAGAGAGCGGGGCCGGTCGGCCACGAACGCGAGCAGTCGGAACCGGCAGGGAATCTCGTCGCGAAAGCCTAGGACGACCGCTCCCGCCAGGGTGCGGCCATACTCCGCAGCGACGCGCACCAAGACCAGGTTGTCCACTACCGTGCGCCGCCGCCCGACCCGGTCGTGAGGGGTCGGCTAGTGCTCGACCTTGGACTTGATGTCCTTGAGCGACTCGGAAAGCGCCCCGTCGATCTTGATCTCGATTTCGCCCGATTCCTTGCCAGCGGCCTCCGCCAGCTCGGAGATGAGCAGGAAGCGCGCGCGGTCCAGCATGCGGCGTTCGCGGTAGCTGAGCGGCTTGACCTCGTTCAGCACCGTCAGGCTCTTCAGCACCTCGGCCACCGCTCGGACGTCCCCGCTGCGCATCTTCTCGGAATTGGCCTGGAAGCGGCCCTTCCAATCGTCATAGGTCGTGACGTCCTGAGTCTTCAGGACCTTCATGACATTCGTCATCTGACGGCGGCTCAGGACCTTGCGCAGGCCCACCGCGGACGTGTTCGCCACGGGCACCATCACGGTGCTGTCGGTCGAGAGGATTCTCAGGCAGTAGAACCGTGACTCCTCGTCGCCGATGGCCCGCCGGGCCACCTGCTCGATCACCCCTACGCCGTGGTTGGGATAGACGACCTTGTCACCGACCTTGAATTCCAAGGGGGCCTCCCGGTGCGATTCGCGATTCAGGCCTTCGCGTGAACGGAGTCCTGCAGAAGCCTCCAGGATAGCCGGTATTCTCTGAATTGTCAACAACTTAAGGCTCAAGAGTCGCGACCTGGGCGCCCGGGGACGTCCGGAAGTCGGGAATTCGTCGAATCAGGCCCCCGCCCCCCGCCGGCGGCTGGTCGAGACGCGGTTGACCTCCAACCCGCGAACGTGCTCCTCCGATCCCGCCACGGCTGCCAGCGGGATGACGACGGCGGCACTCCGCTGGCCCACAATCTGGATGCGCAACAGGTCGTCGATGCGTCCCGGCCGTTCGGGAGTGGCCACCACCCTGATGGCCCACTCCACGCCGGGATGGAGGATCAGCTCCTCGGGGTCGACGGAATAGGACGCGCCGCGAACGAGGAATTTGGCGTGCAGCGGGCCGTCCCCGTCGTTGCGGACCATGATCTCCCGCGTTTGCGAGCCGCGCAGGGGGACCCAGCCGAAGTCGAGCATCGGACGCGAGACGGTGATCGGGCTGGGCCTCGCTCTACCCGCGAACGTCGCTTCGAGGTATACGACGCCCAGAGAGGCCAGGACCCCGAGCACTCCGCTCAGGGCGGCCAGCACGATCAGTCGCAGGGCGCGCATCAGCCGCCCTCCTCGCCCGCGCTGTCCCCGAGGGCGGGCAGAGGACAGACACGCACCGACCTCCTGCATGGACTGCCTATACGAACGGGCCGGGCCCTTTTCAAGGATTCGGCGCCGCGCCACGGCGAGAATCAGGGCCATGGGCTAGAATCCAGCCGATTCCTCTTGCCGGAGTGGCGGAATGGCAGACGCAGGGGACTCAAAATCCCCCGTCCTTCGGGACGTGTGGGTTCAACTCCCACCTCCGGTACCAGGACCCCGGGCCAGCGAGACCGTCGGTCGGAGAAGCTGCCGGCTGCGGCGGCTCTCCGGCTGGCTGGCCCTGCTGCTCGCCGCGGCGGCCTCGGCCTGCGACCGCGCCGGGAGCGCGGGCCTCGACGGCGAACGCGTTTCGCCGCTGCGGCTGGTCGACCTCGAGGGTCGGGAGGTCGATCCTTTTTCAGGCGCGGGGCGGGCCACGGTGTTCCTGTTCCTGCGCAGCGATTGCCCCATCTCCAACCGCTACGCTCCGGAAATCCGCCGCATCCACGAGCGGTTCGCCAAGGACGGAGCCGTATTCTGGCTGGTGTACCCCGATCCCTCCGAACCGCTCTACGTGATCCGGACCCACGTCGAGGAGTACGACTACCCCGGCAAGCCGGTCCGCGACCCACGACACGACCTGGTCCGACGAGCACGGGCCACGGTCACGCCCGAAGCTGCAGTCTTCGACCGCGAGGGGCAACTGGTCTATCTCGGCCGCATCGACGACCGTTTCGTGGATTTCGGCAAGACGCGTGCGCAGGCGACGAGCCACGACCTGGCCGACGCCCTCGAGGCCACGCTCGCCGGGCGGCCGGTCCCGACGTCGCGCACCCGGGCCATCGGCTGCCTCATCCCGGACCTCGATCCCTCGCCGGCCGCAGGGTAGCACCCGCGGGCTCGCCCACCCTATGCTGAACCTCCGCCCCATGGAGGAAGATCGCGTGGAGAGCCCCGCGCCCGCCGCCGAGGAATGCTGGAATCTCGAGGACCTGTTCGCCGACGAGGCCGCTTTCCGCAAGGCCCAGCGCGCCCTGCGGGACGAGCTCGTGCCTCGGATCGAAAGGTGTCGAGGTTCGCTCTTGGGCTCCGCTACGGAGCTGGCCGATGCGCTCGACGCCGCGTCCCAAGCCCATCTCGCGCTGCATTCACTGTATGCCTACGCTTCGCTGAGATCGGATGAGGACACCCGAATCGGCGCCCACCAAGCCCTACGGCAGGAAATCCGGCTGCTCGGCACCGAGGTGGCCAAGTGCGCAGCCTATCTGCGGCCTGAGATCCTCGAAGCGGATCCGGTGCGGATCGAGGCGTTCATCGCCCGCGAGCCCCGGCTCGCGCCGCATGCGTTCTTCCTGCGCGATCTCGTGCGCCAACGCAGCCACGTGCTCACCCCCGGCGAGGAGCGGCTGTTGGCCGAGGGAGGTCTCGTCCGCGGTCACCCGGGGACGCTGTACGAATTGCTGACGAACGTGGAGCTTCCCCGCCCGGAAGTGCGGCTCGAAAGCGGGGAGAGTGTCCGCTTGACGCCCGTGGCCTTCCACAAGCACCGCAGGACCCCGGTCCGCGACGACCGGCTCCGCCTGTTCCCGGCCTATTACTCGGCCTACTCGGGCTTCCGCGACACGCTCGGAATCAACCTGTATGCTGTGCTCAAGGAACACCTGTTCGCGGCCCGCGCCCGCAGGTATCCTTCGTGCCTCGCCGCGGCGCTGGACGGCGACCAGGTTCCCGAGAGCGTCTATCGCAATCTGATTCTGAGAGTCCGCCAGGCGTTGCCCCTGTTTCACCGCTACCTGCGGTTGCGGGCCAAGTTTCTCGGGATCGATCAGCTCGAATACCCCGACCTGTCCTGCCCGCTCGGCAAGAAGCCGGCCCTGCGTTACTCGCCCGACCGGGCCTGCGAGCTGCTGCTCGACTGCCTCCGTCCGCTCGGCGACGAGTACGGTTCCGCGCTCGCCGGCGCCTTGCGCTCGCGCTGGATCGACTGGCACCCTCGCGAGGGCAAGCGCTCGGGCGCCTATTGCAGCGGTTCCGCCTACGACGTCCACCCCTACGTGTTGCTGAACTACACCGGCGACAACGACAGCGTCTCCACGCTGGCCCACGAAATGGGCCACGCCATGCACTCGTATTATTCCAACCAGGCCCAGCCCTTCCCGACGGCTGACTACTCGATCTTCGTGGCCGAGGTCGCCTCGACGTTCAACGAGGCCCTGCTGCTGCGCGGTGCGCTGGCAGCGGCTGATTCCGACGAGGCCCGGCTGTTCGTGCTCGGCAGCTATCTCGACGGCTTCCGCGGCACGCTGTTTCGGCAGACCATGTTCGCCGAGTTCGAGCTCGAAATCCACGAGCGCGCCGAGCGCGGCGAAGCGCTGACCGGGGAGGCGCTCGACGCGACCTACCTCGAGCTGCTGCGCGCCTACCACGGCCACGATCAGGGTGTCGTACGCATCGACCAAGTCTACGCGGTCGAGTGGGCCTCCGTGCCGCACTTTTACTACGACTTCTACGTGTTCCAGTACGCGACGGGCATCGTTGCCGCGGGCGCCCTGGCGCGGGCAGTCCTTTCCGGCCTGGGCGGAGCCCGCGATCGCTATCTCGAGTTCCTCCGCTCTGGAGGGTCGGACTACCCGCTCGCGTTGCTCCGACGGGCCGGCGTCGATCTCGAGCAGGCGGCTCCCTACCAAGAGACCTTCGCCTCGATCGACGGCCACCTGGACAGCCTCGAGTCGCTCCTCGATACCGTCGGGGCCGGCTCGGACGAGCGGTGAGCCTCGCCGCGCGGCCCGCGCCCTCGCCGGCTCGCGATGTAGGCCTGGCCTCCGCCGCGCTGTTCCTGGCCGCGACGCTCCTGCACGTGCTCGTCTGGTGGCAGTACCGCTCGGACCCCTTCTCGCTCACCTACGTGTCCGACGCCCTGGCCTACGACCGCCAGGCGGCACGGATCGCGACGGACGGGTGGAGCGGCGAGCCTGTGTTCCATCAACCGCCGCTGTTTCCGCTGTTGCTGTCCTGGATCTACGCTGCGGTCCCGGAACCGGCGCGCGCGGCATGGTGCATCGGGATGCAGGTATTGTTGAGCGCGTCGGCCATCGCCTGCCTGGTTCCCCTGGGCCGGGCCTGGCTCGGCTCGCTACCCGCGGGCGTGGCGGCTGCCAGCCTGGCCTGCTTGCACGCCCCCTTTGCCTTCTACTCCATGAAGCTGCTTCCGACGCCGCTGACCCTGTTCACCCAGGGGGTCGGCCTGCTGCTCTTGGCGCGAGCCCGGGACGCTCAGCACCTCCCCAGCGGAGCCCTGGCCGGTATCGCCTGGGGGCTGGCCTGCCTCACCCGATCCGAGGCCTTGCTGTTCGTACCCGTGGCCGCCGCGGCACTGGCCTCCAGCCGCGCGCGTTCGCGACGCCTTGCGATCGTGGCCGCCTATCTCGGGGGCCTCGCAATCGCTCTCGCACCCGTCGTCGCGCACAACTGGCTGAGAGGCGATCAGGTGCTGGTGTGCTCGTCCGCGGGAGAGAACCTGTTCATCGGCAACCAGCGCGGCGCACAGGGCGGATACACGCCGCTCGACCCGCGCGCCGGCGACATCTTCTCACAGCGTGTGTTCGCCGAGCGGCGGGCCGAGGAAGCCCTGGGCCGCGAGCTCGCGCCCTCCGAAGTCTCGGCCTATTGGGCGCGCCGCGCGCGGGCCGAAGTGGCGGCCGATCCGGCGGCCTGGGCTTGGCTCGAGCTGGCCAAGCTGGGACGATTGCTGAGCCCAGGCGATACCGCCGACATCTACTCGTTGACCGTCGAGCGCGCCGCCTATCTTCCGGCGCTGTATGCGCTGTTCGCCGGTCCCTGGACGATCCTCTGGCTGGGGGCGATCGGCGTGGGCCTGGCCCTGCGCGGCCGAGTCATTTCGGCGTGGCCCCTCGTCGGCCTGATCGCCGTGCAGTCCATCGTACTGCTGCTCTTCTTCGTCGACGCTCGGCTACGCTTGCCGCTGTTCTATGTTCTGTGCCCGTTCGCGGGGCTCGCGGCTGTCGAAGGCTGGCGCCGCTGGCGCTCGGGACGCTCACGCCGGACGACGCTGATTCTGGCGGCAACCGTCGGCCTGACCGTGGTCGCGGGTTTCGGCTCCATGCGTCCCACCCCGCGCGACGTGTTGCGGCTGTCTTCCGTGCTCTCGATGCAGCAGCGCCTCGACGAGTCCCTGGAGGTGCTGGCACCCTTTCTGGGCGCCGATCCCGATCCGGGGGCTCTCGATCAGGCGGGCTGGGTACTGCACAAGCGCGGGGACTACGAACAAGCGCAGCAGCGCTACCAGGCCGCGCTCGAGTCCGGACTGCCGCCGGGCCGCGAGCACCAGACTCGCACGCGGCTCGGCATCGTCCTCGAGCGCCTGGGCCGGTTCGACGAAGCGTCCGCCCAGCACGATGCCGCTGTGGCCAGCGGTCAGGCGAACGCCGGAACCCACTACGAACGTGGTACGTTCCTGCTCCGTCGTGGGGAGACCCTGCGAGCGGTCGAGGACCTGCGACAGGCGGTCCGCCTCGATCCGGGGTGGGCGGCGCCCCGGATGGCCCTCGAGGCCGCCGGCGCTGCCCCGGGCTGAGGCTCGAGGAAGGCTCCCGAGCCACGCCCCGCAGCAGGCCCGTCAGGTCAGGTAGTACAGCACGCCCACGGCGAGCACGCCGGCGGCGACGGAGTAGCCCGCGCGCACCAGCAGAACGGCTCGGGCCATCCGCGCACGGACCCGGTGGGCCGCGACCCATGCCGCGAGATCCTCGCGGCCGCTGCGCTCGACGATCTCGTCGATCAGCCGCGCGCCATCGTCGAGCAGCGCCGACAGGCGCCAGCCGCTGCCGAAGCGGTCCACGAGCACGGCCGCCGGAAGCCACGAGCGCGACGGCCCGAAAGCGCCCTCGTACCTCACGGCCTCGAGGTCATCGAAGGCCACGCGGGCCCGGCGATTGCCCGTCGTCAGCACCAGCCCCTCGGCATCCGGCCGCGCCTGGACCCGCACTTCACCCCCCTTGCGCACGATCCACAACGCGGTGGCTGCCGCGGCCAGCACCAGCAAGACGCGGAAGGACGCCGATCCCGGCACGCCGCCCCGGGCTTCGATTCGAGCCCCGGCGAGCATCCCGGCGGCCAGCACGGATCCGGCGAGGGCCCGCGGAAGCCAGCGGGCAGCCCCCCCGCAGCGATACCCGCCCCCGAGCGACTCGCTCACGGGGCGGGGCCGCGGGCCCGGGCGTCCAGTCGAATCTCGAGCGGCGCGAAGCCGACCGCGTCGGCGGCGACGAAGCAGAACCGTAGCCCGCCTCGCTCTCCGTGCACCGCGAGCGCATGGTCCGCTCCGTGCAGATGACCGTAGACGACGACGCTCACGCCGCCCCTCTGCAACAGCTCCACGACCGCGCTCGGCTCCCGACCTTCGACCCACGGCGGATAGTGCACCATGGCGATGCGCGGCAGGTCGCGCCCGTACTCCCGGTCCGCGTGCAGGATCGACAGTCTCAACCGCTCCAGCTCCCGCCGGAAGACTTTGGCGTCCGTCGCTCCGGCGGCTGGATCGTCGGGCGCGGTCCAGCCCCGTGCCCCGACGACGACGTGTCCCGCAGTCGACCGCGAATCGTTGTGCAAGGCATCACACCCCGCCGGCAGCGCGGCGCGGACGCGCGTCATGCTCGACCACCAGCCGTCGTGGTTGCCTCGCAGCAACAGCTTGTACCCGGGGCGGCGGCCGATCCACGCGAGATCCTCGGCCGCTTCGGCCAGGTTCCTGCCCCAGGACAGGTCTCCCGCCAGAAGCACGGTGTCCGCGGGCCCGACCAACCGGTCCCACGCCTCCGCCATCCGCGTGGGATGGTCGCGCCACACCTCGCCGAAGACATCCATCGACTTGTCCGTGCCGAACGACAGGTGCAAGTCGGCTAGCGCGAACACCCGAGACATGCTTCCCCCCGGCGGCTCGTCGCCGGGACTCGGCAACCGCGCGTCAGCGCAGCTTGGAGATGAGCCGGAAGAGGAGCGCCAGGATCCCCGCCGCGCTGGCCAGGGCGGTGGCGATGCAGATCAGCACCACGAAGACTAGGACCAAGACCTGCATGGGGAACCTCGACTACCTCGTCTCGCGGTCGACGGCCAGGTTGCCATCGCCTTCCCACAAACATAAGGCGATTCACGATAACAGCAAGCGGCGCGCCAAATCAAGATCCAAGCCGCTGCGGGCCTCGGCCGCCCCTGCCGTGGTCCCGCGGACACGGATTCGTAGCCCGGATGACACGACTCCCACGACCCTGGACCTAGTCGGGGCCGCCGCGGGCCGGTCCCAGGTCGGCGAGCTCGTCCCTCACGAAGTCTTCGAGCCGCCGCTTCAGCCGGGCCTCGGCCTGCCGCACCGCTTCGCGGGTCGTCCCGAAGCGGTCGCCGAGCACTTGGAGCGTTTCGGGGTCGTCGCTCAGGATCCGCCGGTCCAGGATCGCCTGATCTCGCTGCGAAAGCCCGCGCCGGAACTCGTCGATCGCCGCTCGCGCGCGATCCTGCAGCTCGGCTCGGGCCACGAGCTCCTCGACCCCCGGAGCGGCCGCATCGGCCAGGACGTCGCCCTGCTTGCGCTCGGGATCCTGGCCCAGCGGCTCATCCAACGAGACGTCACGCGACCCGATGGCGAGCTGTACGTCCAGCACATCCTGCTCGCTCGCGCCGAAGTGCTCGGCCAAGAGCTTCGGACCGACGTCGTATCCCAGTTGCTCCAGGCGTTGCTTCTCCTGGTGCAGGTTGCGGAGCAGCCGCCGACGCGCATTCGTGGTCCCCACGCGCACCAGCCTGACGTTGTCCAGCAGGAACTTCACCATATAGGCCCGCACCCACCACGCGGCGTAGGTCGGCAAGCGCACGCCCAGCTCCGGGTCGAAGCGATCGATCGCATTGAGCAGGCCGAGGTTGCCTTCCTGGACCAGGTCGAGCAAGTTGCGCGCGGCGCGACGGAAAGAGAAGGCGACTTGTACGACCATCATCAGGTTCGCGGTCACCAGGCGGAACAATGCCTCGCGGTCACCCGTCTCGCGATAGCGCCGGGCCAGATCACGTTCCTGCTCACGGCTGAGCCTCGGGTAACGACGGATCTCGGCCAGATAACGCTGAAACGGGTCGAACGGAACGAGACTTCCGCCCGACGTCCGCAGCAGCTCGCGCTTCTCCCCCGCCTGGTCCTCGGTGCCAGTTCGCTCGGGGTCCACGGGATCCGCCAGGACCTCGGAATCGAGATCGGCGCCATCCGCGGGAATCATCGGAAAAAGGGTACCACGTAGCGCCGGGCGCGGGCCGGCGCCGCCGTTCGGGCGGAAACCCTCGCGACCGGCGTTAGCCGCCGCTCAGGCCGAGGTAGGGCCAGGGATTGACACGGCGTCCGTCCCGGAAGACCTCGTAGTGCAGGTGCGGTCCCGTGGAACGTCCGGAGGAGCCCACGCTTCCGATCACGTCGCCGCGATTGACGCGGTCGCCGGCAAGAACCGAGATCTCGTGCATGTGGGCGTAGCGCGTGACATAGCCGTAGCCGTGGGCGATGTCGACGCTGCGGCCAAGGTCGGCGAAGCGTCCGGCGCGGGAAACCACGCCGTCCGCCGGCGCCTTGATCTCCGTGCCGCGGGGCGCGACGAGGTCGATGCCCCCATGAAACTCCCGCTCGCCGCCGAAGGGGTCCTTGCGCCAGCCGTAGCCGTGGGAGAACCAGCCCTCGACCGGCATCACGTTGGGTGTCGACGCGAGGTGGCTCATCCGTTCCCGGAAGGCCTGCCCCAGCTCGTCGAAAGAGCGCTCGAGCGTCGCCGCTCGCGACCGCAGTCCTCGGAAATCGCTCTCGAACCAGAACCGTTCCACCGCGGGGGCCCGTTCTGGGCCGCCCGCTGCGCCGTCGGCCAACGGCAACCCGTCCACGCCCAGCTCCTCGGCGAGTAGATCGGCCTGGGCCTCGAAGGCGCCGAGCCGGGCGCTGACGTCGCTCAGCGTGCTCTCGAAGGCGTCGCGCTCCTCGCGCAGACGGAGGAGCTCGTTCTCCAGCCGATTCACGATCACCTCTCGCCCCTCGAGCTGCACGAAGAGACGCGGAGCGTAGAGTCCCGCCGCGCCCAGCAGGACGGCGACGAGCGCGATCAGGGAAACGAATGGATACGAGAACCGCAGCTTGCGGAAACGTGCCCCGGCAGGGCGTAAGATGAGAATTGTGAAGAAGCGATTCTTCATGCTGGAGCCACCCCGATCGGCCGCTGGACCGAAAGGTCCACAGCCCCGCGGGGCGACCGAACCGCGAGCGCTCGCATCCGGCGACCGGATTCAGTCGGGCGGAATCTAACATCGGTCCCCGGGACTGTCAAACCAGGACCGAATAGGGTCGGTTTGGGAACTCGGCCGGCGGCATGCCGACCGGCGGGCCCGACCGAGCCCCGGGCAGCCTCGCCGCGCGCGGACGGCGGTTTGGCTATGCTGGGCCCCGTGAGCCTCTCATGAGCGGCCGGAACGACGCAGCGGGCCGGGTGTTGATGGTCGGTTTGCCGGGTCCCGAACTCGACGCCGCCCTCCGTGCGCGACTCCGGCGCCTGGCGCCGGGAGGCGTGATCCTCTTCGCTCGCAACCTCGAGACGCCGGCGCACTGTCGGTCGCTCGTCGAGGAACTCCGTCGAACCGTCGACCATCCCCTGCTCTTGGCCGTCGATCAAGAGGGAGGCCGCGTGAGCCGTCTCGGGCGGTGGATCGGCACCACGCCGAGCGCCGCGGCGCTGACTCGCGCCGGGCCGGAGGTTACCCGGCGCTTCGCCGTCGCGACCGGCCGCGCGCTGCGCGCCACCGGCTTCAACCTCGATTTCGCCCCCGTGGTGGACCTGGGGGGGGCCGGCGCCGCGAACGGCATCGGCGACCGCTCGTTCGGAGACGATCCGCTCCAGGTCACGCGGCTAGCGGGCGCCTTTCTGGACGGCCTACAGGAGCAAGGGATCGCCGGCTGCCTCAAGCACTTCCCCGGTCTGGGGCCGACGAGCGTAGATTCGCACGAAACCCTGCCGATTGCCGAGCGAACTTGCGAGGAGCTGCTCGTCCGCGACCTCTTGCCGTTTCGACGGCTTGCATCGCGGAGCCCCGCAGTCATGGTGGGTCACGCGCACTATCCGGCGCTCGATCCCGCGCCGGGCGTTCCGGCCTCCCTCTCCGCCCCGATCGTGAGCGGATTGTTGCGGAGCCGGCTCGGCTATCGCGGGCTCGTGGCCAGCGACGATCTCGAGATGGGCGCCATCGGCCCGCTCGACATGCAACGCGAGGCCGGCGCTCGGGCGATCGCCGCCGGATGCGACCTGATCCTGTACTGTGCGCAACTGGAGCTGGCCGAACAGGCCCGGCGCGCGATCGAGAGAGCCGCGGAGGTCCGCCGAGAATTCGACGACCGACTGCGCCAGGCGGCCGCGACCGTGGCCGACTTCGCCGGGCGCTGGGTGGCGCCGTCGACTCCCGCGCTGGCCTGGGACCAAGCCCGGCTGGACCTCGAGTCGTTCGCCGACCTCGCCTGACGCTACTTCAGCCGGCTTCCCGTCAGGGTCTCGAAGGCCTCGAGGTAACGCTGGCGCGTACCGGCCACGATCTCGGGCGGCAGCGTCGGCACCGGCGGCTCCTTGTTCCAGCCGCTGGACTCCAGCCAATCGCGGACGAATTGCTTGTCGAACGAGGGCTGACCCCGGCCGGGGACGTACTGCGCCGCCGGCCAGAAGCGGGAAGAGTCCGGCGTCAGAACCTCGTCGGCGAGCTGCAGCCGTCCCTCGTACAGCCCGAACTCGAACTTGGTGTCGGCGATGATGATCCCGCGTGTCAGGGCGTACTCGGCCCCGGCCTGGTACAGCTCGAGGGTCAGCTCGCGAAGCTTGGCGGCCATCTCCGCCCCGACGATCCGCGCGGCCTCGGAGAATGCGATGTTGAGGTCGTGCCCGTCGGTGGCCTTGGTCGCCGGAGTGAAGATCGGCTGCGGAAGCTTCGACGACTCCTCGAGGCCCGCGGGCAGCGCGATTCCGCATACCGTTCCGCGCTCGCGGTACTCCTTCCAGCCGGATCCGGCGAGGTACCCGCGGGCCACGCACTCGATCGGCAACATGGAGAGCTTGCGCACCAGCGTGGTCCGACCGCTCAGCTGGGCGGCGTGGACCCGCAGCGCCGAGGGAAACTGCTCGACGTCCGTGGTGATCAGGTGGTTGGGCACGGTCGATTCGAACCGCCGGAACCAGAACTCCGAGAGCTGACACAGCACTCTTCCCTTGTCCGGGATCGGATCGGGCAGCACGTAGTCGAACGCCGACAAGCGATCGGTCGCCACGAACGCCAGCTTGTCGCCCAAGTCGTAGATGTCGCGCACCTTGCCGCGCGCCGTGAGCGCCAGGCCGGAAAGCTCGGTGTGGAAGATCGGGGTCGGGATGCTGCTGGACACGTTTTACTCCCGCCGCTCGTGTAGGTCGCTCCGGAGGCAAGACCCTAGCAAACCCAGCGAATCTCCGTCAACTTCGCCGGCAGCCTGGCCACACGACACGGGAAGACCCCCGACACCCCAGTTGGCTCGTGGGTCGGCACCGCCGGGCGTCCCGGGTCCGTCAGCGCCCGTCGTACACGAGCCGTCCGGCCACCACCGTCAACACCGGGGCGCCGCGCAGCGTCCAGCCGCCGAACGGCGTGTTGTGCGACTTGGACTCGAACTCTGCCGGATCGACGGTCACCTGCCGCTGCAGATCGAGGACCGTCAAGTCCGCGACCGCACCCTCGATCAGTCGCCCGCGGTCCAGTCCCAGCACCCCGGCCGGGCCGGTCGTGAACAACTCGACCATGCGGGCCAGGGAGATCACGCTGCCGTGCACGAGCCGGTCCAAACAGACCGACACGGCCGTTTCCAGCCCCACGATGCCGAAAGGGGCCTGGGAGAACTCGACACCCTTCTCGTCCGCGTGATGCGGGGCATGATCGGTGGCGATCGCGTCCACGGTGCCGTCGGCCAGCGCGGCGACTAAGGCCAGACGCTGGTTCTCCTGGCGCAGGGGTGGGTTCATCTTGGCGTCGGTGTCGTACTCGCGCACGGCCTCATCGTTGAGGACGAGGTGGTGCGGCGTGACCTCGCAGGTCACACGCACGCCGCGCCCCTTCGCGCTCCTCACGAACTCGGCCGCTCGAGCCGTCGACATGTGAGCCACGTGACAGCGGCCGCCGCTGTCCTCGGCCAGCAGGATGTCGCGCTGCACGACGAGGTCCTCGGCCGTGCCGGGCCAGCCGCGCAAACCCAGGGCCGTCGACACTTCCCCCTCGTTCACCACACCGCCGTCCACCAGGTGCAGGTCCTCGCAATGGTCGATGATCGGGACGCCGAAGATCTTCGAGTACTCGAGGGCGCGGCGCATCATCAACGAGGTCCGGACCGGCAGGCCGTCGTCCGAAAAGCCGCGCGCGCCGGCCTCGATCATGTCCTGCATCTCGGCCAGTTCCTCGCCGCGCTGTCCCTTGGTCACGCAGCCGATCGGGTAGACGGTCACCACGCCGTGCGCTCGCGCCTGAGCCAGGATGAACTCGGTCACCGACCGGCTGTCGTTGACCGGCGTGGTGTTGGGCATGCAGGCCACGGCCGTGAATCCGCCGCGCGCCGCGGCCCGCGTTCCACTGGCGATGGTCTCCTTCCACTCTTGACCCGGCTCGCGCAAGTGCACGTGGATGTCCAGAAAGCCGGGGCAGACGACGAGCCCCGACACGTCGATCACTTCGGCCCCGTCGACCGCGAGCGCTCGCTCGATGCGCCGGATCCGCCCGTCCTCGATCCAGACGTCCAGCGCCGCGTCGGTGCCCGAGGCCGGATCGAGGACGTGGCCGTTCTTAAGCAGCAGCCTCACGCTCGATCTCCCCGGCCAGCAGGTACAGCACGGCCATGCGCACGGCCACGCCGTTGGTCACCTGCTCGAGAATGACCGACCGCGCCCCGTCGGCGACCTCGCCCGCGATCTCGACCCCGCGGTTCAGCGGGCCGGGGTGCATCACGATCGCGTCCGGCGTGGCCCGCTGCAGTCGCTCCGCGGTCAGGCCGAAGAGCCTGGCGTATTCCCGCACGCTGGGCAGATAGCCGCCGCTCATCCGCTCCAGCTGAAGGCGCAAGGCCATCACGACGTCCGCCCGCTCCAGCGCCTCGTCGAGCTGATGCGTCGCGCGGCAGCCCAGCCGCTCGATCCCCGGCGGGAGCAGCGTCGGTGGCCCACAGACCACGACCTCGGAGCCCATCTTGGACAGCAGCAGCACGTTCGAGCGGGCCACGCGACTGTGCAGGATGTCGCCTACGATGGCCACCTTGAGTCCCTCGAACGGCTTACGGCGTCTAATGGTGTAGGCGTCGAGCAACGCCTGGGTCGGGTGCTCGTGGGCCCCGTCGCCCGCATTGATGATCGAGCAGCCCGTTCTCCGGGCCAGGAAGTGCGGCGCGCCCGCCTCGGAGTGGCGGATGACGATGAAGTCCGGCACCAGCGCCTCCAGGTTTCGCGCAGTATCGAGCAGCGTCTCGCCCTTCAGGAAGCTCGAGCTGGCCGCGGTGAAATTGATGGCGTCGGCCGACAGGCGTTTTTCCGCGAGTTCGAACGAAGACCGCGTGCGCGTCGAAGGTTCGACGAAGAAGTTGACCACGGTCTTGCCCCGCAGCGTAGGGACCTTCTTGATCTCACGAGTCCCGACCTCGGCAAAGCTCTCCGCCGTATCGAGGATCAAACGGATCTCCTCGGGCTCCAGCCCCGCGATCCCCAAGAGGTGCCGGCTGCGCAACCTCATCGTTGTCGCCCTTGTTCGCGGCTCGCCGAACGGCTCGGCGGCTCGTCGTGCAGCAGCACCTCGTCGGCACCGTCCATCTCTTCGAGACGCACCTCGACCTCCTGGGTCCGAGCCGTCGGAATGTTCTTGCCTACATAGTCGGCCCGGATGGGCACCTCGCGGTGCCCGCGGTCGACGAACACGACGAGCTGGATCCAGGCCGGCCGGCCCAGGTCCATCAGTCCGTCCAGGGCCGCCCGGATCGTGCGGCCGGTGAACAGCACGTCGTCCACGAGCACGATCTTCGAACCGTCGAGCTCGAAGGGGATCTCGGTCCGGCGCAGGATCGGGTGGTCGGCGATCAGCGACAGGTCATCGCGGTAGAGGTTGATGTCGAGCACGCCGGTTTCCGGCCGGTGGCCGTCCAGCTCGTTCAGCAGGCCGGCCAGCCGGTTCGCCAGCGGGACTCCGCGGCTGCGGATCCCCACGAGGGCCAGCCCCTCGACGGTCTTGTGACGTTCGAGGAGCTCGTGCGCGATGCGGCTGAGCGTGCGGGCCATGCTGTCCGCGTCCATGACGCGGACGCTCTTGCCGGGCATCGGTTCGCTCCTTGCGGCCTCGCCGGGCCGGCTTAAAGGACGATGCTAGTCGAGTCATGCTAGACAGCTCCGGCGTGAGCGTCAAGTGCGGGGGCTTGCCCGGCGCGCCCCGCGGGTCGATGCCCTTCCGGGGTGCGGGCGCGCCGACGAGCGCCGGCCCGCCGCGCTGATTTGACCGGGTCTCCGGCATTGCCTATGCTCCCGCCGTGCGACGCACGCGCTCGGGCTGCCTCGATGCTCGAGGCGGCGAACCGTCATCGTCGGCGAAATTGGCCGGGGCGCGGGGAAGGGCGTGACCCTGCGGATCACGTTTCTCGGTACGGGAACGTCGACGGGGGTCCCCGTGCCCCTGTGCAGCTGCGCCGTCTGTCGCTCCGCGGATCCGCGCGACAGGCGATTGCGCCCATCGGTCCTGGTCCAATCGTCCGGGGCCAGCGTGCTGGTCGATACCACGACCGACCTGCGCCTGCAGGCCTTGCGCTATCGCATCGCCCGCGTGGACGCCGTACTCTACACCCACGCCCACGCCGATCACATCTTGGGCCTCGACGACTTGCGGCTGTACAACTGGCGCCAAGGCCACCCCGTGCCGGCTTACGGCAGTCCCGCGACGCTCGAAACTCTCGCCAGGTGTTTCTGGTACGTGTTCGAGCCGGGTCCGAGCGAGATCACGCGACCGGAGATCGACTTGCGGCCCGTGACCGCGTCCTTCCGGCTGCACGACCTCGAGGTCCAACCGATCCCGTTGATGCATGGACGGCTGCCGATCCTGGGCTATCGGGTCGGGCGCTTCGCCTACCTGACCGACGTGAGCGAAATCCCCGAGGCCAGCTACGATCTGCTTCAGGATCTCGACGTCCTCGTGATCAACGCCCTGCGCGTGCGCCCGCACCCCACCCACCTGAACCTCGACGGCGCCGCCGCCTGCGCCAAGCGCATCGGCGCGCGCCGGACCTACTTCACGCATTTGAGCCACGATGTGCACCATGCTTCGGTCGCTCCCCGACTGCCTCCGGGGGTCGAGCTGGCCTACGACGGGTTGCGCGTGGAACTCGCTGCGTCCCGGGAGCACGGCTCCCCTGACGGGACCCGCTGATGCGCGCCAGCCCGTCGGCCCTGCTCATCGGCGGCGTCCTCGTCGCGCTCGCCGCCGATCCAGCCCAGCCGCCGCTGACCGACGAAGAGGTCGTGCGGCTCTACGCGGCCGGCCGCCCCGCCCAGGAGATCCTGGGGGAGATCGAGCGGCGCGAGCCGGGCTTCGACCTCTCGCCCGAGATGCTCGAGGAACTGCGGCAGGTCGAGCTACCCCGGATCGTGATCGAGGCCATGCTCCGACGGCAGCGCGAGCACGACTCCGAGACCCCGCGCGCCACGGAAGAACCGGCAGGCGACCCGCCCACGCTGCGCATCCGTCTGAACCCCGACCGCGAGCAGCCGTCGGTGAGGGTCGCCGTCGGCCGCCGTGTGGACCCGCAGCTCGCGGCGGAGTGGGAGCTGGGCAATGCGCCCGAAGACCGCGAGTTTTCGGACATCGCGCTGTTCCTGGCCTGCACTTCCCCCGAGCACGTTCCGGATCACTGGCGCTCGAAGTCCCCCTTGGGCGCCGACTTCCGGACGGCCCTGCCGCGCCATCGAATGCTGGCGTTCCTCAGCGGGATACCGACGGCCGACGAGGTCGATGCGCGGGGCTCGCGCGTCACGCTCGAGGTGCCATCCACGCTCGAAGTGCTCCTGGAGCCCGGCGTGGCCCACGACCTGGCGCTGGGGCTGGCCCTGCAGGTCGGAGGTTCCTACCGCGTGGTGGCGCACGATGCCTGGCCGGCGTTCGTGCCGGCCGAGGCGGCCGAGGAGCCGAGCGCCGTCGTGCGAGGACGCGACCCGCGATCGCTGCAGGTCCGCTTCGTCCGAAAGAACGCGGCCGCGGCCGACGAAGCCTACGACTGATCTGCGCTCAGCGCAGTTCGAGGGACACGACCTTGGAAACACCCGGCTCTTCCATGGTCACGCCGTAGAGCAGGTCGGCGACTTCCATCGACAGCTTGTTGTGCGTGATGATCACGAACTGCGTGTTCTTGGCGTATTCCCCGATCATCCGCGTGAAGCGCGCGACGTTGGACTCGTCGAGCGCCGCATCGACCTCATCGAGCATGCAAAACGGCGAGGGTTGATAGCGGAAGATCGCCAACAGCAGGGCGATGGCCGACAGGGCCTTCTCGCCGCCGGAAAGCAGGTGCACGCCGGCCAGCCGCTTGCCCGGAGGTTGGGCCAGAATCTCGATGCCGCACTCCAGAACGTCCTCGCCCTCCTCCAGCCGCAGGTCGGCCTTCCCTCCGGAGAACAGTAGCTTGAACACCTCCTGGTAGGACTGCCGGATCTGCTCGAAGGCTTCGGTGAACCGCTGCCGCGACTCACGATTGATCCTGCGGATCGACTCCCGCAGCGATTCCATGGAGCTCGAGAGGTCATCGCGCTGGGTCGTCAGGAATCCGTGGCGCGCCTCGAGCTCGGAAAACTCGTCGATGGCCGTCATGTTCACGGGACCGAGCCCCTCGATGCGGGCCTTCAGTTCCGCAATTCCCGCCTCGAGCGCGGCCAGGTCCGGCCCCTCGCCCTCCTGGCCCGCCCCCGCGCTGTCCGCCGCCGCCGCCGCGGTGAGTCCCAGTTCCTGCAGGCACAGATCGTCCAGATGCGCCCGGGTCGATTCGCTCCTGGCCCGCGCCAGCTCGGCCGCGCGAGTCGTTTCGCGCAATGTCTCGACGGTGATGCGCAGGGAACCCTGCTCGACCTCCCGACCGGCCAAGCGCGCTTGGCCCTCCGCGATCTCGCGCTCCATGCGGCCCACGACGGCCTGATGCTGCTCGCGCTGGCCGATGTGCAGCGCGAGTTCCGACTCCGTGCGTGCCAGAAGCTCTCTTGTCGCGACGACCAGTGCAGCCGCGGACGCCGCAGCACCCCGCACTTGCTCGAGCCTCGAACCCAGCTCGTCCGCCGCCGCGGCGAGCCGCCGGGCTTCCGCTGCGGAGGCATCGAGTCGCGCGCGGCTGGTCGCCTGGGCCGCGCGCAGCTCGATGACGGACGCGCTGCGCTCCCGCACGGCTTGCGCTTCCCGTTCCGAGCGCTCGATGGCCGCAGCCAGCTCGGACTCGAGCTCGCGCTGCGAGGACTCCGCTTGCGTCGCCTGTTCGCGCAGATTCTGCACCTCGAGCGCCAGCGAAGACGTCTCCTCCGCGAGCGCGGCCAGTTCCTGGGCCAGCAGCTCGGAGCGTCGGCCGCCGCGCTCGCTCTCCTCGGCCAGACGCTGGACGCGGTGGCCGAGATCCGCCGCCCGCCGGTCCTCTCGCTCCACGGTCTCGCGGCGCGCGCGGGTCGCTGCCTCGAGCTGGGTCAACGCCACCCGCAGCTCATCGACCTGTCTTTGGCGGAGCGCCGTCTCGGTGGCGGCGGCGGCCGCCTCGGCCCGAGTCTCTTCGATCTTTCGGCTGTGAGCCAAAAGCCCCTGCTCGACGACGCCGTCGCCGCCCATGGCGATCACCCCGGAGGCGTAGACGATCTCCCCGTGACGCGTCAGGTAGTCCGCCGCGGGATGGCGCCGGTGCAGGTCGAGCGCGCTCTCCAGGGAATCGACGAGGATCGCGTCGCCAATGCGCTCCGCGACCACGCCGTTGGCCGCTGCCTTGAGCGTCAGATTGTCGCGTAGCTGCCCGAGCACGCGGGGGTCGTCGAGAATCGCTCGAGGTATCTGGCCCCGGCCGTTCGACGCCGTCCCGACCGCCAACCCCCCCGCGGGCTGCGTCTTGCAGATCAACGAGGTCCGGCCGGCGCCCTGTGCCCGCAAGAACGCAGCGGCGCGACGGGCGTCCTGGTCGTCTTCCACGATCACCGCCGGCAACAGGCCGCGCAGGTAGTGCTCCGCAGCTCCCTCCACGTGCGGGCTGGCTTGGACGTAGTCGGCCACGACGCCGCGGGTCCTGATGCCCGACGCCGACGCCGCTCCCAGAAGACCCTTCACGCCATCCGGCAAGCCGGCGAATCGGGTCTCGACATCCTCGAGGGTCGCCAGGCGCGACAGCTCGGACTGTTCCCGCTCCCGCGCGCCGGAGAGCGACTCGACCTGCGCGGTCTCCTGCGCGCGAGCTTGGCAAAGCCGGGCCTCGTCGCGAGCCAGCGCGGAGCGGCAGGTCTCGGCCTCGCGCTCGGCCTGCGCCGCTTCGAGGGCCAGCTCGCGTGAAGCGGACTCGATGCGGCTGAGGTCGTCGCGGGCCTCGGCGCGTTCGGCCTCGATCCGTTCGCGCCGGCCCCGGATCCGCAACGCGGCTTCCTCGCCACTTCGCGCTCGATTGCGGAGTTCGCTGGCCCGGGCCATGGCCGCGAACTGACGTTGCCGCAGCGTGTCGATCACGTCGCGCAGCGCGCGCTGGGTCGTCTCGATCTCGGCCAACGCCGCCTGCTCGCGCGCCAACTCGCCCGCCACACGCTCCGACTCCTCTCGAAAGCGGAGTACGCTCGCGCCATGTGACCGCGCTGCCTCGACCGCGGCCTCGTCCCGTTGCGCGAGCAGCTGGGCTTCGGTTTCCTGGCGTGCAATCTGCTCGGTGGCCTGCGCGATGCGCTCGCGGCAGGCGCGGATCTGGCCCTCCCCGCGATCGATCTCGATCTCGCTCCGGTGCAGAAGATCCGAGCTGTCGCGCACTCGGCGATTCGCGGCGTCGAGGGCCTCTCTGTCGGCAACGACCGCGGCGTCCAGCCGGCCGAGGCGGGCGGCGGCCTCGGCTTCGGCGTCCCGCGCCGCCACCTCCTGTTCGCCGAGCCGCTGGAGCTCCAGATCGAGAGCCCGGGCGCGGGCCGCGAAATGCAGCGATTCCCGGCGTCGTAGCTCCTCGCGCAGCCGCCGGTACCGCCGCGCCTTGGCGGCCTGACGCTTCAGCGAGTTGATCTGCCGCTCGACCTCGATCACGATATCGTTGACCCGCAGCAGGTTCGCCTGCGTGGCCTCGAGTTTCAGCTCGGCCAGGCGTCGCTTGTGCTTGTATCCGGCGATCCCCGCGGCGTCCTCGATCAGCGCGCGCCGCTCCCGGGGTTTGGAGTTCAGCACCTGGTCGATCTTGCCTTGTTCGATCGTGGCATAGGTCCGGGCGCCGACTCGCGCGTGGCGCAGCAGCTCCTGGATGTCGCGCAACCTGGCGCGCGCCCCGTTGACGCGGTACTCGCTGTCTCCGTTGCGGAACAGGCGCCGCGTGACCGTCAGCTTGCCCTGGTCGGCTTGCGGGATGCCATCGGCGCCGGTGAAACACAGCGAGACCTCGGCCATGCCCAGCGGCTTGCGCGCCTCGCTCCCGCTGAAGATGACGTCCGCCATGTTCTGACCGCGGAGCATCTTCGCGCTCTGCTCACCGAGGACCCAATTGATGGCATCCCCGATGTTCGACTTTCCGCAGCCATTCGGCCCCACGATCGCCGTGATCCCCTCGCGAAAGAGGATCTCCGTTCGATCACCGAACGACTTGAAGCCGCAGGTTTCCAGCTTGTCCAGGCGCAACACGGACGTTCCCCTTCTCCACCGCGGCGCGCGCCGGTCCACGAATGCGCCGAACTATACCATCCCGAGCTGTGGCCCGACAAACACGGGGACCCCACACCATGGGGTTCACCGGGGCCCCAGAGCGCTTCATCTGGGGGTCCCTTGCGTGATCATGGCCCGGCAGCCCGCTGCTCGCACTCGGCACCGGCAACGGTCCGCCACGATTCTACGGGCTTTCCGAGAGAATGTCCGCCGGCGCGGCCGGGGAGGCCGGCGCGGGCCGCCGAGCCGCGAACGGCTAGCGATCGCGGAACAGCAACAGGTCGGGCAGCGTGTTGAGGACCCGCCGAGCCGGGCAGTCCGGAAACGGCCGCAGCTCCGCCAGCGCGCTCAGGGCATGGAACCGGGCGCGCTCGTGGGCCCTCTCGATCGAGCCGCTTTCCCGCAGCAATCCGTTCAGCCGGAGGAGATCGTCGGGGGCGTGGCTGCCGTCCATGATGCGCCCGACCAGCCTGCGCTCCTGCTCCCCCCCGCAGCTGAGCAGGTCGAGGACCGCCAGCGTCGCCTTGCCCTCGCACAGGTCGCGGGCCGTGGGCTTGCCCAGCCGCGCGGCGTCACCGGTGAAATCGAGCAGGTCGTCCACCAGCTGAAACGCCATCCCGAGGTGGCGCCCGTACCCCTGCAGGTGCGCCTGCCGGCGCTCATCCACTCCGGCCAGCATCCCGGCCAGCTCACAGCAGCAGGAGAACAATGCTGCAGTCTTGCGTTCGACGAGGTCGACGTACTCTTCTACCGTGAGATCGATCCGTCCCACGTACCTCGTCTGGAGCATCTCGCCCTCGGTCATGCGCAGCGTGGTCTCGGCCAGCCGCTCCATGACGGGCAGGCTCCCCGCCTCGAGCGCCAGGTCCATGGCCTTGGCGAACATGTAGTCGCCGAACAACACCGTGACGTCGTTGCCCCACCGCCGATTGACGGACTCCCGCCCCCTGCGCGTCTGGGCCTGGTCGATGATGTCGTCGTGGATCAGCGTCGCGCAGTGGATCAGCTCGACGACCGTGGCCAGCAGGATGTCGTGCGGGCCCGGGTAGCCGCAGAGCTTCGCGCAGAGCAAGTGCAGGGTGGGGCGCACTCTCTTGCCCGCGCCCTCCGCCACGAACTGGCCGATCTCGTCGACGATCTCGACGGGAGAGGCCAGGTTGGCCCGGAACGACTCCTCGACCTGACGCAATCGGTCGGCCACCACCGGGACGATCTCGTCCCGTGCGGCGGCGGGGTCGGCCCGCGGGCGCTCGATGCGGCCGAAACCGGTTGAATTGCTCAAGGAAACCCCTTTCGCTCCGAATTCGCCCAAGGCCGCACTTGATCGGGCGGATGTTAACAAACGCCCCCACCTGCGGCAACACGTCGGCGCCCGCGGTGACCGGCGCGGCGTCTCGGGGCAACGATCAGTGCCGACCGATCTCGGTACCCGGAGGGGCCTCGAACTCGAACGTCGAATCCGCGAGGCCCCGGTTGCGCCGAAGATCGATGAAGCGATACAACATGCGGTTCCCCGCGCCGTCCGTCACCTCGGCCTCCGCGATGGCGAATCCCGGCTCTCGCAGGGTCAGCACGATCTCCTGCAGGGCCTCCACTGGCCCGTGGGGAACGAGCTGCAAGCGATAGGCGCCCCGCCCGCCGTGGCGGGGCGTGGTCAGCAGGCCCGCTTCGAATCCGGCCGCGATCGGCTCCGATCCTGCCAGCAGGGTCGCCAGCAGCGCGTCGTCATCCAGGGTGCCCTCCCAGAGCTCCCGTTCCTCCTCGATGTAGAGTCGCGTGCGCCGCCCCTCGATGATCGCGATCTTCCGTTCCGGATCCAGGTAATCCCAGCGCATCTTTCCCGGTCGTGCCAGATACAGCCGGCCCCGTTCCTCGAGACCCGCCCCGAGCGCCCCTGAGACCAGCTTCTGCTCGAAGCGGCCTTCGAGGTCGCGGGTCCCGTCGAGCCAGGCCTGCAGCCGGGCCAGCACCTCGCCCGCCTCGAGCTCCCGCGCTGGCGCACCGCTCAGGAGCAGCGCCCCCGACAGCCAGGGCCAGGCGCACGCACAGCACACCGCAAGGACCCTCGAGCGTCTGGATCGGGCCGTCATCGAGCACCTCGTCCGGTTTGCCAGGACCGCTCAGCTCCGATGATAATCCGGAACCTGAGGAGGCACCCATGTACCGCTGCTACCCGACGTTCCCCGCCACGCTCGCGCTCGCGGCGCTCCCGCTGATGATCCCGGCCACGCTTGCCGCAACGGTGGAGCCGCCGTCCGAGCAGACGGAGGCCCTCGGGCTGTACGCACGGGGACGCTACGCGGAGGCCCTGCCGTTGCTCGAGCGAATCGACGCGGCGGGACAGGCGTCGGGCGCGCTGCTGTATCGGCTCGCGTACTGCCAGCGGATCGCCGGCGACGGCGCCCGGGCCGGGGAGACCGAGCGGCGGGCACTCGAGTCCCTGGAGCGCGAGTCCGTTTCGACGAGCGACCTCGAGGTCCCCTTCTACCTGGCGAACGCCTATCGGAACGCGGGCCGTGCCGCCGACGCGCAGCGCGTGGCGGCGGAGGCGACGGCCAGGGTCGAGCGTGGCGAAATCCCGCGGCCGCAGAGCGGGGCGGAGCGGTTTCAGCTCGGCAAGCTGTACGCGGACCAGGAGCGGGCCGACCTGGCTGCAGAGTGGTACGGAAAGGCCGTCGACCTCCTGACTGGCGATCCATCGGGCGAGCGATCGTACGTCCGCTGGGCCAGCCGCTTCCTGGCGGAGCGGGCCTTCCGGGCCGGCGATTACTCGGCCGCCGCCCGTTTTTTCGGGCTGCTGTTCGACGAGGGCGAGGGGAACGCGGCCGATCTGGAGAAGCTAGCCGTTTCACGCGCGCGAACCGGGCAGTACGCGGAAGCGGCCGCGGCCTGGGCTCGCGCGGGACTCGAGAACCCGACGGCCGCCGATCACTATCGCTACTCCTCCAGGCTGGCCGCGCTGGCCGCGGAGCTGCCGGCGTTTCCGCGCACTGCCCCCGTGGGCAAGCCGTGGTCCGAGCTGACGCGGGAGGAACTCGAGGTCGTGATGAAGGAAGAGTCGGACAGGGCCAAGGGCATCCTGGCCGACGCGCGGGAGGTCGAGCGCGAGAACCAGGCCGCGCGTGCCGAGTTCAAGGCCCGCCTCTCTGCGCCCAAGGCCGCTTTCGTCGGCGCGGCTCTGGAGTACGCCCTTCGCGGCTACGGCATCCGCGAAACCGCGTTCCTCGGGGGCTATGCCCCGCTGATTCTCAAGCCCACGGCCTGGCACGTGCGGGGCAAGCCGCAGCCCGAGCAGCCGGAATGAGGGCGCCTCACAGGCGATCGGCCAGCTCACCCAACACGGGCAGCTTGAAGCGTTCGCCTTCCAGCGCGCGGACCAGACAGACCAGCGCCACCATGCCGATCCCGGCGACCCCCAGCCAGACCGCCATGCGGAACAGCTCGCCGAAAACGCTCCACAGGCTCGCCAGCAGGAACTGGATCGCACGCAGGACCGGGTAGAGCACGACCAGCCCCGCGGCGAGCACCAGCCCTTGCTTGGCATGCCACTTGACGAACTCGCGCCGGCTGGCCACGAGCGACACCAGCGCCAGCGGTCCGAGGTAGGCGAACACCAAGAGGACGCGGTCCTGGTCCGTCAGCTCCTGATCGAGTCGGTCGGCGGCCATGCCGGCCCGTTATAGACCCCCACCCTTTCCGGGTCAAGCCGTGCCGCCGTTCGAGCGCCCCGTTGCTATACTGCGTCGATGCCCGAGGCCTCGCACCTCACCCCGATGTTCCGCCAGTACCGCTCGCTCAAGCACGAGCACCCCGAATCGATCTTGCTCTTTCGCATGGGCGATTTCTACGAGATGTTCTACGAGGACGCCCGACTGGCCTCTCCCCTGCTCGAGTTGACGTTGACCGCGCGCGGTCGCGGCACGGACAACGTCGTGCCGATGTGCGGCTTTCCGCATCACCAGCTGGACCACTACACCGGGCGGCTCGTGCAGGCCAATCGCAAGGTCGCCATCTGCGACCAAGTCGAGGATCCCAAGCTGGCCAAGGGGCTGGTTCGCCGCGAGGTCGTGCGCGTCGTCACCCCCGGCACCGCTCACGATCCCGCCCAGATGGATTCGAAATCCAACCTGTGGATCGCCGCTCTCGTGGCCACTGCGGGCCGGCTGGGCGCGGCCTTCCTCGACGTCTCGACCGGCGAGTTCCTGGCCTGGGAGAGCCCCGTCGACGACGAGCAGCCCTGGCGGGCTACCGTCGAGCGATTGAGGAGCTTCGCGCCGCGCGAGATCGTGGTGCCCGAGGGATTTCGCTGGGATCCGGCGGTACGCGAGGAACAGGCCGCGCGGGCGGTCATCACGTTCGCAGAACCGTACGCGTTCTCGACGTCCGGCGCCGCCGCGATTCTCGAGCGACAGTTCGGCCTGGCCTCGCTCGACGGGTTCGGCCTGCGCGAGCGGCCCGCGGCGATCGCCGCCGGTGCGGGGCTCCTGCACTACGTTCGCGACACCCAGCATTCGGCGATGGAGCATGTGGACCGCCTGCTGTTCCACGAGCCGTCACGCTACCTCCTGCTCGATCCGGCCACGCGCCGCAACCTCGAGCTCGAGCGCTCGCTGCGAGACGGAGCTCGCGAGGGCTCGCTGTTCCACGCGGTGGACTCGACGATCACCGCGGCCGGCGCGCGGCTCCTGCGGCGCTGGCTGCTCGCTCCGCTCCTCGATTGCACGGAGATCGCTCGTCGCCACGACGCCGTGGAATGCTTCCTGCGCCTCCCGGACCTGCGCCGGAAGGTGCGCGAGTCGCTGGCGGGCGTTCACGACATCGAGCGCTTGCTGGCCCGTGCGGTTTCCGGTACGGCGGGACCGCGCGACCTCCAGGGCCTGGCGCATTCGCTCGACCGTCTGCCCGGGCTGATCGAAGTCGCCTCCGGCATCGCGGCGCCGATCGTGCGCGAGACCCTGGCGGGCTTGGACCCCTGCGCCGATGTGGCGTGCCGGATCGGCCAAGGTCTGGTGGACGAGCCGCCCGCGAGCGTGCGCGACGGAGGGGTGATCCGCGAGGGGTTCGACCACGAGTTGGACGAGTTCCGCGCCATCCGGCGCGACGGACGTTCTTACGTGGCCTCGCTCGAGGCCCGCGAGCGCGAGGCGACCGGCATCGCTTCGCTGAAGGTCCGTTTCAACAGGGTCTTCGGTTATTACGTCGAGGTCAGCAAGGCCAACCTACACCTGGTGCCCGAACGGTACCAGCGCAAACAGACCGTCGCGACCGGCGAACGCTTCGTCACTCCGGAATTGAAGGAATGTGAATCGAAGATCCTGGAGGCGCAGGAGCGGATCGAGTCCCTCGAAGTCGAGCTGTTCAGCCGGCTCCGCGCCGAGGTGGCGGCCGCGGCCAGCCGGCTCAAGCTGGCTGCTGCGGCCTCCGCGCTGCTGGATGTCTTCGCCGCATTGGGCGAAACTGCGGGGGCGGGCGATTACTGTCGCCCGCGCGTCGACGGGGGCAACCGGCTGCGCATCGTCGGCGGGCGCCATCCCGTCGTCGAACGGACGCTGGCCGAGCGACGATTCGTGCCCAACGACACCGAGCTCGAGGCCGGGGCCCGGGCCATCGGCGTGCTGACCGGGCCGAACATGGGCGGAAAGTCGACCTACCTGCGCCAGAACGCCCTGATCGTGCTGTTGGCCCAGGCGGGTTCGTTCGTCCCGGCCGCCGCCGCGGAGATCGGCATCGTCGACCGCATCTTCTGCAGGGTCGGCGCATCGGACAGCCTGGCCGAAGGGCAGAGCACCTTCATGGTCGAGATGACCGAAACGGCCAACATCCTGCACCACGCGACGTCGCGCAGCCTGCTGCTGTTGGACGAGATCGGCCGCGGCACTTCCACGTTCGACGGGCTGTCCATCGCCTGGGCGGTGGTCGAACAGCTCGCCGGGCTCGGAGCTCCACGCTGCCTGTTCGCCACTCACTATCACGAGCTGACCGAACTCGAGGCGGAGCTGGACAGGGTGATCAACTTGCGCATGGCGGTGAGCGAGAGTGGCGAGTCGGTTTCGTTCCTGCACCGCGTGGAGCGCGGCGCCTCGGATCGCTCCTACGGCCTCCACGTGGCCCGCCTGGCTGGCATCCCGGGGCCAGTCATCGCCCGGGCCCAGGAGATCCTGGAGAACATCGAGAGCGACGAGTACGGAAGGGACGGCCTGCCGCGGCGGGCCCGCACGCGCGGTCCCGAAGTCCGGCGCTGCGCGCAGCGCTCGCTGTTCGGCGAGCCCGAAGCTCGGGCCGCCGCCGGGGGGTTCGTCACGGACACGGGAACCCGAATCCTGGAAGAGCTGCGCCGGCAGGAGCCCGAGCGCCTGACGCCGATCGAAGCGCTCAACCTGCTGGCCGCCTGGCGGGCCAGGCTCGCGCGCGACCGACAAGCCTGAGGCCGGCCGCCCGCGGCGGCGGGGTCAGAAAGAGCCGAGAGCCTCGCCCTCGTCACGGTAGGTGTCGAAGACTTCCTCGAGCTTGGTCAGCTGCAAGAGGTCGTAGACCTTGCCCGACGGGTTGAGCAGCTTCACCGTGCCGGACTTGTCCTTGGCGCGCTTGTAACAGGCGACGAGCTCGCCGATCCCGGCCGAATCCATGTACTTCACTTTCTCCAGGTTGAGCAGGATGCGGTTCTCCCCCGCCGCGAGCAACTCGTTGACCTTCTCCCGCAACAGCACGTCGCCTTCACCGATCGTGATCTTGCCCGAGATGTCCACCACGGACACCTTGCCCAGCTTGCGAACCGTCGCCTTCATCTTCGAGTCCTCCGTGTCCCGCACGCCCGATACGGTCGTTCAGGACGATGCCGATGTGCTTTCCTCGCTCCTCGTGTCCGGGATGCGCTTGATCATCGTGACTTCCGTCCCGCCGCCGGGCACGCTGCGAAACTCCACGGTATCGACGAAGGCCTGCATGAGCAAGAGACCCCGCCCGCAATTCCTCAACAGATTCGCCTCGGCCGTGGGATCCGGCGTCTGCGCCGGGTCGAAGCCCTTTCCCTGATCCGTCACCCGGGCCAGCAGCCGGTCGCCCTCGGCCTCGATCGTCACCTCGACGAGCAGGCTCGGATCCTTGCGGTTCCCGTGCAGCACCGCGTTGATGACGGCCTCGCGCACCGCCAGGCCGAGGTTCAGCGCGTCGTCCTCGTCGAAGCCCACGAGCGCGGCCATGCCCTGGGCTGCTTCGTGCACGAGGTCGATCATCCGGATCTCGCTCGAAACGACGAGTTTGACGGTAGTCCGCGCAGGCATCGGCAGAGAATAGCCAGCGCCCACGGGAGCTGTCAACGCTGCCGTTCCCGCGCTCCACGATGCCCGAGCCGGCTCCTCCCGGGTCCGGCGCCGACCGCGACCTTGCCGACGCCGCGGCGGGCCCGGTCGTTCGGCTGGCCGGTCGCGACTATAATGCGCGCCCATGCCGAATCGACTCCGGTGGCCGGGCCGTGCCATGCTCCCGATCGCGGCGCTGGCCGGCGTGCACGATCCGCTCCCCGCCGCCGATGCGGCGGCGGCGCGGATCCTGGGGGCCGCGCTGACGGACAGCCGGGCCTACGCCAAGCTGACCCACCTGACGGATCGGATCGGCCACCGCCTGAGCGGGTCCGAGGCCCTCGAGCAGGCCGTGCGCTGGGCGGTCGAGGAGTTCGGTCGCGACGGGATCGAGCACGTGTGGACCGAGTCCGTCCGCGTACCGCACTGGGTCCGCGGGCACGAGTCCGGACGCATCGTCTTTCCCGTCGAGCGCGAGATGGCTCTGTTGGCCCTCGGCGGCTCGCTGGGAACGGCGCCCGAGGGTTTGACCGCCGAGGTGATCGTGGTCGACGGCTTCGAAGGGCTCGACGCGGCGGCCCAGAGCGTGCGGGGCAAGATCGTGCTGTACGACAAGCCGCTCGGGGTTCCGGGCCGGGGCGGGCCCGGGTACGGCGCGGTCGTGCCGCTACGGACGCAGGGCGCGTCGAGAGCGGCCGCGCTCGGCGCGGTGGGCATGCTCATCCGCTCCCTGGGCACGGCCGACTATCGGCTGCCGCACACCGGCGCGCTGCAGTACGCCGAGGACGCGCCGCGCATCCCCGCGGCGGCGATCTCCGCGGAGGATGCGGCGCTGATCCGCCGCCTGGTGGAATCGGGCGAGACCGTGCGGGTCCGGATCGAACTAGGCGCGCGGCAGTTGCCGGACGCCGACTCCGCGAACGTGATCGCCGAGATCCGCGGACGCGAACTGCCGCAGGAGATCGTGCTGATCGGAGCGCACCTCGACTCCTGGGACGTGGGCCAAGGGGCCCACGACGACGGCGCGGGCTGCGCCGCAGTCATGGAGGCGCTGCGGCTGCTGCGGCGACAGGGTCTGGTCCCGCGAAGGACGATTCGCGCGGTGCTGTTCACGAACGAGGAGAACGGGTTGAGAGGCGGCAAGGACTACGCTGCGCGGCACGGCCACGAACGTCACGTGGTCGCCATCGAATCCGACTCCGGCGGAGATGCCCCCGTCGGTTTCAGCGTGACCGCGGGGCCCGGGGGCCGAGAATGGATCGCGGAGATCGCGCGTCCACTGGCGGCCCTGGGGGCTGCGCGCGTCGCGGCCGGCGGAGGGGGCGCCGACATCTCGCCGCTCAAGGAACTCGGAGTGCCGGTGATGTCGCTCGATCAGGACGTCGCCCGCTACTTCGACTACCACCACACGCAGGCCGATACGCTGGACAAGGTCGACCCGCGGAATCTCGACCTCAACGTCGCCGCGCTGACCTGGATGGCCTACGCCTTGGCCGACCACGAGGCCACGCTGCCTCCGCCGGAGTCCGCCCCATCCGAATGAGCGTGCCTCCCTGCTCCGGCCCGGTCCGGTCAGTCGAACGGCTCGCTGGCGGCGAGGGGCGACGTGCTCGCTTCGGCGGCAGACTGTTTGCCCGAGGCCAGTTGGCCCTCGTCGCGCGCACGCTGCAGCGCCTGCTTCTTCTGGTCCTCGCTCAATTGCCCGAAGCAGTACTTGACCGCGTTCTCGGCGCCGGGATGTTTGCCCCAGGCCGAGCGAGTGAACCACACGACCGCCTCCACGCAATCCGCGGGCACGCCGCTGCCGTTCGCGTGCATGACGCCGATGTTGTAGCAGGCGTGCGGCGAGCCCTGTTCGGCCGCGGCCGAGTACCAGCGGAGCGCGACGGAAAAATCTTGCGACACGCCGTTGCCCGTGTCGTAAAGGGTGCCGAGGTTCACCTGGGCCTGTGGGTCGCCTTGTTCAGCCGCCAGGCGATACCAGCGTAACGCCTCGGCCATGCTCTGCTCGACTCCGCGCCCCTCGGCGTGTGCCAGCCCCAGGTTGAACTGGGCGGCCGCGATGCCCTGTTCGGCCGCCGAGCGGAACAACTTTGCCGCCTCCACGTGATCTTGTTCGACGCCATTGCCGCTGGAATAGAGCAGGCCGAGGTCGAGCTGCGACTGGGCATCGTTCTTGGCGGCCGCCTCCCGCAGCCAGCGCGCCGCCTCCGCGTAGTTCCGCTGGATCTCCTCTCCGCGGGCGTACTCGAGACCCAGCGCGCGCTGGCTGGCCACATCGCCCGCTTGGGCCATCTCGAGCATCTCGGTCACCGCGGGCTTGCGCTTCTGCAACGGCCCACCCTCGCCGAGGCTGACTTCCCGGGGCGCCCCGCAAGCGGCGGCGGCGAGGCAAACGACGACGATCGCGGTCCTGCCCATGACTCCTCCGACAAGAGCCCCCTAATGGTACACACCCGTTTCGCCGCCGGCGAGTGCTTTCCCGGGGCGCCGCGACTCGTCGGCAGGTGCGGCGCTGGTCTCCTAGGGGAGCGCGGCATCGCGGCCGGGCTCTTGGCCCAGTTCCGACTGCCAGCTCCCGGCGGGACAGTCGAGCTTGACCAGGTACCAGAAGCCGGCACCGCTGGCGGGAACGCTCTCGTCCGGCAAGCTCCGGGCGTCGGGAAGCGTCCCCATCAGATCGAAGACGTAGCTGCTCATGAAGGCCAGGTCGCCCCTCACGTACACGACGTCGGCGGGGCTCGTCCAGCCGAAGCCGTCGTGGTCCGGCGCCAGAACGATCTGCCCGAAGACGAGCCGCCCCTGCCCCGGATTCGGGACGGACTGGCAGTTGTCGCAGGCGTCGCCGACCGTGTCCCCGTCGGCATCCTCCTGACCCGGGTTCGAGGCGGAGGGGCAGTTGTCGATCGCATCCACTCTGCCGTCGCCGTCCATGTCCGCGGCGTACACCGGATCGATCTCCCACACACCCGTCGCCCCGTTGGCGACCGGTCCCCCGCGGAAGAAGATCTCGTCCTTGCCGTCCCCGTCGTGGTCCCCGGCGCCGATGGATTCCACCTGCGTCCCGGGACCGCTCCAGATCTCTTGCCACGAGTTGTCGCCGTCGTTCTCGTAGATCGCCACGACGGAGGTGCCGGAGGCGAACACGATCTCCCTGTGGCCATCGCCGTCCACGTCCGCGACGTTGGCCGCGCAGTGGCCGCTCACGCTGCCCGGGCGTATCAGGGTCACCACGATCTGGAAGGCGTTGTCCGCCACGGCCTCGAACACGTGCAGGTAACACTGGAAGGTGTTCGGCTTCAGCCCTCCCGCCAGGAACTCCCGCTTACCGTCGCCGTCCAGGTCGCCAGCGTCGACGATAACCGGCACGTTGATGAGCGGGTCGAGCTCCAGGCTCCAGACTATCTCGTAGGCATCGTCGCCCGTGGTCTCCCAGGCGACCAGGCTGGGGCCACCTCCCGCCAGGGGAAAGCCGCCGAGCAGGATCTCGTCCTTGCCGTCCTCGTCGACGTCGCCGAGAACGCCCGTCGACTGGAGCAGCGTGGTCCCCGGAACGACACCCGTGAAGACCAGCTGATACGAGTCGTCGCCGTCGTTCTCGAAGACGACGACGCGCTGCTGGTGGTCGAAGAACTCGCCTCCCGACACGATCTCGCGGCGCCCGTCCCCGTCCGTGTCGGCGATCTCGGCGGTCATCTGCCAAAAGTATCCGGCCGATACGCTGCCGCCCGCTTCCCAAGCCAGGTGGGTCGGGTATGCGTCGGGTGCCTCGCTCTCGAAGAGCCGCAAGTAGAAGTCGTTGTGCGTTCGCCCAAAGAAGCTCAGCTCGGGGAGGTCGTCGCCGTCGGGATCGCCCACGTCGCCGGCATAGTAGGAGATGCCCGTCACATCTGCGTCTTCCACGTCGAGGAGTTGAGCCAGAGCGAAGGTGTCGTCCGCGGTGCACTCGTAGAACCCGAACCGATCGCTTGCGGTGGGGTTGGGGTCAATGAAGAGTCTGAGAACCAGCTCGCGCCGTCCGTCCTTGTCGAAGTCGAAGCCCTTCGGAGTCGAGAGCACGGAGCGCGCCGCCGGGAGCGCGGCGACCCGGACCATCTGGATCGAGTTCGTGGTGACCGACCGTGTAGCCGGAGGCACGAGGCCATTCTCCTGCAGGTCGGAACCCACGGACTCGGCACCCGCGATCGAGAGGGCGGACGCGGCCAGGAACAGGAGCAAGACAGGACATGATTCTGCCCGTCTCCCGACCATGCTGCGTCCGCGCTCCTTCTCGTGCATTCGTCGAGCCCAGCCATTCACCTACTGCACGGCCGGACCCCAGCAGGGTTCGTCGTCCTCGTCGGTGTTGACCGTCACGGCTGTCTTTTCGCCCCCCTCGGCGGTCATCGTGTAGATCTCGTAGTCAATTCCGTCGTAGGCAGCATAGGCGATCCCGGCGTCGCCGGGCGCCCAGTCCGGCATCGTCTCGTCGACGGAATGCGACGCGAGCCCGGAGGCCCGTTCCTTCGGTCGCTCTTGTACCAAGAAGGGGGGGGCGTCAAGTCCTTTCGCTGGAACGCGCGGAATGCCCGAAAAAGCGGCGATGCGGCGAGTTCCTTTGCCGCGCCCGCTCGCCGCACCCCGTGTTCCGGCGTAGGCCAAATGAGCGCCATTTTCGCTCCAGCCTCGAGTTCCGGGTACGGGGTCAGGGTCCGATAACTGTCACCTCGGCGCCGTCCCCTCGGGACTCCTCCGCCCCGGAGGAAACCCCGAAGACGACCCGCTGGGCACACGACCCCTCACGGGGAAGGCGCTGACCGTCAAGGGCAAGTACGGAGACCTGCGGCAAGGGACCTGCCCAATCAGCGGAACGTGCCGTGAATCCGCAGCCACGCATCAGTTCCTCCCCAGCGTTGCGCTCTGCCGATACTGCAACGCCTCCGCCACGTGTTGGCGGGCCAGCGCGTCCTGTCCCTCCAAGTCTGCCAGCGTCCTCGCGACCCTCCGCACGCGGTCGAACCCTCGCGCCGTCAGACCCAGCCGATTGCAAGCCTGGATCATGAGGCGCTTCTCCTCAGCTCCGAGGATCGCGAAGCGGTTCAACTCCGCAGGTCCCATGCGCGCGTTGCAACTTGGCCCCGTGGCTCCGAATCGCTGCCGCTGGCGCGCCCGGGCCGCGACGACTCGCTCGCGCACAGCGGCCGAAGATTCGCCCACAGCTACCTCCGTCACCTCTCGAAGATCCACCGGAGGCACCTGCACGACAAGGTCGAACCTGTCCAGTAGCGGACCGGAGAGCTTCGACAAGTGCCTGCGAATCTGCAGCGGCGTACATGCGCATCGCCCATCCCCACATCCACTGAACCCGCAGTTACAAGGGTTCATCGACGCCACCAGCGCGAACGCAGCCGGAAACGTGGCGGCGCCGTGGACGCGCACGACCGTGATGCTCCCGTCCTCGAGCGGCTGCCGCAGGGCTTCGAGCGCGTCCCGGCGAAACTCGGGCAACTCGTCGAGATAGAGCACGCCATGGGTCGCCAGGCTGATCTCTCCCGGCCGCAGCTGCAGCCCGCCCCCGGTCAGCCCCGCGAAGGAGATCGCGTGGTGCGGCGCGCGGAATGGGCGGCGAGCAACGAGGCCTCGCGCGAGCCCCGCCGCGCTATGGACTCGCGTGACGCCCAACGCCTCCTCGAGGGACATGGGCGGCAAGATGCCGGGCAGCCGCCGAGCCAGCATCGTCTTGCCGGATCCCGGCGGCCCCGACAGCAGTAGGTGGTGGCCACCGGCGGCCGCGATCTCGAGCGCGCGCCGCGCGGAGGCCTGGCCGCGCACCTCCGCTAGGTCGCCCCCCGCTGCCGGCCCGGCCTGGGCCAGGGCGGCCCGGGCCTCCGACCTGGCTCTCGCCGGACGCGCCCCACGCGCGTAGGCGGCGACGTCGGCCAAGGAACCCAGCGGCAGCACCGTCAACCCCTCGACCAGAGCGGCCTCCGCGGCGTTGGCCACGGGCAGTAGGAATTCGCGCTTGCCCGCCGCATGCGCTGCGAGCGCCATCGACAGCGCGCCGCGCACCGGACGCAGCGAACCATCCAGCCCCAGCTCGCCAGCGAAGACCGCTGAGGCGGCGTCGAACGCAGGCATCTGATCGTCGGCCACCAATACCGCCACGGCTATCGGCAGATCCAGGCTGCTCCCCTGCTTGCGCACTTCCGCAGGTGCTAGGTTGATCGTGAGACGACCGTCGGGCAGCTTGAACTGCGTGTGGCGCAACGCGGCCCGGATCCGATCGATTCCCTCCCGCACCGCGGAATCCGGCAGACCGACCGTGGCGATCGTGGGCAGACCGCTCCCGAGATCGACTTCGACTTCGATCAGGTGTGCGTCGACGCCGATCAGCACGGCACCGGTGCTGCGACCGAGCACGGGCGGGGACTTCCGAGGAGACGGGGACCGGAACGAGTCTCAGCGGTAGCCGACGGTCAGCCTTGCCCCCGGATAGAGGGTCGCCGACGGCGACATGCCGTTCAGCGAGCAAAGCGCGCTCACGCTCGTTCTGTACAGGCTGGCGATGAGCGAAAGCGTGTCACCCCGCCTGACGGTGTGCACGACCTTCGTTTGCTGCGCAACGGAGGCGCCGTCGTGGCCGGCGCGAGCCCGCGCCTCGGCAGCCGCCCGCACGCCCGGGACGACGGTCAACCGCTCGCCGACCTTCAGCAGCTTGTCCACGGGGATGCCGTTCGCGGCCGCGATGGCGGAGGCCGTCGTGGAGTAGCGCCGGGCGATGGCCGAGAGATTGTCGCCTCGACGCACGCGATAGGACAGCGGCTCGCCCGCGATCGTCTCGCTGGCATTGCCGCCGGCGCCGTAATTGAGGCGGCTCGCCGCCGAGGTCGGGACGAGGAGCGTCTGGTTCACGTGGATCAACGTCCTGCGGCCCAACTTGTTGACCTCTTGGATCGACGCGACACTGACGCCGTAGCGCCGTCCGATGGCCGACAGCGTGTCGCCGCTGCGCACCAGATGGCGGGTGTACAGCACACGTTCGCCGGGGGGGATCTCCGCCAACGCCAGGCTGGCCGTGGCCCCGCTGCCGGACGGCACGTGGACGTCGAAACTCCCGTCCGGCGGAGTCTGGCCGCGCCGCAGGGCGGGGTTGAGCGCCTGGATCGTCTCGAGGTCCGTCCCGGCGCAGCGCGCGATCACCCGCAAATCGGCGGCGCCGGCGACGCTGATCGTGTCGTACTCGACCTCGGGATCGGGAACGACCGCGAACCCGTACTTCCCCGGCTCCTTGGAAATCAGGATCGCGGCCAGGATCGCGGGGATGTGGTTCTTGGTCTCGCGTCGGATGTGGCGCGTCCGGGCGATGGACCAGAAGTCGCGGTCGCCCGTGCGCTCGATGGCCCGCCGGATCTTCCCCTCGCCTGCGTTGTACGCCGCCATGGACAGGTACCAGTCGCCGAACTCCGCGTAGAGGTCGCGCATGTAACGCGCCGACGCGCGCGCCGACTTCTCGGGGTCGGCTCGCTCGTCGACCCAGTCGTCCACCCGCAATCCGTAGCGGCGCGCGGTCGAGGCGATGAACTGGAAGACGCCCCGCGCATGGGCCCGCGAATAGGCGCTGGTCTTGTAGCCGCTCTCGACGTGGGCCATGTAGACCAGGTCCTGGGGCAATCCCTCGCTGGCGAAGATCTCGCGGAACATCCCCAGATAGCGGCCCGAGCGCTGCAGCGTCGCTTCGCACACCTTCCGGCTGTCGTTGGTATAGCGGTCCACCCAGGCCAGCACCGCCTCGTTGATCTCGATGGGAATGTCGAAGGTGGGGGTGAGCGACAGCAACTCGGGGCTGAGCCCCTGGGCCTCTCCGGGAAACACCGGCTCGACCTCGGCCAACTCGTCGAGCGGCGACGCGCTGACGGACTCGCCGGCGAACGGCTCCCCGACTTCGGGCTGACCGCCGGGGTCAGGCTCGACGGCCGGCTGGTCGGCCACGGCGGGACCTCCGGTGCCCTCCGGGTTCGTCACGCCCTCGCCCTGGGGCGCCTGGCGCTCGGCGGACGGGGCCGACCGGGCGGCCCACGGGTCGGCGACCTCCCCGCGGGGCGGCGGCGGGTGTTCCGGGGTCAACCCCGGGCCGTCACGGTGGACGCTGCAACCGAGGAAGGGAAACGCGGCTGTGAGGAGCGCCAAGGCCAGCAGCCGGACGATCACGCCGTTTGTAGTCCGTCTCCTGGTCTCACCGCTCATGTTGCTCTCGTCCGGAGGCTGCCCCGACGTCCGCCGCCGCCGGTTCCGGCCGGCCGCTAGCCGGGCAAATTTAGTCAGGGTCGTCGGGCCTGTCAACTTGACCCCGCCGGAGCTTGACAACTCGCCGGACTTTCGCCTACCCTGAGGCCGCGCGGCGGCCTGCCGCGCCCGCCCCAGCGGTTCCGCCGCCTCCCAGGAGATTTCCCCATGACCCTCGATTCGAAAGAGCGCACCAAGGCGGTCGATGTCGCCGTCTCCCAGATCGAGCGCCAGTTCGGCAAGGGCGCGATCATGAAGCTCGGCGATCGTCTGGGCCTGGACATTCCGGTCATCTCGACCTCGTCCCTGTCCGTGGACTATGCCCTGGGCGTGGGAGGGGTGCCGCGGGGCCGCGTGGTCGAGATCTTCGGACCGGAATCTTCGGGCAAGACGACGATCGCCCTGCACGTCGTGGCCCAGGCCCAGCGCAGCGGAGGGGTGGCCGCCTTCATCGACGCCGAGCATGCCCTCGACCCCGACTACGCCGCCAAGCTGGGGGTCGACGTGGACAACCTGATGGTGTCGCAGCCCGACTCTGGAGAGCAGGCTCTCGAGATCACGGAGATCCTGATTCGCTCCGGCGCGCTCGACGTCGTGGTCGTGGATTCGGTCGCGGCCCTCGTACCCAAGGCCGAGCTGGACGGGGAGATGGGCGACTCGCACGTCGGCCTGCAGGCCCGGCTGATGTCGCAAGCCCTGCGCAAGCTGACGGGCATCGTCTCGAAGAGCAAGACTTCCCTGATCTTCATCAACCAGATGCGCGAGAAGATCGGTGTGATGTTCGGGAGTCCCGAGACCACGACGGGCGGCCGCGCGCTGAAGTTCTACGCATCGATGCGCGTCGACATCCGCCGGATCGGCTCGATCAAGGAAGGCGAGGAGACGATCGGGAACCGCACCAAGCTGCGCGTGGTCAAGAACAAGGTCGCCCCCCCGTTCCGCGTGGCGGAATTCGACATCCTTTACGGTGAAGGGATCTCACGCGAAGGCGACCTCCTCGACCTCGGCGTGGCGCACCGCGTCGTCGACAAATCGGGGTCGTGGTACTCGCTGGGCGAACTCCGTCTGGGCCAGGGGCGCGAGACGTCGCGCGCGTTCCTCAAGGACAACCCGGACCTCGCGAAGGAGATCGACCACAAGCTGCGCGTCGCGCTGGGGCTGATCAAGACTCGTCCCGTCGCGCTCGAGGCCTCCGAGGGAACGGACGCGACGGGCTCGGCGCCCGAGGCAGCCACCGCCGACAAGCCGGCGGCGCGCGGGCGGGTAGCGCGCCCGCTCGCGGCCACGCCAGCCGTGCGTTGACTCCCGCCGCGGCGGTGTGCCAGAATCCCGGAGTTTTTCCGGCCCGGCCTCGGTAGCTCAGTTGGTAGAGCGAGGGACTGAAAATCCCTGCGTCGCTGGTTCAATTCCGGCCCGAGGCACCAGTTCGCCACGTCGCGGACGCAGTTGCGCGCAGCCGTGGAACGGCGACTCGGCGGGCCCGAGTCGAGCAGGGCGACTTGCTGGACGCGCCGTCGAGTTCGGTCGTCACCTCGGGTCAGGGCGGGCGCGTCAGGCGAGGCAGCGGACGTAGTCGACGTAGACCGGCGGTGGCTCGACGAGCGCGAGCCCCATGCCCGTGGCCCGGCCGGGCTGGCGGGTCCCACGACTCCAGGCGACCTCGGCGCGTAGCGGCACCTTGCAGTGCTCGAGCTCGAGCGACAGGCCGAGCAGCTCCCCCTCGGCCAGCGGCATGCTGGTCACGACGAACAAACCGGTCTCCGAGAGGTTCTCGGTCGTGCCCAGCAGGGTTGGACGGCTCCTACCGAAACGCACCGGCAGCCTCCGCTGGTATCGCGGCGCGCGGGGGGGAAGCGCGCTCCCGTCCCGCGCCGCCGTTCGGCGGTGGGGGGCATCGAGGCACTGGAGCTCGTCGCGCATGAGATAGCCTCGATCCACACAGTGACTGCGGGCGAAGTCGATGGCCTGGCGCAGGGCGTCGTCCTTGCGCTTGGCCAGGAACTTGATCGTCTCGCCGCCTCCGGGCACCATCCAGAGCGTGTTGGGAAACGTGACGATGCGCGCGCGCCAGCGTCGGCCGGCCTCGGCCAACAGTACTCCGTAGCCCCGCGCGCCGCGCGGTGTTTCGACCGCGACGCGCCAGGCGATCGTCTCGGGACCCGTGGCGCCCAGCTGTCGCGGGCAGGCGACCCCCGTCCCGTGCGCGGTCCCGCACAGGGGGCACCACACCGCGAGCGGGCCGCTGCTCTCGTCCGAGTTCACGCCGGTGGACCCGCCGGCCGGATCGGATCGATCTCGGGACCGTACAGCGAGCGCCAGGCGGCGCCGATCACGACCAGCGCTACCCAGAGCCACACGAGAATCACCGTCTGAAACCCGTCGATCATCCAGCCGACCATCGGACATCTCCCGGGCCTCGGCCAGGCCTCCAGGGAACGTCGTGACCGCCGAGGGCTCTGTCAAGCCTTCGGTGTTGGATCTGGCGCCAGCCCCCCGGCCAGGCGGGCGCGGGCCACCTCGGCAGCGATCGCCGTCGTGACCCTACCCGGCTCGCCGCAGCCCACGGGACGACTCTCCAAACTCACGAGTGGCCGGACGCCGCGCAGGCTGGACGTCAGGAACGCCTCCTGCGCCCGCTTCAGCCGCGTCAGCCGGAGCCTGCCCTCGTGGACCGCCAGCCCCAACCGGCGGGCCGCCGAGATCGTGAGCGCGCGCACCACGCCGGGCAGGATGCCCTCCCGCACGGCCGGCGTGAACAGTCGCCCCCCGCGCACCACGAAGAGGTTGCTGGTGCAGCCTTCGGCCAGCAGGCCGCGCGTGTTCAGCCACAGACCTTCGTCCGCGCCCCTAGCTCGGGCCCACTCGAGCCCCACGAGGTTCGCGGCGTAGTTGAGGGTCTTCAGCCCCGCGAGCGGATCCTCCGGGTTGCGCCGCCAGGGCAGGAGGATCGCGGAGGCGGGCCGGCCCACTTCACCCGGGTCCAGGACTCCCCGGACCGCGAGGGTGCGGCCGGAGGCCGTGACGATGACCTTCAACCATCCGCAGGGCGGTGCGCCGTCCGAGCCGGCTTCGAGCACGATCGCACGCAGGGCCTCGCGTGGCGGGAGCGCGATGCGCAGGCGTTCTGCGCCGTCGTGCATGCGATCGAGATGCAGGTCGAGGTCCAGCACCAGGCCGTCGACGAGGGCCAGCGTCTCGAACAGGCCGAGGCCGGCCTGGAAGGCCGGGTCGCCCATCGAAAGCTGCGCCTGCCCCACGACGACCCGGCGACCGTCGAGCCAGCAATCCTCCGTCGCCCCGGGAAACCTCATGCGGCTTCCTCGGGATCGAACCCCAGTGCCAGCGCCAGCACCCGGGCCTTCTGGTTGGACTCGTTCCATTCCTCGAGCGGGTCCGAGTCGGCGACGACGCCGCCCCCGGCACCCAGGCGCCCCCGGCCTCCGGCGAAGACCCAGGTCCGGATCAGGATGCTCGATTCCATGCTGCCGTCGTCGCCGAACCAGAAGAGGCTCCCCGTGAAGAAGCCCCGACGAACCGGCTCCAGTTCGTCGAGAATCTGCATCGCACGGACCTTGGGGGCCCCGCTGATCGATCCGCCGGGGAACGTCGCCCGCAGGATCTCGGCGATCCCTACGCCGGCCGCCAGTCGACCCCGGACCCGGGCCACCAGATGGTGCACCGCCGCATACGAGCGCAGCGCCGCCAGCTCGGGCACCTCGACTGTCCCGCTGCGGCAGACGCGGCTGAGGTCGTTGCGTTCGAGGTCGACGATCATCATCAGCTCTGCGCGGTCCTTTTCGGACCGCGCCAGCTCCGCGGCGGCAGCCCGGTCCGCTTCCGGCGTCGAACCGCGCGCCCGGGTACCCTTGATCGGACAGGTCTCGATCTCTCCGGTGCCGCGGGCGTCGAAGAACATCTCGGGCGACAGGGACACAAGCGACAGGCCCGGAACTTCGAGCCAGGCCGACCGTGGCGCCGGGCTAGCCTGCGTCAGGCGGACATAGGTCTCGAAGGGGTCTCCGCGGCAGCCGACTTCGAAGCGCTGGCACAGATTGGCTTGGTAGATGTCGCCGCGGTCGATGTGCTGCTTGACCCGCTCCACGGCTCGCAGGTAGCGCTCGCGCGGGAGGCTCGTCGCCGGCCGCCCGACCCGCCGGGCCCCGGCGGAGGAGACCGCCTCGCCGGCCGGAAGCCCGCAGGCGATCCGCCCGAGGCGATCGCCTGCACCCCGCTCGGTGAGCAGAGCCGCTCCGCTCGGGGACCACCTCAGCGAGCGATCGACCACGAGAGCCACGAGCTCGAAGCCACCCGGCTCGTTGCTTCCGCGCCCCAGGTCGTAGGACACCAGCGCCGCGACGCCCGTCTCGGCCGGCCCACCCGCCCGCCGGCGGGCCGCCACGAGTGCATCGAGTGACGCGACGCCCTGGAGGCCCGTCCAGGGCAGCGTCGTGGGCTGGAGCGCCACGAGCGGTCCGGTGGGCCAACGGTCCGCGAATCCACCCGCGCCGTCCAGCCAGAGCGTGGCGTCTTGCTCACGGCGCAGCGCCCGGCACACGTCGGCGGGCCTGGCGTTCAGACCGACCGCAAGCTGCCGCGTGGTCGTCGTGGCGGTGCCCAAGGGCAGGATGGATCAGTACTTGCGGATGACGCCGACCGCCACGCCCTGGATCCGCACCCGCTCGGCCGGAAATATCATCGGTTGCATGTTCGGGTTGGCGGGTTCGAGCCGCACCCGGGGGCCATCGCGGAACAGCCGCTTCAGCGTGGCCTCGGTGTCGTCGATCAACGCCACTACGGTCTCGCCGTCGCCCCCGGTTTCCCGCTCCTCGATCACGACGAGATCGCCGTCGCGAATCTGCTCGTCGATCATCGAGTCTCCGCGCACCCGCAATACGTAGCTGTTGTTGCGGTCGCGCACCATGTCCGCCGGGACGCTGATCGTCTCGTCCGTCGGCACCGCCTCGACCGGCCGGCCGGCCGCGATCGTCCCGCTCAGCGGCAAGCGGATCGAGCCCGGCGGATCGGGAGCGATCAACTCGATCGACCGGTTCTGATTCCACATCCGCCGCAGGTAGCCCTTGGTCACGAGCAGCGTCACGTGCTTGTGGACCGTGGCGACCGAGGACAGGCCCAGGCGCGCGCCGATCTCCTCGAGGCTCGGCGAATAACCCTGCGAGTCGATGAAGTCTCTGATGACGTCGAGCACTTCGTGCTGGCGGCGGGTCAATGCCATGGCGCCCCTCCTCGGTCGGCAGCCTAGGCGAAAGACCTGCGAAAGTCAAGACGTGCGGTCGGGGGCTGGGCGTAGCGTCGACACCCGGCGTCGAGTTCGGAGGTTTGGCGACCCCCTCGGGGCTCCCCTATAGTTCTAGAATCCTCGAGACGGGATCGGTTGGATGCGACGGAGGTTGGACCGTGCGACGTCACAAGCTGCTCCTTCTGTGGGCTCTGATCGCGGCTGGGCCCGGGTGGAGCCAGGATCCCCCCCCGGCGGCGCCCATGGAGGAGGCCACACAGGAGTTGCTCCAACGCGAGAGGGTCCGGGCGGAGATCGAATCGATCCTGGAGGACTACCTCGAGCCCACGGAGGACGGCGCCGTCCGCATCGAAGCAGCCGTCGACGCCGCGCGTCGCTTCGCGGCCCTCGGGCTCGAGGCGGTCCCCTACCTGGTCAACGAGCTCGAAGCCGATCGATACGAGACCGCCGACCTCTGCGCCTACGCTCTGGGCCTGATACGAGATCCCGAGTCCGAAGCGGCGCTGCGGGAGGCGCTGGTCCGGGCCGATGACACCGCAACCGACGTGGGCCGAACGCGCAAGGCGTGGGCCGCCTGGGCCCTGGGACTGCATGGCCGTGCCGACGCGCTGCGCCTGCTCACCGAAGGCCGGCACCGGCCGGCGAGCTATTCGATCCACGCCAAGATGAGCGTGATGGAAACCATCGCCATCCAGACAGCCCCCGACAGCGTGCCGATCCTGCTCGATCTCCTGGAAGCTCTCGTGGGGCAGGACGAGCGCTGGAACGAACGGCAGGCGGTGCTGCGCGCCCTGCGGCGGGTCGGGGATCCGGCTGCCGCGCCCGCGCTGATCGCCCTCCTGGCGCACCCCGACTCCAATCTCCGGCGGGAGGCGGCCAACAGCTTGATCCACATGCCCACCCCCGAAAGCGTGGCGGCGTTGATCAGGACGCTGGCCGACCAGGATTCCTCGGTCCGGAGCAGCGTGGCCCTGGCCCTCGAGTACATCGGGCCACGGACCGTGCGCGAGCCGGTCGTGGCGCACTTGGCGGAGGAGACCGACCCTCTGACCCGTGGTGCGCTCTACCGACTGCTCGCGGATACGTCCGGCGACGAGGCCTTCGCCCTGCTGGCGCCTTATCGCGCTCGATCCGATGCGACCGACCGCCGGCTCCTGGTCGAAGCGATGGCCCGCGTGACGAGCCCGCAGCGTCTCGGAGTCCTGCGCGAAGCCCTGGCGGACCCGGACAACGGGGTCGCGCTCGAAGCTGCAGCCGGGCTCGGCCGGGACGGGAGCGACCCAGCCCTGGAGGCGCTGGCCAGCGCGGTGGACAGCGCGCGAATCAACGTGGCGGAAGCGGCGGCGCAGCAGCTCGCTCTGAACGGCGCCTCGCGTTGGGCAGCCGCGATCCAGAAACGGCTGACGGACGATCTGCTCGCCGAGCCGCTCTCCGACCCGCGGCTCTGGCCAGTGCTCGAGCACATGTTGGAGGCGCTCGTCACGCTCGGCTACACCCCTGGGATGCAGTCGCTGTCCGAGGCCGCCGAGCGTCAGACCGACGTGACGGTCAAGGGCCTGCTCGATCGCGAGCTCGAGCGCCTCGCGCTGATCCGAAGCAACGGACGGCGGGCGGCCCGCTGGATCGAGTCCACGGCCGCTCAGGATCCGGCCACACGCCGCCTCGCATGGACCCAGCTGGCGCGGATCGGCACGGCCCAGGCCACGAGAGCGCTCGTCACGGGATTCGACGGGGCGGAGCCCGGCGATCGGCTGGTCATCCTGGAGGCTCTCGGAGACCTCACCGAGCGGCAGAGCGAGCCGCTGTTGCGGCGGGTGCTGCTGGATGCCGAGTTCGATCACCCCCATCGACTGGCTCAGCGTGACATGGCCGCGTGGAGCGCCCGCCGCATCGGCAGCCCGGCCTGCTCCAGCCTGTTGGCGGCGGCGGCCGAGCGCCGAGACGGTCGCGACCCCCGCGTTCTCGTCTACGCCGGTGTGCTCGGCGGTGAACGCGCGCTGCCGCTGCTGCGCGCGCTGCGCAAGCCGCGGCTGCGCTACGTGGGCTGGACGATCGGCGTCGAGCAGGAACGGCTGGACTGGCTGGCCAACCGCCTCGCCGACGGCCGCTCCGTCGCGGCCATCGACCTGCCTCCCGCCAGGATTTTCTTCCGCTGAACCGGGGCGGCGCAGCTTGGCTCGAGCTGAGCTAGCTCTCGAGCGCCCCGGCCGGGGCATCGATCTCGAGCCACGGCGGAGGAGCGGGAATTGCGGCGTCCGCCCCTTCCTCCGCTGCTCCGGGGTGCAGCAGGCCCCGCGCCACGGCGCGGTCGAAGGCGTCGACGACCTGCGGGTCCAGCGCATGGCCGCGCAACTCGCGGATGCGCTCCACGGCCCGCTCGAACCCCATGGAGTCCTGGTAGGGCCGGACCGTGGTGATGGCGTCGAACGTGTCGGCAACCGCGATGATCCGCGCGATCCAGGGGATCTTGTCCCGCGTCAGTCCGTCGGGGTATCCGCTCCCGTCGCAACGCTCGTGATGATGCCGCAGCCCGGGTATGATCTTCTTCATCTGGCTGATCGGGGCCATGATCGTGGCGCCGAGTGCCGCATGGGTCTTGATCGTCTCGAACTCTTCCGCGGTCAGCCGGCCATTCTTCTTCAGGATGGCGTCGTCGATGCCGATCTTGCCCACGTCGTGCAGCAGCGACGAGACGTGCAGGTCACGCAAGTCGGCTTCGGCCAGCGCCAGCTCTCCGGCGAGGATCATCGAGTACCGATTGACCCGGACCGAGTGTCCGCGGGTGTAGGGGTCCTTGGCGTCGATGGCCTGGGCCAGAGCCCGGATCGTGCCTAGGAACAGCTCCTCCTTTTCCTCGAAGGCCTTGCGCAGCCGCCGGATGTAGCCCTCGATCTCCTCCGCCATCCCGTTGAACGTGTGGGCCAGCTCACCGATCTCGTTGCGGGCGCGCACGTCCGCCCGTGCGGAAAAGTCTCCGGCCGCCAGGGCCCGGGCGGCCACCGCGAGTCGATTGATCGGATTCGAAAGCGTGCGTGCAAAGAACATCGCCGAGACTGCGGCAGTACCGAACAGCGCCAGCGTCCAGATCCGCGTGCTCCGCTCCATGTCGCCCACGATCCAGTAGATGTCCTCGTCGCGGGCCTGGACGAAGATGCCCCAGCCCTGCCCGGTCAGTTCGTAGGTTCCGATGAAGCGCTGGGACCCCTCCTCCCGCGCGACCTCGAACGGCACCGATTGCGTCGCATGGCCCTTGGCGTGCTTCAAGAAATTGCGGACGGTGTCCCAGGCCAGGACGTCCGTGCCGACCCCTGCAAGCTTGGTGTCGGTGCTGGCGAACACCGCTCCTTGCTCGTCCACCGCGAACAGCAGGTGTCCCCGCTTCCGATAGCGACCGGCCACGGCCGTCCACACGCGATCGAGATCGATCACCGCGGTCAGCACGCCGCGCAGCGCGCCACCGGCCTCCACCGGGGCGGCGACGGCCAGCACGGCGCTGCGCGCGCCGCCGTTCTCGACGAAGAACGGATCGGACAGAATCGTCTGCGGCGGAACTCCGCCGTGATCCGCTTGGGCGTAAACCTCGGCGGCGCGCTGCAAGGAGGCGCCGAACATCGACTCGGGAACGGCCAGGGGCTCGCCCGCGGCGACCGCGGAGACCGTGTTCGCCTGGAAATGACTGTAGCGCACGTACGCGACGCCGGAATCGGTCAGGCCCTGCAGCACCTGCTCGATCTCCATGGTCGGAATCGTCCCGCTGCGACGGACCGCTGCGCCCAGCGTCTGGGCCACGCGCAGGAGTTGCGACCGCAGCCCCTCGACATGCAGGTCCAGTTCGGAGGCGACGGAAGTCGCTAGCAACAACTGATACTGCTGCTGTTCGGTGGTCAGCGTCTCCCGGTTCTTGCCGATGAGCTGCCACGACATGATGGCCACCGGCACGACGCCGACGAGCGTCAACACCGCCAGCATGACCAGGACGATGTGGCCACGGCGGGGAAGGCCCTGCCCGAGCTCGCGGGCGAAACGAAAGGATGGGGTGCGCGTCACGGGAACTCCGGCTGTCCTGCCATCAACATAGGCTCCTCCGGCGCTCCCGAGCAACGCCGGCGACCCGTCCCCATTCTTGGACCGACCGGACCGCCGCCGCGTTGACGCTTGCGGCCGGGGTCCGCTAGACTTTCCGGCGGGTCGTCCCCCGACCCGGCCTCGAATGCTTCGCCTCTACAACACGGCTTTACTGCCACTGCGTCTGGGCGTGGAGTTGTGGGCCGCCATGCGGGCGCGCGGCGCCGACGGACGGCTCGAATGGGCCGAGCGGCTGGCCCGCCGCCTGCCCGACGTACCGGCTGGCGGAGCATGGATCCACGGCGCCTCGGTCGGCGAGGTGCGGATCGTGCGCGGCCTCGCCGCTCGACTGCGCGAGGAGCGTGTCAGGCTGCCGCTCGCCGTCTCCGCTTACACGGCCAGTGGCAGAGCCCAGTTGCCGGCCCCGCCCGACGTCGACGCGTCTTTTTTTGTCCCACTGGATTTCCCCGGACCGACCTGGCGCGTGCTGGACGCGCTGCGCCCGGCGGTGCTGGTCTTGATCGAGACCGAGCTGTGGCCCAATCTGCTGCACGCCGCGGGAGCCGGCGGCGTTGCGGTAGCGATCGTCAACGGCCGGCTATCGGAGGAGCGGATGCTCCGCTATCGGCGACTGGCGCGGCTCTACCGCCCGTTGCTCGGAAGAGTGGCCGTCGTCGGCGCCCAATCGGAAGCGGACGCGGCTCGCTTCGGCGAGCTTGGAGTCCCTCCCCGCGCCATCTCCGTCACGGGCAATGTCAAGTACGATCTCCCCGTGCCGCCCCTGGACCCGGCGACGCTTCGCGACCGGCTCGGCCTCGCCGCCCGACGCCCAGTGTTCGTCGCCGGATCGACCGCGCCGGGCGAGGAAGCCCTCGTGCTCGACGCTTTCGCCATCGCGCGGCGCGCTGCGCCGGAGTTGTTGCTCGTCCTGGCCCCACGACACGTGGCGCGAGCCGCGGAGGTCGCCGCCGTGGTCGCCGCCCGCGGACTCGAGCTCGTCCGCTATGCGTCGCCGGGGACCGTCGGGCCACGCACCGCAGTCCTGCTGATCGACACCCTGGGCGATCTCCCGGCGCTGTACGGGTTGGCCGCGCTGGCGTTCGTCGGGGGCAGCCTGACACCCGTCGGCGGGCACAACGTCCTCGAGCCCGCGGTCTGCGGGGTCCCGGTCCTGTTCGGCCCGCACGTGGACCACTTCCGGGAGCCGGCCGAGGCCCTACTCCGCTCGGGCGGAGGCCGCTGCCTGCCGGAGGCCGCCGCGCTCGGCCACGAGGTGACCCGGCTGCTCGCCGACTCCGCCGCGCGGCATGAAATGGGGCGGCGCGCGCGCGAGGTCGTGGAAGCCAACCGCGGCGCGCTGGAGCGCAGCGTCGCGCTGCTCCTGGCGCTGCTCGACGCCCGCTCTCCGCGCCCGCGGCCGGCGGCCGTTTGAACCCGGTCGGGCACCCGGCGGCACGGCTGCCGCTCTTGGCCCTCGCCTGGCTCTACGGCGGAGCGATCCGGATACGCAACCGTTACTACGATCGACCATCGGCTTCGCGGCGTGCGGGCGTACCCGTGATCAGCGTCGGCAACCTGACGGTCGGTGGCACGGGCAAGACTCCGCTCGTCTGGTGGCTGGCCGGGCGGCTCTTGGACGAAGGGCACAAGCCCGCGATCGTCAGCCGCGGGTACGGGGGGCGCGCCGGGCGAGGTCCCCTGCTGGTCTCGCGGGGCGCGGGCCCGCTGTGCGGCCCCGCCGAGTGCGGGGACGAACCGTATCTCCTGGCTTCGATCCTCGACGGGGTCAGCGTGATCGTGGGCTCGAATCGGACCGCCGGAGCGCGGGCCGCGGCGGCCTCGGGCCACGATGTCGTGATCCTCGACGACGGCTTCCAGCACCGACGGCTCGCTCGCGACCTGGACATCGTCCTCGTCGATGCCGGCGAGCCGCTCGGCGAGGAGCGGCTGTTGCCGGCCGGAAGACTACGCGAGCCGCTGCTCGGGCTGGCGCGCGCCGATGTCTTGTTGATCAGCGGCTGCCGCCGCGGGGAGACGCTCGATTCCGTCGAGCGCCTCGTTCGTTCGCACAACTTGCGCGCGCCGATCCTACGCACCGGCTATCGCCGCACCGGGTTCTTCGACGCGGCGGGGCGTCGCGCCGAACGACCGGGCCGCGCGCTGGCCTTCTGTGCGATCGGCAACCCCGCGCGATTCCGCCGCGACCTGGAGGACGAGGGCATCGAGATCGCCGACTTCGAGAGCTGGCGCGACCATCACCGCTACGGCCGCGCCGAGCTCGCTCGCTTGCGGGCCCGCGCGTTCGAGCTGAATGCGGTGCTGATCACGACCGAGAAGGACCGCGTGCGCTTGCCTCCCTTCGAGCGCGAGGGAACGAGCGTGCCCCTGCTCACCCTGCGCATCGAGGCCGACCCCTTCGATCCGCAGCCCCTCCTGGCCGCGGTGCGCGGCGCAGTCCAAGGCGGCAGGTCACACTGATGCGAGCCCGATACTTGATCGAGGCCGCCGCGTTCCGCGCCTTGCTCCTGGCCGCCCGCGTCGTCCCGCGACGACTGCTGCTGGCCTCGGGAGCCCTCGCCGGGCGTCTCGGCTTCTGGCTGGACGGCCGCCATCGGCGAATCGCCCTCGACAACCTGGCCCGGGCCTGGAACGGCAGGCTGTCGGAGCGGCACGCTCGGCGGATCGTCTCCGACTGCTGGATCCACTTCGGCCGGGTCACCTTCGACACGCTGTGCTTTCCCCGCTTCGATCGCAGCGCCGCGGGCCGACTCGTGCGCTACGAAGGGCTCGAGCACATTCGCGGGGCCTACGCCAAGGGGCGCGGAGTATTGCTGTTCTCCGGGCACTTCGGCCATTGGGAGCTGACCGCGCTGATGCAGGGCTACCTCGACCTGCCGCTCGCGCTCGTCACGCGCCCGCTGGACAACCCGTACCTCGAGCTCTTGCTGGCCCGTCTGCGTGGGCTGTCGGGGAACCGCGTGATCCACAAGCGCAACGCCGTGCGCGAGGTCCTGCGCGAGTTGCGCGCCCGGCGGGGAGTGGCCATCGTCCTCGATCAGGACGCCAGGCACGCGGGGGTCTTCGTACCTTTCTTCGGACGCCTGGCGTCCACCACTCCGACCCTGGCGCTCGTCGCCCTGCGCACCGGGGCCGCCATCGTTCCCACGTACTCGCTACCGCGACCGGACGGAACCTATACGATCGTCTACGAGCCCGAGATCGAGTTTTCTGGCGGATCCGACGTGGAGGCCGATGTCCGGCGGATCACCGCCCAATGCACGGCCCGCATCGAGAGCTGGGTGCGGGAGCGGCCCGCCCTGTGGCTGTGGATGCACCGCCGCTGGAAGACCCGGCCTCCCGCCGAGGTCGCGGCGCGGTGACGCTCGCGGCGATGGAGTACCATTCCGTCCCACGCTTCGGCGCCATGATGATGACAGCCAACCGACGCACACGCAGAAAGCCGGCGCCCGCCCCGCTCGGGGCCTTGGACGCCGCGGTCGCCCGCGAGAGGCTCCTGGCGATCGTCCCGCGCTTTGCCGGCCGCCGGGTCGCCGTGCTGGCCGATCTCGTTGCGGACGAGTTCGTCCATGGAGATTTTGACCGTATCTCCCGCGAAGCCCCGGTGCCCATCTTGACCCACCGCAGGACCCTCGTCGTTCCCGGCGGCGGCGGCAACGCGGTGGCCAACTTGCGCGCCCTGGGCGCGCGTCCGCTGCCGGTGGGAATCGTCGGGCGCGACGAGGCCGGGCGGAAGATGCTCGACGCCTTCTCCCGGGCCGGCATCGAGCGCTCGCTGATCCGCGTGGACCCCGCCTACAGCACGCCGAGCAAGAGCCGCATCCTGGCCGGAGGGGTGCACACGCGACGTCAACAGATCGTGCGCGTCGATCGCGGGGGCGGCGAGCTGCCGGCCCGGGCCGGCCCGGCGCTGCGGCGCGCGCTGGCGACCGCGCTGTCGCGGGCCGAGGGGCTGCTCGTGGCGGACTACGGTTATGGGGCCGCCACACCCGAACTGGTCGGCGGCGTCCGGCGGCCGCGCGGGATGCCGCTGCTCGTGGACTCGCGGGCCCGGGTGGCCCAGTTCCGGGAAGCGGCCGGCTGCACTCCCAACCAGGAGGAGCTGGAGCGAGCTCTCGGTCTCGCGCCGCTGGACGACGCCGCCGACGGACGTGCCGTCGAGATCGCCGGCCGCCGCCTGCTGCGACGCACCGGCAACCGGGCCGTGCTCGTGACCCGCGGCGCACGGGGCGTCTGCCTGGTCCAGCGGGGAAGGCGGTCCTTGCACGTACCGGCCTACGGATCCGACGAGGTCGCCGACGTGACAGGCGCCGGAGATACGGTGATCGCGGTTTTCACGCTGGCGCTGCTGGCCGGAGCGGACTTTTCCGACGCCGCCCGCCTCGCCAACTACGCGGCCGGACTCGTCGTGATGAAGGCCGGCACTGCCACGCTGTGCGTCGATGAGATCATCGGCGCCATCGAACAGAGCCCCGCCCGTTGATCGCGGCCGAGAAGCTGCTGGCTCTCGAAGAGCTGGGCCGACGACTCGCCACCCTGCGCGCGGCCGGCCGGACCGTGGCCCTGGCCAACGGACTGTTCGATATCCTGCACGTCGGTCACCTGCACTACCTCGAGGGGGCGCGGGCCCAGGCCGATGTCCTCGTGGTCGCGGTCAACTCCGACCGCTCCGCGCGCGAGTTGAAGGGCCCGTCACGACCCGTCGTTCCTGAGCGCGAGCGCGCCGAGGTCCTCGCCGGCTTCGCCTGCGTGGACTTCGTCACCATCTTCGACGGTCCGACGGTCGAACCGTTGCTGCGTGCCCTGCGCCCGGACGTGCACTGTAAGGGAACCGACTACACTCGCGAGACCGTACCCGAGGCCGGCGTGGCCCGTGAACTGGGCATCCGGGTGTCCATCGTCGGCGACCGCAAGTCGCATTCGACCCGCGACATCATCCGCAGGCTCCGCGGCTGACAGGCAGGAGGGTCCGGGCTCAGGCCTTTTTCTTGGACGAGGGCGCGCGGCCGACCTTCTTGGTCGTCTTCTTGGTCGCGGTGGCGGCGGCCTTGACCGGTTTCGCGCGCGCAGCCTTCTTCGGCGCCCGCGCGGCCCCGCTCTTGGCCTTGGCGCCCGCGCCGGTCCGGGCGCCCGTCTTGGCCACCCGGCCCACTCGTCGCGCGCCCTTCCCGGCGCTCTTGGCCGCTTCCGCTCCCTGCTCCACGCCTTCGACCGCTCCCTCGTCGCTCGCGGCCGGGGACACGCTCTCGGCGCCGACGAACTCGATCAGCGCCAGCTCCGCGTTGTCACCGCGCCGCGGCCCGAGCTTGATGATGCGTGTGTAGCCACCGGGACGTTGCCCATAGCGCGCCGACAGCGTGTCGAACAGCTTGGCCACCACCCGCCGGTCGCGGATCTGCCGCAGGGCGCGGCGCCGTGCGTGCAGAGTCTCCTTCTTGGCCAGCGTGACCAGTTTCTCCGCGAAGCGCCGTAGCTCTTTGGCCTTGGGCAGCGTGGTCTTGATCCGCTCCCGCTCGATCAAAGCCGTGGCGAGGTTTCGCAGCAGGGCCAGGCGGTGGGCCGATGTGCGCCCGAGCTTGCGTCCCGCGACTCGATGTTTCATCCGTGGTTCTCCGGCCCCGCCGCGGTTCGAGCGATCAACCCTGACTCGCGCGGGCCTTGAGCTTTTCGAAATCGACGTTCATGCCCAAGGACAGGCCCATCTCCGCCAGCAAGTCCTTGATCTCGTTGAGCGACTTGCGCCCAAAGTTCTTGGTCTTGAGCATCTCGGCCTCGCTCCTGGTCACGAGGTCGCCGATCAGCTTGATATCCGCGTTCTTCAGGCAGTTGTACGAGCGAACCGAAAGCTCCAACTCCTCCACCGAGCGGTTCAACTGCTCGAGCATGCGCTCGTCTTCCGTGGTCGGGAAGTCCAGATCTTCGTCCGGAGTCTCTTCGAAGTTGATGAAGATCGCCATGTGGTCCTTGAGCAGCTTGGCCGCCGCGGCCACCGCGTCCTGTGGCGCGACCGAACCGTTCGTCCAAACCTCCAGAAGCAGCCGATCGTAGTCGGTGACCTGGCCAAGTCGGGCATCCTCGACTGCATAGTTCACTTTGTGGACCGGAGAATGCACCGAGTCGACGGGGATGTAGCCGATGGCCAGGTCCTCGTCGAAATTGCGGTCCGCCGGAACGTACCCACGGCCGCGGCGCAACCGCAGCTCCATCGACAACTTGCCCTCCTCGGACAGGGTCGCCAGATGGACCCTGGGGTCGAGGATCTCCACATTGGAGCTGCACTTGAGATTCGCGGCCGTGACGCTGCCCGGCCCCTCGGCGCTGAGCGACAGCATCTCCGGCTGGGAGCCATGGCAGCGGAACGGCACTTTCTTCAGATTGAGGATGATGTCGGTCGTGTCCTCGACGACGCCCGGCACCGAAGAGAACTCGTGCAACACGCCCTCGATCTTGACCGCCGTGATCGCCGCGCCCTCGATCGAGGAGAGCAAGATGCGACGCAGGGCGATGCCGACGGTCGTGCCGTAGCCGCGCTCGAACGGCTGGGCGTGGAAACGTCCGAAGGTGGACGTCAGCGTCCCCTTCTCGACTTCGAGTCGCTTGGGCTTTTGGAATCCCTTCCAGAACATCGTACCTCCCGCGAGGCGGCCGGGTCATCCGGCTCGCCGCTACTTGGAGTAGAGCTCCACGATCAACTGTTCCTGGATCGGCATCGCGATGTCTTGTCGCGCCGGCAACTGCTTGACGGTGCCCTTGAACTGATCCGCGGCCAACTCGAGCCACGACGGCACGCCGCGGCCGGTGGCCGTGTCCAGACAGGCCCGGATGCCCTCGTTCTTGCGGCTGCTCTCGCAGAGCGCGATCACCGCTCCGGGCCGCACGAGGCTCGAAGCCACGTCGACCTTGCGACCATCGACCAGGAAATGGCCGTGGCTGACGAGCTGCCGCGCCATCGAGCGCGAGGAGGCGAAACCCAGCCGGTAGACCACGTTGTCCAGGCGCCGCTCGAGCATCTGGAGCAGGTTCTCGCCCGTGATGCCCTTGGTGCGAGAGGCCTTCCTGAAGTAGTTGCGAAACTGCCGCTCCAGCACGCCGTACATGCGCTTGACCTTCTGCTTCTCGCGCAGCTGGATGCCGTACCCTTGGACCTTGGTGCGGCGCCTGCCGTGTTGTCCGGGAGCGTAGCCGCGCCGCTCGAAGGCGCACTTCTCCTTGAAACAGCGGTCGCCCTTCAGAAACAGCTTCATGCCCTCGCGCCGGCACAGCCGGCAGACGGAGCCAACGGTTCTGGCCACGCTTCACGCCTCCTTGAGGATCAGACCCGCCGCCGCTTCGGCGGCCGGCACCCGTTGTGCGGGACCGGGGTCACGTCCTTGATCGAAAGAATCTCGAGTCCCGCGGCCTTGAGCGAGCGAATCGATGACTCTCGTCCGGAGCCGGGACCATTGACCCGCACGTCCACCGACCGCACTCCGTGCTCGCGAGCCGCGTGGGCCGCATTCGACGCCGCGGTCTGCGCGGCGAAAGGCGTCCCCTTGCGCGAGCCCTTGAATCCCTGGCCGCCGGCCGAAGCCCAAGAGATCGTGTTCCCCGAGGAATCCGCGATGCTGATGATCGTGTTGTTGAAGGACGCCTGAATGTGGGCCACCGCGTGCGGGACGTTCTTCTTCTCCCGCTTGCCGCCCTTCCGGCCGGCCTTCGTCGACTTCGCCATGGTTCCGTACCCTCCGCTCCGCTTGCGCCGGGAGCCTCCGCCCGAGCTCTAGCCCTTCTTGCCCAACTTGTGCTTCTTGCCGGCCACGGTGCGACGAGCCCCGCGCCGCGTCCGGGCGTTCGTATGGGTGCGCTGGCCGCGGACCGGCAGGTTGCGCCGGTGGCGCAAGCCACGATACGACCCGATCTCGATCAGGCGCTTGATATCCATCGAGATGGCCTTGCGCAGGTCACCCTCGACGCGGCCCTCCTGATTGATCACGCGCTGGATGGCCAGCGCCTGCTCGTCGCTCAAGTCCTTGACCTTGATCTCCCCGTTGACCTTGGCCTTCCCGAGCATTTGTAACGCTCGCGCGCGACCGATCCCGTAGATGTAGGTCAGGCCGATATCGACCCGCTTGCTCGGTGGGAGATCCACTCCGGAAATTCGTGCCATCTTCGTCCTCGTCGGCGCGGAACCGGGTCTAGCCACCCGCCCCGCAGTTGGGACACGTCAGCCCTGGCGCTGCTTGCGCTTGGGGTTCGGGCACAGCACCCGAACCACTCCTTTACGCTTGGTGATCTTGCACTTGTCGCAGATCCTCTTGACCGATGCCCTGACTTTCATCGCTCTGCTCCAGAATCGTCCTACTTATAGCGGTACACGATTCGCCCGCGCGTCAGGTCGTAAGGCGACAGCTCGACCAGTACGCGGTCCCCCGGAAGAATGCGGATGAAGTGCTTGCGCATCTTCCCCGAGATGTGGGCCAGGACCTTGTGCTTGCTCTCCAGCTCAACGCGGAACATCGCATTGGGTAGCGGTTCGACCACCGTCGCCTCGACCTGAATCGCTTCTTCCTTCGGCATTCGACGTACCGCCTCAATCCGCCGCAACGGCCCGGACTTCCGGCTCCCGCTGCTGCGGGCGTCCGAGCACCCACGGTCCGCGCTCGGTGACGGCCACGCAAAGCTCGAAGTGCGCCGAACGACTGCCGTCGCGAGTACGGGCCGTCCAGCCGTCCTCGGCGCTGAGCACCACCTCGGGCGACCCGGCGTTCACCATCGGCTCGATGGCCAGCACCATGCCCGGCACGAGTCGCTCGCGCCGTCCGGGCTGGCCGAAGTTCGGCACCTGCGGCTCCTCGTGAAGCGCGGACCCGATGCCGTGGCCCACGAACTCGCGAACGACGGAAAAGCCGTGGGCCTCGACGTGGCGCTGCACGGCGTAGCTGATGTCCGACACCCGGTTTCCGGGCTGAGCTTGCCGGACGCCCTCGTTCAGGGCCTCGCGCGTCACGTCGAGGAGTCGGCGAGCTGCCTCGTCGATGTCGCCGACCGGAAAGGTCCGCGCCCCGTCTCCGTAATAACCTTCGTACAGCACGCCGAGATCGATCGAAATGGTATCCCCGGAACGCAGCACGACGTGGGGCGAGGGGATGCCGTGGACCACCTCGGAATTCACCGAGCTGCAAACCGTTCCCGGGAAATCGCGGCCGTCACCCCGATGGGGATAGCCTTTGAAAGCCGGCGTTGCCCCGGCCGCGCGAATCTGCTGCTCGGCAAACCGGTCGATCTCCGCGGTCGTCACTCCCGGACGCAACAGCCCCTCGATCTCGTCCAGGGTGCGCTGGACGATGGCGTTGGCGCGATCCATGATCGCGAGTTCGGCAGGGGACTTGAGCACCAGGCGGCTCACGCTCGCTCCACGGCCTGCCCCAGCTCGCGGGCAATGCTCTCCGGACAGCCGCTGGCGTCGATCTCGCGCAACAGGCCGCGGCGCGCGTAACTCTCGAGCGCGGGCCTGGTCTGGTCGGCGAAAACGCGCAGCCGCTCCCGGATGACCGCCTCGGTGTCGTCCGGTCGCTGCACCAGCGCCGACCCGCAGTCGTCGCACACGCCTGGCGCCGACGGCAGTCGCGTCTCGAGGTGGAAGACCGCCGAACAGCGCGGACAAACCCGGCGGCCGGACAGACGCTCCACGATCTCCGCCTCGGAAGCGGTCAAGACGTAGACCCCGTCCAGCACGATGTCCAGTTCCTTCAATACCCCGTCCAGAACCTCGACCTGCTTCTCCGTGCGGGGAAAGCCGTCGAGAATGAACCCTTCCTGGGCATCAGGCCGTTGCAAACGTTCCACGATCAACTCGCGCATGAGGTCGTCCGAAACCAACTTTCCCGACTCGAGGACTCCCTTGACCCGCCGGCCCACGGGCGACCTGACCCGCACGGCCTCGCGCAGGATGTCCCCCGTCGATACGTGGGGCAGGCCGGTCCGTTCCCGCAGGAGCGCCGCCTGGGTGCCCTTGCCCACGCCGGGCATCCCCATGAGCACGATCCTCATGGGCCGGTGCGGAATAGCATAGCAGACGCGCCCATCAGCCCCGGCGGCCACGGATCCGGGTTCCCTTCAGAAAGCCCTCGTAGTGACGCATGATCAACTGCGACTCGATCTGCTGGACCGTGTCCATGGCCACACCGACCACGATCAGCAGGGCCGTACCGCCGAACAGAAACTTCACGTTCAGCCCCTGGGTCAGGAGGTCGGGCAGGAACCGTTCGAGACTGGCCCCGACCCCCCAAGGCAGCGTCTGTACCTGCAGGCCGCTGACCAGCACGATCGGCAAGAGACTCACGAGTCCGAGGTACACCGCGCCGCCGAAGGTCAAACGGGTCAGGATTCGGTCGATGTACTCGGCCGTCTTCTTGCCCGGACGGATACCCGGAATGAACCCGCCGTACTTCTTCATGTTGTCGGCCTGGTCCAGCGGGTTGAAGATGATCGACACGTAAAAGAAGCAGAAGAAGATGATCAAGCCGAAGTAGGACAGGTTGTAGAGCGGGGCGGAATACTGCAGCTGCCGCAAGATGTTCTGGACCCAGCCCGCTTCTTGCAGCGCACCGAACGTGCCGATCGTCTGCGGAATTGCGAGCATGGACGAGGCGAAGATCACGGGAATCACGCCCCCGGTGTTGACGCGCAGCGGCAAATAGGTCGAAGCGCCGCCGTAAACCCGGCGTCCCACGACCCGGCGCGCGTACTGGATCGGGATCTTGCGCTGGGCCCGCTCGACGAAGACGATCGCCCCCACGACCACGATCATCATCGCCAACAGCGCCAGCACCGAGATCGGGCTGAGCCCGCCGTTCAGGACGTCGGTGATCGTTTCGGCCACCGCGTTGGGTAGACTCACCACGATCCCCGCGTAGATGATCAGCGAGATACCGTTGCCGATCCCGCGCTCGGAAATCTGCTCGCCCAGCCACATGATGAAAGCGGTTCCGGTCGTCAGGGTCAGCATCGTCATCAGGCGAAAGCCCCAGCCTGGATGGCTCACGATCTGTTCCGCTCCGGGGGCGCTGCTGCTTTCGAGCCACAGAGCGATGCCGAACGACTGCACCAAGGACAGGGCGACCGTTCCGTAGCGGGTGTACTGAGTGATCTTCTTGCGCCCGGCATCACCTTCCTTGCTCAGCTTCTCGAGATAGGGCCAGATCACCGTCAGCAACTGCAGGATGATCGAGGCGGTGATGTAGGGCATGATGCCCAGCGCGAAGATGGTGAGCTGGCTGAAATACCCGCCCGAGAACATGTCCACGAAGTCCAGGATCCCACCGGCCTGCTGCTCGAACATCCGCACCAGCGCCGCCGAATCCACTCCGGGCGTGGGAATGTGGCCGCCGACACGATAGACCGCGAGCATCCCGAGCGTGAACAACACACGCCGGCGCAGGTCGGGGATACTCCAGATGTTCTTGAGGGCGCTGACCATGCCGCGGGCTTCCTCGCCTCAGTCCTGGATACGCTGCGCCGTGCCGCCCGCCGCTTCGATCTTGCGCGCCGCCGCATCCGTGAAACGGTGGGCTCGAACCGTCAACGCCACCGTGATCGCGCCATTGCCCAGAACCTTGACACCGCTCTTGCCCTTCTTGAGCAGGCCCGCGCGCAGCATGCTGTCGGGATCCACGACACTGCCGGCGCCGAACTGGCCGAGCCGATCGATGTTGACCGTGCGGAACTCGGTGCGGAAAATGTTGGTGAACCCGCGCTTGGGTATGCGCCGGTGCAGGGGCATCTGGCCACCTTCGAATCCGCGCTTGCGGCTATATCCGCTGCGAGATTTCTGCCCCTTGTGCCCGCGGCCAGCCGTCTTGCCGCGGCCCGAGCCCGGACCGCGACCCAGCCGCCTGACCTTCTTGCGCGAGCCCGGTGCCGGGCGTAAGTCGTGTAGGTTCATCTGGCGTTCCCGTCGCTACTCGCCCGCCTCGTCGACCAAGACGAGGTGAGGAATCTTGGCGATCATCCCTCGCACCTGGGGGTTGTCGGGCAGGACCCGCGTGCGCCCGAGCTTGCCCAGGCCGAGGGCCGCGAGGGTCCCCTTCTGCGTCCGGTCGAAACCGATGCCGCTGCGGATCTGTTTGACCCGCAAGCACGTCACCGCCGAGCGCTTCTTCTTGGCCATCATCGGCCCATCTCCCGCTGGATGTCGTCGAGCGGCTTGCCGCGATCACGAGCCACGCTCGCCGCGTCGCAGAGCGATCCCAGCCCCTCGAGCGTCGCCCGCAGGACGTTGTGCGGGTTCTTGGTTCCCAGGGACTTGGTCAGCACGTCCTGGATCCCGACCGACTCCATCACGGCGCGCACGGCACCGCCGGCGATCACGCCGGTTCCCTCGGAAGCCGGCTTGAGCATCACGGCGCCGGCGCCGAAGCGCCCGACGATGGGGTGCGGGATGGTCGTTCCGCGCACGGGAACGTGCATCAGGTTCCGCTTGGCCTGGTCCACGCCCTTGCGGATCGCCGAAGGAACCTCGCGGGCCTTGCCCATGCCGAAACCGACCCAGCCCTTGCCGTCTCCGACCACGACCAGGGCCGAAAACGAGAAGTTCTTGCCGCCCTTGACGACCTTCGTCACGCGATTGATGTGCACCACGGTTTCCCGGAGTTCACCGGGGTCTTGGAACGTCCGATCCGACACGCTCTCCTCCAGGCCGACGGCTGCCGCTCAGCCGCGACGGCTCACAATAGCAGTCCTGATTCCCGCGCCGCATCGGCCAGCGCCTTGATCCTTCCATGGTAGACCCAGCCCCCACGATCGAGCACCGCGCTCGAGATTCCCGCCGCCTTGAGCCGCTCCGCGATCTCGCGGCCCACGCGCTTCGCGGCCTCCACGTTCCAGCCCTTGCTCAGTTCCCGGCGCAACTCGGCGTCCTGGGTCGAGGCGTGGGCCAGGGTGCGCCCCTGGCTGTCGTCGATGGCCTGCACGTAGACGTGCCTGCCGCTGCGGTAGACCGCCAATCGCGGGCGGCTGGCCGTTCCATGGACCTTCTTGCGGATGCGATGGCGCACCCGCCGCCGGATCGTCTTGCGATCGATCTGCGCGAGCATCGTCTCGGACCCCCGTTACTTGGCCCCCGCCTTGCCAGCCTTCTTGCGCAACTGCTCGCCGGCGTAGCGGATGCCCTTGTGCTTGTAAACGTCCGGCCGCCGCAGGTCCCGCATCTCGGCGGCGACCTGGCCCACGGCTTGACGGTCGCAGCCGCTGACGATCAGCAAGTTGCGCTCGACCTTGACCTGAATCCCCTGCGGGACAGGAAAGCTCACGGGGTGGCTGTAGCCCAGCTTGAACGACACGCTCTGCCCCTTGACCTCCGCGGAGTAACCCACGCCATGGATCTCCAGCCGCTTCTCGAAGCCCCGTTCCACGCCGCGCACTGCATTGGCCAAGAGCGCACGAGCCATGCCGTGCAGCGCCCGTTGCGACTTGGAATCGTCGCGCCGGCGCACGACGATCACCCCGCCGTCGACATCCGCAGAAATCCCCTGGGGCAGCGGCTGGGACAGCGTGCCCTTGGGTCCCTTGATCGATACGTCGGCACCCTGCAGCGTGACGGTGACTCCGCGCTCGAACCGAATGGGAAGTTTGCCAATTCTCGACATCGCCCGATCACCAGACGCTGCACAGCACTTCGCCGCCGACGCCCTTCGCGCGGCAAGCGCTGCCCGTCAGAATGCCCGCCGGGCTGGACACGATGACCACGCCCAGACCGTTCAAGACCCTGGGAATCTCCGTCTTGCCCCGGTAGATCCTGCGCCCCGGCCGGCTCACTCGCTCGAGGCCGCGGATGGCAGGCAGGCCGCCCTCCCGGTACTTCAACAGCACGCGGAGGATTCCGCACCGTCCATCTTCCACGGACTCGTACCCCGCGACGTACCCCTCGTCCCGCAGAATACCCACGATGGCCAGTTTCATGGCGGACGCCGGAACCTCGACCGTCGCGTGCTTGGCCATCTGGGCGTTGCGGATCCGCGTCAAGAGATCCGCGATCGGATCGGTCATGCTCATCGTTGTCGCCGTCCTTCGGCCGCGTCGGCCGCCCAATGGCTGCAGTTTCTGGGTCTCATCGCCTCGCCCGCCGTCACCAGCTGGACTTCGTCACGCCCGGCAACTGCCCGTCGAGGGCCAAGTTGCGGAAGCAGATGCGGCACAAGCGGAACTTGCGCAGGAAACCCCTCGCACGCCCGCAGCGCAGACACCGGTTGTGCTGCCGCACCGCGAACTTCGGCTTTCTCCGTAACCTGGCCATCCACGCCGTCGTCGCCACGCAGAATCTCCATCCGCCCGGGCAGCCCGGGCCTTCGATCCGTCACTTGCGGAACGGCATCCCCAAACCGTCGAGCAGCACGCGCGCCTCCTCGTCGGTGCGCGCCGTCGTCACGATGCAAACGTTCATGCCCTTGACCTTCTGCACCTTGGTCACGTTGATCTCGGGAAAGATCAAATGTTCCCGGATCCCCAGCGTGTAATTGCCACGGCCGTCGAAGGCCCGCGGAGACACGCCGCGGAAGTCGCGCACGCGCGGCAGCGCCAGATTCAGCAGGCGGTCCAGAAACTCGTACATCCGGCGACCGCGCAGCGTCGCCGTGCAAGCGATCGGCATGCCTTCCCGCAGCTTGAAGTTCGCGATCGACTTGCGCGCCCGTCGGATCGCCGGCCGTTGGCCCGCGATCGTCCCCAGCTCATCCACCGCTTGGTCCAGCAGCTTGACGTCGCTGACCGCGTCGCCCACACCCATGTTGATCACGACCTTGGCCACGCGGGGCACAGCCATCGGGGAGCTGTAGCCGAACTGCTTCACCAAGGACGGAGCGACTTCCTCCTTGAACTTTTGCGCCATCTTCACCATGCTTCCCACAGCTCCTCCGGCCTACTTGTCCAGCACCGCGCCGCTCTTGGCTGCAACGCGAACGCGCGCGCCATCCTCGAGGCGCTTGCAGCGCACCCGCGTCCGGCGCTTGGACTCGGGGTCGATCGGCATGACGTTGGACAGGTGCATCGGCGACTCCCGCTCCAGGATCCCGCCCTTGACGTTGCGCTGTGGGTTGGGGCGCGTATGACGCTTGATCATGTTCGCGCCCTCGACGAGCACGCGCGACTTCGCCCGCATCACCTGCAATACACGGCGCGGCGTCAGAGGATCCCGGTCCTTCCCGGAGATCACGAGCACCATGTCGTTTTTCTTGATCCGTGTCTTCCCCATCACTCCCACTCCACGCCATCCGGGAACTCGACGACCGAACGCGGGATCTCGTCCCGCGAGCTGCGCCCAAGAGCCACCGGCGACCTCAGAGCACCTCCGGGGCCAGCGAAACGATCTTCATGAACTTGCGATCACGGAGTTCGCGAGCCACCGGTCCGAAAACGCGGGTCCCGATCGGCTCCTTGGCGTCGTTGATCAGCACCGCCGCGTTCTGATCGAAGCGGATGTAAGAGCCGTCCCGCCTGCGATACGAATTGACCGTGCGCACGATGACCGCCTTGACCACCTGGCCCTTCTTGACGTTGCCGTCCGGCGCCGCCTCTTTGACCGACGCGGTAATGATGTCACCGATCCTGGCATACTTGCCCTTGGATCCCCCCAAGAGCTGAATGCAAAAGATCCGCTTGGCCCCCGAGTTGTCGGCGACCTCGAGCATGGACTGCATCTGAATCATCGCGTCGTCTCTCCTGGTCCTGGCATCCGGCCTGGTCGCGTCTCACTCCGGTCCTAGCCCCGGAGCGTCCTCGACCCCCACGGCCGTCTGCAGGATGCGTCGCACCAGCCAGCGCTTGCGCGCCGACAACGGTCGGGACTCGACGATCTCGACCGTGTCGCCCACGTTGCAGTGGTTGGTCTCGTCGTGGGCCATGAACTTCCCCGATCGACGCACGTAGCGCTTGTACAACCGATGCAAGACGAGGCGCTCGACGCGCACGACCACCGACTTGTCCATGCTGTTCGAGGTCACGACGCCGACTTTGGCGGCGCGATGCTTCTCGGACTTGCCCTCCATCGCCCTCTCCCTCAGCGCTTGCCGCTGGTCGTCGCGGCCAGCTCGCGCCGAACCGTCAACACCCGCGCCAGATCGTGGCGCGTGCGCCGGACCTTGTCCGGATCCTGCAGTCTTCCGGTCGAGCGTTGCAACCGCAGCTTCCAGATTTCGTCGCGCAACTCGCGCGCCTCCTGCTCCAACTCGTCGGCAGCCATGCCCCTGATCTTGGCCAAGTCCATGCCCCTCTCCTCTGCCGCTCGCCGGCTCTTCAGGCCACCGGCCGCGCGACGAATCGGGTGCGGATCGGCAGCTTGTGGGCCGCCAACCGCATCGCTTCCCGGGCCGTCGTTTCCTCGACCCCTTCCATCTCGAACAGCACGCGTCCGGGCTTGATCACGGCGACCCAGGCCTCCGGCGCGCCCTTACCCTTGCCCATGCGCACTTCCGTCGGCTTTTTCGTGACTGGCTTGTCCGGAAACACCCGGATCCAAATCTTGCCTCCGCGCTTGACGAAACGAGTCATGGCGACCCGACTGGCCTCGATCTGGCGCGCCGTGACCCATCCACATTCCATGCTCTTCAGTCCAAACTCTCCGAAGCTGACGCGGCTGCCGGTCTGAGCCTTGCCGCGGCGCCGCCCTCGCTGTTGCTTGCGGAACTTGACTTTGCTGGGCATCAACATCGCAGTGAACTCCCCACGTCGGCACCTCCGCGCCTAGCGTCGCAGGTCCTCCGCCGTGCGAACCGACCGCGCCTCGCCACGATAGATCCAGACCTTGACGCCAATGGCACCGTAGGTCGTCCGGGCCTCGGCGAATCCGTAGTCCACGTCGGAGCGCAGGGTGTGTAGCGGCAACTGTCCCTCGAGGTACCATTCGGCCCGCGCGATCTCGCGTCCTCCGAGTCGGCCCGACACCCGAACCTTGATACCTTTGGCGCCGAAGCGCTGGGCGGACTCCACGGCCTTGCGCATCGCTCTGCGGAAGGCGATGCGCTTCTCCAGTTGGACGGCGATGTTCTCGGAAACCAACTGAGCGTCGACCTCAGGCTTGTCGATTTCAAGGATGTTGATGAACACGTCCCGCTTCGTGCGCTGCTTGATTTCGTCCTTGAGCCGATCGACCTCGACCCCCTTGCGGCCGATGATGATGCCCGGCCGCGAGGTCAAGATGTTGATCTTGAGCTTGTTGGCGGCGCGTTCGATGTCGATCGCGGAGACACCGGCGTGGCCCAGCTTGCGCTTGAGCAACTGGCGCAGCGCCAGGTCCTCGTGCAGGAGCTCGGCATATTTCTTCTCAGAGTACCAGCGGGAGCGCCAGGTCTTGTTGAACCCGACCCGGAACCCGTATGGATGTACTTTCTGACCCACGTCGCTCCTCCGCCCCGCGCCAGCTCGCCTACTTCCGACTCGGCGCGTCCAAATGAATCGTGACGTGACAGGCCCGCTTGAGGATGGTGTAGACACGGCCCATCGACCGGTGCCGCGACCGCTTCAACGGCGGCGCGTCGTCGACGACCGCGCGGGTCACCCGCAGCTGGTCCACGTCCACGTTGGGATCCTTCAACTGGGCGTTGGCCAGCGCGGAACTCAGCAGCTTGCCCAGATCCTTGGCCACTCGCTTGGGCGAGTAGCGCAGAATCGCCAGGGCTTGGCCGACGTTCTTGCCGCGCACTTGATCGACGACCAGGCGCGTCTTTTGCGCCGATACTCCCAGATACTTGAGTCTTGCTGTGGCAATCACGGCTGCGTTCCTCACTGCTCTCCGCTCAAGTCGTCGTCGAGACCGTCGTCGGCGCCACCGCGCGGGCCGCGTGCCCCTTGAACATGCGCGTCGGAGCGAACTCGCCAAGCTTGTGGCCGACCATGTTCTCTGTCAGGTACACGGGGATGAACTTCTTGCCGTTATGGACGGCGATGGTGTGTCCCACCATCTCCGGCGTCACCGTCGAGCGCCGGGACCAAGTCTTCAGCACCTTGCGGTCCTGCTTCCGGTTCATCTCCTCGATCTTGACCGCCAGGTGACGGTCAATGAAGGGTCCTTTCGTTACCGATCGTGCCATAGCAGCTTCTCCGGCCTATTTCTGGTTGCGGCGCCTGACGATCGCGCGATCCGTGCGCGGGTTGTTCCTGGTCTTGTAACCCTTGGTTGGCTGGCCCCAGGGCGTCACCGGATGGCGACCGCCGGAAGTCTTGCCTTCGCCGCCGCCGTGGGGATGGTCGACCGGGTTCATGGCCACGCCCCGCACCGTCGGCCGCCAGCCCTTCCAGCGATTGCGACCAGCCTTGCCAATCGACTCGTTCTCGTGGTCCAGGTTGCCCACCTGCCCCACGGTCGCGTAGCACTGAACGAGGACCCGGCGCATTTCGCCCGAGGGCATGCGCAGCAGTACGTATCGCCCTTCGCGAGCGATCAGCTGCGCTCCCACTCCGGCCGCGCGACACAATTGGCCGCCCTTGCCCGGCCTCAATTCCACGTTGTGGATCGTCGTCCCCAGCGGAATCACCCCCAGCGGCATGGCGTTTCCCGGCTGGATGTCCGCCTGCGGAGACGAGATCACCGTCTGGCCCTCGCGCAGGCCGTGAGGCGCGAGGATATAGCGCCGCTCCCCGTCGGCGTAGCACAGAAGCGCGATGTCCGCCGAGCGGTTGGGGTCGTACTCGATCCGCTCGACCTTGGCCGGGATCTCGGTCTTCTCCCGGCGGAAGTCGATGATGCGATAGCGGCGCTTGTGTCCGCCGCCGCGATGTCGGACCGCGATCTGCCCGCGCCCGTCCCGGCCGCCCGTCCTCTTGTGCGGGGCCACCAGCGGTTTGTGGGGCCGGTTGGCGGTCCCGCTCGCACCGCCCACCGCCGCCGTCATGAAACGACGGCTCGCGGTTGTCGGCTTATAACTCTTGATCGGCATGGCTCACGTTTCCCGTCTGGACTAGGTCGACTCGAAGAATTCGATGCCCTTGGAGCCCGGCGTCAGACGCACCCAGGCCTTCTTCCAATCCGGCCGGCGGCCGGAAAAACGCCCCATGCGCTTGACTTTCCCGTGGACTCGGGAGGTGCGCACGTCGGCCACACGCACCTCTTGGAACAGCGCTTCGATGGCCCGGGCGATCTCGATCTTGTTGGCGTTTCGGGCCACCTTGAAGCAATAGACGCCGCGCCGCTCCCGCAGGATCGTCGATTTCTCCGTGATCAGTGGCTGGTACACGATGCTCTGGGGGTCGTTCATCGGGCCAGCACCTCCCCCAGCTTGCGCAGCGCGCTCTCGGAAATCACGACCGTATCGTGAGCCAGAAGGTCCACGATGTTGACGCCGAGTGCCCGGATCACCCGCAGGCCGGGATTGTTGCGCGCGGCGAGGCCCAGGTTGCGCTCGTCTTCCAAGGGCAAGAACAGCGCCTTGCTCTCGATGCCCAGCCCGGAACGCACCGAACGCTCCAGCTCCTGCGTGCGATGCGAGGGCAACTCCAAGCTCTCCAGGCAAATCAGCTTCCCCTCGCGCAGTTTTTCGGACAGCGCGCACTTGAGGGCATTCTTGCGCTTGGCCTTGGGCAGGCTCCACGAGTAGTCCCGCGGCACCGGACCGTGAACCGTGCCACCGTGCCGCCACAGCGGAGAACGATTGTCCCCGACGCGCGCCCGACCCGTGCCCTTCTGCCGCCACAACTTGTTCGTCCCGCCGGAAACCTCGATGCGATTCTTGGTCTTGTGCGTTCCACGCCGGCCGCCGGCACGGTAGGCGCAAACGGCCTCGTAGACCAGGTGTTGCTTCATCGGATAGTCGAAGACGCTCGCATCGAGGTCCAGCTTGCGGACCGTCTGATTCTGCCAGTTGCGCACCTGAATCTCCGGCATCTTCGCCTCCACTCGCCGCTCAGTCGGCCGCGCGCGTCGCCTGCCCCGGCGAGCGACGGATCAACAGCAAGCTGCCGTTCGCTCCGGGCACGGAGCCCTCGACCAACAGCAGGTTCTTTTCGACGTCGATGCGCACCACCCTGAGGTTCTTGGCCGTGACCCGTGCGTTGCCCGCGTGACCCGCCGCCCGCATGCCGCGCATCACGCGCGAAGGGAAGGCCGAGGAGCCGATCGATCCCGGAGCGCGGTGGAACATCGAGCCATGCGTGGCCCGACCTCCGCGGAAACCGTGGCGCTTGATCACGCCCTGAAAACCTTGGCCCTTGGAGGTCCCCACGACGTCCACCTGGCCCACGCCGTTGAAGATGTCGACCAGCACGGTATCGCCCGGCTTGACTTCGTCCGACTCGGCGATCTCGAACTCGCGCAGGGCGCGGGTGGGCGGCACGCCCGCCTTGGCGTGGTGCCCGCGCATCGGCTGCTTCGCCCGCTTCGCCGCCTTCGCATCCACCAGGCCCAGCTGCACCGCGCGGTAGCCGTCCCGCTCCGTGGACTTGCGCTGGATGACCACGCACGGTCCGGCCTGGAGCACGGTCACGGGGCGAACCCGACCGTTCTCCTCGAACACCTGGGTCATGCCCAGTTTTCTGCCGATCATTCCGTCAACCATCTGCTTCACCGGTCGCTCAGCCCTAGGACGAGCCGAACGCCTTGATTTCCACGTCGACGCCCGCCGGAAGGTCCAGCTTCATCAGCGCATCCACCGTCTCGGGTGTGGGTTGCAACAGGTCGAGCAATCGTTTGTGCGTGCGGATCTCGAATTGCTCGCGCGATTTCTTGTCCACGTGCGGCGAGCGTAGCACCGTCCAGCGATTGCGCACGGTGGGTAGCGGGATGGGTCCCGCGACATGCGCGCCGGTGCGCCGCGCGGTGTCCACGATCTCCGTCGCCGCCTGATCCAGGACGCGGTGATCGTACGCCTTGAGCCGGATTCTGATCTTCTCGTTGACCATGCGCTCGCCTCGACGCCGCCTGCGTGCTACTTGATGACCTCGGTCACGGTGCCGGCGCCGACCGTCCGGCCACCCTCGCGGATCGCGAAACGCAGCCCCTTGACCATCGCGATCGGAGTGATCAGCTCCACGTCCATCGTCACGT